>Ga0265292_1000014_pt1 | contig 558771 bp, 576 predicted proteins | sample Munlanlewell296A_FD_189080 | JGI IMG/M metagenome (GOLD analysis project Ga0265292, IMG submission 189080) | Leachate microbial communities from a municipal landfill in Southern Ontario, Canada - Leachate well 296A | ecosystem: Engineered > Solid waste > Landfill > Unclassified | place... | reverse complement strand
CCGGAAAAAGAAATTAATCTGGTGAATCTGGCGATCGCGTCTCCGCTTCTTTGCCAAAATGTCGTTTTGGAAGGGCAACTCATTTATGCCAAAGACGAAAATGAAAGAATTCTTTTTCAAATCCAAGTGCTTCACCAGTATGAAGAGTACCGGCATTTAAGCGGCATATACAACTTAGTTTTAAAAGAAAAAATAAAAGCTTTATGACAGAATTAATTGAACAAAAATTAAGAGAAAAACAAGACAATCTTCTCCAAATTTACGAAGGTTTGAAAAATTTGCAAAAATTACCCAGGGAAAAATTGGATGAAAATATCGAACATCTTTGGGCGGTGACATTCGGCCTGATTGCCGGCATTGAAGCGGCGATGGATATCGCGCAGTTTATTCTGGCAGGCAAGGGAAAAAAAGCTGAAAGTTATGGAAGCTTGCCGGATAAATTATTCGAAGTGAAAATGGTCGACAAAGAATTTGCCGACCAATTTAGAAAAATGATCGGCTTTAGAAACAGAGCCATTCATAATTATCCGTCGCTGGACTCCTCCGAAGTTTATAATATTCTTCAAAACAGTTTGGACGACTTCAGGAAATTTTTAGTCTTATGATTTAAAAACAAAAAAAATGAAACCAACAAAAAAACTCTTCTTTTTTCCCTTATCCCTATTTACTCTTCTTCTTTTTTGCGTTTCTTTTGCCTCCGCCCAAGCCTGCACTCCTCCCAGCACCGGCTGTACTTCAGATCAAACTTGCGTCAGCGGTACTTGCCGGTACGGCACCTGCGGGGACAAAGTCTGCAATGACTGCTCCAATGCTTTCTCTCCCTGCTCCGTTAACGAGCCGGCTACCTGCCCGGGAGACTGCCCGGGAGTTTCTACGGCTAAGCCTTCCTGCAATGTCTATTTTTCTCCTTCCACTGTCGCTCCCGGCCAGCCTTTCACCGCTAACTGGTCTTCCCAGGGAGACGCCGACGGCAAAATTCCATACTCCTGCACTTCGGGTGAAACCGGCACCCTGGATCAGCCTTCCGGATCAATTTCTCTTTCCGGTTATCCCAAAACTTCCACTTGCACGCTCACAGTTGAGAACAGCGCCGGAAAAGGCACCTGCTCAACCACCCTCACTGTCGCCAAAAAAGATGTGGTCCATCTTACCGCGGAGGCCACTCTTAAAGAAGTAACCGGTTCAACTCTCACTGTCCAGATAGGCAAGATTACCGTTAACTGGTGGGACAAGCTCTGGCAGGGCGATGTCAGCTCCCTGGCCAAAGCCCGCGAAGGCCTGACCCTCGCCATCCCCAAAAATCTCATCGAGAAAGTTGTTCGCGATGGCCAGACTGCCAGCTACGGAGAGATCCGCTCCACTGATAAAATCAATTATCTCAAAGGCATTTACTACAGCGATGACTCTTACAAAATCACAGAGCTTTCTTTATCGGCAGGCGCCGAGACTGAATGCACTCCTCCCGCCCAGGGCTGCGGCGGCGCCGACCAGTGGTCTTGCGTCAGCGGGGAATGCAAGGCGCCGGCCTGCGGAGATGGAGTCTGCAATGATTGTTCCTCTGCTTTCTCTCCCTGCACCCCCAAAGAAACTCCCGAGAATTGCTCCCAGGATTGCCAAGGAAGCTCCGTCGTTGTTCCTTTCACCGATACTGACGGAGGGAAAGATTTTAAAGTAAAGGGCAAAGCCACCGGATACAAAGCTTTCTGGGAAAAGAAGCCGGAAAATATCATTACTGAAGAAGATTTCTGCACCTCGGTCTGCTCCGGCAATATCGGCTCCGGCCGTTCCTCCGCCGGCTCCTGTCTGGTGGAGTTCTATGTTGATTCCGGCCAATACGCCAATTACGAGCCGGTAGTCTGCGAAAACGGCTGTGAGAACGGGGTTTGCAAAGCTGTAGTCTGTGGAAATACCGGTACCCCTGTCTGCGGCAACGGCAAACTGGAAACCGGAGAAGAATGCGATGACGGGAATACCAAAAGCGGGGATGGATGTACTGCGGGTTGCAAGAAGGAGAGCACGCAGATAAATCCCACTAGCTCATCAACAGCAACACTAATGCAAAACAATATAAAATATAGGCTATCATATCAGCCTGGCCAGATAAGATATTTCTATTTTATTGAGAACAGCAATAAGGGAATTGGTAATAAGAATCCGCTTTCAATTGCGATTGAGGACCCTTCTCAGGACACCGGGATGTACAATATCGATGCGGTTGCCAGGTATGCAGGGACGATGTGTGATGACACCAAAAAGCCTACTATGGCTGATCTTGCAGAGATAAAAAAACATACGCCCGGATATGAACCCGGAGTAAACGGCCTTTACTATTCACTGGCGATGACTGGCTTTGAAACAATAACGATCACGGATCATCCAGAAGGTTGTTATTATGTCATGGTCGTGAATGTTGATACCCATGCTGATGAGTCTACAATTTATTATGCTGATTTTGACTCAAAAATGTAATAAAGTCTAAGTTTCGCTAAGGTTGAACCTTGAAAATCTAAATCCGGGATCAAACCCCGGATTTCTGGTTTTGTTTTTTATGCTTTTGCTTGGTATAATTAAATCACTATGGCTTATAAAACTATAACACGGACGCGCACCAGCGTTATCGTAAAGATGATTATAATCCCTCTAACAGTGGCCGGCTTGATTGTGGCCGGGACGGAGATCAAAAAAAATGAAGACGAAAAAAAGGCAGTCGCGGCGCTGATGGAGCAAATAAAAAACAAAGGTTGCATTGCCGACGGAGTGCTGACCGGTTATGGCGGAGATACTGCTTCCACAATTGCACTTTTGGAGCGCTCGCAATGCGCGTATTTGCACCGCTCAATTGAAACTTGGACCGCGCCTCCGAATTTCAGCTTGATTGCGAATAATTTAAGCTTGATGCATGGAAAATATATCCAGGGGATGTTTTTGGCGGAAGCAATTGGTGTTAATTCCCGTTATTTTTATCCGGCGGAAAATCGCATGTTTGATTTTTCGCAAATGTGTTTGGCGGGTTCGCAAGGTTTTTGGGGCGAGGGAACCTGCAAAGCCAATATGTCCAGCAAAGAATATCAAAAATATATTCTTTTTGTAACTAGACAAGCGATCGATTTGGGAATACAAAGTTTTATGTTCGGCCAGGTTAATTTTCAGGATCCGGACCGGGATGCCCCGAAAATTATGGATAAAATGAAAGACTACGCGCGTTCAAAGGGGAAGACCATCGTGATCGGAGCGCAAACCAATGACATCGATAATGCGAAATATCTGAAAGCTTTTGACTATATTGAAGGAGGATCGGGGATAAATAATAAGGGAGAAATTCAAGAAGGACCATGTCTCGAGGGGTTGTGGGGCGGGGGCAGCTGCTGGGCGCTTTTGTGGAATAAAAAGTATTCCTCTAAGGCGAATAATGTGTTGCTGCATTTGGACTGGAGCGGTTTGCCTTATGATGACATGAGCCGTTTTGCCAGGATGAAACCGGAAGTCAGAGCCAAAACGCTCAAGAGCTTATATCAATCTTTCTCCGCGAAAAAAATGGGATTTCTGATGCCTTTTTTTGCGGTTTTGTATGACAAAAATAATGGCTGCTATGGGCCAAGCCAGGGATTTTATTCGCCGGACAGAAAATATTCCTGTAATGATGAGGCGATTATTAATAATATTTTTAATGAAGGCGGGCAGGCTGATGATGCTCAATTTGTGAAGGAAACAGTGCCTTCTTATATGGTGGTCGGCAGGAAATATGCGGTTTCAATAACTTTGAAAAATTCAGGAAATTCAGCCTGGACAAAGGAAAAGCAATTCCGTTTCGGTTCGCAAAATCCGCAAGACAATGACCTCTGGGGAAAAAGAATAAATCTGGACGAAGGGGAGGCAGTTTTGCCTGGACAAGAAAAAACTTTTACTTTTTCCGTGACAGCGCCCAAAAATCCCGGAATTTATAATTTTCAATGGCAGATGGTGGAAGAACTCAAGCAGTGGTTCGGTGAAAAAAGTGAAAATGTGCCAATTGCCGTAGTCGAGGAAGGAAACAAAAACCTGCCATAAAAGTCTGCGGATAATACAGTTGTTCTTTTTCTGGTATAATTGAATTATGAATAAAAATGGAGCGAAAAAACGGGCGGAAAAACTGAGAAAAGAGATTGATAAGCACAGGCATCTTTACCATGTCCTGGATCGGCCGGAAATAACGGACGAAGTTTATGATTCGCTGATGAGAGAACTGCGCGGGCTGGAAGAGCAATATCCGGAACTCAAAACGGCTGATTCGCCGACACAAAGAGTCGGCGGGGCGCCTTTAAAAAAGTTTGAAAAAGTGCGGCACCGCGTGCGCCAATGGTCTTTGGATGATGCCTTTGATTTTGGGGAAGTGAAAAAGTGGGAAGAGAAAATTGTCCGCATACTTGAAAAATCCCAAAGCTCGGCTTTTCCCTTGCTTGCTACCGCTCGCAATTCCTCAAAGCCGAGCTTTTCCAACTCGCTTGAGTATTGCTGTGAAATTAAAATTGATGGCCTCAAAATCGTTTTGACTTATGAAAAAGGATTATTTATCCGGGCGGCGACAAGAGGCGATGGCGTAATTGGAGAAAATGTGACTGAGCAGATAAAAACTATCCAAAGCATCCCTTTGAGATTAAAAAAAGATATTGATATTGTGGTAGTAGGCGAAGTCTGGATGCGGAAAAATGAATTAGAGAGAATAAACAAAGAAAGAGAAAAACAAGGGTTGCCTCTTTTTGCCAATTCCAGAAACGCCGGCGCTGGCTCGATCCGTCAGCTCGATCCGAAAGTGACAGCTAGTAGAAAATTGGACAGCTATATTTATGATATTGATTATATTAACATAGAGACGCCCCGTCGGGGCGTCTCTATGGATAGAAATATTTCGCCAAAAACACAAGCGGAAGAATTAAAACTGCTGGAAGAATTGGGATTTAAGGTCAATCCGAATTATAAATTGTGCAAAAACATTGATGAGATACACAAATTTTTCCAGTCCTGGGAGCACAAAAGAAATAAGCAGGAATATGGCATTGACGGCGTAGTAATAAAAATAAATTCAGCGAAGCTTCAGACAGCGTTAGGCTATACCGGAAAGTCTCCGCGCTGGGCGTTAGCCTATAAATTCATTCCAGAAAAAGTCACGACCATCGTTTCTGATATAAAAGTTCAAGTGGGGCGCACGGGAGCGCTGACTCCCGTAGCTCATTTGAAGCCGGTTCTGGTCGCCGGCTCGACTGTTTCACGAGCGACATTGCACAATGAAGATGAAATCCGCCGGCTGGATGTGCGCATTGGCGACACAATTGTTATCCATAAAGCCGGCGATGTCATTCCGGAAGTGGTGGAGGTTTTGAAAAATCTGCGGAGCGGCAAAGAGAAGATATTTCATATGCCGGCCAAGTGCCCCATCTGCGGTGGGGGGGTGAAGCGTGAAATAATCGGAGTCAGAAAAGGGGAAGAAAGTGCCGCCCATTATTGCCTTAACAAAAAATGTTTCGCTGTTGAAAAAGAAAATATTATCCATTTTGTTTCCAAAAAAGGTTTTAATATTGACGGGATGGGTGAAAGAATTGTTGAACATTTGATGAGCGAAGGCCTGATCTCCAATGTTGCCGACATTTTTGAACTTACCACTGGAGATTTGGAACCGCTGGAGCGCTTTGCCGAAAAATCAGCAGACAATTTAGTGAAATCGATCAAGCAAAGCAGAAAAATAGAATTTCCGAAGTTTTTGTATGCGCTGGGAATCAGGCACGCTGGCGAGGAAACGGCGGTTCTTATAGCGCGTAACTTGGAACGCGTAACGCAAAACCTAATAAAAAATATAAGCGACATCCTTAAATATTTCCCACAAATAAAAAGTGAAAATTGGCTCGCGATTAAAGGTATTGGCGAAAAGTCGGCCGAGAGTTTAGTTAGCTGGTTTGGAGACAAAAACAATATTGATTTGCTGAAGAAGATGGAAAATCTGGGTGTGGAAGTAATTTTTCCCAAGACCCACGCTCAAAGTTCGAAGTTACAGGGTTTAACTTTTGTCCTGACCGGCGAACTCTCGAACTTTACAAGAGATGAAGCAAAAGATATGATTAGGTCATCAGGCGCTGATGTTTCGTCGTCGGTAAGTAAAAATACTGATTATGTCGTCGCCGGAGAAAATCCCGGATCAAAATATGACAAAGCAAAACAACTTGGGGTAAAAATAATCGGTGAAGCAGAATTTAAAAAAATATTAGGACTATGATATCAGAGGAAGAAGTAAAACATATCGCCGGACTGGCTCGCATCGGCCTCGACGAAAAAGAAATAGAGAAATATCAGAAAGATATGTCTTCGATTTTGGATTGGATAGATGAACTCAGGGAGGTTAATGTAGAAGGCGTGGAGCCGACAGCGCATATCACCGGTCTCGAAAATGTGGCGCGCGAAGACAAAGAACGGGAATTTGGCAATAAGGATGGAATAGTCGAATTATTTCCAGAGAAAAAAAATAATTTCAATAAAGTCAAAAGCATTTTATGATTCGAGAACTGCATGAAAAATTAGTGAACAAAGAAATCACCGCTATTGAATTAGCCCAGCAGTATTTTGACCGCATTGCTGAAAAAGACAAGGATATTTTTGCTTATCTCACTCCCACGAAAGATTTAGCGCTGGAGCAGGCGAAAAAAGTGGACAGCAAAATTTCTGCCGGCGAGAAAATCGGAATTTTGGAAGGTATTCCGGGTGCGATAAAGGATAATATTTGCGTGCGGGGAATAAGAACAACCGCCGCTTCCAAAATATTGGACAACTATATAGCTCCCTATGACGCGACAGTCATCGCGAGATTGAAAGAAGCCGGGGCGGTAATTTTAGGCAAAACTAATCTGGATGAATTTGCCTGCGGATCGTCAACGGAAAACAGCGGCTACGGACCGACTAAAAATCCACACGACCTAGAAAAAGTTTCCGGAGGATCTTCTGGCGGATCGGCGGCCGCGGTTGTTTCCGGCGAAGCCGTGTGGGCGCTGGGAACGGACACGGGCGGATCAATTCGCCAGCCAGCCGCGTTTTGCGGAGCGGTGGGGCTTAAGCCGACTTACGGCCGGGTTTCCCGCTATGGCGCGGTAGCTATGGGGTCAAGCCTGGACCAGATTGGATCTATAACTTCAACAGTGGAAGATGCAGCCATAATTTTGAGTGTTATTGCCGGCAAGGATAATTTGGACGCAACTTCAGCCAAGAGTTCCGGAAAAGATTACACGAATTTTCTAACTGGCGAAATAAAAGGATTGAAGATTGGAATCGTCAAAGAATATTTGGACAAGCTAAGCGCGGACGCTAAAAATTCAATCGAAAAAGTTATAGATAAATACAAAAAGCTGGGCGCTGAAATCAAGGAAATAGAATTGCCGCATGCCAAATATTCACTGCCGGTTTATTATATTATTATGCCGTGCGAATTAAGTTCCAACCTGGCTAAATTTGACGGTATAAAATACGGTATGCGCGCCAACGACCATAAAAATACGCCAATTAAAATCACTGATGGAGATCAAAATCTTTTAGAAACCTATTTGGATTCCCGCCGTTATGGGTTAGGCGCGGAAGTTAAAAGAAGAATAATGCTGGGAACTTACGCGCTTTCGTCCGGCTATTACGAAGCCTATTATCTGCGGGCGCAAAAAGTGCGCACGCTCATTAAAAAAGATTTTGAAAAAGCTTTCCAGGAGGTTGACCTGATTCTTACTCCGACGACTCCCACTCCAGCTTTTAAATTGGGCGAAAAAACCGAGGATCCGCTGGAGATGTATTTGGCGGATATTTTTACGGTGACCGCCAACATCGTAGGTGTGCCGGCTATTTCTGTGCCGGGGCCAATTGTAAACGGGCTGCCATTCGGTTTTCAGCTGATGGGCAAATGGTTTGATGAGGAGGGCTTGCTCAATGCCGCGCACGCGTATGAAGTCAACAATTAAAATTAATTAAAACAAAAAAATGGACATCACAACAATCTATAATTTATTTATTAATGACGCCTTGAACTTCTATCACTCCACGACTTTTTTAGTGATAAAATACATCATTGGCATTTATGTCCTGGTGGTTTTCGTGGATCTTGTTCTGATGCTTATTCAGCGGGGAATAGGAGGAAATATACGCCAGATTTTATATGGTATGAATTTGCCTCCGGAGATTACCACGAAAAAAATCAAAATGAAGGCGCGTTGGGATAAAATCAGGAAAAAACTGGAAAGTGGAAACGAGGCGGATTACAAGGTGGCGATTATTGAAGCGGATAGCGCGATTGATGATTTGATCCGGCGCATGGGATACAAAGGAGAAAATATGCTCGAGAGGATTAATAATATTCCCGCCGGCCAGCTGGACAAACTGGATGAAATAAAAGAAGCCCATGAAATCAGGAATAGGATAATCCACGAAGAAAAATTTAAAGTGGATCGCAAAACCGCCGAGGAAGTTTTGGGTAAATACGAACATTTTCTGAGGCACTTTGAAGTTTTGGATTGACGTTTTGGATTAAGTTTGTTAGAATAAAGAACAGTTTTTATAGCGGGGTGGAGCAATGGCAGCTCGCGTGGCTCATAACCACGAGGTTGCAGGTTCGAGTCCTGCCCCCGCAACTATTTAAACATCAGAGTTGAATGCCAGGGTAGCTCAGTTGGTTAGAGCACAGGACTCATAAGCCTGGGGTCGTGAGTTCGAATCTCACCCCTGGTACTAAAATATTCAGAAAATGGACCGGTAGCTCAGTTGGTTAGAGCGCCTCCCTGTCACGGAGGAGGTCGCGAGTTCGAGTCTCGTCCGGTCCGCATCAAAAAAATAACAAAATTAGCCCTTAAACAGGCCTTTTTTTGACGCTCAAAATCCCCGCCAAATCCGGCGGGCAAGCTTGCGAAAAGAGCTTGGATGCGATATAATAAGTAAAGGATAACAAATACAAAAATGACATTAAAATCCTACATTTGGGGGATGCGATTTGTAACCCTCTTTTCAATTGCGGGACTGGCGGCGGTTGTGTACTGGGTCGATCCGGAGGCGGGACCGGTGGGAAAAATTCTTTTTTACTTTATTCTGTTTTTCGCAGTGAGTGGAATCCTGAACCTGATATTTTTGCGGTTGCGCCGGCGCATCACCACTTCCGAAACGGCTTTCGCGAATGTGGGAATGAGTCTCCGCCAAGCGATGATCCTCTCCTTTTTCGCAATTGGCCTGCTGGTTTTGCAGAGTTTCCGCGTGCTGGTTTGGTGGGACGGACTACTTTTACTAGCAGGAGTTTTTCTAGTCGAGTTATACTTTTTGAGTAAAGATTAAATTTTCAAGTTTTATGTCTGACAAAATTAAAAAGGAAAATACAGCCAATGACTACACAGCCAAATCTATCCAGGTCTTGGAAGGGCTGGAGCCGGTGCGCAAACGACCCGGAATGTATATCGGCGGCACCTCGCTGGAGGGCCTCCATCATTTGATTTGGGAAGTAGTGAATAATTCCATCGATGAGGCCATGGCCGACTATTGTAAAAATATTGAAATCAAAATGCTGCCGGATAATGTGGTAGAAATAACCGATGATGGCCGCGGCATCCCAGTTGAAAAACATCCGCAAACCAAAAAATCAACGCTGGAAACAGTGCTCACAGTGCTGCATGCCGGTGGAAAATTCGGAGGGAGCGGATACAAAATTTCCGGGGGACTGCACGGCGTGGGAGTTTCAGTAGTGAACGCCCTTTCTATCTGGACGCGCGTGGAAGTGAAAAGAGACGGCAAAATTTATGCCATGGAATTTGAGCGCGGCAAGGCTAAAACCAAGGATCCGAAAGTTATCGGCAAAGCCAGCGATACTGGCACGAAAATAACTTTTTCTGCTGATCCAAAAATTTTTCCGGAAATAAAATATAGCTGGGAAAAAGTTTTGGGTTATGTGAGGCAGCAAGCCTATCTTACTAGGGGCGTGAGTATCAAAGTCTATGACGAAAGAGATAAAAACGCAAAAAAAGCCTATGGTTTTCTTTTTGACGGCGGATTAGTTTCTTTCATCAAGTTTTTGAACCGCGGCAAGGAAGTCAAAAACGAAATGCCATTTTATGTGGAGAAAAAAGTTGATGAAACAATAGTGGAAATCGCTTTGCAATATACCGATGGCTACAAGGAACATGTTTTCTCTTTCGCCAACAATATTTTCACTGCTGAAGGAGGCATGCATGAGGCTGGTTTTCGCGCATCACTCACCCGAGTTATTAACAACTACGCCAGGAAAAATAATATCCTCAAAGAAAAAGAGGAGAGTCTCACGGCCGAAGATTTACAGGAAGGCCTGACCGCGGTTATCAGCGTCAAACTGCGCAACCCGCAATTTGAAGGGCAAACCAAGGCAAAATTAGGAAACGGCGAGATTCGCGGAATTGTTTCCAGCGTGGTTTCTGAAGGGCTGGCGGATTTTTTGGAATCGCATCCCAACAATGCCAAGGCGATAATGGCCAAATGTCTTTTGACTTCTAAGGCCAGAATTGCGGCGCGCGCCGCCAAGGACGCGGTTATCCGCAAAGGGGCGCTAGAAGGCATGACCCTTCCAGGAAAACTGGCGGACTGTTCCTCAAAAGATCCGGCTGAATGCGAGATATATATAGTAGAGGGTGATAGCGCCGGCGGTAGCGCCAAGCAGGGTCGCGATCGGAAATTTCAGGCGATTCTGCCTTTGCGCGGAAAGCTGGTTAATGTGGAAAAAACTTCCCTGGATAAAGTCGTAAAATCCGATACTTTGAAGCCGATTATCATAGCGCTGGGAGCGGGAATCGGCGACAGTTTTAATATCGCGAAACTGCGCTATCATCGGATTATAATTATGGCTGATGCCGATGTGGACGGATCGCACATTCGCACTTTACTGCTGACATTTTTTTACAGATATTATGAAGAACTCATAAAACAAGGCTACATTTATATTGCCCAGCCGCCGCTTTATAGATTACAGAAGGGAAAGGAAATTAGATATGCTTATACTGAAGAGGATAAGAATCTGATTATAAAAGAAATACAAAGTGTAAAAACCTCCGCCAAAGGCGGATCCGCCTTTGGCGGAAAAACCCAAAAAATTGAAAATTTAGACCAGGAGATTGTCATGGAAACTGATGAAAGCGAAAGCGAAGTCGGGGAAAAAGTTGCCGGCATTAATATCCAGCGCTACAAAGGTTTGGGAGAAATGAATCCTGCCCAGCTTTGGGAAACAACAATGGATCCGGCGCAAAGAATGATGAAGCAGGTTTTTATTGAAGATGCTTCCGCCGCCGACAGAATTTTTGATATTTTGATGGGCAATGAAGTGGAGCCGCGCCGCCGTTTTATCCAAACGCACGCGAAAAGCGTCAAAAATCTGGATATATAGCCAAAAATCAAAAAAGTGCTATAATTAAAGAAGAATAGGTATGGAGGATTTAAGGATTTATTTAGAAAGGCAGGTGAATAAATGAACGGCATACAAACTTGGGGGGAAGCAATAACAATATCTCTGCTCGGATTGTGGGAGCGTTTTATTATGTTTGTTCCGGCTCTCGTCGGAGCGATTATTGTCTTCGTAGTGGGGTGGATCGTGGCTTCAGTCCTTGGAAAACTAATTGAAAAATTGATCAAATCGATCAAGGTTGACCAGGCATTGGAAAAAGTCGGCTTCAACAAGAAATTGGGCGAAGTTGGCATCAGTGAAACGGTCTCTGAATTTATCGGCGGACTCGTCAAATGGTTTTTGATTCTGGTATTTTTGATGGCAGCTACAGACATTTTAGGGTTGGTTCAGGTTACCAGTTTCCTCAACAGCATTATTTTCTATATTCCCAACGTCGTAGTCGCAGTGGTGGTTTTGGCCATTGCTTTTTTGGTTGGAAATTTTGTCTATAATGTTGTGAAAGGTAGCACCCGCGCGGCGGGCGTCATGTCAGCCACGCTTTTGGCGACCATTTCCAAATGGGCGATTATCATTTTCGGTCTTTTGGCGGCGCTCATCCAGCTCGGAATCGCGGTCTCTCTGGTTAACACAATTTTTATCGGTATCATCTCAGCGCTGGCGCTGGCGTCGGGCTTGGCTTTCGGTCTCGGAGGCAAAGATGAAGCAGCGATGATCATCAAGAAAATACGCGAAGAAATCACAGACAGGAACTAGCTCAAAATCTAAAAACGACTCAAAATACGGCTTGCTTCGAAGTAGCCGTATTTTGTTTACCCCGCACCAATTTCCAAGCTTTTTCGTCGCTGATATAGCCATGGGTTTTTTCTTGGTTTGCAAAAATTGGTGCTGGGGCTTTTTTAAGCCTCTACACCCCCACACCAAAGCCTATTTCATATCCAAAGTAAAACAAGAAGCAAAAAATCTTTCAAAAAATATCTTTGGTGTGGGGGTAAAAAATCCGGGAGGTTTTTGGGTATTGACAGAAAGCCTCAAAAATGCTAGACTATCCAGAAGTGGTTTTTTGACAAAAATCTAGCCCAATAAGGAGGGAAGGAAAATGAAAAATAGACATAGTTTGATTTTATTAATTTGTTTACTGCTTGTCGCGATTGGTTGCAAGGGCACTCCGCCAAAAGAAGGATTAAAGGACACCGGACTTTTTGGTGAACATTCTCTTGTGAGAGTAGAGAAATTCAATGCAGTTGGCGGATCTGTCTCTGGTAGTTTTTTTCTTGGTATCGGTTCAGTAAGCGGAACATCAGGCATGGAGTCTAAGCTTCGATTTTACTGGAGCCCTAAGCCTGGCGAAATAGTACCAACAGATTTGCCGTATAACAAACTTCGCTTCATCATTGATGAAACGAAAAACACGCCCACGGTCGAATTCGTGTTCAATGATTCCTGGCTGAATCACGGCGAAAACAGCTATCGGGAATATCATGCAGGGCAATATCCAAACTTAAACGATCTTATACTTTCATGGCGTATGGAATTGGCGAAAGTTAGAATTTCAAGTGCCACGCTTGAAAAAGAAGTGTATTTACCAAAAATCCACTGATAAAAGATTTAGTCTTTATCGCAAAGCGAATTACGAGGGATGGTGTAAAAACCACCCCTCTTTTATTTTGCAAAAAATACCTTTTACATTTGTTATGCTGTCGCCTGGCAAATGTAAATTGGTATTAGGTTCAGGTGCTATTCGTGAAAAATACCATTATACCAAAATTCAACGACCGTTGAAAAGTGGAACAAGAAAAAGAAATATTAAAAGCTGGTTTCTCCCGCGGGAGAAACCAGCTTTAGTAGAAATATAAATATTGATAAGCTCGTGTATTTTTCGTGGCTTAATTTTAGATAACTCTTACTTCCACTCCCAGTTTTTCTTTGATTATTTTTTTCATTATCCTGACTTCCTCTTTCATGATGACAAATTCCTTTAGGAGTTTTCCCCATTCTTTGACGGTCATGAATTCGTTTTTTGTATCCTTTTTATTTCTCATAGACTTACTTTACTCCAACAGAAAAATGTGTCAAATCCAAAAAAGTTATGTTTCTAAATTTGCTATATCTTGGCTTATCTAAGCCTCCTAAAATCCGGGAGGTTTTTAACGCTTGACAGAAAGTCCTAAAAATGCTAGACTAAAGTTTCTTTAAAAAGTGAATAAAAAATACAAAAGAAAGGAGTCTGTCATGATGACAAACTTGCTGTTTTGGTTCCAGGTTATCATGGCCTGGTTCTATACTGTTCCACAGGTAGTTGCCATAATCAGAGGAAAAACTGAAGGCCTAAACTTAGCCATGTATGTCATATTTATGGCGTATATAATATTCAGTTTTTGGTTATCAGTATCCTCGTATAGATTAAAGAAGGAAAGAACGAGAAAGCAAGTCATTATTATTTTCGTTCAATGGATGGTTTGCATTTGTCTGATACTCTTAGTTGGAATAAGCAAGATAACTTGGAGTAAGGGCGATACGATAGTAACTTTTATTGTTGTAACATTGTCACTTGGCACTATCTTGAAGTACAGGGGAATCAAGGACGCCTACAGTAAGGCCCTGATTAATGTGTGGTGCAAAAGCATTCCGCAATTATGGTTAGCCTACACGATTTTTTTAGCCAAGGGCGGCGATGGCTTGCCTTTAATGACACTGATCGCAGGACATTTGACTTCTACTCCAAGGTTAATTCAGGTTATCATTTCCGGTAGGCAAGGATGGGACAGACCTACAAGAGCTTTATTAATTGGTGAATCTGCTAATGTAATTACCTGGATCATTGTAACTTTTGTTTGGCTTTATTTTTCAAAATAGCCTACTATTCAAATTGTGAAAGGAGGAAGATCATGAAAAAAATGTTAAGTACTAGGGGGGGGGTTCACACTCATTGAGTTGCTGTTGATCTTAGTTATCGTTTGCATTATTTTCCTTTCGGTTTTCCGCGGCGCGCTTGTCAGTGAAGACACTGCAATTAGGGCGCTTGAAAAGCAGGGATATTCAGACATCAGTATAACAAAACATAACTGGCTTCTTATCGGTCTGCGCGGATGCGATGCGAGGGATGCAGCGAAATTTACGGCCAAGGTAAAAAACCCCGCCGGAAAAGATGCCGAAGTTTTCGTGTGTACGGGATGGATTTTCAAAGGCGCGACAATAAGAACTGATTAAAGATTGAAAGGAGGCATTATGTATCACTGTCCCATATGCGGTGGACAATTAGAAACAACAACGGACATCAAGACTGGAGACAGTCGAGCAGTAGTGAATATTTGCACTAATCCTCAATGCTGGGCGAGTCTTTCGCAAGGCAGATCGGCTTGGGCAATTATCCACACTCATCAAACAGTAATGTTTGAAAAGATAAGAGCATAAGTGAAACAGTTTCCGGACGCAAGTCCGAAGAGGGGTAGCTAAAAACTGCCCCCTTAATTTTGCAAAAAATACTTTTTTTACTATATTTACATCGTTACTGCTATCGCAGGCAAGATGTAAAAAATAGGCAATAATAAGTTAAATTTTACGGGGTAAATTATAATAAAAATCATCCATTTTCCTGGTCTTGACAAGCTCTTGACATCTGTTTTAGGAATTGCTAGAATAATTCTACATGTTAAGAGTGTAAAAACTAACAATTTAGGGGGAACTCCTTAATGGTAATTTCCACACAACACATCAAGAAAAAAAGCGGGTGAGTTTTTCGATTTTTTGTTTGTCGAAAAACCTGCCTGAACGGCAGTTTTTTTATTTTCTAAAAACCTGGTGAGTAAATAATAATTTGTTAGAATAGTAAATTATTATTTCCGCATCAGTTTGAACCTTCACAACTGAATATACCCCGTTAAATCCTGCTGTGCAGGAGTTCGCCTTTTGCGAACTATTTAACTGGGTAAATGGTCTTATCACGAATATTTATTTATGAGGCGGCGGAAACGCAGATAGATATTTAGTGATTAGTTAACTAATATGGTTTGCAACACTGTATTAGTTTTGTAGGTTTACCCCGTTAAACAGGTTCCGCTACGCGGAAGTTTAACCGGGGTTTATCCCGAGTTAGTCGGGATAATAATTGCAATAGTATAAGTTAATAAAATTAGAAATTATTAACTGCTAACCAAAACCCGCCTAAGGCGGGTAAATTTAAGAGCGGTAATACTAATGCATATGGTGGATGCCTTGACTAAAGCAAGCGATGAAGGACGTAGCTGGCTGCGATAAGCCTCGGGGAAGTGCTAAGCAACTTTTGATCCGGGGATTTCCGAATGGGACAACCCACCCGATTTATATCGGGTATCGTTATCTGAATTCATAGGATAACGAAGCGCACCCTGGGAACTGAAACATCTTAGTACCAGGTGGAAAAGAAAACAATTGTGATTCCGTAAGTAGTGGCGAGCGAAAGCGGAAAAGCCTAAATCGCCACACCAATCATCAGAATAATATACAGGCAGCAAATGATTATTAAAATTTGATATTCATGTTTGCGCGTATAAATTAATTGCGATGATTGGTGTGGCGAGGTTGCGAGGTAATCTTACTCGTTTAATCGGGGTATAGATTATTTTATTAACAGAACGTCTCTGGAAAGAGCGATCAAAGAGGGTGAAAATCCCGTATGTGAAAATAAAATAACTGTGTGTGATTATTCTCAAGTAGGGCGGGACCGGAGAAATCCCGTTTGAATCTGGGGCCCCTATAGCTCCAAGGCTAAATATTGCTTTAGATCGATAGTGAACGAGTACCGTGAGGGAAAGGTGAAAAGTATCCCGGTGAGGGAGATGAAATAGTATCTGAAACCATATGCTAACGAAGAGTCGGAGTCGCCACACCAATCATCAGAATAATATACAGACAGCAAATGATTATTAAAACTTGATATTCATGTTTGCGCGTATAGGTTAATTACGATGATTGGTGTGGCGATGACGGCGTGCTTTTTGTAGAACGAGCCAACGAGTTAGTTCTGTGTTGTCGGATAAGCTACTTTATGTAGTGGATCCATAGTGAAAGCGAGCCTGAAAGGGCGAACTTAGATAGCACGGACTAGACCCGAAGCCAGGCGAGCTATTTATGAGCAGGGTGAATTTGGAGTAAAATCCAAAGGAGGCCCGAACCCACGAGCCGTGCAACTCTCGGGGATGACTTGTGAATAGAGGAGAAATTCCAATCGAGCTTGGCGATAGCTGGTTCTTCCCGAAATAGCTTGAGGGCTAGCGTCCTTTAAATGAGCGCAAGAGGTAGAGATACTGAATGAGAATTCGCGGTTCGCCGTAGGATTCTCAACCAAACTCCGAATTCTTGCGTTTCTTATCTGGGCAGTCAGAAATCCGGGGCTAAGCTCGGATCTCAAAACGGAAAAAGCCGAGATCGCAATCTAAGGTCCCCAAATCCATATTAAGTGGTGAAGGAAGTGAAGTTTCATATACACCTAGAAGGTTGGCTTAGAAGCAGCCATCCTTTAAAGAGTGCGTAACAGCTCACTAGTCTAGAAACTTTGCGCCGAAAATTCAACGGGGCTAAATATGGTACCGAAGATGCGGTCGCCACACCAATTGCCAAAATAATATTATAAAAGCAAATGATTACGCAGGTTTGTGTTTTTTGTTTGTTAATTAAATATTGTCGGGGCAATTGGTGTGGCGAGGTAGGGAAGTGTTCCATGCGCACTGAAGCGACAGGCGTGAGCCATCGTGGAGTTCATGGAAGTAAGAATGTTGGCATTAGTAACCGCAATTGAGGTGAGAGTCCTCAACACCGAAAGTCTAAGGTTTCCTGGGCAATGACAATCATCCCAGGGTTAGTCGATCCTAAGGCGAGGCCGAAAGGCGTAGTCGATGGACAGCCGGTTAATATTCCGGCACCAAAATATTATTTTATGGAGGGACGTATTCTAGTAGTTCTTGCCGATTATTGGATTTCGGTAGGGGCATTGAGGAGGTCGGACAGGAAAATCCGTCCGGCATTACTCCAAGGCGCTTCTGGAATTTCCGCCTCGGCGGAGAGAACGAGAATGAGCAGGGTACCAGGAAAAACTTCTAAAGCTAGTAGTATTTTGATCGTACTTAAAACCGACACAGGTAGACTGGGCGAGTAGCCTAAGGTGAACGGGTGATCCTTCGTTAAGGAACTCGGCAAAAAAACTAGACGTAAGTTCGCAAGATGTCTTTCCCCCGATTTATCGGGGGATGCAACAAAAGTGCCCAAGCGACTGTTTACCAAAAACACAGGTCTCTGCAAACCCGCAAGGGGAAGTATAGGGGCTGACGCCTGACCAGTGCTGGAACGTTAACGAAAGCGGTGCAAGCCAATTTCCGAAGCGCCAGTGAACGTCGGCGATAACTATAATCGTCAAACTGCTACCCAAGTATTAAATACTTGATAAAGTTAGGGCGATTAAAAAATTCGACCATATGCTGGAACATCCTAAGAGCCAATAATACCCGAACAGTAATCCGTAAGGATAAGCTGGGTGGTTTGAAAAATTATTGGATTGGACAATCAGCAGGAAAGATTCCTGTATATTGAATGATGAGAACACGATCTGTGCGATAAAATCGTACAGTAAACATGTTAAAGAAAATGGACGGAGGAAGCTAAACACAGCGGATGCTGGTAAGTTTCCCGAGGAGGGTGGTGGAAGCCATTATGGGACTCGGAGAGGGTCAATCTCCCTTTGATATGCAATGTCGTAGACTCATGGCAACTTTTTATGCGCAGCGCACGCATAATTAGTTGCCCTCATCATTCAGTATGCAGGAAAATCCTCAGAGACTACACGTCGAACTCTTTATTTTGTAAAGAGATGATATAGTCCAACCTATATAGAAATATATAGATAAAATGCCTAAGGTAGCGAAATTCCTTGTCAGGTGGATTGTCAGATATTTGCCTGAATAGCGCGGTGACGCGCTAAAGAAGACTGGCTTATAACGGTGAAGTCTAAAGCTAATTGTATGTTATAATTAAGCCATGATAATACCGTGGGAAGTCCTAGTGACCCCGTAACGACTGCGGCGAAAGCCAAGACTCATTCAATTAAGAATGGGTAACACGCCAGCTCTTATCTGGTAAAAGAAACATATGGATTTTGCATCATATATTTCCGGTTTTTCCGATGGTGAAGGATGCTTTTCAGTATCATTCAATTTCCGCGAAAAACTTAAAACCAAAATTGAGGTTCGTCCGAGCTTTGCAATCGGACAAAATAAGCGCAGTTTAGATTTGTTGCAGCAAATTCAAAATTTTTTTGATTGCGGCAGTATCCGTTTTTCTAAACGGGATCAAATCTATAAATATGAAGTGCGCAATATCGATGAGCTTAGAAAAAAGATCATCCCTCATTTTGAAAAGTTTCCTTTAATGACTATTAAACGCAATGATTTCCAAATTTTTAAACAAATTTGTGAAAAAGTAGCTCAAATGAAACACCTGAATCCACAATATCTTAAAGAAATCATAAGATTGGCTTTCAAGATGAATGGTTCAGGAACAAGGAAATATAGCGAAGTGGAACTCCTAAGTGTTTTAGATAAGATGAAGATATAGTCTGATTTTTCGCGAAAGCGATCAAACCAAATGAAATTCTGACCCGCATCAAAGGCGTAACGACTTGGGAACTGTCTCAACGAAGAGCCCGGTGAAATTGCAATGACGGTAAAGATGCCGTCGACCTGCAGCAAGACGAAAAGACCCCGTGGAGCTTTACTACAACTTGGTATTGATTTAGAGTTTTGGCTGCCGAGCTTAGGTGGGAGACTATGAAGCCTTTCTTTCGGGAGAGGTGGAGTCAACAGTGGAATACCACCCTGCTGGAGTTTTAAATCTAACCCTGGTCTGTTATGAGTCAATTAAGACGAATAACCTTGATGAACCAGTGAAACATATTCATTTTGTATGTTTATTTTTCATGGTTCAAAAATTTTATTATCGAACGAAGCGAGTGAAATGGCCGTCCCTGACGGACATTTCCGAGCGAGTGATGATAACAACAACGTTATTGTAAGTCTTGGTGATTCATACCAGACCGGGAACAGTGCCTGGCGGGTAGTTTGACTGGGGCGGTCTCCTCCTAAATAGCAACGGAGGAGTTTACAAAGGTTGGCTAGATCCGGATGGAAATCGGATCGATAGTGCAAAAGCATAAGCCAGCTTTACTGCGAGACCCATAAGTCGATCAGTTACGAAAGTAGAATTTAGTGAACCGACTGTCGCATGTAGATGCGCAGAAGATCATCAGATAAAAGTTACCCCGGGGATAACAGGCTGATCCCTCCCAAGAGTCCACATCGACGGAGGGGTTTGGCACCTCGATGTCGGCTCATCACATCCTGGGGCTGGAGAAGGTCCCAAGGGTTTGGCTGTTCGCCAATTAAAGTGGTACGCGAGCTGGGTTCAAACCGTAAAGCAGCTTTTAGCTAGTAGCTTTTTAGCTTTAGATAAAGGAAATTTTACAGTTTGAATCCGAGGTTTAGACATCATCATGGCGGCGTATATGAGAAATCGTATGCGAGAAATCAACTGTATCGGTGAAGTCCTCTTGTGGCACAACCTGTCATATGTTAGGATAATACCGAGGGAAGTTATATGCGTGAAAAATTTTCGTCAACAATTAGTGCATACTTAGCAGGATTTCTTGATGGAGATGGAAGTATATATGTGAGGATAAAACCAAATCCGACCTATCGGTATGGATTTCAAATTGCTCCTTACATAGTTTTATTTCAATCTAATCAAGACAGAAAAAATTTTGAGAGAATATGTTCTCTTATAGGACTTGGAATTCTTCGGGAAAGAAAAGATGGAATTCTGGAATATTCTATAAATAGGATTGAACATTTAAAATTATTTCTGAAATCAGTAAAGCCTTTTCTTATATTAAAAAAAGAACAGGCAGAACTGATGTTGAAAATTCTAGCTAAAAAGGAAAAAGTTAAAAATCAAAAGGATTTTGAAAAACTTGCACAATTAGTTGATACTTTTAGAGAGTTAAATTACTCTAAAAAAAGAAAAAAACGCACATTAACCCCGTAGAGACTAGACGTTGATCATCCTATTTGTAAAAAAGGATGAAGATATAGTCCAATGCACTTAGTAATAAGTGGTAACATGCGTGAGACAGGTTGGTCTCCTATCTGCTGTAGGCGTTGTTGCTTGAGAGGAGTCTTTTCTAGTAAGAAATTGCTACTTTGCGAAGTAATTCGCATTGAAAATTCAGCTAATAACGGTGAAATCTTCATAAATTATTCGGCATAGGAAAAACAATTGGCTACGGTCAGTCAATTGTGATATAATTACTTGAGGACCTGATAATTTTTAAGGTAATACCGTGGGAAGTCTCTCTAAAACTAATTTGGCTTACATAGCCGGCTTTTTAGATGGCGATGGGAGTCTGATGATTCAGATAAAAACAAGAAATGATAGCGGATGCTTTCGTTTCATGCTGACTATCTGTTTTTATCAGGATTCTCGTCATGATAAGCCTTTGGCTTGGATAAGAAAAATTTTTGGCATAGGTTATCTTTCAAAAAGAAATGATAATATAACCGAGCTAAGAATAAATGGATATAAACAAGTGGAAAGAATATTAAAAATGCTTTATCCATTTGTTAAATTCAAAAAAATTCAGGCCGGAGCTATAATAAAAGCGGCAAAATTACTTCAGAAAAAAAGAATGTCTCGAAGTGATTATGAAAAACTGGTGGATTATATTGTTTTAGTCCAAAAAGAAAATTATGTAACCAAAAAAAAGAAAACAAAGGAAGAATTGTTAAAAGTTTTAGGGTTGACCCCGTAACGACTTTGTTCCGACATGATGTCGGAGCAGGATAGCGACTGATGATAATGGAAATGTGTCGCTATAATACGCTGGCCCCCAATATTGCATTGGGGTGAAGATATAGTCTGCACTCTTAGAAATAAGGGAAATATGTGACGAGAGGACCGAAAAGAACAAACCTCTGGTGTATCGGCTGTTCCGCCAGGAGCATTGTCGAGTAGCTAAGTTTGGACGGGATAACCGCTGAAAGCATATAAGCGGGAAGCCCACCTCAAGATTAGGCAACTGTTTTGACGCAAGTCAGAACGTGATTTCCTAGAAGATGACTAGGTTGATAGGTCTCAGATATAAGCGGAGCGATCCGTTCAGTCGAGAGATACTAATAAATCAAAAATTACTCTCTTAAGTTTTATTCGCAAATCGTAGAGCGCAAAACGTTGAACGTATATCTATTATGCGTTTCACGTTATGCGTTACGCGGTCTGCGTCGTAGTTAGCAGTCAATAGTTTCTAAAATATTGCAATTAAGTAAAGATAATGTTAAGCTAAGACCATGAAAGATTATTTTGTCCGGCAAAAAGAAAGTTTGAAATTCATTCTGATCATTTTTTCCGTTATTGCGGTTGCGATTTTTTCGTTCATGTTTTTTTCACCCGTAATCAAAGCATTTTAACCCGCCGTCGCCAAGGCTATGGCAGGGTCAAAAAAAAGCATTGTTTTGGTGGTTCTAGCGATAGGGCAACACCTCTTCCCATTCCGAACAGAGTAGTTAAGCCTATCAGCACCGATGATATCCCCGCCTCGGCGGGGGAAAAGTAGGACGCCGCCAAAACAATGCTTTTTTTTGTTTTTCCAAAAACTATGCTAGAATATGTTTATGGAAAAAGGGGATAAAAAAAGACTCATAATCATCGCGGTTTACGCGGCAATTTTTATTGGCGTGGTTTTTTTAATTTATCAGTGGCAAAAACCGGCGCCGAACTGCTTTGATGGAAAACAAAATCAAAATGAGGAGGGCTTGGACTGCGGCGGCGTGTGCGCCAAGAAGTGTCCGGTAACCGCCAAAGAAAATTTAATTGTCCGGCAAACCGGATTTGTGGAAAGCGGCATCGCCGACAGTTATGATGTTTACGCGGAAGTCGCCAATCCCAATAGCCTGGTAGGCAGCGATAAGTTCAGCTATAAATTCAGCATGAAAAACGCGGCCGGTGAAGTCATGGCCGAGCCGTCCGGCACCAGTTTCATTTTGCCGGCTGATAAAAAATATATTGTCGAAACCAATATAGCAACAAAAGAAACACCGGCCAGTGTCGAAATGATTGTCAGTGATCCGCGGTGGGTTGAAACAAATGACACTTATGAAAAACCGGAACTTAAAATAGTGAGTAAAAATTACAACGAAATAACTTCCGGCGTCGGCTTCGGCGAGGCCATCGGACTTTTGAAAAATGAAAGCCCTTTTGATTTCAATTCCGTAAAATTAAGAATTCTGCTCAAGGATGAGGGGGGAAAAGTAATCGCTATTAATTCAACCCAAATGAACACTGTGAATGCCGGTGAAAACCGGGATTTCCGCGTCAGCTGGCCGAATAAATTTCCCGGGTCGGTTAGCCAGATGGATGTCCAGGCGGAAGTAAATGTTTTTGATTCAGAAGCTTTTGTAAAAAAATATTTCATGCCCGGGAAGTTCCAGCAATACCAATAAACCCCGCACTAACTTTTCTTTGGATATTTGCGGGGGATAACTTTTAAAAAAAATTCCAGCATTGCTTTTCGAAAAGCAGATGTTGGAAAGTTAATGCGGGGTGAAAAATTTTCTAAAACTTGACTGGGTTTTAGGCGCGGCAATCGCGCTGCTTTTGGGCGTGGGAATACTGGCTTTGTACAGCGTTTCTTTTTCTGGAAACACTTTAGTGGCGGATCATTTTTATCGCCAGATGGAGGCCGCGGCTGTTGGAATTTTTTTGATGCTAGCCTTTGCTTTTTTTGATTACCGGGTGCTCAGCGCTTACAGCACAAAATTATATTTTGCGATGATTGCCATTTTATTTTTAGTGCTGATTTTCGGCACGACGGTGCGGGGGACGACAGGCTGGATCGGTTTTGGTAATTTTCACATTCAACCGGTGGAGGCGGCAAAAATAATTATGATTATTTTTTTAGCCAGCTTTCTCTCCAAGAAGAAAACCAAGCTTAGCGAGGCGTCTAAAATTACCGTTTCCATAATCCTGGTTTTTATTCCGGCATTGTTAATTCTTAGGCAGCCGGACTTTGGCTCGGCGGCCGTCATCATGGGGGTTTGGGGCGGGATGCTTTTGGCTTCCGAAATCAGCAAAAAAAATATACTGATACTATTCTTGGCCATTGCCGTTGCTTCCGGAGGGAGTTACTTTTTTCTTAAAGATTATCAAAAAGAAAGGCTGTATAATTTTGTAAATCCCGAAAACGATCCACTGGGAAGCGGATATAATGTGGCCCAGTCGATGGTGGCCGTCGGATCGGGCGGAATTTTTGGCAAAGGACTCGGCCATGGTTCCCAGTCACAATTGAATTTTCTTCCGGAAAAACACACCGACTTTATTTTTGCGGCTATCGCGGAGGAAATGGGACTTTTGGGTTCGCTTTTTGTAATTTTTCTCTTCGCTGTTCTTTTATATAGGATGAAAAAAACAGCTCTGCTGGCTCGCGATAATTTTGGCTATTTGTTGGCGGTGGGAATAATGGCGATGTTCTTTTTGCAGATATTGATTAATATCGGAATGAATATCGGGCTTAATCCGGTGGCTGGAGTGCCGCTGCCGCTTTTGAGCTACGGCGGAAGTTCGCTCGTCGCGGTTTTAGCCGGCCTGGGCATGATTCAAAGCATTTATGTGCGAGGAATAAAAAATATTTGACTCAAAGCATTATTTATGATAAACTATTTTAGCATTAAAACATGGCAAATAAAAATAACAACTTAGATTTTCTGTCCAAATGCTCATTTTGCGGAAACGAACTTGAGCAAAATGATCTGACGATACTGGAAGAGCATGATCGCGGGACAATGTTCCATATTTCCTGTTCCAGGTGCGGAACATCCCTGATCTCAATTCTGTCCAGCAATCAAACAGGAGTTGTGAGTTTGGGAATGGCAACAGACCTGGATAGGGACGAGGTTAAAAATAAATTTTCGAAAAAAACCATCAGTGCCGACGAAGTTATTGATGTGCATGAGTTTATAGAGAGAGAGCGGGGCAATCTGATAGAATTAATAAAAAATAGTAAATAATTTTTAAACATTTGAGAGCCCCGATGGACACCTGCCTGCCGGCAGGTCGGGGAGGTAAAATGCAAAATAATGGAAAAAATAAAGTTAGACGCCAAGCTTAGGGAGGAAAGAGGAAAAAGGGTTAATAAAGGGAGAAAGTCCGGGCTCATTCCGGCGGTCACTTATGGCAAAGGCGCCGATCCGCAAAGCCTATGGGTGGATGCTTTGGAATTTGGACGCTTGATTAAAAAATCCGGCGAGAGTATCATTATAAATTTGAGTATCGGCGGAAAAAATGGTTATAATGTCCTCATTCACGAATTGCAGCAAAACCCGGTGAACGGAAGCATTTCCCATATTGATTTTTATCAGGTAAAAATGGACGAGAAAATCGAAACCGAAGTGGAGTTGGTCTTTATCGGTGAATCTCCGGCGGTCAAGGAAATGGGAGGAGTTTTAGTAAAGAGCCTCGACAACATTGAAATTTCCTGTTTGCCGGCCGATTTGCCATCCAGCATCGAAGTGGATATTGCAACCATCAAAACTTTTGATGATCATATTTATGTGAAAGACCTGAAAATTTCCAAGGGAGTTGAAGTTAAAGATGATCCGGAAACAGTAGTGGCCTTAGTCACTCCGCCGCGCTCCGAAGAGGAACTTAGCGAACTTGAAGAGAAAGTGGTGGAAGATGTGACGAAAGTCGAAGGCGTGGTGAAAGAAGAGCCGGCTATCGAAGGAGAAGAAAAGTCCTCCAAGGCGGATAAACCTGCTCGTCCAGAGGAGAAAAAAGAAAAAAAGGAATAGCTTGATTTGGCAAAAGACCCCCCGATGGATATCGGAGGGTTTTTGCTTGTTGACAGGCCTGGTTCGAAATGTGGTATAATGTAACAACTATGGAAAATACTATAAAAAGGAAACACATTCTGCTTGTTTTGATTGTGCTTTTTGTGTTTCTTAATTTTCTGCCACGGATTCCGACGCGAGCCGCTGATGACGCGGAGGATATTCAGGAAAAAATAGAAAACATCGAAGAGAAAAAAGAAAAAACAGAAAAAACATTGCAATCCGCGCAACAGCTTCTTAATCAAAATGTTGCCCGGGTAAATTATACGCAAAGCCTGATAAAAAAATCTGAAACCGAAATTTCCAGAAAAGAAGCAGAACTTAACAATCTGAACAGCCGGCTGGAGCTTAATAAGGTTATTCTTCAGGAATTTTTGCGCGAAGTTTATTACAGTGATACAGAGGATCCAATTGTCAAACTGGCGATGACCAGCAATAACCTCAATGATTTAAGTGAAAACGTCGATAATCTTATCAGCGCCAAAGAAAAGATACTTTTTCTCCTGGATGACATATATGATTCGAAAAAGGAAATAGAAAAAACTAAGGAAGAATTGGCGGACAAAAAAGAAGATCATGAGAAATTATTAAATGTTCAGAGGGGGGAACAGGCCGCTATAAAAACGGATATCTATGAAGCGCAGGCCGATCTTTCTGAACTGAACGCTAAGTTAAGCAAGTTGCGCGGCGAACTGGCGTCCTTGCTGGGCGGCAGCATCAGCACAAAAAATATTGTGGATGCCGCGAAATATGCCAGCAAGGTTACCGGAGTGCGCAAAGATTATCTCTTGGGCGTTCTGGTCGTAGAATCCAATCTGGGCAGATATACCGGCGGATGTACATTTTCACAAAGCAGAATGAGCAGTTATCGCGCGGAAATTTTCAAAAATATCTGCAAAGACCTCGGATATGATTATAAAAAGAAAAAAGTTTCTTGTCCGCCTTCAGGCTATAAGGGAACGGGAGGCGCGATGGGCGTCGCGCAATTCATGCCGGACACCTGGGGCGATCCGGATGGAAGTCCGCGCGGTTACATCCCCAGCATTACTTCGGTTACAGGGCACAATCATCCGGATCCCTGGAGCCTGATTGACGGCGTGGTGGCAATGGCGCTCAAGCTGGCCAAGGTCGAGGGCGTTACTGAACACAAAAAAAGCGCGGAGGCCAAAGCCTATTGCGTTTATTTGGCTGGCGGGAACTGGCAGGCCTATTGCGATGATAAAGGAACCAATTATGGCAAGCTAGTTTTATACTGGGCGGATAATTACGAACAAAAGCTGAGTGATTAACAATGCCTCCTGCCTTGAGTTTTTCCGCAATTTGAAATATAATAGTTAATATGGAATATTTCGAAATTCAGGGCGGAAAGAAGCTGAAAGGAGAGATAGACGTGAGGGGGTCTAAAAATGCCACTACGCCTATTTTGGCCGCGACTTTGCTTACCCGGGAAAAATGCGTTATTTCTAACATTCCTCTGATCGAGGATGTTTTTCGGATGCTCGAAATTTTGGAAAGCCTAGGCGCGGAAATAAAGCGGCTGGGAGAAAGAAAAATTTCAGTGCAGGCAAAGAATATTCAGCCGGAAAAAATTGATGTTGAAAAAGTAAAACTGCTTAGGTCGTCTATTTTGCTCTTGGGACCGCTGTCGGCAAGATTAAATCAATTCAAGCTTTATCATCCCGGCGGGTGCGTGATTGGCAGGCGTCCGGTAGGCACGCATTTCCGGGCGCTGGAAAAACTGGGAGTGAAAATTAGCCAGGACGGAAAAAAATATAATATTGACGCAAAAAATAAAAAAGCAGGGAAAGCAGTTTTAGGAGAAATGTCAGTGACAGCCACGGAGAACGCGATGATGCTGGCCGCGGGACTGCCTGGAAAAACAATTATAAAAATAGCGGCGTGCGAACCGCATGTCGAAGATTTGGGAAAATTTTTGGTTTCGATGGGTGCTAAAATCAAAGGACTGGGTACGCATACGCTGGAAATTATTGGAACAAAAAAATTACAGGGAGCGAAACATGCGATTATTCCGGATGCCAATGAAGCGGCGACATTTTTGATTTTAGGAGTGGCGACCGGAAGTCCGATAAAAATCAAAAACGCGAGAGAAGAGCATCTGGATCTGGTCTTGGAGAAACTCAAAGAGTTTGGGGCGGATTTTAAAATAAGTAAAAACTATATTGAAGTTATTCCGGCTAAAAAATTAAAAGCAGCGGCGAAAATTGATACGCGAACATATCCTGGAGTGCCGTCGGATGTACAGGCGCCATTTGGGGTTTTGGCCACGCAAGCAAATGGCCGGACATTGATTCATGATTCCCTCTATGAAGGCAGATTTAATTATGTCCGCGAGCTCGAAAAAATGGGCGCCAACGCCAAAGTGCTTGATGTGCATCGGGTCATGATCGAAGGGCCGGCGAAGTTGAAAGGCAAAGTTATCCAAAGTTTTGATCTGCGCGCCGGCGCGTCTTTAATAATTGCAGCTCTTTTAGCGAATGGCAAAACGATAATCAAAGATATTTATCAAGTTGACCGCGGTTATGAAAAAATTGAAGAAAGATTGCAAAAATTAGGCGCGGAGATAAAAAGAGTTAAGAAATAATTTTATGCCGATGTTTGTGCGGAAAATCGGGATCGATCTGGGAACAGCCAACACGCTGGTGTTTATTCCTGGCCGCGGAGTGGTCGTGAACGAGCCGTCAGTGGTGGCGATTTCTATTCTGGATAATAAAGTTTTGGCCGTGGGCAACGATGCCAAGGAAATGCTGGGGCGCACGCCGGATACGATTATGGCCAGCCGGCCGATGAAAGACGGGGTGATTGCTGATTACCGGATTACCGAAGCGATGCTTAAATATTTTATCAACAAAGTCAGCGGCAAAATCCGCCTGGTTCGCCCGGAAATTATGATTTCCATTCCGGCGGGAGTAACTTCCACGGAAAGAAGGGCGGTGATTGATGCGGCGGTGCGCGCGGGAGCCAAGGCGGCGTATGTGGTCAAAGAACCGGTGCTGGCGGCGATCGGCGCGGGCATCCCGATCAATTCTCCGGCAGGAAATATGATTATTGATATTGGTGGCGGAACATCGGAAGTGGCAATCATATCTCTTGGCGGTATTGTGGCGGCGCACAGCGCGCGCGTAGGCGGGAACAAATTGGATCAGGCGATTTCAGATTATATCAAAAGAAAACACAGCCTCGCGATCGGGGAGCGGACAGCCGAAGAAATTAAAATTAAAATCGGTTCAGCCATCGCGCAAGTCAAAGAGGAATATATGGAAGTGCGCGGGCGCGATCTCACTGGCGGACTGCCGAAAACGATAAAAATTTCTTCTAATGAAATTACGGAAGCTATGCAGGACGAGTTGCGCGAAATTATCAACGCCATCAAAAAAGTTTTGCAGGATACTCCACCGGAGCTGGCCGCGGATGTTATGGATAAGGGCATGGTGCTTTCCGGGGGCGGGGCGCTCCTTCGCCATCTTGACCAACTGATAACCAAGACTATTGAAGTGCCGTGTTATGTGGCGGAAGATCCGCTTTATTGCGTAGTGAAGGGCATTGGAATTGCTTTGGATAACTTGGATGTGTATAAGAGGACAATAATGCTATCGAAATAATATGTTGATTAGCATTGACGCTTCTCGCGCTTTTTTAAAACAACGCACGGGAGTGGAGGAATATTCTTATCAAGTTATCAAAAACTTGAGAGATAAATTAAACAATGATCAGGCTTGCCTGCCGGTGAAGCAGGTTGTTTTATATTTACGCAAAAATCAAACCGTAGATTCAAAATTGCCGGAGAATTGGAAAATAAAAATAATTAAATGGCCATATTTATGGACGCAAATCGGGCTTAGTTTAGAAATGTTATTTCATCCAACGGATGTCTTGTTTGTGCCGGCGCATACAGTGCCGATTATTCACGCAAAAAATACAATCGTAACAATTCACGGTTTGGAATATGAATTTTGTCCCGAGGCGTATTCTTTTTGGGCAAAGCTATATATGCGCTGGTCGATCAGGAATTCGTGCAAATGGGCAAGGACGATCATATCAGTTTCAGAGAATACTAAGAAAGATTTAATGAGGCTATATAAAGTGCCGGAGGAAAAAATCAAGGTTGTTTATGAAGGGTACGATCGAAAGTTCAAATTTCAAAGTTCAAATTTCAAATCAATTTTAAATGACAAAATTTCAAAACCATACTTGCTATTTGTTGGCAGACTTGAGGAAAGAAAGAATATTATTGGGATAATTAAAACATTTGAAATTTTAAAAGAACAATATAAGATTCCGCATAAATTGGTTTTGGCAGGGAAGTTCGGCTATGGCAAAGAAAAAATAGAGGCCTCCGTAGAGGATTCTAATTTCAGAGAGGATATTGTTTTGCCCGGCTATGTGAGTGACGAGGAAAAATGGGAACTTTTGAAAAACGCGGATGTGTTTTTATTTCCGACATTTTATGAAGGATTTGGGATTCCAATTCTGGAAGCGCAAAGTGTTGGTGTGCCGGTGGTGGCGGGGGATAATTCATCTATTCTGGAAGTGGTTTCTCCAAGAGCCGAGCTCTTGGAATTCCAAGAGCTCGGCTCTAGGATGCCTAGATATTCTGCGATTTTGGTTGATCCTCACAATGCCGAACAAATTGCCGATGCCACCTACAAATTGATTTCTGACAAAGTCTTGAGAGATGATATAATAAAGAAAGGCTATGAAAATGTGAAGCGATTTAGTTGGGAAAAATGCGCCGGTGAAATAGCTGAAATTTTAAAAAATGACACAAAATAAGGAATTAAAAGTAGCGATAGTCCACGACTTTCTGGTCCAGTATGGCGGGGCGGAGAGGGTTTTGGAGGTGCTCTGCGAGATGTATCCGGAAGCGCCGATTTATACTTTGCTATATGACAAGGAAAAAATGCGGGGGAAATTTCAGGAGCAGGAAATCCACACATCATTTCTCCAAAAATTTCCGCGCTTTTTGCGCCAGAGATATAAATATCTTCTGCCGCTGATGCCGACCGCGCCGGAAGTTTGGGATCTGCGCGATTTTGATTTGGTTATTTCCAGTTCGGGCGTTTGGAGCAAAGGGATAGTTACGCGCCTCAATACCATCCACATTTCGTATCTGCATAGCCCGATGCGCTTTGTGTGGGATGCCAACAGTGAATATCTGCGCGGACAGAAAAAGGGAATATTCACGAATTTTTTTTCACGGATACTGCTCAACTATATCCGCGTCTGGGACAAGGTGGCGGCTGACCGGCCGGATTATATTGTTGCCAACTCAAGATACACGCAAGAGAGAATCAGGAAATACTACGGGAGAGAAAGCGCGGTGATTTATCCGCCCGTATATATCCCGCAACCTGTAATCTATAACCCACAACCCAAAAAGAGTGAAAGATATTTTTTGGTAGTTTCCAGGCTTTCACCTTACAAAAATGTCGATAAAATTGTCGAAGCTTTTAACAAGCTGGAATTGCCATTAGTAGTGATTGGCGAGGGGAGCCAGGATAAGTATCTGCGGAAAATTGCCGGCAAAAATGTCCAGATTTTAGGCTGGCAATCAGACGCAAAAATAGCCGATTATTATTCGAAAGCTGAAGGATTTGTTTTTGCGAGCGTGGACGATTTTGGCATAACTCTGGTTGAAGCGATGTCCTATGGACTTCCGATAGCGGCTATTCAAAAAGGCGGAGCAATTGAAGTGATGATTGAAGGTAAAACCGGCGAGTTTTTTGACGAAGCCACGCCGGAAGTAATCGCCGATGGCGTGAGAAGAGTAATAGAAAATTTTGGAAACTACGACAGAGAGTTTATTGTTAACAGAGCGAAAGAGTTTAGCAAAGAGAGGTTTGTGAGGGAGTTGGGAGAATATATAAGTTCTGTAATTACAAAATCCAAAATACAAATATCAAATCAAACCCAAAATCCAAATTATAAAAATTTTGAAATTTAGTCATTTGAGCTTGATTTGGAATTTGAGCTTTGAAATTTAGATTTAAAAATATCATGAATATTATAGAACATAGCAAAATTACCAGTCTTTTGAACAAGAGTATAATCAGAGGCACTATAAGCCAGGCTTATCTTTTTTCCGGTCCGGAGCATCTGGGGAAATTTACCGTGGCGCTGGATTTTGCGGGAAGGCTTGTCGGCGGCAGCATGGAAATAAATCCGGATTTGATAATTATCAAGCCGGAAGTGGAGGAAAAAAAAGGAATTATTAAAAAATGGGACATCAAAATTGAACAAATCCGGGATTTGGCCCATAAATTAAGCTTGATGGCCGCCGGCGGGAAATATAAAGTAGCTATTATTGACGATGCCGACCGCCTAAACAAAGCCGCGCAAAATGCGCTGCTGAAAACCTTGGAAGAACCGAATGAAAAAATAGTTTTGATTCTGATTTCGCAAGACAATAAAAAACTACTGGCAACGCTCAAGTCGCGCTGCCAGCGGATCAAATTTGGCCCGGTTTCCAGGGAAGTTTTGGAAGAAAATATTCCGGCGGGCGAAAAAAACAGGGAAGAGTTGATCTTCTGGTCGCTAGGGCGCCCCGGGCTAATGCTGAAGCTTATGCAAGATAAAAACGCGCTTGATTTCAGGATTCAAGCGGTGGAAGAATTAAAAATAATTATGGATAAAAATTTGGCGGAAAAATTGGCCATCGCGGAAATCCTGGCAAAGGACAGCCGGGAAGCGGTTCAAAAACTCAATTTGTGGACCGTGATTTTGCGCGAAAATTTATTAGGCAGAAGCGCTTTGGGGCAGAGCCAGCAAAAATGTTTCAAGATTATTGAAAATATCGGAAAAAGCCTGGAGCGGATAAAAGAAACCAATTCGAGCGCCCGGCTTATTTTAGAAAACTTATTTTTACATTTTTAATATGGTAAGACACAAGCCAAGATACTTGGATGCGGCGGGATGCCGCTCAATCCGCGGGCATAAGCAAATAATTTTCAGGAGCTCCAAAAAATCAAAATTTACTAGAACAGGCAAATTTTTTTATGGCCTGATTATTTTGGTTTTTCTGGGCGCAATCATTTATTCCATATTTTTTTCCCAATTTTTAGCGGTAACTAAGATAGAAATCAGTGGAACAGAAAATCTTGATCCGGTGGAAATCCGCAAAATTGTTGAAAACGAAATAAGCGGAAAGTTTCTGAATCTTATTCCGCGCAATAATATTTTACTGGCCAGTAAAACGGCCATTGAAAAAAATATTTTGGAAAAATATAAATACGCTGAAAAAGCGGAGATAAGAAAAGAATTTCCCGACAGCCTGATGATCGGAATAAAGGAAAGAAAATTCAGCTCAATTCTTTGCAGCGCCGGAAGTTGCGCCGTAGTGGATAGCAATGGCATGGCTTTTGCTAAAGCCGATTTTGAAAAAAACGAGCTTGGCGAGAGCAGTTTGCTGATTCTCTATGACGATGGAAATAAAAATTTTGCGCTGGGAAAAATTGTTTTTGACCAAAATTATATAAATTATCTGCTAGGCATCAGGGAAAAAATGAAAAGCGAGCTGGGCGTGGATATGGAGCGCGAACTGCGCACGCCGCAAATCGCCTCCGGCGACATTCGCGCAAAAACTGCGGAAGGCTGGTTGATCTATTTTGATAAAGGCATTCTGCTCGACAGGGAGATTGGCATGCTCAAAATAGTTTTGGAAAACAAGATAGATCAGGGACAGCGGAGCGAGCTCGAATATATTGATCTGCGTACGGATAACAAAATATATTATAAATTCCGCAACAGCGAAGAGCAGGCCGCCGACCAGCCTGCTCTTTTAGAAGACAAAAAGAATTAGTTGCCGTTTGCCGCAACGGCTTCTTTCGGTGTTATGTTATAAATCAGAATTGAAGTGCCGACTTGAAAGTCAGGCTTTTTGTTTTTTAGCCAGCGATAGCTTTCTTTGTCCGGCTTGGTTTTGTCATACAAACTGCCCATCAGAAAGTTGGTGGAAATGGCATACCAGCCGGCTTCAACCGGGCGCTTGGAATCCCACCACATCAGATATTTGTCGCCAATATAGGTTTTAATGTCCCCGCCGCCAAAATAATCCACGCGGATAGTTCCAATGTCCGGATGATCGTCCAAAAATGAACGCAATCGTTTCAAATCCTGGCCCCAGTCAGCATTGGAATCGGTAACGAAGCGGTAGCCGTTTTTGGGACCGCCAACTGATTCGTTGAAATAGGACATATAATTGGGGAAAACCGCCACCGTTTCAACGATCAAATAGGCAACCAGAAGGAACACGGCTGAAGAAAAAAATAATTTGCCTCGGGTCGTTTGCCTGTTTTTCAAAAACTCGCTGATATTTTTGGCGGTGAGGATGTAGAGAAAGGGAAGAATAGGAAAAAGATGGCGGAAACCGATATTCAAATTTCCAGTGATGCTCAAATAGCCGTATAAAAACACAAACAAAACCATGGAAAATTCAGTGATATGGATGCGGAGATAATGGGAAATATTGCGCGCGGTATATTTCCAAAAGTTTTCAAAAGATTTTACGAAAGTCCGGCCGAATTTAAACAAAGCTAAAAATAGCGCGCCAAACATCAGGAAGAGCAGAGGGACAGGCTCTTTAATCATAAAAACAGTTGGAAAATATGCCCGGAAAGCCGTGCTGGAAACCTGGCCCATAAAATAAGCGCCGTTGCCGCCGGCCACGCGCCGGAAAACATAACCGATGCCGATGCCATATTCAGTAAGGGGGCGAGTGAGCGAGTTAGCGTTTAATTGATGGAGAAATTTATTGAAATAAATATCCTTCGCGCTCTCGGCGCTGGCCGCGGAGAAATTGGCTTCAATCACGCGCGCGACAGTATCTTGCCGCATATTGAATGAATTGGCCGCGTAGACAATCCAGACAACCACAAGCGACGCGAAAAAAACAACCGCGCCCTTGCCGATATATTCTCCCAATTTTTTGAGCCTGAAAATAAAGTTGCTTTTTTCTGCGGCAGTTATTTTAATGGCCAGCGGATAGAGAATTGTAATAAGTCCAAAGATAGGCAGAGCGGTGATGAAAGAAAATTTGGCCAATTGCAAAAGTCCCAGAAAAATTCCGGCAAAAATTACATTTTTCCAGGCCGGGTATTTTATAAATTTAAGGTAAAAATAAAAAGAAAAAACCATAAAGGCTGCGATTCCCAGGTCGGTGGTGACGAAATGATTGTGGCCGAGGATATTGGGATCAAAAGCGTAGAAAAGCAAAGCCAAAATTCCCGCCTGGATGCCGGCGATTTCACGCCCCCATTTGAAAATGAAAAATCCCAGCAGAAGCGAGAGCAAGATTATAGGAAAGCGCGCCCAAAAAATAATCTTGTCCGGATTGTTGCTGGCTTGGTAAAGCAAATACCGTCCGGCCGCCCACTGTCCCTCGTCCCATTTCCCCGGCAGAGTTCCCGCCCAAAAAGGCTGGTTGGCGTCGAAATTCAAATTCAAAAACAAAAGCGGCAGGCCGGCGAGGTCTTTAATCAGCGGCGGATGTTCAGGATTAAGCCGGATTTCATGCTGGGTGACATAGGAATAAGCCGCGCCGATATGGGCGGTCTCGTCAAAAATAGCGCTGTCGTTTTTAGCGTTCAAAACCGAAACAATGAACATAAAGCCCAAGGTCAGAGCGACAATCAGTTTGTAATTTTTTTCTAAAAAGATAGACATATTATTTTAAATTATTTTAGGACATAAAAACTTAGTCCGGCATTGTCCTTAAATTCTTGCAATTCCAGTTTGGGGAATCTTTTTTGCAAACTGGCAATTACCTCGTTATTGCGGTCAATCATAATAATCGCGAAATTCTTTTTTGGGTTGATCCGGTTGATTTCTCCCGGATAATAGAAAGAAATATTAGCGAGTCTAGTGGTGAAAACTTTAATGGGAATACGCTGCATATTTTCCGCGATAACGAATTTTTCTTCTGTCGCGGGCAAGAGCTTCAGATAAGCAGCGGCTTCCATCAGGTTTTTTTGGAAAGCGCTGGCAGTCTCCGGTTTGTTGGTCCAAAAGTAAAAATATTTAACCGGGTTGAATATGCCGATGAAAACGAAGGCAGCGGCCACGAAGACCACCACAATTTTCCGGTAAAAAGCGCTGCGGTCGGAGGACATTTTCAAAATATAATCGAAAGCCAGGGCGGAAAAAATGAAAACAACCGGCAAAGTGCCGATGGAACGCAGGGCATGCGGATTGCCTTCAGCAGTCAGAAATTCCGGCGCGAGCATGATGAAAAACCAGGCTAAAAGAAAAACATAAATATCCAATCTCGGGTCGCGGATTTTTTGGAAAATTCGCAGATATATCAGGCGAAAAAAACGAATGAAAGCATAAATAAAGCCGAAAAGAAAAGCAATACCGGTAAGGAAATCTAAAAGAGGGTAAGGCGGATAGTTGTGGCGCCAGTTTTGGTCGCCCCAAAAATTATATTTGGCGAGGCTTAAGCCAAAGCTTCGCGAGAAAGTTTCAAGTAAGTGTCCCTTGTTGACTTCCGGGGACATAATGGAAATTGAAGAAGATCGCGATTCCATATATTCCGGATGGGCTATGAAAAACGTATACAACATTGGCGCGGCAGCTATGGCGGCGAAAAGAATAAAAACCAAAATTTTCTTCCAATATTCCCGGATGAAATTTGGTCTTGAGATTAAAAAGGAAATTAGGGCGACAACCAGGATGGCGGGTGCGATGCGAAAAGCGATGTAAGTGTGAAGTCCTAGGCCGAAAATAAAGCCGCCAAGGGCAAAATCAGTCCATTTTTTGGTACGCAGACCTTTCCAGAGAAAATAGAAGGCGAAAACCAAAACGAAGGGGAGCATAATAGCGCGAAAACCAATGCGGCTGAAGTTGATGGCCCAATAGCCGACGGAAACTAAAAAGGCGCTAAAAAGTCCGACGCGGGTGTCGAAAAGTTCCCTGGCCAAAAGAAAAACGCCGAAAATTGTCAGCGTTCCAAACAGAATAGAGGGCAATTTTAAAGCCAAAACATTTACGCCGAAAAGCATCAGGGAAAGCGCCTGGATGTTTATGAATAGTCCTTCTCTTCCCTGGTTGGCAGGATAAAACCACTGGAAATCGCCGGGGGAAATAGCGCGCAATGCGTCCTCGCCATTGACCGCTTCGTCCGGATAAACTCCTGGCGGGGCAATGTCAATATTATCAAAGCGCAGGATGAACCCCAGCGCGACAATCATAAAAACAATAAACCAAATCCAAAATTTTTTGTTTTGCATATTTTTGTTTTTTTGGTTGTGCATTTTTAGTATACCACAAAAATTACTAGAGGAATAGTTATCCACAGGTGCCAGAAAAGGTATATTTGTGGTATAATCAAGACAGAATATAATTTCTTGAAGTTTTTGTATGGCAGAAGGATATAAACAAGCCACCTTAGAAGTCAAGGGCTTTGCTCGCGGCAAAGAAAAAAAATCGAAGATTATTTTGGTGCAAGGCAAGATCATAAACCGGGAACTAAGGATGTGAAAAAATCCGCTAGCGGCGAGCCTTTTAAACCGAAAGAAACTTTGAAAAACGATCCTATTTTGAAAGCGGAAAAAGAATTAGAGTTAGCCAGGGAAAAATATGTCGGTGCTAATTTTGAAACCGAAAATGCTTTGTCTAAAATCAGTAAATTTTTACACATGAAAGGTGATTTAGGTGACAAAGAAGCGCTTGATCTGAAACATGCCGAATATAGAAACAAATTAAATGAATTGCTTAGTTTAAAAATAGACGAGCTAAAAAGACAGAATCCGGGAAAAAATAAGATAGGCGAAAAAATAAATAAATTAGTGGAAAATTTCAATCTTAAAGAAGAAGCGGCTCTTCGCGGCGCCCGGGGCAATGCAGAGAAAACAATAGAATCATTTCGTAGCGCCATTGCCCTGAACAAAAGTTGGGAAGATATAAAAGACATGAGTTTTAGCAAGGCCACCGAGAAGATGAATTGGAGGGCTGACAAAAAGATGGAAGCTTTTTTCAAAGATATTAAAGAAAGGTTTGGCGATAGTGCCAGACCGGGGGCCAGTGAAACGCTGGAAAATTGGACGGAGAGAGTTTTTAAGTTAAGCAAATAATAAAACCATATGGCAGACGATTTAAAATCAAATTTGGAGCCGATTGAAGACGCGGATTTGAATTTAAAAAATAAATTTTTGGGAGACGCGGAAAAAAAGGCGGGGGGCGCGGAAAAAAAAGAGACCGGAAAGAAAGTGGAAAGTCTGGTATTCGGTGAAAAAGCGCCGGAAAGAAAAGAGGGCGCAGTTGAAAAGGAGGCGGCTTATTCCAAAATACTTTCCAAAGTAAAAACACCGACAGCGCCGGCTGACGATACGATCGCTAGCGATGCCAAGTCCACAAGCGCTGAAAGAAGCGCGGAGGCTAAAATTGAAAGACTGGTTCAATTGGCCACGCAAAAAGGCGTGATTCACGCGGTTAAAGTAGCGCGCCATTTGGATGATAATTATACTATGGATGAGTTCCATGATCGGCTGATGGCGGAAGAGTTGCACGACGCGCTGGTGAAGAAAGGCCTGATCAAGGAAATATAGAATAGCTCGCGAACAGTAATTTTCTCAAAAAATAAGATAAAAACAAAACTGTAATAAAAATGGCCAGTCAAGATTTGAATTTAATTTTAACTACACTGATTATAATATCAGCTACTATTTCGTTGCTTTCCGGAGCCTGGCTAGTCTGGCGCAGTTTTGTTGTTTTCCGCCTGCACATTAATCGCTCGCTGAATATGGATCTGGACATCATCCGGGTTTCGCGGGTTATTAAGCAAGGCAATGAAAATGAAAAGCAGGAAATGTGGAAGGAAGAAATCGGGGCCATGGAACAGCTGCTGACTTCGCTTTCGACTCTCAAGGAAAGGGGCGGAATTTGGCATCGACTTATGTATGACAACCCCTATATCTCTTTTGAAATTGCCAACTCTTCCAAAGATGAAGAAATTATTTTTTTTGTGGCTATTCCCAAAAAATTCACGGAGTCGGTGGAAAAACAAATCAACAGCTTTTTTCCCAATGCGTCGCTCGAAAAAGCCAAAGATTTCAATGTTTTTGCTCCGGGCAGTTTTACTGAAGCGGCCGTTTTGAAGCTCAAAAGAAAATATATTTTTCCCATCAAAACCTATGAAAATCTGGAAATTGATCCGCTCAATGCCATTACTAATGCGTTGAGCAAGCTGGATACGGTTGAAGAGGGCGCGGCCATTCAGTTGGTGTTAAAACCGGCCAAGCCCGGCTGGCGCTCTTCCGGCCGTTCCATTGCGCACAAAATGCAGCAGGGAAAAAGGCTCAAGGATGTGCATTCGAATTCATATGCGGCGAAAGTCAGCAAGGAAATCGGCAGCACTTTTTATGAAACCGTGGTGAAAACTAAAAAAGACGAAAGCAATCCGTTGGGGCCGAAAACGGTGCAGCTTACGCCGGAAGAGCAGGAGATGGTAAAAAGCCTGGAACAAAAAGCCAATAAAACCGGATTTAAAGTGAATATCCGTCTTATCGCGTCGGCCAAGACCCGGGAAAGGGCGCAGCAAATTCTGGCGCAACTGGAAAATTCTTTTTCCCAATATGAAAATGCCGACATCAATTGTTTTCAGGTCCAAAGCCGGATCAAAGACAAAGACATCGCCTATGATTTTATTTTCCGCAACTTCATCGAAGAGCAGGCGATGATTCTCAACACTGAAGAAATCGCGAGCATTTTTCATTTGCCGATTTCCGCTACCGAAACGCCGAAGATAAAATGGCTGAAAGCCAACTCGGCTCCGCCGCCGCTGAATATTCCGCAGGAAGGGATAAAATTAGGGCTTAATAAATACCGCGGAGTTGAGACGCCTATCCGGATTTCGGATGGCGACCGCCGAAGGCATATCTATGCTATCGGCCAGACTGGCGCCGGTAAATCCAATTTTCTCCAGGAAATGGCCAAGCAGGACGCGCGCGAAGGCAAAGGCTTTTGTTTTATCGATCCGCATGGAGACGCGATTGAAGATATTCTCGCTTCCATTCCCAAAGAAAGAGCGGAAGATGTTTTTATTTTCAATCCAGCGGATGTGGAACGGCCGTTCGGGCTCAATATGATGGAATATGACCCGGCGCATCCCGAACAGAAAACTTTCGTAATCAATGAAATGATCGGAATTTTCGACCAGTTATATGATTTGAAAACTACCGGCGGACCGATGTTTGAACAATATATGCGCAATGCCATGCTTTTAGTGATGGAAGATCCAGAGTCCGGTTCGACCCTGATGGAAATTCCGAAAGTTCTGGCCGATGAAGAATTTCGGAAACTGAAACTTTCCCGCTGCAACAATCCGGTGGTGGTGGACTTTTGGACCAAGGAAGCGGAAAAAGCCGGGGGCGAAGCGGCGCTGGCGAATATGGTGCCTTATATCACTTCCAAACTTACGGCTTTTATTTCCAATGATATGATGCGTCCGATAATCGCCCAGCAAAAAAGCACTATCAATTTCCGCGAGATTATGGACAACAAAAAAATCCTACTGATCAATTTGTCCAAGGGCAGGATTGGAGAAATAAACGCCAGACTGTTAGGTATGGTGGTAGTGGGTAAGATTTTAATGAATGCGCTTTCGCGGGTGGATGTTCCGGAAGAGCAAAGAACGGATTTCTATCTGTATCTCGATGAATTCCAAAATGTAACGACCAATTCCATCGCGCAGATTCTTTCCGAAGCCAGAAAATATCGCCTGTGTCTGGTTTTAGCCCATCAGTTTATCGGCCAGCTCAAAGAAGAAATTTCCAAAGCCGTCTTCGGCAATGTTGGCTCGATGGTATCTTTCCGCGTCGGCCCGGAAGACGCCGAGTTTCTGGAAAAACAATTCCTGCCGACTTTCACGGCTAATGATTTAGTGAATGTCGACAATTATAATTGTTTCGCGCGAATTCTTATCAACAATGTGCTGACTAAGCCTTTTAATATGCAAACCTACCCGCCGACCAGGGGCGACCAGAATGTCGCTAACGCGCTCAAAGAACTCTCGCGCCTCAAGCACGGCCGGGACAAGGACATCGTGAACCGGGAGATTATGGAACGGACAAAAATGAGGACACTTGGGGACTAAGTCCCCAAGTAGCTAAACAAATAAATTATTAAGTATGGAGCTAATAAAAAAAGATAAGCTGAGTCTGAGTATTAAAAACAATTACGATTATCCTTTTGAAATTTCAGAAAGCGGGGTATATTTCATTGAAATAGTCGCTAGCGCCAAAAGTTGGTGGCAAAATCTCAAAAGCTTTAAATCTTTTTTTAATGATGATGATTTAACTCTAAAAATAGATGCGATTGAATTTCCGAAATTAAATAAAAAGCGAGGGCTTTTCGATGGAGAGGTAGCGTGGAATGGGAATAATTTAAAAGGACTCCTTAAGACAAACATTTTTATAATCAATCTTAATAAAGGTAGTCACTTACTTAATTTTTTGGCGGATAAAAATCCAATTTTGGAAAGCATCGCCATATTTAAGGTTGATGAAGAAGAAATTAATTATCTTCCTGAAGAAAATAATCCAGCCCAAGATGGCGATAGAAGGCAATGGATGACAATAATTCCAATAAATGTATTCATAAAGAATTTAAATATCAAGGCTAGTGCAAAAAAATATCCGAAAAACATCGACGATGATGATATAAAACTTATTATCAATGGCGCTATTCAAAAAAACGAATCGGATAAACCGCATCAGAATTGGTTTTGGTGCGGTAGGATTTTAGACGGGTTGGAAAAAGAATTTAATCAAGAAGTTAATTTTGAGAACAAGCTAAATTATATAGAACTGTGGGCGGATCGAATGCCAGTATTGAGTGAAATTAAATTATCGCTTGATTTTCCGGAAAGCAATATAAAGAAGGGGAAAATAGCTTTGTATGAGGATATTATTGAATTCGTTGAATATGCGAATGTGAGGAGCGATTCAAATACTGGAAGCGAGATTATTTTTCAACTAAAAAACCAAAATGAAGTCGAAATCATTAAAGAAGTCGAAACAGGTGAAAATATCCAAAATTATTCAAACATTTGGCATAAAATCAGATATAAAGATATGGAAGGGTATATCCTCTCATCTTTTGTGGAAATTGAGGGACAGGAAAGAGAAAAAATTGTGGAAAAAATTAGAACGCAAGCGAAATCGCGCGGAATTGATGAAAATTATGCGATCGCTTTGGCTGGATGCGAATCGCGATACAAGCCATACGCGGTTTCTTTTAGCGGGGCGCTGGGAATTTTTCAGCTTACTGATATTGCCAGGGATCAGCTGAGGGAAAAACTCAATTTTGAAATTAGCGAGAAAGAAAGTTACAATCCGGATAAAAATATCGAAGCTGGGATTGTTTATTTGAAATGGCTTTTCAGAGTTTATAAGGGCGCCACTGATGAATATAAAAAAGTTACTGCGGCTTGGAATGCCGGTGGTAGCTTAATTCCGATTGAGGGCGCTATTAGTTTTGATAAGATTATCGATCCAGCAAAAAGGAAGGAAGTGCAAGACTTAGTGGATCGAGTGGAAAAAAACAGAAAAAGGAAGAATTGGAACTTCATATTATTTTCACTGATTCTAATCGGGATTTTTTCAATAAGCGCGGGTTTATATTCTACTGGAGAAAAAGAATTCGCAGCAGGAAAAGTTCTTGCGGCGCATAATTCAAGAGAAGAAATAAGATATAGCGATACTAAATTCAAATTCGATAATCCCTATCCGGAAATAAAATCAATCGTTGTTAGCGGAGAAAGTCCTCGGCCGACCGAATGGTATACAAATGTAGTGATTGAATATAAGGACGGCAGGATCGACAAAAAAAGATACTCCGGTTTTTTGGATAATGCTTATATGTTCAACATAATTTCTTTTACGAGAGAACTGGTCATAGCCAGGCAAGAGGGTAAGCAAATTTTGACTTCTATTTTGGCTTATGATCAAGAAAACGAGTCATTGGAAGATATCAAATTCATCCATTTGGACGGAAGGGAAAGTGGGGATCTTTGCTGTTCGTATATTATTTTAAAACCGTTTGCGAACGGAGTTCAATATGATGTGGCAGTTCTTAACTTAATGGGCAATCGCGATTCGGTGTATAAATATAACTTCTCAAATTCAGCAGAGAATGCTTTTGTGGAAGTAATTACTTGGTGACTAAGTCCCCAAGTAAAAAAGATTATGAGAAAAACAGAATTTGCCAATGATGAATATTATCATATTTGTAATCGGGGAGTTGATAAGCGAGAAGTGTTTTTAGATAATTTTGATTATTATCGTTTTCTTTTAAGTATGCAGGAATTTAACAGGACGGATCCTATAGGCAGCATATTTGAAAATAGCTTTCGAAAAGATAAAAAAATAAACTCACCAGTCTGGGGACGAGTTTCTGTCTATAAAATTGAAAAGTTAGTTGAGGTTGTTGCCTACTGCCTTAATCCTAATCATTATCATTTTATTCTTAAGCAGTTGAGCGATAATGGTATAAGCAAGTTTATGCTTAAGCTGGGCTCGGGATATTCCAGTTATTTTAACAATAAAACAAAGCGTTCAGGATCTCTTTTTCAGGGGCCCTTTAAAGCGATTCATATTAATTCTAATGAATATTTATTGCATGTTTCAGCCTATGTAAATTGTAATAGTGAAATTCATGGCGCCCACAAGGCTGATAATTATAAATGGTGCAGCTTTCCTGAATATATCGGGGAGAAAAAAGGAGGATTATGCAATAAAGAAATTATCCTGGGTCAGTTTAAAAACAAAGAAGAATATAAAGAATATGCCAGGACAGTCGCACGAGAAATGAAAAACAAAAAAGAAATGGAGAAATTATTGCTAGAATAAATCACTTGGGGACTTAGTCCCTAAGTGGGAGATTATGGAACGGACAAAAATGAAGCCGTTTGTGGAAACTTCCTAGAGTCGAGCTCTAGGAGAGATATTTTGGCTTGTTTAAGCCACTCAAAAAGGTGGAGAAATGTGAAAACGCCCGTGAGAGGGCGTTTTTTTGATGTGAAATTATTGGCTTAGACTAAAAGACTTAATGGTGTTGGGAGTCGCGAAGTAGGCGGTGTTTACGGGTTCGTCGATTGCGAAGCCGCTGGCGTTGGCGATTTCGGCGTTGTAGTATTGCGCGAGGATGTTGCCGTTGATGTCGAGTTTGACGATGCGGGAATTTTTGGTGTCGAGGATATATAAATTAGCAGAATCTCTTTTAGTCCAAACTTTGGCGGGCGCGATTGGCGTGGCGGAAGTTTCCAGATTGAAATCCGCTTTTTTGCCCTTGAACAGTTTGGTGACAGTAGTGCCGTCGGCCGCGAAAATATTGTCGCTCAAGGCCACATTTGAAATTTTAGATAAATCGATAGAATCCTTGAGCCAGTTGACAGCTGTTCCAAAACCGCTGCCGGCGCGCGGGTAGCGGTAAATCTGATTATTTTTCCCGTCAATTAAATATAGATAAGTTAGATAAGTTCCGGCCGCGGTTATGTTGGAATTTTCCGGAATAATAATTGCATCCGAATTAAATTTTTTGGACACGGGGCTCCAGGAGGCCAGCTTATTTTCCGGGCTGATTAAAAAAATCAAATTCAAATCATCCATACCGGCTGCCAGTTTTGTTTTTCCAAAATCCGGCGGTAGGGCAAATTTTTCCTGGCTTTCCAAGTTGATAATTTCAGTTTGTGTGAGTCCGAAAAACTTCCCGCCCAGATTTATAACCCCGGAAATATTTTCTCCGGCCAGAACTGAATTTAAATCTGCGACGCGCGCGACATTTTTATCCCGCGCCAGCGGCACAATAATTGGAGCCTCGGCTACCGGCTGGACATTTTTGCTTTGGATATTTTTTTGAATCCTCATGGCGATCAGCGGCACAAAAACAATAAAGAGAATTATCAAAATAACATACAGGCGCTGCTGATAATTCAGGCGGGCGTTTATTTTTTTGAGGCGCGAGAGGCTGGGAAGCAAAAATAGACCGATTTTTTTGAGGCTGGATATGGCGGAAAGAGCGCTAAGGCTAAACCTTTTTAAATTCTTAAGGTTTAGCCTTTTTTTCTCGGGAGTAATTGTTTCGTCAACAACGGTCGGAGCAGTTGGAGCTGAAATTTTCGGACGCGGCCGGGGAATATTTTTTACCAGGCCGGCCAAAAAGCGGAAAAGAACTTTGGCCAATTTAATAAATTTTTTCCAGAAAGCGCCTGCCAATTCCGAAGTCACGAGAAAAAATTCAGCGAATCTTTTTTGTTCCGGCATAACTTTTTCCGCTTCTTTGATATAGATATGATTGGTTTTTTCCGCGGCATTCCCTGTGTCTTCTCCGGAAAGCTGAAGTTGGGACGAACCATCTGATTCTGGAGCATTTTTGGTTTCATTTTGGCTTGACTGGCTGGATTTTTCGGATCTCGAAAAGGCCGCCGAACTAAAAGCATTTACCGGATTCTTTTCGACATAAAATGGCTGATAGGTTTCTTCTTTTTCTTTCAAATCAACGACCAGCACGGCTGCCCTTTCCAATTCATTGCCGAGAGCCGTTTTCAGGAATTGAATAAATTTTTCTCCTGTAAAGCGCAAAGCGCTTTTCTTTATTTCTTCCGGAGAAAAAATGGCAAAAATTGCATCAGTGGTAATGATTATTTTGTCCATATCCTCCAGTCGGCCGCTAGAGATATTCACGAAGGTTTTGAGCGGATGCGGCTCGCTCTCTGTTGAAGCCAGTCCCTCACTGATGTCGGTGAAACTTTTGGAACGCAACAAATAGGCAGTTGCCGTTCCGGCCTGCGATAAATAGAGATTGTTTCTTTCAATGACGGCGACTAGCGCGTTAATTTTTCCAATCCAGTTGATATTGCCATGCTCCGCCAATTTTGAAAGAGCCAGGTTGGCTTTGTGCAGGGCCGCTTCAAAGCTTTCTACTGCTCCGCGCTTGGGGCGCGAAGAATATTCTTTTTTAAGAACGGAAATAAGGTAATTGACAATGTAGGAAGAATCTTCAGAAGTATCATTAATTTCAAAAATACCCAAAAGCGTTCCCAGATTTTGCTGAACGATGTTATCCGGTTCGTGAACGAAAATTTCAAAAAAGGGCCTGAGTTTTTTATTATTACAAACAAGAATGTTCTCGAAATATGGTTCCAGAACGGATGTTTTTTTGTCTAATTTCTTCTTAGCCATAATCGTATAGGATTGCCTCAATTATAGCACAATTGCCGGTTAAAAAGAATCACGAGGAAGTTCCGTTTTTGAGAATCTGGCGGGCCTGGTATTTTTTATAAACAGTAAGTATTATGAAAAAAATAGCGGCGGCCGCGAAAATTATCAAACCGGCGTATTTTATGTAATCGTTTATTTGCTCAAAAGCATAACCGAAAAAGTAGCCCATAATGACCAAAAAACTGCTCCAGACAATTCCGCCCGAAATTGAGCCAAAAAGAAACTCCCGGAATTTCATGCGCACAGTTCCAGCGGCGATAAAAGTAATCCAGCAGAGTCCAGTTGTCGATTTTACGGCGAAGATAGTTTTTTTGCCGTGGAGCGAAAAAAGTCTTTCCAGTTTGGCTACTATCTCTGGTTTGATCTTGAGAATTTTTTCGGCTTTAGCAAGCGCCTGCGTGCCTCCGGCATAGCCGATAGTGTAGAGGATAATATCGCCGATAATATCGCCCAGCATACTTAGAATAAAAACAAAATAAACATTGAAAAAACCCAGGCTGGCAGCGAAAGCGGCGAGGATGGTCGCGATCGGTCCCTCGACGATCATCAAAACCAGCATCGTCGGATAGCCGATGGTTTTTATATAGGAGAGAATATGCGGATCCGCGAGGTTTATGGAGCTAAACATCTTTTGTTATATTTTAGCATAAATTGGGAATAAAAAAAGCCAATGAAGCCGCCTTGATACGCTCGGGGCAGACAAAAGTTATCCACAGAGGGATACTTGACCCCGTTAGAAAAATAACAAAACGGCCTGTGGATAACTTTGAAGTTTGATTGTAAAAGTAAGCTTATTTAAGCTATTGTAGGCGCATTTTTCTAACGGGGTTGACAGTGATATATAGAGTGATATAATAACATCATAATAAACTAACCATAAAAAAATGGAACAATTAACATCAAAACAAAACACGGTTCTTGAAACAATTCGGGAGATTATTGACGCAGAAAAAGAAAATCCGACGACCTATCGCGTGCACAAATTCTTGGAAGAAAGGGGCGTGGAAGTTGGCAGCCTCAAAGGAACGGTGCAAGTGATTGAGGCGCTGGAGAAAAAAGATTTGCTCAAAAGGGACAAAAGCAAAAAAATCTATCTAGTCGAAAATGACAATTACGCCAATCTCGGAAATATTTTTTCCATTCCGATGTATGGCTTGGCTTCCTGCGGAGAGGCGCTGGCGTATGCCGAGGGCAATGTGGACGGGTATCTCCAGATTTCCGAAAGCCTGTTTCGCAAAGCCGATCCAGCCAAACTTTTCGCGGTGAAAGCGCTGGGCGATTCTATGGACAAGGAAGAAATCGGCGATGGCGATTATGTGGTATTTGAAAAATGCGAAGCGGGGGACGACTTTGAGGGCAAAATCGTGGTGGCGGTTATCAACGGTATGGCAACAATTAAAAGATACAAAAAACTCAAGCACGGCATCATCGGGCTTTTCCCGCAATCGCGAAATCCGATCCACCAGCCGATCTATCTCGACGAAACCGATTCCATCCTCATCGCCGGCATTTTCCGCAAAGTCCTGCCAGTGGCGTATGTGAGTTTGTAAATCAAAAAGACTTGATTTGTGGTATAATTTATTAAAGAACAAGTAACTGTTTATATGAAGACAAAATTAAACAAAAATAAAAAAACTGTATTGGAGCTTTGCGCTGGTGGAGGCGGCCAATTTTTAGGATTAGAAGAGGCTGGGTTTGATTGCGTTGGGGCTGTAGAGATAGAAGAAGAATATTGTCGCACTTTGAATTACAATAGGCCGGAATTAAATGTTTTAAATCATGATTTAAAACATTTTAACGCAAAAAGTTTTTACGGAGTTGATTTGGTCGCTGGCGGCGTGCCTTGTCCGCCATTTTCGATCGCCGGAAAACAACTTGGCCAAAAAGACGATAGGGATTTATTTCCGTATGCTTTAAAAATAATAAAACAAACTAATCCAAAAGCAGTTCTGCTTGAAAATGTTCCTGGCTTGGCTTCAGCAAAATTTGAAACATACCGAAAAGGTATCCAACAAAAGCTAGCTGAAATGGGCTACTGGTCAGACTGGAAAATATTAAACGCATCAGATTTCGGAGTACCGCAATTAAGACCCCGATTTATTTTAGTTGCCATAAAAAATGAATTGAGCAATAATTTTGAATGGCCAAAACCTATTTTAAAAAAAATTACGGTTGGAGAAGCGTTATTTGATTTGATGCTAGAAAAGGGCTGGGTTGGAGCACATAAATGGTCAAAAAAAGCAAATAGTGTAGGCCCAACTTTGGTGGGAGGATCAAAAAAACATGGCGGCCCTGATTTAGGACCTACCCGAGCACGACAACAATGGAAAAACCTATGGATTGATGGTTTGGGCATTGCTGATTCTGCGCCAGAAAAAAAATTTCCGGAAGATGGATTACCGAGATTGACAGTACGAATGGCTGCTCGTATCCAAGGCTTTCCCGACTCGTGGCACTTCCCAAGTCGAAAAACTGCAGCATATAGACAAATTGGTAACGCTTTCCCCCCTGCAGTTGCAAAAGCAATAAGTATTCAAATTCTAAAAACTATTTACTAATATGATTAAAGAAAAAAGTAAAGGCTCAAAGCAAAAAATTCTTGATTTTCTACTTAAAAATATAGGGAGAGTAATAAGCTCAAAAGAAATCCAAGAAGCTTCGGGTTGGGCCGCGGAATGGGCGAGGCGAGTAAGGGAGTTGCGTGATGAACAGGGATATCAAATTTTATCACACAAAGATCGTGCTGATTTAAAACCAGGACAGCATATCTTAATAAATGTTAAACGAAAACCTGCTTTTGCTCGTAGCATTTCCAAGGAAACAAGAGCAATAGTTTTGGAAAGAAATGGTTTTACTTGTCAAAGCTGCGGTTTGGCGGCTGGTGATTTGGATCCATTCCACAAGGGCAGAACAATACGTTTAGCTATGGGCCATGTCGTTGATAAATCAAAGGGTGGCTCAGACACGCCTTCAAATTTAAAGGCCACTTGTACAAATTGCAATGAAGGCTTGCAAAATGCTGCATTGCCAAAACCCGATACGATTCAGCTTTTGGCGCAAATCCTTTTCGGTAATTTTATCCCTTCTTGCAAATGTGAAAATCAATGAGAATAATGTATGAACCAAAAAACCGCGTTGGAAATCTTAAAGCTGGGGCATAATGTTTTTTTGACCGGAGCGGCGGGAAGCGGGAAGACATATCTTCTGAATCAGTTCATAAATTATCTAAAAAACAGCGGAGTCAGCGCGGCGGTAACGGCATCCACCGGCATCGCGGCCACGCATATGAACGGCATCACAATCCATTCGTGGTCGGGTTTGGGCATCAGGGATAAAATTACCGAAAAGGATTTGCGCAAGCTTTCCCGCAATCAGCGCGTGCAAAGACGGATGGAAAAAACCAAGGTTCTGATTGTTGACGAAATTTCAATGCTCCACGCTCATCAGCTGGATAATGTGGATAAAATCTGCCGATTTTTAAAAGATGAGCCGTTTATACCCTTTGGCGGATTGCAAGTTGTGCTGTGCGGCGATTTTTTCCAGCTTCCGCCGGTGCAGAAAAATAGAAATGAAGAAACGAATTTTGCTTATGCTTCTCGAGTTTGGCAGGAAATGAATTTGAAGATATGCTATTTAGAAGAACAGCACCGCCAAAAAGATGATCGCATGCTGGAATTGCTCAACGACATCCGCGGCGCCAAAGTCGGCGAAAAAACCTGGGAAATAATTTTATCGCGTGAAAATAAAGAAATTTTCGGGATTGATCAGCCGACAAAACTTTTTACGCACAATGTCGATGTTGACGGGATCAATAATCGCGAGCTGGGAAAAATCAAAGAAAAATCACTGGGCTACGCGATGCGGGCCAGGGGCAATAAAAAGCTAGTTGAATTTCTCAAACAAAGCTGTTTAGCGCCGGAAAAATTAATTCTCAAAAAAGGCGCGCGCGTGATGTTTGTCAAAAATAATTTTGATGAAGGCTATGTCAATGGCACGGTCGGCAATGTCATCGGTTTTTTTCCGGAAAACAATTTTCCGATAGTCAGAACTTTGCAGGGGCGAAAGATAATCGTTTCTCCTGCAGTTTGGGAAGTGCTGGAAGACGATGTGGCGCTAGCCAGAATCAAACAGATTCCTTTGCGCCTGGCTTGGGCGATTACGGTGCACAAAAGCCAGGGAATGAGTTTGGACGCGGCCGAAATTGATTTGGGAAAATCATTTAAATACGGCATGGGCTATGTGGCGCTGTCGCGCGTCAGAAAACTTTCCGGCATAAAGCTTTTAGGAATCAATGAAATGGCGCTGGAGGTAAATGAAAAAATATACGAGCTGGATCAAAAATTGATAATGTTATCAAAAGAAGTTGAGCGGGAAATTGAAAAATAATTCAGGGCAGCTGTGGATAACTTTTTGGCGGTGTTTAAAAATAGCTTTAAAACGGCTGTTTTTAAAACCCTTGACAAGGTTTGGCGGATTTTACAATTGTGGTATAATAGTATTTACATACACAACATATTGTATATAAACTAAAATTTTTAGAAAAATCCATGAATTGTCCTTTTTGCAATCATACAGAAACCAAAGTCGTGGACTCGCGCGAAACGAATGAAGGAAAAATTACCCGCCGAAGAAGGGAATGCGAAAAATGCGGCGCTCGTTTCAGTACTTATGAAGAAGTGGAGCTTCTGCGCCTTACAGTTCTTAAAAAAAATGGGGAAAAGGTTGATTATGATAAGCATAAAATTGAAACCGGAGTGCGGCGCGCGCTGGTGAAACGGCCAATTTCCGAAGAGCGCATTGCTAAACTCTTGGGGGATGTGGAATATGAAATTCAATCCCTGGAAAAACCGGAAGTGATGACGCGCGAGATCGGAAAAATTGTGCTCAAAAAATTAAAAGATCTGGATGAAGTAGCCTATGTCCGTTTTGCGAGCGTTTACAAATCTTTCGGCAGCATTGAAAGTTTCAAGAAGGAGTTGGATATGCTGGAGGATAAATAATTTAAAATTTCTAAATATATCGGGGGACTAAAATAAATATGACAAAGAAAAAGATTGTAAATAAGGTTTACCCTGTTAAATCCGCTAAGAGCGGCTCCGCGAAGCGGGTATTTAACAGGGTTACGAAAGTTGTAAAAAGAAGCGGAAGTGTTGTTGATTTTGACCCGAAAAAAATCACCAAAGCGGTGGAAAAGGCTTTTGCGGCGACTGGCGAAGGCAGTAAAAAGGATGCTAAAAGAGTCAGTGAAAAAGTAACCCAGCTGCTGAATAAAAATTACAAAGAAGGCTATATTCCCGAGATTGAAGAAGTTCAGGATTTAGTGGAGCGCGTGCTCATGATTTTGGATTTTGAAGAAACGGCTAAGGCCTATATTCTTTACCGCGAACAGCACCGCAAAATCCGCGAAACGGAAGAATCTTTTTTGGAAGCGGTGAATCTGGTGGATAAATACATCCAGGAAATTGACTGGAAAGTGAAAGAAAATGCCAATATGGCTTATTCTTTGCAGGGGCTCAATAATTATGTCGCGTCGGTGGTGAGCGCCAAATATTGGATGAACAAAGTTTACACTAAGGAAATTCGCGAGGCGCACGAGGGCGGAGATTTTCATATCCACGATCTGCAATTGGTGGCGGCCTATTGCTGCGGCTGGGATTTGCAGGATCTTATCCGGCGCGGGTTCACTGGAGTTCCGGGGAAAGTGGCTTGCAAGCCGGCCAAACATTTCGGTTCGATTCTGGGGCAGATGGTGAATTTTATTTATACTCTGCAGGGCGAAGTGGCGGGCGCGCAAGCTTTTTCTAATTTTGATACATTACTGGCTCCGTTTGTCCGATACGATAAGCTGCCTTATGAAAAAGTAAAACAAGAAATCCAATCCTTTGTTTTTAATATGAATGTTTCGACGCGCGTCGGATTTCAGACGCCCTTTTCTAATATTACAATGGATATTGCCGCGCCTAAAACCCTAGCTAAAGAAACAGTGGTAATCGGCGGAGCTCCGCAAAAAGAAACTTATGGAGAATTTCAGGAAGAAATGAATATGATTAACCGCGCTTTTGCCGAAGTGATGACGGAAGGCGACGCGAGCGGGCGGATTTTCACTTTTCCGATTCCGACTTACAATATTGACAAAAATTTCAATTGGGCAGATAAAAAATTCGATGCCATCTGGGAGATGACGGCCAAATACGGCATTCCTTATTTTGCCAACTTTGTGAATTCTGATATGGATCCGGATGACGCGCGCTCAATGTGCTGCCGACTGCGGCTGGATAACCGCGAATTGCACAAGCGCGGCGGCGGACTTTTTGGCGCCAATCCTCTCACGGGATCCATCGGCGTGGTAACGATTAATATGCCGAGATTGGGCTATCTTGCTAAAAACAAAAAAGATTTTTTCACGCAGCTGGACAGGCTCATGGATCTGGCCAAGGAAAGTCTCGAGACGAAAAGAAAGATGGTGGAAAATCTGACTGAAAAAGGACTTTATCCCTACACCAAAGTTTATCTCGACGCCATCAAGATGCGCAGAAATGAATATTGGGCTAATCATTTTTCAACTATTGGCTTGGTGGGCATGAACGAAGCCCTGCTCAATCTTATTGGCAAAGATATTGTCTCTAAGGAAGGGCAGAAATTATCGCAGGAAATTTTGACGCATATGCGGGATAAAATGGTGAAATATCAGGCGGAAACCGGTAATATGTACAATTTGGAAGCAACACCGGCAGAGGGAACATCATATCGGTTGGCTAGAATTGATAAACAAAAATTTTCGGATATTATCTTTGCTAACGACGCGGCGGTCAAAAATGGCGGAGCCGAACCGTATTACACCAATTCTTCTCAGCTCCCAGTGCAATTTACGGATGATCTTTTTGAAGCGCTGGATATTCAAGACAGTTTGCAGACAAAATATACCGGCGGGACGGTGCTGCATGGATTTTTGGGTGAAAGAATGCTGGATATTGAAGCGACTAAAAAACTGGTGCGGAAAATTGCCGAAAATTATTCTCTGCCGTATTTCACTTTGACGCCAACCTTCAGTATTTGTCCGGCGCATGGATATATCGCCGGCGAACATTACACTTGCCCGAAATGCGTGGTGGAACAAAAGACCGAAATGTATTTCAAGGTCGGGGAAGAGGGGTTGCGCGTAAAAAATAAACAAATAAATAAATATTAAACAATCCCAGTTAAATAGTTTCGCTTCGCGAAAATTTAACGGGACAAGAAATATGGAAAAAAATATCTGCCATGATTGTGGAAAAAAACTGGAAAAAGGGGACGAATATGTCTTGTATGAAATAGTGGAGAAAAAATTTGTGAAATGCAAAGCTTGCCACCAAAAAGATCCCAAACTCAAGAATTTTCAAAAAGCGGAAGTTTATTCGCGGGTGGTCGGCTATATCCGGCCGGTGGAGCAATGGAACAAAGGCAAGCAGGCGGAATTTTGCGACCGCAAGGAATTTAAAATTGCTCCGGCTAAGGCGGGCAAAAAAACGGCGGCGAAAAGAAAGAAGAAATAAAAAAAGATAGCGCCCCGATGAAAATCGGGGCGATTTATTCAAGGAATATGATTTTAGGAGGATATCAAAAATTAACTCTCATTGATTATCCGGGGAAAATTGCGACTACGGTTTTTACGGTTGGCTGCAGTTTTCGCTGTCCATTCTGCCATAATCCTGAATTAGTTCGCAGTTCGCAGTTCGCAGTTCGCAGTGATATGGAAAGAGAGTTCTTTGGTTTTTTGAAAAAAAGAAAAGGCAAATTGGAGGGTGTGTGCATTACCGGCGGCGAGCCGACCATTCAAAAAGACCTCATTAATTTCGTTAAAAAAATAAAAAAACTTGGCTTTTTGGTTAAGTTGGATACAAATGGTACGCGGCCGGATGTTTTGAAAAAATTATTGGATGCAAAACTTCTGGATTTTGTGGCAATGGACATTAAAAATCAGCCGAAAAAGTATTTAAAAACGGTGGGAATAGTAGAGACGCAATTGAATGCGTCTATATTAGAAAGGATAAGATTAAGCGTAGATTTAATTATGCGCAGTAAGATTCCCTATGAATTTCGTACCACGGTGGTGCCGGGGATCCACAGCGAAAAAGATTTTGAGGAAATTGCCAAATGGATCAAAGGCGCGCGCGCCTATTATCTTCAGGAATATCGCGAAATAAAAATTCTCGATCCCAAGTTGAAGAAAAAAACCAAGGGCAAAACGATTGATTTGGAAAAAATAAAAAAGCAAATCGAAAATAATTTTGGTAAAATGGGAATACGCAGATGAGAATTTATATTAAAGTTTCTCCTCGCTCGTCCAAAAATGAGGTTACGAAAATTTCCGAAGGGGAGTATAAAGTCAAACTGACTGCGGCTCCAATTGACAATAAAGCCAATGATATGCTAATAAAAGTATTAGCGGAGTATTTTGATGTTGCCAAAAGTTGCATAAAAATAGCAGGTGGCAAATCAGCGAAAACAAAAATAGTAGATATATTCAAGTGACTAAATCTAAAATCTTCCTCATTTTATCTTTAAATTTTATTCTGGGAATTTTTTTAGCGTCCATTTTTAAATTGGATGCTTTTTTAATTTATGCGCTGGGTGTAATTTCCGTAATAATTGTTACACTGGGCTATAAAAATAAGATTACATTGGTGGCGGGGTTGGCGATTTTATTCTTGGTCATAGGGATCTGGCGGACGCAAATTGATTTGCAAAAAATCGCGCAAATTAATCCGGACGGGAAAAATATTTTTGGAAACGCGGTGGTCGCGAAAGAGCCAGAGGAAAAAGACAACTATAAAAATATAGTTATAAAAAGCGAAGATGACACGAGAATTTTATTGCGCGCGAATATTAACGCCGACATAAATTATGGCGATGAAATAAAAATAGAATGCGTATTGAAGATTCCGGAAAATAAGGATGATTTTGATTATCGAATGTATCTAGCTAAGGACAAAATTTTTTATCTTTGCCAGAATGCCAAATTCGAAAAAACCGGAAATAATTCTGGGAACAAATTATATTTAGGAATATTAAATTTAAAAAACAAAATGTCAGATAATATAAATCGCGTCATTCCTTATCCCGAATCGGCTTTGGGGAATGGGCTTATTTTTGGCGGGAGTGGAGATTTACCAAAGGATTTAAAAAATAATTTTTCCCGCACCGGTATGACGCATATTGTGGCGGTTTCCGGGTATAATGTCACGATTATCGCGGAATATCTGATTCTTTTGGGAATTTTTATCGGTTTATGGCGTAAGCAGGCATTTTGGTTCGCCATAGCCGGGATATTTTTATTTGTTCTAATGTGCGGCTTTCCATCTTCAGCGGTGCGCGCCGGCGTGATGGGATCACTGTTACTTTGGGCGATGAAAAACGGGCGCTTGGCTAATTCCTGGAACGCGATTATTTTCGCAGGTGCGGTAATGACCGCCATAAATCCGCTGGTCTTGCGCTGGGATGTCGGATTTCAACTATCATTTTTGGCGGCCATCGGCATCATCGCGCTCTCGCCATTTTGGGAAAAAGTGTTCGTCAAAAATCACAAAGCTCTCGGGTTTTCCGAAATATTTTTATTGTCGCTTTCCGCGCAGATTTTTGTCCTGCCGATAATCCTTTATAATTTCCAAACTTTATCGCTGGTTTCGCTGGCCGCTAATCTTTTAATTTTACTTATCATTCCCATCTCTATGCTTTTGGTTTTTCTAACTGCGGTTGCCGGGCTAATTTCCAATATTTTGGCTTTGCCCTTTGCCTGGCTGGCCTATTTACCGCTAAAATATGAGGTATGGGTTGTGGATACCTTGGGAAATGTGCCCTGGGCTAGTAGAACTGTAGAAAATTTTAGAGTCCACTGGCTTTTTTTGTGGTATCTGGTGTTGGCGTCAGCCGTTTATTTTTTGAGGAAAAAATTAAATGCAAAATCGGAAAATAATTTATAGTATTCTTGCGATGCTTTTAGCGCTCTGTCTTGTTTTATTTCTGATTCAATATTCTTTCGCGCAAGACAAGAAGCTCAAAGTGATTTTTTTGGATGTGGGGCAGGGCGACGGGATTCTCGTGAGCCAAGGCCAAAATCAACTGCTCATTGACGGCGGAAAAGACGGCAAAATAATTTTGGAAAAATTGGGAAAATATATTCCTTTTTGGGACCGCACGATTGAAACAGTTATTGCCACGCATCCTGATCAGGATCACATCGGCGGGCTCATTAGCGTCGCGAAAAATTATCAAATCGGGACGGTTCTAGAAACTGATGCAGGGAGCGATTCGCAAACTTACATTGCCTGGGAAGATTTAATAAAAAATAAAAATATTAAAAAAATAGAAGCGCTGAAAAACACAACCATCAAATTTCCCGGCGAAGCGCAAATCGAAATTTTGTATCCTGCTTCTTCAGTTGGCGCCAATGCCAATAGTAATGACTGGAGCGTGACGGCTAAATTAATTTTTGGAGAAAACAGCTTTTTGTTTACCGGCGATCTGCCGACCGCAAAGGAAGCGGAGTTAATGGATAGGGCGGACATAAAAGCAGATGTGCTGAAAGTTTCCCATCATGGTTCGAAATATGCCACGAGCGCGGAATTTTTAGACGCAGTCAATCCGGAAGAAGCTGTAATTTCCGTGGGGAAAAATAATGCCTATGGCCATCCAGCGCCGGAAATTGTGGAAAGATTGCTGAAGCGCGGCATAAAAATCTGGCGCACGGATGTGATAGGGGATATAAAATATTCTTGTGCCAATGCGGAAGCGCAATGCATAATTGCCAATTAAATTCGGCTGTGATAGAATAAACTTCAGAATAAATATTATTAAATTTTTTTATGGAAAAACATCCAAAAGAAGAAAGAACACTGGTTGTTATCAAGCCGGACGGAGTGCAGAGAACGCTTATCGGTGAAATAATCAGGCGTTATGAAAGATTGGGGCTTAAATTAGTCGCTGTTAAAATGCTGGTGCCGAACGAAGAATTTATTGAGCAGCATTACACGCTTGATCCAAATTGGAGAAAAGTGACAGGCGAAAAAACCATAAAAAGTTATCAGGAGAAAGGGCTGGCTCCTTTTTCAATGGATCCGCTGGAAATTACGGCTAAAATTTTGGCTAATCTGAAAAAATATATGACTTCCGGGCCGGTGATCGCGATGGTATGGAAGGGAGCGCACGCGGTAAAAATTGTCAGAAAAATTACCGGTGGCACTGAACCGTTGACTTCAGATGTCGGAACAATCCGAGGCGATTTTGTAGTTGACTCATATAAAATGAGCGATGATGATAATCGTTCGGTGAGAAATCTTTTACATGCTTCCGGATCCGTTGAAGAGGCAGAAATGGAAATCCCGCACTGGTTTAAAAATGAAGAAATCATAAATTACCGTCTAGTGCAAGAACAGATTATTTACGATGTGAATTTGGATGGGATTTTGGAGTAAGACATAAGACTGGATGTGCCCAGCACTAACTTTCGCTTTGTTTATGTTTTATGTATATCTATTGAAAAATGAAAGAGGCAAGATATATTATGGCTGTACAAGTAACTTAAAAAAAAGATTTTTTGAGCATAATAACGGAAGATCATTTGCAACAAAAAACCACAGCTGGAAGTTAATATATTACGAAGCCTATTTAAAAGAAGAAGATGCATGGGAAAGAGAAAAGCAATTAAAGTACCATGGACAGGCATTTGCCCAACTAAGAAGGAGGCTCAAAAAATCTTTGAGCGAAAGTTAGTGCTGGGTGTGTATAACTTTCTTGTGCCAAACCGCAAAAAAGGTTAAAATAAATACGCAAAAACAAAAAGGTTTCACCTTTTGATTTTAAGGTTGAATCCCACAATCGAATGTTTCTCAAAGTTACTCCGGAAACAATTAGAAATGTCAACACTCACAAAACCAAAGTGCTGGCTTTTGCGGTGTTCATGGCTTTTATATTTCTCTTCTATCTTTCCCGTTTTCCGGGCTTGGCCAACTTTGTTTCGGGCGCGATCGCAACTATGCCCTTTTTCATCCTAACGCTTTTTCTCATCTATTACTTCCGCGATGCCCGCCGCTATCACAGCGAACTGAATTATTTGACGCAGGTCTATCTCCAAAACGCCCTCAAAATCCTGTCTTTCGTGCTTTTACTATTCATTCTTTTTTCTCCGGCCGCCTGGAAACCGCTGCTCTCTTTCGCGGTTAATTTTGTCCGCAGCTTTTTTAATCTGGACAGCTTTTTCCTGTTGATATCCTACCTGGCGGTGGCGGTCATTGCCGGCATGTCCATTCTTTTCTGCATCCGCCTCTACCAAATATCCCAGGGAACTTACACCCAGCCAGCTGGAGAAATCCTTAAAAAATATCTCTACAACACTTTTTTTCTGATGTTTTTTCTGCTGGCGACTTCGGTTGTGGCTTACCCCGGCGCTTACGCGCCGATCACGGACACTGTTTCTAACATAGCGTATTCCTTTTTTGGCGCAACCGCCAATTCCAGCAACCCCGAAAATCTTTCCCTGTTTGCCCGCCTCAAAAAAGCTGTTGGCCAAACAACTGATAATCTGACCGGCGAAATTTCCAAATCCAACGACCAACTAGTTGGTTCCATTACCGCCACCAAAAACAATTTGACCGACTCCATCAATCAGACTGCCCAAAATCTGCAAAACGACATCGACAAAAAACTGTCCGAAAATGGCGGCAGTATTTCCGGTCCGCTCACGCTCTCCGGCAACGATGCCGACTTAATCGTTGAAGGCACGACCACTACCCGGGATATCGTGCCGGACAACACACTGACCTACAATCTCGGCGCTTCCGGCAAAAGCTGGAACTCCCTCTATGTCCACCGCCTGATCGGATCCTCTCCGGTTTTTATCGGGGAAGGTTCTTCCGCTCAAGGTCTGGCTAATGACGGCGATCTAGTGATTACCGGCGACGCCGAAGTCAAAGGCACACTCTATGCCGCCAGCTTAAATTCGGATATGCTATCCACTAAAGCGCTCATTATTAATGACGCTTATGACTTTCCCACTGCCGACGGCACTATAGGACAAGTGCTCCGGACGGACGGTTCGGGCAATCTCTCTTGGGGCGAAGCCGGCGTAACTCCCGGGGGACTCACCGGCCAAATCCAATTCAACGATAACGGAACTCTCGGAGCTGATGCCGATCTTTTCTGGGACAGCTCTAATAAAAGGCTGGGCATCGGTACCAGTAGTCCCAACTATACCCTGACAGTGGATGGCGATCTCAATCTTACCAGTGGCTCTAGAATCCGCATTAATGGCACGCAGATCGCGCTCAATAATCTCAAAGATGCCACCACCACCAGCCCTTCTATGAATCAGGTGCTATCCTGGAACGGTTCGCGCTGGGTAAATACGACGCTGGCCAACATCAGCACGACCGGTAACAGCATCACTTTCTATCCGGAAAACCACACTTCCGATACTTCCGGCTACTTGGAACTTTTGGGCGCGCCCGGCGAAGGCGCGGAAGCAGACAAGACTGTAATCGTAAGCGACAACTTTGACGATCCCGCTCTTATCGAAAAATATATTTCCGCTCCCGGCGGCATCGGCAAAGACTCCATTGACGGGGGCGAATGGGAGTTTGATTCGTTCACTTACGCTTCCGACATTACAGGGGACACCGAAATTGAAATTCGGGTTTACAAAAGAACAACCGGCGGATCGGAAACCAAACTTTTTGAAGTTTCAACCGGAGCCATTACGAGTATTGACGAAGCGACCGAAACTCCGGTCAGCTCCGTACAAAGCTCATTTGATATCAATCCGACTGACCGGCTGGTGGTTAAATACTACGCCAAGACAGATCTCCTCACTGATACCACTGTCCATCTGACGCATAACGGCACCACCCACTACTCCCATTTCCACACTCCCATGATTACCGGGCACAACGAACTGGCCGGGCTCCAAGGCGGAACTACGGAAGAATACTACCATCTAACTTCCGCGGAATACGCGGGAACCGGGAGTGGCATTTTCGCGCGCCAGACCGCGCCGACATTTACCGCCAGCGCTACGGCTCCGCGATTTGTTTCGACGGTGGCGACCGGTACCGCGCCTCTGACCATTGCTTCCACCACCGCGGTCGCCAATTTAAACGCCGATTATCTGGACGGGCAACACGGAGCCTATTACTCGCCGGCAGTGGGAATTTCCACCATCGCGACCGTGGGCACAGTTACTTCCGGAATTTGGAACGGAACCGCGATCGCCAGCGGGTATCTGGGATCAAATGTAATGCTCGAAGGGGAAAATATTTCTTTATTGACCAACAACGCGGGCTATATTTCTGACGGCAATACAAACTGGGATAATTCCTACGGCCTCATCACCGACGGAAATTCCGGCTGGGACAATAGCTATGGCTACATTACTGCCGTTACCGGCGATACGCTGACTAATAAAACAATTTCAGCCGCTTCCAACACGCTGACCGGCATCGCGCTGACTGGCGCGGCCAATGTTTTCGGAGCTTACAACCAGTCGTTTGATACCAATACACTATTTGTCGACGCGGCTAATCACAGATTGGGGATTGGGACGACCAGTCCCGGCGCGCTGCTGGATGTCAGCGGCAAAACTAAAACCGCCACTTTTCAGATGACTACCGGCGGAGCCGCCGGATATTATCTTACCTCCGACGCTTCCGGCAACGCCACCTGGGCGGATATCGGATCCAGTGGCGGGCCCTGGACCCTTTCTACCAACGATCTCTATCCCGATTCCACTGCTTACAATCTAGCTCTTGGAGCCACCTCTGCCGGCACGGCCAAGCTGTATGTTAACGGCAACGTCGGCATCGGCACGACGAGTCCGGGCACCAAACTGGATGTTTCCGGAGGCTCAATCAGAACCGACAATCAATTGATTTCGACAGTGGCTATTGGCATCGCGCCCTTGGCAGTAACTTCCACTACCGCGGTGATGAATTTAAACGCGGATCTCTTGGACGGACAGCATGGGAGCTATTATCTCGCTGTCAATGGAGCCATCACCGGCGCTACCAAAACAAAAATTACTTATGATGCCAAAGGTCTGGTCACTGCTGGCGCGGACGCCACTACTGCGGATATCGCTGATTCGAGTAACAAAAGATATGTAACGGACGCTTACATCACTGTTCTGGGAAATACTTCGGGCGCCAACTCCGGCGACAACGCAGTCAACTCTCTCTACAGCGGACTGGCATCTTCCAAGCAAGATACACTGATATCCAACTCAAATATCAAAACAGTCAATGGCGTAACCTTACTTGGTTCCGGTGATATTACGCAAACTACAATTACCGGCAACGCCGGAACGGTTACTAACGGAGTTTATACCAATGCGGCTAATAGTTTTACAAATATCGCTCCAATGACAACCTTAGCCGAATCGTGGATTGGACCAAGTTCAACTGCCGGGATTTATTTCAAAGGTGGAAATGTCGGCATCGGGACCATTACGCCCGGATCAATGCTAAGTCTTTATGGAACATCAGCGGCCATAAAATTAAGTTATGACGGAACTTATGCCTCAACGCTGGCGGTTAATTCTGCCGGCAATCTGACGATCACGCCGGCTTCGGCTCCAACTGAAGCGGCGGCGATTATCGGCAACGCGACAGCCACGCAGGATGTTTCCGTGAAACTGACCGGGCAATATCAAAATTTTTACGCGGGCCTCGACAATTCCGATTCCGATAAATTTGAAATCGGACTGGGCGCGACTGTCGGCACCACGCCATATTTCACAATCTTGCCGACTTCGGGATATGTGGGCATCGGAGCGACCGCGCCTGGATATTTATTGACCGTCAACGGCCAGCCTGGCGCCAATGGCTATACGGCCTTTACCAACTATTCCGATTCCAGACTCAAGGAAAATATTACCGCGCTGGGCGATGGCTATATGGACAAGATAATGCGGCTCAAACCGTCAAATTTCAACTACAATTCTCTTACCGGCTATGATGAAGCCACTCGCCAAAGAAGAATCACCGGCTTCATCGCCCAGCAACTGCAAACGGTATTCCCCGAAATGGTCGGGCATGTCCGAATAAATGGAACTGACTATTTGGACACCAATCTTTCCGCCCTGCCGCTCTATCTCGTGAAAGGCATGCAGGAACTCGCCTCATCGGCGAGCGAGCAGCAAAATAATATTGCCGGGCTGACCTTAAAAACAGATGAAAATATTACCACCCTGAACGATCTCAAAATTTCCACCGATAAAAATCTGGCTATCATAAGCCAAAATATCAATGATTTAGTATCCGGCGATAAAAATTTGAAAGATCAAATAGATAAATTGAACACCGCCCAATCTCTATCGAAGTCCGACTTCGATAATCATGAAAATAGAATCAAGGCCACTGAAGATCTGATGGCGACTTTGCAAGCGCAAATTGATGAATTGAAGAAATTAAATAATCAGGAATTAAATGTCGCGCAGATTGATCTCAACACCAATGACATATCTTACATCAAAACCCTCTTGGGCGTTGACCGGGTGAAAAATCCGGAAGACATTGATGTTCTTGGCCAGCTCTCGGCTGTCGGCGTGGAAACGGGGACTCTCACGATTAAAATTATCGACAAAGATTCTGCGACGATCGGCTCGGCGATTATTCCGGCTGGGGAGACGAGTGTGACTGTAAAAACAAAAGCCGTGACGAAAAACTCTAAAATATATTTGACACCCGCAGGGACTACTAAAAACCAGGTTCTTTATGTGGGCGATATTTCCGAGGGGGAAAATCTTGAGATTAAAGTCGACAGTCCTGTTACAGAAGACATCGGATTTAACTGGTGGATCGTGGAAGCAAAATAAGCAAGGGTAAATATGAGAAGAAAAACGAAACAGGGTTTCAAGAAACTATTAAAACCAACTTTTTCAGTTTGGATGGTTTTGTTTTTGATCCTGCAAGTTTTTGCCGGCGTATTCGCGCCGGTTTCTGATTTTTGGAAGCCGAGCTTCCAAAAGGCGGAGGCGGCGACGGCTATCACCACTTTCACCTACAAAAAATCCATCACTTTCAACACCACTGCCACTGGCGCAGCTGTTTCAACCAATCAGGGCGGAGGAACGATCACCACCGGCTTTCCCGTGGCGGTGCATATTAATTCCAGCTCTTTCCCAACCGCAGCCGACAGAACTCATTTTTTCAATGATACCTATAACCCCGGAGGCAAAAGAGTTCAGTTCTTTGACAGCAATGAAACCACCAACTTAAACTATGAAGTGGAATACTACAGCACTGCAGGCCAGGAAGCGGTTTATTGGGTAGGCGTGCCGCAAATAGATGGCAACTCCGCCACCGACAAAATCGTGGTGGCTTACGGCAATGACCCTAATGGCGCCGACCAGGACAACAAAAATAGTGTGTGGGATTCCAATTATAAGGGAGTGTGGCATCTTCCAGAAGTTGTAACTGATGAAGGATCTGGCGGTGTTCATTATGATTCTACTTCTAATGTAAATAATGGTTTGCAATACAATAATAATGAAGTTTCCGGAGTTGTTTTTAATGGTCAGGAGTTTGATGGAACAGGTGATTATATTGGTGTTAATGGCTCAGCTTCTCTGCCCTATGATTGGAATGGATTTACATTTACCACTTGGATAAAGCCAGTCGCTGGAACCATTTCATATATGCTGACCCAATATTACAATTCCAATAATTTTATAAAAGTAAATTGGGATAACGCTAATAGCAGGCTTTATTTTAGAATTTATTCTTATTCAAATGTTATTACGCGAGAATGGGTGAGTCCAAATAATTCTATGAGTGCGGGTAATTGGTACAACATTGCTGTTACTCATACCCAAGATGCAACGCCAGTATTGTATATAAATGGTGTGGCTCAAACTGTCACCTTACTTGGTGGCTCTGGTTCTTACCATCGATACAATATTACATCAAGCCAGCAAACGAGATTTGGGGCGGATATATATGGTTCACCTCCGACTGGTTTTGGCAAGGGGACAATGGATGAACATAGGCTATCTGCATTAATTCGTTCCGCCGACTGGCTTAAATTAGAATATTATTCCATGAAAAAAACCAACTATAATGGAGACAATGGAGCAAGCAGTCCCTTTATTACTTATGGGGCGGAGCAAAGCACTGCTCCCAACACCGCCCCCGACGCTCCTTCATCTCTCGCCCAATACAAATCCGATTGTTCAACCTCAATCTCAACCGGAGGATGGACGAGTGAAACAAGCGTATGTCTTAAGGGATACATTAACGATACTGATGCCAGCGATCAGGTGAAAATGGCGACGGAAGTTACGACCGGATCATTTTCCGGTACGCCGAACTTCACAGCCTCGTCCTATGTCGCTGATCCAGATACCAGTAGTGTGAGTGTAACGGGATTAGCCAATGGATCGCAGTATAAATGGCAAGGCAGATCTTTGGACGACGACGCGGCGACCAGCGGGTTTACCCAATTTAATGGCGGGGCGGCATCTTTTGGAATTGACACCAGCGCTCCCACCGGCAGCTCTATCACTTATACGGATGGCTATCGCACCATAACTTCAGTGTCTCTCACCGCGGAGGATGGGACAGACACCGCTTCCGGAATAAACACTGGCTCCAGAATCGTGCAGCGAAAATCCGCCACCTTAACTAGTGGAATCTGCGGCAGTTACGGATCATTCGCGACTATCACGCCGACTGGAACATATCCCAACTTTACCGACTCAACAGTTGCAACCGGCAACTGCTATCAGTACCAATACTTCGTGAGTGACAATGTGGCCAATCAGGCGACATATACTTCTACCAGCACTGCCAAGATTGATACTGCCGCTTTAAATCCCAGCGCTACTCTCAAAGGCTTCTTCAGATTTTTGGGAAATGTTACTTTCAAGTGAAAACACTTGCAAAGGGACTTTTTTGGCGGCTTGATTCGGTTTGGATTTTGCTGTAGTGTAAGAAATAAGGGAATGTAAAAATTTGGGATATTAGTAAATTTATCCAAAAACTATCATGATCCAGAAAAACGCGGACAGGAGCAGAAAAATTGATTCTTATTTTAAAGAATTTGCCAGTTTGGAAAAAGAAGATCTGGCGGAGGTCGCAAAAGTCAAGGGGGCGAAAATTGGCAGAATTGCCAAGTTTTGTGATTTTATTATCACCGCGAGCATTTTCGCGCTTTTTTTCGGTTTGCCGCTTTTTTTCACCGGCCTTTCTTTTCAGGGAATAGTTTTTGAAAAACAAATCTATTTCTATTTTTGGACGCTTTTGGCGCTGGCGGCCTGGGCGGGGAAAGCCGTGGTGCTGGGAGAAATGAAAATTAAAAGAACGGCGCTGGACATTCCCATTCTTCTTTTCTGGTTTGTTTATCTGCTGGCGACTATTTTTTCCGTTGACCGCTGGCACAGCCTGTTTGGGTTTTTCAATGATCCGTCGCGGGGATTTATGAGTGTGACGGCGCTGATTCTTGTTTATTATATTCTTTCCGGCAATTTCAGCCAAAAAATGTTCCGCTGGATCGTGGGCGCGATTTTTGCTTCCGGCGCTGTCGTTCTGGTCTGGTCATCGTTGGCGATTCTGGGAATTAATTTTTTGCCGGCCAAAATTTCCGCCTTGGCCCCTTTGAGCCTCGTCGGTTCGGTTTCCGGGTTGGGAATATTTTTGGGGATTATGCTGCCGCTCATTCTTACGGGCATATTTAAGCTCAGGTCCAATGAGGAAATGAAGGGGTGGTTGAAAAACGGATTCACAATTTTGCTTTTAGCGGAACTGGCGCTGGATCTTTTTCTCTTCCTGGCTCTTTTCGGTTTTGTTCCCTGGATTGCCGTTATGATCGGCATTGGATTTTTTCTGATTTTCATTCTTTCGCGGGTTATCCGCCCCGCGGAAAACTGGGTGTGGGTTCCGATGGCAGTTTTCGTTTTGCTTATGGTTCTTTGGATGTCCGGCTCAAATCTGAAAGTGGCCCGCGTTGATTTGCCGGTGGAAGTCAGTCCGGCTTACAGTCTCTCTTGGCAAGTGGCCAAGGATTCCATAAAAAGCCAATTCTTTCTAGGTTCGGGCGCGGCTTCGTATGGCTATGATTTTTCCCGCTTCAAACCGCAGGATTTCAACCTGAATTCGCTTTACAATCTGCGCTTCTATCAAGCGACCGGAATAATTTTTGAAGCTCTTTCCACCATCGGCGTCTTGGGATCGTTGGCGCTGGTTTTGGTTCTGTTGACATTTTTCAGTGTTATGGGCTATCTTCTGGCGACGGAAAAAGAGCGGGACAAAGTTTATTCTCTGGGTTTTGCGGCAGCGGCGCTGACATTTTTAGTCTCAGCCGTTTTGGGGCGGATTGAAGGATCTGTTTTGCTGATTGGCGCTTTGATTTCCATGGTGGCGCTTTTAATCGCGGTTAAAGAAAATAATTCCGCGGAGAAATTCGTGAGCTTGTCGCTCAAAGCCTCCCCCAAATACGCGCTGGCGCTGGCTTTTGTTTTTATGGTCGTGAGCGCGGGCGTGGCTTATCTTTTCGTCTTTGTTGGAAAAATTTACGCGGCCGATCTGTATGCTGGCTCGGCCATCCGGCAAAATGAGATCACGGAGGATGGCTCTATTGCTCGGATGCTCAAAGCCGTGAATCTCAACGGAAATGAGGGGAGATATTTTATTAATCTCGGGCAGGAATATATGTTTTTAGCCAACACTGAAATGCTGAAAGGCGACCAGAAAAGCGATATAACCGCGGTGCAAAGATATTTGAATAATTCCATCGCCGCCGCTTCCCAAGGGAAAAATTTAATGAGCAATGACGCGCTGGCGGCGGAAGCGCTGGCGCAAATATATGAAAATGCCGGAGCTTATGTGCCCGATTCTTTGAGTTTGGCGGAAGATACTTACAAAAAAGCGCTGGAACTGGAACCGAATAACCCCGCCTTTACTTTGGAACTGGGAAAAATAAAGTTGGGACAAGCCGCGGCGGCCAAAACCACTGATGAAAAAAAGAGCTTGGCAACCGAAGCCAAAGATCTTTTTCAAAAGTCCATTGATCAAAAGAATAATTTTGCTCCCGGTTATTATCAGCTGGCATCGGCTCAAGAAACGCTGGGAGAAATAGACGGCGCGATTGAAAATATGACAAAGGCTTTCACATTGGACAATAGCAACATTAATTACGCGTTTAATTTAGCTCGCCTCTATCAGGCGAGAGGAAAAGATGAGGATAATAAAATTGCGGAAAATCTTTTCAAACAAATCTTGGGCGTAAATGACAAGGAAATTAACACGCATTTCAGCCTGGGACTTTTGTATGAAAAAACCAACCGCAAAAACGACGCCATCGGCGAATATCAAAAAGTTTTGGATCTTCTGCCTGCCTCACCCGCTTCGCCGCGAGGCGAGTCGGCGGGCGGGTCAGCAGGGCAGGATGAGGCCAGAAGCAAGGTGCAAAAATTTATTGATAACATAAAAAATGGAGTTAGTAACTTAACTGAAAATCAAGCGGAAGTTCCCGCAGAAGCTCCAGCTGTAATTCCAACGGAAGATAATTCGCAGCAACCCGCGCCGGAGACGCAACCATAAATCCCTATAATTTTCAGCAATAAAAAATTCCGATTCACTCGGAATTTTTTATTTTGCAAATTCGTATTATTATTTTGACATCGTCTTCACGCAACGGGCGCAAACTTTCTTTTTGGAACCGCCGACTTTTTTAGTCTGCAAATTGATGCTGAATTTTCTAAGTGTTTTGACATTAGAATGGCTGACTTGGTGTCCGGTTGACGCGCCGCGTCCGCAAATGTGGCATACTTTACTCATGCCTTTTTTGTCCGCGAGCTGTGCGAGCGGCTACAAAAAAGAGCATCCCGCACCAATTCGCTTTCTGAATTATAAACTTATGCTAAATCTAAGCCGCAGGCGAATTCGATGTAAAATCTTAACATTTCGTTAGAACTTTATTGGAATTTGGTGCGGGATAGAGTATTGCTTTATTACAAAGTTTAGTCTATCATATGAATATATTGTTAGCAAGTCCCGCACTAACTTTGTGCTGGCTTTGCCTATTTTGCGCCGGAGGCGCACGCACAAATTTGGTGCGGGACAAGCGCTTATGCTGAATACCATAATTTTATTAATATTTTTTTATCTGATTTTTGCTTATTCAATCATATTGCATGAGGTTTTTCATGGATTGGCCGCATTGTGGCTCGGCGATCCTACGGCCAAATATGCGGGGCGCCTCACTGCTAATCCATTAAAGCATATTGATCCGCTGATGACAGTGATTATTCCGTTGGTGATGATGTTCACGGTTGGCATTGCGATTGGAGGCGCCAAACCGGTTCCATATAATCCATATAATTTGCGTAATCAAAAATGGGGCCCGACTATTGTAGCGCTCGCCGGGCCGGGATCAAATCTGGCCATCGCGATTATTTTTACTATCATTGGAAGCCTGGTGAGTATTCCGCTGGCGATCAAGCTGGATGTTATTCATAATCTAATCTCTGCTGACTGGAGCGCGCTGACTGCGGTCGTTTCCGGATCATTTGGCACGATCGTGTATACGCTTTCTGTGATGGCTATTTTTTGGAATATCTTAATCGCGGTTTTCAATATGATTCCCTTTCCGCCGCTGGATGGTTCGAAATTGCTTTTCGCGCTCATTTCAGTAAAAATTGAAACTATGGCAATCTTGGAACAATACGGATTCATTTTTCTTTTTTTGTTTATCTTTATTTTTATCGGCCCCTTAAGCCTGCTTCTCAATTTTTTCTGGCAGTTTTTCTTTGGCTTGACGCTTTAAAGCAATTCGTGTATTATTATTTTGCTAGCTGACTAGCGGTTTTTATTTAGTAGAAAATTTATAAAATTACATTATGCCGACAATAAATCAATTAAAACGAAAAGCCAGAAGCACAACCGGAAAGAAAACCAAGACCCCGGCTTTTAAGCATGTCTTTAATACCTTGAAAAACCGGCCGGTAGGGGATGAAAGTCCGTTCAAGCGCGGCGTGTGCATTAAAGTGAGCACGACTACCCCGAAAAAACCGAACTCGGCGCTGCGAAAAATCGCGAGAGTGCGCCTGACTAACGGAATGGAAGTTACGGCCTACATTCCCGGCATCGGGCATAATTTGCAGGAACACTCCATTGTGATGATCAGAGGCGGGCGCGTGAAAGATCTGCCGGGAGTGCGCTATCATATTGTGCGCGGCGTGCTGGATACAGTCGGTGTTGCCAAGAGAAAACGCGGACGGTCGAAATATGGAGCCAAGCGGGAGAAAACTAAGGAGTAATGATTTTTTAAATAAGTCTGTTATCCCAGCACCAATTCCAATAAAGTTTAAATATAATGGATAACTTTATTTGCGAATTCGCCTGCGGCTAAGTTGTAATTAAAAATATAATTTAAATAGCGAATTGGTGCGGGATGCTCATTTTTGTATCCACTCGCTACCACTCGCGGACAAAAATGGCATGCCACGACGCAAAAGAATATACAAAAAAAATATCAAGCCGGATCCGAAATACAGCAACTTGCTGGTCGGCAAATTTGTCGGCAATTTGATCCAGTGCGGAAAACGCACAACCGCGGAAAGAATAATTTACGATGCTTTTGATATTGTCCATGAAAAGACTAAAAAAGGAGGCTTGAATATCTTTGAGCAGGCGTTGAAAAATGTGGCTCCTTTGGTGGAACTCAAATCCCGCCGGATTGGCGGCGCCAACTATCAGGTGCCGGTGCCGGTGAGCGGCGAGCGCCGGACGACTTTGGCTATCCGCTGGATCAAGGCGGCCGTGAAATCCAAAAAAGGCAAAGGTATGGCGGAAAAATTGGCTGAAGAATTTATCGACGCTTCCAACAAAACCGGAGCCGCGATGAAAAAAAGAGAAGATGTGCATCGCATGGCCGAGGCCAATAAAGCCTTCGCGCATTTCGCTTAGAATTACGAATATACGAATTAAACTAAATTACGAATGTGTATATATTCGTAATTTCGCCAGATTTGTAAGTTCGTAAATGTAAATCTAAAAAAATGGTAAGACAATATAGCATAGACAAATTAAGAAACATTGGGATCATCGCCCATATCGACGCCGGCAAGACAACGACTACCGAGCGTATTTTGTATTACACCGGAATCACGCACAAAATTGGCGAAGTGCATGAAGGCGAAGCGGTAATGGACTGGATGGAGCAGGAAAGAGAGCGCGGAATTACGATTACCAGCGCGGCCACAACTTGCTATTGGAAAGATCATCAGATAAATATCATTGACACGCCGGGGCATGTTGATTTCACAGTGGAAGTGGAAAGATCATTGCGCGTGCTGGATGGAGGCGTGGTGGTTTTTGACGGCAAAGAAGGCGTAGAGCCGCAATCAGAAACTGTCTGGCGGCAGGCCGATAAATATAACGTGCCGAGGATTTGTTTTATAAATAAGATTGACAAAGAAGGCGCTAATTTTGAATTTTCATTTAATTCTATTCTTAACCGGTTGAATCCGCACGCGGTAGCGGTGCAAATTCCGATCGGTGAGAGAGGAGATTTTTCCGGCGTTGTTGATTTAATCAAGATGAAGGCTTATTCGTTTTCCGGAGAAAAAGGCGAGGTTGTGAATGAAGCGGAAATCCCGGCGGAACTTCTAGAGGATGCCAAGTCTTGGCGCGAAAAAATGGTGGAAAAAGTAGCAGAGCTGGATGACAAGCTGACGGAAAAATATTTGAAAGGTGAAAAAATGACTGAAGCGGAAATAAAAAGCGCGATCCGCAAGGGCGTGATCACTACTAAAATATTTCCGGTTTTCATCGGGACGGCTCTGCGCAATAAAGGCGTGCAGCTGATTTTGGACGCGGTGGTGGATTATCTGCCTTCGCCGATTGATGTGCCGAATATCAAAGGCTTTGATATTAATGATAAAACCAAGGAGCAGGATATTGTAGCCAAAAACGACGCGCCTTTCGCGGCGCTGGCTTTCAAGGTGGCCACCGATCCTTTTGTCGGCCAGCTGACTTTTTTCCGCGTCTATGCCGGAAAACTGGAGGCGGGAACCTATGTTTTGAATTCAACTAAGGGCGAAAAAGAAAGAATCGCGCGTATCCTGCGCATGCATGCCAATCACCGTGAAGAAATCCAGGAAATTTATGCCGGCGGCATCGGCGCGATTGTCGGCCTCAAAAATACTACCACGGGCGACACTTTGTGCGATCCGGAAAAACCGGTGCTTTTGGAATCTATTACTTTTCCGGAACCGGTTATTTCCATCGCGATTGAACCGAAGACTAAAGCCGATCAGGAAAAAATGGGCTTGGCGCTGCGCCGTCTCGCTGAAGAAGATCCGACTTTCAAAATGCGCACGGACGAAGAAACCGGACAGACGATTATTTCCGGCATGGGCGAATTGCATTTGGATATTATCGTGGATCGGATGAAGCGGGAATTTAAAGTCGAAGCCAATATCGGACAGCCGCAAGTGGCCTATCGCGAAACAATCAAAGCTGAAGCGCAAGCGGAAGGCAAATATATCCGCCAGTCCGGCGGGCATGGCCAATATGGACATGTTTGGATCAGAGTCGAGCCGCAGGAAAAGGGCGTCGGTTTTGAATTCGTGAGCGAAATCAAAGGCGGCGTTATTCCGCAGGAATTTATTCCGGCTGTCGGCAAGGGCGTAAAGGACGCGATGGATAGCGGTGTTCTGGCTGGATATCCTCTGGTGGATGTCAAGGCGATTCTTTATGACGGATCCTTCCATGATGTTGACTCTTCGGAAGCGTCTTTCCGCATTGCCGGATCCATGGCAGTCAAGGAAGCTATCCGCCGGGCGAATCCGGTAATTCTGGAACCGATTATGAAAGTCAATGTTATTACACCGGAAAATTTTATGGGTGATGTGGTGGGAGATTTGAATTCTAAGCGGGGAATTATCCGCGAGATGAATGACCGCGGTGAAGGCACGGCGCGGGTGAAAGTCATCGATGCGGAAGCGCCATTGGCTTCGATGTTCGGCTATGCCACGCAGCTCCGTTCCATGACGCAAGGCCGCGCCAACTACGCGATGGAATTCGGCCATTACGCTGAAGTGCCGAAAAGCGTCGCCGAAGAAATCATCGGGGGAGGGAAGAAGTAAAAAAATATCTGTGAAGTTTAGGATAGCTGTTTACAATCCGAATTATAAAATATAAGGAGGTGAATCAGAATGGGATTGTTACTGTTAGCATTGTTCTTTGTTTTTATCATCTGGAGAATAATAGTGGCAATACGTTGTCCATACTGTAAAAGCATACTCACATACTATTCCTACAGACATTGGTCGACACCTTACCGGTTGTTTAATCCTGTTATGGAAAATCCGTATCTCAAGGATTATTTTAAGTGCAGGGTGGATAAATGCTTAAGTTGCAAACGCGAAATTCGTTGCGGCGAAACATTTTTTGCAGGCAGTGATTCGTGGGTGTAGCAGCAGGGATTTAGTTTGTGAACGTAATTCACGGCTAAATCCCTCTTTTTATTTCCTTTGAGTTTATCCGCAGGCCACTACAACAGCTGGACAAAAAACTCTCAACTGTCATAATAAAATTAATATTAAAAATATAATTAGATAAAAATATGTTAGATAAAAAACTCAAAGAAGCCATGGAACTTTTGGGAGGCAGAGCCATCATCAAAGACAATGATCAGCATTTTGTCTTGCTCACGCTTCGTGAATTCAAGAAAATCAGGCAGGAAGGGCTTGAAGGCTTGACAAAACAGGAGCTGGTTGATAAGATAAACAACGACATTGCCAGCTGGAAATTCATCCAGGAAGAGAAAAGATCGGACATGCTGAATTTGGACGAAATCGGCGGAGTTTCCGAAGAGCAAATCAGCTATGAAAAGGCCTAAAACTTATCCACAGTTTGAGACACTTGTCAGAAATTAGAAGGTGTAGTATACTAAGTTTTGTATAATTAAATAACAATAAAAATTCGCAAATATTTGCGGGTTTGGTATTTGAATTCCAAAACCGCTTTGCGAAGTAAGTTCACCCTGTTAAATACTCCGCCTCTGGCGGAGTCCGCCTACGGCGGAATTTAACAGGGCAAGAAAATTTATGGCAGCGGAAAAATTTGAGCGAACCAAGCCCCATGTCAATGTCGGCACAATCGGCCATGTTGATCATGGAAAAACAACCTTGACAGCCGCGATTCTTAAGGTGCTAAGTTTCCTTGGAAGAGCCAAGGCCAAGGGAGTGGATGAAATTGACAAAGCTCCGGAAGAAAGAGAGCGCGGAATTACTATCGCGACTGCGCACTGCGAATATGAATCTGAAGCGCGGCATTACGCGCATGTAGACTGTCCGGGACATGCTGACTATATTAAAAATATGATTACGGGCGCGGCCCAGATGGATGGCGCGATTTTGGTCGTGGCGGCTACTGACGGACCGATGCCGCAGACCAGAGAGCATATTCTTTTGGCCAAGCAAGTGGGTGTTCCGCAGGTTGTAGTTTTCCTTAACAAAGTTGATATGGTGGATGATCCGGAATTAATTGACCTGGTGGAAGCGGAAGTCCGCGAACTTTTGACCAAATATGAATTTGATGGAGACAACGCGGCTGTCATCCGCGGTTCAGCGTTGAAAGCGCTGGAATCAAAATCGGCCGATGACGAAGCGGCTAAGCCGATTCTTGATTTGATCAAGGCGCTGGATGAAAAAATTCCAGAACCGGTGCGTGAAATCGATAAGCCATACTTAATGCCGATCGAAGATATTTTCTCAATCGAAGGCCGCGGCACAGTAGTAACCGGAAGAATTGAAAGAGGTGTGGTCAATATCAATGATGAAGTGGAAATTGTGGGCTTGCGTCCAACCGTAAAAACTATCGTGACCGGAATTGAAATGTTCAACAAATCTTTGGACAGAGGACAAGCCGGAGATAACGCGGGAGTGCTTCTGCGCGGAACCAAGAAAGAAGATGTGGAGCGCGGACAAGTTTTAGCCAAACCGGGATCAATTACTCCGCACACCGAATTTGAAGGCGAAGTGTATATCCTGACCAAAGAGGAAGGCGGACGGCACACTCCTTTCTTCAAGGGATACAAACCGCAGTTTTATGTCCGGACTACGGATGTAACCGGCGAAGTAATTCTGCCGGAAGGAACTGAAATGGTTATGCCGGGCGACACCGTAAATCTTACAGTCAAGCTGATGGCGCCGGTGGCCATGGAAGAAGGAATGAGATTCGCGATCCGCGAAGGCGGCCGGACGGTCGGAGCCGGAGTGGTGACCAAAATTGTAAAATAGCTTATTCTTACAACCCGTCTTTTTGACAAGGCGGGTTTTGTAGAATAAACCCCGCACCAAAAATATTTAATTCAAGTTTTGCCTGACACCATATCTATTTTCTAAAATATTTTGGTGCAGGGGCAAGATGTTATTTCATTAAAAATGGCCAAGCAAGAAGAAGAAGCAAAATCAAGAATAAGAATCAAGATTAAGGCTTATGATCATAAAATTATTGATCAATCAGCCAAACAGATCGTGGAAACGGCTGAACGCACTGGTGCTACCATTACCGGACCCGTTCCTTTGCCGACTGAAATCAGAAAATTTACGGTGAATAAATCCACCTTTGTGCACAAGGATGCCCGCGACCAGTATGAAATGAGAATGCACAAAAGATTGATTGACATTTGGAATCCAACTCCGAAAACAATTGACAGCCTGACTAATTTAGATCTGCCAGCCGGAGTGGATATTGAGATAAAAATGTAAAAACACTAGTTAAAGTCCCGAGGACTCGGGATACTCAATTAGCCAGAATTAATTTGATTTTGTGCTGGTGGAAAACCAGTTTTTGTTTTACAAAAATGACAAAATTTATTTTAGGTAAAAAATTAGGCATGACTACGCTGTATAGCGGAGAGAAAGAGGCGCAGAATGTGACGCTTATTGAATGCGGAGCGAAAGTGGCTATGGTGCGCGACCAGGAAAAAGATGGCTACGTGGCAGTCCAATTGGAGGCGGAAAAAACCAAAAAAAAGAAAACAAGCCGGGAATTCAGGACGGAAAATTCGCAGTTGAAAAAAGGAGATATTATTGGAGCGGATATTTTTGAAATCGGCGATATCGTCCAGGTGAGCGGAATTACTAAAGCGAAAGGTTTTCAGGGCGTAGTCAAGAGGCATGGTTTCAAAGGATCGCCGAAAACTCACGGCCACAAGCATGATTTGCGCGCGCCGGGAGCTATCGGATCGGGATATCCGGAGCATGTTATCAAGGGCAAGCGGATGGCCGGCCGGATGGGCGGCACCAGATCAACCAGCCAGAATTTGAAAGTTGTTTTTATAGATAAAGAAAAAAATATTTTAGCCGTGAAAGGCGCGGTGCCGGGCGTAGTGGGAAGAATTATTGAAATTCATTCAAAATAATTATGGCAAAGATTTCAGTTCACAATTTAGACGGTAAAAAAATAGAAGATATTGAATTAGCTGACAGTGTTTTTGGTTTGTCGGCCAATGATGATTTAGTCCATCAGGTTTATGTTTCGCTCATGGGCAATAAGCGGCAAGTGCTGGCGCATACAAAAAACAGGGGCGAGCGCGCCGGATCAGGAATCAAGCCCTGGCGGCAAAAAGGAACCGGCCGGGCGCGCGTGGGATCGCTGCGCACTCCGACTTGGAGAGGCGGCGGCGTGGCCTTTGGCCCCACTAAAGACCGGAATTTCAAAAAGAAAATTAACAAAAAAATGAATGCCAAGGCGATTGCGATGGTTTTGAGCGGAAAACTCCGAGATAAAGAAATAATCGTGCTGGATAAGCTGGAATTGGCCAATCAAAAGACCAAAGAAATGGCGGCCGTTTTGAAAAAATTCAAATTTAAAGGATCAGCGCTTTTGAGTTTTGGCGGAAAGGAAAAAGATTTAATGCGCTTGAGCCGCAATTTAGTGAAAGTGAAAAATATCGCGACTGATCAGCTCAATGTTTTAGAGATGCTCGACAATAAAAATTTGATCATGTCGAAAGAGTCCATTAAATATCTGGAAAAAAAGTATGCAAAATAATCAGCAAATTTTAATAGAACCTTGGATTACGGAAGCGGCTACCATCGCGCAGGAATTGGGCAAATATGTTTTTAAGGTTTCTCCGGATTCAAATAAACAGCAAATCAAGAAGGCGGTGGAGGACGCGTATAAAGTCAAGGTTACGGCGGTTAATACCGTGAATATTCCGAAAAAAATGAGAAATTACGGCAAAACGCCGGGATGGAAATCAGGATTTAAAAAAGCCATTATTACATTGAAAAAGGGAGACAGCATAAGTTTTTTTGAAGGAAAATAGAAAAATATTATGGCGATCAAAATCTACAAAAGAAATCATGCCGGAAGAAGGAATATGTCGGTGGTAAAATCAGAACTGGTAACCCGGAAAAAACCGGAGAAGTCTTTACTGGGCGCGCAGAAAAGCAAAGCGGGAAGATCGTGGGGCAAGATTTCGGTGCGCCATCAGGGCGGAGGCCACAAGCAAAGATACCGGATAATTGATTTTAAGCAGGACAAATTTGATATTCCAGGTAGGATTGCCGCGATTGAAAAAGATCCAATCCGGAGCGCTTTCATCGCGCTGGTGCATTACCGCGACGGAGAAAAAAGGTATATACTGGCATCTGATGGAATGAAAACCGGAAACACCGTTATTTGTTCCGCCAAAGCTCCGATCAAAAACGGCAATCGGGCGCAGGTTAAAAATATTCCAGTGGGAACTATAATTTCCAATATTGAAATGTTTCCGGGGCGCGGCGGGCAGGTTGTGCGCAGCGCTGGTTCGGGAGCAATGCTGACCGCGGTGGATGAAAAAAACGCGCAAGTAAAAATGGCTTCCGGAGAAATCAGGCTGATGAGCAATGAATGTTACGCGACCATCGGGCAAGTGAGCAATTTTGAACACAATGCGATCAATATCGGGAAGGCCGGACGCAGCCGTTGGATGGGAAAAAGGCCGACAGTGCGCGGCACAGTTATGAATCCAGTTGATCATCCGCACGGCGGAGGCGAAGGACGGCAAGGCATCGGACTCAAGCATCCGAAAACTCCATGGGGCAAGCCGGCGTTGGGCAAGAAAACCAGAAAGAAGAAAAGATACAGCAATAAATTTATAATTAAGCGCAGAGAAAAGAGAAAATAATATGACACGAAGTTTGAAAAAAGGTCCTTATGTGGATCAGCGATTGATAAAAAAGATTTTAGATAAAAAACCGGAAGATAAATCGGTGATTAAAACTTGGGCGCGCGCTTCAGTGATTTCTCCGGAAATGGTCAGTTTTACTTTTGGCGTCCATAACGGCAAAGATTTTATTCCAGTTTTCGTGACTGAAGAAATGGTAGGCCACCGGCTGGGGGAATTTTCACAGACACGCAAGTTTACCCGCCATGGAGGCAAAATGCAGAAAGAAATTGAAATAGTAGCCAAGCAAAAAGAGCTGGACGCTTCCAAGGCCGGGAAAGAGAGCACTGCGGCTAAAAAATAATATTTGAAGTCAGAAAAAAGTTATGCGTGTTAATGCTAAATTGAATAAAATAAGAATAGCGCCGAGAAAAATAAAACTGGTAACAGATTTTATTGAAGGTTTGGATGTGGCCCGGGCGCTTGAACAATTGGATGCGACAGTCAAAACCGGCGTGCAGCCGATTGAGAAATTGCTCCAAAGCGCGATCAGCAACGGGGAAAATAATTTTGGAATTGACCGGGACAACATGTATGTTTACAAGATAACTGTCGGAGCCGGTCCGGCGCTTAAGCGCTGGATGCCCAAAGCTTTCGGGCGAGCCGGGAGAATCCTTAAAAGAACTTCGCAAATCGAATTGATTTTGGAAGAGCGGGTTGAAGGCAAGGGCAGGAAAACCAAGGAGCAAATGGAGAAAGAAAAAAAAGCGCGGGAAGCTAAGAAGAAAAAAATAGAAAAAGAAGCGGAGGAAAAGAGGGCTGAAGAAAAGAAGCCCGCCTCGACTCGCGATGACGATCGCTCGTCGACGCGAGGCGGGGAAGAAAAGGAAAAAAAAGAATTAACTAAAAAAGTTGAGAAAAAGGGCGGTTTAACCAGCCGGATATTCAGAAGAAAATCAATGTAAATAAGCAAAAAATTATGGGACATAAAGTCAATCCAGTCGGACTCCGCATAGGCATTACTAATACCTGGAGATCCAGATGGATAGGAAAAAAAGATTATCAAAAAAATCTCGAGCAGGATATCAAAATCCGCGAGGCCATTATGAAAAAATGGAAAAATGCTGCGATTGCCGATGTGGAAATTGAAAGATCGGCGGCGATGGCGAAGATTATTGTGCGCACCGCCCGTCCTGGAGTTTTAATCGGACGCGGAGGCAGCGGCGTGGAAGATCTGCAAAAATACGTGAAGAATAATTTTTTCCGCGCGGTTAAAACGACGCTCAAGGTTGAAGTGCAGGAAGTCAAGAATTTTGAAGAAAGCGCGGCGCTCATCGCCCAAAATATCGCGGAACAGCTGGAAAAAAGAATGCCCTTCCGGAGAGCGATGAAAACTATTTTAGAACAAGTGGCCAAAAACAGCGCGATCAAGGGCGTCAAAGTGGAAGTCAGCGGCAGGCTCAACGGAGCGGAAATGTCGCGGCGCGAATGGGCGGCCAAGGGAACCTTGCCACTCCACACTCTGCGTGCTAACATTGATTTTTCAAGAGGCACTGCTTATACGACTTATGGAACTATTGGCGTGAAAGTCTGGCTGTATAAAGGGGAAGTGTTTAATAAATAAGCGAAAATCGCATGTTGATGCCGAAAAAGGTAAAACACAGAAAGTTGCATCGCGGAGGAAAAATCCGCGGGTTAGCTACGCGCGGAAATGTCGTGAGTTTCGGCAGTTTTGGACTGAAAGCTGTTGAAGGCAATCTGATTTCGGCTAGGCAGATTGAAGCCGCCAGGCGCGCGATGACCCGCTATGTGCAGCGCGGAGGAAAAATTTGGATTAGAATATTTCCGGATAAATCAATGACAAAAAAAGGCGCGGAAACTCCGATGGGAAAAGGCAAGGGAGCCGTGGATCATTTTGTAGCCAAGATTAAGCCAGGCAGAGTTCTCTTTGAAATGGACGGGGTAACGGAAAAAATTGCCAAGGAAGCTATGAAGCTGGCATCGCACAAACTGAATGTAAAAACTAAATTTATTGTCAGATAATCGTATGCATATTAAAGAATTAAGGGAAAAAAGCAAAGGAGAATTGGAAAAAATTCTGGATGAAAAACAGAAGGCAGTGCGCAAATCCAGATTCGATATTGCCGCCAAGCAAGTGAAAAATAATCGCGAGCTTAGAAAAGCTAAGCGCGATATCGCCCGCATTCTGACTTTGCTTAAATCTAATACCCAATAAAAAAGATGGAGAAGAAAATTATTACCAGAAAAAAAGGAGTAGTTGTCAGCGACAAAATGGACAAAACCGCGGTAGTGGCCGTGGTCAGTTTCAAGACGCATCCGAAATACAAGAAAAAATATAAAGTAACGAAAAAATATAAAGCGCATGACGCGGAAAATAAATGCAAGGTCGGGGATATTGTTGAAATCACGCCCTGCCGTCCGATAAGCAAGGATAAAAGTTATAAAATAGTTTAATAGCATGATACAAGCTGAATCAAAATTGAAAGTAGCAGACAACACGGGAGCAAAAGTGATTGAATGCTTTAAGGTTTTAGGCGGAACCAGGCGCCGGTATGCTTCCATTGGCGATATTATTGTGGCTTCGGTAAAAGTCGCGATGCCGCGCGGAATTGTAAAAAAGGGAGATAAAGTGCGGGCCGTGATTGTAAGGCAAAAAAAAGAATTGCGCCGCCGAGATGGATCATATATCCGCTTTGATGAAAATGCCGCGGTTATTTTGGAAGGAAAAGATCCAAAGGGAACGAGAATATTCGGGCCGATCGCAAGAGAAATAAGAGAAAAGGGATACAGCAAGATAATTTCACTGGCGCCGGAAGTATTATAAGGTTCACAAAATAATATGAGAATTAAAAAGAATGACCAGGTAAAATTGATTGCAGGCAAAGACCGGGGAAAAACCGGTAAAGTTCTGCATGTTTTTCCGGAGGAAAAAAAGATCGTGGTTGAAGGTTTGAATTTGGTAAAAAAGCATGTGCGGCCGAAAAAGGAAGGGGAAAAAGGCCAACGCATAGAAATTCCCAATAAACTGCAGATTTCCAACGCCATGCTGGTGTGCCCTAAATGCGGAAAACCAACACGCGTCGGATACAGCAGAAATGAAAATCATAAATCCAGAATATGCAAAAAATGCAAAGCTGAAATTTAAACATATGTCAAAGATCAAAGAACAATATAATAAGGAAGTTGTGCCGGAAATGAAGAAGATTTTTGGTTTGAAAAATAACCTCGAGGTTCCGCGCATCAAAAAAGTCGTGGTTAATGTCGGAATCGGCAAATATCTCAAAGATGGCAATTTAGTGAAAGAAGTTACCGAATCAGTAACCCAGATTACCGGCCAAAAGCCACTGGCGACAAAATCCCGCAAATCCATCGCTGGTTTCAAAATACGGGAAGGTTTGGAAGTGGGTCTCAAAGTGACGCTTCGCGGCAAAAGAATGTGGGATTTCTTGGAGAGATTAATAGGCGCTGCTATTCCGCGCATCCGTGATTTTCAGGGCATTAAAAAATCAGCCGTAGATGATGGAGGCAACCTGAATATCGGCATCAAAGAACATATGGTATTTCCGGAAATTAATCCTGAAAGCGTTAAAAGCACGATGAGTCTCCAGGTCAATGTGGTGACGGACGCAAAGAACAAAAAAGAAGCGTTAGAATTATTTAGACTAATGAAATTTCCAATAATTAAATAGACAAAAATGGCAAAGAAATCAACAGAAGCAAGAGCTAGAAAAAAACCGAAATTTTCCACCCGCATAGTTTTGCGCTGCTGGCGTTGCGGGAGAAAGCATGGATATATGCGTGAATTTGGAATTTGCCGGATTTGTTTCCGCGAATTGGCCAGCACGGGGCAAATCCCGGGTGTGAAGAAATCGTCCTGGTAAATTAGAAATTAAGTAAAATCATAAAATTATGTCAGACAATATTTCCGAAATGTTAACCAGAATACGCAATGCCCAGAAAGCAGGACATTTAGAAGTGAGTTTTAGCGCTTCAAAATTAAAGCTGGCGATCGCGCAGATTTTGGAAAAAGAGGGCTTTATTGAATCGGCAGCGCGGGAAAAAAATGACGAGAGCGATCAGATAAAAATCGGACTCAAATATTTTAAAATTTCCAACACGAAAAAGAATCCGGCCATAACGGAAATCAAACGGATCAGCAAGCAGGGCCAGCGGATATATGTCAGAAATAAAGATATCAAGAATGTTAAAAATAAATATGGCATTGCCATTGTTTCCACTTCCAAGGGAGTAATGACCGGAGCGGAAGCGCACAAGAATGGCCTGGGCGGAGAATATATCTGCGAAGTCTGGTAAAAAATTACGAATAAAATAATTATATGTCAAGAATTGGCAAAAAATTAATAACCATACCGGCGGGAGTTGAGGTGAAGCTGCGAAACAACATCCTGGAAATAAAAGGTCCGAAAGGAACGCTTAGTTTAACCGTTCATCCGGAATCCGGAGTTGAAATCAAGGACGGAAAAATTCATGTAAGTAAAACCGGAAAGTCAAAAAAATCTCCAGCACTTTGGGGGCTTACCCGTTCGCTTATCGCTAATATGGCGCAGGGCGTGACCGAAGGATATAAGAAACAAATTGAACTTCAAGGTGTTGGATTCAGAATGGCAGTGGCGGGAAAGAAAATCAATCTGGCTTTGGGATTTTCCCATCCGGTGGTGGTGGATGTTCCGGAAGGCCTGGAAGCTAAAATAGAAGAGGCTAATATTTTGACAATTTCGGGGATTGACAAGCAGGAAGTCGGGCAGTTCGCGGCTGAAATCAGGGGACTCAAAAAAGCTGAACCTTATAAAGGTAAAGGATTCCGCTATGCGGGAGAACATGTCCGAAGAAAAGCTGGAAAGAAAGCAGCGGCAGCGGCTAAATAGTATTTTTAGTATTTGATATGAAGCAAATTTATGAATAAGACAAGCAGAAACAACCTAAGATTACACCGGAAGAGGAGGATTGAAGCCAAGATCAGGGGCACGGCCAAAAGGCCGCGGCTTTCAGTTTTTCGCAGTTTGAAAAGTTTATACGCTCAAGTCATTGATGATGAGAATGGCAAGACTTTGGTTTCAGCCAACCTGCAGGAAATTAAAAAAACAAAAAATGATATTTCCGGAGCCAAGGAAATTGGCAAGCTAGTTGCCAAGAAGTGCGTGGAAAAAAAGATATCCGAAGTGGTTTTTGACCGGTCCGGCTACAAGTATCATGGCAAAGTGAAGGCAGTCGCGGACGGAGCCAGAGAGGGCGGATTAAAATTTTAATAAATATATATGGGAAAAAATGATAGAAAATTTGGCGGCAAGCGAGAGAAGCCTGAATATGACCAAAAGCTTTTGGATTTGGCGCGCGTAACCCGTGTAGTGAAAGGCGGGCGCCGTTTTCGCTTTCGGGCGACTTTGGTTATTGGCAATCGCAAAGGCAAAGTGGGCGTGGGAGTCGGCAAGGGGACGGATGTTTCTGACGCGATTAACAAAGCTTTTGCTGATGGCAAGAAAAATATAATCACGGTTTCCATGCACAAAAATACCATTCCGCACGATATCCGTTTCAAATTAGGGAGCGCTAAAATAATTTTGAAACCAGCCAGCGCCGGCCGAGGCATTATCGCCGGCGGAGCCGTGCGCGCCGTGGTGGATTTGGCCGGCATTAAAGATATCGTTTCGAAATCTCTGGGAACGGCCAACAAATTGAATGTCGCCCGCGCCGCCGTGGCCGCTTTGGCTACCTTTGAAAATGTAAGAAATAGAAAAGCTAGAACAACGAATGAACACGAATAAGAAGCGAATTGTCGCGAATCACTTAAATAAATTAGTAAAATTAGTATGTTGATTAATACTTTAAAGTTAAAATTTAAAAGAAAGAAGCGCAAGACTATCGGCCGAGGCGGGAAAAAAGGAACTTATTGCGGCAAGGGAAACAAGGGGCAGAAAGCCAGATCGGGGGCGCATGTTGATCCGCTGTTCGAAGGCGGCCGCTCAACCCTGATCGATCATATGAAAAAAGTCCGCGGATTTAAGTCGCGAACAGCTAAAAAGGCGGTGGCCTCGCTCGAAATGATTGAAAAGAAATTCAAGGACGGCGAAGTGGTAGATAAAGAATCTTTGGTAAAATCCCAAATTATTGGTAAACTGGAAGCGCAGGATGGAATAAAAATCGTCGGCAGCGGCAAGTTCACGAAGAAATTAACAATCGACAAGAACATTCTCCTTTCGGCCGCGGCCAAATCCGCGATTGAAAAAGCGGGAGGAAAAATTTTGGAAAAATAAAAAAGAGCGAGTAGATGTGAAAAAAATCTAATCGCTCCAACGCAGGTAATTACAAAGAAATTATTACCTCAAGTCGAATCTTCTTTCTATTAAGAGAGATAAGCTTGATTTTTTCTTTGTGAGATCGTCCTCTGGGTGTGTAATTGGGCATGTAATAAAGAATGTCTTTCAGGTTTTTTACCATAAAAGCCACCGCCGTATGAATTGTTCCATAGCTGTTTTTCGTAAAATACGGCTGGAACCTTCTTTTTAAGCGTTTATAGTCCGGATACTTACCATCGAAAGCCGTAAGAAATACGCAAGTGTGGCTTACAGATGACGCCTTTACCCCGTATACTTTTTTAAGCACTGGGACACACCTCCTATGTATAATTATCCAAAATTTATTGGACGCTTAATTGTAGCAGACTATAATTAAATTGTCAAGATAAAAAATTGCTCGAAAAACTAATCCAAATTTTCAAAGTTAAAGAACTTAGAAACAAGATATTTTTTATCCTGGCGCTTTTGGTCGTGTTCAGATTGATTGCCAACATTCCCGTGCCGGGCGTTGATCAGGAACAGCTGAAAAACTTTTTTTCCAACAACCAGCTGTTCGGGCTTTTGAACCTATTTTCCGGCGGAGGACTTTCCAGTATTTCCATTGTGATGCTGGGTGTCGGACCCTACATCACCGCTTCCATCATTATGCAGCTGCTTACGATGATCATTCCACGCCTGGAGCAGATTTACAAGGAAGAGGGCGAGGCGGGACGGCAGAAATTCAACCAATGGACGCGCTGGATTACGGTGCCGCTGGCGGCCATGCAAACTTTCGGTATGATTTCGCTTTTCCGTTCGCAAAACATCATTGGCAATCTCGATACTTTCAATATTTCTTCGATTATTGTGGTCGCGGTGGCCGGCACCATTTTTCTCATGTGGCTGGGCGAGCTGATTACCGAAAAGAAAATCGGCAACGGAGTTTCTATGATAATTTTCGCCGGCATCGTAGCCCAGCTCCCGAGTTCTATGTCCCGTCTTTCCGCGACTTATGATTCTTCGCAATTTTTCACTTATATAATTTTGCTGGTGCTGGTGGTGGCCGCGATTGCCGGAGTGGTAATTGTGACTGAAGGGCAAAGAAATATTCCGGTCTCTTATGCCAAAAGAATTCGCGGCAACCGTATGTATGGCGGAACTTCCACTCATTTGCCGCTGCGCGTCAATCAGGCAGGCGTGATTCCGATCATCTTCGCGATGTCCATCATGCTTTTTCCCGGGATGATTGCCGGATTTTTAGCCAATGCCGCCAATCCCACTGTAGCGAGCATTGCCCGCTCGATGGGAAATATTTTCCAGAATCAATGGTTTTATGGAATCCTGTATTTTATTCTGGTGGTAGCTTTTACTTATTTTTACACGGCGGTAGTTTTTGATCCGCACAAAATTTCCGAAAGCCTGCAAAAACAAGGCGGCTATATTCCCGGCATCCGGCCTGGAAAAACCACCTCTGAATATCTTTATCGCATCATCAACCGCATCACTTTGTCGGGCGCGCTGTTTTTGGGCGCCATCGCGGTTTTGCCGTTCATCATACAAGGCGCTTTCAATATGAAATCCATCAGCATCGGCGGCACAGGGCTGCTCATTGTTGTTTCGGTAGTCATCGAAACTATCAAACAAATCGAAGGGCAGTTAGTGATGAGGGATTATGAAGGCTTCTAGTCACCAATATTTGCGAATGTTTAAATAAATTTATTCGAATACATTTTTTTAATATTAGCGACAATTCGCAAACATATGAATATTATAATTTTAGGACCTCAAGGGTCAGGCAAGGGAACGCAAGCCGAAATGCTGACGCAAAAATACAATCTGGAACATCTGGATGTCGGCGGAACGCTTAGAGAGTTATCCAAAATGGACACTCCTCTGGGAAAGGAAATTTATAATGTTTTAAATGTGGCCAAAGGGCTCATTTCGGATGAAATTCTGTTCAAAGTCCTGCGGCTTAAACTCTCGTCGCTGCCAAGGGAACAGGGAGTAATATTTGACGGGGCGCCAAGAAATTTGGAGCAGGCAAAATATCTGGAAATTCTTTTAAGGGAGTTTGGGAAAAAAATCGACAAAGTTTTTTTCGTGAATATCTCTGAAGAGGAATCAACCGCGCGAATTTCCAAAAGATGGATTTGCCAGAAATGCAGAGCAGTTCTGATTATGGGCAAGGATGTCCAGAGTGAAAAAGACCAATGTCCGGCCTGCGACGCGCCGATCGCGCAGCGAAAAGATGACACGCCGGAAGGCATTGGAATTCGTTTGCGTATTTTCCAGGAAGAAACGGTGCCGGTTATCAATTATTACAAAGAAAAAGGATTGCTAGTGGAAATAGACGGCAAGCAACCGATTGAAAAAGTGTTTAATGGCATAGTAAAAAACATAGATGTCTAAATAAATGATAGTCATCAAGAATTCAAAAGAAATAGAAGCCATGCGCGCGGGCGGCAAGATTCTGGCTGGCATTATGGAAAAGATCGCCCAGGAAATCGCGCCGGGAAAAAATACCGAAAGATTAGACAAGCTTGCCGAAGAGCTTGTTTTTGCTGGTGGGGGAACGGCATCATTCAAAGGCTATGGCGGCGACGGCGAGCGGGGATTTCCGGCGACCATTTGCGCTTCCGTAAACGATGAAGTTGTCCACGGCATTCCGGCGAAAGATAAAATTTTGAAGGCAGGGGATGTTTTAAAAGTTGATATCGGCATGAAATATAAAGGTCTGCATACGGATATGGCCCGCACATACGCCATAGGCGAATGTAGTAGGCAAGCGCGCAAGTTAATTCAGATAACCGAACAATCTTTTTGGGAAGCCGTAAAAAAAATGGGTCCGGGAAAAAAGTTGAGCGCATATTCCAAAGCCGCGCAAAAATATATTGAAAAGAATGGTTTTTCGGTAGTGCGCAATTTGGTCGGGCACGGCGTGGGGAAAGACTTGCATGAAGATCCGCAAATTCCGAATTATTACAATAAAAAATACCAGGATGTAAAATTAGCTCCCGGTATGGCGCTGGCGCTTGAGCCGATGGTGAACGCCGGCGGATTCGAAACAATGCTGGGCCGCGACGGCTGGGTTTTCAAAACCAAAGACGGCGGTCTTTCGGCTCACTACGAAAATACGATTTTGATAACGGAAAAGGGAGTAGAAGTTCTGACAATTTTATAAGGTTGAGATAAAAATATAATATTACATTTTCCACCGGCCGGTAAAATATGTAATAGAAAGAAAATTAAAAATTTTGACAAAAAAACCCCCGAGTAGTTGCCTCGGGGTCGATTCTGGATCAATACCAGAATCCGGTTATTCTACGAAGGTAGCGAACTTGTACATCATACAGATTGTTACAAGACCTACCAGATAAAAGAAAGCAACAGCAGTGTCGACTACCTTTTCCTCATTTTCACTGCATGCCATTTTACTTCACCTCTCTTTCAAAAAAAGATAAAAAGAATAAAATATTCCTCCAAGTCCGCAGGCAATTATAAATTCCTTTGCCAGAGGAAGAAATTCTGCTGCTGGTCCTTTGTAATTAACTGGCTCCGGCAAAACAAAAAAAACAAACAGAGCCAGAAGGGATAATAAACAAATCTGCAAAGCATCTTTCCTCGCCTTTGTTATCATTTTATATCCTCCAATTTTTTAATTTTTCAATGTGCTGCTTATTTATCTGACACAATGTGCCACGATACATAAGTCTAGCATAAAATAAGCCTTATGTCAATATATAGCCAGAATTTACCTAAAATAAGCCATTATTTGGGCATAGATTTTGGAACTGCCAAGATCGGCTTAGCTTTGGCGGATATGGAAATGGAAATGGCTTTCATTTACCAAAATATCGCCAATGACAAAAAAATGCTGGAAAATCTGGCGAAAATTGTGGAAAAAGAAAATATCAAAAAAATTATCATTGGCAAATCCGGAAAACTGGCCGGCTCAAATGTGGCGCAAAAAAGTTTTAACATTGAGGAAATTGGGAAAAAAATTGAAAAAGAACTCGGTGTGCCGGTTTTGTATCACGAGGAAATGTTTACCACTAAAATGGCGCAAGATAATCTCAAAGAAAGGGGAGAGAAAAATATAAAAAAATATGACGATCGGGAAGCCGCGCGCATAATTTTACAAGATTGGCTGGATAAGATACAATTAAGCCAGGTCAAAGCTGGCTGATTTTGTTAACTATTAAATTAAAAATCATGGAACAAAAGCCGTTCTTATCCGTAATTATTCCCGCCTATCGCGAAGCCGAGCGCATTGGAGAAAATCTTTTGGAAATAGAAAATTTTTTAAGCGCCAAAAACTACACCTATGAGGTATTGGTCGTGACTGATGGATCGCCGGATGCCACGGCGGAAATTGCCAGAACGCATTCAGATCGAGTGAAAAATTTGCGCGTGATCGAGAACAAGGAAAATCACGGCAAAGGATTTGTTGTGCGCCAGGGGCTGCTGGAGTCCAACGGGGAAATAAGATTATTTTTGGATGCTGATGGATCAACTTCCATTACGCATTTGGACGCGTTTTTGCCGGAATTTGAAAAGGGCTTTGATGTAGTGATGGGCTCGCGCGATATTGAAGGCGCGTTTGTGCAGGTTCCGCAGCCGAAAATCAGAATTCTGATGGGAAATATGGGCAACTGGGCAATCCGAATTGTGCTTGGGCTCTGGAGTTATCCAGACACGCAATGCGGATTTAAGATGCTCAATGAAAAGGCGGCTCAAGCGGTAGCCAGCCGTATGGTCGTGGATCGTTTCGGTTTTGATTTTGAGCTGATAATTTTAGCCAAAAAACTGGGCTTTAAAATCAAACAGATGCCGGTGCGCTGGCTTAATGAAGAAGGCTCGACCGTCGGCGGCCTTTTTGGCCCGAACGGATTTCTGCAAGTGCTTATTGATCTTTTCCAAACGCGGATGAGGTTGTGGGGAGGGAAATATCATTTGAAAAATCAAAATTAAAAAAACAGTATAAATTAAAAACCCCACACTTTTCCGATAAAGTCTGGATGAAATACTAAGTTTGTACCACGGAAACAACTTCGTCTCAGTTTATCTTAATTTGTAGTTTAATAATTAGAAAAGTGAGGGGTGCTCAATTTTGTAGCAAAAAATAATAATTTTTTGACAAAATTGGCAAAAACAAAAAATTGGAAAAAAATACAAACGAAAAATTAACTGAACTGCGGCAGGATTTGGTGGCTGGCGACTGGGTAGTGATTGCCACAGGAAGAGCCAAACGTCCGGAGGATTTTGCGGCGCACAAAAGGGCTTTAGTGGAGGATGATCCGAACAAAGTTTGCTTTATGTGCCATCCTGAAGAAGCGGGGCAGGAAAAAGATGTTTTGATTTATAATACCGAAGATGGCGACTGGAGCTTGCGCGTTTTTCCGAACAAATATCCGGCCTTTTCTCGCGCTCGCGCTCCAAAACATTTTGAAGAAGGGCCATATTTCGCGATGGACGGAACGGGTTATTGCGAGGTTATTGTCACGCGCGACCATAACAAACAAATCGCGCTACTCGACAAAATGGCGGTGGCGGAAATAATTGATGCCTATCAGGACAGATATGTCGAACTGATGGGAAAAAAGAGCGTCAACTATATTGATATTTTTCACAATCACGGCAAGGAAGCAGGCGCCACGGCCGTCCATCCGCATTCGCAACTGTGGGCGATTCCGGTTATTTCTCCTTACATTAAAAGTGAGTTGGACGGCGCGGAAACATATTACCGGAACAATAAAAAATGCGTGTATTGCACGATTTTAGAATGGGAAATGGAGCACAAAAAGAGAGTGGTTTTTGAAAATGATAATTTTTTGGCCTTCTGTCCATTTTCATCGCGAGCCGCTTTTGAAGTTTGGATAATGCCGAAAAAACATAAACCCTATTTTGAAAGAATAACCAATGCAGAAAAAATAGAACTGGCGGAAGCATTGCAAACTTCGATCAGTAAAATTTATAAGGCCCTTGGAGACCCGGCTTATAACTTTTATATCCACACTTCTCCCTGCGACGGCAAAGATTATCCGCATTTTCACTGGCACATTGAAATTTTGCCGCGCACGGCCACTTGGGCGGGTTTTGAACTTTCAACCGGCATTGAAATTTCCACTATCCAGCCGGAAGTGGCGGCGGAATATTTGCGGAATATTTAATTTATGCATGAAATAATTTTTTCCTGGTTTCAAGATTTTCCCGGCTGGCTGGCGACTTTTTTGATTGCCATGATTCCGGTGACCGAACTACGCGCGGCTTTGCCCTTGGCTTACAAAGCTTATGGAATGTCGGCTTTTTGGGCATGGTTTTGGTCGGTGGCGGGAACATACGGCGCGATGGTAATCATTGTTTTGCTTTTGGATCCGGTGGCTAAATTGTTATCAAGCTGGTTTGGATTTTTTCAAAAATTTTTCAATTGGCTGTTTGAACACACTAGAAAGCGCGCCAACGGAAAAATGGAAAAATACGGCGAGTGGGCGATTTTCATTTTGGCGGCTACGCCGATTCCGCTTCTCGGTGGAATGACCGGAGCACTGGCGGCGTTTGTTTTTGGAGTCCCTTTGCGTAAATCATTGCCTTTGCTATTATTAGGGACGATGGTGTCGGGAGGAATTGTTTTGGCCTTAACATTAGGAATTTAATATGCAGAAACTTATTATAGGCAACTTAAAGATGAACTTGTTGAGTCCCCAGGAACGGGATAGATATTTAGTATGGATGGATAAAGAACTAGGGAGTAAATCCTCCAAAGGCGGATCCGCCAGGGGCGGAAAATTAAAGAATTCAGAAATTGTTTTGTGCCCGCCATTTGTGCATCTGGAGGCTTTTAAAAAATGGAATAATAAGAAGGTAAAAATCGGCGCGCAGGATATGTTTCCGGAGGAAAAAGGGTCGTATACCGGCGAAGTTTCTCCGGTGATGCTCAAAAACTTGGGTTGTGAATATGTGATTTTGGGGCATAGTGAAAGAAGAAGGTATCTTTCCGAGAATAACCATGAGATAAATTTGAAATTAATTTCTGCTTTAAAAAATGGCTTGAAACCAATTCTTTGTGTGGGCGAAAACAAAAACCAAGAAATAAATGCTATAATTTTGGAGCAATTAAAAAATTGTTTTAAAAATGTAAATCGAGGTAAGATTGATAATGTTAGCGTTTGTTATGAACCGGTTTGGGCTATCAGTTCTAATAATCCCGATCATTTGCCAGCCACAAATGAAATTATGAGCGCCAGATTGCTTATAAAAAAGTTTTTAGCAGAAAGATTCGGAATAAAAATTGCTGAAAAAGTAAAAATTATTTATGGCGGATCAGTTAATCCCGCTAATGTAAAACAAACTTGCATTGATTCTGGAATGGATGGAGCGCTGATCGGCAGAGAAAGTTTAGCGCCGCACGGATTTATAAAAACAGCGGAAATAATAAACGCTAATAATCACGAATGATAAAACAATATTCGCGAATATAGTTTTAACATTTGCAACAATTTACAACACAATGATTACATCAGTCAAAGAAATTTTGACTAAAGCTAAAGAGGGCGGTTATGCCGTCGGGGCTTTTAATACGGTCAATTTGGAAACGACGCGCGCCATTGTGGAGGCGGCGCAGGAAATGAAATCTCCGGTGATTATCCAGATTACGGAAAAGACCATGGAATATGCCGGCGGCCGCGGGATTTTCCATTTGGTAAAAAATGACGCGGAGTTTTATGCTCCGGAAATTCCGATCGGAATCCATCTGGATCACGGAAAAAGCCTGGAAGTAATCGAGCGGGCGATTGAAATCGGTTTCAATTCAGTAATGTATGACGGTTCGCGCAAAGATTATATTGATAATGTAGCCAATACCAAAAAGGCGGCTGATTTCGCGCACGAAAAAGGCGCTTCCATTCAAGGTGAATTGGGCAGTGTGCCCTATCTCAGCGAACAAAAAATGGGGGAGGCCAATTGGGATAAATATATGACTGATCCGGAACAGGCCAAAGATTTTGTCGAGAAAACAGGGATTGACGCGCTGGCGGTAGCTATCGGCAATGCCCATGATTTTTTCAAAGAAAGAGAAACGCCGGATTGGGAAAGGCTTTCGAAGATAAGAAGCCTTATTGATATTCCCATTGTTATGCACGGCGCTTCAGATTGGGACGACGGCAAAGCTGAAGAGGCGATTAAAAGAGGCGTCAGCTGTTTTAATGTGGATACGAATACGCGCGTGGCTTTTATAAATACTTTAAGCAGTCTTTTTCGGGGCGACCGCGAGCCAGGTTTTGATCTGCGAAGCATTCTGGGCGAAGCCAGAGACGCGGTCAAGGAAAGCATAAAAAAGAAAATAGCGCTGTATGGCAGCGGAGGGAGAATATAAATAATGTAGTTATCCCAGCACCAATTCCAGCAAAGTCTAGGTGTAGTGGATAGATATATTTGTGAATTCGCCTCGCCTCGATTCGGCGAAGCGGGCTGCGGCTAAGTTTTAATTAAAAATATAAATTTCAATAGCGAATTAGTGCGGGATGCTCATTTTTGTTTCCGCTCGCACAGCTCGCGGACAAAAACGGCATGTGTTTGACCATTCCTAAAAAAGTCATTGAAATTAAAAAAGATACGATAATTATTGAAAATCCAGCTGGGATTCGACAAGTTGTGAAAAGTATTGTAGACTTAAAAGCCGGTGATTTTTGCTTAACACAGCAAAATATCGCCGTGCAGAAAATAGGCAAGGATGAGGCTAGTGAGATCTTTAAAATGTTAAATTCAATAAAAGGGAGGTGAAAAAATATGAAGATTTTGGCTGATGGGCTTTTACGAACAGCGGGGATGATGTCGAGCTGTATTTACCTGCACAACAAAAAACCGGAAGACAAACAGAAAAAACTTATCATCAGAGCGCGTCTCAAGGAAAATGTTAGGTTTGATGAATTTCTGGACGCTTTTCCTCTGGAGATGAATACCGGAGAAGAAATAAAAAGATTTGCCGCCAGTCTTAAGAAAGAAGCTATCGATGAAGAAACAATCAATCTTTTTTTTGGAGGTGATCCGCATATTGAATATGCTATTAGGGAATGCGAAGAAAATTTACTACAGGGAGATCTGCGCAGTTTATTTATTGTTTTCCATGTGGAATTGCCCATTGAAATTACCGAAACAGAAGGATCTCTCAAGGGTGTTTACAAAAACGATCCGGTTGAAATTTTTTTCGACAATCTTATTTCTCTTACCGAAGAATTTGCGATTTTCAGGAACATGGCAGTGAAAAAAGGCAGCAGGGTGCTGGTGCACTATGGATCGATAGTGGCGACAGATATTGATAAAAAAACGGAAAAAAGGATCTTAAAAATTCAGCGAGAAAACGAAGTTTTTGCAAAAGCACTAAAGGATGTAAAGAGAATGGATTGCCGAAGGCTTGCTGAAATTGTTCAAAAAATTTATGCGGCTAAGGTTTAGGAGGGTTCTAATAAAAATAGAGCCCTCGCTTTTTTTATTTCACTTTTTATGTTAAAATAATGTTAACATGGCGATTAAGGAGAAATTTTTTAACGGGAAGCCGAAGGTGGCGATTGTTTCGCTGACATCTTGCGAGGGCTGCCAGTTCGCGCTCCTGGATTTGGGAGAACGGTTTTTGGATTTGGCGAACAAAATTGAAATGGTAGATTTCCGACTTTTGGAAGATGAGGAAGATCCGGGCGACAAGATCGATATCGGGATCATTGAGGGCAATCCGGTGACGGAGGACAATGTTAAAACGCTTCTAGGACTTCGCAAAAGAAGTAAAATCTTAGCGGTTTTGGGAAACTGCGCGGCTATGGGTGGAATTCCGGAAATCAAAAACTATCAGGAAGGGACGAATACTATCAAGCGTGTGTATAAATATCTCCAGGGCATCAATAATCCGGAAATCAAGGAAGTGGACAATTTTGTGAAAGTGGATTTCATTTTCCCGGGTTGTCCGATAAATGGCGAGGAGTTTTTGAAATATATCCCAGCCATTATTGAAGCAGCGCAAAGCGGGGATCTTTCTAAACTTCCAATTATTCCAGACCAGCCGGTTTGCGTGGAATGCAAGGCTAAAGGCAATCGCTGTCTGCTGCTCGACAAAAAACCATGTTTTGGTCCGATGATTCTGGGCGGCTGCGATGCAGTGTGTCCGACGGCCAGGATGATGTGCCAGGGTTGCCGGGGGTTGCGTCCCAAAGGCAACACCAAAGCCATGCGCGCGACGCTCAAGACCATGATGACAGACGAAGAATTTGAAAATACGACTGAAATCTACGGCCTGCGCGACGATCTTTTTGAGCCGGAAGCGGAAGCCAAGAAAAAAATAAACCCCGTTAGAAATTCCGGCGGGGATAATATTTCTAACGGGGTAAAATGAGAGTTTTAAAAAGATTATTATATTTACTGTTACTCATTGTTCTTTCTGTGGGCGTGGCGGCAATCGTAAAAAAATTCCAGCCACAAGTCAGAACTTATATTGCGGAGCAAAAGCCCTGCCGCACGCCGCTCAAATATTCCATTGGTGAAATTGATCCGCGGTTTAACATTACAGCTGAACAATTAAAAAACATCCTGGCTGAAGCGGAAATTGTGTGGGAAGAAGATGGCGGGCTGAATTTATTTGAATATGATCCGAATGTTGAGCTCAAGATAAAAATGGTTTATGATGAGCGCCAGCAGGGAAGCGATGAAGCAGGAAAGCTTGAAACTGATCTGGCGGCACTGGAGAAACAGCGCGCGACTCTGGATCGGCAATATGGCGGGCTGGACGCAGAGTATGACAAAAAGCTGGCTCAATTCAACATTGATCTTGGAGAATATGAGGAAGATTTGGAGGATTACAATAAGGATGTGGCTTATTGGAATAAAAGAGGGGGCGCGCCGGAAGATGAGTATGAAGACTTGAAAGATGAGCAGAAAAAATTAGACAAAACTTATGAGGCGCTCAAGGATCGGGAAAAAGAGCTCAAAAGTCTGGCTTCCAAAATAAACGGCATCGCAAACAAAGAAAATTCCATAATCAATAATTATAATTCAACGATTACGACCTATCAAAACAAATACGGAGCAGCGCAGGAATTTGAAAAAGGAGTTTATGATTCGGCGCAAGGGATTACAATCTACCAATTCCGGGAAACAGCTGATTTGCGTCTGACGCTGGCGCACGAACTTGGGCACGCATTGGGCATCGGCCACACGCAAGATCCGCAATCACTCATGTATTATCTGATGGGCGAGCAAAATCTGGAAAATCCGACGCCGACAGCTGAAGATGCGGCGGAATTAAAAACAGTCTGTGAATTAAATTAGAAAAAATAATTTTATGAATATAAAAATAAATCATATCGCAAAGATGGAAGGGCATGCCGGATTTATGGCGAGTGTCATTCAGGGCGATGTAAAATCAGCGAAATTGGAAGTGCAGGAAGGCATTCGCCTCATTGAAGGCATTTTGATCGGTCGGCACTATAAAGATGTTCCGATTGTGGCGCAAAGAATCTGCGGGATTTGTCCGGTAGTGCACAATCTAACTTCTATCAAAGCCCTGGAGAATGCTATGGGAGTGAAAGTTTCGCCGGAAACAGAAAAATTGCGCGCGATTATGGAGCTTGGACAAATTATCCATTCGCACGCGCTCCATCTTTTCTTTTTGTCGCTGGCTGATTTTTTAGACATTGAAAACGATATCCAGCTGGTAAAACAATATCCGGAAGAATCAAAAAAAGCCATTCGCATCCGTGAATTCGGCATGGATATCGTGCGGGAAATCGGCGGGCGGGTGGTGCATCCATTGACCAATGAAGTCGGCGGTTTTAAAAAAGTTCCCAGTGTTGAGGGCTTGCAAAAAATAATCGCCAATACTGAAAAAATCCTTGCAGACGCGCTGGCGTTGGGAGAATTTTTCAAAAAAATAAAATTGCCGGAATTTTCACGCCAGACTGAATATGTATGTTTGGCACAAAACGGCAGTTATCCATTTTATGATGGCGACATTGTGTCATCGGAAGGCTTGCATATTCCGGTGGCTAAATTTGAAGTGAATTTTCAGGAACTGCAAAAGCAAAATGAGGTGATCAAAAAAGTCGAGCACAAAGGCAAAAGCTATATGATTGGAGCTATCGCGCGCATGAACATTAACCGCGAAAAGCTTAATCTCAAGGCCGGCGCCTATCTTGAAAGCCTGGGACTCAAATTTCCGGATTACAATCCTTTCCATAACATCCTGGCGCAAATGACAGAAGTCATCCATTGCGTGGCTGAAGCCGAAAAATTATTGAGGGAATTTTTAAATTCAGATATGGACGCCGTGATTACCAAGGAATATGCAATCAAGGAGGGCACGGGTGTGGCGGCAGTGGAGGCTCCAAGGGGCACGCTTTATTATCACATCGAGGTGGACAGCCGGGGTTATGTGAAAAATCTGAATATCATCACGCCGACAGCGCAGTTTTTGGCAAACCTGGAAGATGATATAGCGGAATATCTCAAAACCGTGATTAATTTAGAGGGCAAAGAGCGAGAAAAGAAACTGCGCGGATTTATTCGGGCGTATGACCCGTGTATAAGTTGCGCTGTTCACTAATATGCACGACTTTCTGCTAGCCAAACAAATTATCGATGAACTTTTGAAGATTATTTCTGAAAAGAAATTAGAGAATGTTAAGAGTGTATCGTTGGAAATTGGGAATATTGCCCATGGCGACCATCTGGAAAACATAGATTTGGATAATTTTACATTTCTCTTGAAAAGTATAACGCCAAAATATGGCTTAAATAAGGCAAAGTTCTACATAAAAAAAACTAATGGGGATAGTTGGAAAATAACGGATATTGAGGTATAATAAAATCACATAACGCATAGCGCATAACATAAAATTTATGATTAGACTTGCAATTAATGGTTTTGGCCGCATCGGCCGGCCGTCGTTCAAAATCGCCCTGGAAAAAGAGGGGATCGAAGTGGTGGCGATCAATGATCTAACCGATATCAAGACTTCAGCGCATCTTTTAAAATACGACTCTTCGTATGGCAGGTATGGGCGTCCGGTGGAAATTGACGAAAGCAATTCTGAAATAATCGTCGGCGATAAAAGAATAAAATATTTTTGCGAACCTAATCCGGAAAAATTGCCGTGGGCGGATTTGGGCATAGATGTCGTTTTGGAATGCACCGGTGTTTTTTGCGACCGTGAAAGCGCGCAAAAGCATTTGATGGCCGGAGCGCGCAAAGTCGTTTTGTCGGCGCCGCCTAAAGGCGACATTCCGGTTTATCTCATCGGCATAAACGAACAGGACTACAGTGTTGAGCGCGACAGTATTATTTCCAATGGCTCCTGCACGACGAATTGTTTGGCGCCGATGATAAAAGTTTTGGATGAAAATTTTGGCGTGGAGAAGGGCTTTATGACTACGACGCATTCCTATACCAATGACCAGCGCTTGCAGGATTTGCCGCACAAAGATTTGCGGCGCGCGCGGGCGGCGGCGCTGAATATTATTCCGACGACGACCGGAGCGGCGGCCACAGTGGGTAAAGTAATCAAACATTTGGAAGGACAGCTGGACGGCATATCTCTCCGCGTGCCGACGCCGGTGGTTTCCATCGTGGATTTTATTTGCACGCTTAAAAAAGAGGCCAGCGTTGAAGATATTAACAGCGCTTTCAAAAAAGCGGCGGAAGAAGAGTTTAAAGGAATTCTAAGCGCGACGGAGGAAGAATTGGTCTCTATGGATTTCAAAGGTGATCCGCATTCTGCGATTGTTGATCTACCACTGACGATGGCGAATGGCAATTTAGCCAAGGTTGTCGGTTGGTATGATAATGAATGGGGATATTCCAATCGCCTAGTAGAAATGGCGGAATATATCGCCAAATAGTGCCATTTCCCACAAAGTTCAAGGTTTTTGAGCGCTTTATTTAAGCCAAAAAATGCAATTTTGGTAAATTTGGGCTTGACAAGCTCTGAATAGTTTGCTAAGATATATAATCAATGAAAATTGATGTTTTTTGAAAATAAATTTTACAGAGGGAATGTTTTGGTTATTAATTTTTAGTAGCTAGAATCGTTCCTTCTGTAGAGAAGGAGATTTCAATTTTGGAGGTGTTACATGAATCACGGAATTGGACCCCCTTGTTTTTCAAGCAGAACCCAGGCTAGGGTGACGGCCAATAATTATTTTATTTTTTTGCAGACCCTGCGGACCCAGGGCAGGAAAAGCTGGCGGTGCCCGCGCGTGATTACAAGGTAAAACACGCGACGGCAAGCCCGATGACCCGGTGTGGCGACTGCGTGCTGCAGCGCCGGTAAAAACGGAGGTGCTATGCGCATACTTCAATTTGTTGAAATCTAGCTCTCTTTAATTTTCAGTAAGCTCATATTTTTTTGAAGCAAATCATTAAAATGAGCTAAATAAGGAGAGCTGCCGTAACAACGGCCAAGCTATCGCAAAAACTGTCAGTAGATGGGTCGGAGCCGTGAGATATCGAAGGATTAAATCCTACACGATATTCACGGCTCTTTTTTATTTGCAAAAAAACCAAAAAAATTGTAAAATATAGATATAAATAAGCATGATTTATGTTTGATATTTTAATCAAAAACGGAACGGTGATCGACGGCACGGGACAGCCGATGTTTCGCGCGGATATTGGCATCAGGGAAGATAAGATTGTACAAGTCGGCGAGCTCCATAATGAAAAAGGCGAACTTGAAATTAACGCGACAGACAAGCTGGTGTGTCCGGGGTTTATTGATGTCAATAATCATAGCGACACTTATTGGCGTATTTTCAATGATCCGAATCTGGAAAGCTTGGTTTATCAGGGCATCACGACCATCATCGGCGGAAATTGCGGATCATCACTGGCGCCGCTGGCCGACTCGGAGACGATTGCCTCTATCCAGAAATGGTCAAATATCAAGCAGGTCAATGTCAACTGGCTAACCATGCCTGATTTTTTGCAGGCTGTTTCTAATTCTAAGTTATCGGTAAATTTCGCGACATTGGTCGGACATGGAACGCTTCGGCGCGGGATTTTGAAAGACCAAATGCGCGCTCCGGATTCCAAGGAGATGGCTTTTATTGAAAAAATGCTTTCCAATGCTTTGTCTGCTGGCGCGCTGGGAATGTCGAGCGGCCTGGTTTATACGCACGCGCGCACAGCGACCAAGGAAGAATTAGTGGCACTGGCCAAAATAATTAAAAAATACGGCGGAGTTTACACCACGCATATCCGAGACGAAATTGATAATTTTCAGGAAGCGCTCAAGGAAGCGATTGAAGTGGCGCGGGAATCCAAAGTAAAACTGCACATTTCCCATTTCAAAATTATCGGTGAAAAAAACTGGAGCATGATGGATGAAGCCATGTTTTTAATTGGTAAGGCCAAGGAGGACGGCATAGACATAACTTTTGATGTTTATCCTTACACTAACACCGGGACAGTTTTATATACTTTGCTTCCGGCCTGGGTGACAGATGGCGGAAGAAAGATGATGCTTAGCCGCCTCAAAGACAAATCTATCCGCCCGCGCATTATCCGTGAAATGAAAGACTCCGGCTTTGATTATTCAAAAGTTGAAATTGCCATCTCGGCGCTGGACAAAACTTTGGACAAAAGAAATATTACTGATATTGCCAAGTCTCAGGAAAAATCAATCGAGGATGCCGTTTTGGATGTCCTGATTGCTTCCGAAGGGCGCGTTATTACTTCTATGGAGGTTTTGAGCCAGGGCAATGTCAATCAAGCGGTGGCTCATCCGCTTTCCATTATCGCGACTAACGGCGCCGGCTATAATTTGGAACACGGCAAAACCGGCGAACAAGTGCATCCGCGCAGTTTCGGAACTTTTGTTAAAATACTTTCCAAATATGTGATTGGGGAAAAAATAATCAACTGGGAAGAAGCGATTATGAAAATGACTTCTTTTCCGGCTTCTAAATTTGGGATCAAGCGGCGCGGAGTGATCAAAAAAGATTATTTCGCCGATATTGTAGTTATGAATCGGGACGAACTTAAGGATTTTGCCACGGTGGACAATCCGTATCAATACAGCCGGGGAATGGATTTTGTCCTGGTTAATGGAAAAATTGTTTTGAGCGAGGGAAAATATTTGGGCGTTAGAAATGGCGAAGTGTTAAAAAAATAAATGAAAATCGAAGATTTGAAAAATAAGAAAGTGACGGTAATGGGGCTGGGACTTCACGGAGGCGGTATTGGAACCGTCCGTTTTTTATCTGGCGTGGGCGCAAAAGTAATTGTTACGGATTTGAAGTCCAAGGAAGAACTGGCGCCATCACTGGAAAAACTCAAGGATCTGAAGGGCGTTGAATATGTTTTGGGCCAGCACCGCCCGGAAGATTTCACGAATACGGATATGGTGGTGAAAACTCCGCCGGTGTCTTGGAGCAATAAATATATAAAATTAGCTTTGGAAAAAAATGTTCCGGTGGAAGTGGATTCCAGCCTTTTTTTCAAGCTCTGCAAGAATCCCATTATCGGAATTACTGGAACGCGGGGGAAAACGACAACCTCAACTTTGATTTTTGAAATTTTGAAAGCGGCCGGCAAAAATCCATTGAAAGCAGGCATCGGGCAGATTCCGGTATTGAGTAAAATAGAAAAACTTAGAAAAGACAGCATTGTTGTTTTTGAGCTTTCCAGCTGGCGGCTGGCTGCCCTTGGGCGGTATAAACTAAGCCCCAAGGTCGCCGTTTTTACCAATGTTTACTGCGATCATCTGAATTATTATAAAACGATGGATGATTACGCGGCGGACAAAAAAAATATATTTTTGCATCAAAAACCGGAAGATACTTGCGTTATCAATTGGGACAATGAAATTACGAAGGGGATGGCGGGAGAGGTAAAATCAAGTCTCGTAAAGTTTTCTCTGAAAAGGATTGCCGAAAGCCAGGCGGTTTTTGTGGAAAACGGGGCGATTTATTTCAATAATGGGGTGGATGAAAAAAAGGTGATGGAAATCGCGGACATCAAGATTAGGGGCGCGCATAATATTCCTAATATTCTGGCGGCCATCGGAGCCTGTGAGGCAATGGGTGTGGATTTTGCCAGCATAAAAAAAGCCATCGCTGATTTTTCCGGACTTTCTCATCGGTTGGAGTTTGTACATGAATTTCAAGGCGTGAAATATTTCAACGATACGGCGGCCACTTCGCCGGAAGGGGCGCTGGCTGGAATTAATTCTTTTTCCGAGCCAATAATTCTCATCAGCGGCGGAGCGGATAAAAATCTGGATGTTTCCGAGCTGGGAAAAGCTATCGCCCAAAAAGTTAAAGCTGTAGTTTTTTTGCAAGGCACGGCGACGGAAAAAATAATCAACGAAATTAAAAAAAATCTTCCCGCAGGCGAAGAAAAAGAATTCACAATTGTAGATTCAATGGCAAAAGCGGTGGAGCTGGCGCAAGGCGCGGCCGAAGCCGGGGATGTAGTTTTGCTTTCGCCGGGCGTAGCCAGCTTCGGGCTTTTTGCCAATGAATTCGACCGGGGGGATAAATTCAAGGAGGCGGTGAAAAGTTTGAAATAAAAAAACCCTATGAAGGGTTTTTTGCTTTGTGGGCGTATCAAGAGTCGAACTTGAGACCTCGTCATTATCAGTGACGCGCTCTAACCAACTGAGCTATACGCCCATAAACATGTGGACCGGACAGGACTCGAACCCGCTACCTCCTCAGTGCAAATGAGGCGCTCTACCAGGTGAGCTACCGGCCCAAATTTAATTCGGACACAAAGGCTATATTTTATTATGGCGCTCGGACCCTGCCCGCCTTTGGCGGGAGGTGAGTCGACCCAAAATTTTTAACAACTAGGACTTATTATACACGAAAATCAGAGCTTGACAAGAGTTTGGCCATAATATACAATAAAAACAATAAAAGCCCTGGGGGCTTTTTAAAAAAGGATCAAAGTTATGAACAAGATTGTTACTTTTTTAAAGGAGGCTAAGGCGGAACTTTTGAAAGTGAATTGGCCGAATCGTGAGCAGGCCAGAAACTACACGCTGATTGTCATTGGCATCAGTATTGCCGTGGCTATTTTTTTAGGAAGCCTGGATTATGTTTTCGGGTATATTATTAAGACATTTGTAATTAAATAATATGGCGAAGCAATCACAACATCATGGGCGGGCTTGGTATGTAATTCACACCTATTCCGGCTATGAGGATAATGTGGCGAGAAACTTGAAGCAGAGGATTGAATCTATGGATATGCAAGATTTGATTTTTGAAGTAATGGTTCCGATTGAGAAGAAAATAAAAATCAAAGCCGGAAAAAGAACTGTGGTGGAGGAAAAAATATATCCCGGATATGTGCTGGTAGAAATGATAGTAACGGACGCTTCCTGGTATGTGGTTCGAAATACGCCGAATGTTACTGGCTTCATTGGTTTGGGCACAACTCCGACTCCGGTGGATCCGGCTGAAATTGAGATGCTCAAGAAAAGAATGGGCGTGGCTGAACCGAAATATAAGATTGATGTCAAAGTCGGCGAGGCAGTCAAAATTATCGACGGGCCTTTCAAGGATTTTGACGGCAAAGTTGATGAAGTGGATGAAGGCAAGGGGAAGATTAAGGTTCTGGTTTCCATTTTTGGACGGGAGACTCCGGTGGAACTAGACTTCCTCCAAATTAACAAGATTTAATAAAGTGATGGCGACCCCAGTGAAAAGTTCCAAGAAAGATTTGTGTTATATTTAGAATAGTGTTCGTACTCGCCTTCGGCTTTAAAAAGTTAAAAAATAAAGTTTTAATAGCGGACTTTCGCGGGGTGCTCATAATTGCAGCTACTCGCGAGGCGCTCGCAGGCAATTATGGCAAAAAAGATCAAAACAGTTATCAAGTTACAAATTGAAGCAGGCAAGGCTAATCCGGCGCCGCCAGTGGGTCCAGCATTAGGACAGCACGGCCTCAATATCCAGGAATTCTGCACCAAGTTCAACGAGGCTACTAAAAATAATATGGGCGACATTATTCCGGCAGAAATTACCGTTTTTGAAGACCGGACTTTTACTTTCGTTCTGAAAACTCCCCCCGCTTCGGATCTTTTGCGCAAAGCGGCTAAGGTTGAAAAGGGCGCGGGCAATCCGCTCAAGGATAAAGTTGGAAAAATAACCAAAGCCCAGCTCCGGGAAATCGCGGAAAAGAAAATGCCGGATCTCAACGCAAATGATGTCGAGGCGGCCGAAAAGATTATTGCGGGAACAGCCAGGAGTATGGGAATTAAAATTGAATAATTTATTTATTGCGGGAGAGGTAAGTAATTAATTACATAATTAATTACGTAGCTCATCATTACCACGACAAAACATATGCAACACGGAAAAAAGTATCAAGCCGCGGCGGAAAAACTGGACAAGAATAAAATTTATCAGATTGCTGAAGCCGTAAAGTTTTTAAAAGAAAACAAAACTGCCAAATTCGACGAGTCGGTTGAAATTCACATTAAAACGAATATCGATCCGAAAAAAGGCGAACAGCAGGTGCGCGGCACAGTAATTTTGCCGCACGGAACTGGTAAGAGCAAAAAAATTGCGGTTATCACTTCAATTTCTGAAAAAGAGGCCAAGGAAGCCGGAGCAGATATTGTGGGCGGGGAAGAAATGATCGAAAAAATCGCCAAGAAGATAAATTTTGATATTTTAGTAGCTACGCCGGAAATGATGCCGAAGCTGGCAAAGATTGCCAAAATTCTCGGACCCAAAGGATTGATGCCGAATCCGAAAACCGAAACCGTAACCACGAAAATCAAAGAAACGGTGGAAGCGCTCAAAAAAGGCAAAGCGGCTTTCAAAAATGATGATACGGGGAACATTCATCAAGTTGTCGGCAAAGTTTCCTTTGCTGAAGAAAAACTGGCGGAAAATATCAGCGCCTTCCTTTCCACTATTGAAAAAATCAAGCCAGCCGGACTTAAGGGAAAATTCATCGCCAGCATCACTGTTTGCTCGACTATGGGACAGGGGATTAAAATTAGTATCTAATTTTTCGAGTCTGTATATTTTTCAAAAAAGATGCTTCTGGGCATCTTTTTTGAAAGTTTTTTTTATATTTTTACTGTATGTGTTAGAACAGATGACGGGATAGCAGAAGGGGGTGTGTTACTGTTGTTGTTATATTAGTTAGTCAAATTTGTGCATATACACAAATTTGACTAACAGGTAGTTTAGATGTAATATTTTAATGTAAAGTTGTAATACAAAAAATAATAAGCCAAATAAACAAAAAATGTTATGAAAACAAGATATAAAAAAGAAATTGAAAAATCCAAGGAATTCCGGGAAATAATTGAAGACTTCTTGAATTCAGACAGCGGATATGCGACGGCTGCCAAGTTTTTACTGGCTTTCGTCGCCTTGGGCGGAGTGATGGTCGCGGGCGCTGTTGCGCCGGCCATATTTATGGCTACGAAAAATATAAGAAGACAACGCCAATATAGCGAAAAACAAATCAGAGACGCTTATTATAATTTGAAAAAGAAAAAGCTGATAGAAATAATCGAAGAGGGGGATGAAAAATTCAAAGTCAAGATCACTAAAAAAGGAGCGGAAAAAGTGCGTGAATTTTCCTATGACGCGCTGGAAATTCCCAAGCCGGAACATTGGGACAAAAAATGGCGGATTTTGATTTTTGATATTCCCACTAAGCCAAAGATTTATAATCAGGCGCGCAATGCTTTGCGCGATAAAATCAAAGATCTGGGGTTTTATCAATTGCAAAAAAGCGTCTGGGTATGCCCCTATGAATGCGAGGAGGAGATTCTTTTTATCGCGGAATTGTTCCAAGTGCAAAAACACATCGAAATTATCACCGCGGAAAAGGTCTTGCATGAAGAAGTGCTGAAAAGAAAATTCGGTCTGAAGTGATAGTTTTCTTCGTTGCTTGTTGGTTGCTAGTTTTTGTCAGTTAGTCAATATTATGCATATGCATAATATTGACTAATATGTAATTATACAAACAAAAACTTGACAAATAGCACGCCAAATGCTATTATTCTTTATCGTTCCTGAACAATTTTATGGGGATATAAAGTGATAATATTATCACTAAAATATAAACGGAGTCACAAAAAAGAACAAGGAGGCTTTATGAAAAAAGTAATCCCGACTGTAAAGGTATGGTGTTTGCCTGAGGGCTTAAGTGAGGATCAATTACTAATCCTTCATCAAGGTATTGTGAAAGTGCTGGCGGGCTTTATGGAAACTGGAGTTAAGGACGAAGGGGATATGCTTAATCTTTTTCCGAGGGACTTGATGACTTATGGGCTCGGATCGGAAATCAAAGTTGAGATAACTGATTTGCCACAGAAGTGCGATGAGCGATCGCGGTACTTTATCGCTCGTGAGGTGGGCATATTCGTCGGTAAGATTTTTAGTGCGGCGAATATTTTTTGTACGGCTAACTGCGTCGACCCCGAAGCAGGTATTTGGTCTTTTAGAAAAGAATAGGAAAAAGAAAAAAATTAAAGGAGGTGATTTATTATTATCTGGGCCAATGACTATCCGGAGAGAAGAGCAAATCTCGATGAGCGAAGAGCGAAGATCGCAAAAGCTGTCAGAGCAATCTCTCTGTCCGAAATCAAGGGTAAGGGCTTCGTCTGGGTGCTTTTACAGCCTGGATCATTCGAAGAGTTATAAACGAAAGAAGAAATCTTTTGTAGGCGGCAGGTTCACATAACCGTGGACTTGCCGTTTTTTATTTGAGAAAGATGATCTTTTTGACCCAATCGTGAAAGTAGTTTATAATGCAGGAAGCCTTATTCAGGGCTAAAAAATAAAAATATAAATAAAATAGGGGAACGACATTTCATAAAAATGTTATTTTTTGTTTAAAAATAGGCGTAAAATTGGAATGAATAAAATCAGCAAATTTTTTAAAAATATCACCGGTGATTTTTTTGGTAAGTTTTCCAAAGACATCGGCATTGATTTGGGAACGGCCAATACTCTGGTCTATGTCAAAGGCCAGGGCATTGTTATCAATGAGCCTTCAGTGGTGGCCATCAATAAAAAAACCGGGCAGGTTTTGGCAATCGGCAAGGAAGCTAAAAAGATGGTGGGTAAAACTCCGGGGCATATTGTGGCGACGCGCCCGCTGGTGGACGGCGTGGTGAGCGACTTTGAAGTCACGGAACAGATGCTCAAATATTTTATCGACAAGGTGCATCGCGACAGCTTCACTTTATTTCCCCGTCCGCGGGTGATTATCGGGATTCCCTCGGATGTGACCGAAGTGGAAAAGCGGGCGGTAATTGACGCGGTGATGAACGCCGGAGCGCGCGAAGCTTATCTTATCGACGAGCCGATGGCGGCGGCGATTGGAGCGCGCTTGCCGGTGCAGGACGCGGCTGGAAACATGGTGGTGGACATCGGCGGCGGAACTACGGATATCGCGGTGATTTCTTTGGGCGGCGTGGTGGCTTCCAGAAACTTGCGCATTGCGGGCGATGAAATGAATGAGGATATCATCCGCTATTGCCGGGATGAGTTCAATCTTTTGATCGGTGAAAAAAGTGCGGAAGATGTAAAAATTGCTATTGGGAGCGCCTGCCCGCAGGAAGAAAAAATGAAAATGCCGGTGCGCGGCCGGGACTTAGTGACGGGACTGCCCAAGGAAGTTATGATTAATGACGAGCAGGTGCGCGAAGCGCTGTCCCGCTCCATTCGCATCATTGTGAACAATATTAAAACTACCATTGAAGAAACTCCGCCGGAACTATTGGCTGATATTATGCAACGCGGAATTATTCTGGCCGGCGGAGGCAGTCTTATCCGCGGCTTGGACAGATTGGTCGCGGATCAAACTGAAATGCCGGTGCGTATGATGGAAGATCCGCTGACCGCGGTTGTGCGCGGCTGCGGCATAGTTCTCGAAGACATTGAGGCGCTCAAAGATGTTTTAGTTGAAAACCAGCATGAAAAGTCACTTATCTAAAAATACGGTTAAATTTATAGTGGTGGCGGCGATAAGCCTGGCTGTCGTTTTTTTGAATCCGCGAGGCGTTTTTAATCCGGTGCGCAGAATTTTAGTGGAGATGGCCTATCCGTTCCAAAAAATGTTTTATCTCGGAGGCCAGACAATTTCAAAATCTTTCGCGGTTTTAGGTTCAATTGGCGATCTAAAAACGGAAAATGAAAATTTGCTCAGGGAGAATAATACGCTAGCCAGCCAGGTGGCGGAGCTGGAAAATGAAAAAAAAGAAAACATAACGCTTCGCGACCAGTTGAATCTGGCGCCGCGGAAAAAATTTGATTTAGCGGCCAGTTTTGTCATCGGCCAGGATCCGCAGCGGCTGGGAAGCTGGATTATGATTGACAAGGGAGAAACTTCCGGCCTGAAGCCGGGTATGCCCGTGATTGCTTATGAAGGCATAATCGTCGGAAAAATCGAAGAAGTTTTTCGCAACAGCGCTAAAGTCATTTTACTTACCGATTCGGAAAGCGCGGTAAACGCCAGCGACCTGGAGACGGGCGCGCGCGGAATCCTCAATGGAGAATATGGGTTGGGGATCGTGCTGGATATGGTAACTCAAACGGATGTCTTAAATGTCGGCGACACGATTATGACTTCAGGTCTGGGAGGGGATTTGCCTAAGGGGCTTTTGGTTGGAAAAATCCGGGAAATAAAAACCACCAGCGACAAGCTTTTCCAGCAGGCGGTGGTATATCCCCGCGTTAAATATACGGATCTGGAAACAGTTTTCGTAATAAAAAATTAAATGGCGCAAAAGTTAGCGATTTTTTTTCTTTTATTTCTGCTCGTTGTTTTTCAAATTTCTGTTTTGCCGGGCATTTTTCCGGAAAATTCGGCGCCCAATATTCTTCTGGTAATGCTGGTTTTTTGGACGGCGCGCAAGGGGATGGAAAAAACCTGGAAGCTGGCAATTCTGGGAGGTCTTTTAAGCGATTTATTCTTGTTTGTTCCGGCGGGAGTGAATGTTTTTTCTTTTTTTGCCGCGATTATGGCTGTTAACTATTTAGCTAAGCGGTTTTTAGTTACGCACCAAGCCTGGCGATTTGCAATTTTGTTCGTGTTAGTGGCCGCGGGAACGGTTACGAATGAACTGGCGCTGATGCTGGTCGCCAAAATACTTTTCATTTTTCAAAAAATATCCATCAATATCCAGCCGTTTGTTGATTGGGCATTGGCCTATAAAATAATCAACAGCCTGATTATTTTCGCGATTCTTTATTGGCCGTTTAAAAAAATAGAAGCCATTTTCAATTTATACGGATCGCGGACTGATCCAAAATCCAATGTTAGGTAATATTTTTAAAAAGAAAAAACTTCTCAAGGGAGCTGAAATCGAGGATTCCATAATGACTATCACGCAGGAGGAAAAAGCGCTGGTGGAAACTCCCTATCGGCGCAGGAGCCTCACTGGACTCTGGGTTTTTATGGCCGCCGTGGTTATTGTCTTGTCTCTGCGCGTATTTTATCTGGATGTCATTAGAGGGGAATATTATTCAGAATTATCCCGGGGCAACCGCATTCGCTCGCTGGTTATCAAAGCTCCGCGCGGCAAAATTTTAGACAAATTCGGCAGCGCCCTGGTGTCGAATATTCCCAGTATGGATGTAGCTATTATTCCCTCCGACCTGCCGGAAGAATACGCGCAGCGCAAACTTTTAGCGCAGGCGCTGGCCGGAGTTTTGCATATGGAGGAAGGAGATGTCGAAACGGCCATTGAAAGCCAAAATCGGAAATCTTTGGATCCGGTTTTACTCAAAGAAAATATTTCCCAGGACGAGGCTCTTATTCTGGCGGAAAGGGCTAAAAGCCTGCCCGGAATTTCTGTGGAAAATACGGCCATCCGCCAATATGAAAACAGCGTGATGTTTTCGCCCATCATTGGCTATGACGGAAAAATAACCCGCGAAGAAATGGCAAAAAATCCGGGCTATTCAATGACGGACTACATTGGAAAAACTGGCCTCGAAAAATATTATGAAAAAGAGCTCAAGGGAAAGAATGGCGCCAGGCAAGTCGAAGTCGATTCGCTGGGCAACATTAAAAAAAATCTGGGCAGCATTGATCCGCAAGCCGGAAATGATTTGATTTTAAATATTAATGAAGAATTGCAAAAAAAACTGTATGACAGCATGGCGGGCGTTTTGGAGCAGACCGGAACCAAGACCGCGGCGGCCATTGCCATTGATCCCAGAAATGGCGCGGTGCTGGCGATGGCGAGTCTGCCGAGTTATGATAACAATTTATTCGCCCAGGGTATTTCCAATGATGATTACAAAAAAATAGTGAGTGATGAAAACCTGCCTCTTTTTAACCGCGTAATTTCCGGCGAATATCCGCCTGGATCAACTTTGAAGCCGGCAGTAGCGGCGGCGGCATTAAGTGAGGGAACAATAAACGAAGACACAAAAGTTAATGACAATTCCGGAGTGATTAATATTGGCGCCTGGCATTTTGGCGATTGGAAAACTCATGGCACGATGGATGTCCGAAGCGCTATTGCCCAAAGTTGTGATGTGTTTTTTTACAGCGTTGGCGGAGGCTACGGGAATATTCCGGGATTAGGAATGGATCGGATGAAAAAATATGAAAATCTTTTCGGGCTGGGAAATCCTACCGGCGTTGATCTGCCGGGAGAATCGACCGGCTTTATCCCCAGTGAGCAGTGGAAGCTGGAAAAAATCGGAGAAAGATGGTATGTCGGAGACTCATACCATTCTTCGATTGGCCAGGGCTTTATAACGGCTACTCCGTTGCAACTGGTAAATTATATCGCGGCCGTGGCCAATAGCGGAACTCTGTATGAACCGCATATCGTGAGCCAGATTAAAAAAAGCGGCGGCAGTTCGGAGGCAGTAAGTCCGAAAATAATCCGCCAGAATTTTATTTCCGAAAGTGTTATGAAAATTGTGCGCGAGGGTATGCGCCAGACGGTGACCGGCGGGACGGCGCAGACGCTAAAAGATCTTCCGGTGCCGGCGGCGGGCAAGACCGGGACAGCTGAATTTGGCGGCGAAGGGAAAACCCATGGCTGGTTTGTCTCTTTCGCGCCATATGATAATCCGGAAATCGCGATGGCGGTTTTAGTGGAAGGCGGGGGCGAAGGGCATTCAACGGCCGTGCCGATTACAAAAGATGTTTTGGAGTGGTATTTTACCCAGCACTAATGGGTATTGACAGCTTTTTTACCTGTGATACAATTGGGCTGGTAATAATTTTATAACAGTCAATCGGATAAACAAATAATAATTTCGTACTGCTTAAGGCGGTATTTTTTAATAAGCTAAAAATAAGAAAATGCCTAAATTTATAACTGAAGAAGGGCTTAAAAAAATCAAGGACGAATTGGAAAATAGAAAGACTGTCGAGAGGCAGAGGATTGCCGATGCCATCAAAGAAGCCAAAGAGCAGGGCGATTTGAGCGAGAACGCGGAATATAGCGAAGCTAAAAGACAGCAAGCGGAAAATGAAGCGCGCGTTGCGGAGTTGGAATTTATGCTCAAGGAATCAACGGTTGTTTCCTATAACAAATCTACGGATGTTGTCCAGATGGGCTCCAAAGTCAAAGTGAAATTCAACGGCTCGGAAATGGAATTTCAAATCGTCGGTTCCAACGAAGCCAATCCTAGCGAGATGAAAATTTCCAACGAATCTCCGATGGGCAAGGGCTTTATGGGCAAGAAAAAAGACGACGCGGTAGAAATTGATACTCCCGGCGGGAGGATGAAATACAAAATTTTGGATGTGAAATAATTTTATAATTTTTTATCCAGGAAGTAGCTTATCTTTGTAGCTAATCAAGCGTGTTTCTGGTCAAAATAAAAATGGAGGAAAAACAAGCCCCGTTTGTAATTTTGGGGAACACCTGACCATTGATGGTTATGGCGGCAATCCGGTTAAGCTCAATGACAGGGAAACAGTGTTAAAATTTTTAGAAGATCTGCCGGAAAAAACCGGGATGCATAAAATTATCGAGCCGGTGATTAAAGAATTTGCCGGCAACAATATCAAGGATCCGGGCGGCTATTCGGGATTCGTGATGATTGCCGAGTCGCACATCAGCGTGCACACTTTCCCCAATCGGAAATTTGTAAGCATAGATGTCTATACCTGTAAAAATGGCATGCAGACTGAATTTATCTGCAACTATACCAAAGAACTTTTTGGCCTGGCTGAATTGGAAATAAATTTTATTAAAAGAGGAACGAAATATCCGATGAAAAATCTAGCCTAAATAGGCATAAAAATCCTCCAATTTAGCGGGAGAATGAAATACAATATTTTTGAAATGTAAGAACAGCCTGATTTGTCAGCTGTTTTTTTATCCCGCATTTTTGATAAAGTGCCGGGATAAATTGCAAATTTTAGCTAAAAATGGTAAAATAAGGCTACACAATATACTAAATACTAGAAATTAAAATACCAAATTTATGCGTGAAGATATTTTGCAAACCAAGCTGGATAAATTGGAGCAGATTAAAAAAGCCGGGCTGTCTCCGTATCCGGAAAAAACCCAGCGGTCAATGACAAACACGGAAGCTCTGGAAGACTTTGATAAATTTACGGAAAAAGAAATTACGCTGGTTGGACGGGTAAAATCATTTCGGCCAATGGGTAACGCGGCGTTCGCGCACATTGAAGACGGAACTGGGAAAATCCAAATTTTTTTGGGCAAGAAAAATATGCCCGAGGAGGAATATAAATTATTCGTGAAAAGCGTCGAGATCGGCGATTTTGTAGAAGTTACCGGAAAACTTTTCAAGACCAGGCAGGACGAAAAGACACTAGAAGTTTCGGGTTGGAAAATGCTGTCCAAGAATATCCGGCCGATTCCGACTGAATACTATGGCCTCAAAGACACGGAAGAACTTTTGCGCAAGCGCTATTTGGACTTAATGATGAACGAAGAGACGCGCGAACTTTTCCGGAAGAAAAACATTTTCTGGCAGACCATCCGTAATTTTTTAGCGGAGAGCGGGTTTTTAGAAGTGCAGGTTCCGGTGCTGGAGCATGTTCCGGGCGGGGCGGACGCGGAGCCATTTGTCACGCACCACAACGCGCTCAATCAGGATTTTTATCTGCGCATCTCGCTGGAGTTGCCGCTGAAGAGGCTTTTGGTCGGCGGCTATGAAAAAGTTTTTGAAATTGGGAGGCTTTTCCGCAATGAAGGCATGGATCGCGAGCATCTTCAGGAATATGATGATGTAGAATTTTACGCGGCCTACTGGGATATGCAAAAAGGTATGGAATTTTCCGAAAAGATGTTCAAAAAAATAGTGGAATCAGTACTTGGACATCCAATGTCCAAGTATGAAGATCACGAAATAGATTGGTCTAAAAAATTTCCAGTTGTTGACTATTTTACTGAATTTCAAAAAGAAACCGGATTGGATCTAAATATAGAACTAACCATCGAGGCTTTAAAGGCGAAGGCAGACGAGTTGGGTATAAAATATGAAAAAGAATACGGCAAAGGCCGGATGATCGACTCTCTCTATAAAAAAACGGTGCGGCAAAAATTAATTCAACCGTGCTTTTTGGTCGGGCACCCGCTGGAAATTTCGCCTTTAGCTAAAATCGATCCAACTAATCCCAAAAAAGTTTTACGCTTCCAGATTGTTGCCGGCCAAAGCGAACTCTGTAACGCTTTTGCCGAACTCAATGATCCGATCGACCAAAAAAACAGATTTTTGGAGCAGATGAAAATGCGCGCAGCTGGGGACAAGGAAGCGCAAATGATGGACGAGGATTTTGTGGAAGCCTTGGAATATGGCATGCCGCCGGCTTTCGGTTTTGGCATGAGCGAACGACTCTTCGCGTTCCTAATGAACAGATCTGTCCGCGAAACAGTAATTTTTCCGACGGTAAGGACAAAATAATTTATGAATAAAAAATTCGAAAAAATATGGAATCTGTCCCTGCCCTATCTAAAAAAAGGAAAACGTAAAAATTTTGTATTGCACACAAGGGGTGTTATAAGGGCCATGGATTTGCTTCTGAAAAAAGAAGGGGGTAGCCGGAACATCTTAATTCCTGCGGCAATTGTTCATGATGTAGGCTGGTCAAATATACCAGTTAAGTTGCAAAAAAGTAAAAAAGATGCGGAAAGGCTGACCGCTATGAAACTTCATATTAAATACGCTCCCGCAATTATTCGAGAGATTCTTGGAAAAACTGGCTATTCCCAGAGGGAGATAAAAGCGGTTTCTGATATTGTTGTGGCTCATAAATTTTGCAAGCCTAAAAACTTTGAAAAAAGGCTATTGATTGATGCGGACACAATGGTCGAATCTTTTAAAGAACAATTTTATGATGATATAAAATCATATGGCGTGTCTGCTGAAGATGGATATGAATTTAGGGCGAATAATAAATTTTACACTAAAACTGCCGCTAGGATTTTTACAGAGGAAATGAAAAAAAGAAAAAAAGAAATTTTTAAATAAATATTTATGGGTATTCAAGTTGAATTTAATCCGGATCTAGCTTTGCGAGATATTTCTGAATTTAAAACTGGTAAAAGAAAAATTGAAGAATGCGTGCCGGAATCTTTGGAAGAAGGAAAAATTTATGATTTTTTCAAAAAAGGCCAGCGTTTATATTATTTAAGTGACAGCGAATTGTGGGGCAAGGGGCAGATTCCGCTCATGAGAACATCTGGCGACGAAAAATTATCACGTCCGCTAGCGAGCATTAAAATTTTGGAAGCTACCCATTTTCTTGAAAATGGAGAAGTATACACGAGTGGGAAATACAAGGTCATAAAAGTATTCGATGAAAGTGATCCCAAAATACACTTTGAGTCTTTTAAAATAATAGAATGAAAATTGAGTACGAAGCGACATTCCCCAATATAGATAAAGATGAGATTAGAGAAAGACTTAAAAAGGCCGGCGCGATTTTGGCGCGGCCGGAGTTTTTGCAGAAAAGATGCACTTTTAATTTGCCCGAAGGCCATGAAATAAATGGTGGATGGTTACGGGTTCGAGATGAAGGCGATAAGATTACAATGACTTTAAAAATTGTCGATGGGGAAAAAATTGAAAACCAGAAAGAAATAATTTTAAAAGTTGATTACTTTTCCGAGGCGGAAGATTTTTTGATTTCATTGGGCTGCCGCAAAAAATCATATCAAGAAACCAAAAGAGAAATATGGAAGCTGGATGGGGTGGAAGTGGATATCGACGAATGGCCATATCTCGAACCGTATATTGAGGTTGAGGGAGAAAATGAAGAAGAAGTAAAAAAAGTTTCCGAAAAACTTGGTTTTGATTATAATAAGGCTATCTTTTGTTGTGTTACAGCTTTGTATAATATGAAGTATGGAACGCCAGAAGAGGTAATTAACAACCAAATTCCCGAAATAACCTTTGAAGGTAAAAATCCATTTGAAAATTTATGAAAATGATCCCAAGATTAATTTTGAAGCTTATAAAACAATAGAATGAAAATTATTTTAGCTACAACTTCACTGTATCGCCAGGAGGCATTCAAAATGCTGGATCTTGATTTTGAAGCGGTGGGAAGTGATATAGATGAAAATTTCGATGGACGGCCTGGTCATCCGGAAGAGCTGGTTTTAGAATTAGCTAAAAGAAAAGCGCAGTCGGTTGCGAAAAATTACAAAAATGGCATAGTCATCGGGTTTGATTCCGTTGGTTGGTTTCAGGGCGAAATTTTGGAAAAACCGAAAGATAGGGCGGAAGTTTTTCAAAGACTCAAAAATTTGTTGGGCAACACTCATAAATTTTTTACTGGTATTCATTTGATTAACATTTCTGAAAACAAGATCCTTTTCAGCATGTCGGAAACAGAAATAAAATTGCGCGATTTGTCAGACGCGGAAATCAATAAATATATCGATCAGGATCCAAAATTTTCGACTTATGCAATCGGATTTGATCCTCTGTGCCATTACAGCTCCTCATTTACCGAGAGCATCATAGGAAGCTATAATAATTATTTACGCGGCATTCCGCTGGAAACAATTGTTGGATTGTTAAAAGAGGCCGGATATGATTTATGAAAATAGTGATTTGTGGCAGTTCAAAATTCAGGCACGAAATGGTTGAATATAAGGAAAAGCTCGAGAAATTAGGGCATGATGTTTTTGTTCATGAACACTATATAAAATCAGCAAAAGGGGAAATGCCCGAACTGATGGAAAGGATTGGAAGAGAGCACGCTGTTCTGAAAAGAGAACAAAATTATATTAAGTTATATCATGACGAGATTAAAAATAGCGACGCAGTTTTGATTTTAAATTTTGACAAAAATGGCATCAAAAACTATATCGGAGGAAATACACTTATGGAAATCGGCTTTGCGCATGTGAATGACAAAAAAATATTTCTGCTTAATCCGATTCCAGATGTTTCATATGCTGATGAAATTAAAGCGATGACAGATGTTATTTTGGATGGGGATTTACAAAAAATAAAATAATAAAAACTAGTAATTATGAAGATAATTTTTTTAAATAGCAAATGATGGAAAATACGATAGTTAAACTTTCCTGGGAAGATGTTGAAAAAAATATAGAAAAATTAGCAAACAAGATAAAGATGGATGGCTTTGAAGCTGATTATATTATTGGAATTATGACTGGCGGACTTATCCCGCTTGGTTTATTGGTTAAAAAATTAAATATGGATAAGATTTTGACTGTTTCGGCAGGATCTTATGAAAAAAATAAACAAAAAGAACTGGCTATCACATATTTGCCAGAAGTGGATTTAAGCGGCATGAAGATTTTGCTTATTGATGACATTGCGGATACGGGCATAACATTAAATAAAGTTTCGCAAGCCATTATTTGCAAGTACAACATCGGTGAGTTAAAAACAGCTTCTTTAGTAATGAACAAGAGAAACTGTAATTTTTTTCCAGATTTTTTTGCTATTTCGGTTGATAAATGGGTTATTTTCCCTTGGAATAAAGAAGAATTTCCTGAATATTTCACTAAAACTTAGTGGGTTTAAAATATTTTGAATAGAAATTAAAGAAAAAATTTATGAAAATAACGAAGAAAATTTTTGATGCGGAAATTGCGATGTGCAGGAAACTTTATAAAAAATCCAAAGGCTGCCAGTGGGGGAAATGCAAAGACTGCGGGGTTGTTCCATTGCTGTATAAGCTTCACAGCGGACTTTTAATTGAAAACAAAACCGACCTAAAAAAGCTAAAAAAGTCCATCTTAAATTTAAAGTAGCATTCTTCCATTCTTTTACATATGGAAGAATGCTTAAAATATAAAAATAAAAAATATGCCTAAGGTGAAGGTGCACACTGTTGATGCTAGAGAGAGGTATAGAATTATCGGTGAGTTATTTGAAGTTATAACTAACTTGAAAACAAAACAAGAGGTTATAAATTTTTTGGTGGGGTTGCTCACTTCCAGCGAGGCGTTGATGATTGCGAGAAGATTGCAAATTGCCAAAATGCTTATCAATGAAGATGGTTATGATATAATAAAGAAAAAATTGCGAGTAAGCCATCAAACAATTGCTTCAGTTGAAAAGTGGTTACAAAGAGATGATGATAAAAGAAAAATAATTATTAGAAAAATAAAAGAAATTGAAAAAAGCGCGGAAGCGAAAAATTCAAGCAGGTATTCGGGAAATCTTCTAGATCGATATGCCCAGCACCGTTTTTTAAAAGATATTTTCGAATGACATGCTTTATTAAAGCGTTTAGTTGCTTCTTCCATTCTTTTACATATGGAAGAATGCTATAAACATGATATGTATAATATTGAACTAATATAAAAAATTATGGGAAATTTTATAAAAGTCCAGGACAAAAATTTATTTCTGCTGAACGCGGAACCTTTGGGACTTCCGGAAGCCCAGCTTTGGATCGGTAAAGCCGACGGGCCGGCGGATGATGAGGATCAGCGAGTGGCGAAAGAAAGAGTGGAATCAACAGAAAAAGGTGAAATATATGGAATAGAAGCGGTGGACTTGAAAGCCAGTGAAAATTTCTCGGGCTGGTTTGAGATAGATACTTCTGCTTGGCCAGTTGGAATTTATCGGTTTAACATCCACGGCCGGGCTGGCGTTTCGGCGCCTAATGGAACGGTGCTGCAAAATTCGCGGGATCTGCAGTATTCCTGGCCGAAATTTTCAGATGAAGATTTGTTAAATTTGCCAGAAGATCAAAAAGAATTTTTATATCTAGAAAAAAACAAACGAGGATTTTGCATGCGTATAGAAAAAAAAGAAGATGGCGAACTTAAGCCGGCTGGTGACGGAAAAAATTGGATTGCCAATTGGCCGGAAATTAAACAGGAAGTTGAAAATCATATGAAAGAAAAAATAATGGAAGCAAAAAATCCCAAAGGCATCGTCGGGCTTATTTCACTGCTGATTGTAGTTGTAATCGCGGCGCTGTGGATGGCATATCTCATGAACAAACAAAATCTCGGAATTTCCAAGGACGAGAAAGGCGCTGAAAACAAGGGCGCGCAGGAACAGTTGGATGACTTGCGCACTGAAATGAAAAGCATCACTGACAAAAAAGACAAAGAGATATATGACGCCTTAAAATAAAAACATGTTGAACAAAGTGAAATCCGCCTCTGGCGGAAAAACAAGAATTGTAAACATTTTAAAAAATTTCAGCGGTGCCTCGCTTTCTTCCATTTTTATAATCATGGTCATTTTAATCGTGGGCGGTTCTTATGGCTGGCAGAAATATCAGGAACACAAATTTCCGGAAAAAGCGGCGCGCGGAGAGATTATCGGCCCTTTTTATTATATAAAAGCGATCAAGCTGGAAATTGACAGGATTTTGGAGAAAAAAGATACCAAAGGCAAAAGGGCGATGGAGTTGGCGGAATCAACAAAAAAAATAAACGACAAGGCTAACCTATATTCTTTTGAGTTTCCCCAAAGCTGGGTGATTATTGTAAATGAGGGCGCGCAGGGCGCGCAAGTTTCGCGTTTGGCCGTTCAAAACTCATATTATTCCGGACGCGAGGAAAATAAAATAAAAATTATAGACCAGGGAGCAGAGTTTTCGATAATTGTGACGCGGGGAGAAAATAAATCTGGCGGAGGCCATGCTGGGAAAGTTGCAACGAAAAATGACGCGCATGTGGGCGGCAAAGAAAATGTTTTGCATATTTTCAAAGAAGCTGGCTACCCCGGCGCGGAAATTATTGACGATCATGTGGTTTTTGGCGGCAACACTTATATTTTCCGCTTAGCCTATAATCCTCAAACTTTTTCCGACGCCGAATTTACCTTCCGCGAAATTCTAGCCTCGGTGAAGTTTTTGAAATAAGTGGATAATATGCTATATTAAGCTCATGCTCGACATCAAATTTATCCGGGAAAATAAGGAGGCGATGAAAAAAACCATTGAAAACAAGGGGCTGGATTTGGATTTGGAATATTTTTTTGGCATTGATGACCAACGGGCGAAGTTGATGCAGGAAATTGAAGAATTGAACGCGCTCAAGAATGACATCAACGCGCTGGTGCAGGAAGCCAAGAGCGAGGAAGAGCGGAAAGAAGTAATCGAAAAAGGAAAAGAAATAAAAAACAAACTGGAAGCCAAAGAAGCGGCTTATAAAAATATCAAAGAAGAATTCGACGGGTTGGCTGTAAAAATCCCAACAATTCAATCGCCCGATACGCCAATTGGAAAAAGTGACGCGGACAATATGGAAGTATACCACTGGGGCGAAAAAACGAAGATGGATTTTGCTCCCAAAACGCATATTGAAATCGGGAAAAACCTGGACATTTTAGACCTGGAGCGCGGAGCTAAGGTGGGGGGCTACCGCGGGTATTATGTGAAGAGCGAAGGCGTTTCCTTGATGATGGGATTCATGATGTATGCGATCAACAAGATGGTTGAAAAAGGCTATGCTCCGATGCTGGTTCCGACACTGGTAAAAGAGTTCGCGCTTTTTGGCAGCGGATATTTCAAGGGCTTGGAATATAATCCGGAAATTGATGAAATTTACCAAGTCGCGTCTTCGGACAAAGAGGCGGATGGCAAAGCCAGTAAAGACAAAAAGTTTTTAGTCGGCACAGCAGAACCATCGCTTCTGGCTTATTATTCCGGGGAAGTTTTGGACGAAGCTCGATTGCCGATGAAGCTTTGCGGCTATAGCCAATGTTATCGCAGTGAAATAGGCAGTTATGGCAAAGAAACAAAAGGGCTATATCGCGTACACGAATTTATGAAAGTTGAGCAAGTGGTTTTATGCAAGGCTGATATTGGCGAAGCCGAAAAATTTCAGGAAGAAATGATTGGAATTTCCAAGGAAATGCATGAAGAATTGGGCATTCCATATCGGCAGATAATTATTTGTACTGGCGATCTTGGTGCTGGAAAATACCGCCAATATGATTTAGAGGCGTGGCTTCCGGGCATGGGTCGTTATGGCGAAACCGGATCGGCCAGCATTTTTCTTGATTGGCAAGCTCGCCGGCTTAATGTGAAATACAAGGATAAAGATGGCAACAAAAAATATGTCTATATGCTCAATAACACTGCGCTTCCATCTCCGCGAATTTTCATCGCGATTCTGGAAAATTACCAGCAGGCGGACGGCAGTGTGAAAATTCCGGAAGTTTTGCAAAAATATATGCCAGGCAATATTGATGTTATTAAATCAAAAAAATAAAATGGAACAAAATCAAAATCATCACCAGAATAAATTGACCCTGGGCCAAAGGGCGGCGGACAAAGTGGCCACCTGGATTGGAAGCTGGAAGTTTATTCTTTTGCAGTCAGGTCTGCTTTTTTGCTGGATTACCCTCAATGCCCTTGGAATTTTGACCTGGGACTCGCATCCCTTTATTTTTCTCACCCTTCTCTTGGGAATTCAAGCGGCCTATTCCGCGCCGATAATCTTGATGAGCCAGAATCGCACGGCGGAGCGCGACCGATATAAAGCGGAAATTGATTTGGCAACGGATCGATTGGCTGAGCGGGAAATAAAGCAGATTCATGAGCATCTGGAAAAAATAGAAGATGAAAAATTAAGGAGAATAATAGAGATTTTGGAAAAAAGATAAGGTGTGCTATAATTAAAAAAGCTAACAAATAATAAATAAAAAATATGAGAAGATTAATAGTAATCATTTTTTCGGCCGCACTGTTGCTTTCCGCAAGCGCTGTTTTGGCTGAAAATAGCCAGTCTGCCGCGGAACAGCACGAAGAAGAAGTAAAAAATAGAATCGAAGCCAGAAAAGCTACTTTGGCGGAAATTAAAGCGGATTGGAAAGAAAAACGCACGGAATTTCTGAGCAATTTAAAAGCTGAAAAGGAGCGTTTGCGCCTTGAGTTCAAAGAAAAATTCACCACAGAAAAATGCGCGAGAGTTCAGGAGAGAATTCAAAACAGACTTTCACTTTTTGCGGATGCCAAGGAAAAACATACGAGCGTTTATACTAATCTGGTCAATCGAATAAATAAATTTATCGCGCGGGCCGAAGAGCAAAAGATAAACACAGACACTATTAAAGTTCACTTAGCTGAATTACAGACCAAGATTGAAAAATTCAAGGAAGATTATACTGCTTATGCCGCGAAACTCGGAGAAACGAAAAATTATACCTGTGGACATTCAGAAGGTGAATTTAAAGGAGTTTTGCTTGAATCAAAAACACTTTTGAAACAAGTCCATACTGACGCGGCTGACATCAGGACATATGTCCGCGAAACTATTTTGGTTGATTTGAAAGCTCTCAAGGCTCAAATGCCTGACACGGAAGATGAAGATGAAACAAATAATTAATTAAAAAACAAAAATGGCAAACAAATTAGCAATTATAATCATAGCCGGAATAATAATTATTACCGTTGTAGCATTGGGAGCTATTTGGGACAGAAAAGCTACGGTAGACGATACGGCGGTTGTCCCGGTCGTTAAACAAAGTGTTCCTAAAAATAATAACACTGCGGCTAATGAGGAAGCAAGCAATTCAACGGATAGCGGCACAAAAGCTATCGAGGATGATTTGAATTCCGTAAACGATGATAGCTTTAGCGAAGATAAACTTTCAGATTCGGAGATGGGGCTGTAAAATGGCTTAAATAAGCCACTCAAAAACTGGCAAGAATGTAGAAATTGGCGCTCTTGACAGATATTTCAGAATTGCTAGAATAATAAAGCTTTAAAAAAGTAAGCAATTAACAACCAAAACACCAAACAACATTAACTGAAAATTTAATGATATTGGGGTGGGAAGAAACTACATTTGAGCATACAAAAAATTGCTGTATGTTGAGATGTAGTTTTTGAGTTCTTTAGAAAATAAAGAAGGGGCCGCCAAGCGCTGACCTATCCTAGGAGGGAGCGCGCAGAGCTTGGCGGTCCCGGTCGAAAATAAACTTCCGGCGACTAAGTAAACGAATCCATTGAGATGAATGGATTGATTCACTAGCCCGTTCATTTTAATTTTGAATCAGGGCTCTTCCGCAGGATGTGGGAAGTAAAGCAAGGGATTATGGGAATCGTCTCCTGCCTTCTTGGTCGTCGGAAATAAACCTTCAGCGGTGATGGCGGACAGTAATTGCTATATCTGATGAATCACGGACAGAAACAGGATATGCGATGAATTGCCGCCTAGCCGCTGAAGGAAATTTTGAAATTAAAGTTGGTAGCTGGCCGATGCCCCGCGTTAGATCTCGAGCTGAGGTTTCGAGCCTCGGAGATAAACTATGCATAAGCTAGGCCGGCTACCCAAATTATAACTTCAAAGAAGTCCGCCCAATAAACTTTTTGGGCTCATCACTTTGCAGTTATGGAATGCAGCTTGAAAATTGAATAAGTTATGTTCAGCAAATATCTAAATTGAGATTTAGTCTATTTATAATCTTTCCGCCCAAGGCGGATGCGATTTTGTAGCTAAATCAAAGATTTAGACAAAATCGCAATTTTTTGCGATTAGTCCTGCCCGCAATGCTTCGCAAACGAGTTTACTCGCATAGCGATGCAGGCGGGCCTTTCCGAGTAAAATCGGAAAAAAAAGAGTCTATTCAAACTAAAGAATTAAAATTCTTTACATAAGGTTTATTGATCCTCCTTTGCTCCTTCGGAGCTTCGGCGGGATCTAATAAATCTAGCGAAAAAATTTATAATTTTTTCGAGATTTATTGAGAGTTTGATCCTAGCTCAGGATGAACGCTGGCGGCGTGGATAAGGCATGCAAGTCAAACGGGTGTAGTAATACATCAGTGGCAAACGGGTTAGTAATACATAGGAATCTTCCCTGGAGTCGTGAATAACTCGGAGAAATCCGAACTAATACACGATACATTCTACGGAATAAAGCTTCGAGCAATCGGAATGCTTCAGGAGGAGCCTGTGTCCTATCAGCTTGTTGGTAGTGTAAAGGACTACCAAGGCTATGACGGGTAGGGGGTGTGAGAGCACGGCCCCCAACATTGGGACTGAGACACTGCCCAAACTCCTACGGGAGGCTGCAGTCGAGAATATTCGTCAATGCCCGAAAGGGTGAACGAGCGACGCCGCGTGCGGGATGAAGGCCTTCGGGTTGTAAACCGCTTTTCTGCTTGAAAAATTTCGTGATGGTAAAGCAGGAATAAGAGGTTACTAACTCTGTGCCAGCAGTAGCGGTAATACAGAGACCTCAAGCGTTATCCGGATTTATTGGGCGTAAAGAGCATGTAGGCGGACATATTAGTCAGACGTCAAATCTTCGAGCTCAACTCGAAAACTGCGTTTGAAACGGTATGTCTTGAGAGAGTGAGAGATCGATGGAACATATGGTGTAGCAGTGAAATGCGTTGATATCATATGGAACACCAAAGGCGAAGGCATTCGATTGGCACTCTTCTGACGCTGAGATGCGAAAGCGTGGGTAGCGAATGGGATTAGATAGATCCCGCCACCGCATATAATAGTGGCAAAGGTGTCCCTCTCGAAGGCAACTTCGGGATGTGCATTCAGCTGTATCGGGGAAACCCTGAATTATAAATATAGAAATTACTACTTTCTTTAATTCAGACAATCCCGAGGGAAGTCGTCTCATCGGCGACCCCGTAGAGACTATGAAGTTGATGTAAGATAGTTGGCGCAAAATTAATTGAAAAATATATGACTAAGAAAATTTTTGTGCCTTTGTCGGATCGAGCTAAAGAAATTATCCTAGGCTCGCTCCTCGGCGACGGATCATTAAAGATCCATGAGCCATATAGAAATGCGAGGTTTTCTTTTCGGCACTCGGTCGAACAAGAACCGTATTTCAACTGGAAGAAGAACCAGTTAAAAGAAATATCTTCGCAAAAATGCTGTTGGCTGCAAAAAGCTGATCAAAAAAGCTATAGCAGCAAACCAAAACTAAGATATCAAAGCTTGGCATTGGAGCCGTTAAGCGAACTTTATGAATTAACTCACAAAAGAGGAAAACTCAAAGTTCGCAGGAAATGGCTTAATATGCTGACGCCCCTGTCGTTGGCTGTCTGGTGGATGGATGACGGTTCTATTATTTCCAATGGAAGAAAGGGCGTCATTTGTACCGATGGTTTTGATGAAGAAGCGGTAAAAACTTTGGCTCAATACTTGAATAAAGTATGGAATGTCAAAGTTCATGTTGCTCCGGTCAAAAAGCCGAGAGACGGAAAAAGAGAAAAGTATTTTCGTCTGTGGCTGCGATCGACAGAAGAATTAAAAAAGTTTTTGCGAATTATTTTACCTCATATCCAAACAGAGCAAATGCTTGAAAAAGTAATCTTGCTTTACAAGGATAATCAACTTCTCGAACGCTGGATTTCTGAAATTGAACAAAATTCCAATTTTTCCAGAGTTACTATTGAAAAATATGTTGCTCTCAAGAAAAATAAGTGGAAAAATTTCAGAAAATGATATAGTCCAAACTTTATAGCGATATAAAGAAAAAATAGAAATATTTTTGACCCCAGTAGTCCACGCCGTAAACGATGCATACTAGGTATTAGGAGAATCGACCCTCCTAGTGTCGTAGCTAACGCGATAAGTATGCCGCCTGGGAAGTACGAGCGCAAGCTTAAAACTCAAAGGAATAGACGGGGATCCGCACAAGTGGTGGAGCATGTGGTTTAATTCGACGGTAAGCGAGAAACCTCACCAGGGCTTGAAACTAGACTGCATTGTACAGAAATGTACAAGCCTTCGAGGGTGTCTAGCAGGCGCTGCACGGTTGTCGTCAGCTCGTGTCGTAAGATGTTCTGTTAAGTCAGGAAACGAGCGCAACCCCTATCGTGTGTTACATTGTGTCACACGAGACCGCCCAGCACTAAGTTCATAATTTTTTTTATGAGTTTAGTGTTGGGAGGAAGGTGGGGATGACGTCAAATCAGCGTGGCCCTTTGACGCCCTGGGCAACACACGTGCTACAATGGTAAGAACAAAGGGTTGCCAAGCCGTAAGGCGGAGCTAATCCCAAAAATCTTATCTCAGTTCGGATTGAGGTCTGCAACTCGACCTCATGAAGCCGGAATCACTAGTAATCGTAGATCAGAATGCTACGGTGAATACGTTCTCGGATCTTGTACTCACAATAAAAGCGCTGGGCAGTTTGTTAATCTAAAGAGTTAAAATCTCTTCCTTCGCAACCCAAGCGGAGCGTAGCCGAAAGATAAGGCCGATTTGCGAAAATCGAGCCTGAAGGATCTGGAGGCAAAAGACAGTCTGACACAAAAAATGGCCGTATTGAACTTTGAATCGGTGGTGAGCAAAGCGAAAATACAAAAACAAGCCAGTCGGAATGCCAGGAAAAGAATAATAAATGACCCCAGGAGATCTTGCGCTGTTCTAGATTATATGTCATAATATAATTAGATAATTAAACTTACGCAGCGTAAGAAGTCAGCTGAATCATAGTATCTTATTGCTTACGAGCGATGGGAGAAGGATTCACTCAATGCATATGGAATTAAATCCAAATTATATCGTTGGTCTGGTTGACGGAGAAGGAAGTTTTACGGCATACGTAAAAAATCCCGATTCAACCAAAAAAGTTCAAAGGCGGACAAAAGTTGAACCAAGGTTTTTTCTAAAACTTATCGAGAAAGACAAAAAAATTCTCGATGAGCTTAAAAAATTCTTTGGGTGCGGCAATGTTTATTTTCAAAAAGATAAGCGTGCCAATCATCAAAATTGTTATCGCTATGAAGTGGCCAATCGAAATGATCTGGAAAAAATAATAGTTCCATTTTTCAAAAGAAATTCTTTGCAGTTACGCTCAAAGAAAAGTGACTTTGAAATGTTTTGCAGGATTCTCAAAATGGTCCAAAACAAGGAACACTTGAAAGAGTCTGGTTTGAGAAAAATTTATATTCTCAAGCAAGAGATGCATTAGAGCTCGTCGTGTGCGGGAAATCCGCAGGCACGATGGGAACATCAATTCGTAGTTTTACGAAGATAATCGCCCGTCACACCAAGAGAGTCGGTAACACCCGAAGCTCCTGTTTTAAAGCAGGAATCACGGTGGGATCGATGATAAGGGTGAAGTCGTAACAAGGCATCGGTAGGGGAACCTGTCGATGGATCACCTCCTTTCTAGGGAGATTTGATAGCTATCGAGAAATGCACTCTAGTAGAAGTTACGTCCCTCATAGGGCATAATGGAGAGCATTGGTAGTTATCCGCTGGTCGACCTTTAACGCAAGTTAAGGGAACAGCAATGCCTAACAGAGCTGTAAGAATCTGTAATCGTGTCTTTTGTACAAGGATGCGTATAGACTCGGACTAATCGCAAAAGATTGTGAAGCTGAACTTATTTTAAAAAAGCAGGGATGAAGCCCTGTTTTTGTGTTTTTATTTAGCGGCAATATATGATATATTGAAGTAGTAAAAATTAAAATAAAAATATGAAAAAAATCATAATTATTATTCTTTTTTTAGTTGTGCTTGGCGTAGCTATATTCTTTATCTGGCAACATTTTAGTTCTATTGGAATGGCTAAGGACAGCTATTCGGTTATTAAAGAAACAGCATCAAGCGATGAAATTTCCCAGTGGTTAACCTATACAAACAATACTGCCAAATACTCTTTTGAATATCCCAGTGGGCTAAAAACCGACTCTATGTATGGCTCAAATGACAGGGCTGTTTATTTTAATGACAGGAATTCGAAAATATTCTTTTCTGTTTTCTACCAAGATACATTTGATAATCAGCCCGTTAGTATAAGCAGTTACAAGCAATTTAAGAACGAAGTCAATAGAAGATTGACTGGTCTTTTTGCGAAGGGGGATAAAGTGACTGGACACGAGACTTCTTTTCAGGGAAAACAGGCAATAATAATGGCAGATGAAACTTCTTTGGGACGGGAAATTTTTGTTTGGCAGGACAATCAAGTGTTACAAATAGAAATGCCTAGAAGGATGAACAATGAAGTTTTATTAAGTAAAATTTTATCAACTTTCAAGTTTATTCAGTAAAATTTATTTATGGATGATAATATCCAACTCATTGACTCTAAAGAAAAATCGAGAGCAAAATACCAAGTAATTTTTGCTTTGATAGCCTTAATCTTTTTTATTTCTTTTGGCTCATTTTTATTTAATCGTATAGTATATGAACCTTATTCAGAGTGCGATAAAATGACTCAAAATGATGAATTTTATCAGAAATTAAACGCTGAGTTAGACAGGCAAAATCCTGGCAAAAATATTCCTCATGTTGGTTTTGCCAGCAAGCAGGAGTGTGAAATGATGATTTCCGATACCCAGTTTGGAAATACTTCTATAACAAGACCTCAATTGTTGTCATTAATAAATCCAGTTAGTATTGCCATCGCAACCGCAGTTGTTTTTATTGTCATAATTTTATATCTAATTTTTTTTGATAATAGCCTTGAGTCGATACAAGTCAAGATATACAGGGCATTGGGATTTACAATTTTTTCAGTTTTAAATCTGGTAGTTTTTGTCTATATTGTTGCATATTTCTTAAGACGTCCTTTTTTCATAAGATTCAGTGCTGAAGGCTATATATTTATGGGCTATTGCTTATAGTGGACTGTCTTATTTATTTTATCGTCAGAAAATTGCCAGAAGCATTTTGATATCAGATGCTGAAATTAAGAGTCTGAAATGTTAGAAAGCGACTGAAAACGGGAAACCATATCACCATCTTTTTTTCAGCTGAAGATAATAAAAATGTATTAGGGGTTGAAAACAAGGCTCCGTAGGCGTAACGAGGAAGCTGTGTGATGGACACTTGTGAGATGAAGAGCCGAAGGCTCTGAATCATCACCTCCTTTCTAGGGAGAAATTGATAAAATTCGAGAGTATCCCATGTAAAAGGTATTTAGTGTCATCATTAAATATTGTGGAGTATGAATTTTATCCGATGGTCGTACTCTTGGATTTATTCAAGGGAACGTCTAGGCTTAACAGAGCGAATATCTGTAACCGTGTCTTGATACAAGGACACGTATAGACTCGGACTAATCGCAAAAGATTGTGAAGCTGAACTTAAACAAGAACACCTTAAATGGTGTTTTTTGCGTTGGCATGGTAAAATTTAAACAGAGGAAAATTATGGAACAAAATACAAACAGCGAAAAAATAAAATCAACAAAAACTATTATCATATCTGTTGCTACTGTGTTGTTTTCAGTTTTTGTCGTAATTGGAATTTTAATTTATGTTTTTTTGCATTCTTTTTCTGGTGCTAATAAACAAAAAGAATTATCTAAATATAACAATAAAATATATTCAGTAAGTTCTGATGACGGAAAGGTCCAAGGTTTTATAGCAACTAAAGTTATGTCTTGCGGAGAGTTTCCATCTGATTTATGCCTGCATGTCTTATCCAATATTTTTATTAAAGAACCGATACCTATTGAAAAAGGGAGATTGCAGATTGGAAATGTTATTCAAAATGAAGGGAATTTTTTTCCTGTTGAGTGTGATAATGTGAATATGGATAAAATAATACCAATTTGGGTATATAATCAAGCAGATTGCATTGGCGAAAAATCTAATAATATAAAATCAATGTATGTGAGTGCGGACAGTCCGATTGATTCGTATTTAGCTGATAACCTACAGGCAGTTAACGAGATAAAAATATACGATTCAAACATAAATTCAAAATCAGTTAAAACATATCAGGTAAAGGTTCAAACTTTTAGTTTGCCAGAGAATAAATATATTTCATTGGCAAAGTGTAGAGAAAAAGGAGGAAATTGGTCTGAGTCAAAATGTCGTGAAGGGGGAAATAACATCGGCATTATTGAAGATACATATCATTGTAATTGCATTTGCTGTAAATAACCCCGCTGGTCGACCTTTGGGGCAACTTAAGGAAACAGCAATGCCTAACAGAGCTGTAAGAATTTGTAATCGTGTCTTTTGTACAAGAGCGCGCATAGACTCTTTATGGACTAATCGCATAAGATTGTGAAAACTTGCTGAAAATACTCAAAAACGCTTATTTTAGGCGTTTTTGATGTTTTCAGAGCTGTGGATAACTCTGTGTTTTTGACCTTTTGCCTATTTTATAGTAATGTGTTATTGTAACATTGCAATGAGTTCATACATAGTTTCCCTAAATATTTTTTTATATGCTTAGATTCAAAACTTTGGAATTGAATTACAAGAGAGAGAGAGAGTAATCCGCGCTCGCCAACTTTTTGCTTACCCTGTCAAATCCGCAGGATTGTTCGGGGGCCTGTTAAAATATTCTATTTCTATAAAAGTACTGCTTTTTGAGCGGTGCTTTTTGCTTTTTCCCATTAGTATAAATCTTTTTAACTATGAGGCAGGCAAAATTATGCTTGAGCCAATTTATCCTGTGAAATTTTTGAGAAATAAAATAAGAACAAAACAATTTATTTTCCCTGTTTTGATTATTGTTGTTCTTGCCTGCGAACCATTTACTGCCCAGGCGGTTCTGGACATTGCCGCTCCCGCTTCAGCTACTTTAACCGGTAAAACCGTTTCTATTGCCGCTCAAACTTCAACCGGAGTTATTGGTGACAGCAATAATGCTAATCTTGTTGGCGTGAAAGTAAGCGATAATGGAACCGCGGGCTGGAGCGCCGTTATGACTTCCACCAACTTTACTGTCCGGGCAACAACCAAAAAACTGGCCGGAAACAACGCCACGGTAACTTTTACCGGAACCTATGACGGGCTTGATGGAGTACTGGACCCCAATGGGACTTTCAAAGCAGAGATCACCACCGGAGGAGCCGTCGGAACTGCTGTTTTCAAATGGTGGGACCCAGCTGGAAATCTAACAAGTGCTGTAACTACTGCCGCTAGTGTTGTTTTGAGTAATGGAATAACCGTCAACTTTGCTGCCGCCACCTATGCGGTAGGCGATAGCTGGTCAGCCGGAGTTGATGTTTTTCCTTATACGGGTTTAACTGTCACTCCTTCAGCTATTTATGCTGAAAGCGGCACTTTGACTGGCGTAAGCGCAGGTTCTTCAGGAACTCTTTCCGGCGCCGGGGCGACATCTAATGCCAAAACCATAATGACGGCTACGGCCGGTAACGGCACCGGCATTTATTGGCAAGATGAAAATTTAAGCTTAGGTGTTCATGTTAATTCTTTATCCGGCGATTTTACCGCCACAGATACTTTGACAGTTTCATAATATTTAAAGGTCGAGGGTTGGTGGCCCTTATCCCGCCAAATATAATTAAAATTAAGAAAGAAAATGAAAAAAATACTAATTTCAATTTTGATTTTCGGTTTGATCGGCTTATTTGGTAACTTAGGGATCCAAGTTGCCAAAGCAGTTACTACCGCTCTCGATGTTACAATGACTGGCGGCAGCTTGTCCATTTCCAATACCACTGCTACTACTGCTTCTTACACAGGCAAGACCATTTCAACCGCTGAGCAAACTGCTACGGCAACCATCGGCGACGCTACCAACACTAATACTACGGGAATAGAAGTGACAGATGCAAGAGGCACCGGGGCTGGCTGGAGCAATGTTATGACAGTGACTCATCTGACTACCCGGGCTACGCAAAAGACGCTGGCTGGCTCTAATAATACGGTAACTTTTACCGGAACCTATGACGGACTGGATGGAGTATTAGACCCCAACGGAACTTTCAAAGTAACGATTGTTACTGGTGGAGCCGTCGGAACTGCTACCTTCGACTGGTGGGATCCGGCAGGTACTAAGGTTGGAACAGCCGTCACTACCGCCGCCAGTGTTGTTCTGAGTAATGGGATAACCGTCAACTTTGCTGCCGCTACCTATGTAACGGCTAATAGCTGGTCAGCCGGAGTGGATGTTTTTCCTTATCTCTATTCCACTACCAAAGGTCTGACCGCCACTCCTTCGGCCATTTTCGCCAACAGCGGTGTTACTACAGGGGTAACGGCCGGGAGCGCCGAGTTAATGGCTGGCACCGGAGCGACATCTAATGCCAAGACCGTAATGACCGCTTCAGTTAATAACGGATCCGGTGATTATTTCATTGACATAGGTTTAAGCCAGACTATCCATCCCAACTCTCTGTCCGGAAGTTTCACATCCACGGCCACTATCACTGTTTCCTAAAAGGCTTGAAGCCCGAATAACAAAAGGGGCGGCTGGGCTAAAAAATCAACCGCCCCGTCGGCCGGTTTTTCCGGCCAAGCGTAAATTTATGTCGTTAAAAAAACAAATAAATCCCATTAGATATTTTCAATCTAATGGGACAAGAATTTTGCTTGTTGGTTTGTTAGGATTTTTTTCCTTGGTTGGTTTTTGCTATGCGATTAGCTATGGGGGTTTGGGAATTTATCCCAATGAAAGCGAATGGAATGAAAAAAATTCTTTAACTAAATCCTGGTTTATTTATACCTTAGAGCCAAGTGAAGTAAAAGAGGCCAAGGTAAATGTAGTTAATCAGTCTGACCAGTCAGTAGAAGTTAAAATCTATCCGGTGGATGCGGTAACTACCAAAGACGGAGCTTTTGCTCCCCAACCGGAAGATAGAGAAAAGGTTGATGTTGGCGCCTGGATTAATATGCCCGTTTCCGAGCTTTCTTTAAAACCGAACGCGACAAAAGCCGTTGATTTTACCATTAAAGTTCCTGAAAATGCCGAGGTAGGCGACCATATGGGAGCAATAATTGTTCAGTCTAAAGAAACTCAGGAAGCAGAAAAAGGAACCGCGATGAAGGTGGTGAGCCGGGTGGGCGCCCGAATTTATCTGACTGTGCCGGGAAAGATAATAAAAGAGTTAGAGCTCAAAGATTTCAATTGGAAAATGGAGGGAGACCGGGTTGTTTTTGATTTGACTTTAACCAATAAGGGAAATGTCAGAATTTCACCAAAGGGAGAGATTGAAATTAAAGATGAATCGGGAAACGCAGTGGATAAAATAAAAATAACCGAAAGAGAAGTTTTCCCTAAAGATACTATCGTCCTGCCAACCAGATGGGAAAAGACGATGGTCGGAAAATTTACTGCTCTGGCTGCGGTAAATTACGGCACCGAGAAGAACTTAACCAAAAAATTGAGTTTTGAGATTGAAAGCGCTCAAAAACAGCAAAAAACTCTCCCAGAAACCGGTTTAATTGTTGGAGGAATAATCATTCTTTTGATTATTTTCTTTGCAGTTAGAAGGAAGTTTGGTTTCAGGTTGGTTAGAAAATAAGAGAAAGAGATGAACTTAGAAACAAAAATGCCTGAGGTGTCTAAATTAAAACTACTTCGCCTAATAATTGTTGGGCTGGTTTGTTTGTCATTTCTAGTCAGCCCCGTTTTTTCTTTTGCCGCAACTACCGCAACTACCCGACTTGAGCTTCAAATGAGTCCTTCTCCTCTGGTACCGGAAGAAGAGATTCTGCCCCCTAACCACCCTGTCATTGATATCTCGAGCGAACCCGTAGCGAAGGAATCCCGAAATAGGCTGTCAGTACCCATTCTTGCGGCGGGTGGCATTCTTTTATTCATAACACTCGCCTACATTATTTATACAAAGAGAAAAAAGAAAATTATCTAGAAATCCATGAGAGAAATCTATCGAGGTTGAACCTCAAAAGATCTTCTTTGATAGATTTCAAACGGCTGTAATCTAGCCTTGGCAGGATAACATCTAGGCTTAACAGAGCGAATATCTGTAACCGCATTCTTGTACAAGGTGCGTAATAGATTTAATTTTCGCAAGAAAATTACCCGGCGCATGCCGGGCTAAGGACTAATCGCAAAAGGTTGTGAACTTTAGCAGAAACACCTTAAATGGTGTTTTTTGCGTTGGTCAAATGTTCCACTCCCTAGAAATGGTTCAATTCTTTGCATAGTTTTTCAGCATTTTTATAACTACTCCGCTCCGCTGTGGTATAATAAAAAGATGCAAAACAAAACATCAATAAATTATTATTATAACAAAGAGCTAGATGAAATTTTTCAGGAATTAAACACTGGCGAACACGGATTGACAAAGGGCGAGACAGAAAATCGCCTTTTAAGATATGGACTCAATAAACTGCCAGAAACCAAAGCGGATAATCTGGCTGTTATATTTCTCCGCCAATTTCAAAGCCCCCTTATTTTTATTCTGCTTCTTGCCACAGTCGTTGTTTTCCTAACGGGAGGAAATACTGACGGATTTGTCATTTTGGTCGTCCTTCTGTTTAATGCCATTGTCGGAACTATCCAAGAGGGGAAGGCTCAAAACATTTTTGCAGCTCTCAAAAATTTCATCAAAACAAACGCTTCGGTGATTCGTGAAGGCGAAGAAGGTATTATTCCAGATGAAGAATTAGTGCTTGGAGACATAATCGTTCTGCGTGAGGGGGAGAAAGTTCCTGCCGATGCCAGAATCATAAATTCCGAATCGCTTCAGGTTGATGAGTCCGCTCTCACAGGAGAATCCAATCCAAAATTCAAACTGGCAAAGCCCCTAAAAGAAACAAATGTTCAAATTTCAGACCAGTGGAATATGGTTTTCAAAGGAACCACAGTCGTTTCAGGAAATGGGAAAGCGGTGGTGGTGGCGACAGGAAGCGAAACGGTTATTGGAGGTATTGCAAAGAAAATATCTGCCATTGACGAAGAATTGCCTCTCAAAAAAGATATTCGCCGTCTGTCTCATTTTATCATTGCCACGGTTTTCGCAATTGGTGTTGTCTTGTTTGCAATCGGAGTCGGCTATAGGCATCCCCTAAAAGAAGTGCTTACTACTATTGTGGCTGTTTCCGTTTCTGTCATTCCAGAAGGACTGCCGATTGTGGTCACATTGGTTCTGGCGACTGGAGTTTGGCGAATGGGCAAACGCAATGTGCTGGTGAAAAGACTTCAGGCAGTGGAAGCCTTGGGTCAAACTGATGTGATTGCGGTGGATAAAACAGGCACGGTAACTAAAAATGAATTAGTGGTTAAGGAGATATATGTGGATGGAAAATTCTTTTCCGTGAAAGGAGTCGGCTATGAACCGAAAGGCGAAATTGAATTGGATGGAAAAATCATTGAACCGCTCAATCATCCAGAATTATTGTTGGCTGGGAAAATCGGTGCTTTGTGCAGTAGCGTCCATCTGGCTCTGGATAACAATTCGGGGGCTTGGAAAATATCTGGCGACCCAACAGAAGGGGCGACTCTGGTAATGGCGGAAAAAATAGGTTATCGCAAGTCTGATTTGGAAGAGGAATTTGTAAAAATTGAAGAAAAACCTTTTGATTATAAATTGAAATATCACACGACTCTCTACAAGGAAAATGGAAAACGCTTATTGATGATGGTCGGTGCACCAGAGGAAATTTTGGATATTTCAGAAAAGACTTGGGGTCATTCCAGAACTCATATTCTCACTGACAACAAAAGAGAAGAGCTAAAAGAGATTTTCGCAAAAATGTCAGAGAGTGGATTACGAGTGGTGGCTTTGGGAATGAGGAAAATGGAAAAGGAAGAAAGGATTCCTGAAAAATTGTCCGAGATTGAATTTGTCGGATTTTTAGGCATTGAGGATTCGCCAAGAGTTGAAGTCCGAGAAGCAGTGGATAAAGTGGAATCAGCAGACATCAGATTGGTGATGATAACTGGAGACCATAAAATTACCGCCAGAGCCATTGCCAAAGAAGTGGGAATTTTCCGAAGAGGCGATGTGATTCTTGAAGGAAAAGAAATTGATAAAATGACGGAACAGGAATTGTCTGGACGATTGGAAAATGTAAGTGTTTTTTCAAGAGTGACTCCTATGCATAAATTAAAAATTATCAATGCGTATAAATTGGCAGGAAAGACGATAGCAATGACTGGAGATGGGGTGAATGACGCTTTGTCTTTAACTTCCGCTGATGTGGGAGTGGCGATGGGTAAAATCGGCACCGAGGTCGCCAAAGAAGCCTCCGACATCATTCTTTTGGATGATAATTTCGGAAGTATCGTTTCTGGCGTGGAAGAAGGAAAAAATATCTACAAAACCATCAAGAGAGTTATTCTCTATCTGTTTTCCACCAGTCTGGGAGAAGTGCTGACTATTATTGGAGCGATTCTTTTGGGATTTCCGTTGCCGATTCTAGCTGCTCAAATTTTGTGGCTCAATCTGGTGACAGACGGATTTTTGGATGTGGCTCTGGCAATGGAACCGAAAGGCAATAACCTTTTGGGCAAGAAATCGGTTAAAAATAAATCAGGCTTTGTGGATAAGTTAATGGTCTTTCGAATGTTCACTATGGCATTGCCGATGGCGATTGGAACGCTTTATTTATTCAGCCAGAATTACGAGACGGACTTATCCAAGGCTTGGACAATATCTCTCACGACTTTGGCTGTCTTTCAGTGGTTTAATGCTTGGAATTGCCGAAGTCAAATCAAATCAATCTTTGCCTCCAATCTGTTCTCCAATAAGTTTTTGGTTGGAGCCACTGGTATTGTCATCGGACTTCAATTATTGGCAGTTTACAATCCGTTTTTTCAAAAGGTGTTGCGGACGGTTCCGTTGGATGGAAAGGACTGGATGATTATCATAGCAGTCGCATTTTCAGTGGTTTTGGTCGAGGAATTGAGAAAAGTTATATACAGGAAATAACCACTATAAGAAGTCTGCTTTAGGGCTAATCACGGAAGGTAGAAAATTCAGAGAGAGGTTTTTCAGCATTTTTGGGGCTGTGGATAACTTCTCTTCTCTTCTCTCTCTCTTATGGTATAATAACTTCAGGTTTAATTTGTAATAAAAATAAGTATGCAAAAACTCAAGAAGAATTTGCCCTTGGTTGTTATTATTGGTATCCTGTTTGCGACAGGAATGGTTTTTGCCAATGCGTTTAATTCACAGAAGGGCCTCACAAGGCTGGGAACTCCAGTGGCTTTTGGCGATGATGACGATGACAAGGAAGACGAAGCAGACGATAAAGAAGACGAGGATGACAATGACCGAGACGAGGATGAAAATGACCGAGAGGATGAGGATAAAAATGACAACGAAGATGAAAACGATGACCAGGATGAACAAAGAACGACTCGCACTGGAACTCAAGTAAGAACTCAAGAAGCTGATGACGATGATGATGAAGATGAGAATGAAATCGACGAGGATGAAAATGAAGACGCCGATGAATTGAAAGAAGACATCAGTGAACTCAATGAGGATATTCAGAAAGTGGAATCAAGAATAAATGTTCTGGCTTCCAATGGAGTTTCTGTGGATGCTTTCAGAAACAACCTCAATGAGGTAAAAGGACTTGTCGCACAAGCGGAAGCCCAAGCTGTTTCTAATCCCAAAGGAGCGGAGGATATTTTGGAATCAGCCGAACACAAATTGGAGCGAGTGGAAAAGTTGGTCAAAATGTTCTTGAAAGACGATGACGAAGATGAAGAAAGTGTTGAAGAAGCGATTGAAGAAATCAGCGAACTTAAGAGGGATATTGCCAAAGTTGAAACTAGATTGAATCTGGCTTCTTCCAGAGGTATAGATGTTTCGGCTTACAGGACAATACTTAACGATGTCAAAGAAATGCTTGTTCAAGCTGAAGCGAAACTTTCTGCTGGAAATTATGTTGAAGCGGAATCACTGGCTGAACTGGCGGACAAGAAGCTGGATAGAATTGAAGATATATTTGAGGATGATGACGAGGATGATGACGAGGATGAAGATGAGGACGAAGTAGCCAGGGAATATAAAAATGAAGTGGCGATGTTTGTCCATAATCTCAAAACCATCGGAGAGATTGAAGGCGGAATTGGACAGCAGGTGAGAGTGGTCGCCCAAGGTCAAAACGATTCACAGGCGAAAGTGGAAAATTCAATCAACGATGTCAACAGCCGAAGCGGATTTGCAAAATTCCTTATCGGTCCGAAATATGGAAGTATTGCAGAAATTCAAACAGCTATTACCGAGAACCAGACCAGAATCAAGGTGCTTACCGATTTGACCAATCAAATGACCGACCCAGCGGTAAAAATGGTTTTGCAAGACCAAATCACTATTCTTAATCAACAAAACGCTAACCTTCAGAACTTTGTGGAAGGCAGTGAAAGTGGAGTTAGTTTGTTTGGCTGGTTGATGAAAATGTTTTCCTAGACTTCTTGGATAGCAGAGACCGCCAGAAAATGGCGGTTTTTTGCGTGGCTGTTGACTTTTTTGCAAAATGATATATAGTTTACTATCTGGCTTTTTTAGCTAGAAATCCAAAAAAAGGGTCGCAATGAACCCTCTCAAAGGAGAAAATCATGAAACTCAAAAGAACCAGCTTGTTGTTTAACAACAGTCTCAAAAAGGCTATCAAGGAAGACCCAGAAGTTCAATTCTCAAAAGGAGTGCAAAATGCGTTGAAATATATCAATGACATTTTGCTCTTTAACTTCACAGAATTGTCTTCATCAGTTCCCAATCCTATTTTCAACTGCTCAGATAATGATGGGAATGTCAGAGAAAACGAAAGACTCATAAGGGCATTTCGAAAAGCATCTCGCATCGCTTCCATTATAGAATACGACAACGATTTTATTAACGAAAAGATTTGGGTCAGGATGGATTTTTATTCTAATAATGTCCTGATATTCAACGTAAATGCCTCTTTTCATCTTGACGGCTTTTATACAGGCGCGGGCATTGGAATTGGATAAAATGAAATAAACACATTGACTATAGTAGAGGACTTACCGAGTAGCTCGGAAGCCCTCTTTTTTTACCCAAAAATCCCAATTTACTCAAACATGAAAAACAGAAGCTTCTATGGAGGCCTCTATTCTTAAAACGACATTCCAACATTCTGCAGAAAGCCAGAATGTTTTTTTTTACTTCCACCGACATTCTCACATTCTCGAGAATATGAGAATGTTTATGTAAGTAATTCCCTCCAAAGGCGGGTAAAAATTCCAGGGAAGATTTTTCAGCAATTTTTAGTCGCTACTGCTCCGCTGTGCTTCAGACTGTCTAATTTAGCCAAAAAATACTATAATAACCTTGTGGGAAAAAAATAAAACAAAAAAATGGAACATAATCACAATCACGAACAGATAAACCATGCTATGCATAATAATATGGCTGGAATGGAACACAGCAAGGATGCCAGTCAAGATAACTATAACAAACACGCAGGACATTCTCTAGAAAATTTCAAAAGAAAATTTTATATATCTTTGGTTTTTTCTTTACCAATTTTGATTCTCTCGCCCTTTATTCAGAATCTATTGGGAATCTCTATCAAATTTACAGGTGACCAGTGGATCTTGTTTTTAATTTCATCGTTTGTATTTTTCTTTGGCGGCAGTCCATTTCTGATTGGTGCGGTTCAGGAAATTAAGCACAAAGCCTTGGGAATGATGACTCTCATTTCCTTGGCTATCAGCGTGGCGTATTTTTACAGTTCAGCCGTGACATTTGGACTCAAGGGCGAAGTATTTTTCTGGGAACTGGCAACGTTGATTGACATTATGCTCCTCGGACACTATTTGGAAATGAAGTCAGTAATGGGAGCGTCACGTGCCTTAGAGAAATTATCCCAGCTCATTCCAGACAAAGCACATCTAAAAAAGGATAATGAAGTGGTTGATGTAAGTGTCAGCGAACTTAAGAAGGGTGACATAATTTTGGTAAAGCCAGGCGAAAAGATTCCAACGGACGGAATTGTGGTCAAAGGCGAGAGTTTTGTGAATGAATCAATGCTCACTGGCGAAGCCAGCCCAATTTCAAAAGTTGCGGGCTCTAAAGTTATTGGCGGTTCAATCACGGAAGAGGGTTCGCTGGAAATACGAGTGGAAGGAGTAGGCGAGGAAACGTATCTTTCCAAAGTAATAAAATTGGTCAAAGATGCTCAAGCCTCAAAATCCAAAACACAGCTATTGGCTGACAGGGCAGCATTTTGGCTGACGCTTATCGCTATTACTATTGGCACCACAACTTTCATAACTTGGCTCGCTCTGGGCAAAGATATTGCTTTTGCTATAGAACGGACAGCCACAGTCCTCATTATCGCTTGTCCTCACGCTTTGGGATTAGCTGTGCCTTTGGTTGTAGCCATTTCTACAACCCTATCTGCTCAAAACGGACTCTTGATTAGAAATCGAACTGCTTTCGAAAACTCTAGAAAAATTACGACAATCATATTTGATAAAACTGGGACTCTCACCAAGGGAACTTTCAGCGTAAAGAAAGTTTATGCTTTGGATAATAATTATAACGAAGACAAAATTTTACAAGTTGCAGAAGCGTTGGAACAAAATTCAGAGCATCCAATTGCTAGAGCCGTAATTGCTGAAGCGGAAAGTAAAAAAATCAATAAACTGGAAATATCCAGTTTCAAAGCGATTAAAGGTAAGGGTATAGAAGCAATAGTGGACAACAAGAAAACAATAATTGCCAGTCCCGGGTATTTGAAAGAATTGGGACTATCAATATCAGAGGTATTAAATCAGACAGAAGGGACAATGATATTTGTGGTGGTGGAAAATAACGGACTGAAGTTAGTCGGAGCCTTGAATCTTTCCGACACAATTAGAGAAGAGTCATACGATGCTGTAAAATTATTAAGAAAAGAGGGAATTAAGATGTGGATGCTCACTGGCGATAACGAAAGTTCGGCTAAAAGTGTGGCGGAAACATTAAAACTGGACGGCTATTTTGCTGGTGTATTACCGCATCAAAAACAAGAGAAAGTCAAAGAACTCCAAGCTAAGGGAGAATTTGTGGCAATGGTGGGAGATGGCATCAATGATGCCCCAGCTCTCGCTCAAGCGAATGTGGGAATCGCAATTGGCAGTGGAACGGACATTGCAGCCGAAACTGCCGATATAATTTTAGTGAATAGTAATCCAAAAGACATCGCCTCCCTCGTTCTCTTTGGCAAAGCCACTTACAAAAAGATGGTTCAGAATCTGGTTTGGGCAACAGGATACAATGTTGTTGCCATTCCATTGGCAGCAGGAGTTTTGGCAGGTTATGGCATTTTGCTTTCTCCAGCTGTGGGAGCCATTTTTATGTCCCTTTCCACGGTGGTTGTGGCGATAAATGCCAAGATGCTAAGGGTAAAGAAATAGAAAATTATTTGAGAGGAGGTGAAAAAATATGATGGACTACAATATAATGAGCGGTTCTGCTGGAGGCGGCATGATGATTTTCTCTTGGCTTACCTATATTTTAGCAGTTGTCTTACTTGTTTTAGGCATTGTCGCTTTACGGAAGTATATTAATAAAAATTAAACGAAATGATTAATGGGAGACATATAATTTTCCCAGCCTCGCCCAAAGCGGGGTTTTTGTGTATAATATCTTTTTAATCTTTTTGTGGTATAATAAAAACAAGTAATAATTAAAAACAAAAATTATGAAAATTTATTCGATCATCATTACGATTATAGCGATCATCGCGGTTATATTCGCCGGAGTTTTTTATTCTCAAGTAAGCACGGTGTCCCAACAGGCTGACGCATATAAAAAAAGCGGCGAGCTTTGCCAGGCGGACAAATCCAAAACGGAAAGTCAATTGTCGCAGGCGAATGGAAAGCTGGCCAATTTGCAAAAAACAGCGGATGTTTTGGACGCCGCCGCCAATTCTTTTATGTTTGCGGGCGATATGAAAGTCAGTACAGTTGGCTCCCGGGAAGCAGCGGAAGTTGAGCAGAAAATAAGCAGTATGACGGACAAAAGTGATCGCATGGAAACGGAAAAAAACTGGAATGATTTTAAAACCACGCTGAAACTTAATCCTTTGTTCGGACTCTTGCGGGGCTTGGCGCAAAGTCTGAATAGAAATTTTTCACAGCAATCTGGAAATCAGCCGCCGCTTCAACAGCCGATAAAATAATCATATATCAATCATAACCGCGTGGTTGTAGTTCCGTTTAAGGTAAAATAACCGTAAAAATATATTCCCAATCAAAAACAGCCCCGCAAATAAGGGACTGTTTTTGTTTTCTGGAAATTTATTTATTGGCTGATTTTGATTGCTACGGTATGAATCAATTCATTGTTGAAATAGATATTCAACTCAAAATCCCCAACTGTTCCATATGGAATGCCAAAGCCAGTCCCGCCTCCTCTTGGGTCAACTTGCATTTTGCCTCCAGCCGAAGACAGAGTGATTTCACCAGTAGTGGAATCAATAAGTTCATAATATAGTTCTCCATTCACGCCAGCCTTAGGAGTAACATCAATTTCTATGGCATCGGTAGTCGCATTGAATTCAGAAGCTGGAACGGGTATATTTTTCGGTCCCGGAGGCATGCCGGCCTTCATCTTGGAAACGGTAACTTTGTTGAAATATTTCGCGTATGAAGGCGGATTGGAACAAACTGATTTTACGCAGTAAAGCCCGGTGTTGCAATCTTTGTATGTCGCGCAAGCCGAATTAACTTTTCCGGATGAGCATTTGCTGCTGACGCACTTTAATCCAGTCTGGCAGTTTGCATCTGTGGCGCAAGCTCCCCCTTCCACGTTTAAAGCCACTTTCTTCTCTTGAGTTGAAGTAGTGTTGGCCGGCGTTGCTGTTTGGTTTCCACAGCCAGCCAGAAACAGGATCGCGAAAGAAGCTATTCCTAAAATAATATATTTTTTCATAATTCACCCGCCTTTCTAATTGTTGTAATAGTCATTATGCTTTTCTAGTATTATAGCATATTTTGGCAAATATATCTCTGCCCTAAAAAGTGCTATAATAAATATATAGTTATGGAAAATAAAGCCAGTAAATTTGTTTACCCCGTTAAAAATTCCGGAGATGACAAATATCCAATCAAAATTTCTAACGGGGTCTTTTGGACGCCAAGGATATTGTCTGGAGCATTCAAATCGCCGGTTTTGCCTTTCTCATCGACGGCTTTTTTCTGGCCAATTGGGTCAAGAAGAAAAAGTAATCGGCCATATCGCGCAAAAAAAAGAGGATTGGCACTGTTTTAGTGTCAATCCTTTTTGATATTTTACAATACCTGTTAGCTATGTTCTAACTTCCAGGTTGCCGTTGCCATCGCTACAGACTTTCCTGGTAACTTTGCCTAGGTAAGTCCCATCCGTGTCCCAGGCTTCGTTTTCGATGTCCTGGCAATCTCCAGTTGGAGTGTGATACACAGAGCTTCTGGGAGCGGCAATAATTCTTTGTCCGTCCCCGGTTCTGTGTTGAACCAGGCGGTTTGTTCTGGCCGCTTCAATAGCAGCGTCACGCGCTGCGCTTTCTACGATTCTTCACGCTATCGCGAAGCTTAACGCACCAGCGACCATTCCGATTAAAGTATTTTCCAAGCGATTTTTTCTTGGTCCGATTTGGCTGCCTACAATGGCTCCGGTGGCCGCTCCTCCGGCAGCGCAATACCCGGCATTACTATTTCCGGCAGTTCCCGGCTGTTGATATTGCATACCCGCGCAACCGGCAAAGATACTGAAAGAGAAAACCAAGAGAACTGCAATGGCGATTTTTTTCATCCGTTCCTCCTTTCGGGATTACATATACTTTTTACATTCATTTCTTATTGCCCTGAAAGCAAATTCAAGCGCCTGATTTTTTGTGTCGTTCTCTGCCGCTATTCCTTTTTGTCCTTTGATGTTTGAAATATGTTTGTTTGGTGGACTGTATAAAACGGTTCCATTTTCTGCGTCTATCACTCTGAATAAAACATGCGCGGAAAAATATTTCATTTCTTTCTCTTCCCGGTCAAAGTTAGTTTTATAGGCGACATAAACTATCTTTTTGGCCACTTTGGACAGCTGCGCGCGGGAGCCATAATCTATGCCGCCTTCCGAGGCCGCAATATTTTCCACATAATCATAAGCATGCACAGCCCGCTGGGCGCCTATCCAGGAAACCATAGCTTCTCCCAAAAAACGATTAACGCGATAATTTTCATCTACTGCGATCACGGCATATTCCTTGCGATTGTCCGGCTGTTGAAAAATATTCACAGGCGGATTTGACACAGGTGCTGGCGCGGGTGACAGCTCAGGTGCGGCGGGTGATTGTGCCGGTTCAGGTGGAGAAGTCGACGGAGTATCCGCTGGTATCGCAACCATTGGTGTTGGTTCATTTGTGGCTGGGGGCGGCCCTGTGTAGGCGGTATTGTAGACAAAATTTCTGGGAGAAATTAATTTTTCATTTTCCATCAATTTGGCGGCAATTTCTGAAGTAATTGGCTTAAGTCTGACCTGAAAGATATCATGATAACCATCATGATTAAAAAGTTGGTATTGTCCTTTTGTGTCCACGAAATACCAAATTGCCGGTTTTCCTCTGAGAAAAAGGCGGATCTTGCCATTTGAAATCTCTCCGCTGGTAATCTTAATTAGCTCTGGCTCATTCATTTCCACGATCCCGCCATATAATTTATCTCTCCAGCTCGGAAAATAGGCAGTTGCCAATAGGCCGATGAATATCAAAGAAGTGCCTACCTTAACAAATAGCATAGTTTCACCCACAGCATTAATCAAAGCCAGAAGACAGCCAGCCAAAGAAAGCCCGAAGAGAATGGGCAGTGTGATTGGCATTGGAGATGCCCAAAGAACAAGTGTTACGAGAAGTTGGTATATTGCAAAGCTTCGGACAAAAGTCATATACTTTTTTCCAGCAAACGCAAAACCTATGAGGGATGCGATCATTAGAAGAATAACTCCCGTAATGACTAATCCAATGCGTCCCAGCGCAGTCAGATTATTTTCCTCAAGCGCGATACCTGTCATCATAAGCAGCAATGAAACGAGGAAGAATGCGATGAATAGATAGAAAACGATTTTCACAAATCTTTTGAATTTTGGAATCGCACTCGATGAGATAAAGGTTGAGAGGTCATCATACTTCTTGAACATCGCTTCTAAAAATAGTGCCCCTAGTCCTTGTTCTTGTTCAGGCATTTTTGTTTCCTCCTTTGTCAATCATTCCTTTTAATCGTCTGCGAAGTACATCTGATGTTCCGTCAAAAAATCCCGGACCGGTTTTTTGTTCCGAGCTATTTTTTGGTCTGTAGCTGTTGTTTCCTTTGCCCGGATCGCGGATTAGTTCGATAACTTCCTGTTCTTCGGGATCCAAACTATTACTGCCATTTATGATGCGTTTGCCTATTTCTGGGGAAACATCAGTGAGAATGCCTTTTAAAAATAAACTTCCCGGTGTGTTCTCATTCAGTTTGATTTTCAGATGTGCATTCAGGGCGAACATAACTGCAACAATCGCAAGCTTGTTTTTCATTTCTAAGTTTTGTAGCTTTTTGAAATATCTCGTTTTCTCCAAGGCGTCATATTTATATTCCGCCAGGATTTTTACAACATCCTCCATTCCTGAGGCCATATACATTAGAGGGTTTGCTTGTTTGATGCTGTTGATGATTTGGGCAATAGTTTCGTTCATTATGGAAAATCTCCTTTCTTTGTTAAGGTGCTGGTTTATACTGTATCCTCTTTGTAGCGCGGAATAGAGGGGATGTCAACCCTAAAATTCTTACCAAAAAGGCGGTTTTTTGTTTTTGGGAAAATTCGGCTTAAATAAGCTATGAACAAAGAGCGGGGTTTTCTAAAAACCCTTATTCTAGCCAAAAAGCGGTCCGAGCACTGGACAAGTTGTCTTTTTAGGTGTATACTGAACAATCAGGCTAAGGAAAGATGTTTGACAAATAAAATCCGTTTTTAACGGGAAAAATACAAGGAGGAAAAAATGAAAAAGATTTTTATGATTCTGGTAGCGGTTGCAATTTTTTGCAGTTCAGTAGTAGTGGCGGTAGCAGGCGAGAAGGAAAAGATTCTCACCGGTTATGTCAACACAGGCATATTTAGTAAATATGTTTGTAGCGGAGTACTTCTCCATGATTATGCTGTAATTCAGCCGGCGATTGGAATCGTATATAATCCACTCGGCATATATGCTGAAGCATGGGGTTCCTACAGTCCAAAAGGCGGTTGGAACTCGGATGCCGGTGATGAAATCGATTACACAATCGGTTGGGCGCCGGAATACAAAGGCTTCAAGTTTGACATTGGTTATGCGTATTTCAACCTTGTCAGCTTGAAAAATACCACTGGCGATTTGCATGATTTCTATATTGGAATTTCAGCCCCGGCTGTTTATGGCATTGCGCCATCCGTGAATTTCGACTTTAATTTACCGCAGAACCAGCACATGCTTGAGGGCGGAGTAATTTATGCTTTCAACCTCGAAGTCGAACCCAAGATTGCCGGGCAGCCAATAAATATTAAAGGCACGGCAGTTGGTCACGACGGCGCTTGTGGTGCCAAACCGGAAACAATCAGCTCGCTTAACCTGCGGCTGGCAACAAAATTTGCCATTCTCAAAAATCTGGAAGTGACTCCCGAAGTCAACTTTCAGAAAAGAGTCGGCAAGAAAATCAGCGACGGCGGATCGTCCAAAGACCTTATCTGGTATGGGGTCAAAGTAAACTATCCATTCGATATTATGTAGTTGAAGAGACTAAGCAAGCCCTTGCGGGAACAATCGCAAGGGCTTGATTTTTTTTCTGAAGTATGCCACACTATAGTGAAAACAAAATTTAAGCCCATAGGGCGAGGAGGTGAGTTCGTTGAAAAAAGTAATGATAGTTCAGCATATTTTGGCGGCCATTGCATCTGCAGTAACAAAAATTTTTATGGCGCCAAAAATATCCGGCATCATAAATCTGGAAAAGGCGATTGAGTTGTCTGCGAAGGAAAAAAGAAGCATAGTTTTTATCTCCAATCATTTAAGCGATTTTGACCCGGTTTTTATTTTTGGAAGTTTTCCGTTTAAAATAAGAAAAATTTTTCTTCCGGCAACTGTTTTGGGAAAAGTCTCTCTTTTTGACCGGTGGTGTAAAAAGGCGGCCATGCACGCAATGGGATGCATCAGTGTCGGAAACGACTTGAAAGAAAAAGGATGGCGCGCCCATCTGCTCAAAATCGTCAGGATGTTGAAAAAACAGAAAAATATTTTCTTTTTTCCGGAAGGAAAGGTCTGCCTCGATGGCGAATTGGGCAAGGATTTGGGGGTTGTAACTACCCTGGCCAGGTTTGAAAGTTTTGTTCTTTTGCCAATCAGGATAACCGGCATTAAAAATTTTCGTCCGAATCGTTTCAAAATTTTAACGCAAGGGAAAAAACTTTCAATTATGTTCGGAGAACCCGTCTTAATTCAAAAAGGAAGCCGGATTGACGCGATGGAAACAATAAAAGGCATTGATCGCTATCAATGCTACAGCCTGAAAATTGAAAGGAAATTCGATTAATCGGCAACAGACGAAATATCACTGTTGTCGGTTTTCTTTTTGCCAAAGGGCGTCTAAAAGAAAACGGACGAGTTTCACAATGCTTTCTTGTTCGATGCTGAAACTTTCGTTTTTTTGCAAATAAAGTATTTTATCGCAGATCAGAAGTGTTCCGGGAAGCGACAAGGCGGGAATAGCTTTTCTTTCCACAAAAGTCAAAGCGGATTTTCCGGTTTCATCTGGAAAAATTTCCCTAACCTCGATTTTTCCCAGGCGCTTCTGGATATTTTTGCAAATATTTTCCAACTTGCTTATCTGGGAATCTGAAATGGAAGGGAAGACCGCGAAAATTTTTTGCTCCGGCGTGGTGGCGAAATCATCCAGCAGAAATTTCTCGCCTTCTTTGCCGGCATAAAATCTGATTTCGTTTTTATTGCCCAGATATTTATTTTTAAGCAGAGAGATGATTCTCACAAATTCCCTTTCTTTTTCTTCAACTTTCCTTTTTTCCGCGCGCAGCATCCCTAAAATTTCATCGGGGGACTTGGCGGCGATAGCTTTGGAATATTTAGTGAATTTTTCAACCAAGTCTTTGCGGCGCAAGGCTTCCAGGACCCGATATACAGTCGGCCGACTCATTCCGGATTTTTGGGAAATATTTTGGACGGATGTCCGGCCGGATTCCAGGCAAAGCAAATAGACTCTGGCCTCTTTTTCGGACAGGCCGATTTTGCGCAGTTCCAGTTCCAAGGTGGAAAAATCTTGTTTCATCATGGCTTTAACATAGTATATTCTGGTTAAAATTGCAATTTTTTGTTTTTTGCCAAAAATGCCGTTTGGGGGCATAATTGGGGCAGGGTCAAATCTATAATATCGCAATGAAAAAATATTCTAAGCCATTTATTGAAAAACTGAAGGATTATAAAAAACTGGTTGAAGGCGAGTTAAAATTTTTTTTCGCGAAACAAATTCAGGAAAGCCGGAATATTGATGGCAGCGCCTCTCAAATGATGAGGGCATTGGAGGAATTCACTTTGCGGGGCGGCAAGCGGATCAGAGCCAGTCTGACCGGCTATGGTTACAAATGTTTTTCACAAAAGAAAATTGATCGCGATATCATCCGGGCTTCGATGGCCAATGAGCTGGTGCAATCGGGGCTGCTGATTCACGATGACATTATCGATCGAGATGATTTGCGAAGAGGAAAAAGCACCTTTCACAAAATCTATGAACAAATAGGCAAACAGGAGCTGGCCCTCAATGGGTCTAATCCGGAAAAAGTGCATTTTGGCATGGTTATGGCTATTCTGGCCGGGGACATTGCCTTGTCTTTGGCGAATATTATCTTGAGTGAAATTGAGGTGAAAAATAAATTGGACATGATTCTGACCTTGAATAAGGTGATCAGAAATACAACTTTCGGCCAAATCATTGATGTTCGCTCGGGATACGCTAAAACATTTTCTCCAGCTGCGGCGCTGCTGATCTGCGAATTAAAAACTGCTTACTACAGCGTGGAAAATCCTTTAGTTTTGGGCGCTCTTTTGGCTCAAGCCAGTGCCGGACAAATCAAAAAAATAAAAGAATTTGCTGTTCCGCTTGGGCTGGCGTTTGCGATCCAAGATGACATTCTGGATCTCTTTGGGGAAGAAGCCAAAATTGGCAAGCCATTAGGATCGGATCTCAAAGAGGGGAAAAAAACATTCCTTTTTATAAAAGCTTTGGAAAGCGCGAAGGGCGGAGAAAAAAAATTTCTTTTGAATATTCTGGGGAAACAGAACATAACCGCCGGAGATATAGGAAAAGTCAAAAACATCTTATTGAAGACGGGAGCTTTGGAATATTGCACGGCCTATTCGCGAGAGCTGATCAATAAAGCAAAGGATATTATCCGGCGGCAGCGGTATCAGCCTGAGGGAGAAGAGTTTCTGTTGGGAATGGCGGATTATCTATTAAGCAGAAAATATTGATACACTGCTAGTTTTGGCGGAGAGTCATTAAGATTTTGAATTAAAAATAATTATGAATAAATACGGCGGAGGAGTAGGCGGATATTTTGGAAATTATAAAAAAAGCGGTTGAGATTGACAAAAATCATAATTAATGATAAAAATAAGTAAAAGTAAAGTCAAATATATGCAAAGATATCATAAAAACCAACTGGATATGGCAAAAAATCGTGGAAATTATTCTCCACTTTTTACCATTGTCGCAATTGATTTTGATTTGCGAGCCCGGGCGGTTTTTGTGAACACATATGAAAAAGTTTCATAAGCAACACATATAATATAGAAAAACCTCCTCGGCTCGATCAGAAAAGCCGAGTTTTTGTTTCTGGTCGGACCAGATCATTAAAAAAATAAAAGCCCGCCGACGCTAAAGCTATGGCGGAGCAAAGGAGGAAAAATTATGAACAAAGAAAGGTTAAATTCAAACATCGGGAAACTCTATTTCATCAAGGGGCTAAGAAGCTTTATGCTTACCATTCCTATTATCGTTTTGTTTTTTCAGGAAAATGGTTTGTCAATGAAACAAGTGTTTTTGCTTCAGTCGCTGTTTTCGGTGGCGGTAATTCTCTTGGAAGTTCCCACCGGATATTTTTCTGACATTTTTGGCAGGAAAAAATCTATCATCATCGGCGGAATTCTGGCAACGACAGGATTTGCTATTTATTCGCAGTCCTATGGTTTTTGGGGATTTCTCTCGGCCGAAATAATCTTGGGATTCGGCATCAGTTTTGTTTCAGGAGCAGATTCGGCGATGCTTTATGATACGCTGATAGAAAGAGGAAGGGGATCAGAATACAAAAAAGTTGAAGGGAGAGGCCTTAGCATCGGGATGTTTTCAGAAAGCCTCGCTAGCGTTGTTGGCGGACTTTTGGCGCTTATCAGCCTTCGTTTTCCGCTTTATTGTGATACGGCCATAACTTTTTTAGTTATTCCCGTCGCTCTGACTCTTTTTGAACCAAAAAGACATAAAGCTGAAAACACAGAGAATGGTTTAAAGAGTATGCTGAAGCTGGTTAAATTCTCTCTCCATGACCACAAAGAAGTAAAATGGCTCATCATTTACTCTGCGCTGGCGGGAGCTTCCACGCTCACGATGTTTTGGTTGATTCAGCCATATTTACTGGCCACCAAAGTTCCGCTAGGACTTTTTGGAATCATCTTGGCGATTTTTCTTCTTGTGGCCGCGTTCTTTTCGTGGAATGCCCATAAGCTGGAGAAGATTTTAGGCAGGAAAAATTCATTAGTGCTACTTGTCGTTCTGCCAGCGCTTGGGTATCTTCTCTTGAGCTCATTCTGGTTTGTCTGGTCGGGATTGTTTATCATTTTCTTCTATGTGGTTAGGGGCATAAATAATCCGGTAACACTGGATTATATCAATGGACTGATCTCGTCGGATATTCGGGCAACCGTTTTGTCTGTTAAAAATCTGGTAGGCAGATTGATATTTTCAATAGTGGGGCCGATCATTGGCTGGATCAATGATATTTATTCCCTAAAAGTAGCCTTGTTGTCTTCGGGGATAACCTTTCTGATTCTCGGTCTGATTTCGCTGGCTTTTATGCGTAAGCACAAAGCCTTGTGATAGCTAATAATTAAGAGGCTGGCAAATTACCAGCCTCTTTTAAAATTTTTCAAACATCAAAAACGACCCCTCTTGAGGCCGGCTGATTGTAGTGATTTGTATTGTCAAAAAAGAGTAATGAGGGTATAATATTTATATAAATAAGCCAAAATAAATGGCAAAAGTTTTTTATATAAAAAAATAAATATGGAACACAAATCAAAAAATAAAACAGGCAAATCAGAAATAATAAGCCAATTTGTCGATCGTTTGGTCGAAGAAAGAGCGTTGAAAAATATCAGTTCGGAAATAATGGCGCAAATAAAAGAGGATTTAGCAGGCAGAGTTGAGGATCGCATTAATGCCGTCATACTGGCGAATATGCCCCCATCACATTTGGAAGAATTCGATAAAATTTTGGACAGTAATGATGTGGAAAAAATTCAGCTATTTTGTCAGTCCAATATTCCGGAATTGGACAATGTAATAGCCAACGAGTTAATGAGTTTTCGAAATACTTATCTAAATTCTTAATGCACGTGCATGATCTTTGAGGGCGGGTCAAAAAATATTTCTTCAGAACAAAATCCAGTAAATAAAAAACGCAAAATAATTATTGCGAATGTTGATATTGAAGAACAGGCTCGTGATATGGCTGAAGAAAAAATGACAGTCTCTAAGGGCGAGCTCAGGGGAATCAAAGGATTTATCAAAAAATTATGGAAACATAATTTAGCACACGAATACTATCGCCAGAAAGAAATTGCTAAGGCTAAAAGAGAGATTCAGCAATCAGGCAATTTGTATGCCGGAGAAAATGGCGAAAAAAATGATCACAATGAAGCGATGAAAGCGATTGTGGAAAGATTTGCTATGGAATATGAAACTGATAGCGCTTTGCGCAAGGGCGAAGAAAAAAAGATGCTGAAAGAAGAAGATCCGGAAGAAAAAATCACAAAAAATATTATCAAAGATCTAGTCAAGAGATACACAGTCGGCAATCTCACCGACGAGCAGTTTAATTTGGAAAAAAACAAGCTTTTTGAAAAAGAACTTACTGGCATAAAAGACGGGAAAGATAAGAAGCTGGCGCAAAAAGGGTCGCTTTACGCCGATAATCTTTTGGAAGTAGCCAAGCAAGTCAAGAATGACATTGCGCATGGCAAGGGGTTGGATGCGCTTGATTTGGATTTCGATGTCATTATCGGAAAGGCTAAGGCCGGAGTCGAGACTCAAGCGCAATATAATGCGGTTGATAAGATTGTGGAAAAGATTAAAAATATACCCGGCGGCCGTTTTGTCGGCCATTTTGTTAATGAGGCGACAGTGGCTTCGGCGGTGGCAATCGCTTATAGTTTTGGAGTAAAGGGAACGATAAGCGCTACACAGAGAGCGGCCAAATGGGTTGGACCATTAGGATTGGGGTTGAGTGCTGGCATTGGAGGCGCGGTAGCAGGCGCCAGAGAAAATAAAAGGGTCAAAGAAGAGCGCGCGCAACATATTCGCGAAATGGCCAAGGGCAAGGGGATAGAGGCTGGTTCAAGGCGGCGGGAAGAGATGGAAAGGTTCCGCTATGAAACAAAAAACGCGTCAGATTTGACGGGTGACTTGGAAAAATCATTGAAAGATTTGATGGATAGTCCAGACAAAGACAAGCTGGAAAAAGTTTTAGCCAATATCAATGAGATTGATTCCCGAATCTCTTTTTCGGAGCGGGAAAAAATTGATCTGATTAGTTTTTCCGACTCAAAAAAGGTTGAACAGGAAAGAACTAGGATGTATATATCTACTGCTGAAGCCAAAGTATTTCTCAAGAAAAATGTGGGTCAAGACTGGGCGTCTGCATATGGCAATGAAGCTAGTTTGAAAGATTATTTATCCCAAATGAAAGAAGCAAAGATACAGGATGATTTTAAGAAAGAAAAAACATTAAAAGACGAAGCCTTTGCTAAGATGAAAAAGAGAAAAGTAGCTGGCGCAGTTATGAGGGGCGTGGCAATTGGTGTTGGAGTCGGCCTGGTTGCACAGGAGATTCAGGCATATGCAAGTGGATCACAAGAGGGACTCTTGAACTCCAGGGGTGTGCATATTAATGATGAAGTACGCCATTTTACTGCCGCGGAATATTTGCGGCGCTATATTGCCGGAGATTTGCCGGCCGTGGATGCGGGACATCTGCCACAAACAATCACTTCGCATATTGAAGGGTCGGAGCAAACAATCAATGTTGGCGCCAAGGATTATGTAAGAAGTCATGAAGATTTATTTTCTAAAATAAAAAGGGTTAATTGGGCGGAAAATGACTCATTGAGGCCAGACAAAAACGAGCTAAAGATGTGGTGGGGCGGAGAAAAGGGAACCGGGCTTGATGATAGCGGCAATTATGTTTTTAATGTGAAAAATATGGTTCCGGAAGGTTCGTTTCATGGAAACGCGAATTGGAATCCGCAGGAACTAATGCAAGAGGGAAAAATGAAAGTGCTTATTTCTTTGTCCGACGATACTCAAAATCAGGTGGTGGAAATTCCGATTGATGCGGACGGAAATGCTATTATTGACCCAAATAGTGAAATTGGAAAAATTGCCTTTGAAAATGTCGATGGGCATGCAAAATTTATTGGAAAATTTGCAGAAGTAGCTGTTATGGGCGAGAACAAAGGCGGCGCTGATTATGTGGATATTTTGGCAACACATAAAGGTGAAGGAATTGAGAATGTGGTGGAGGCCATAAAGAATAAAACGAAGGATATCGAAACCGTGATTCCTGGTAAACCATCGTCGGATTATGATGTTGATTTGCCATATGTGATTCCGGTAGCCGGGCGCAGACCGATGGAAAAATTGGGGAAAAAAGCAGAAGCTGCAGCAGTGTCTTCATCGGCAGTTGAGCAGTTGCCTTTTCAACAGCCGGAAAAAAAGGAAAAAAAAGAATGGGAACAGTTGGATTTATTCGAAGACTTTTTACCACTGATAGCGGTGGCAGCGCTGGCCAAAGAAAAAGAAGTGAAGGGAAAAGCTCAAAAAGAAAAATTGAGGGGCTTACTTTTGGCTCTGAAGAATTCAAAAGAACAAATTCAAAAATCCGAGGAAGACGCAAAAAATGCGAACAAGAAAGATGGTCCGGTGCGGACGGCGGCCTGGCACACAATTTATAAATTGGAAAATTCTCTGGATTTGAAATATGAAGATTTAAATGCCGTGGACATTTCAGAAGGTGACAAGAAATTTTTGGATTTGACGAGAAAATTATGGACAGAGCTGATAATACACGGTACGGGAAAGAACGGGGAGATTATAAAGCGGGCTGATCAAGACGCTTATGCTTGCCTGAAGCTTATGGAACTGGCCGGTATTAATGTGGACATGAATAAGGTGAGCTTTGTAAAGCAGGGAGATTCGGCTGAAAGCGGGATTATTATGGATACTTCCATGAGGGATGGTGTGATTGCCGAGGAAGATGGCAAGAGGCTAATTATTGATCATCATGGTAAAGAATCGGATCGAACAACATCCGCTGCTAAGTTTGTCTATGAAACTTTACTAGAGATTGGGCTTTTGAAAAAAGAAAAATATCTGGATAATTTTGTGAAATTTGTGACAAAATGCGACAATTTCAATTTAACTCCGGATGAAATGAAACAAGCTTATACAAACTATCCTAAGAATCTTTACGGCCTGTATTTTAGAATGAAAGTAGAAGATGTCTTAGAGCTTTTTAAAAACGGAATGGACCCGATGAAAAATCTTCCGGATGATTATCTTAAAAACCACGCCTACATCAATCCACAAAACAATAAAGAAGAGTCACTCACTCAACTGACGGGGCATATGGAAAAGCAAATGAATAATGGTAAGGCAGCACTGGAGAAATTGGAACGAGCTGGATTTTTTGTTGACACAGGCGCTGATCGTTTCGGCAAAATTTTTATCGATACGAAAAAGAAAAATGAAAAAACCGGCAACACTTATCCTAATGTAGACGGAGAGAATAATTCCAATCAGCTGGAAGTTTTTTGCAAAGGCTATGGCGGCTATTTAATCTGGTCTCCGAAAGAAAATTCCTTCGTGTTGTATACGCTAAAAAAGATGGGTCGAGACATGTTTTCTCAAGGATTCAATGTGCGCGGGAATATGTGGATAAAATCGCCACAGGATCCGGAAAAGCTGACGATAGCTTTGGATGAGATATTTTCCAAATTAACCGGAAAGAATTTTAAGGTTGAAGGCAGATTAAGGGAAGTGCTGAACGCTGACGAAGGGGCCAAAGAAGTAACGGATCTAGTCAGAGAAAACAAACTGACAGAAGATATTTTGCGGGAAATCGCCAAGAGATTAGATATTAAATTAAAAGATCTGCTGAAAGCGGCAATGAGGAATCAGGGCGTGATTGATAAGTTTTATGATAAAACTGAAAAAATGGACCGAAGGGACAGGGACTTTAATATGAAAGTTGAGAGGTTGGCGATAGATATGCTGTTAAATCGTCAAAAAACGAAAAATGAGGCCAAAAACAAGGCACAGTCTGTGGCGGCGCCAGGATCATCTGGACCAAAAGCGCCGGAAAAATTGTCGGACGCAACGGTTGAAAAGCAAAAAAATATGGCGGAGTCTGTGAAGAAAATGTCGGGACTGTTTGCGAGTTTTGAGTTGTTGTCTGAAATAATCGAAAAAGAGGCAGGAAGGCTTAATGTGAAACCTTCAGATTTGGCAGAACAGTTTATTCAGAGCAATAGCGAACTGCGCTCTAAATTCGAAGCAACAGTGAATATGGCTCCCGAAAAATTAAAAGAAAAATTAGCAATAAAAATAATTTTGGAAGATGAAAAAAAGAGATTGAAGGAAAAAATAAAAAAAGATGGAGAAAGTGATAATCTAAGATTGTTAATGAGGGAAATAGAGGTCGATTTGTTTGATATTAAAATGAAGACTGGACAATAATTATGGAAAAAGAACCAAAATTTTTGAATACAAATAAGGAAATTAAGAATGAGAGTCTTGTGAATCAAGATGTGTTAGTACGGAAACTGAATGAATTATTAAAAGAAAAAAAATTATCTGCTACGACAATTGAACAAGAATCAAAAAATCTTGGAATAACATTTGCTAAACTTGGGTATTTGATTTTTTTTGAATCAGGTTTGTCAGATGAATTTTATAATTATTCAAAAGAACTAGAGGGAAATAAATTTTATTCTAACGAAGAAATAAGGGATCTGATAGCGTCGTTTCTCGAAAAAATCCAACAAAAGTCAGAACCGGCAAAAGTTGAGCAAGAGCCGCAACCGATCGCAGAGCCCCCGCAAGCGCCAAAAGCTCAGAAGTTGATCGGATATGAAAAAACGGAAGAAACAGTTGAAGTTGTTCCTCAACCGGAAAGAAAAAACTGGCGGGAAGTGAAAAGAGAAACGGAAGTGATGGCTGTTGAGGATTTAAGTGGGGATATGAAAACTTTTGAAAAGCATGTAAAAAAATTAGGAGTTGCTAAGAAAGATGCTAGCGGACACTGGCAATGGACAGGAGGGAATAAAAAACTGGTTTTTTTGGGGGACATTTTGGGTGATCGAGGCATGGATGGGATTGAAATTACTTCTATTATTGGAGACCTGGCCGATCAAGCAGTAAAACAGAAAGGCAAGGTTGATTTTCTTTGTGGAAACCACGATATGGATTTGATATATTTTCTGTGCAAGGCTGGCAAGGATGATTATGCAGAAAAAAATGCCGAATTGTTTACTGATCAAAACATGGGAATTTGGGAATTAACTGAATTTGATCAAGATTTTAATTCAGAATTGAGAAAAGTAAAACCGTTTACCAAGGATTTTAGAAAGCGCGAAGAGGATTTATGGTCTAAACTCTATGAAAAAATGCCTGAAATTTTGGCCAATATGAGAACAAATCCAAGAGGAAGAAAAATTTTGGAAAGTATTTGCCAAATCAAAGTTGCTGTTATTTATGACGACACTTTATTCTGTCACACAGATCCTACATCAAAAATGGTTTCCGATCTCGTAAGAAATAGAAATATTAAGCAGCGTGTTTTAGAAATTAATAAAATTTTTCAGAGAGATTTGAGAGGAGTATTACTTGATGGTGAAAAATGGAGTGATGAGTTGAATCTTTTGGACAAACTATATTTAAGTGCTGATAATAGAGATTATTTTGTTGAACAGGAATTTGGCGTCCAAAAAATGGAAAGCATAAAAAGAGTCAGAGATTCTGGTGTTAATGCTATTATCCACGGTCATTCTCCTGGTTATGAACGATATTATGATAAAAATGAGCTAATAATTTTTTCTCCACACGGAACTTTTCCTGACGAATCTGAAGAAGAAAGAGGAATTTCTATAGTAAAGAAAAATGGAAAGATTAAATTAAGTGGCAAAAGCTTTCGAAAGTGAAGCCGGAAACCCAAGATTTTTAAAAATAAAAACAGGATTAGTGTTGCCAATCCTGTTTAGTTAAAAAGGTTAAAGGAAGTTCGCGCATTTCGGGCACATTACTGCTGAAATATGTGATGTAAGGTTGCATTTTGTACATAATCTCAGGTTGCTGGCGAAATCCTCCAATACTTTGGTCGGAAAGGGGCGCCGGACTTTGCGTTTCAGGCTTCGATCCAGATAAAAACGCAATTTTGGACCCAGAGCTTGGGCGGCTGGCCCGTATTCCGGATGTAATTTGACTGCAGCCGCGCTGTTAGCGGTGTATCCATTTAGGATGCGGTCCTCTCTACTGACGCCAGATATTCTTCCTGTCATGAACGGATCGAATTTTGTGAGAATCATCCAACTGATGTAGGAGAAGGCCCACCAATCGTGGTCAGGTCTGAAATTTGGCCATGGTTTCTTCTCTCTGTCTGCCTGAATGATGTCTGGGTAGTAGATAGTGCCAATGTCGAGTACTTTCGAGGCATATTCGATGCCGAGATCGTCTTTTCGGTAAATGCTCCAACTATCGACATCAATAACCTTAACAAAAAACTGGTCTTTCTCCTGTTTAAATAGTATATTACTGGGGTTGAAATCGCCAACAACAAATCCTTGGCTGTGAATCAATCTGATCGCGCGACTCAAACTGGCTAGGATCAGTCCTGCTGAACGCAAGTTTATTCCCAATGACTCGCTATCCGTCTCGGTCTGAATATCACTCAGATTAATCCAATCATCCAATCTTTCCATGACATAGCCGATGACTCTTTTGACACCCTCATCCCAGACCAGTTCCACCGGGATTGCGCTTACGGTTTTTACTTGCTCATAAGGCCTGCTCGAATTAAACAGTACTTTACCGATAGCGGATAATTGGTCAGTGAACTCATCGGGCTCAGACAATACTTTTATGCATATGTTACTCTTGGGGAAATAGACATGGCCTTGGCCTCCTGTTTTCATTGTTGATTCAAGTGAATTTAGATCGTAACTTTTTTTATTGTTTCCGTTTCCTATCCATACAATTTTAGGCATGTTTTCCTCCTTTTGAGTTAATGGAATGTCTAGCCGAGATTAAATGCGGCGTCTGGCTTGAATTGTGGAATGAGATCATCATGACCAATCTCTTTGGGCGGATCCCAGTCATATAGTGGTTTGCGTCCCTCAAAGTTCAGGCTGATAAAAAAAACATTAGGCAATAGTCTGCCATCCTGAAAATAAGGATTCCTCCAAGCGCGCATTTGCCAGAAGGCCAGTGAACAGATGGTCACTAACTCGCCAAGAAGCATTGGTCGTTTTTCCAGCATCTCCTTCCAGGCCTGTTCACCCATTTTTGCCCGATACTCTGCCAGATAATCTTTGTGACGGAATCTGAAACGGATCATCCAGTATGGTTTATTTTGCGCCCAACCGGCCTTAGTTTGAATCCGCTTTTGTTTCCAGACCCCAACCAACTCATAATCTGTCTCTAAAAGCTTGGACGGAAGTTTTTTCAGGTCAATCATCTTGCCTCTAAACTGTCCGCCATTGGTCAGATCTGTGCCTGTGGCATTGGCGTTAAGCTGTTTGCGGGCCGTGGCATCCTCCTGATTCTCCTCGGGCAAGTCCTCGAGAAACTGAGGGATGGCCTCGGGATTGTTAAAGCTAAACTGCAGGTAAATTTCTCGATCTTTTTCATCGACTGTTGCTAGCTTGTTCATGAGTACCTCCTTTTCAATTTTTAATTTACTGTACAATTGGTCAAATAATTTTTTTATTTGACTTTTTTCAATGCCTTTCTGGTAACTTGATAGCATATCCAATTGCCGGAAAGATTTTGTAAAATAATTATTAACAAGATGGAGAAAGACGCTGTTTCTCCATCTGTGGTGATTTTTAACTTTCACCATGAGTAGCCGATTTGTTACCGACTGGCCTTACTTGAAAAGATCTGGAAGTGGTGGCGGAAAGATGCCCGCTTGGCCTTGATATCTTTGCCTTTGGCAATGTCATAAAAACCGAGACCCTCAAAATTGGTGTCTTTAGCCATTTTTTTGAATTTGCTTTCCGTCAATCCATCGTCAGTGTTGAAAAAACCAATAACTCTCTGAAGACTTTCAAGGTTTTCATTTCCGATGTTGTTGAGAGTCTTTGTAACAGCCGATTCTTCAAGAGGATGTAGATTATTGGCTCCATCAGTCAGGACGATAATCTTGCTTTTTGGCGATTCACCGTGGCCTGTGTCGCGCATATTTTCCATGGCTGCAGCAGTCCAAAGAATTCCAGCTTTCATCGCGCCATACAAGGCTGTTCTGCCCTTAAGTCCCGGTTGATTAAGCATGGATCTCTTGAGGGGGTTCGGTCCTAATTCAATGAGAGTTTTGTATCCCCACCAAGCCGGAACGAGTTCGTCGGAAAATAACAGGCAACCAAGACGCATCGGGCCCTTGTAGCGCTTGCTTGCTTCTTTGAGGGATGGAATCATGATTTCATTAAAGCAGTTCACGAGTTCATCATAGAAATCATCCATCGATCCTGAAATGTCAAGAATGACATCAAAAATTATCGGCTGGCCTATTTCCGACTTGCGGTCCATTTTGGTGACCCTCATTTTCGGATCGGCTGCAACGCCTGCCTTAACCTCTTCGTATCCGTCATCTTCTTCGATAATAATCGAAAAACCTGTCTTTTTCATGTTTTTACTCCTTTCTGGTTTGGGGTCTTGCTTAGAGACCGGCTTTTTGTTTGGTATAGTGATTCAAAAAAATACCATTTCCATTCCTTATGCAATTTTTAAGGTGAGCGGCAACATTTCATGGTGTCCTCCTTTCTTTGTAAAGAATAATTTTTTGATGCAAAAAATATCAAAGTGAAATTTTCAATATATTGCATCCTGTGATTTCCAAGTGTAATGAGCTTTGAAACCTTAGGATACAGGAAAATTTTAGCGGATGGGGAAACATATTTATTTCCCCACCCAGCTCTTTATTGAGAAGCGCTACTTTTACCTAAAGATTTTTCTGAACTGATTTTTAAATGAATCCCGTCGATCCTGCAAGGTGTTGTTTTTATCAGAGGTATAAAATCCAAGATCTTGAAACCCGGTGGAGCGGCATATGTTTCGAAAGTTAACTTCTGAAATTTCATTGTTGGTATTTAGAAATCCCAAGGATAATGAAAGATTTTCACATTCGAGTGGGTCCATACTGCCCCTTGCCTTTGTGACTGCTGACTTTCTCATTGGTGGTTCGTTATTGTCGCCATCAGTAAGCACAATAATTTTTCCTTTTGGCACTTCGCCCTGTCCATGATCCTTCATGTGTTCCATGGATGCGGCGGTCCAAAGAATTCCGGCTTTCATCGCCCCATACAGAGCTGTTCTACCTTGGAGTCCGGATTGTTCAAGCGTTGACCTCTTAAGCGGTTCTGATCCTAGTTCATTGAGAGACCTGAAGCCTTTCCAGGCTGGAAGCAGCTTTTCAGAAAATAACAGGCAACCCAGACGCAAGGGACTCTTGTTTCGCTTAATTGCTTCTTTGAGGGATGGGATCATAATTCTATTGAAGCAGGCCACAAGTTCATCATAGAAATCTTCCATTGATCTTGAAATATCAAGAATGACATTGTAGATTATCGGTTGGCCTATTTCCGACTTGCGGTCCATGGGCGATGCTCCAAATTCCGGATCGATTTCTATTTTTGCTCGTACATCCTTGAAATTTGTTAAAATAATCCAGGTTCTTTTCATGAACACTCCTTTTGTGGATATTTTTTGTGGTTAACAAATGAGCTCTTAATCAATAATTAAAAATACCATTTATTGTGGCTTCTCCTTTGTAATGAACTATTAGCAAAAAAATCTTGCTTTGGGCTCGCTTCAAAGAAGCAAAGCTTTCCTTAGGTTTTTGGCAGAAAGCTAGGGAAAAATTTGCTTCAAAAGAGCCTGGATAAAGGGCAAATAGGGAACTTATCAAGCAACACTCGATTCTAGCAATAAAGATTATTTTTGTCAAATGCCAGTGAGGAGCGATTGTACGGTGGGTTGACAAAAAAGTTCCCACTTGCTAGTTTGTGAGTAAGTTGAAGGCAGAGAAGTTCGTTAAAATATCAAGAAGGGAGGTGAAAAATGAGCCGTTATCGCAATGGCAGATGGAGAAAAAGGCGAAGGCGCGGAGGAAAGCCAAAAATGAAAGGCGGGGGAATTTTTGTAAATCGGAGAAGACCGGAATCACACTGGGTTTCATTTTACGATGTTTTTCTCAATACGAAAGAGCGCCTTTATTCCTGGTTTTATGGAGTGCCTGAAGGATCTTTTATACGCTGGAACAATAAGGGAAAGATTGTCGGGCATGTAACCAGGGCACAGCGTCCATGGTTTTCAAAAAAACGCTAAACAAAAATCGTCCAAAAGGACGGAAGGGAAAAAGAAAATGGCAAGGTTTTTTAAAAAAAGAGGCAATGGCAGAAAAAGAAGCAATGGAAATCACAGAAACAAGACAACATGCTGGCACTGCAGGCGTAAAATCTGGGGAAGGGTGTGGATTTGGAATAATCACCCAGTACATAAGAGATGCCACGACATCTGTTGTCAAAATCTCATATCCGGACGGAAGCTAAGAGACAGGATTATTCAATCCATGCCGCAGCGGCGAAAAGGATTTTGGGCCACACTGTTGGGGCGGTAGATCAGCGGATTAGTGAATCCATTATCAAAAAATTCGCGAAGCGATTCGCAGAAAAGGAGGTTTAAAAAATGTCGCTTAGGCAGAAGGAAGAAGAGCTTCGTAGGCGTATCAGCCAATCAATGTCTGATACTGGCTCATACAATTCTACGAGAAAGTGCAAAAAGCTGCAAAAGAAGTTGTTAAAAGTGCAGCGGAAGCGTAGAACAAACCGGAGGCGATGTCGATATTAATCATTAAAGTTTTAAAAGGCACGCGAACATCAGTTCGAATGCCCAGCCCTGTGTAATTTTATTACAGAGGGCTTGTAATGTTTTTAGGGGTATTATATAGAATTTTTTTGGGAATTTACAACTGCTAAAAAAGCGGTTTTTTTTAGGTCATATTTCAAAAGTTATCCACAGGTGCGTTACAGGCGAAAATGACGAAAAGTGGCTTGAATAAAGCACTTAAAAACCACGGGGAATGTAAAATGTCCGCGGGGGCTTTTATAATTTGTGAAAAATGGGGCAAGAGCCGGTTTTTCTTGCAAAAAATTTATTTTAAGCATAATATACTTATAGTCTTACAATTTTAATTTTTTCTAAATATGATTCCTATAATAAAGTTTTGTTTTTCTCCCATTTACAATTCTTTTTTTGAAAGATTTGTTAAATTTCCAATCCATGGGAAAGAGTTTCCTGCTGTAAAAGAAGTTATTAAAAAAATGAATAGATTAGAAAAAGAATGGAGGAAAATAGAAAAAAAGATTTTAAAAGGCTTAGTTAAATATACAAATCTCAATTGGCAAAAAAAAGAGATAGACTGTTATTTTGTTGGAAAGTGTATTCCCTTTTCTGATCCACTTACTATTTGCCCAAGAGAAAATAATAAAGAAACTGTAAATTTGTTAATTCATGAATTAATCCACCAACTAATCTTTCAGAACAGAAATAATAAAAAAGTTCAGAATATTTGGAAATATTTGGAAAAAAAATATAGAAAAGAAAGCAAATTAACAATCAGTCATATTATTGTTCATGCAATACATTCTAGAATATACGCCGAATATTTCAGCGAGCAGGAAAAGATAAATAATATAAGGAGAGATAATCAAGATATAAATTATGCCAGATCATGGGAAATAGTAAATGATTTAGGTTATCAAAAAATTTTGGATCAGCTGAGAAGTGGTGTAAGCTTGACAAAGTTTTAGCTTATTGCTTAAATATAGTATGATCTTTAACAAGGTCAATACTAGCCTAAAGGCAGAAAGGAGGACGACCAAAATGAAGAAGATTTCCCTTAGCGCTAAGAGAAAGCTTTTAAAGCAGTTTGTTATTGGCAAAAAAAGTGCTTATCTGAACTGCAGAAATTGCAAAGCTTGCTTTGGCGGACCGCCTGGCAGGTAGGGAATGACGACCGGGCTCCCTGAGTTTGTCGGGAGCCCTTTTTTTCTGTTAATCAATAGACAATGGGAGGACTGATGGAAAATGTAGAAATTGTTGGATTATTTTCGCTTCAATGGCATCTTACGGATGCCTGTCCAAATCATTGCTCTCATTGTTATATAACTGCTGACATGAGAGCAAAAAGAAAACTTTCATTGAATCAGCTTTGTGTTATAGCTACTGATTTTTTTGAAAGTTTTCGGGATCTGAATCTAATGAGGAGCATTTCATTCACCGGAGGGGATCCCTTGCTGCACCCTTATTTTTGGAAAATCTTGCGTTTTGTCAGAGAAAGAGGGGGCAGTGATTTGGAAATCAATATACTTGGCACACCGACATTGCTAACAAGGAAAACAGTTGTCCAGTTGGAGGAACAGGGTGTGCGCCACTATCAGCTTAGTCTCGACGGCATGAAAAATACACATGATTTTTTCCGTGGAAAGGGTAGCTTTAGCGAGACAGTAAAAGCGTTGAAGATGCTTTCCAAGACCGCCATCAAGCCGATAGTCCAATCCACGGTCAGTAAAATAAATTTTGGCGAGATGCCTGAAATTGCGGATGTGGCTATTGATAACGGCGCGGCCTTATGGGACTTTTCGAGATTTGTTCCAACTAAAGAAAATATAAAAGCCGCCATGTTTAATCCTTTGGAGTACAGACTTTTTTTGGAAGGTATGAAAGAACATTATCTCAAAAGTGGCTACAAGTACAATGTAGGCAGAAAAGACCCGCTTTGGATATTACTCGAGCCTCCTGAAAAGCATGAAGAATGTGGATGCGGTGAGTCTCAAACAGTTTCCGGTGGATGCACGATTGGATCGCTTGCGTTTTCAATTTTGCCAGACGGAAAAGTTATGGGATGCCGCAGGCATCTAGGTAGTACAATCGGAGTAGTTCCTGAGGAAAAATTCGAGGATATCTTTTTTGAGTCCAGAAATATGTGCAAGATGCAAAAACTGAAAAAGATTAAAAAATGTCAAAAATGTGAATGGCTTTTTCATTGCAGGGGCTGCAGAGCAGTTGCCTTCGGAGTCAGCCAGGATTTATATGCGAGTGATCCGCAGTGCTGGCTATGAGGATGCAGAAATGTATCCTCTTTTTTTTCTTATTTTTTAGGCTATATTTCAAAAGTTATCCACAGGTGCGTTACAGGCGAAAATGGCTAAACTTGGCTTGAATAAAGCACTTAAAAACCACGGGGAATGTAAAATGTCCGCAGGGGCTTTACAAATCCTAAATTCTGTGTATAATAAAGACAAAATCTAAACAGGAGGTGTACCTTGAAAACTGAATCAATTAGAAAGTTTCCGCACCTCCTTTTGGATAGGTGCAGAAAGTTTTGGAACTGGTGTAAGGCAGTTGGCTGGAAAAGATTCACGAAGTATGGTTTTTTTTACGCTCTCTATGTTGCAATAGTAGTCGGTTTTGATTGGCTGTATATGCCATGGTTGGCGATTAAATTCCGCTACTTCGCCATAGTCCCGCTGTATTTTTCACTTTTCATTGTTTCTTGGCTGGGGCTTCTTCTCTATCGGTCATTCAAAGAGGATATGCTGTTTATGGAAAAAATCAATGCCTGGTTAAACAATGAAGGTGATGGCGATACATTGTCGTCAAGAATTAAAGCAATGGTCAGGGGCAACCCTAAAAAAACTTTTGCTGCCATCTCAACCTGGTGGAGTCCGATTCACGGCTATCTCTATTTCAAGAAGGACAAGCAGGATAAGTTTTGGGAAACGTCCAAAAAATTTGCTGTCGGATCATTCTATTGCGCTCTTTTCTGGGGGGTGGTTATTGACATCCTGATTTTTCTCTGGGATATGTTCAGTGTTTGGGATATGGGAATATTTATCTTGGCCGCTCTGGCGGTTTTGAAGATGAAAAATAGAAATAAACAAAAAATATTATTGCAAATGGAGGGGCTACAGTGAAAAAGGTAATATTTCTTACAGGTGCAACAGGTTTTTTAGGTGGAGAGTTGCTCGTGTCGCTTTCTAAAGACGAAAGAATTGAAAAAGTATATTGTTTAGTGAGAGCCAGTGATAAAGAAAAGGCAATTAGCAGACTGAAAGAGGAGTTTAATCTTCACGCTGATAATTTTCCTAAAGATAAAATAATTCCCATAGTCGGCGATCTGCTGGACAATAACCTAACTGAAAGATTAATCGCCTTGCCTGAACTTGCAAGTGTTGACACGATTATCCATGCCGCTGCTGACACACACTTCACTGCTCAGAAGTATATGGAGCAGATAAATGTGGGTGGAGTGAAAAAGATTCTGCAGTGGGCAATGACTTTGAAAAACCTTAAGCTCTTCACGTATATTGGCACGGCAACCATATGCGGAAAGGAAAAAAGACATTGCGAAGTTTCAGAAAATGAGTCCCCTAACCCAGCGGTTGAACACATGGTCAAATATACTAAGACTAAAATGCTCGCCGAGATGGAAGTGCGCAAAACAATCCCTGCAGATAAGCTGTTGGTGGTGAGGCCTTCGTCCATAATGGGCGACAGCCGGAAACTTGAGCCAAGAGACTTCGCAATACTCTGGGCTCTCATTGCTGTAAATGAATTGCGGTTGATTCCGGCCAACCCGAATGCCAACATTGATATGCTTGGAGTTGACTATGTGGCTGAGGCGATCCATCGGTTGATCTTTGCTGAAAGGCGATACAATACTTATCATATTTCATCCGGATATAAATCAGCGACAAGTCTCTGTGAACTTTCTGAGACCGTAAAGAAATTGGATTGCTCAAAAAGACCCGACTTTCGTTTCATTGATTTTGACGAAATAGAAACAATGAAACAGTGGGCCAGATCCATATCGCGTAAAAAGCCAGTCGAGAATGTCAACGGCTGCAGCCAATATATAGAATATTGGCAGAAAAAACTTGGTTACAATGGTAACCTTCGTATAATCCTGAGTTGCCTTGAGGACTACCTGCGATTTGCAAATCAAGACATAGTCTTCGATAACAGCCGACTTTTAGCGGATACAGGTATGGGATTTCCGGTGCCAGCGCATGAATATGTGTCTAATGATTGGCCATACATGCAGGACATAGATGTTATGGCCTGGGCGCTAAATTCGTGAGTTCAATATAATCTCAAAAGGGGATGGATTTCCATCCCCTTTATTTATTTTTAAATATATTTTATAATGTAGGAGTAGCGTTATTTTACTTTAATTAATTTATTTTTCTGTAAGCATGTGTGATGTAAGCGCGTATAGCGGTTCCTACTTTTTATATTACTCCCACATCCCGTCCATAATTTTAATTTTAGCGCTAGGGTTTCTAGTGCTGTTTTCAGATGCAAAAAATAAAACAAACAGAATATATTTTTTTGTAGCATTTTCTATGGCTGTCTGGGTTTTAGCCGATCTGTTTACTTGGATATTTAGCAATCCTGAATATATAGTATTGGCGGAAAGACTTGCGACTCTGGGTATGTTTACGCCTGCATTAATAAGTCTCTTTATATATATATTTCCTGAAAATAAAAAGATTAATCTCAAAATAATTACAGCAGTTTTTGCCCCGCTTTTGCCGCTAGTTCCCCTTGTTCCAACCAAGCTCTACGTTAGCGGTATAGAGCCGCCACCAAGCTGTGAAACAATTACGGGTCCTTTATTTTTTTATATTATTCCTGTTTTGATTTATTATGTAGGTCTTAGTCTTTGGATAATAATAAAAAAATACAAAACCGTAGAGCATGATCAGAAGATTCAATTAAAAATTTTTATTTATGGGACAATACTGCTAACGCTACTGGCTATATTTACAAATATTATTCCAACTGTCTTTGGTGCCGGCGCTAGCGGGGACATGTTAACATTGCTAACGCCTGTGGGGGGGCTAGTTTTTACTGCATTTTGTGCTTATGCCGTTGTCAAATATAAAACATTCAACGCGAAAGTTGTTGCCGCACAAATGTTAACAGTAGTAATCTGGATTCTTATCGGATCTCAGTTTTTCTTTATACAAAATACGGTCAATTATTTTTTGACGGGCATAACGCTGTTACTTTCAATTGTCTTCGGTATATTTTTAATTAGATCCGTTAGAAATGAAGTTAAACGGAAAGAAGAATTACAGGGCATGTCGGATAAATTGTCGAATGCTAACGATCAGTTGCGGAAATTGGATAATGCGAAAAGCGAGTTTATTTCCATTGCTTCGCATCAGCTGCGCACGCCTCTCACCGCCATCAAAGGCTTCGTGTCCTTGCTTTTGGAAGGCTCATATGGAAAAGTTTCCCCCAAGCAGGAGGATGTGCTGAATAAAGTCTATTTGAGCAATGACCGGCTGGTGAATCTGGTGGAGGATTTGCTGAACATTTCCCGCATTGAATCCGGCCGGATGGAATTCAAATTTGAATTATGGCAAGTGGAGGATATCTGCCAGGAAGTTATGGATACTTTTGTCATCAAAGCCAAGGAGCACGGATTGAGCCTGGATTATAAAAAGCCGGCCGAACTTCTGCCCAAAATTATGGTTGACGGAGGCAAAGTCCGCGAAGTTATTTCCAATATGGTGGATAACGCGATCAAGTATACCCCCAAGGGGGGGGTGGTGCTTAAGGTTGAGAAAGTATTCGGCGACGCGCAGAGCATTGAAAGTCCGGAAGGAGCAATCAGAGTTACTGTTTCCGACACGGGCATCGGCATTCCAGAAACAGAATTGCCATATCTTTTCGCCAAGTTTTCCCGCGGGAAAGATATTAAGCGCCTGAACGCCGGCGGGACGGGACTGGGGCTTTATGTCGGGCGCAATATGATTGAAGCCAGCGGCGGCAAGATTTGGGCCGAATCAGAGGGGCAGGACAAAGGCTCGCGCTTCATCATCGAACTGCCGATCGGCGAAAACAAAGCCGAGGTGGAAAAACGGCTGGAGAAGTTTGTGGAGAAGATGTAGGAAATTATAATTTATGAATTTTGAAAAAGAAGATTTTGAAAAACATTGAATTAAAAATAATTTTGCCTGATTTTCAAAATGTTTTAGTTATTTTGAAAAAAATAAGAGCAAAATTCAGGGGCAATCTATTGCAGCTTGACACTTATTATAATTGTAAAAACGGCAGGTTGAAATTAAGAGAGATTAATGGAAAAAACTTTGAATTAATATTTTATAAGCGACCAGATAAAAAAAATTCAAAATTATCCGATTATCAAATAATTAAACTTAAAAAGAAACAGGCTAAAAATATTAAATTTGTTTTAAAGCGTTCGTTGGGGGAGAAAGTTTTAGTTAAAAAGAAAAGGAATCTATGGATATATAAAAACACAAGAATACATATGGATGTTGTTAAGAAACTGGGACATTTTTTAGAATTAGAAACCGTAATTCAAGGAAATAATTTTAAAAATGCTAGAAAAGAACATGCGAAAATAATCAATTTATTAAAAATTGACAGATTAAAAAAGATAAGCACTTCATACAGTGATTTATTATTAGCTAAATAGTATGGGAGCAAAAGAAAAACATTTTGTCGCATCCGGAATAATTATTAATGAGAACAAAGAAGTATTATTGATTAACCACAAAAAATTGGGAGTATGGCTTTATCCGGGCGGGCATATAAAAAAAGACGAAACTCCCGAGCAGGCACTTATCAGAGAAGTAAAAGAAGAGACTGGCTTAAATGTTGAAATATTGGGCGACAAGGATGAAAGCTTGGGTGATAAAAAGAACGATGTTTTTCCTCTGTGCAGCCCATATATTATTTTATGTGAAAAGATAAATGAGAAAAAAGATCATTATCACATCGATCTTATTTATTTTTGTAAAATTATAGGAAATAATAAAGGCATTTTGCAATATAACCCAAAAGAGGTTCAGGGCATTGGATTCTTTAGTAAAAATAATTTAAAAAATATCAATCTCTTTCCGAATTTTAGAAAGTTATTAGAAAAAGTTCTCGAATAAAAAAATCAGCAGGCCAGGACAAAGGCTCGCGCTTCATCATCGAACTCCCCATCGGCGAAAACAAAGCCGAAGTGGAAAAACGGCTGGAGAAGTTTATTGAGAAGATGTAATTCGCGGGAATTGCTCCGCTTGTTTTCTGGGCTTGGTTGTGGTAGTATCGAGCTATGAGTGAAGAAGAAATCAGAGAAAAAATTGAAGAAATAACGGATAAAATCATCCGTGAATACCAGCCGAAAAAAATAATCTTATTCGGTTCTTACGCATGGGGAACGCCAAGCAAAGATTCTGATATGGATTTGTTTATTGTGAAAGAAACGAAAAAAAATATTTTTGAAAGAAATCGAGAAGTGGGGAAGATTGTATTTGGCAGCCGGATAGCGATTGACGCGTTGGTCTATACGCCAGAACAGCTTAAGCGGCGAGAAGAAATAGGCGATCCATTTGTGAGAAAAATAATTGGTAATGGGAAAGTCGTTTATGAACAATGAGCAAAATAAAAAAGATCTTGTGATGGAGTGGATTTTGCGGGCGCAAGATGACGAGTTTAATATTTCCGGAATTTTGAAAGAACGCAATGGAACGCCGATGCATGTCTGCTTTATTTCCCAGCAAATGGCAGAAAAATATTTGAAAGCATTGCTCCTGTTTCATAGCGGAGATTATACGAAAATTCATAATCTGGCCGCGCTAGTCGCGCTGATTAGTTCGTATGACAAGTCAATTTCAGATGAATTGGTAGGCTCGGTGCTGATATTAGATCCATATTATATTGAGGCGCGCTATCCGGCTGACATTCCGGTGGAAAGTTTTACCTGGGAAATGGCCAAAGAGGCATATGAATCCGCGAAAAAAATTAAAACTTATGTTTTGTCTAAAATGGACAAATAATTTTTCCAAAACATTCGCGCGGGAAAACAAAGCCGAAGTCGAAAAACGGCTGGAGAAGTTTATTGAGAAGATGTAAAATATTCAAGATTATGCGATTTAATACTGAAGAAATTCCATACTTAAACGCAGAAGAAAATAATATTAATTTTGAAAAAAAGCGTTTTGAATTCTGGCTCGAAACAGTCCCTGCCGATATTCGGAGGCTTGAGTTTGATCTTTTTATTAGACAAAGAAAATTGTTTCATGCTGACATTTATCGCAATAGTAAGCGAGAGAAAAATGGCAGATTTACTCTTATTCCAAAATTCACAGAGGATGTTGATAGGAGTATGTGGGAAGCTTATAAAGAGAGTTTTTTAAGATATCCTGAAGGAATGAGTCGGCTTGAAAAAATTTTGGAGAAAGTGCGCCAGGATATTCCTGGAATTATAAAAGAGCATTCTAATGAAATTCAGGCTGAAAAAATACAATTAATAGCGCTTGGCGGATCTGGTTTTTATGGGCCAAGGCGAGCGGGAGAGTTTTTGTCAGACATTGATCTGAATTTTTTAATTAATGAGGAAACAAGCCAATTAAATTTCGAGCAATTACCTGATGCTAGTAGCTCTGATGAATTTCAATATCACATAAGGGCTACCGGTAAAGCAGATGAAGCAAGGGGAGAAAATTACGATATTCACTGGCTTTTATATCCGCATTTTCCAATAAAAAACGAGATATCCGATAAAGATCTTAAAATAATTATTCAAGAGTTGATAGAAGACACGAGAAAAAGAAGACAGGAGCTATTAAATAAAATCGATGTCCTTAATAATCTCCTAAAAGAAAAAGCAGAGTCTCTAATTATTGGATAATATTTTTAATGTTACAAGAGAAAAACAGTATAATTCAAGGGCTCAATGTTAGATATTATCAAAATGAAAAATTTAGCATAATTCAGCCTGTAATTTTTTTGCATGGATGGGGTTCGCGGGCCATGATTTTTGGAAAAATTTTTGAAAAATGCAGCAACATTTTAGCAGTTGACCTGCCCGGCTTTGGCGGTTCTGAAGCGCCAAGGTCCGCGTGGTCGTTGTCGGATTACGCTTTTTTTATTAACGAGTTTTTTGAAAAGATGGGCATAGAAAATCCAATTATTGCGGGACATTCCTTTGGAGGAAGTATTGGAATAAAATATTGCTCCAAATTCAGCAATGTTAAAAAATTAATACTTATGGGGAGTGCGGGAATCAGAGAGAAAACTGCGAAAAAATATCTTTTTTTTATGTTTTCAAAAATTCTCGTAATTTTATGGCGTTTGCCGATTATTAGGGCTTCAAAAGAATCGATAAGAAAATATTTTTATAAACTGATTGATTCCGAGGATTATTTAAATGCGGGAATGCTTGCAGATACCTACAAAAAAATCATAAACGAAGATTTGAAGGAGGATTTGAAAAAAATTCATACGCCCGCAGTGCTTATATGGGGAGAAAATGATCTTGATACTCCGATACAAAATGCAAAATTAATGCACAGCCTGCTTAAAAATTCCCAGTTATATATTATTCCAAATGCCGGACACTATGTTTTTTTGGACAACGAAGCGGAATTTGAACATATATTTTTAGCAAATATGAAATGATTTTAAAAAATCTTATTTACATCTTGCAAAGCGGGGGTTACTATCTGGGGAGATTTTTGAAATTTGTCTATACGCATCCAAAATGGTGGAAACTGGAACAGCGACAAAAAATAGTTTGGACTATTAAAGCTCGATTGATTTGGATTCTTAGTTGTATTATTTTTTGGTCTATTTTTTTCTTGTTTTTCATATTATTCAAAGAAAAAGGTCTAATTATAATTCCTTTTTTGCTTTTGCTTTTGCCCCTCTTAATTGGCGCTTCTTTTTTATTTCTAAAACCATTTGATTTTTTGGCTAAGCAACTAAAAATTAACACTGCTCGAAAAATTATCGCTGGCAGCAAGGCATGTGTCATAGGCATAACCGGAAGTTATGGAAAAACAAGCGCCAAGGAAATACTGTCCTCAATTCTTGAGCAGAAATTTTCGGTGATAAAAACTCCGGAAAATGTGAACACGGATATCGGAATTGCTAAGTTTATTTTAAAAAATAAAGCGGTTTTTAATAATAAGAGCATTTTTATTGTGGAGATGGGCGCATACCAAAGAGGGGAGATAATAAAAATCTGCAAGATGGTTCAGCCGTCATATTCTTTTTTGACAGGAATTAATGAAGCGCATTTGGAAAGGTTTGGAAGCCTGGAAAACATAATATATGGAAAATTTGAATTGCCTCAAAATACCAAAGAAATCTCATTTTTGAATTTTGACGACGATAATGTTAAAAATAATTATGGCAAGTTTAAAATAAATAAAATTGTTGGAATTTCAAAAGATGAAGCAAAAAACATTGGTTTAAAGGACGATTTTAAAGGGCTGCAATTTGAATGGCGGGAAGCAAAATTTGAAACAGTTCTTTTGGGTGAACATAATATTACGCTTATTTTATTATGCGCAAATCTTGCCAGCCATTTTTCAATGTCGCTGACGGAAATTAGCGAAGGCGTTAAAAAAATCAAGCCTATAGCGCATAGATTGGAATTGATTTATAATTTAAACACGGATGTTGTTGTTATAGACGATAGTTATAATGGTAATTTCGACGGTTTCGTCAGCGGCATAAATTTACTTAAACGAGCCAGGGGCAGAAAGGTGGTGCTTACTCCAGGCCTTGTGGAGCTGGGATCTAAAGCGCAAGATATTCATGAAAAAATAGGCGAATTATATGCCAAGAATGTTGATCTGGTTTTTCTTATAAAAAACAAATTGACTGATAATATAATTGAAGGTTTGAAAAAAAATAATTTTTCCAATTACAAGGTATATGAAAATACGCAAAAAGCGCACGATGATTTGAAAAACATACTCAAACCGGGGGACACGATAATTTTTCAAAATGATTTAACGGATAATTATTTTTGATGCACAATCAAAAAATACGCCATATGATTGAAAACAAAAAACAGCTGATTATTGGAGTCTTTTTTGGAAGTCGGAGTCCGGAACATGAAGTTTCAATTATAACCGGGCAGTTGGTGATCTCCGAACTTAAAAAGCTCGGCTACAATGTTCAGCCAATTTATATAGATAAAAATGGCCGATGGTTTTCAGATGAACGATTGGGATATTTGAAGTTTTTTACTGATTCAAATTTTGAAACGCAACTAAACAAACTAGATTCGCGCTTGATCGATCTTGACGCGAAAAATAATAAACTAGTTTTAAGAAATAAGAATTTATTTTCAAAAGAAATAAAAATTGATATTGCTTTTCCTGCTTTTCATGGGATGAATGGGGAAGACGGAACCATTCAGGGACTTTTTGACTTGTGCAACATCCCGTATATTGGATGCGAGGTTGCCTGTTCAGCTATTACCATAGATAAGATTATAACCAAGCAACTCTATAAAAGCGAAAATATAGCTACAACATCTTTTGTGCATTTTACCGCCGAAGAATGGTCTAAAAACAAAAATTCAATCACGGAGCGCGTAAGAAAAATTCAATGGCCGGTTTTTGTTAAACCAGCCAGACTTGGATCTTCCATTGGAATTGCCAAAGCTCATAATGATGAAGAGTTGGTTAACGCATGCGAGGTTGCTTTCCATTACGATAATAGAGTTATTATTGAAGAGAGCGTGGAAGATTTGACGGATATCACCTGCGCTGTTATAGGGAATAATGATCCAGCACCATCCTTGGTGCAAGAGTCAGTTTTTCGAGGAGAACATTTTAGCTATGAATCAAAATATCTTGAAGATGGTGGAATACAACTTGGAAATGCTCAAAAAAATATCATTATTCCCGCGAGATTAAGTGAGCAAAAGACAAGAGAGGTGCGGGATATGGCGGTTAAAATTTTCAAGCTTTTTAACTGCGCGGGAATCGCACGGATAGATTTTCTTTATGACAAAAAAAGTGATAAAGTTTATGCGAACGAAATCAATACTATGCCTGGAACGCTATATCATCACCTCTGGAAGGCCAGCGGTATGGAAATCGGCGTGGTTTTGGAAAAGCTTTTGGAATTGGCGCTACAGCGGTATCAGGAAAAGAATACAGTTACCCTTACATTCAAGTCGGACATACTTAGTCATGCAAATTCAATAAAGCTGCAAATAAAAAAAGAATTTTAAGGCTAATCTCATCGAACTGCCGATCGGCGAAAACAAAGCCGAGGTGGAAAAACGGCTGGAGAAGTTTATTGAGAAGATGTAGGATGCATGGAACATAGAGTATAAAGCAAAAGCTGGCGACGGCTTTTTTTGCAACCTTGCTTCGCAGGCTTGTTTATGTTAGTATTGGACCATGAGTGAAGAAGAAATCAGGGAAAAAATTGAAGAAATAACGGATAAAATCGTCCGTGAATATCAGCCGGAAAAGATAATCTTGTTCGGTTCTTATGCTTGGGGAACACCGAATAAGGATTCCGACCTTGATTTTTTTATCGTAAAAGAGGCCGAAAATACCAGGACAATAGCCAGAGAAATTGATCGTTCTGTTTTTCCTCGTTATGTCGCCATGGATTTTGTCGTTTATACGCCCGAAAAATTTCAAAAATGGAAATCTCTTGGAGATCCGTTTTTGACCAAAATTATTAATCAAGGAAAATTACTTTATGAAAGGACATAAAGAAGTTGTGGAGCTTTGGTTTCGAAAAGCGGACGAGGATGAATTGAATATTAAATCTATTTTGAAGCATAAGGATGGTACGCCGGCCGCTGCTTGTTTTCTTGCCCAGCAAATGGCGGAAAAATATTTGAAAGGCCTTTTGATTTTTGCAAAAAACGATTTATTAAAAATTCATGATCTGGTAAAACTCGCGGAAGTTCTTTCTGAATCCTTCCCTGATATAAGTGCAATCCATGACGAAGCAAGTATGCTAAGCGGTTTTTATATTGAAGCTCGTTATCCCGGTGATTTCCCGGAATTTTCCTGGGCGGAAGCGGAAGAAGCTTATGAGTCAGCGAAAATAATCAAAAAATTTGTATCGGGGAAAGCTGGATAGTATTTTCTGCCAAGTTTTTCCGCAGTAAGGATATATCGAACTGCCGATCGGCGAAAACAAAGCCGAAGTGGAAAAACGGCTGGAGAAGTTTATTGAGAAGATGTAATAAAATGAAGGACTGTATTTTTTGTAAAATCGTGCGCGGTGAATTGCCGGCGCATAAAATCTGGGAGGATAAAAAGCATCTGGCGTTTTTGTCTATTTTTCCCAACACCGAAGGTTTTTCGGTAGTAATTCCTAAAAAGCATTATTCTTCATACGCTTTTGACGCGAGCGAAAAAGTTTTAGCTGATCTCGCGAAAGCTTCCCAAAAAGTTGGAAAATTGCTGGACAAAAAACTAGGGGATGTGGGGCGAACGGGAATGATGCTTGAAGGCTACGGGGTGGATCATTTGCACGCCAAACTTTTTCCCATGCACGGCACCAAAGACAAAAAATGGAAACCGCGCGCGTCCAAGGTCAATAAATATTTTGAAAAATACGCAGGCTACATTTCCTCGCACGATTTCAAACGCGCGGACGACGGCAAGCTGGCGAAACTCGCGAAAAAAATAAAAAAATAGACCAGTATTACGCCGGGTCACCAGCCCGGTTTTTCATTTGGCAAAAAGACTTATTTATAATACACTAAGAGCATGAGGATAGTTACAAATAATGAAAAAATAACCCTAAAAGAACTGGGCGAAATGGCTCAAAAGATGTTTGGCAACCTGGTCAAGGGCGTGGTTGATGTCGAAAAAGAAATAATGGCAGTTGACGCCGATCTGCACGCAGATGAGGAAGCGCTTCTTTTGGAAAAAGGCTCTGAACAGAAGAATCTGTGGGGAGTTAATTTTTATCCGGAAATGAAGGACGATGATTTTGTCGAATTTGATTCCATGATTAATTTACGCCCTTCGCAGAATAATCGCAGCCGCGGAGTGGAAGATGCTTCCATCCGGGAAAAAATAATAAAAATAGCGGATAAATTAATTATAAAATGAATATTCAACATAAAAATTTAGCCGGTGGGCGCTGGAACGAACTTTCTTTTTTTGAGCAGATGGCTAATGTGGGCAGTGAAGTTGAACGCACGATCAACTGGAAGAAGAAAGGAAATGCCGAGTATAGCCAAATGGCGCTGGAAAGAGCGCTAGAACTGCTGGATTTTTCCAGAGCTGACAAAAAAAACAAAAAGCGTTTGCGAGAAGTCTCCCGAGTAAGAGAAGCTATTGTTGATCATTTTTTTGGAAGAAACGAATACGCATCTTCCGATGAATCCTGGCAGAAATATTTTTATGCTTTCAATTACGCAGCCAGAGCGTCGCGCTAAAAATTAAATTATTTTTATGAACCCCGTTAGAAATTCAAGTAAATTTCATGGCGGGATTAAAAAGACAATGAATATTTCTAACGGGGTGAAACAATCACAACTTTTCACCAAGACCCAAAAAGATGCGCCGAAGGATGAAGTGAGCGTGAACGCGCAACTTTTAATCCGAGCCGGCTTTATTAATAAAGAAATGGCAGGAGTTTATTCCTACTTGCCATTGGGTCTTCGGGTTTTAAACAAGGTAGCAGATATTATTCGGGAAGAAATAAACAAAATTGGCGGACAAGAAATGCTCCTGACTGTATTTCAAGGAAAAGAAACCTGGGAAAAAACAGGGCGTTGGGATGACAAAGCAGTGGACAACTGGTTTAAAACTTCGCTTAAAAATGGAACAGAGCTGGGACTCGGCTTTACTCATGAAGAGGCAATCGCGCAGATAATGAAAAATTATGTTTCTTCGTATAAGGATTTGCCAATCTACGCCTATCAAATACAAACTAAATTCAGAAACGAAATGCGTGCGAAATCCGGGTTGATACGCGGCCGGGAGTTTTTAATGAAAGACTTGTATTCTTTTCATATAAATCAGGAAGATCTTGACGAATATTATGAAAAGGCAAAAAAAACATACGGAAAAATTTTCAATCGGGTGGGATTAGGAGAAAAAACATATATAACAATAGCTTCCGGCGGTTCTTTTTCCAAGTATTCGCACGAATTTCAAACGATAGCCGAAGCTGGCGAAGATTTGATTCACATTTGTAATAAATGCGGCGTGGCTATTAATGAAGAAATTAAAGGCGAAACTGAAGCCTGTCCGGAATGCAAGGGGACTGATTTTCGCAAAGAAAAGGCGGTTGAAGTGGGAAATATTTTCAAGCTGGGGGAAAAATTCAGTGTGCCAGCTGGATTGGCTGTAGATAATAAAAATGGAGAAAAAACTCCGGTGGTCATGGGTTCCTATGGAATCGGGCCCGGAAGAGTAATGGGAACGATCGTGGAAGTTTTCCATGACGAAAAGGGGATAATATGGCCGGAAGCAGTCTCTCCGTTTCAGGTCCATTTAATTAGCCTGGGAAAAAATGAAGAAGCGGAAAAAATTTATCAGGATTTAGTTAAAAAAGGCATTGAAGTTTTATTTGACGACCGCGACGAAACAGCCGGCAAAAAATTCGCGGACAGCGACCTCATTGGCATTCCCTATCGCGTGGTCGTGAGCGAAAAATCCTTGCAGGCCGGCGGACCCGCCAGCAACGCTTCGCGTAGCGATGCGGGCTGGGTGGAAGTCAAAAAAAGAAACGAAAAAGAGGGAAAGATCGTTGAGATTTCAGAATTTTACAAAATACTGTAGATTTTCAAAAAGTGCCATCAAAATATTTTTTGAGGGCTTTTGTTTAGATAAAAATCATGAAAATTACCCTGTCAAAATACGCCGGGTTTTGCGACGGAGTGAAGCGGGCGTATGAAGCTATAATTTCAGCGGTGGAGGATCCTCGGGTGAAAAAACCCATCTATGTTTTGGGTTCTTTAGTGCATAACGCCGATGTGGTCAAAAGCCTTGAAGACTTGGGCGTGCAGAAAATGAAAATGGACCGAAATTTATTTAAGAATTTGCGCGCGTTGAAGGGCAAAATTGGCACGCTGGTGATTACCGCGCACGGCATGGGTCCGAGCATCTACGAATTTTGCAAACAGGAAAAAATAAATCTCATTGACACCACTTGCCCGCGGGTTATGAAAGTGCAGCGGTTGGCTAAAAATTTTTCTGAGAAACTCGGCAGACTGATTGTGGTTGGCGACAAGAATCATAAAGAAACAAAGGGCATTGTTGAGTGGTCGAAAAACACCGGCATAGTCGTGGAAAAACTAAGAGATATAAGAAAACTCCAGTTAAAATCATTCAAAAATGTCACGGTTTTGTTTCAGACTACGCAAAATCTGGATTTGGCGGAAGTCGTTAATTTTTTTATGCACAATTTTTGTCCGAATGCCAAAATCATGAACACCATCTGCCTGGCTACCTATCATCGCCAAAATGAAGTGAAGAAAATCGCGGAAATGAATGAGGCGGTGGTAGTCATCGGCTCTCCGGAATCAGCCAACTCCCGGCGCTTATGGGAAATTGCCAAAAAAATAAATTCACGCTCATATTTTGTGGAAAACTTCCGGCAAATTGAAAAAAAATGGCTCAAAAATATTGACCGGATCGGCATCGCCGCTGGAGCCTCAACCCCGCAATGGGTGATAAACGATGTGGTGTCTTACTTAAAAAATTATTAAGTTCAAGCTTTTGGAAATTGGGCGCGTGCTGTTGCCTTTTTATTTTTTTTGAACTATAATATAGCCATGAGGCCAATGTGTAATTAGCTGCGAAAATATGCCAAATATCATTATTGTCGAAGACGATCCGATGATTTCGGAGATATATCAGAAAAAATTTGTTGATAGCGGTTATCAGGTTTTTTTGGCGACTTCCGGAGAGCAGACCCTGACGATTGCCAAAAAAGACAAAATCGACCTGGTGCTTTTGGATTTGATTATGCCGAAAATGAACGGTTTTGAGGTGCTGGAAAATTTGCGTGGCGGAGGATATGACCCGAACATCAAGGTAATAGTTTTCAGCAATTTGAGTTCAAGCGAAGACCGGGAAAAAGCGGCTAAACTGGGGGCCAATGGTTTCATTGCTAAATCCGAATTTTCGCCAAGCGACCTGGTCAAGGAAGTGGGAAGGCTCCTGGGCCAATACCAGGAACAGGGAAAAAACGAAAGTCGCGCCGCCAATCAAGAGGCGGTTCCTTCAGCTTCAGCCAAAAAGATCCTGATGATTGAAGATGAAGATATTTTTATTGAAATGTTCGGGGAAAAATTGAAGCAGGAAGGTTATGCGGTTTCGTTTGCGAGAAACGGCGCCTGGGGCGTGAAAGACGCGCTGGTAGGCAAGTTTGATCTTTTCATTATCGATATGGTGATGCCGGCCATGAGTGGAGAAGAAATGATAGCCAAGCTCAAAATGGAAGACAGCACAAAAAATATTCCGATTATTGTTTTGTCGGCATCCGTCGAAGATGAAACAGCCAAGCGCGTCGAAGCGATGGGCACCAGCGCCTATTTTGTGAAAACTCAAGTCACGCCTAGCGACTTAGTAAAAAAGGTTGATGAATTGCTAAAGTAGAAATATTTATGGAACGAACTCTCATTGCTGATGCTCCCAACAGAATAGGCCAGAATGTGAAATTATCAGGCTGGGTAAATGTGCGCCGCGATCACGGCAAGCTGGTTTTTATTGATCTGCGCGACCGCAGCGGAACGGTGCAAATGGTGATTATTCCCGACAAAGAAGAAGCGGCCAAAATCGCCAAAGATATCCGCAGCGAGTATGTGATAGAAGTTGAGGGTTTGGTAAAACAGCGCCCCGGCGGAGCCAAAAATGAAAAACTCCCCACTGGCGGAGTGGAGATTGAGGTGGAAAAAATTACAATTTTAAATGAAGCAAAAACTCCGCCCTTTGAAATAAATGAGGACACAAAAGGTATTCATGAAGATATAAGGTTGAAATACAGATATCTTGATTTACGGAGCGAGCGGATGAAAAATAATATAATAATGAGAAGTAAAATTGTTAAATATATTCGTGATTTTTATGCTGAAAAAGGATTTATTGAAATTGAAACTCCTATTCTTACAAAAGGAACACCTGAAGGTGCGCGCGAGTATATTGTGCCATCGCGTTTGCATGGAGGAAAGTTTTATGTTCTTCCGCAATCTCCGCAGCAGTTTAAGCAATTATTGATGGTGGCCGGGTTTGAAAAATATTTTCAGATTACCAAATGTTTCAGAGATGAAGATCAGAGAGGCGATCGGCAGCCGGAATTTACCCAGCTGGATGTGGAAATGAGTTTTCCGGAAAGTAATATTATTCGGGAGCTTTTTGAAGAGTGTTTGGTTGGCATCGTAAAAGAATTTTTCCCGGAAAAGAAAATAACCCAAATTCCCTTTCCGGAAATTGAATATCAAGAGGCGATGGAAAAATATGGCAGCGACAAGCCGGATCTACGCGAAAACAAAGATGATCCCAATGAATTAGCGTTTTGTTGGATCCTTAACTTTCCCCTTTTTGAAAAAAATAAAGAGGGGCTTCTGACATCTTCCCATCATCCGTTCACAGCGCCTTTTGATGAGGATATTGAGTTATTGGAAAAGGCACCTGAAAAAGTGCGAGCCAAAGCCTATGACATTGCCTTAAATGGTTATGAAATCGGAGGCGGAAGCATAAGAATCCACAAAAAAGATTTACAGCATAAAATTTTTGAGATTTTGGGGCTGGACGAAGAAACTATTCAAACTCGTTTTGGCCATATTCTGGAAGCTTTTAAATATGGAACGCCGCCGCACGGGGGAATTGCTCCCGGGATAGATCGCCTGCTTATGATTTTAATGAACGAGCCCAACATTAGAGAAGTTATGGCTTTTCCAAAGACGGGAGAAGCGGAAGATTTAATGATGGGAGCGCCCAGTGAACTTACTAAAGAACAGCTTAGCGAAGTGAGCATCGCAATAACAAAAAAATAAGACAAAAATGGCACATGATGAAAAATTAGACGCCGGGCGGATACACCTCACCAGTTTCGTTTCCTTTTTGATGGGTTTTTCGCAGGCGGTTTTAGTATATGTAATATCATCTTATTTCCAGCTGGCGACCGGCACGGAAAATGTCGGGGTTTTTTATGCTGCCTCATATATTATTTTTTTGGCTGTACTTCTGAATCTCCACAAAGTAATGCGAGTTTTGGGCAAGGCCAATGTTTTTTATTTCGCGCTGCTGGCTAAAATTATCGCGATTGTTTTTTTGATTTTTTCCAATCCATCTTCTATTGGGATTTTGCTCCTGATGTTGTATATAATTTTAGGCCACATTGAATGGGTGGCGCTGGATGTGATTATTGAAAGTTTTTCCACTGATAGAATGTCGGGGCGCATTCGAGGATTGCATTTAACAATTCTCAACGCCGGATTTTTGTTCGGGCCTTTTGTTTCAACATATATCCTGGAAAAAATCGGCTTTCAGGGAATTTTTGTCTTTTCTCTTGTTTTCAACGCATTTGTTTTTATTTTTGCCCTCTTAAGTTTCCGCAATGTCAACCACCGCTTCGAGCAGAAATTGAAAATCATCGATGTTTTCAAAAAAGTTGTGGGCAGAAAAAATGTTTTGCGCATCTACTATATTTCATTTGTTTTGGAATTTTTTTACGCGCTGATGCTAATTTATACCCCGATTTACCTCCGCGACCTCGGATATTCCTGGGAAAATATCGGCATTATGTTTACGGTAATGCTTATTCCTTTTGTAATTTTGCAATATCCGGCCGGAATACTGGCGGACAAAAAAATCGGTGAAAAAGAAATGCTGATTTTCTCTCTTTTTATGATGGCGGTGGCGACGGGCGCGATTTATTTTGTCGGCGCGGGAACCGTGGCTATTTGGGCGGCGATTCTTTTCGCGACCAGGATTGGCGCGGCGCTCATTGAAATTTTGCGCGATTCTTATTTTTTCAAGCGAATTGACGGGCGGGATGTCGATCTGGTGGATTTTTTCCGGACCGCTCTGCCAGCGGCTTATATTTGCGCGGCAACCCTTTCTTCCTTTGTCCTCTTCCTTTTTCCGACCAAATATATTTTTATTCTGACGGCCATGGTTGTTCTGTCCGCCCTTTATCCCGCCTTCAAACTCAAGGACAGCCAATGCGAGGCGGAAATACAGAGTCTTCCTAGAACGGGGTTCTAGGAAAGATAGTTTGTTTACCCCGACACCAATTGACCAAATTATTTTTAGGGAAAACCAATAATTTTAGCTCTGTAAAAAGTTTGTTTCACTCAATTTTTCCCGAGGTCAATTGGTGTGGGGGCGAGTTTAAGCCTCTCAAAAAGCCAAGGGAATGTAGGAACGCCCAAAAAGAGGACGCTTTTTTGATGTTTTTTTGCATTTGAAAAGAAGATGCAAGTGTGCTATGATATTGGAGTAATAATTAAGTCAAAACAATGGCGATTTCCAAAAAAATTATCCAATATCTGGATGACAGTAAATATAAATACGAAATTGTGGAGCATAAAACCACTTATACCGCCTGGGATACGGCGCAGACGGAAAAGATTAAGCCGCAAGAAGTGGCGAAGGCATTGGTTATGAAAGTTGATGGCGATTATATTCTGGCGATGCTGCCGGCCAATCGGAATTTGGACAAACAAAAATTGCTGAAAACTATCAATGCCGGACGGAAAAAAATAGGCGCAAAGAATTATAAAAAAATTGATTTTGCCAAGGAGGCCTGGATGAAAAAAAATCTGCCTGGCAAAGTCGGCGCCACTCCGCCATTCGCCAAAATTATCAAAATTGATATTTTTATTGATTCACTGTTAGCTAAAAACAAAAAAATATATTTGGGGAGCGGAGAATATACAAATTCTATCAGAGTAAATACCAATCAATATTTAAAAATAGAAAATCCGGTCAAAGGAATTTTTAGCAAAAAGAAAAATTAGCATGTATCAATGCAAACTGGAAAAATTTGAGGGGCCGATGGATTTGCTTTTGTCGCTCATTGAGGAAGAAAAACTGGATATTACCGAAATCAGCCTGGCGCGCGTAGCCGGCCAATATCTGGAATACATTAAAAACAACGAAAAAATCCAGCTGGAAAATCTGGCGGATTTTTTAGGGGTGGCCTCGCGCCTCATCCTCATCAAATCGCGGGCGCTACTGCCGACACTGGAACTTTCCGGCGAAGAAGAAGAGGAAATCAAGGATTTGGAGCAGCAGCTTGCGGAATACAAAAAATTCAAAGAGGCCGCGCTCACGCTCGGAAAGATGTCGCAACTTGGGAAAATCTGTTATTCTAGGGAAGGCTTCAGCGGAGTGCGGGCGATTTTTTATCCGCCCGAAGGCATCGGAGTTTTTGATCTCAAAAAACATTTTTTAGCGGTGCTCGCGGAGATTCCGCTAATTGAAAAATTGAGCGAGGAAATCATAGGCGAGGTGGTGACGCTCGAAGAAAAAATAAATGATTTACAGAATATTCTGCGCGGAAGGATTGAAACTAGTTTTTCCGACATAACTTCTGAAGCTAAAGATAAAATTGAAGTCATAATTTCATTTTTAGCAATGCTGGAGATGATAAAGCAGCGGATAATCAATGTCGAACAGGGCAGCCTGTTTAAAGAAATAAAATTAAGCGTAAAAAGGGCTAACGCAAATTAATGGAACAGGAAAAGTTGAAATCTAAAATAGAAAGTATGCTTTTAATCAGCGGGGATCCGGTGAAAATTTCCCGCATTGCCAAAATCACCGGCGTCGCGAGGCCGGAGGTGGAAAATGCCATCATGGTTCTTTCCGGCGAATATTCTTCCGGTGGAAGGGGATTCGTTATAATTAAGAAGGAAGACGAGATCCAGCTGGCGACCAATCCGGAAAACGCGGAAATTATTTCCGATTTGATTAAGAGCGAAATTCAGGAAAATTTAAGCAAAGCATCACTGGAAGTCCTTTCCATCATTGCTTATCGCGGACCGGTTACGCGCGCCGAAGTAGAGGCCATCCGCGGAGTCAATTGCAGTTTTACTCTGCGGGCGCTTCTGATGCGCGGGCTTCTGGAGCGGATGGATAACCCCAAAGATAATCGAAGTTATATTTATAAAATTTCTTTTGACTTTTTGAAAAAAATGGGCATAAAGAGCGCTGATAAATTGCCGGATTTTGATAAGCTTTCAAAAGATAAAAGAATAGACAGCATAATTGGATAATTTTATTTAATGCTTAATATAATTTTAACCTTAATCCTCCTGCCTTTCATCCCTGTCTGGTCGTATGGGAACATTCCAATTGAAGTTGATGATATTTTTGCCAACTCCAGTAAAACTATTTGTCTGGTGAGCGCAGATTCTAATTGCAATGGCGGATCGCAGGTTTTGGGTGAGCAAAAACAAAATGAATCTGCGGCGGATTTAAATAAGATTGAAGGCGGCGGGTTCAATGGCTATAATCTTTTCCCAATTGATAAGGCATTGGCCTCCGGCTTTGTGCCGGTGAAAAACACCAGCGCGCCGGACATCCAACTGTGGGCGGATTCGTCAGTTGCCGTTGACGCGGAAAGCGGGACGCTGCTGCATTACAACAACGGGCGCCGGCATATGCAAATCGCGTCGCTGACTAAAATGATGACAGCCGTGCTGGTAATGGAAAAAATAAAAGATTTGGATGAGGAAGTTTTAATAACTAAGGACTCTTTGAACCGCGCCGGAACTATAGTAGGTTGTCCAACGAGCACTTTTTGCAACGGGGAAATTATGGTTGCCGGAGAAAAAATTCACGCCATTGATCTTTTGAAGGCTATGCTGATGAACAGCGCCAATGACGCGGCGGCGAGTTTGGCGGCGCATATTGCTGGCACGGAAAAAGAATTTGTAAAAATGATGAATGAAAAAGCCCAAGATCTCGGACTCAAGGATACGCATTTTTGTACGGCTTCAGGCCTCGAAATTGACGGACAGGAGGACCAATGCTATTCATCAGCTTATGATATCGCGCGCATCGCCGCCTATTCTTTGCAATACAAAAAAATTTGGGAGATTATGGAAATTCCGGAAGGGAAATTTTATTCAACCGACGGGAAATATGAGCATGATCTTAAAAATACCGATCTGCTTTTGGATAATGTGCCAAATTGCATCGGCGGAAAAACCGGATTTACTCCGCTCGCCGGAAAATCTTTGCTTTTGGGAGCGCTTGATCCGACGCGCAAGCATAAAGTCATCGCGGTGGTGCTCAATGACGAATACCGCTGGGACGATATGAAAGCGCTCGTGAGCTGGGTTTTTAGTAATTATAAATGGCAGTGAGTTTTTTAGAGCTGTCCCGCAGCCAATTCCAATAAAGTTTAAGTGTTGTGCTTGGCTTTAATTGCGAATTCGCCTGCGGCTAAGTTTAGATAAAAGATTAAATTTAAATAGCGAATTGGTGCGGGATGCTCATTTTTGTTCCTGCTCGCTTCGCTCGCAGACAAAAATGGCACATATAGCCAACATTGAAACAATTCCGACAGTGGTAAATATTTTAAAAATACTTTTTACCGCGCTCATTGCGTTTATGGCGGCTTTTTTGGCGACGCCGCTTCTCACCAATTTTTTATACAAAAATAAATTAGGCATAAAGATAAAAGAAAATTCAGTTGATGGAAAGCCGTTGCAATATGTGAATGTGCTCCACAAGGACAAAAGCGGAACGCCGACCATGGGCGGAATTTTAGTGTGGGCGACGGTTTTAATTTTAATTTTTGCCTCGCATTATCTTTTTCCGTTTATTGCCAAGTGGACGAATACTAATTTTATCGCCCGGCTGGATTTCTTAAGCCGCGCTCAAACCTGGTTGCCGCTCTTCGCGCTGGTGACGGCTGGAATTCTCGGGCTTTGCGACGACTGGATGAGTGTCCGGCGCGTTGGATCGAACAAGGGCGGCGGAATGCGTTTTGCCAAGCGTTTTGGCTGGCTGATTATTATTGCCATTCTTGGAGCCTGGTGGTTTTATTTCAAATTAGACTGGCACTCGATCCATGTTCCGGCCGTGGGTGCGTTTGATATTGGCTGGTGGTATATCCCGCTTTTTATCTTTGTCATTCTTTTTACCGCTATTTCTTCCAATGAAACTGACGGCCTGGATGGACTCAATGGCGGGATTATGCTCACCGCTTTTTCTTCTTTTGCCATCATCGCGTTCGCGCAGAATAAAATGGATCTGGCCGCTTTTTGCGCGGCTATTGCCGGGGCGCTCTTGGCATTTCTTTGGTTTAACATCTATCCTGCGCGGTTTTTTATGGGGGATACGGGCGCGATGTCGCTGGGGACGACTTTGGGCGTAGTCGCGCTGCTGACTAATTCCGTGCTGGTTCTATTTATAATTGTTTTTATTTATTTTCTGGAATCTGGCAGCGTGGCCATACAGTTATTTTCCAAGAAATTTTTGCATCGCAAAGTTTTTTTGGCCGCGCCGCTCCATCATCATTTCGAAGCTAAGGGCTGGCCGGAAACCAAGGTCACGATGCGCGCCTGGATTTTCACCTTTGTCACCGCTGGCATCGGCATCATAATCGGGATTTTGGGAATGGGGAAGTAAAAAATATAAAATATAAAAACTGCTTTCATGATAGAACATCCTTATAAACTGGAGTTTGTAAGGATGAGTGTAGAGATAAGTATTTAAATTAAGTAAATTTATGAGCTTAAAAAGAATTCAAGACGCGGATGTGGAAAATAAAAAAGTTTTGATGCGGGTGGATTTTAATGTGGCAGTAGGGGATGGAAAAGTTAAAGAAGCTTTCAAAATCGCGGCTTGCCAAGAATCAGTCAAATATTTATTGGAAAAAGGCGCGAAAGTGGCTTTAATTTCCCATTTAGGAAGACCTGATGGAAAGGTTAATCCAGAATTTTCACTTGGACAAATAAAAAATGATATCAAAAATATTTTAGGCATACAAATAAACTTTGTTGAGGATTGTGTTGGAGAAAAGGTTAGTGCGGGACTTGATAGTTTAGCACAAGACGAAGTGCTGCTTTTGGAAAATGTCAGATTTTATCCTGGCGAAGAGGTTAATGATGACGAATTCTCGAGGAACTTGGCTTCTGGCTTTGATATTTTTGTAAACGACGCTTTTAGTGTGAGCCATCGCGATCAAGCATCAGTCACGGGTGTGGCGAAAATTCTGCCGAGTTTTGCCGGCTTTTGGCTGCAAAAAGAAATTGAAAATTTGGATAAGGTGAAAATAAATCCGGAGCATCCGGCGGCGGCGATCATTGGCGGAGCGAAAATTGAAACAAAATTGCCGGTTATCAGCAAGCTTGCGGAAAACTATGACCATGTTTTGGTTGGCGGTATCATTGCCAACGAAGCACTGGATCAAAAGATTCAATTTTCTGATAAAGTTCTATTGCCAACTGATTTTGGCGGCGACCGGCTGGATATCGGGACAGAAACTATAGAAAAATATAAAGAAATTATATCCAGCGCCAAAACGATCGTCTGGAACGGTCCGATGGGCAAATTTGAAGAAAAACCTTATGACACAGGAACCAAGGAAATTCTAAAAGCCGTTATTTCCAGCGAAGCCTTTGTCTTGATGGGCGGGGGAGAGTCAGTGGAAATTTTGGAAGAACAGAACGCAATGGATAAAATATCTTTTGTTTCCACTGGCGGGGGAGCGATGCTGGAATACTTGAGCGGGAAGCCGCTTCCTGGCATAGAAGTGCTTAAATCGCAGATGTGATATAATATGATATAAGTCTAAAGCTTAAAGTATAAAGTCTAAAGTTATGTCAAAAATTACAAAAATCTACGCCAGGGAAATTTTGGATTCCCGCGGGAATCCGACGGTGGAAGTTGAGGTTGAATTGGAGTCTGGCGTGAAAGCAATTGCCGCGGTGCCGTCCGGGGCATCAACGGGGACATATGAAGTGCTGGAGTTGCGAGATGGCGACACTGGCCGCTATGAAGGGCTGGGAGTGCAAAAAGCGGTGGAAAATGTAAATACCAAAATAGCCGAAAAAATTATTGGCATGGAAGCTGAAGGCCAGGCGGCTATTGATAAAGCGATGATTAAACTGGACGGAACAGAAAACAAAACCAATTTAGGCGCCAATGCTATTTTGGGCGTTTCCTTGGTAGTTTGCCGCGCCGCTGCTGCGGAGCAAAATATTCCTCTTTATGCTTATATTGCCAAAAGCTACAAAATAAAAACTACAAATTATAAAATGCCAATTCCGATGTTTAATGTCCTAAACGGCGGAATGCACAGTGATTCAGGATTGAGCATTCAGGAATATAAAATAATCCCCAACGGCATAAAAATTTTCAAAGAACAATTGCGCGCGGGGAGCGAGATTTTTCACAAATTGAAAAAATTGCTGGCAACCGAAAATTATAGCACAGGGGTGGGAGATGAGGGCGGATTCGCGCCGAAATTAGAAAGCAACGCGCAAGCGCTGGAATTTATCAATAAGGCTATTGAGGAAGCGGGGTACAAAAAAGGCGTCGAAGTGAGTGTTGGCGTGGATGCGGCCGCCTCGTCTTTTTATGATGAAAAAGAAAATAAATATATTTTCAAACCGGAAAATGCCAATCTCACCCGCGAAATGCTAGTGAATATTTATAACGAATGGATCCAAAAATACAATGTAATTTCGGTGGAAGACGGGCTTAATGAAAATGACTGGGAAGGCTGGAGAACTATGAATGAAAAACTAGGCGATAAAAGTATGCTTATCGGTGATGATCTTTTGGCAACCAATGTTAAAAGATTGAAAAAAGCGATTGAAGAAAAAGCCTGCAACGCGGCGCTGATCAAAGTAAATCAGATTGGGACACTGACTGAAACAATTGACTGCATCAAATTGGCGCAGAAAAACAAAATGAAAACCGTAATTTCCCACCGCAGCGGAGAAACCACGGATGATTTCATTGCTGATTTAGCTGTGGGCGCCAACGCCGACTTCATCAAGTCCGGTTCGCTTTCGAGAGGGGAAAGGATTTGTAAATATAATCGGTTGTTGAGAATTGAAGAAGAAATAAATGCAAAATAAAATTCCAACAGTATTAGTAATCCTCGACGGTTACGGCATCGCTCCGCCGGGAAAAGGCAACGCGGTGACGCTGGCTAAAAAGCCGGCGCTGGATCGGCTGTTTGAAATTTATCCGTCGACAACATTATGCGCCACCGGAACTTGCGTGGGGCTCCCGGATCACAAGATGAGCGGATCGGAAGCCGGGCATATGAACATCGGCGCTGGGAGAATTGTCCCGCAGGACTCTAAATATATTTCTGACAGCATCAAGGACGGCAGTTTTTTTATGAATCCGGCGCTGATTGGCGCGACAGAGCATGTAAAAAAATACAAAAGCAGTTTGCATATTATGGGTCTAATGGGAAACTCTGATAGTCCGCACAGCGATCCGGAACATTTTCGCGCGGTTCTGAAACTGGCCAAAAAAAATAATATTCCGGAAGTTTTTTGCCATCTGTTCACCGACGGGCGCGACTCGTATCCCAAAAGCGCGCTGGAACATTTGAAATATTTTCGCCGAATTATGGCTGAAGAGGGGATCGGCAAAATCGCCACGCTTTCCGGCCGGTTTTACGCGATGGATCGCGCCAAAAATTGGAAAAGGCTCACGATAGCGTATGACGCGATGGTGTTTGGGCGCGGCGAAAAAGCCAATTCAGATGAAGAGGCGGTTGAGCAAGCCTATAAAAATAATCTCACTGACGAATATCTTTTGCCGACGGTAATTTTAGAGCAAGGCGAACCGCTTTCAAAAATTAAGCAGGACGACGGGATCATATTTTACAATTTCCGGTCCGACCGGGCCCGCCAATTCAGCAAGCTGTTCATTGCTATTGACGAAAAAAGTATTTTGAACGACGATATGCCGATAATCGACAAAATAAAAAATTTATATTTTGTGGCTCTCACTGAATTCGGGCCGGGTCTTAATGAACACACGGCTTTTCCCGGGCATACGATTTCCGCGACCCTGCCGATGGCGGCTGGCAAATTAAAACAACTCTATATCGCGGAATCCGAGAAATTCGCGCATGTCACATACTTTTTGAACGGCGGTTACGCGGATCCGGTGGATGGTGAAGACAGAATGATGATAAAATCTCCGGTTGTAGATTCATACGCCAAGAAGCCGGAAATGTCAGCTGCGGCGATTACGGAATATGTCGTTGAAAAAATAAAAAGCGGCGTTTATGATTTTATCGCCATAAATTATGCCAACGCGGATATGGTGGGACATACGGGAGATCTCGCGGCGACGATCAAGGCCGTGGAAACACTGGACCGGCAAATTGAAATTTTGCAAAAAATAGTTTTGGAGAAAGGCGGAAATTTGATTATCACAGCCGATCATGGCAACGCGGATGATATGGTGGATTTTGATTCTGACCAGCCCAACACCTACCACACCAAAAATCCGGTGCCGTTTCTTTTGGTCAGTGAAAAATTCAAGGATAAAAAATTGCGCGACAGCGGGGTTTTGGGCAATATCGCGCCGACTGTTTTGGATATTTTGGGCATTGAAAAGCCCAAAGCGATGAAGAGCGAGTCATTATTAAAATAATTTTTTATAAACATGAATAAAATAATTTGTATTGGTTCCTCGGGTAAAGATATTTTTTTTCCAACGGCGGAAGGCGTAATTTTGGACACGCCGGAAGATCTAAAATCACAGAAAAAAATTGCCTTTGAAATGGGCGCGAAATATCATATCGAAGACCGCTTTGAAACGCTGGGGGGTTGCGCTGTAAACCAGTCTGTCGGCCTTTTGCGTTTGGGCGTGCCAGCCGCATGCTATACGGTTTTAGGTTCCGATATGGTCGGCGAATGGATTGAAAAAGAAATAAAAAAAGAAGGCGTTAATATGGACTTGCTAATTAAAGAAGATTGTCCGAGCGGGCTGTCCGCTATAATTGTAGATCAAAAAAGCGGCGAAAGGATTATTTTTTCCAATCAGGAAGCCAATGAAAGAATGAAAGTGGTTGCGGAAAAAATGGAAGGAGCAGAATGGATTTCAGTCAGCGATTTAAGCGGAGACTGGCAAAACATTCTGGATGAAATTATGAAAGTCGCGCATGGGTCAGGCGCTAAAGTTGTTTTTAATCCGCGCGGAAAAAATATTCAGGACGATGCTGGCAAGGTTTTTGAAATTAGCCGGCAGTGCGACGTGTTTTTTATAAATAAAGACGAAGCAATTGAGATTCTTGCGGCGGGCAAATCGCAGCTTGACAATCAAGATGAAAAATATTTGATTCGGGAGATAAAAAATGGCGGAGCAAAAATCGTAGTGATGACAGACGGGACCAATGGTGCGTGGGCGACGGACGGCCAAAAAATAATTTTTGCGGAAGCGCAGGTGAAAAAGGCAGTGGATACGACTGGGGGCGGGGATGCTTTTTCTAGCGGATTTTTGGCGGCCTATGTTAAAGGCAAGAGCCTGGAAGAATGTTTGCAATGGGGAACCGCCAATGGCGGCAATTCGGTGAAGTTTTATGGTGGAGTGGAGGGATTGCTTCGCGAAAATGAGATTGAGGATAAGATTAAGGATATTGAAGTTAAAAATTTGTAGTTTTTTTGAAAAAAAGCCAGACATCGAGTGATGGCTGGCAAATACACGCAGGATACATTTAGAATTGAAAATTATTTCGTCAAAAATGCGTGCAGGAATTCTGCTGCACAAAGAAATATTCCTCCTGCGAAAGAACTATTAGAAGGACTGCCAAATGAAATCAATACTCCTGCTATAAAAATCAAAACACCCACTATCATATTCATAGAAACCTCCTTTTTTTATCTAAAATATCAATGTATTTTATGACCTCTCATTATACTCCAAAACAACCCAAAAGTCAAGCGCTTAGCTGTGTGGTAAGAAAAGTGCTTTAAATAAGGGAAAAATTGATATAAAAAAATTGAAGAAAATATTTAATGACAGAAATAAGGGAAAAATACAAAAACAAATATCGCATTAGATCGTCAAGATTAAAGGGATATGATTATTCGCAGAATGGAATATATTTCATTACAATCTGCACAAAAAACCGAGAAGAATATTTTGGCAAAATAGAAAATGGTATAATAATATTATCAGACATCGGAAAAATTGCGGAAAAATTTTGGCAAGAAATACCATCGTATTTTTCATTTGTTATTTTAGATGAATATATTGTTATGCCAAATCATGTGCATGGGATTGTGGAAATAAATGGTAATAATTCCGTAGAGACGCAATTTATTGCGTCTAAAAACCAACCGGGCGGAATTACGGGAAATAATAATCCATCATTAAATCCGTTTTCGTTATCAACGATTATTAAATGGTATAAAGGCAGATGCGCGTTTGAAATCAGAAAACAATTAAATTCCGTTACATTTGCCTGGCAATCACGATTTTATGATCATATAATCCGCAACGAAATATCATTGAACAAAATCCGCGAATACATTCGAATAAATCCGGAAATGTGGGAACACGATAGAAACAATAAAGACGATGTGTGGATATAAAACATAAAAAATAACAATATTGTAGAGACGCAATTTATTGCGTCTAAAAACCAATAAGACGCGATAAATCGCGTCTCTACATGCAATAATTAATATGCAAGATTTAAACAATTTATTCAATCCGAAATCCATCGCCATTGTCGGTGCTTCGGAAGAAGAGGGCAAAGTTGGCAATGTGGTGGCGAAAAATATTCTGACCCTTGGCTACAGGGGCAATACTTTCTTGGTGAATCCAAAACACGATACGCTTTTTGATCAGAAGTGCTATAAAAATCTAAATGAAGTGGATGGCCAGGTTGATTTGGCGATTATTATTATTCCAGCGAAATTTGTAAATGAAGTTGTAAAAGCTAGTGCAGATAAAATAAAAAATTACATAGTTATTTCGGCTGGGTTTGGTGAAATTAATGATGAAGGAAAAAAGCGCGAAGAAGAATTAAGACAAGTCGCTGAAAAAAATAATCTAAATATTCTTGGTCCGAATTGCCTGGGTTTTATTATTCCATCTCTCAAACTCAACGCTTCTTTTGCCGGCGGGCTGCCGGAAGCGGGCAATATTGCGTTCGTGACGCAGTCGGGGGCGCTGGCAGTCGCAATGATGGACGCGGCTAAAAATTATGATTTCAAATTTTCGCAAATTATTTCTATCGGCAATAAAATGCAAATTGATGAGGCGGGACTCTTGGAATACTTGGAAAAAGACGAAAAAACAAAAGTAATCGGATTGTATCTGGAGGGCATAAAAGACGGTCAGAAATTCGTTGAGATTGCGCGGAATTTATCCAAGCCGGTGGTGGTGCTCAAAGCCGGGAAAACTGAAAAAGCGCAAAAAGCGATTGTGTCGCACACTGGGGCTCTCGCCGGCAGCGCTGAAATTACCAATGCTGTTTTTAAAAATGCCAACATAATCCAGGCAGAAACACTGGAGGAATTTTTCAATTTGCTCCATCTGATTTCTTTTTGTGACGCGCCGTTTTCGCCGGAAGTCGCGGTGGTTACGAATGCCGGCGGAGCCGGCGTGCTCACGACTGACGCTTTTTTTGGCAAAATTCTCAAATTGAGCGAGTTTCCCGAAGAAGCTAAAAAGCATTTGCGCCAATTTCTGCCGGAAGAATCATCTGTCGAAAATCCGGTTGATCTTTTGGGCGACGCCAGAGAGGATCGTTATGAACAGGCGCTAGAAGTGATTAATTGGCAGAAAAATACTGGAGCGGTAATTTGCGTGCTTACCCCGCAAGATCAGACGCCAGTCGGGAGGATTGCCACCAGAATAATTGAATTTCAAAAGAAAACGAAAAAAGTTGTGGCGGCTTGTTTCATTGGCGGGGAGCGGGTGGAAATTCCGGTGACAAAGCTTAGATTCAATAATATTCCCTGTTTTTCTTTTCCGGGACAGGCTGTCTCCGCGCTGGACAAATATTATCAGTGGAATATTTCTCAAGTTGAGGCTTCGCCTCGACTAGGTTTGGCTGAAATAAATGTCGAGCGGAAAAATAGGGTTTTGGAAATTATTCAAAGAGTAAAATCGGAAAAACGCGGCGCATTATTATTCAGCGAGGCCAAAGAAGTGATGGAAATGTATGGTGTGAAAACAGCAAACTTCTGGACGGAAATTTCAGAAGATATTATATATCCGGTGGTAGTTAAAATTGACAGCGATAAAGTTTTACACAAAACCGATAAGCAAGGGCTGATACTTAACATAAAAAATCAGGAGGAGTTAAAAATTGCGATTGAAAAAATAAAAGCTAATTTTCCCGGGGAAAATATTATCATCCAGCCGATGCAACAAATACAAACGGAATTGATTGTCGGCGTGAAAATTGACGGTGCTTTCGGGTCGGTGGTAGTTTATGGTTTGGGCGGAATTTATACGGAAGTTTTTAAAATGGTGGATTTTTTGGTTTCTCCGTGCAGCCAAAAAGAAATAGAAAAATCCCTCAAAGAAAGCAAAATCAAGTTTCTTTTTGAAGCGACGCGCGGCCAAAAGCCGTATAATCTCGAGGAAATGGCGGGAATTTTATGGGGGGTTAGCTGTTTGGCCCGGGAAATAGCAGAAATTAAGGAACTCGATATAAATCCGCTTTTGGTGTATAATGACGGCAAGGAGGCAGTGGCGGTGGATGTTAAAATTATCATGTAATAATTGACTGTATCCCGCACCAAATTCCAATAAAGTTTTAAGTTAAAGTAAAAATTTTACTGCGAATTCGCCTGCGGCTAAGTTTAGGTAAAAATTAAGAATTAAAACAGCGAATTGGTGCAGGATGCTCATTTTTATAGCTTCTCGCTATCGCTCAAGACAAAAATGGCAAAATTAAAAATCCTAATCGTTGATGATGATGAATCGACGCGGACAGTATATGCCGAGGTTTTCAAAAAGCACGATTTTGAAGTGGAGGAAGCCGTGGATGGCGTGGATGGGCTCGACAAAGCGACAAAAAATATTCCGGATGTGATTTTCACTGGAATTATTATGCTGCGTATGGATGGTTTCGCGCTCATTGAGGCGCTTAAAAAAAATGTGGCTACAAGCCGGGTTCCGGTGGTTATTTCTTCCCATATGGGGCGCGAAGAAGATAGGAGCCGGGCCAAGGAGATGGGCGCCAAAGATTTTATCACCCGCGATCTTGTTACGCCCAATCAGGCAGTGGAAAGAGTGCTGGCGATTTTTACATCCGAAGAATACAAATTGAAATTTTCTCCTGATGAACTGGACGCCTTGAAACTCGCCAAGGATATGAGCTTCAGGGAAAATTTTCAGTGTCCGAATTGCGGCGGCCAGCTGGTTTTAGCAGTAAAAATGAAGAACGCCCAAACAAAAGAATATTCCGCGAAATTCATTTGTCCGCAGTGCAATCAGGCGCAAAACTAGAAATTCATAATTTGAAAATATCTAGCGGGGTTTCAAGCCTCGCTTTCGTTTGAAAAAATGCCAAACTGGAAATTAAAGGGAAAAAAAGAAATAAAAGACGCTGAATTGGTGAAAAAATATCATCCAGTGGTTTTGCATCTGCTATGTAATCGCGGTATTGAAAAAAAAGAGGACATCGAAAAATATTTTAAAGCCGACTATGAAACCGATGTTCTCAACCCATTTCTTTTTGCTGATATGGAAAAGGCAATGGCCAGAATCGCGGAGGCCAAAGAAAAAAAAGAGAAAATTGCCATTTATGGCGACTATGACGCGGACGGAGTGACGGCCACCGCTTTGCTTTTTGAAACGCTGGAAAAATTGGGTTTTGAAAACATCGTGGTTTATATTCCCGACCGCCAGCTGGAAGGCTATGGGATGAATATGGAGGCCGTTGAATTTTTGCACCAGGAAAAAGTCAATTTAATAATCACGGTCGATTGCGGAATTACCAGCCAGGAAGAAATCGAAAAAGCCGCGAAGTTAAAAATGGATGTTATTATTACGGATCACCACCATGTTCCGCAGGAACTTCCTAAAGCGCTCGCGATCATAAATGCTAATGTAAAAGGCTGCCAATATCCGGAAAAGAATTTAGCCGGCGTGGGCGTGGCTTTCAAATTGGCGCAGGCATTGTATCAAAAAATGAAACCGCAAGATGCTGAACAGCTCAAATGGTCGCTGGATCTGGTAGCGATTGGAACAGTGGCGGATTGCGTTCCGCTTTTGGGAGAAAATCGGGTGCTGGCGAAATATGGGCTCATTGTGCTTTCCAAGACCAAGAGAAAAGGGCTGCTGGAAATGTTCAAGGTTGGCCGAATTTCTATTTCAGAAGATGATTTGCCGGACACGCATAAAATTTCTTTTCAGGTGGCGCCCCGGATCAACGCGGCCGGGCGGATGGATCACGCCAGTTTTTCCTATAAACTGATGATTGAAAAAGATTCCATCAAAGCGCGCGATATGGCACTGGAAGTGGAAAACAAAAACCAGAGCCGGCAAAAAATTACGGGCGAAATTACCCGTGAAGCGCGCGCCATTGCCGAAAATATGTTCAAAGAAAAGAAATTTATTTTCGCTGAAAATGAACACTGGCCGGTGGGGCTTCTGGGGCTGGTAGCTGGAAAAATTTCGGATGAGTTTAATAAGCCTACGCTGATTTTACAAAAACAGGATAAGGAATTTGTGGGGTCGCTGCGCAGCATCCCGCAGATAAATATTATTGAAACGCTGGAAAAATGTTCCGAGCTTCTGATAAAATTCGGCGGGCATTCACAGGCGGCCGGCGTGCGGGTGGCGCATAATAAAATTGAAAAATTTTATGCCAAATTCGGGCAGCTTATTGAGGAAAAGCTGAAAAACAAAGACATAACGCCGCAGATTGAAATTGATATGGAAATCAGCGCGGACGATTTAAATTGGGATCTCGTCGGCCAGATCAAAAAAATGGAACCGTTTGGCGAGGGCAATGAGGAGCCGGTATTTCTGGCCAGAAATATGCTGGTGGAAAGTCTACGGATTGTGGGCAATGGCAGCAAACATTTAAAATTAACTTTGCGTTCTAGAGATAATAGCCCCAAGATTTTTGACGCCATTGGGTTTGGTTTTGGCGATAAATATCCGGATTTAAAAAACGGCGACAAAGTAGATATAGTTTTTAATTTGCAGGAAGACGAGTGGAATGGAAACAAAAAAATCCAGCTGAAATTAGTTGATTTGAAGATGTCTGAAAATATGTTAAAATAATGCCATATGGCTGAAAAAATAATAATGTATACCGATGGCGGATCGAGAAATAATCCCGGGCCGGCGGCAGTTGGCGTTTGGATCGAAACGCTTGACAAAAAATACGGCGAGTATATCGGCGAGAAAACTAACAACGAAGCCGAATATGAAGCGCTGATTTTTGGACTTAAAAAACTCAAAGCGCTTTTGGGAAAAAATAAAACACGCGGTTACGAAGTAGTTTGCTATTTGGATAGCGAATTAGTGGTTAAACAGTTAGGCCACGAATATAAACTGACAGAAGAACATATTCAAAAACTGTTTATCCAAATATGGAATCTGATGCTGGATTTTGGCAAAGTGGCATTTCATCACATTCCGCGCGAGAAAAATAAAATCGCGGATAGTTTGGTAAATGAAGCGCTTGACGCGCAAGAAAGGCAACATAAACTTTTATAATGTTTTTTATGATCAAAAACAAAAAGCGGATAATTTGGGCAATAATTATTATAGCGGTGATCGCCGGCGGTTATTTTCTTTTGCGTCCCAAGGCGCCGGTAACCGTTTATACGACCGCGGATGTGGCGCGGGGCAATTTAGCGCAGACTGTTTCTGAAACAGGAACTATAAAAACCGTCAACCAGACGGATCTGTCTTTTAAAATCAGCGGACGAGTAATTAAGCTTTTGGCTGACGTGGGCGATACAATCAAAACCGGCCAGCTTCTGGCGCAGTTGGATTTAGGCACGCTCGGTTCACAATTCAAACAAGCTGGGTATGATTTGAAATATCAAAAGGAAGTGCTGGCCAGCATGAAGGAAAAAGACGACACATACAATGACGAGGACAAAGACGCGCAGCGAGCCAAAATAAAATCTTCCGAAGAAGGTATCGCAGCGGTTCAGGTGCAAATTCGCGATACCCAAATGTATTCTCCAATTGACGGGGTGATTCTCAAGAGAAATGTCGATCCTTTTGAAACCACCGTGGCCAACAGCCCAACCCCGGTTTTCACGGTTGGCGATCCGCAAGACTTATATATTGAAACATTTGTTCCAGAATCTGACATTACTAAGATTAAAATCGGGCAGGACGCTTTAGTTACATTTGACGCGCTGACAATCCAGGATATTTTTCCCGCCAAGGTGACGGAAATCGATCCGTCCTCAACGGTTATCCAGGATGTGGTTGATTATCGCATCAAATTAAAATTGGATAATTTGGACGACCGCATCAAGTCTGGCATGAGCGCCAACATAGACATCCATACTGCTGAAGCCGAAAATGTTTTGATGATTCCAGTCCGTGCCGTGCAAACTGAAGGTTCGCAACAATTCGTGCAAATCTTGAATGCTGATGGAAAGTCAACAACTAAAATCAAGGTCCAAACTGGTCTCTCTGGCGATGAAGGCATGGTGGAAATTGAATCTGGCTTGAAAGAAGGGCAGAAGGTGGTGACGTTTGTGCAAACACAATAAAAAAGAAAGGGATGAGGCAATCATCCCTTTCACAGATTAAAAGAAGTTCACTTAATATGGCACTTTGGCCAGTCTTGCAGCAAGATTCTTGCAACTCTCTTTTTCACAGCACCTGACTAGTGAGTTTTTGTAAACTGCTTCAAGCGTTGAATTTGATCCACATCCAGAGATACAGTCATCTTTCTGCCATGATGACTTCTCTCTAAATATTACCTTTATTTCCTTCTTAGGTTTTGCCACTCTTATTCACCTCCTCTGGCTTATTTAAGCCATTTGAATTTTAATAGATTTTCAAGGTAATATACAATTATACTCCTTTTTTACTCTTATGTCAAATCCCTTAATCCAGGTCCAAAATTTGTGCAAAACATATGACAACGAGGGCGTGGCGACGCAGGCGGTTTGCGGCGTTAGTTTTGCTATTGAAAAGGGGGAATTCGTTTCAATTATGGGACCCTCTGGTTCCGGGAAATCGACGCTGATGCAGCTTTTGGGATTTTTGGATCGGCCGACAGAAGGGGAATATATTTTTGAAGGACGGGATACGGCCAAATTTTCCGAAGATGAATTGGCCGATCTCCGCAACCAAAAAATCGGTTTTGTTTTTCAGACTTTCAATCTGCTTCCGCGGACTAGTGTTTTTGAAAATGTGGAACTGCCTCTGCTTTACGATTCACCCCCACACCAATCTTCAAAAAAAGAATCAGGTGCGTCAGGAAAGAATATTTGGCAATATTTTTTAGATTGGTGTGGGGGCAAGAAAAATTCAATCAAGGAAAGCAATGCCGAAAAAGTGAATAAAGCGCTCAAGGCGGTTTCGATGGATCACCGCGCCAATTATCTTTCCAATCAATTGTCCGGCGGAGAAAAACAAAGAGTGGCCATTGCCCGCGCGCTAGTCTTGGACCCGGAAGTGATTTTTGCCGATGAGCCGACTGGTAATCTCGATTCGAAAACCGGAACGCAAATCATGAAAATTTTCCAGGAGCTGAATAATGAAGGCCATACCATAATTTTGGTCACGCATGAAATGATCACGGCCGAGCATGCTAAAAGAATAATTCTCATGCGGGATGGAAATATCGTCAAAGACTATCCGGTGGAAAATAGGAGGGTGGCTAAAGACGGAGAGATATTAAAATAAGCTTATGTTTAACGAAGGTAAACATTTAACTTCAATAAAGAGGGAACCCGGAGAGGATGAGGCTGATCTGGAAAAAAACGCAAAAGAGTCTTTTGAGCGAGCGGAGCAAGTAAAAAAGAGGATTCACGATGTTCTTAATCTTTTTGTTGTGGAAGATGATTCTCCGGAAAAATCCGAAGAATATATTGAAAGGGAGCTCGATTCCCTTTTTAATATTTCCAAGAAAATTTTAAAGCAGGAAGGAGAAATTCATACACCTCCGGAAAAAATGATGAAAACCGCTGAAAAGGTTTTATTTTTCCGCTTAAGAGAGATTGAAAAAAACGAAAAAGATGGTATGCTCAAGCAAAAAGCAAGAATTGCTCTGCTTGGCGATGAAAAATTTATAAAAGAGGAGAGGATAGATATCAAAGAATATAAAGCTGAGGATTTGGTTGATTATTCCGCATCTTGGAGTAAAGATAGAACGCCTCTTTCAAAGAAAGAAGTTGAATATTTAATTTCAAGAGGATTAGAGGAAAGTCTTTCCAACTGTAAATTTTATGGAGATGATAGCATACTTAAGAAACTAGATTATGTGCCTGAATCTTTAATGAAAATGATTGTTGAAAAATATAACCATAATGAAATTGAAATTATTTTACAAGCAGCATTTAAAAAGCAAGGAAAATTTTCAAGTGAAATTTTTGACATTATGATTAGGCGAGGGTTTGAATTAGTGGCTCTTAAAAACTATAAAGCTTTTGAAAATCCCAATGTCCTTAAGGCCATAGAATTATATATGCCGGATTATCCTTTTAAGGCTCTTGAGCTTATTCAGGTAGCAAGAGATCAGGGTTTTATAAATAAAGAAATCGCAGGTTTTATTTTAAATAACCATTACCTAGAGGGATATAGTGCCCATAATATAAGCAATTACATGATTGTTTTGGATTTTCTTTCCGAAATGGATAATTCTTATAAAAAAGCCATCGAATTGCTGGAGAAAATTCCTAATGTTTATATGAAATTGTCTGAAGAGGATGAAAATTACGGACTGAATATAATTAAAGATCTTATCAGTTCGGGAAATCTAGGCTTATTGTATGAAAATATTGACTGGGTAAAAAAACTTTTGCATCAGGATTATAATTGGGTGGCGGAACAGATTGAAAAAAATGACCAGGAGAAAATGTTGTTGGTTTTTGATTTTTTGAAACCAGAACAACAGAACAGATATATAGGAAAATTATTAAAATTGAACAAAATTGATTTAATCATGAAATTAATGGATTCTAGTTTTTCTCACCTGCGCGACTTGAATCGGGATATTTATAATCAATTAATATTAATAGTTAATGAAGAAAAATTAAAATTAAGTGCTTTTAGTAATTTGCCAACGGAAACATTTTCGCGAAAAATTGAGCTAATGAAGGATTCTTCATTAGCAAATTATGATAAGTGGATTTCTGAAAATATTAAATATTTCTCTTTTCCAAAAAAATTGCATGTTTTCATTGATTCCGGAATAACAGGTATTAAATTTGCTGATTTATTTGAAAGAAATTTTAATTCCGATGAAATAGAAAAGTTACAATATTTTTTAATTGAATATGCTGACTTTATTGAAAAAGCTGGATTTTCAAAAGAAAAAGCGAGGCAGTTTTTTAAGGATGCTATTTTGGTCAGTTCAGAAGATGTGGTAAATTATATCAATAAATTTAAAAAATTATTCACTGAAGTTAAAGATTTTAGTAGCGGGTTTCAGGAGTTTTATATAGATAGCTTTATTAAAAAAGAAAATAATCCGGAAGAAAAAAAGATTTTGATCGAAAAATTAAAATCTATAGTTTTAGATATAGCCGAAAACAGGCCAATATTAGAAGAAGATAAAAAATTATATGAGTTAGCTTGTCGAGAAGTTTATCCCCAGAGAAATTACAATACTTACGCGCACATAGATAAATATAAAGATAGGATGGAAGATTTGTATCAATATAAATTTTCCAGAGATGGCTATAAAATTTTAGTTGACGGCGTTTCTGAAATTAAAATTAAAGAGGGCGAAATAATTAATCCTGCGATTTTAAAAAAATATACTGACCACATACAAAAAATATCCGGTCTTGCCAGCGTTAACGCCCTTGAAAATTTTTTCCGCGAAAAATTTCAGGGCAAAGAAGATATTCCGGAAACTATCGAAGGCAAATTATTGGAATATATTAAGGACAAGTCTGATGATGAAATTACCGATATTATATTTGCCTACCAATTGCGCGATGAATACGAAAACTTTATAGGCGGAACACGAGATAGAGCCGGTGAAAGTTCTTCAGAAATAGAAAAGGAATATATTATGCTTACCGAACTGGCAGAACGTTTTGGCGATCGCCTCAAAGATACAATCAAGGAAATAACTGATAAGGCGCTGTCCGGTCCAGACAAAATATTTTTTGTCGGCACTGGAGAAAAAGTAATTTCAGAAGAAGGGTTGAAAGAATTATCGACAAAAATATCAAGTGACTTAGCTAAACTGCCGGCGGATAAGTTGAATGATAAGATAGTTCAAAAGAAAATAACTTCGGTTTTGAAAGCGCGTTTTCAAAAAATTCCAGAACTAAAAAATGAGGCAGAGAACATCGCCTCCCGTTTTAGTGCTAGATTATTGGCGAATCTTGAAAATGATTTGTTATATCAGGTAGCTGAAGCTCTTAAAAATAAATCAGTATCTGGATCTATAAGTGCTAACAATATGGAAAGCATGAGAAGTAGATGTTTTCAAGAAATTCAAGGAGAGTTGGAAAAGTATGAAGAAGTTCTTGAGGTTGACCAACAAAAAAAGGAACTCGGCGAACAGAAAAAAAGTAATAAAATGAGAGAACTCAGGGGTTATTTCAGCAAAAACAAAGAAAATGCTCATGCGCGCATGGTGGCGGATGTCTGTCTTGCAGATGATCCGGAAATGCTTGAAAATAAAAAATATTTTGAGTTTGTGTTGTTTGATGAGGAGCGGAACAAAAATGTCGGTACTGTTATGTTGTTGGCAATGCCAGAGCCGGATGGTAAAAAATATTTGCTTTATTGTCCCAACCCCGCAGTGGAAATGTTAGCAAAAGTTTCTGCTAAAAAGCTGTATGAAAAAATTACCAAATGCGTCATTGATTTTGCAAAAAACAATGAATTTGATGGAATTTTATTCAAAGCATCACTAGGGCATTCAACTAACCGCGCGGGAAAATTTTATGAGGCGCTATCTTCCTCCAGATTAAAGGATAATAACGGCAAATCAGAAGAAATTAATCTTTCAGAAGCTCATAAACTTGGCAGTAGCTATCTTTATAAGGAGCAGTTGTCTTTTGTCTGGAAAAAATAATTTATTTATAAGAGTTAAAGTTTTTATCAAATGCTTTTAGCCAATCCGATAAAAATATCATACAAAAACTTGATGGCGGCCAAGTGGCGCTCTTTTTTGACTGTGCTGGGAATTATTATCGGCGTGGCGTCGGTGATTATTGTTATGGCCATCGGCGCCAGCGCCCAACAGTTGATCTTGGATCAGGTGGCGGGCGTCGGTTCCAATCTGGTGGGAATTCTCCCGGGCGGGTCGGAAGAAAAGGGTCCGCCAGCTACCGTTTTCGGAACAATCATCACTACGCTAAAATATAAAGACCTAAAATCAATCGGAAGTAAAGCCAATGCTCCGGATATTACAAATGTTTCCGGCTATGTAACTGGTTCGGCAATAGCCAAACATCAGGACAACAGTTTTGCCGTGACATTCCAGGGCGTGAGTTCTGATTTGATCAATGTGGAAAATATCAAGGTGGGAGAGGGCAGATTTTTTATGCCTGAAGAAGAAACAAATCTGGCGCGGGTGGTGGTGTTGGGCGCGGACCGCATCAAGGATTTTTTCCCTAATGAGGATCCAATCGGCAAAGCGCTTTCCATTAAAGATTTGAATTTTACGGTGATCGGAGTTTTGGAGAAAAAAGGATCGTCCGGCTTTTCCAATACTGATGAGACTATGTACATACCGCTTTTTACGGCGCAAAAATTGATCTTGGGCATTGATTATCTTAATTTTATCCGCGCCAAGGTTAATAATCCCCAAAATCTGGATCGAACAGTCGCGGATATTAAAACCACTCTGCGGCATAACCATAGTATTAAAGATCCGTCTGACGACGACTTTTCAGTGCGCACGACGGCGCAGGCGCTAACCACACTGACTAGCATCACAGATATTTTAAAATATTTTCTGACCTCTATCGCGGCCATTTCGCTTTTGGTCGGCGGAGTGGGGATTATGAATATTATGCTCATCGCGGTCAATCAGCGCATCCGTGAAATTGGACTGCGAAAAGCCGTGGGGGCTCGAAACGCAAATATTGTTTCGCAATTTTTGATTGAGTCGGTTTTCATCACATTTGCTGGCGGAGTTCTGGGGATATTGTTTGGAATTTTGGTTTCTTATCTGGCGGCAGTCATTATCAACCGGCTGGGCTACACCTGGCAGTTTTTGATTACTGGCGATTCAATTGTTATTGCCACGGCAGTGACGATTTTGATCGGTTTGATTTTTGGCATGTATCCTGCCCGCAAGGCTTCGCGCGTAAGTCCAATGGAAGCCCTTAGATATGAGTGAAGATAAAATAATAAAATGAAAACAATTATATTGCCTAGCGATGCAGGCGGGCCGGCGCGCAAAGCGGCGCGGGTAAGTCCGATGGAAGCGTTAAGATATGAATAATTATTTATTTCCACTTTCTTTTGGCAGCAAAAGAAAGTGGAGAAAGAAAACTGTCGAGCAGGCGAAATATCCTAACAAATTCCGCGCTTGCGAGCTAAAATTTTTGGTTGCCCCGAGGCGGACCTAAAATTTTTTAAACGCTCTCTCGCTTGAATTTGAATAGAATATTTCACATGCTCGATTAATCGGATTGGATTTTGAAAATAAAAAAACAGCGCATCCCGGAATATCCACAAAATTTAATGGAATTTTCCAGGACACGCCATGGCATCGAGTTATTTAATATCTCTAATGCTGATTCTGCTAGCGAGGAAATATCTTTTTCCATCAGGCGAAGTCAGTTCGGTGAATGAGATTTCGTATTTTTTATCCGGATGTGCAAGAGCGTATAGTAATAGTGGAGCCCCGATCTTATCATGGCCGACATAGATCTCGCTGATTTTATTGCCATTGCAGTAAAAAAAGTCCATACCGGGAAGCCTTTCTCCGAACTCGATCTTATATCCATTAAAATCACGCACATCGATGTTTTTGAGATCTGTAATTGTGCTGAATAGCTGGATATTTTTTACCGTCATTGTTATCTCGCCGGTTGTATTCTTGCAGCTCAACTCGTTTTTGGAGCATCCAGATACAAAAATACATAAAACCAGTAAATAAAAAACAAGATATTTTTTCATTTTTACCTCCAAGGAACTAAAATTTGAAATCAACAGATTTCAAGATATACTAGCATAAATATTAAACCAAGTCAAATGTTTCACGAACTCATTCTCTCAATCAAATTAGCTCTCAAAAATCTCCGTTCTAATGTTGGTCGGACGATTTTGACGCTGTTTGGAATCGTAATTGGGATTACCTCGGTAATTGTCATTATGTCCAGCGGCCAAGGGGTCAAAAGTTTTATTCTCGATCTGATCGGGACTTTTGGCAATGATGTGATTCAAGTTGAAGTCAAAGTTCCGGCGACTGGTAAGACTTCCTCGCAAAATGCCATCGGCCAGGCGATGGGTATCCAGATTACGACCCTGAAACAAGAAGACGCGGATGCAATCGCGAAACTGCCTAATGTGGAAGCTTTGTACACGGCTAATTATACGCAGGAAATTGTCACTTACCAAAGCGTGAAAAAGCGCGCTTTACTTTTTGGCACCAGTGCCGACGTCTTGCAAACGGATCCCGGCGTCAAAGTGGCGGAAGGAAATTTTTTCACGGAGGCTGAAGATCGCAGTCTGGCCCAAGTGGCGGTTATCGGACCTGACATCAAGCAAACTTTTTTTGGGGACGGCGGAGCGGTTGGAAAAGAGATAAAAATCAGCAATAAAAATTACAAAGTTGTCGGCGTCCTGGAAAAACGCGGGACATTCGGCGTCATGAATTATGATGAGTTGATTTATCTGCCAGTCAGAACGCTCGGGAAAAAAATTCTGGGCATCGATTATTTGCGCAATGTTATCATAAAAGTTAGCGATGTTAATCTCTTAGACGTGACCGGGGCGGACATTACGGATACCATGCGCCGCCAGCATAATATTACTGATCCAGACAAGGATGATTTTTCCGTGACTTCTATGAAGGAAGTGCAGGATATTATCGGCACGGTTTTTAACACGATTAATATTTTGCTTTTGGCGCTGACTTCGATTTCGCTGATTGTTGGGGGAGTGGGGATTATGAATGTGATGTATGTGGCGGTCGTCGAGCGGACTTTTGAAATCGGTTTGCGCAAAGCGGTGGGAGCCAAGGCTAAAGATATTTTAAAGCAATTTTTATGGGAGGCGATTTTCGTGACTTTTGCCGGAGGGATTGTCGGGATTATTTTGGGATATTTATGTTTATCTTTATTGGCTTTGATTTTCGCCAGATTAGGATTTGGCTTAAACCTTTCAGTCACCTTGCAATCGGTTCTTATCGCCACCGGTTTTTCCGTGGCAGTGGGAATAATTTTTGGCTATTATCCTGCCCGTAGTGCTTCGCGTCTTTCACCTATGGAAGCCCTTAGGAAAGAATAAGAAATCGTGTTTTAAACATGCAAGCAGAAATTTTTCGCACAGCGATGCAGGCGGGCCGGCGCGCAAAGCATCCAGGCTTACTCCTATGGAAGCACTACGCAAAGAATAGTCTTATTTTTTAGTTATACCAAATTTCAACGGTCGTTGAAAAGTGGAACAATAGAAAATATAAAATAAAAAAAAGCCCGCAAGATTTTTCTTCTTGAACGGGCATGACGGATGAATGCATCACTTCTTTAGATGAACGCCTTGAGCTCCTCCCTCTGTTCCTTCGTTAGATGGAGTTTGTCTGAATACTGTCTGTTTACAAGCACATTCAGATCGCATTCTCCATCAGAAGTGATGGCAACCCTAATACTTGTCACTCCGTCCTCGCACGAAATTAACAGCTGCTCATCTTTAATGGCCATGGCTACTACCTCCTCGTTAAGTTTATTTTTTAAACAGCCATCCCTTTTCCGATCTTTTATTATACACCCAAATGAATATTCTGTCAAGTTGCTGGCAAAACGAGAAAGTGGTAAAATTCAAATATGAACGAGCCAACAAAAGATGATAATTTAAAACTTCTGGCGCCGATTGCGGAACATATTCCGGAAGACACAAAGGGCAAGGTGGATTTTTTTATTGAGATCGCGCTGATTTTTGTTTTGGGAATTCTCATCGGCATCGCGGTGAAAACCGAAGCGGTGAAAAGAATTACTATGGGCTATAATGACTACCAGATCAAAATTGAAGCAGACCGCTATAGCATCAGCCAATTGGAAAAAGATTTAATCAAGAAGCAAAGTTCAGCAATAGAAAGTCAGCCGGCTGTTCCGGAAAATTCCAGCAGTGAAAGTGCTAACCAATAAAAATATTTTATTAATTTAACCATTCATTAATTTAAACATATGGCTGAAGACAAAAAAATAGAAAACGCAGAAGTTAAGGATACGAACAGCAAAAAAATAAAAAATCTCATTTCAGCGGTGATAATTTTGTCCGGGCTTTTCGTGGGCAGCCTTTTTGTGGATGTGGCGCAGCTGGTGAAGGGCAATGGTTTTTCCGAAAAGAACCTGCAAAAAGGTGAGCTTTTTGAAGCGGGCGGAAAAACCTGGGTGGCTTTTGACGAGCCGATTGTCAATGTAAAAGTTGTGTCTGACGAAACTTGCGAAAAATGCGATCCGTCGGAAGCTTTGGTGTGGCTCCGCCGGATGGTGCCGACTATCAGCGCGCAAAAAGTTGATTATGCTTCCACCGAAGGCAACGCGCTTAAGGAACAGTTTGCCATCAAGACATTGCCTGCTTTCATCTTTTCAGATTCAATAGCCCGCACAAACTTTTATGGACAGGCGCAAATTTTATTCGATAAAAAAGATAATTTATTTTCCCTGAAAACCCAGGAACTAGGATTGACGCCTGGCAAGTATCTTGATTTGCCGGAATTGAAAGAGGACGACGCGGTTTTAGGCAAGAGCGACGCTAAAGTAAAAGTCTATTTATTTTCCGATTTTCAATGCCCATATTGCAAAATGTTTTGGAAAACAGTGCGCGATACAATGAAACAATATCCTGAACAGGTATTAGTGTATAAACATTTGCCGCTTTCATTCCACGCTCAAGCTGAAAATGCGGCGCTTTCTAGTGCGTGCGCCCAGGAGCAAGACAAGTTTTGGGAATATGCCGACAAGCTTTATGCTGCCCAATCAGAGTGGAGCAACTCGACCGGAACGCAAAAGTTCAAAGATTATGCCAAGGATCTGAAGCTGAATGCGGCGCAATTCGGCAAATGCCTGGATGATAAAAAGTATGAGGAAAAGATTGAATCTGATAAAAATGAGGCCAATAACTTCGGAATTTCGGGGACACCGGCAGTCTTTATAAACAGCCAGTTTAAAAACGGCGTCGTGAGCGCCGATGACCTAAAGGCGGCGATAGAGGAGGAGTTGAAGAAATAGTAAAAAACAAACAGGCGGGTTGATTACCCGCCTGTTTTGTTTTGTGGTATAATATAGAAATGAACCCCGTTAGAATTTTGTTTAAATTAAGGAGAGCGGTGTTCGACTAACTTATCTTATATTTTTGTTATTGCGCTGTGTAAATAATGAGAATTTCTAACAGGGTGAAGTATCACAAAGATATGATTGAGATTATTTTTTATGGCCGGGGCGGACAGGGCGCCAAAGCGGCAGCGGAGATTATAGCCCAGGCGGCCGTGAGCGAAGGAAAATTCGTCCAGGCTTTTCCCAATTACGGGCCGGAACGGAGCGGCGCGCCGACCAAGGCCTATGTGCGGATTTCGCCTTCCGAGATCAGGACGCACGAGCCGATAATCGATCCTGATATTGTTGTCGTTTTGGATGAAACCCTTTTAGATTCGCAAATCGTTACGGATAATCTGGATAAAAATGAATTTTTAATCATAAATTCCACAAAGACAGCTGAGGAAATCAGAGAAAAATTATCCAAGCGGGGCGAAAGCTTTGAGGGCAAAATTTATCCGATTGATGCCAATGGAATCTCTGTGGAAATTATCGGCCAGCCGCGGCCTAATACGGTAATTTTGGGAAAACTGATTAAAGTTTCCGAAATTGCCAAGCTGGAGTCGGTAATCGAAGAGTTTAAAAAAATATTTACAGCCAAAATCGGGGAAGAGATGACGGAAAAAAATATAAAAGCCATTGAAAAAGCATACGATACGGTATAAAAGTTTAGAATAATTTAATGGAGAATACAATTAAACACGACATAAAGAAGGCGCCGCAGACCGGTTCCTGGAAATATATGAAGCCGGAAGTGGACGAAAAAAAGTGCATCGGCTGCGGCACATGTGTTAAGTTCTGTCCGGAAGCGTGTATTGAGCTGGATAAAAATAAAAAAGCCGAAGTTGACGATAATTGGTGCAAGGGTTGCGGCGTGTGTGCCGAAGTTTGTCCGGCGAAAGCGATAATCATGAAAAAAATATGATAAACAATAACAAAAAACGAAAAGCCCTTACCGGCGGCGCGGCGGCGGCCGAGGCCTTGCGGCAAATTAATCCGGATGTCATGCCGGTTTATCCGATTACTCCGCAAACGCCGATTATCGCGGCTTTTGCCAAAATGCAGGCTAAAAGGCTGGTGGATACGGAAATTATCACAGTCGAGTCCGAACATAGCGCGATGAGCGCCTGTATCGGTTCTGAAGCGGCTGGAGCGCGCACAGTGACGGCTACGAGCTCACAAGGACTGGCGTTGATGAATGAAATGCTCTATATCGCCAGTGGAATGCAACTGCCAATTTTAATGTTGGTTTCGGCTCGGGCGCTTTCAGCTCCGCTCAACATCCATGGCGACCACAGCGATGTGATGGGCGCGCGCGATACCGGCTGGGTGCAGATTTTTTGCGAGAACGGGCAGGAAGTTTATGACAATACTATTATCGGGCTTAAAACGGCGGAGGCCTCAAAAGTGCCGGTGATGGTGATTATGGACGGTTTCATTACTTCCCACAGCGTGGAAAATCTGGAAACTTTGCCAGACGAAACAGTAAAAAAATATGCCGGAGAATATACGCCGGAAAACAGTCTTTTAGATATTGACAATCCGGTTACTTACGGAGTGCTGGCGCTGCAAAACTCATATTTTGAATTTAAAGTCGATCAGGAAAAAAGAATGCAAAGCGCGCTCGCGAATTACAAAACAGCGGTGGACGAATACGCGAAAATTTCCGGAAGATCATACGATACAGTTGAAAAATATTTTACTGATGACGCGGAGCAAATTTTTGTGGTGGCCGGGTCGGCCGCCGGAACAGCGAAAGATGTGGTGGACAAAATGAGAAAGGAAGGGAAAAAAGTCGGACTTTTGAAAATAAAATTATTCCGTCCGTTTCCGCGTGCAGAAATTAAAGAAGTTTTGAAAAACGCGAAAGCCATCGCGGTCCTTGACCGCGCGATGTCCGGCGGCACTTATCCGCCGATTTATTCGGATATGGCTACTTCTTTATATGATGCTACAGGTTGCCTGCCTACCGGTCAGGCAGGCGGGCTACAGGTTGCAGGATACATTTACGGCTTAGGCGGCAAGGATATTTTTCAAAAAGATATTGAGAGCGTATTTAATGATTTAATTTCCGGTAATATTTCTAGTGAAATTAAATATATTGGAATAAAAGATGAATAAAAAATTAACTCAAAAATTAGCCTCTGGACATTCAACTTGCGCCGGCTGCGGAATTCCCGTAATTGTGCGCACAGTTCTGGATGCAATCAAGGAACCTGTTGTGGTGGTCAATGCCACTGGGTGTCTGGAAGTGACGACGACCGTCTATCCTTTCACGGCCTGGAAAATTCCCTATATCCACAGCGCTTTTGAAAATGCCGGAGCAACGACATCCGGAGTTGAAACCGCGCAAAGAGTTCTTCTGAAAAAAGGAAAAATAAAAAAACCGGCCAAGATAGTTGCCTTTGGCGGCGACGGGGGAACATATGACATTGGGTTGCAAGCACTGTCAGGAGCGCTGGAGCGCGGGCATGATTTTCTGTATGTTTGTTATGACAATGAGGGGTATATGAACACTGGCGGGCAGAGATCAAGCGCTTCTCCCTATGGCGCCGAAACACAGACGACGCCGTCGTCCAAAGAAGATATTGGCAATGAAATTGAAAGAAAAGATATTATGCGGATTGCGGCAGCGCACGGCGTGAAATATCTGGCGCAAGCTAACGCGGCTTATCCGGGAGATTTGGCGAAAAAAGTGAAAAAAGCCATGGAAATCGGCGGACCGGCGTTTATTCTGGTTCTTCAGCCGTGCACCAATGAGTGGAAATATCCTTCGTCAATGTATGTACATTATGGAAAACTGGCCGTAGAAACTAATTTTTGGCCGCTGTATGAAATTGAAAATGGGAATTATGTAATTAATTACCCCGTAAAATCCGCGGCGGATCACGGGGCAAGCTTACCTAAAGAAAGAAAACCGATTGAAGAATTTTTGAAAGGGCAGGGGAGATTCAAACATCTTTTCCGGCCGGAAAATAAGGCGGTGATTGAAAAAATCCAAAAAACAGTGGATGAAAAATGGGATGAACTTGTAAAATTAGCCGGCTGAGTTAGAATAATAAACCAAGGCCATCTTAGCTCAGTTGGTAGAGCGGCGCATTCGTAACGCGCAGGCCGCCGGTTCAATCCCGGCAGATGGCTCAAGCTGTGGTTGTCGGCTTGCCCCGTAGCGAAACGAAGTTTCTGCTACTGGGGTTCGATCCCGACCGTGGGCTCATAGGAAAAAGTAATAATAAAAGTATGAAAAAAATTATAGCTATCGTGATTGTTATTATAATGATTATTTCACTAACTTTTATTTTTGCAGAAAATATCGGTATTAAAAGATGTTCTCAGACAGGAGGATATTTCGAATGTTATTGGATTTGGGACATTCCGAAATATGGACCTTCAAATTTAAATTAATTACTAAAAAATAAATGGACAAAAAAATAAAAATAGGAATTGCGATTGGAATAATTTTGCTTGGAGCTATTGTAATCGGAGGAGTTTATTGGCAGAAAAATAAAAATGATTATCACTCAGTAATTGTGCATATAAAGGTGGACTTACAGAAAGATCCAGACGCGATAACTAAAAATGTTGATGAAATATTAAGAGGAATGGATAATGCTGACTATAAAAATTTAAAGCGGTTCACATATACTCCTTATTTCGCAATAGCTGTTAATGAAAAGGGTCTTAAGTATTTAAAAAATCATCCACTTATTACTGGTATCGAAGAGGATAAACCGGTTTCCCCGAATTCTATAAGTGCTCCTAACTAAGAAAAAATCTATGAAAACCTATATTTGTGAAATTTGCGGAGACGCCTATATAGGCGAAGAAAAGCCGAAAAATTGCCCGTTTTGCGGGGCGCGGGAAAATTATATCAAACTTGGCAGTGAAGCCAATCCCATCGTCAACCAGAAAATTGAATTAAGCGAACAAGCCGTAAAAAATCTCAGAGCCACTTATGATCTGGAAGTCAAAGCCTCCGCGCTATATGTCTGCATGGCTGGCAAAGCCAAGACTTATGAAATTAAAGCGATGTATAAAAGGCTGGCTAAAATTGAGTTGGAACACGCGGTGATTGCGACAAAACTGTTGGGAATTGACCGCCCAGTGGTGGGAACGGAAACTTGCAGCGATGAGGATGTTGAAAATTTTCAAAAAACTATTTTACTTGAAGAAAACGCGACGAATTTATACAAAAAATTCGCGCAGGAAGCGGCCGAGCAAAATATCCGAATATTATTTACGGCTTTATCGCAGGCAGAAGAGGATCACATTAAATTGATTAAAAATTATTTATAAATGACAATTTGGATTTACACAATATTATCCGTAATCATTGTCAGCCTGATTTCACTCATTGGGGTTTTCACTTTTGCCATTTCTGCGGAAAAGCTGAAAAAGGTTCTGATATATCTGGTAAGTTTCGCGGCGGGAACACTTTTGGGCGACGCCTTTATCCATCTGATTCCGGAAGCTTTTTCTGAAATAGAAAATACGGTTTTTTTATCGTTGAGTATTTTGGCCGGAATTCTGGCTTTTTTTGTGATGGAAAAATTTTTGCATTGGCGCCATTGCCATGAAGTGGCTTGTGAGGATCATCCACACCCATTTTCCTGTGTTCTCCTGGTTGGGGATGTCCTGCATAATTTTATTGACGGGCTTATAATCGCGGCGAGCTATTTAGTGAGTATTCCAGTCGGCATTGCGACAACCCTGGCGGTAATTTTCCACGAAATTCCGCAGGAGATCGGAGACTTCGGCTCGCTTCTTTACGCGGGATTCAAAAAAACCAAAGCTCTATTTTTTAACTTTTTGACGGCCCTTACCGCGGTTTTAGGAGCGATTATTGTTTTAGCTTTGAATATTAGCGACGGATCAATCACAAAATTTCTGGTTCCTTTCGCGGCCGGCGGATTCATTTATATCGCCTCATCCGACCTGATTCCGGAATTACATAAAGACACGGATCCAAAAAAATCATTCTGGCAACTAGTCGCTTTTGTTTTAGGCATAGGACTAATGCTATTATTAATAACACTTGAATAATATGGCGAGTCTAAATAAAAATTCTACATTAGGGGATCTCCAGAAATTTATAGAAATTGTTTATGGAGAATCAAATGATCGCAATTACAGCTCCTGGGACATGCTTTCGCAAGTGCAAAGGTTTATTATGCGTGGATTAAAAGGAATAAGAAAAAAAAATCCGCAAAAAATTGAATCCAATTTAATGATTGCAATGAGCTGGTTCGTGTCACTAATGAGCCAGATGCATATTGATATGGAAGAAGAGGTCTGGAAAAGATTTCCGGGGGTTTGTTCTTATTGCGGATCATGCCCATGTAAATGTGCTCAGGAAAAAAATAGAAGAGCAAAAAAAGCAAAGATTGCAAAAACGGCAAAAAGATTAAAAATTTCAGATATCCAAAAATTGTTTGAAAAAATTTATCCGCTAGAAAAGAGAACGCTCAGTGATGCCGGCATACATTTAGCCGAAGAAATGGGAGAGTTGTCGGAGGCCTATATGATTTTTAGAGGTAGTCACAAGGAAGATGACTTTTCAAAAATTAAAATCGAATCAGCCGATCTGCTGTCCTGCTTAATGGCGGTTTTCAATTCACTGGGGATTAGTTTTGCGGATAAAATATCCGTTGTGTTTTCAAAAAATTGTCATATTTGCAAGAAAGCCCCTTGTGAGTGCGGTTTCGACTTTGTAGCCAATTTCAAGTCATAATTATGAAAGAACTTACGGAAAAATTGCACAGCCTAAAAGATAAACACGCTCTTTTGAGCGACTATCTTTGACTTGGCTCAAAAGAAAATTAGGATAGATGACTTGGAAAAAAAATCTAACACTCAGGGGTTTTGGGATAATTCGCAAAAGGCTTCTAAGATTATGCAGGAGTTGGAAGAATTGCGCGGCATAATAAAAATGTTGAGCGATCTGGAAACCGAGCTGGATGAAATCAAAGAATTATCAGGAATTATTTCCGAGGACGAAACCGGATCAGAAAAAGAAGAGGCAGATTTGCAAGCGAAACTTTCTGAAATTGAAGAAAAAATAAATCAACTGGAATTTAAAACTCTTTTGGGCGGAGAATACGACTGCAACGACGCGATTCTGGACATCCATAGCGGAGCCGGCGGGGTGGACGCGCAGGATTGGGCGGAAATGCTTTTGCGCATGTATCTCAAATTTTGCGAAAAAAATAAATTCAAGGCTAAAATTATTTCAGAAACGCGCGGCCAGGAAGCCGGCATTAAAAGCGCGGCAGTTGAAATTAGCGGAGCTTACGCTTATGGAAATTTAAAAAGCGAGGGCGGGGTGCACCGGCTGGTGCGGCTCTCGCCGTACAACTCTGATAATTTGCGCCAGACTTCGTTCGCGCTGGTGGAGGTAATGCCGTTAATTGAAGATATTAAAGAAGTTGTAATCAGCCCAGCGGATATCCGCGTGGATGTCTATCGGTCATCGGGCGCTGGCGGGCAAAGCGTGAATACTACTGACAGCGCGGTGCGCATCACGCATGTCCCAACGGGCACTGTGGCAACCTGCCAGAATGAACGGAGCCAACTGCAAAACAAAGAACAGGCGATGAAAATTCTCAAAGCCAAATTGCACCAAAAATATCTGGAAGAAAAAGAGAAGGAAAAGGCCGGACTCCGCGGCGAGTCGGTTTCGGCCGAGTGGGGGAGCCAGATCCGTTCTTATGTTTTGCATCCCTATAAATTAGTGAAAGACCACCGGACCAAGCGCGAAACAGCCAATACCGAAGCCGTTTTAGAAGGCAATCTGGATGAATTTATCGAGGCCTATTTGCGCTTTGCTCAAATTAAAAAATAAGTTATAATATAGACATATGGCGACCAAGATAAATAAAGAGGAGGAATATAAAAAAGAAAGCGGAGTGATTATTGAGTTTGACAATGTTTCCAAAATATTTAAGGATGATTCTTTGGCGCTGGAGGGCGCCTGCTTTAAAATCAACGCGGGCGACTTTGTTTCTTTCGTCGGGCCCAGCGGAGCCGGCAAATCAACAATTTTAAAACTAATTTCTTCCGAAGAAGCGCCGACTTCCGGCACGATCTTTTTTGACAGTAATCCGCTGGATAAAATAAAAAGAAACAAAATTCCTTTACATCGCCGGAATATCGGGACGGTTTTTCAGGATTTTAAATTGCTTAATAAAAAAACTGTTTTTGAAAATGTGGCTTATGCGTTGGAGGTCTGCGGAGCTCCGGCTTCGGAAATTAAAGAAAATGTTCCGCAGATTTTGGATATTGTGGGGCTGGGCGAAAAAATGCACAAATTTCCCAAACAATTAAGCGGCGGCGAACAGAAAAAAGTGGCGCTGGCGCGGGCGCTCATCCACAAGCCGATTATAATTTTAGCCGATGAGCCGACGGGAAACCTGGATTCCGCTTCTTCGGTGGAAATTGTCGAACTGCTGCTCAAGATAAATGAACTGGGAACCACTGTGCTTTTAGCGAGCCATGACAAGGAAATTGTCAATAAGGCTTCCCGGCGCGTAATTTTTCTTGACAAGGGGAAAATTGTCGGGGATCTGGCGAAAAGCAAATATAAAATGTAATTTTTCAACAAACACAAAAAATGTTTTTAACCATCAAAAGGACATTCAAAGAAGCGCTTATTAATTTTTTCAGAAACGGCTGGTTGAGTTTGGCGACGGTGAGCATCCTTATTCTCTCGCTGTATGTAGTCAGCGTTATTTATGTAGTGACGCTCACGGTGGACAGCGTTCTGAAAAATGTCCAGGAAAAAGTCAATATCAGCATTTACTTCAAGCCGGATGTAACAGAGGCAAAAATTACGGAAATGGAAAAGTATCTCAAAAATTATATGGCGGTAAAATCCGCGGACTATGTTTCCAAGGAGCAGGCGCTGGAAGACTTCAAAAGGAACAATGCCGATGAGCCGGTGATTATGCAGTCGCTCCAGGAAATCGGCGAGAATCCCTTGCAGGCTTCGCTGGTTGTAAAAGCCAACAACGCTGATCAATATCAGAATGTCGTTGATTATATAGATAAATCCGATTTTAAAGAAGATATCGGGCGGATAAATTACGGGAAAAATAAAGAGATTATTGAAAAACTTAACAACATCATCGCGACTATCCGCAAAGTCGGAATCACGCTGGGACTGATTTTTGCCGGCATTGCCATTCTGGTTATTTTCAACACCATCCGGATTACTATTTATACCCATCGCCATGAAATTGAAATTATGCGCCTGGTGGGAGCGTCCAATTCCTATATCCGCTGGCCGTTTGCTTTTGAGGGGATAATTTACGGTTTGGCAGCCTCGTTGGTTTCCATGTTGATTCTTTTTATCACGCTTAAATTTATGACGCCCTATGTAGCATCAGTTATTCCGTCAGAAAATCTGATTAATTTCTACCTTTCTCATTTCTGGAAAATATTCGGCATTCAGGTTCTGGTCGGCTCATTTTTGGGCATCTCTGGCAGCTGGATCGCCATGAGGAGATATCTCAAAATATAGTTTCCACATTCCTCGCGCTTTTTAGAAGATAAACCCCCACACCCACAATCCCACGCAGGGTTTTGAGGGTGATTTTTTTTGAGTTACCTACCCATTTTTTTATTTATATGCAGAATATTGTGGGTGTGGGGGTGAAAAATGCTTTATTTAGGGCATTTTTTTTGGTTGGTAATTTTCCTTGCATTTTTGGTAAATAGTTGCTATACTTTTATCAGGGAGGAACCTTAAAATTAAGGTTATTTTTATTAATATTCTTTAAAAATCAGCAAAAATAAAATGAAAGGAAGGTATTAAGGCGTGAAAAAGACAGCGTATCAGAAGATTGTTGAAAATCATTTGCTTTGCACTTTATCCGATGGAAGTCTTGTTTTGAAAGTAGACAAGGTGCCGTGTCATGAGATAACAATGCCTCCGCATATTAATGAGGCAATCGAGCGAGGGTATGATGTTGTTTTTGACCCCAACCGGATTTTCCCCATGATTGATCATGTCACGCCGGCCAAAGATCAAAAGACGGCACTCCAGGGAAAGATTATGCGTGAATGGAGTAAAAAACATGACTTGCCTCACTTCTTTGATGTAGGAGGGCGAAGCGGCATATGTCATGCTCTTATTTCGGAGGTACCACTCGTTTTTCCAGGCGAAACCTTAATTATGGGTGATAGCCATACCTGCACTTCAGGTGCGTTGTGCACTTTGTCAGTGGGTGTTGGTACGACCGATTTGGGTGTCGGAATAACAACAGGTTTTTTCGTCATCCGTCCGCAGAAAGTCATTAAGGTTAATTTTGCCGGAGAATTGCCGGCGAATGTTTATCCTAAGGATGTCATTTTGAATGTCCTCAAAAGGTTAGGCAAAAATGGCGCCAAAAATTGCATCTTAGAATTTCATGGCGCTATTAAAAGCATGGCAGGGCGGCTGACAATCAGTAATATGACTGTTGAGGGAGGAGGAACCTGCGGAATGTGGATGGTCGATGCTGTAACAGTTGATTATCTCTGGCCGGCCATTTCCAAGAAGTACAATGAAGAAGCCACGCATCACCAAGTCCTTGATGATCTGTGTCAGTATAATAGTGACCCTGATTGTGCATATGATGATGAGATCACAATGGATCTTGCGGAGTTGAAGCCGTCTATGACGATCAATTATCATCCGTCGGATGTAGTTGAGGCGAGTAGTCTTAAGGGTAAAAAATTTGATCAGGTCTTCATAGGCTCGTGCACGAACGCCAGGCTCGAAGACCTTCGCTTGGCAGCGGCAGTCATGAAAAAACATGGCGGAAAAGTCAAGGTGCGCACGATTGTGATTCCTGCCACCCAGCATATTTATCTGCAGGCGATAAAGGAAGGCCTTATAAGTATCTTTCTTGAAGCGGGATGCTGTGTTACAAATCCTACCTGCGGGCCTTGTCTTGGCATGAGCTGTGGGGTGATTTACAAAGGCGAAGTTTGCATAGTCACATCCAACAGGAATTATGACGGACGGATGGGTAAGGAAGGCATAGTGCATCTGGCATCTCCGGTCGTGGCTGCTTATAGCGCCATGCTCGGAGAAGTATCCGTTCCGGATGAGCTTTTCTGCGCGGAGATTAACGCTTCTGTTTTAAAATCTGACCAGGTGGCGCCCATCGAGTTTGAGAAAAAACCTGTGCCGAAAATAGATTACCACGCCCTAAGCAATTCACTGAAGTCTTTAAGTGGCGGTAAAAATTTCTCTGGCAAGCCTTTTTACCTTAAAAAGGAGAAGGTGAATACGGATGAAATTATACCGGCCGATTATCTCACAGAAGTGGATAAAAAAGCTTTTGGGCAGTATTGTCTTGAAGGTTTGGTCACAGGCGAAGAAAGAAATGTATTAAAATCCTGTAAGATAATTGTGGGCGATATCGGATTCGGCGATGGCTCAAGCCGTGAACAAGCTCCATGGGCACTTGAAGGTCTTGGTGTTACTTGTGTGATCGCTAAGAGTTTTGAGCGTATTTTTGAAACCAACTTTTTCAATACCGGTAATCTCGCGATTACATTGCTGGTGGAAATCGTGGATGAGCTTTTCAGAGACAAGCCGGACAGCCTTGAAATTGTTTGGGATACTGATGTGGGCGATCACGGCTATATCGATTGGGGCAAGAGAAGAGTGGGATTTAATATCTCCGAATTCCAAAAGAGTATTATCAGGAAAGGCGGAAGCACGGGCGTAATGTTTGAACTTGCTGCCAAATTACAGAAAGAAGGCAAAATATAATCGAAAAGGAGGGACTAAGTATGAAAATCGCAGTAATTCCCGGTGACGGAACAGGTCCGGAGGTCACAAATGAAGCTATTAAAGTCATTAAGGCCGTAGAACCCGATGATCATGAGTTTAATTATTACGATCTGGGTGGCGAAAGATATCTTAAGACAGGTGAAACTTTACCTGAAAGTGTTTTGAGGGAATTGGAAGAACATGATGCCATCCTTCTTGGCGCTATTGGACACCCGGATGTGAAACCTGGCATCTTGGAACAAGGAATCCTGCTCGCAATACGTTTCAAGCTCGATCAGTATATTAATTTGCGCCCGGTCAAACTTTATCCCAGTGTGGATTGTCCGCTTAAAGGTAAGAAGCCCGAAGATATTGATTTTGTGGTTATCCGGGAAAACACGGGCGGCATATATACTGGTCATGGAGGCGTAACTCAGCCGGGAAGTGCATGTGAAATAGCCTCCCAGGTTATGATTTACGATCGCGCAACTGTTGACCGTTGTCTGGAGTATGCTTTCGATCTTAAGAAAGAACGCAATGAACAGAGTGCGGCTTACGCAGAAAAGCCTATTCATCTCGTTCATAAAACCAATGTGCTTACATATTGCGGAGATCTTTGGAAACGGGCATTTGAGGAAATGGGTGATATGCATTATCCCAAAGTAACTCGTGGCTATGCCCATGTGGACGCCGCGACGATGTGGATGGTGAAAAATCCTGAATTGTTTGATGTCATTGTTACTGAAAATATGTTCGGCGACATCATAACGGATTTAGGTGCCATGATTCAAGGCGGAATGGGTATTGCCGCAGGAGGAAATATAAACCCCGAAGGCGTTTCCATGTTCGAACCAATAGGCGGCTCCTCGCCTAAATATGCGGGTAAAAATATTATAAATCCGCTGGCTGCTATTAGCGCGGCCGCGATGATGCTAAGATATGCCGGCAATGTCATTGACGGAGAAGATGCTGATCGTATTGATGCTGCGGTCAAAAAGGCGATCGGCGAGGGCCATATCAAGAGTCTTACTGCTGGACAAATGGGAATGTCTACCTCTGAAGTCGGCAATCTCGTTGCCAATTTTACGGCAAAAGGAGCATAAATCAGTAAGTGGATCAAAAACGGCGTTAGCACTAAATGCTAACGCCGTAATTTTTTGCTCATTTATAACTTTTCAGATTCCTCGCGCTTTTTAGAAGATAAAAAATGCTTTATTTAAGGCATTTTTTTGGTTTGAAATATAAATTTCATTTTAATGTAGTATTTAGCAAGATCCCTCCTTTTGTGATTTGAAGCGATAAACCGAAATATTATTGGAATAACATGTATCGTTTTGATGAATAATCGAAACACCCATGTTTATAACCAATTGATATCAGGCAACGCTTCTGCATAAATAAGGAGGGTTTTTTTTGTTTCATTTTTTGCCCTTGATTTTAGGTAGGATTTGCGCTAAGATGTAAAATAGCCTCGAGATTATTCCCAGATCGTCTAACGGTAGGACGACAGGTTCTGGTCCTGTTAATTGGGGTTCGAATCCCTATCTGGGAACATGGAAAAAATAGTTTATCCCATCCGCATTAATCGCTATCTGGCGATGAATAATTATTGCAGCCGCCGGGAGGCGGATGATTTAATTTTGAAGAAGATTGTCAAAATTAACGGCCGGCTGGCTAAAATAGGGGACAAGGTTCAGGAGGGCGATAAAGTCGAAGTTAATATTGAGGCCAAAAGCAAGCTGAAAAAATATGTATATTTTGCCTACAACAAGCCGATTGGCATTGTGACGCATACGCCGGAGGCGGGGCAGACGGAAATTAAAAAAATCGCCGGACTTTCCGCGGATATTTTTCCGGTCGGAAGGCTGGACAAAAAATCCCATGGCTTGATAATTCTTACCAATGATGGGAGAATAACTGACAAGCTTCTGAATCCGGAATATGAGCACGAAAAAGAATATAGCGTCAAAACCAACAAACCGGTCACGAATATTTTTGTGAAAGTGGCCGCGGGCGGAATGCAGCTGGAAGATTTCAAAACCAAGCCGTGCCGGGTGAAAAAAATTGGAGAAAATTCTTTTTCCATAATTCTGACTGAAGGCAAAAAACACCAAATCCGGCGCATGTGCACAAATTTCGGTTTTGAAGCCGTGGATTTAAAAAGAGTGCGAATTATGAATATAAAGTTGGGATCTCTATTGGCTGGCCAAAAAAGAGAAATAAAAGGGGACGAATTAAAAGAATTTTTAAATAAACTCGGAATTTAAACAAAAATGGCATTAACAGATGAAGTAAAAATTAAGATTTTTGCGGGCAAAGGCGGCGACGGTGTCGTGGCTTTTGATAAAATCATGATGAGCCTGGGGCCCACCGGCGGCCGCGGGGGGAACGGCGGGAATGTCTATTTTGAAGGTGTTTCCGATTTAACCGCGCTTAATAAATATAAACATAAAAATGATTACTATGCCGACGATGGCAAGAGGGGAAAAACTGACAGGTCATCCGGACATACCGGCGGAGATTTGATGCTCACGATCCCGATTGGATCAGTGCTCCACAATTTGGACACCGGAAAAGATATCGATATCACCAAGGTCGGCCAGAGAGTTTTAGTGGGGAAAGGCGGAATTGGCGGCCGGGGTAATTTTTATTTTCGCTCGGCTAAAAATACCAGTCCGCAAGAATTTGAAAAAGGCAAGCTCGGCGAAGAATTCGCGTTTTTTCTGGAACTGCGCCTGATCGCGGATATCGGCCTCATTGGCCTGCCCAATGCGGGAAAATCGAGTCTTTTAAATGAGCTCACTAACGCCAACGCCAAGGTGGCCAACTATTCTTTCACGACCCTGGAGCCTAATTTAGGAGTAATGGACGATTTAATTATCGCAGATATTCCGGGACTCATTGAAGGCGCCTCGCGTGGCAAGGGATTGGGCATAAAATTTTTAAAACATATCCAGCGCACCAGCGTTTTAGTTCATTGCATATCTTGTGAATCTGTGGATATTAAAAAAGATTACGAAATCATTCGTCGGGAGCTGGAAAATTACAATCCGGAACTTTCTGCTAAAAAAGAACTATTGCTTCTTGCCAAAACCGATCTTTTGGAGCCGGATGTAATTCAAGAGAAACTCAAAGAACTGCGAAAGATAAATAAAAATGTTTTGGCTGTTTCCGTGCATGATTGGGAAAGCCTGGAAAAGCTCAAAAAAGCTGTAAATTTGGCTTTAAAATAGAGATTTTCAGAAAATGGCTGTTATGCTATAATTGAAGAAGTAAAATGAATAATCAAAATTAACCCCAGTGAAATTCCGCCTTTGGCGGATCCCGAGTACTCGGGATATTTCACGGGGCAAGAAAAAATGGAAAAAAATTTAATGTTGCCGCTTATTTTGGCCATAATCTGGACCATTCCCTGGAAGGCCGTGGCCCTGTGGAAATCAGCTCGCCGGGGGCAGAAGATTTGGTTTGTGCTGCTTTTGGTTTTAAATACGCTTGGCATTTTGGAAATTCTTTATATCTTTATTTTTTCAAAAAGAGACGAAAGGCAGGAAGGCTAATTATTGGTGAAAAGTTATGTATTGGTTTTATCTGATTATTTTTATCTTGGCGGTCCTGGTTCCGGATATAATCCGCGCGGATTTTTATTTTTTATCAGAAACCCGCCTGGAAGAACTTCTGATATTTCTTCTGGGAATGGCCGGGTTTTTGATTTTTGTGTTCAAGGAACACCAGCTTTTTATCCAAAAAGAAGAAAAGGTGAAAAGCCAAAAACGGCTCAGGCAAACTGCTAAAGATTTAGTTGATTCATACAGCTATATCGGTGAAGTCAACCGCAAGATGGATATTCTGATGCAGGTGGGCTTGGGACTTTCCGACCGGTCAGCCATCAATAAGAACAAAGAAAAAGAAATTTATTACACGATTATTGACGCGGCCAATTCTCTGATGAAAGCGAAATGTTCCCATTTGCGTTTTGTGGACATAAAAAACCAGCGGACGAAAAAAGAAATAAGCACCGGAAGCGAGTGCCATAATATAAAAAATTCAGAATTAATTGGAATGGGTGACAATGTCAATATTAAAAAGAAAAACGGCTATCTGATGGCCGCTTCCTTTAAACAAATTGACCATGTGAAAGGATATCTCATGGTTGAAGGATATAACGAACTGGAAGCGGAAAATATTAATAATCAGGAAATTCTGAAATTTTTGGCCACCCAGGCGCTTTTCTTGTATTCATATATTTCCAGGGGAGAACAAGCAAGTTTGCTTAATAAATAAAAATACCGCTAGCGGTATTTTTATTTTATCACTTCAAATCCTTTTTGCGTCCAAGTATTGAAGCCGTCAGAAAGGGCATAGACATTCAAAATATTCATATCGAAAAGCCGGACTGCGCCCTGGAAGGCCCAGAGGCCGTCTGTGTCATAAAGTACGATTTTTTTGCCGGATGGAATTTCACCCCGTCTTTTTTCCAGATCATCGAGAAAAATATTAACCGCGCCTTTCAAATGGCCTTGGGCAAGGGCGTCGCTTTTGCGGACATCGATAATGTATAAATTTTTTTCAGCCGCGAACATTGCTTTCAGTTGATCGCTTGTGAGGTAGCTGACCTTGGATTGATCAGTGAATGAATTGGGGTTGCCGGCGGAAATTGTCGGATTAAGCTGGCTTTTCCAACTTGGGAAGCCGCCGGTTAGATAATAAACATTCTTAAATTCTTTCTGCGTTAAATCGGCCGCCATGGCCGCGCCAATGTTTTCGTTTCTGTCATCGACGATTACATAATTTTTGTTTTTATCCAGCTTTTCTATGCTGGCCGCAAAATTATCGGCTGGAATGTTTTGGGAATCAAGGATGTGTTCATTTTTGAATTCGTCGCTGCTTCTTACATCAATAATGGCCAAAGATTCTTTAGCTTGTATTTTTTTAAGCAAATCCTCGCTGCTAATTTGTTTGGAGTCAGATGAGGTTGTAGGTGATTGAGCATAATCATTCGGCGCTTTTTCAATTGTGTCTGAAAAAGGCTTAAATATAGTAAAAATTGCAATGATAATTATCAATCCAAATCCGACAATCAGAGCTAGAGTATTTTGTTTGTTTTCGTTTCGTCGCATAAAGTTTTTGGGGTTATTTTAAGCCTGATCCGATAAAATCCGGATAACCGTTGATAAAGTTCTCAATTTTTGTTTCCGGTTTTCCTTCCAATTGTATTGCTTCCAGTATAACAAAACTGCTGGAAGTTGCCACGGCAATTTCTTCTCCAAGGTTAAGGACTGTTCCAGGATCGCTTTTTTTTTCTTGGCTTTCACCAGAAAGATTTATTTTATTCAGCTTAAGGCGCAATGTTTTTCCGTTCCGTTCCCAGTTTGAAAAAACTCCCGGCCAGGGATAAAAGGCGCGGAAGCGGTTATAAATATTTTTGGCAGAATCATTCCAATCTATTTTTCCATCTTCCCGTTTTATCATTCGGCAAAGACTGGCTTTGGAATCGACCTGCTTTTGCGGGGTGATTTTTTTGGCTAGCCAGAGAGGAAGAGTTTCCAAAAGCAAGTCTGACGAAAGTCCAGCCAATTTTTCAGATAATTCTGAACTGGTTTCATTTTTATCAATTCCAATTACGCGCTGGCTTAAAATAGCGCCGGTATCAACTCCTTCATCCATGAGCATTATAGTTGAACCCGTTTCCGTTTCTCCGTTCAGGATGGCGTTTTGAATGGGAGAGGCGCCGCGGTATTTTGGCAAAAGAGAAGCATGGACATTAATTGCGCCAAATTCCGGCAAATCCAAAACAGTCTTAGGGAGAATCTTGCCGTAAGCGGCAACGAGGATAAGATCCGGTTTTTGTTTTTCCATTTTAGCCAAAGCTTCTTGGTTAAGGCGGTTAGGCGTGAAAACCGGAATATTATTTTTTTCGGCGATAATTTTCACTGGGCTTTTTTCGAGAATTTGTTTGCGGCCGACTTTTTTGTCTGGCTGGGTATAAACGGCAACAAGATTATATTTTTCATGGATGAGCGCCGACAAAATTTCTCCGGCGAATTCAGGAGTTCCCATAAAAATAGTTTTCAGTTTTGACGGATCATTTGTCATTTTTTTCTTGCCCCGTTAAATTTCCGCAAAGCGGAAACTATTTAACGGGGTGAATTTTTATTTTGCGCGAGGTAAAGAGAATGCCGTCTAAATGGTCAATCTCATGCTGGAGCGCCCGGGAAAGCATCCCGTCGGCTTTCAGAATAATTTTATTGCCCTTGCGATCCTGCGCTTCGACAGTTACTTTCGCGTGCCTTTTTACCGAAAAATAAAGACCGGGGAAAGAAAGACAGCCCTCTTCAAACGCGACTTTTTTCCAAGACTTGGCCTTGAATTTCGGATTGATTAAAATATTAGTTTTCCCTTCGAATTTTATAACACAAATACGCAAAGACTTTCCCACCTGATTGGCGGCGAGTCCCAGACCCTTATTGGCTTCCAGAGTTTCCAGCATATTAAAAATTAGCTCCTTAATTTCCGGGCTTTTTACATCGGCGACCTTTTTTGTTTTGGCCTCCAAAATCTTATTGGGATATGTGACGATAGGTAAAATTGGCATAATTATAAAATAGTTATCGGGTCTACATCAATAATCCATCCGTTGGGCAGGGATTTAAGTATTTTTTTTAAATTTTCAGAAATGCCTCCTGTCAGTTTAATTATGATTTGTTTTCGAAAACGCCCCCGAATATTGGACAGAAAAGTGTCCTGCGGTTCAGAAACTTTAGTACCCCGGCCTTCTTTTGCTTTCAATATTTCATAAATCCGGTCGGCTTCTAAAATGACCCTAGTTTTATTATAATGTTGAAAAGTCAGTTTGATTAATTTTCCAAATGGCGGAAGCCGCAGACTTTTTCTTTCCTCAAGTTCCTTGGCGTAAAATTCTTCTAGATTTTTTTCGGCAATTATTTTGAAAAATGCCTGCTCCGGGGCAAAAGTTTGAACGAGTACCAGTCCGGGAAATTTGGCGTCGGGGCGGTTGACTCTTCCGGCAATCTGCATAATTATCTGGAAGGCCCGTTCGGCGGTGGAAAAATCAGGCAGAGTCAGTAAATTGTCTCCATCTATGATACCAATGAGCGCCAGGTTTGGCAAATCCCAGCCCTTGGAAATCATCTGGGTGCCGATTAGGATATCAATCTTCTTGTCCATAAATTTACGATAAAGATTTTTTTGTGCGTCCTTGCCCTGCATAGACTGGCTGTCGGCGCGGGCGACTTTGGCCGCGGGAAATAAATTTAAGATTTCCCGCTCAACTTTTTGCGTTCCAAGCCCGATATTTTGAAAACTCATATTTTTGCAGTTCGGGCACTGGGGGGTGATGGATGTTTTATAGGCGCAATGCGCGCAGCGGTAAATTCCGGAATTTTCATAAACCAGCGCGCGATCGCAGTGCGGGCATTTTAAAACTGCCTTACAATCAGCGCAGACAGAAAAAGCGCTCATTCCCTGGCGATTAATAAATAAAATAGTTTGCAGTTTATTTTTGAGCGCGTAAGCAAGTTCTGCTTTCAGTTGCTTGCTGATCGTAAAGTAGTTTTTTTGCCAGCGTTCTTTTTTCATATCAATCAGCTCTATTTTGGCAATTGGTAGTTTATCCACTGCGGCAGATGCGCCAGGCATATTTAGTTCTGGCAATTTTAGCAGTTTATATTTGTTGTGTTGGGCATTATAATAAGATTCAATGCTGGGGGTAGCTGATCCGCGCACAACTTTGGCGCCGTGAATCTCAGCCAGCTTCTCGGCCACTGTTCGCGCATCGTAACGGGGATTCATATCCCATTGTTTGAAAGAGGGGTCTTGTTCTTCGTCAATGACGATTAATTTAAGATCCTGAAAAGAAGCGAAAACAGCCAGGCGGGTGCCGATGATTATTTTGGCTTCGCCGGATTTTATTTTTTGCCAATTAGCATATAATTCTCCCTTGGGCATTTTACTGTTGAGAAGCGCGATTTCCGAAGCATCAAAATATTCCCCGTACCTTTCAAGGGCTTGCGGCGTTAGCGTCAGTTCGGGCAAAAGTATTAAAAATTGAGATTGTTTATTTTTTTCTTTTAGCTTTTTGATTGTGTGTATATAAACCTCAGTTTTGCCTGAGCCGGAAGGACCATGTAATAAAAATTTACAATTTACAATTTTCAATTTACAATTTATTTTTTTTATAATTGCAGTGACTGATGCTTGTTGTTCTTTGGTTAATTTTATATTTTTTGTGTTTTGTTTGTGAATATCTGTGTTTTGTGTTTTGTGCTTTTGTTTTACCCTTTTTGGAATAAAAGATTTTAAAACTACTCCAAGAGGGGAGAGGTAATAATCTGAAATAAATTGAGCCAGTTCCAGCTGTTTTTTATCTAAAAAATTTTCTTCCAAAACCTTGGTGATATTTTTAAGTTGGATATTGCCCAATCTTTCAAAATCAGGACGGTTGCCGGTTACGATTCCTTCCACATTTCTTTTGAAAAGGGGAATAGACACCAGGGTTCCATAAGTTAGCTTTCGGCTATGTAAATACGAAAAGGACTGGCTTCCGGAAAGCGGAAGGCGGGTTATGGGGGCAACATCGATTATGATTTTGCTGTCCTTTGTCATATCTCTATTTTATCAGCTTGCGAACAGTCCTACAAATATTGATTTTTGATTGAATTTGAGCTAAAATAAAGTTATCCACAGGGTGGGGATTGACAGCGGTTTAGTTAGTGATATAATATCACTAGAGAATATAATTTATAAAAAATTTTTATGCAAACACAAGAAACAATCAAAAAAATTGAGGAATTGCGAGGCTCGAAGGTTATAACTTATGTGACTAGCGATCGGCAAGGGCCGGTTAATGCTCGTGTTGCGATGGATATTATCCCAATTATTAGCGCGCAATTACGAAAAATCGGGAAGCAGGAGAAAATAGATTTGGTACTATACAGTGCCGGCGGGGATACGATGGTGCCGTGGCGTCTGGTTTCGATGATTCGCGAGTATTGCGAACAGTTTTCGGTGATTATTCCATACAAAGCTCATAGTGCCGCCACCATGATTTCGCTGGGTGCGGATGAAATTGTGATGAGTGATATGAGCGAGCTTTCGCCGATTGATCCGTCCACGGCCAATGTGTTCAATCCGGTGGATCCGCAAAATCCGCAAAATCGGATTCCGATTTCGGTGGAAGAAGTGATGAGCTATTTTGACTTGGCCAAAAATAAATTCGGCATCAAGAGTGATGAGGAGCTGACCAAAATTTTCAATAAGTTTGTGGAAAGCACACCGTCCATTCATCCTTTGGCGCTGGGCAATGTGAACCGTACGCACAATCTGATCAAAATCCTGGCGAAAAGACTGCTCAAAAGCCACAAGGAGCAAATGAAAGAAGAAGAAATTGAAAAAGTTATTGAATTTTTGACGGAAAAATTGTATTCACATCAATATTATATCGGTCGCAAAGAAGCCAAAGAGGACTTGGGCATCAAATCTGTGGTTTTTGCCGACAAAGAGCTGTCTGATTTGATGACGGAAATTTATGAGGAATATAACAAAGAAATGAACATGACGGAAATTTGGAATCCGGAAAATGAATTTGCCAAAGGTCAAAATCAAGAATATAAAATCGCCTTTGTCGAAAACTCCGAAACCGGCAATCATTTTGGAATCAATATGGAATTTAAAAAAGTCCAACAAAACATTCCACAACAAACTCCGGCGGGAATCATTCAAATTCCGCAGGAGCAGATTGTGTGGAGAATGATTGGGCAAGGGTGGAAGTAATATGGAAAATTTGATCAAAATTGAAATAAAAGATTCATTCAATAAAAAAGATAGCTCATACAAAAAAGATGAGGATATTTCCAATCATGTTTCCACGCTAAACAACACAAAAAATATTTTGGAGACCTATTCCGCGAGTATGGGATCAATTACGGGTCATCATTTTGACGGAAGTATAAATATTGTAAAAAATCAAGGAAAAGGAATTTGGAGAGAAATTATTATTGGAACTGCTAGTGCGGTTTTTGGTGCGATTATTAGTTATTTTATTTTTGGAATTAAGTAATATAAATTAAAATTTATGGCGGATATTAAACCAAATTTTTTGCATGTTTGTGATTATGTTTCTTTCTCGGAAGGAAAGCTTAATATACTAGGCGTTTTTAAAAGTATAAATACTAATTCTGTGCCAGTGATTCATCCGCAGATGTTTCTTGTTGCAAATGTCAGGATAAATAAATCAGGAAAATATAAGCAGAGCATAAAAATAGTAAATGAAGCGAGTCAATCTGAAATTTTTAGACAGGATTTTGATTTAAATATCGAGATTCCAAAGGGGAAAAAACAGGCTGAGGTTGGCACGGTAGCTCAGTTAAACAATATAAATTTTGCTAATTACGGAAAATATATAGTGCAGGTAATTGTTGATGAAAAGCTTATTGATGAATCGGAAATTGAAATTAGCAAGCGAGCATAGGCGATATGGCAACTAAAAAAGTAATAAAGAAAAATAGCTTAAAAAACGGTTTTTTGGTTCCCGACAATGAAAGTAGTACTGCTGCTAAATTTGATAAGGGATTATCAAAAATCAAGGAAAAGCGGGAAATAAAAGAAAAAAGCTGGTATATTTTTGTTTTATCTTTCTTGAGTAATGCAAAGAACGGGTGCGATTTTTTGATAAATGCAAAGAGGCTAGATGATAATAACAAATATTTACTAATCAGTGTTATTTATAATTTCAAGCATGGGCTGGAGGTTTTTGTGAAAACTTTTTCAAGATATCTAAATGAGAAAGTGGATAAGTCTGATCATTTTCACGACACGAAGACACTGCTCGAAACTTTTAAGAAACAGTTAAAATCTAAGAATAAAAAGGAGTTGGACAGCGAGGTAGATAAATTGGAAAAACTTATCGAAAAATATAATGAAATTGATTTTTTGAGAAATTATTTAAAGGAAAGTTTTTCTATTTATGATCAGAAAAATACTTTTTTTAAATATCCAGAGCATGAGGCAATGGTTATTGTCGACTATTCGAAATTATCGAATCAGGTTGGTAGAAGCGATATGGAAAAAATAAAAAAAGATATTGAAAATGTAATTAAAATAAGCAAAAAATTTAAAAATATTTTGTCATAAATAAGATGAAAAATTCACTTATGAGTTGCCGAAAAATGTTGGTAAAAACAGAAAATCGCTAAAGTAAAATAAAAAATATGAAACTGGGAGAGATGCCAAAAAGTGACAGACCAAGAGAAAAACTCGTCAAATACGGTGCGGGAAAATTATCAAATACCGAATTGTTGGCGATAATTTTAGGCTCTGGAGTAAAGGGCTTGAATGTGATAGAATTAGCGAACAAAATATTAAAAAAATTCGGATCCGATAAGCTGAAAAATGCCCAATACGATGACCTGAAAAAGACATTCGGTTTGGGTCAAGCCAAGGCTTGTGAGATTATTGCATGTTTGGAGTTTGGCAAAAGATTATTGAAGGATAAGCCTGAAAAACTCGTGTTGCAACCGGAGGATGTCTATCGCGAATTGCGAGATTTGAGACAAAACAAAAAAGAGCATTTCGTGGTATTTTATTTGGATACGCACAGTCGGGAAATAAAAAGAGAAACAATATCAATAGGTACCTTAAACGCTAACCTGATTCATCCGCGAGAAGTGTTTGAGTCGGCGATAAAAAACAATGCGGCGCAAATAATCGTAGCGCATAATCATCCGTCGGGGATCGTTGATCCGTCCGAAGACGATATTAAAATAACGAAAAGACTTGTTGATGCCGGTAAGTTGTTGGGCATAGATGTTTTGGATCATATAATTGTAGGCGATGCGGGGTATTTCAGTTTTAAAAATAAAAATATCATTTAAAGAATTTATGTCATCAAAAAACAAGAAGAAACTCAAATTTATAGACTTATTCGCCGGCATTGGCGGTTTTCATTTGGCGTTTCACGAAAACGGAGCCGATTGCGTTTTCGCCTCCGAATGGAATGAACCGGCCAGGAAAACTTATGAAGCAAATCTCAAGAAAATTTCGCCGAATGTTTTTGAGAATGGAAATTTTGCGGGAGACATAACAAAAGTGGATCCGAAAAAAATTCCTGATTTTGATATTATTTGCGGAGGTTTTCCCTGCCAGCCTTTCAGTCAGGCCGGATTCAAGAAAGGTTTCGCAGACGAAAGAGGAAATCTCTTCTTTCATATAGTGGAAATAATCAGAGAGAAAAAGCCCAAGGCGTTTTTTCTTGAAAATGTCAGGCACCTATTCAAGCATGATGACGGAAAAACATTCGCCACAATTAAAAGAATAGTCGAGAAAGATTTAGGATATTCTTTTCATTATAGGATTGTCAAAGGCACTGACTTCAATATTCCGCAACACAGACCGCGTTTGTTTATGGTCGGTTTCAGAAATAAAAAGATACCTTTTAAATTTCCCGAACCTGTAAAACTCAAGAAAGCCATGTCGGATATTTTTGGGGCTGATTGCGAAAAAAAAGTCGGATATACATTGAGAGTCGGTGGCAGAGGATCCGCCATAACCGACAGACGAAATTGGGATTCTTACCGAGTAAACGGCGAAGTTGTCAGATTGAGCTTAAAGGAGGGGAAAAAAATGATGGGTCTTCCCGCAAGCTATGTTTTCCCGGTATCAAACGCGCAAGCGATGAAGCAGTTGGGTAATGCGGTTGTCGTTCCCGCCATTAGTGCGGTAGCCAAGGAGATAATAAATACATTGAATGAATACCATGCCGATTAAAGGAAACAAGGGTGAATGGAGCGAGTTTTACGCTCTTATTAAAATCTTGACGGACAAGAAGATTTTTGCCGCAGATGAAAACCTTGAAATACTTCAAGACAAAGTTTTTTTGGTTTTGAAAATAATTCGCGAAGAGGCGAAAATGGGAATAAACACTTATGATATTGAAGCGAAGAAAAACGCAGTTGTGATTTATGATGAGGAAAATAAAATGCTAGGCACCGTGCAATCCGAAAAAATAAAGAAAAGCGTCAGTAAAATATTTGAAAGAATGAAACAGGGCGGCGAGGCGACATTCGCCATATCGTCAGCCGATCAGATAATGAAGGAATTATTTTGCACGCAAATAAAAGCATCAAGCGGGAGCAAATCAGATCTCACGCTGATAATTCACGACAGGATTTCTTCAACTCTTCCGGAGCTGGGATTCAGTATCAAGTCCATGCTTGGCTCACCCTCAACACTACTGAACGCTTCGGGGGCGACTAATTTTGTCTATCGTATTGAAGATTTGAAAAACAATAAAACGCAGGAAATAAACGACATTACGGGTCATTCTAAATTAAGGGACAGGGCGAAAATCATTTACGGCAATAAGGGCAAGCTGATATTTGAGGGATTGGACAATGATAGCTTTAAGAAAAATCTTTGTATGATCGATACAGTCTTGCCCGAGATTCTAGCCGAATTGTTAAAAATTTATTATGACGGTAAGGCAAGCACGATGCGGGAACTGGTGGATATTTTAAGTCAGAATAAGGAATTGAGCGCCAAATACGGATTTAATAAGGAGGTTTATGAATTTAAAATTAAGAATTTCTTGGTTGCGATCGCGCTGGGCATGACGCCGAATAAGAAATGGGACGGCTTCACCAAAGCGCACGGCGGCTATATTATTGTCAGGGAGGACGGGGAACTTGTTTGTTATCATCTCTATAACAGAGACGAATTTCAAAATTATCTTTACAAGAATACCAAGCTGGATACGCCAAGCACGACCAGGCATAAATTCGGAAGCATTTATGAAGAAAACGGAAAGAAAAAAGTAAAATACAATTTGCAAATAAGATTTATAAAATAGGATTCAGATACATGGCGGATATTTTTTCAAAAAAGAAGAGATCGGATATAATGTCAAAAGTCAGAAGTAAGGAAACAGGGATTGAAATCAAGATAAGAAAGGAATTATGGAAAGCCGGATTTAGATATAGGAAAAATGTATCAGGCTATCTCGGAAAGCCTGATATTTTATTAAAAAAATATAAGACTGTTATTTTCGTTGATTCCTGTTTTTGGCACGGATGCAAAAAACACGGATCAATGCCGCAAACTCGTAAGAAATTTTGGAAAGAAAAAATTGAACAAAACAAAGAGCGAGATAAGGAAATTAATAAGCATTATAAAAAAATAGGTTGGAAAGTTGTCAGAATTTGGGAACATGATATGGATAAAAATTTACAAAAAACAATCGATTGGGTTATTGACAATATAAATCAGCAGCGACAGAGTTAAAAGCCAAAAACAGAGTGTTAAATAGTCTAAAAAGCTCATAAACATTTTAATGAGCAATCAAAATCAATATGGGAGTGAAAATAAACATACCTGTAGGAACAAGAGTGTCGGTGGAATATAATGATATTGAAGACAGAGGCACAATTATTGGCAAAATAACCAACATTTTTAACGGTCTTGTTATTCCAAATTTGGACTATAATCAGGAAGCTGTGGCGGGGATTTTTGTTGAAAAATGGATTGAAAACGGCAGGAATCTGGAAATACAAAAAAATATCAATGATAAAACCAACATTTTTAGACCGGATATAATCCGTGAGATTGATTAAAAATCGAAGAGGAGAGAAACAAAATTGATGAAATAATCGAAAAAGCGATTAAATAATTTTTTATAAATATTGAAAAATATGGACGATAAATATGAATATTATTATGAGGCCATGGAATCGTTGAGTGTGGGAAATATCTTTAAGGCTAAAAAATTATTAAAGAAGTCATTATTGCTGGATGTTGAATTTATAGATGGCTATAATGGTTTTGTGGCTGTCTCCGAAGATGAAGAAAACAAGAAAAAAGCTAAAGAATATTCAGAAATTGCTTTTAGGTTGACGCGTGAAAAATTTTCAAAATGGCCGAGAGAAATGCATTGGGGCGATTTGGATAACAGACCGTATCTTCGCGCGATTTGCAATAAAGCTATTTATTTTCATGAAGATGGGAAAAAAGATGAAGCTGAAAAATTATACAGACTTCTACTCAAATTAAACCCCTGTGACAGCCAGGGCGTACGTTATTTGCTGGCGGCGCTATTTGCCGGAAAACATCCCAAAATCACCAGTGAGTTAATAGAAAAGGGGAATAGATTGCAGGACTGGAGTGAAATTGAAAAACTTGTGGAAGTTCAAAATAAAAAACACAAGTTTTGGAATAACAATATATGAAACGAAAAATTTTTATTAGCATAAATTTGCCTGATCGGGACAAAAAAAGGCTTATTCGCGCCTCTGAAAAATGGCAGGATTCACCCCCACACCAAAAGATGGGAAGCGAAACACTGCCTAAAAAGCAAAATAATTTTTGGTGTGGGGGCTTGCCGGTGAAGTGGGTTAAGGAGCCCAATTTGCACATCACCCTGGCCTTTTTAGGGCATATTATGGATGAAAGTATGCCGGAAATTTGCGAAAAGGTTCGTATAGCGGTCAAAAATAGCGAAATGTTTGATCTGGAATTTGAGACAATTAAACTTGGTCCGGATGCGGCAAATCCTAAAATGATCTGGCTTAGCGGCGAGGCCGATGAAAATTTAAGAATTTTGCACGAAAAAATTGAGAAAGCTTTGGGAATTTTTATCAGCAGCAAAAAATCTTTTCGGCCGCATATAACTCTAGGTCGAATTAGAGGTCGCAAGTGGGAAGCGCTCACACCAAAACCAGAAATTTTTGAAAAGTATGATTTAACCATTTCCATTGAATCAGTGGACATTATGGCCAGTGATTTTGGCGATGGCGGCCGTGAATATACAATCATTCAAAGCTGTCCGTTAAAATAAAATTTCTACTCACTACCACACAACTACATATGGAAGTATTAGGCATAAGGATAGACAATTTATCGCGTGAAGAAACTCTTGAAAAAATAGAAGGTTTTTTGGCTGGCAATAAGCTATGTCAAATCGCGACTATAAATCCGGAGTTTATTTTGGCGGCACAGAAGGACGAAGAATTTAAAAGTATATTAAATTCTTGCGATTTAAATATTGCTGACGGAGTTGGCATAAAATTTGCGTTTTGGAAGCTCGGCTTCCAAAAACTAAAAACTAGAATTGCCGGCGTTGACTTGATGGAAGAAATTTTGAAAATAGCTAATGGCAGGGGACTGGGGGTATATCTTGTGGCTAATAAAGATGGATTAAGCACTTGGGAGGAAACACGCGATGCAATTCTAAAAAAATATCCAAACTTAAAAATAGAGGGAATAAATATAGATAAACATACATCAGGTTATAGGTTACAGGTTTCAGGTTATGGGATTGTATTTTGCAATTTCGGTGCGCCTTTTCAGGAGAAATTTTTGCATTCGCTAAAAAGCCAGGAAAATGGTAAGATAAAACTGGCGATGGGCGTGGGCGGAAGCTTTGATTATCTCACGGGAAAGGTGAAAAGAGCGCCCCGCCGAATGCGCCAAATCGGCCTCGAATGGCTTTTTCGGCTTATTCAACAGCCGAATAGAATTTGCAGAATTTTAAATGCAACAATAATTTTTCCAATAAAAATAATTTTTAACAATAATAAATATGACAGCCAAAGCCAAGTTAATTAAAACCATCTATCTCTATCTCATCGCGTCAGTGAGTTTGTTGTTTGTGGCGATTGGAACGGGCACCATTCTTAACACGGGACTCAAGTACTATATTTTCCCGGATGCGGAGAAAAAAAGCTATGATCAGTGCAACCAGCCGCCAGCGACTGCTGTCATCTCAAAAGAAGGAGCAACGGAAGTCCAAAAAACGCAAATCGACGCGCTGCTTGAAGATTACAAAAACTGGAAAGAAAACCAGTCAGGCGACAAATGCATCAATCCAGCCAGGCAAAATAAAATAATTGACGCACTGACGATGGTTATAATCGCTCTGCCGATACTTTTGATTCATTGGAAACTAATCAGAAAAGAAAAAGAGGAAAAAGAAACTGAATAAAATGACTGCTGATTTATTTGAAATTAGGGAAACAAAAAACAGAGGCAATGGGTTATTTGCCAAAGAATTTATTCCAAAAGGAACACTGATTTCTTTTTGGTGTGAAAAATGCAAGACATTTAGTAAAAATCAATTCAATTTACTGTCAGAAACTGAAAAAGGATATATTTTAGAATTCGGACACGCATTTAATGAAAAAGAAATTCATATTGTGACTGTGGCAAACATATAAACCACTCATGTAACCCTAGCATTTTGCCATTGGATCTAGAGAGGGGAATTGATCTTGTTGTAAGAGACATAAAAAAAGGCGATGAAGCAATATATGATTATAGAGTTTTTGCAAATAAAGGATTTAGCCTTAAATATTTAGATATTTACTGTCTTTGCGGTGAAGATAATTGTTGCAAGATAATAAAGAATCAATATCCAATACCAAAATTGCTCAAAATTTTTTGGAAAAACAAAATTGACGATGCATTGAAAATGACTGACTTAGTAAGGCAACCATTGAAAGCATATATTTTGAATGGGTCATGGAAAAAGGAAAATTTTTTATAACATGCCAGTTGCTGGTGCTGGCAGAAAGGAGGCGTTTATGAAAAAGAAAAAGCAATACACTAAACCAGTAATCGAGAAAGAAACAAACATGAGCTTCATGTTTGAAGTGATTAAGAAAGATTTTAAAAAAGCTTGCCGGCAATGTTCAAGTTGTCATGGGTGCCGGTAATTCTTTCTCAGGAAGGCGATCAACTGGTCGCCTTCCAAAAATATAACTTTTAATTTTTTATGGATAAATTTGAAAAATATTTAAAAAATCTCGCGAGGCACGAAGAAGAAAAGACGGATAACATTATTAAGGATCCGAGAAAAAAAATTATCATGCACGCAGGCGTGCGGTTAAATTGGATAGTGGATTTTATCGGAAATAAAAAAATTACATGGAAAAAAACAGAAGTGCCAGCAGATAAAATTCTATTCAGTGGAACTAATCCCAACTGGAACAAAATCCTTATTAATAAATGCAAAAGATCAGTCGAAGAATTTAGAAAATTATTAAGCAAAAATCCTGCAATAAAAAACAAATTTAAAAAAGAAGCCTTTTTTAGCAGAGAACCGATTTTATTAAGGGCTGGTAAAGAAAAGGGTACTTATTTAGTTCTTGATGGCATGCACAGATTTGTTGGCACAGTATTGTCCGGAAGAGAAAAAATCGAAGCATTTATCCCCGTGAATGAAGACAAATATCTGCCGATATGCGAGGAGCACACAGTATATGATTTGATTCGTGGATTTCAAAGAAATGCATATAATAAGAAGGGCGAAAAAGACCTTCATCACGGGCTAAAACTTTTATCAAGAACATATGAAAATGTAGATGACTTATTGAAAAATAGGTTTGATTATATCCACTTACCGGACAAAAAGGTTCAGAAAATAATTAAAAAAATTCTAAAAGAAAATGGCAGAAAAAAATAAAATCCGTGTTAGATTCGCGCCGTCGCCGACTGGCTATATGCATGTTGGAAATTTCCGGACGGCACTTTATACCTACCTTTTTGCCAAAAAGCATAAGGGCGATTTTATATTAAGAATAGAGGATACAGACCAAAAGCGCTATGTGCAGGACGCGCTGGAAAAACTAATCCAAATAATGGATTGGGCCGGTTTGGAATATTCTGAAGGCGTGTATATTGAGGATGGAAAGGTGATTCAGAAAGGCGATTTTGGCCCATATATCCAATCGGAGCGGCTGGATATTTATAAAAAATATGCCCAGGAGCTAGTGGATAAAGGCCAGGCGTATTATTGTTTCTGCGCGCCGGAACGCTTGGAAGAAATGCGCGCGGAGCAATCAAAGAAAAAACAGGCGCCGATGTATGACCGGAGCTGCCTTCAATTGTCAGCGGACGAAATTAAAAAGAAAATCGAAGCCGACGAAAAATATGTCATCCGCCAAAAAATAAACACGGAAGGCTTCACGGAATATGAAGATTTAATTAGGGGAAAAATAAAAATAAAAAATGACACACTGGATGATCAAATCTTAATGAAGTCAGATGGATATCCGACATACAATTTTGCCAATGTTATTGATGATCATCTGATGCAAATTTCCCACATACTTCGCGGCGAAGAATATATTTCCAGCACGCCCAAATATATCCAGCTATACCAAAATTTTGGCTGGAAGGTGCCGGCGTTCGCGCATTTGCCGCTGCTCTTGAATCCCGACAAGGCCAAGCTTTCCAAAAGGCAGGGCGATGTCAGCGTGGAAGATTATATTCAAAAAGGATATTTAAAAAAGGCAATTATAAATTTTGTCGCTATGCTTGGTTGGAATCCGGGAGAGGGGAGCACGCAGGAAATTTTTTCTGTGGATGAATTGATTGAAAAATTTGATCTGTCGCATGTGCATAAATCCGGCGCTATTTTTGATCTCAAAAAACTGGACTGGCTGAACGCGCAGTATATCAAAAAATTATCCATAGAAGAACTTTATGAAAAAACGAAAGAATTTTTTTCAGAAAAAGATTTTTTTAAAAACGCAAATGACAACAAAAAAACTGAAGAATATCTGAAAAAAGTTTTGACTATCGAACAGGAAAGGCTGGTGAATTTTTCCGGAGTAGGGGAGGCCAATAAATTTTTCTTTTGCGATAATGATTATGATAAAGAATTGCTAAGATGGAAAAAGTCGACCGATGAAGATTTGAAAAATAATTTGGAAAAAGTTAAAAATATTTTAGAAAATATTCAAGATCCAAATTGGACTAAAGAAAACTTGGAAAAAAATCTTTTGGAAGCTGCTGGAGATAGGCGCGGCGATTTATTGTGGCCGTTGCGCGCGGCTCTCACTGGCGAACAAAAATCACCTTCGCCATTTGAGGTGGCCTGGGTGCTGGGCAAAAAAGAGACGCTAGATAGAATTAAAAAAGCTTTAGATAAGGCAAAATAAGCAGACTGTGAAAAGCCCTTAATTTGTGCTATACTGGTATAAATGGGGCTTTTTATGTCAGCAAAAACAAAAAACAGCCAAATAGCCTTAGTTTTTCAGTTGTTTTTGACAGCGGCAGTCTTTGGATTGGCGCTTTTTTCGTTCGTTAAGGCGGATAATATCGATTGCAGCCAGCTTACAGGAGACGACAAAAAGAAATGCGAGATTTTGGAAAAGAAAGCCGAAGACTATCAGGATCTCATTGACATAAAAAACAAGCAGCAATCCACTCTGCAGAAACAGATGCAAATAATTGATTCGGAACAGGCGAGTACCCAAACAGAGCTTGTGGAAACTAAAAATAAGGCCGAAGATTTGACGGAAAAAATTAACGATCTGGAAAGGGATATCAGCTACAAGGAAGACTTAATAAGCTACCAAAGGCTGATTCTTGTAGGCATGATGCAGTCATACTATGAATATTATCAGCAGGGTGTTTTGGATCTTGTTCTTATCAGCCGCGATTTCTCATCCATACTCAATCAGTCTGATTATTTGGAACAAACCAGCATAAAAATTAATGAGATTTTAGACAATATTCAAAAGGCTAAAGCGGCGTTGGAAAGTGAGCAGAATGATCTGGAACAGAAAAAACAGGAGAGTGAAAAATTAAAACAGGACTTAGAGCAGAAAAAGCAGGAATTGCTTTCAAGCGAAGCACAAAAACAAAATCTTTTAACGCAGACGCAAGGTGAAGAGGCAAAATATCAGCAGCTGCTCACGCGCGTGGAGGCGCAAAAAAAAGAATTGTTCAATTTTAGCGAGGCTTCGAATTTGGCCGAAGTTGATGCTAGTGTGGGAAGTTATGCCAAACCAGACTCAAAATATTGGGCGTCCACCAGCTGGTATTTTTCGCAAAAAGATTCGCGCTGGGGCAATAAGACTATTGGAAACTCAAATTCGCTGATGAAAGATTATGGCTGCGCCGTGACCTCTGTTTCTATGGCGTTTAAATTTGCAGGCGCAAGCATTGATCCGGGCAAAATGGCCAAGCAAAAAATATTTTATTACGATCTTATCAAGTGGCCGTCATCCTGGGAGCCGGATATAACGCTGGCCTCATCTATATCTCATGGAAATATAAACTGGAAAACCGTGGACAAAGAAATAGCCGCTGATCATCCGGTAATTGTTTTCATCAAAAAGACTAATGGCAGGGGAGGGCACTATGTGATTATTCACAATAAAGATAAAAAAGATTATGTCGTGCATGATCCATATTTTGGATCAAACTTATATCTAGGAACTTCGCGCGCGTTGGTAGGAGCGTTGGGCGCGAATAGCGGAACCAAAATTGATCAGATGATCATATACCATTAGAAGGAGCCGATTAATTTAAAAGCACTATATGTCGTAAAAGATACCTTGTGCGACACTGTTGATATATGAAAATAGGGCCTTTTATGCCCTATCCTCTGCGAGTGCTAAGATTATATTTTTTTACAAATTCTATGGGATCCGTCCAATCTTCTTGGCGGGTCCTTTTTTCTTGTTCATTATAATAACCCGGCAAGACCCGTCCATGGAACGGTCCGCGATAAATTGCAAAATGCAAATGCTCCTGTTCCCAAATCCCATTAGATTCGCTCATAGCTTTGCCGCAGGCGCCGATCAGCTCCCCCAGCTCTACCCGGTCTCCCTTCTTGACATATCTTTTTCCCAAGTGTCCGTATAAAGAATAAAAAATTTTTTTATCAATTGGATTTTTATGGGCGATGACAATGATGCCGCCCCAATTTCTTTGCGCAATTTTTCCGTCCGGAGAAAATTCGCCCGGATGCAGTTTGGAATAAACCACAACTCCCCTGCCGGCAGAAAAAATTTTGGTGTCTTCCGGAATGTCTAAATCAATGCCTAAATGCACCCCCCAATATCTTCCGTCGTAACTGCTCGGTTCGTCAAAGGGCAGGCTTATATTTTTGAAATTACCAACCGGATAATTTAGGACCGGAGTATTGCGAAACGGCATAAAATTAAATTTATGCCGTTACAACTTGATTTATACTAGTTTCAAATCAACGAACTGATTTTGCTTGGAAAATTTTCCATATAACACAATCAGAATCGTGTAAGTTGTAACGGTATTACAAAAATTATCAAACATGCTTTTTGGATCGATAATCCTCAATGGCCGCTTTCAGCGCTTCTTCAGCCAGGTTGGAACAGTGCATTTTTACCGGCGGCAATCCCTTGAGAGCGTCCGCGACATCTTTTTTGGAAATCCTAGCGGCCGTTTCCAAAGTTTTTCCCATTGCCAAATCAGAAACCATAGATGAAGTTGCGATGGCGGCCGCGCAGCCAAGTGTTTCAAATTTTATGTCTTCAATTATCTCTTCTTTCTTTTTATTTTTTTTCACCCGGATATAAATTTTCATCAGGTCCCCGCAAACCGGATTGCCGACAACGCCGACGCCGTCCGGATTTTTTATCGTCCCCTGGTTGTGCGGATTGAGAAAATGATCTAAAACTTTTTTTGAATAGTTCATTGTATTTAAATGGTTTTTATTATTTAAATTCTTGCAAAACATTGCCGGATATTTTGCGCAGCCGGCTCATTGTTTCTTTTATTCGCGAAACGGCGAAGTCAATCTCCTGCTTGGTTGTATATTTGCCAAGCGTGAGCCGTAAAGACCCATGAACTTGCTGGGGTTTTAGTCCCAGGGATAATAGCACATGTGATGGCGTAAGGGCGCCGGATGAGCAGGCTGAACCAGTAGAACCGGCAATACCTTCCATATCCAGAGAAAGAATCAGCCCTTCCCCTTCCACATTATCAAATCTGAAGTTGGCATTATTAGGAGATCTATATTCGCGCGAACCGTTTAGATATGACTTTGGAACTTCTTTTAAAATTCTTTTAATCAAATAATCGCGTAATTCTTCAATTTTTCGCGTTTCGCGTTTCGCGTTACGAGTTACGAGTTCTAATGCTTTTCCCAGGCTCACAATTCCCGGGACATTATGCGTGCCGGAGCGCATTTTATATTCCTGGTCTCCTCCATCCTGGATTTTCCTAATCGGCGTGCCTTTTTTAATATACAGCGCGCCGACGCCTTTCGGGCCGTAAATTTTGTGGGCGGACATTGAAAGCAAATCAACGCCTAATTTTTCCACATCGCAATCAAAATAATTAACCGCCTGTGTCGCGTCAGTGTGAAAAATTATTTTATAGGCGCTTTCCGGCTTTTTGGAGTTTATATTTTTAACTAACTTTCCGATTTTAGCAATCGGCTGAACGGTGCCAATTTCATTGTTGACATACATAACTGAAATTAAAATCGTGTTGGGCTTGATGGCTTTTTTAATATCCCCTATTTTAATCAGGCCATTTTTGTCAGGTTTGATATATGTCGCTTCAGCCAAGTTTTCTTTTTCCATTGCCCTGCAAGCACTAAGCACACAGTGGTGTTCAAAGGCGGTCGTTATGAGATGCGGTTTTTTGGTAACCCTGTTAAATTGTTTCGCACCGCCCCTGGCGGATTTAACAGGGTAAAATTTCGAATAATATGACTTGACAACGCCCTTGACAGCCAAGTTATTGCTTTCGGTGGCGCCGGAGGTGAAAATCACTTCTTGCGGCTGGCAATGGAAAAACTCGCCAGCTTGTGAGCGGGCTTTATCAATGGCCTTTTGGGCAGTTTGGCCGAAACCGTGGACCGACATGGCGTTGCCGAATTTTTGGCTGAAATATGGCTTCATAGCGGCAAAAACAGCCAGATCAACCGGAGTCGTGGCGGCGTAATCGAGATAAACTCGTTTCTTTTTCATAAGTCCTATTTTACACTAAATGCCCAAAAAATCAATGGCTTTGAGTTTTAATACTAAATAAAAATGAAGCCCCAAGATTTTTGATCTTGAGGCTTCCATTAAGATTTTGACTAATAGGCTATCCTTGCCTTTTTGAATCCATCTTTTAGTGGCTTTTCCCATTCCTCCACTTGGGACGTTACCGCATATCTCATATAAGGATCAAATGGCACGCCGACAATTCCGGTTTTGGCGATCATGAGCTCATTGAATTCGTCAGCGCTTTTGATATTTCTGCCGAAAGCTTTCTTGGGGCTCATCCAGAGGGTAAAAAATGTGGCTCTCGGTTTGACTGCCAGTTGCATGCCGCAGGATTCCAGAAGAGGAATTAAAAATTTGATCTTCCTGGCGTACGCGTCACGGCAAGCCATGATTCCCTCCCAGTCGTTTTCAATGGCATAAAGTACGCCTGCCGCCGCTGGAGCGAAAAATCCGCTGTCAGTTTTGCCTTTTATCTTGGCAATGGCATCGACGAAATCGGGCGAACCAACAATGGCGCCGACTCGGAAGTCTGTTCCATTGGCGATAACCTTCGAAGCGGAATATGCCTCCGCCCATTGAAGATTGGGGAAATCAACCGCGACCTCCGTCAAAGTGCAAGCTGCCTTACTGTAGGTTAAAATAGCATAGGCAGCATCGTTGAAAAGGCGGATGTTGTGCTTCTCACAAAAAGCGCAGGGTTTCTCCCAGAATTTTCTTGTCGCGATCTGTCCGGACGGATTGTGCGGAAAATTTGTCATCACAAGATCAACTTTTCCCCCATCAATTTCGTTTACCGGGAAGAGAAACCGGTTGCCAGGATTAGTCGTCAGCGACCGGTGAATCATACCAAGTAACTCTGCCTGATCCACCGGTGTCGGATATCCAGGCTCTGTCATGGTGTACATGTTAATTTTATTGCCGCCGATACCGCCACAGGCCATGGGAATGAGTCCAAGTATTGATTTGATACCGAGAATCGGCAAAAAAGTGATACCTGAAATTCTGCCCAGATCTGTTTTAACGTGCGCCTGGATGAATTTCCTTGCAAAATCAGGAACACCAGGCGAACCGTTATCCTGGTACTCGAACATACTTTCCTCATCGCTCATAACTGCTTCAGCGACTCCTTTTCTGGCGCTTAAAAGCGCCGGTCCTGTCGGTTGTCCAATGGAAAGTTTGTATAATTTAATTCCCTTGGCCTCGGCCTCTTTGCATTGCCTCTTGATTTTCTGAAACTTGTTTTCTATTACTTGTGGCAGACCATTATTGTTCATCATTTTCTCCTCTTTCTGGGATATTCTCTAAAATTGCAATCTGTTTCAGTCAGAAGCAAATCTTCCGTAGTCTGGGCCCTTGCAACCCTAATCACGGAATTGTCCGAGCGGAAAAGCAATTCCTGTGATTTCGTCCATCCGTTATAATTGGAACCCATGGCTATACCGTGGGCACCGGTATCCTCGATAATTATGGTGTCTCCTTCTGAAATTCTGGGAAGCTCTCTATCCTTCGCGAGCTTGAAATTCTCACAAAGCGGACCGACGACATCAATAATCTCTGTTTCCTTGGAGTTTTCTTTGCCCAAGACGATTATACCGTGGTAGCTTGTCTTGTAGATTACCGCTCGCGGTATATCGGCTAAGTCGCAGAAATCGACCCCGATGAATTCTTTATACTTTTGCATCCGATTAACGCATGTTCCAACCAAAATTCCGTGAGGACCGGTGACATAGCGACCCGATTCGGTGAAAAACTTCGGGCAATAGCCATTCTTCTTTTCAAAGCCGTTGAGCAGTGCATTAACTTCAATCCCCATTACTTTAATATCAAGAGCAATATCTTCCGGCCGGTAAGGAATACCCAGTCCTCCACCCATATTCAGAAACTCAAAGCGGATTCCTAATTTGTCCTGGATATTTTGTATAACATCTAAAAGCATTTTGACCGTGCCAACATGAACGCGATAGTCAAGTTGGTTACTGGCATACATAGTGTGTATGCCAAATATTTTTGCGCCTTCATCTCTTGCGATCTGGTATGCTCCCAAGATTTCGTCGTAGCGCATACCATACTTTTGGTCGGGAGGAAAGCCTATGATTTCATTAGCTCCCTCGCCCCGTAATTCACCAGGATTATAGCGGAAGCAAATTTTCTTTGGCATGTACATAAGTTTTCCGATAAAAGTTGCGTCATCAATATTCAGGATACAGCCACCGGCACTCATAGCCACTTCAAACGTCTTTCTGGTCGTATTGTTTGAGGTGAACATGATGTCCTCCGGTTTGGCGCCTATCCTTCTCGCCCTCGCCACCTCAGTTGGCGATGAGCAATCAAGCCCGCAACCGTTTGCGATCATGATTCTTAAAACTTCCATATTCGGACAAGCCTTTACTGCAAAATAGTTCTTTCCTCCCTCCCTTTTGGTAAAAAAATGCTTCTTCATCAGATTGATTGTTTCTACTATTCCCGCCTCGTCATAAATATGAGCCGGTGATCCGAATTCCTTTAAAATATCGGGCAATATCGGAAACAGCCTCTTTTTGAACGACTCTGACATTGGCATAAAAATGCCCTCCTTTCTCATTTTATTTGTAAAAAAACTTATTTTAACCGCATTTTAGCGATTAGAGTAGTTAAGCACAAAAGGAAATTTTTGTAAATAGGCGACTTGATACTTTAAACTTGCTACTTTATACTTAGAGCATGCGTTTATCCTATTCAGCCTTGGACACTTATCAAAGCTGTCCGCTGAAATATAAATTTCAAGAAATTGACAGAATCAAAACTCCCAAATCCAAGGAGGCGGTTTTCGGTTCAACCATCCATGACACGATGAAATTCATCCACGCTCCGGGCATTCTTTCCCCCGCTCTCGAGCAAGCCATGGAACACTTTACGAATTCCTGGAATCCAGCCGTTTTTGATTCCGAGCAAGAAGAGCGCGCCGCGTTTTCGCAGGGCATAAAAATCATCCAGGAATATTATCGAAAAAATGATCCCAAAAATTTTAACATCATTGATCTGGAATCAAGATTTCAAATTGAAATAGGTGAGGAAGAAAATAGGCATATAGTTTCAGGGATCATCGACCGTATTGACAAAACTGATGGCGGCTATGAAATTATTGATTACAAAACGACCAAAAAAATGCCGTCGCAGGAAAAAGTGGATAATGATCTCCAGCTCTCGGTTTATCTCAAGGCTTTTTTAACGCGCTATCCAAAAGAAATAGAAAATCTGGATAAAGTAAGAGTCAGTTTGTATTATCTAAAACACGGCGTGAAGCTGACTTCCACGCGCACGCTGGAGCAGTTGCAAAAAAGCGAACAACTATTTCTAGACACGATCAAAATTATTGAAGCGGGCAAATTTGAACCGGCGATCTCCCCTCTTTGCGACTGGTGCGGTTATCAGAATCTCTGCCCAATGTGGAAACATAAATTCAAAGAATTGCGCCGGATTGACACGGAAGAAATAAATAAATCAATTTCTGAATACATTGAACTTAAATCTGCCGTGAATATTACCAAGGATCGCTTGGCGAAACTGCAGGCAGATATCGCGCTGTATATGGAACAAGAAAGCGTGGATCGCGTTTTTTCTGAAAATGGAATTATTGCCCAAACGCTCCGCAAGACATATAAATATGACGAAGAAAAGTTGCGCGAAATTTTGGAGCCACTGGACAAGTGGGAAGACGTGTTGAAAGTTGATGGCATAGCGCTGCGAAATATCCTAGGCACGCTCCCCTATGAATCCCGCAAGGAGGCCGAAAAAGCCAAGGTTATTGACAAGCAAACAAAAAGTTTTGTGGTTAAGAAGAAATAATCGTGCCTTTGAAATTTTTGCCTTCCAGATAATTTTCCAGATTTTTGAGATTTTTGCCGTTCATAATCAGCACTTCCAATTTTTCTTCATCAGCAAGTTTTGACGCAATGGGATCAAAGGGCGCGTTGAGTCCGGGCGACCATTTGTTCCCCACCATTTTGCGGAAATCTTTCCAGGAAATCTTTTCTATTTTTTTGGCATTCTTGAATTTCTTAGGATCTTTGTCATAGACATAATCGATATTGGAAAAATTAATGATGCTTTTGAGCCGAAAATATTTAGCGATAACCACTGCATCATAATCTGTCGAAAATCCCGGGCGCCAGCCGGCGGCTACTAGGATCGGCTCTTTGAAGTTATAAAAATCTTCCAGGCCATGCGGATTTTTGTTGATTCTGGGATGCGCGTATTCCCGGAAAATTGTCCGGATGAAATGGGCGTTCATTCTGGTGGCGTGAATGCCGATCCAGTCCTTGTCATCGTCAGTGATATGGTTCATTCTGGCCGCCGCGTCAATATACTTGCGGGCGGTCTTCCCTCCTCCGGTGATAATAATAAATTTATATTTTTTCTTAATATATTTTTCGATAACTTCTTTGAAGTTTTTCACAAACTTCCAATCGATTTCATTTGGCACAATCAGCGACCCTCCAAGAGAGATAATAACGGTTTTTTTGCTTCGCATAATTATTAAAATTTATAAATTACCCTTAATCTTTATATTATACTTATTTTAATTTAGATAATTACTACGATGCTATGTAGTATCGTAGTAATTATTGTATCAAGTGTTGTGTTTTTTAAAGGAGTTGACGAAGTCTTCTAAAGAGCTCATTTTTTTCTTTCATTTTATCCATTTCTTTTAAAACACTTTTCATTTTTTCTTTTTCGCGCTTGTTTGCATTTTTTACAATATTTTCCAGGAGAATTTCTGGCCAATAATACATGGGATATCGTTTTTTCATTAACCTTAAGCCTGAAAAATCATAAACAGGAATATCTTCTTTTGGTCCCTTGCCTTTTATTTGTATAATTGTGTTGCGGTATCCCTCGCCGGATATCTGCAGCCATTCCTGAACGCGGGCAATTGTACTAGGACTAGCTTTTGTTTCTTTTCTTATTATATTGTATGTTTGGTCATCGATTAAAAGCTCTGCTATCTTGAGGCGCTTGGCAATCATTTCAGCTTCCTGATATGATAGCAGATCACGCAGAAATTCCGCCGCTTTCTGAGTGGTTTTTATTTCTGAAATTGCCAGGCAAAGTTTATACAGCAATTTGCCAACTTCTTTTTTGGGAAGCTTGGAGTGAAATTTAGCCATTACATTTTTCTGCTTATAATTTCCATCTCAATTATAATTCTAAATATCTACTTCTGTAAATACTACGATACTATATAGTATTGTAGTATTTATATAAAAATACTTTTAACCAAATTATTTATTTAAAATGATCAATATCAATTGTTTGTGCAACTCAGGTGGTGCGGCGCAAAATGTAAAATTTCGCTGAGGATCGTTGAAAATATCTGAATAATTAATTTTTTTGCCAAAAAAATCGGTGTATATTCCGCCCGCCTCTTCAATAATAATTTGCTGTGCGACATTGTCCCAAATTTTGCTGGTGCGATTCAAAAATGCGCCATATTTTCCCCTGGCAACCATAGCAATATCAAAGACACTATTACTGGATCTTAAATTTCTTATGGAAAGAACAATATCAGTCAAGAGCAAGCATTCAGTCCTTGTGAGTTCTGGGCTTTCTTGATGACCGTCAATGCCATAGGCCACAAGGGAATTTTTTAAATCATTTTCGCTAGAAACATTAATTTTTTCTCCGTTACAGAAAGTGCCAGTTCCCTTTTCTGCTATGTATATTTCAGAAAAACTTGGCAATGCCAATCCCCCGGCAATCGGCAGGTCATTTTTCAAAAGTCCAAGCATTATTCCATAAAGGGGAATTCCATTTGCAAAATTGCTGGTCCCATCAATTGGATCAATAACCCAAGTATACTCAGAGCCATTGTTGATAATCCCCACTTCCTCGTCAATAATATTATAATCGGGAAAATATTCTTTAATCTTTGCAATCAAACTTTTTCCAATCTCAAGATCGGCCTTGGTTAGCACCTGATTATTGTCATTCATTTTAACAGTACTGGAAACCTTGCCAAAATTTTCTCTCGCAATCACAGAAGCTTCTTCAAGAGATTTTTTTATAAAATTTGTATATTCCATAAGATAAATAATAAATTATTTAACACAACTTTTATCCGGCTGGTAGCCGCGGGCAGCGGCGTCTTCGGCAGATTTGAAGCAGACGATATTTTCCGGCTTGATATTCTTGGCATAGGAGCAGGTCGGCAGGTGGTATTTGTTAGAGTTTTTACTACCTACAAAGGCGCAGGCTTGCCTGCCGTCAGGCACGGTTTGTGGCGCTGCGGCAGATACAGCCGGAATAGGCTTTTGCCCCTCCTGGGCCGGATTCTGAGCGTTTTCGGGGCTATTAAACTGGCTATTACATTCTCCCGTCTTTTCAATAACTAGCGGTTTTTGCTGCCAATTCTGGCCTTTTAGCACTCCGGCCTCAAAAGCAATTACGGCCACTAAAATTAGCCCTATTCCCAGGGCTAATTTAGCCTCACTCTGTTTCAAAAAATCCTTAATTTTCTTGGGCATATTGACCCCGTTAGATAAATTATGCGTTAAACTGTCTATACTAGTATTATTTCATAATTTTAAAAAAAAAGTAAGGGATAAGCGAGTAAATATCTAACGGAGTTGACATTATAGCATAGGTTTGCTACAATAGAACTTGTTACTGGAAATATAAGTTTTTAAGCTAAATTTATGGCTCACAGAAAAGCTGGAGGTTCTACAACACTTGGACGGGATTCGATTTCCAAACGCTTGGGCGTGAAGATTTTCGGCGGCCAGAAAGTTGGCATTGGACAAATTATCGTCCGCCAGCGGGGAACAAAATTCCGCATCGGCAAGAATGTAAAACGCGCGGAGGACGATTCTCTTTTTGCTCTCAAAAAAGGCATAGTGAGGTTTGTGAACAAAAAAGTCAGGCTGTTCACTGGCAAACTGGAACCGCGAAAATTTGTTTCAGTTGACGAGTTGAAGGTCAAGGTGAAGTAAATATCATTTTTAAAAAAGCCCCTGAGTTTACTTAAGGGGCTTTTTTGTTTTTTTATTTCTTTTTTAAGGCGTTTTTAATAAATTCCAAAAACAGCGGATGCGGGGTTAGTGGGCGGGATTTAAGTTCGGGATGAAATTGCGAACCTAAAAAGAATGGGTGAATGGAAATTGGCAATTCGGCGATTTCCATCAACTTGCTGTTTGGGGATTTGGCGGAAAAAACCAGGCCAGCTTTTTTGAGTCGATCAATATATTCAGGATTGACTTCCCATCTGTGGCGGTGCCGTTCGGAAATTTTTGTTTTGCCATAGGCTTTGAAAGCGAGTGTGCCTTTGGAAACATTGGCCGGATAGGCTCCTAGGCGCATAGTGGCGCCATAATTTTTGTCCTCCAAATTTTTCTTTTGTTCCGGCATAATATCAATCACCGGGTTTTTTGTGTCGCGGTCGATTTCAGTCGTGTTGGCATCTTTGAGTCCGAGTATATTGCGAGCGAATTCAATGACTGCCAGCTGCATGCCGTAACAAAGTCCGAGATACGGGATTTTATTCTCGCGCAGGAACTGAATGGCCTTAATTTTGCCTTCAACGCCTCGGGAGCCAAATCCGCCGGGAATAACCACGCCGTCATATTGTTTCAAATCTTCCAGTTTTTCCGGTTCCTTTTCATATTGCTCGCTGTTTATCCAGTCGATTTGCGGCTTAACTTTACTTTTATAAGAAGCGTGTTTTATGGCCTCGATAACACTAATATACGAATCGCTCAAGATAAAGTCACCGGTACCGAAATATTTGCCAACGATGCCGATTTTTACCTTGCCCTCCGGATGTTTTATGTTTTCAACTAAATTAAACCAGCTTTTAAGGTCGGTTTTTTTATATTTAAGCCCCAATTTCTTGAGGATCAGCCGGCTCAAATCATCCCGTTCGAAATTAATAGGAACTTCATAGACGCTGTCCACATCTGGCGCACTAATAACATATCTTTCTGGAACGTTGCAAAAAAGAGAAATTTTTTCTTTACGCTTTTGGTCTAGAAAAGTTTCGCTTCTGGCGATAATCACATCCGGTTGCACGCCTGTGCCATTGAGAGTTCTAACGGCATGCTGGGTAGGTTTGGTTTTCATTTCTCCAGAAGCATGTGGGATTGGCAGATAGCTGACCATAACCGTAATGACATCTTCTGGATACTTTAATTTTATCAAACGGATCGCTTCCATAAAAAGGATATTTTCATATTCGCCGACCGTGCCGCCTATTTCAATAATTGCAATGTCAGCTTTCGCCTTGTCAGATGCTTTTTTAATCCTGTGGATGACTTCCAGGGGGATGTGGGGCACAACCTGCACGCATTTGCCGTTATATTCCAGATTGCGTTCGCGATGGATCACGGATTCATAGATGCTTCCGGTGGTCATATAGTTTTCGGAAGGAAGCGTCAGATTTATAAACCGTTCGTAATTGCCCATATCCTGGTCGGTTTCGAGGCCGGAGTCCAAAACAAATGTTTCTCCGTGTTCAACCGGATTCATAGTGCCGGCGTCAACATTGATATACGGATCTATTTTTATGGCTGTTACATTGAAGCCGCGTGCTTTGAGAATGGCTCCAATGGAAGCCGCGGCAATTCCCTTACCGACTCCGCTCATGACTCCCCCGACGACGAAGATGTACTTTCGTGGATGCTTCATAAAAATTCACACAAAAAGCCGCTTCCCCTGCGACTTTGCTTATTTAAAAGATTAAAAAATACTTTTTTGTTTTTTTATCCCTCTTTTTCAATGGATAGCATGAGGGATGTTTCCGTGCCATGATCCAGCCGGATTTTAATCTCATATTCCCCTACTTCTTTTATCGGGCTTTCAATGACTATGGATTTTTCTGAAATTTCAATTTTTTCTTTTTTTAATTCTCGTATAATGTTTTTGGCAGTAATTGAACCGAACAGCTTTCCCTTTTTCTCTTTGGCTTTAAGGATAATTCTTTTGCCGGCAATAATTTTTGCAAGCTCCTTTGTTTTTTCCTGCTCAATTTTTTCCGTTTCGAGCATTTTAGACTTGGCGCCCAACGCCTGTTTCACAGCTGATTCAGTCGCGGGCGTTGCCAATTTTTGCGGCAAGAGAAAATTGCGCGCGTAACCATCGGAGACTTCTTTGATGTCCCCGGCTTTCCCGATATTTTTGATGTCTTGGATAAGGACGACTTTCATAGTGTAATTATAATTAGAAAAATACTATCTGGCAAATAGCTTTTTTAACCCTGATTTTTGGAAAGAATCTCTTGTTGAATAATTTCCATCGCCTTGTCTAGTTGTGGATCGCGGTTGTTGTCAAAATCATCCTGGGTCAAATCCACCTCTATATTCGGGGTTATCCCTTTTTCCATTATATAGTCGCCATTCGGGGTCATCCATTTAGCCACGGTTATTTTTACGCTGGATTTTCCAGGAAGATCAATTAGCTCCTGCACCGATCCCTTGCCGAAAGATTTTTTGCCGACAAGCTGGATCTCCCGGTTGTCCCGCAGCGCTCCGGCTAAAATTTCTGAAGCGCTGGCGCTGCCCTCATTGATCAAAACTACCATTGGCAGAGAACTTAATTTGTCTCCGCCGGAAGTATACAAGTCATCTTTTTTTCCGGCATTATCCTCCTCGCTGACAACCAATTTTCCCTTGGGAATCATCCGGCTGGCAATGCTTACGGATCCGTCTAAAAATCCGCCCGGATTATTGCGCAAGTCTAAAATTATTCCCTTGGCGTTTTTAGATATAATTTGATTAGCGGCCGCGTCAAACTCTTTGGCAGTATCGTTCCCGAATTTTGTTACTTTTAAAAAAGCAATGCCGTCGGATTTAAATTCCAGCTCCACGCTTTTTAAGGAAATAGTGTCGCGAATAATAGAAATTTCCCGGACATTGTCTTCGCCGTTGCGCAAAATAATAAGTTTTACCTCCGATCCTTTTTTCCCGCGAATCAAATCCACTGCCTCATCAATAGTTATGTCAGCGGTGGTTTTGTCATTGACTTTAAGAATTTTATCGCCGGCGCGCAATCCCGCTTTTTCGGCTGGCGAGCCGGAAAGCGGAGCGATAACAGTTAAAACATCATCTTTGATTCCAAGTTCCGCGCCAATGCCTTCAAAACTGCCTTCTAAATCCTGGGAAAAAGATTTTGTTTCCGACGGATCAAAAAAAGTCGAATAGGGGTCCTTGGTGGCGCTGATCATACCCTTAATGGCGCCATAAACCAATTTTTGGGCGTCCAGCGAGTCTTTGTCCACATATTTTTCCTTGAGCAAATCCCAAACTTTCCAAAAGAGCGAAAAGTCCACCGCTTTTTGCGGTTGGTTTTTGTTGATGATTTGCGTTTGGGCGAGCGGAAAAGACTGGCTGGCAGTATCAGAATTTTTGCCTCGGGAATAACCCAGCCAAAAACTTCCGACCAATAAGAAAACAAAAAAGAAAACAAATAAATATTTGCGGAAAATTTTTCGTCCTTGCGCCAGTGATTCAGTTTGTCTCAGTGTTTCCTCGTCCATCTAAGTGTTTATTATTGGTGCGCAGGCAAGTCTTTGCCGGCGTATTTGAGAAAATATTTAATCGCGCTTTGGATATGCAGGCGGGTAAGCTGGTTGAATAAAATCAGGTTTAATATGCCCTTACCGGCTGATCCCCGGCGGTGGTAGTGATACATTTTTGCCTGCGGATAATAAATTACTTTGTAGCCATTTTCCCAGAATCTCCGGCACCAGTCCGTATCTTCCATATACATCTGAAACCGCCGGTCAACCAGCCCGACTTTTTTTACGGCTGAACTTTTAAGCATCATCGCCGAACCCATCAGCCAGTCAACTTCACGGACTTCCTGATGGTCAAAATCTTTCATTAAAAATCGGTCCAGATGTTCTCTGGCAAAAGGCAGTTTTCCCAGAGTCGTCCGGCGGTACAGAATGGTAAAGGGTGAAAGAAAACGAAAACAGGTTGGCTGGAAGGTTTCATTAAAGTTCAGAAGCTGGGGGCCGACTATTCCGGCTTCGGGATGGCTTTGGCTGTAGCTCAAGAGGCTTTCAATTGAATCCGGCTTTACAATAATATCATCGTTTAAAATTAAAATATATTCCCCCCAACTTTTTTTAATGCCGGCATTAACCTCGCCTCCAAAATGCAAATTTTCAGCTGAAGGCAGAAAGACTATCTCCGGATAGTCCTCTTGCATCATTAGGGCTATTTTCTCCCCTGTTTCGCTGTCAGCCACAATTATCTCATAATCCGATAGCCGGATGTTTTTTTGGATCGAATCAATACAAAGCTTAAGAAGCTCTGGATTCTTATAGCTCGTGATTATGATTGAAAGCTCCATTTATTTGGGTTGAATGTCTGATTGTTTGGGAAGAGTAAAAATATTTTTTGCCATTTCGCGGATCTTGTCGTAATTGTCGCCGATCGGAAGCAGGATGTATCCGGTTTCCTTGGTTTCGGGCGGGTTGTAAAGCAGTCCCTCACCGCTGTTCTCTAAGACCCTCTGGAAGGTCTGCGGATTTTGCATGCCGGTATAAAGCTCGTAAAACCTTTTCATTTCCCAGGCTTGTAAATCGCTTCTTACATTATCTCCCAGGCTGTCAAGAATGCCATTTAGTTTTCCAAAGTCCGTCAAAGTGCCGGCGCTCAATAATTTTTCCTTGAACAATTGGATAATTTGCTGTTGCCTTTTAGCCCTTTCAAAGTCGTTAGAAGTTGCCCGTGAGCGCGCGTAGCAAAGCGCCTGATCGCCCATCAGGGTCTGTTTTCCGGCTGGTAGTTTAAAATCGCCGCCGCATTCCTTATTGGGGTTGGTGCAAAGCGGATAAGTCGCGGTAATTTTTCCCCGTTTATTTTTCTTAATTTCATATGTTCCGGTCGGCACTGTGAAAACATTCGGGTCGCAGACATGCGGTTCATCGAATTGCACTGCTTCTTCAAAAGGCTGTGCTAAAGTTATTTCCACTCCGCCAATGGCATTAATCACCTGCTTAAAGCCCTCAAAGTTTAAACTGGCTCCATAAGAAATTGGAAGTCCGGTGACATCGCTCAAAACCCTTTCCATTTCCGGGAGTCCTTGTTTTTTACCATTTTCTTCGCCGGCAGCATAGACTGCGTTGATTTTGGTTTTGTTGCCCCAGACCGGATTGTCGACATATAAATCGCGCGGAATGGAAATCATAGAAATTTTATTTTCCTTGGGAACAATGCTTAAAATCATAATCGTGTCAGCTAAAGTTCCGCCACCCGGGATATTTTCTCCGCGCATGCCCAAAAGCGCCAAATTTATCCGCCCGTCTTTTTCGCCCTTGAGTTCATCTTTTACTCCAGGGAGAGAATGGATCAGACTATTAAAGAGTCCGCCGCTGGAAATTTTATTAAGAATCCCGCCGGTTTTCCAGGCCATAACCCCGCCGACGATCAAAACGATTCCAGTCAGCACTAAAAAAAGCCGAAACCATTTTCGCTTGAAAAGCTTAACCTTTTTCTTCTCCGGATTTTTTTGATTACCGGAAGATCCTGCGTGCTCTAAGTAGACCATGTTGTTATTATTTGTTTTTAATTAAAACATGTTTTATTTAAAAAACACATAGTTACATTTTACTTTTATTTGGCAATAATGTCAACCCAGCACTAACTTTGCACTTGCTCTGCAATTTTGCGCCGAAGGCGCATGTGCAAAGTTAGTGCTGGGTCAATCAAGAGAGTTAAAAATACAAACCATATCCCGGGCGGTTTTTTCCCAGGAAAAATTTTTAGCTTGTGGCTGGCTCCTTTGCGCCAAAACAAGGCCTAAATCCGGGTTGTTAAAAAGCTGTTGGATTTTGGCGGCCAGATCTTCGGAGCTTTTTGGATCGAAAAAAGAGACGCTTTTATTGGCAATTTCCCGGTGCGGCGGGATGTCGGAGGCGATAACCGGCGTGCCGACCGTCATAGCCTCGAGAATCGGGATGCCAAAACCTTCATAGAGCGAGGGAAAGCAAAAAATACGCGCGCCCTTAAGCAGAGCGGCTTTATCTTTCTCATCAATGTATCCCGGGAAAAAAACATCATTTCTTAAATTAAATTTGCAAACGGCAGTGTCGATGCGCGGATCAAAATTATGTCCCCGGCCGCCGGCAATAACCAGTTTTGCGCCAATTCCCAGTTTTATTTTTGCGAAGGCCTCCAGGAGAACTGGAATATTTTTTCTGGGCTGGAGCGTGCCGAGATACAAAATATATTCATCCGGCAGATGATATTTCTTTTTTACCTCTAGAATTTTTTCAGCCGTTATGTCCTGGCGCAAAAAATCTTCCGAAACAGCATTATGAATCCAGGCAATTTTATCCGCGCTTATGCCATAATATTTTTTAATTTCTTCGGCGGTAAACTTGGAAACGCCGATGATTTTGTCTGCCCGCCGAAAGGACAGCGGAATCAGAATTTTCAAAAAAAACAAATCAGAAAATTTAATAAACTTTGAATAAATCTTAAAAGAAATATCGTGGACAATGGTTGCAATCCTGATTTTCTTCGGCACAAAAAAAGGCGTGATGTATTGTGTGAGGTAAACATCCAGCGGATTCTGGCGCAAATATTTTGGCAATGTCCACATATTCCACCCGAATTTATTATGTAGCGGTCGGACCGCTACAAGGGAAACAATTTCAAAATTATTTTTATTTTTAATTTCCAGTTTTTCCGCAATATCCTCAAGTATCGCGGGGGCTGTCATGTCGGTAAATAAAAAATATTTATTTTCCGCATCAATCTTGGCCAAGCCTTTGGCCAAACCAAAAAACACCGCTTCATCGCCGGTTCTCTTCTTTCCGATATTTCGGATATCAATGCCGATTCTTGCCACTTTATTCTTCTTTGTAATTTAATAATGATATAGATACTCCCGAAAAAATCCAAAGCAGTCCGAGGAAAATTCCCGCATTAAACAAATTTGGGATAGTGAGCGCGATCCAGGCCAAAATCAGAAACAACCAAAAAGCTTCTGGTTTCGCCCGCTTTCTGTAAAAAGCTCGAAAAGACATTACTATGATATACGACCAAAGAAGCAAAAAGGACGCCAGTCCCGAGATTCCCGCGCCCAGCCAAATTTCAAGGAAAATGTTGCTGGAGTTGAGCACTGCTCCGCGTCCATCGCGACCCAAAATTTCGCCAATATTCCCCCAGCCTATGCCCAAAATCGGATGCGCCTTGATTTGCTGCCAGGATTTTTGGTAAATTTCACTTCTGATGCTGATGTTTGGATCTTTTCTGTAAACTTCTTCAATTCTTTGGCCAGCTGCTTTTTCTTTTTCTATATCCTCTAAATTTATTTGATAGCAATTGCAAGACTGCAAGTCTTTTTCTTCGCCTGAAATTACCAGACACCAACTCATTGGACACGCAACAGTAATTTTTTGCAAGCCCGACTTCGTGCTTTGGACGCGGTTGAGCAACTGAAAACTAGTGAGGTTGAAAAAATATACAATGGCGACACTGACAATTATACAAGACAAAATTTGCAATTTTATTTTCAGAGTATTTTTCCACTGCCATTCGCGCGGATTAAATTTCAAATTTGTGAAAATAATCAGTAAGTATAAAATTGTAACAACCAGCGCGCCGAGCCAGGCAGAGCGGGAGACGGTTAAAATTAATAATATATAAACAGTCGTTAATAATAAAAATAGTAAAGTTTTTAATATTTGATATTTGGAAATTAAAAATTGATTGGAAATTGGAAATCGGAAATCGGAAATTACAGATTTTCCCCCTGGACTATTCTTCGAAAAAAAGTATATCATCGAATAAATAATGGCCAATAAAAGCACTAAATATATTCCCAGCCAGTCTGCTTCGGTAAAAGTGCCGTTCGGCCGTCCAGGCATAGTTTCAAAAGAACTAAAACTGTGTGAAAATCTGATATTCTGCCAAATGCCGTATAAAACCACGATTATAGAGGAGCTTAGAAAAAAAGGAATTATTTTTTTCAAGTCTTCTGTGTTTTGGATGAAAATTCTCACCAGAAAATAAATCGCCACAAAAGAAAGCGCGATGACCGATTGCTTGAGCGCCAACTTGGAAACTTCGTTTCCAAGTGCGCTTAAAAATCCAGCGATGGCAAAAATTATCAATAGTCCGTCTACCCAATAAAATTTCGGCAGTTTGAAATTTAATCTTTTGGTCGCGAGCCGCACCAGAACCGCGACAATTATGAGCGCCGCGAAAAACTGATATGGTCGCACCGCGATACCAAGGCTTTCCGGCGCGAGACTGATATTCTCCAGCGCGATCGTTCCGATAAAAAACAAAAACGCCCAGCCGGGTCGATAAAGCGCGAAAGCTAAAAACAAAAACGAAAGAAACAAAAAGTCGCTGATATTTCCCATCGGCAAAACCTTAAGATTGGAAAGCAAAATCAAAAGGAAGACCAAAAGAATGTTGGCTAAAATCAGCCAGTTTCTGGGTTTATTTAGGGTATTGACAAATTGTTTTAGATATGCTATCATTCTTTGATTGAATAACATTTCAATTACATATTTTAAAAACTTTAGATGGAGGTGTACTGTGAAAATTTCTAAATTGGTGGGGATTCTTATTGACGCTACAGAAAATGTTAAAATCGTGTGGTCTTCCGGGGAGTCAGGTTTTAGAGCAGATATAGGAGAAACGGTGGTGCAAATCTCTGAAGAAAAAGATGGGAACTTTAAATTTCTTATTTACTGCGGAAACTGTTCCGGAACACCAGAGGAATATAATACCTCTAAAATTAACTCTTCCAGTAGTGAATATGATGCAGACGCTCGGGATTTTCTTTATCGTCTTTACAAAGTGATACGGCAATATGTCCCTCTTAACAAAACCCAGACAACACTGATGACGGAGCTTTCCAAGGTTTTTTATCCTGCGGGATAACTATTATGTTTGTTATTAATCTCGGATATATTACATATCCGAGATTTTTTTATTTTAAATTTTCAATAATATTTAAAACTTTCTCTGTGAATTTTTCCCACGAAAAAATTTGTGCTCGGTCTTTGGCGCGGCGGGAAAGGGTAGCGCGCAGATCTTTATTTATCAAAACATTTTTTATAACCATAGTGATGTCACGCGGATCCTTAGGATCGCAATAGAGCACGGAGTCCCCGCCTACTTCCGGCAGCGATGAAGTTTTGGCGGTGAGGACCGGTACGGCCTGATTCATAGCTTCCAAAACCGGCAGGCCAAAGCCTTCGTAAAATGAGGGATAAACAAACATCAGGGAATTTTTGAAAATAGCCGGCATATCCTGCCCTGGCGTGTGATCCAAAAGCCTTATATAGCGCGTCAAATTTAATTCTTTCACTAACTTTTCTGCGTCGGTAATAAGCGGAGCCAGGCGCGGAATAAGTTTCCCATAAATTACTAATTTGGGAAATTCGCCGATGAATTTCTTTTTTTTGTTTTCTTCCAGAATAATTTTGTAAGCCCGGATGACGCCTTCCACATTTTTGCGGACTTCCAATCCCCCGCCGGCTAAAATATAACCGGGTTTCAGCTTATATCTTTTCATAATTTTCTGGCTCTGAATTTCAGAAACTGCTTTTTTGTAATTTTCACCGGCATCATTATAATTAACGGAAATTTTTTTCGAGTTAATGCCCAGATGTTTGATTAAATCTTTTTCAGTTTGGCGGGAAATAGCCAGTATCTTAGTAGTTTTTTGAATGGCATTTTCAATAAGGTTCCAATAATATTTTTTGCGGGCATTGCCTAGATATTCAGGAAAAAGTTTGAGAACAATGTCATGTACGACCATAATGTGTTTAATATCTTTTGAAAAAATGGTAGCAGATTGGTAAAGGCTTAAAAATATATCGCATTTATCCTTTTGCGCCTTGGCAGGCAAGAGCCTTTTCTCCCACCAAATTTTTCGTACCAAATCATCGCGCTTCCAGATCGGCAAAAAAACCCGCGTGTGAAAATTTCTGGGCAGTTTAAAGTCCTTCGGTAATTCTTCTTCTAAATACAAAATGAACTCATGGCCTGATTTTTGCCTAAGCAGTTCATTTAAAAAATTAACCGTTACTTGTCCGATGCCGGTATCCGGCTTGCGAGCAAATGAGGCGTTGATTCCAATTTTCATATGTCTTAATTATACCCCAAAAATAGGAAAAACAAAAAGAGAGGGCTAAGCTTCTAGCTCCTCTCTATTTTTACTTTTCACAACCTATACTCTTGCGAGAAAAGGGTTCTCGACTCCTGCCTTTTTCCGAAGTTCTTCATTCTCGCTTTCTGCCCTTTTAGCTTTTGCTACCTCCTTGGCGTCGAAGAGTTGGCCACACTTTGGACATTTATTATCCTCAGCTATCCAGCCCACATAAATCAGCATCTCTTCGCATTCGCGATTTGGACAAAGCAGACATATACCGCAGAATCCTTTTTCAGCATCTCTATCTCGCTGCTCAACAATATCTTTGATTGACATACTCGGATCTTCCATTGAAGCCCTAATCTTGACGCTTTTGTTCTCCTTGCATATAGCAGTTAGGAAAAAACCTTCTTTCTTTGCTTTCTCGATCTCTTTCTTAATGAAATCCGGGCACTTGAATGTGGCAAATTTAAAAAATGCATGTAGGGAAAAATTCGGACCACTAAGCAATATGCCTAAAGTAGCCGGACTTTTTTCGCGCTCCACCCAGTAGCGCAACCCGAGTTTCTCTAATCCTCGAGCCATTTTTTTGATCCATTCCGGATCGTCATCTCTCAACTTTCTGTCATATTTCGGATCATTCAGATTAATGGTTCTGGTTGTAAATCCTTCCTTCTTCTTTTTTTCCATCTCAGATCTCCTTTCTTTACCATAGTATTTTTACTTTCATTTTTTTCAACGGTATTCCCTTTGTTTGATTTATAATTTCCCGCAACAGAGACGGATTGGTCGTAAAATACCAATCATCATCTTTTTTCACGAAATTGCCAGCTACAGGAATTCCTAATACCATTTTCTCCTTTCTATACAACGCTACTCTAAACATCCGTAACTGCGGGCTGTCGACAAATACCTCGCATTTTTCGAACGGCTGTTGTAATAATCCGATCAGTTTATTGATCTCGGCAGGATCGTCCACAATTTTGAATCCGTCTCCGCTTCTGATCAGGAACTTATGGATTCTGATCTTGTCGATTTTTCCGAGTTTGTCGAATATCACCTCTGTTTTCATTGCTATCCTCCCGTTATTTAAGCATTTTTTTGAGTGAGACGCCGATAAGCGGACAGGAAACTTTTGTGGCCTTTTTCGTAAGTGTAAATGTAACAGTTTTCATTTTTCAGCTGTCTTTCAAGTTCCGCCCTGATTATCAGTGGATCAAGCGATGGCTTAATATCAAGCTTTGCAATTTCTTCGCCCTCATAAACATAAACAACAGTTGCTCTTAACAAGTCATCATCACTCTGCGCAAGTTTTCTCTCTAATAATTTTTTCTTATTTAGCATTTCTTCATATTTACCTACCTCGGAAGAGAAGGCTGCGGAAATAATCACTAACACAACACCTATAATGGTGGCCGTGGCAAGTATTGTTGGGTAGGATGTGCTCATTAGAAAAATATAAAAGAAAGCAAAAGTAAATATAACCATCGTCCCGCAAAAATCGTTCATTTTTTCGCCAATAGGATAATGCATGATATATTTTCCTCCTCCTAATTTTTAAATTACTAGCAAATACGCCAAAGGCGTCAGGTGCTGAAAATATAGCTTAGATTTGGTAAAAAGTAAAATCTAAAAAAAATCAATTCAAAATTCTTTCCCAAAAATAGAAATTCTGTCCGTACCAGTGCTTTTTTAGCAAACCTATTTTTTTGAATTTCATCTTTTTCATAAGAGCGATAGCCTGTTTATTATTGGCTCTGGTATCGCACCAAATTTTATAAACATTGTTTTTCTTTGCTATTTTTATCAAAAAATCAAAAATGTTTTTAGCGATCCCTTTTCTTTGATAATCTTTCCCTACGCATATCCAATCTATCCAAAATGTTTCAGCGTCAAAATAACCACAAGCAAATCCGACTATATCTTTTTTTCTTTTAGCAATAATGTATATATAATCCTTATATCTGATATTATCCAGAATGCTTTTTTTGCTGAATTTTTCAATCTCTTCTTCGCGGGCATGCAGAGAATAATGATGAGCCTGGCTGATTGTTTCAATGGCAAACTTCGAAAATTTTTCAAGCTCGCTGGTTTTCAATAAATCAATCGTCATATTATTTTTTGATTATTTTTGAAACTTTTTTTGGCAATCTATCGCCAGCTTTATACATTCCTCCGGATCATATCCCAGATCATCGCACCATCTGATTGTGGAAAATATAATATTTCCGAGTTCTTTCTTGAGTTCATCGTTGGTATGAATATTTCTATCCTTCACGGCATCCCGTTCCCAACGGCAAATGTCGCCAAATACCTTGCCCATTCGAACAATAATTTGTCCGAGGTTCAATTTTTGATCGCCCCATATTTCGCGACCTTGCTGCAATAAATTTTTAATTTCCATAATTTTTTAAAATAATTAAAATTGTTTTAGTTTTGCAATATATTTTTTGATCGTTTTAGCTATCGAATCGAAATATACATATCTTTTAACTTTCCTTTACTGAACACAAATTGCCAAAGGTGCATGTGTCTGGATTTGAATCCGCCAGCACAGCTCAAAAGATAATACCGCCACATTCGGTAGAATTTTTCGTCATACTTTTTCGATGGCAATGAGGAATAATTTTTTCTAAAATTTTCTTCCCAAGCCAGCAAAGTTTTATAGTAGTAAAGTCCAAAATTGTGGAGGTCTTCAATCATTAATAGATTTTCAGCTGCGCTTCCGATCTGTTTCAAGGACGGGATCATTCCGCCCGGAAAAATATACTTGTCTATCCAGGGATTGGCCATAGTTACCGAATTATTTCTGCCTATTGTTTGGAGTAAAAAAAGCCCATCATCTTTGAGCAAAGACGCTACTTTTTTCATAAATGCTTTATAATTTTTGTAACCTACATGTTCAATCATTCCAATCGAGACTATCTTGTCAAATTGTCCGGTCATTTCCCGATAATCCTGTTTTTGAATGATAACTGGCAATCCTTTGGTAAATTCTTTGGCGTATGCGATTTGTTCATCAGAAATGGAAATTCCCGTCACCTGACAGCCATAATGCTCCGCGGCGTATTTGGCGAATCCGCCCCAGCCGCAGCCAATATCTAAAACTTTGTCATCCTTTTTAAGCTGCAACTTTCTGCATATCAAATCCAACTTTTTCTCTTGGGCTTCATTCAGATCGGAAGTATCTCTGAAATATCCACAAGTATATTGATTATATGGATCTAAAAATGACATATACAAATCATTGCCCAAATCATAATGATTTTTAGCGACTTTCTTTGCATTTTTTAAGGATTGCGCATTAAAAAGTCGCGCCCTCAGTTTCGTAAGAAATAGTTGCCAATTGGGCAATTCTGTCGTATTAGCTCGCAATAACTTTTCGAAAAATAAGTCTAATCTTTCGCAATCCCACCATTTTTCCATGTGAGCTTCGCCCAGACCCATGGTTCCGCTTTTTAAGACGCGGGTGTAAAACTTGGGATTATGGATTTGAATATCCCAATCCCTGTTTCCATTAACCTCAATGTCCGCTTTTTGTAAAAAAGCAGTAGTTATATTTTTAGAAGAAATTTTCATAATTTATCCTTATCCTCTATTATTTAAAGCGTTTTTTGAATAGCTCTAAATCTCTTATTGTCTTCTCAGTTAGGTCATACTTAAAAACTTTTTCCAGGGGTATCCAATCAAAATCAGATCCCTCGCCTAATTTCATTTCATCTTTTTTCAAGGCACTTTTAACATAAAAAATATATCTGTGAGTATCAAATTCTTCATTAAGATAATCGCATAAAGGAATAACTTGATTTTCTGAAATTTCAATATTTAACTCTTCCCTTAGTTCTCTTGTAAATGTTTCAACGGGATTTTCTCCATTTTTACTTTTACCTCCAAAAAATGCCCACTTATTAGGGTTATATTTCGTATTAGCATCGCGCTTATGCAACAAAACGCTTTTTGTTTTAGGATTATACAAAAATCCTCCGGCAAAAAATATTTTGTTTGTCATATTTTTCAAGTCTTTTAAGGTCTTATTTATGGTTAGTCTTTTGGTCTGACATTTACACCCCTTACTTTTTTATATTTTCTTTTTTTATTTTTTTCAACTTTTTTGACAATCTCTTTTCCTAGGTCAATTTTTAACATTTCCGCAATTCCAAAAAGATAAATTGCAACATCAGCCAGTTCTTCTCCAAGATCGGGTAATTTTTTACGGTAAGCCTGGAATGCTTCAGCCACTTCGCCATACAGAAAGGAAAATTCAAGCGGAATATTAGTAGTATTAAACTTTTTATCCACTTTATTTTTCCAGATATCCTTTTGAAGTTTTTGTGAATTTCTTATTGTCGCCATAGTATTAAAAAATAACCATTTATAATTTTTGTTGTTTTTTTAATTTTATTTCTTCTTTTCAATACCCCTGCGGCGGTTTTTTCTTCTTGCCCAGCATTCCTATTTTTACAGTTTTAATCTGTTCTTGGATATTTGTAATTTCATTTTCAAATTCTGTGATATTCACGCCTTTGCGAATCAGATCTTCTTTTATATATGCTTCAGTTTTGGAAAAATCATTTTTGAATTTTGAATTGATATCTTTCCACTTAATCCCCTTGAGCAATCCGGCAAATTTTGCCTCATATTTTATTTTTTCTCTGCTCATCAAAAAGGCGATGGATGGATAACCCAAATATCCTTGCCAGTATGACCCGTTGTCATTGGACATGATGCTTCCTGATTTCGGATCATATTCAATTTCGTAGAATTTATTGCCACTGGATGAAAAGACCTTAGCCTTGTTTCTCGAAACAGTGATCCTTTTATCGCCAACTACTCCCAGTGCCTCATAAATTTTAATTTTTGGCGGAAATTTCCATTTCATATTAAAAGTAAGAGCTCTCTTTCTCTAAATAATTACTACTGTTTTTGAAGCCGAATTTTCTATAAAAATCAAAATTTTTAGAGCTCGTTCCTAGTGTAAATTGAGTTTTCGGAAATTTTTTTAAACATCTTTGAAGCAACTCTTTTCCTATTCCTCGTCCTTGATAGTCTGGTGATACTGCTAAATCATAGATGATTGATCGTTGGACACAATCAGAAATAACGCGAACAACCCCCACAAGCTTTTCTTTTTCCCAAGCAGATGCAACAAAAGTAGAGTTTAAAAATGATTTTTCTATAATCCCACGTTGATCCTCCTGGTCTATATACAGAGTGTGATTTGCAATACAATCAGTATTGTTGTTGAATACTGGTTTTTGACTTGAAGGTTTTATCCATTCGACAGAATTAAATAGATGAAAAAGTTGGTCGGTAGAAAAATTCTTTATTTCTTTATATTTAATCATAATTATTGAATGCCTATAAATTTATATTATGCCTATAACTGCACAGAATCTGTCTCTCGGTTTACCGGTCGAACCTAAGAGATTTATTTAATTCTTCTGACACAGAATAAATAAAATTAATGACTAAGCCAATCAACTACAGTCTTAGCCATTTGAGCTTCGTGTTTTTCAAACGAATGATCGGCTCCTTTTATAACTTCGTAGCTAAAATCTGGTTTGTGTTTTTTCAAAATATTTACAACTTTATTAGCATCTCCCCAGGCATATTCATCAAGTTCGCCGTATACTATCAGCGTGGGCTTTTTGATTGATTTAAAATATCGGAAGTGGTTTTTCTTGGATAATTTAACTTTTTTCAATACCTCTAAAAATGGATACGTGTTATAATCCCCATCTGGGTTAGCAATGTCATAAAAACCAGTGTAGGAAAATATGAGGTCACAAGACAATAATTCTAGAATAATCTCTGCCCCCTTTCCTTTTCTAATCTTGCTCTTTGCCTTAGATAATAATTTTTTAAAGTTATCTTTTCCAAGCATATTATAATATATGCCGGTGTCGTCACCACCACTCAGCAATACATACTTGGCAATCGGGTTCTTGGGTTTATAGTGATTATATACGCAAATTTTGTTAGCTCCAGTAGACATACCAATTAAATAAAACTCTTCGTAGCCCAATTTTTTAAGAAAACTGATTGCTCCGTCAATATCTTGGACGCATTCCTTTATTTTTTCATAAGCCATTCCGTATCTCTTTCTTTCTGTTTTGTCTCCCTTTTTTACATTTAGTTTTTTGACAATACCAGCACCTCTATTATTGAAAAATAGAATAGAAATGTTATGTTTCCCAAGAACATCTGCCAATATTTTATTTTCAACTTCATCATAAAAAACTGACGAACTTCCATTACCGTGTAAATTGATAGCAACTTTCTTGGATTTTTTTCCTTCGTATAACAAGCCCGGCAGAAGCAATCCGTCGCTCGTGTTAAATTCTATAAATTTTGGTGTATTCATACACTTTAGATTAAAACAATTTACCTCCAATTTCCGCAAAGTCTTTATCTGGCGTGATTAAAATGCATTTGCCGTCTTTGTCTGGCACACCTAGAGTCAGGGATTCTGAAACAAAAGGCCCGATTTGTCTGGGTGGAAAATTGACTACGCCCAAGACTAATTTACCAATCAGTTCGTCTTTTTTGTAATAATCTACAATTTGCACAGATGATCTTTTCATTCCAATCTCAATTCCAAAATCAATCGTCAATTTATACGCTGGTTTTTTCGCTTCCGGAAAATCTTGAACATCAGTTACTTTCCCCACCCTAATATCTAATTTTTGAAAGTCTTCTATTGTTGCCATAATATTAATAGGTTAATGTTTTATTGTGAAATAATATTTTTTATAAATGGTTCTTTTATTTTCCTATAAATCTTTCCGTTTTGATTTGATTCTTTGACTGCTTGTATTTTGAGGTTGTTATATTCATGTACTTTCTCCGGATGTTTTAGCATATAATCCCTAAATTTTAAAGTTTCCATCCACTCATTATTTTTTGCGGGGACTAAATGAACATGATAACGTCTTTTTTCTTCAATGAGATCATCTATATCAATTCGAAAAAATAAACGTTCAGGTTTGCTGGCCATTTCTCTGTATTCATAGTCCGCTTCCTCTAATTGTTTGAAAATTTGAGGAATTTCTTCTTTTTCGGTCGAAATCATTATATCAATAATTCCTTTTCCGCTAGCACCTGGAATGGCAGTGCTTCCTACATGTTCGATAAAATATTTTCTTTTGAGGAATTTGCAAAGTCTATTTTTTTCATTCTCAAAAAGAATCGGAAATATATCATTGTATGGTTTAAATACATATTTATTCATATTAAGATGACAACCCCCATTCTTTCTGCATATCTTCATATTTCAATCTTGATTCCTCAACTAATTCATCCGTGGCGTTTTTAACACCACACTTTCTTAAAAAGCTTAATCCGTATCCTTTACCAAAATTATATTGAAGACTCCAAATAGCCGCAGCGAAATCTATTTCCGGATTACCGATAGTCATATCTCCCAAATCTATATAGCCAGAAAAATCATCTTCTTTAAAAATGAAATTTGGCAGGCATGCGTCTCCATGCACCAATACACTACCTGGCTTATAATTTCCAAATGGACAATCTGTTGCATCAACAGCATGGAATTTCTTAAGAACATTAACCAACTTATCTACCACTTTTTCAACTGGCCATTCCTTTTTCAGTTCGGCGAGATTTTTACCTTCAACGGAGGATAAAAGCAGAGCCTCTTTACTGCCAATTTTTATAAAACCAATTACTTCAGGAACCGGCAATTTACCCCTTAACCATGCCAGTCGCTCCCGCTCTTTTTCCAATTTTGGACTAATTTTTAAAAAATAATTTCCTTCTGCAGTTTCAATCTTAAAAACATCACTTTGATCGCCATGTCGTTGTTTTGTTATTGTAGTATTGGCACATACTTGTTTTTCAGCCCAATCGATAAATTGTTTAATCATAAATTTTATTCGGTTAACTTTTCATTCTTTCTCCTAAAGTTTTACTTGGAACATAAACCAAAACATCAATACCTTTAATTTCAATCATCTCGTAATCTTTTCTAATCATTAGCGTGAAATTGCCGCTGCTTTGGAGATATTTATCTTTAAATTGCTGGTAATCTTGAACTCTAAAATCTGGCGCTCCTTTTTGAGGTCTGGTTGCATCTGGCAACCTAACTTTTACGGAAGTTAAAATTCCAGCAGATATTTTCATTGGTTCGTTCAATAAAAATGTTCTGCCTGTTTTGTGATTTTCTTTATCCATTTCCTCACCTAAAGCTCCAGCTATTTTTTCCAACTCTTTGTATTCATCCTCATTTTTGGAAAATATTGCCAAATAATCAATTTCCGGATTTTTTTCATCTGTATTTTTAAAAACCGCCAAGCCTTGACTGGCTATATAGTTTATAAGTTTTTCAAATTCGTTTTTATTCATATTTTTTTTAACTTATTAACAAACCTGTGTAAGTGCGGATCGAGTCTTTCGATTGGCATAGCTAGAATCTCATCAAAACCCAACCAATGAAAGCCATCAAATTCCCTTTTAAATTCTTCAGATTTATCGTTAATTTCCAATTTTGAATCTCCCTCAAAAACATACCACAAGCTAACATCAATGTGCCCAGGAGTTAGACCGGCTGTTTCCGTCACGGTAACAAAAAACGGGATTTCTGAATTATCAAAGGCGGGCTTGGGCTCAATCCTCAATTCTTCAATCAATTCCCGCTTGGCAGTTTCAAGTGGCATTTCGTCTCTATTAATATGCCCTCCGCTTGGAAGTTTTTTCAAAGCCTTCTTGTGATCTAACAATAAAATTTTCTTTTCTTTAAAATCTACCAAAACCGAGTAACTAACCAGATGCTTCAATGGCGTAGCTGGCTTTTCAATCCGAAAAATTTCCACTCCGCTTTTTATCCAATCGATAGCATCTTTTTTGTGTCCCTGCTCTATCTCATCAAGCGGGATAACGGCTTTTATTAGGCTGCCTATTTCGCTTCTTACTTTTTTCATAAATACTTTCTTAATTCTTCAGCATACTTAATCCTTTCCTCAGGAGTAGAAACAACGGTATCAATCATATTTTTGTATAACTCATCATCAGTGAATCGTGGGAATACGTGAAGATGATAATGAAAAGCATGCTGATTGCCAACTGGTTCGTTATTTTGGGTAATCGTGATACCTTCACATTTTCTGGCTGTTTTTAAGGCTAAGGCTACCTTCTTGGCAATTTTGATTATGTGGCAAGCTACATCATCAGACAGTTCGTAAAAATTTTCATAGTGAGTGTTTGGAACGATAATCGGATGCCCAGGATTATTTTTTATAAATTTTGAACCAATAAAAATGGTGACTAGATCATCTTTATATACAATATCTGCCTGCTTGATCATGGTATCTTCATTTTCAATGCCCTTTACGGCCAGGCATATCGGACATTTATAATTTTCCGGCGCGTGGTTATACATATTTTGTCAATCTATTCATATCTTTTATTATTTTTTAAAATTTCATTTTTTCTTTTATAAATTTATCCTAACTTAAATTCCTTTATTAGCTCAATACAAGTTCCGTGTTCGCCCATTTCGTATGCCCCAATTTCATCAATCATAAATTCTTTATCTAACCATTGAATTTCCTCAGCCACCATTTTTGCAATTTTCTCATCCTTTAATCTAATTATGGTTAGGTGCGGATGATACAAACTCATTGAATTGGGATAACCATATCTTTGGATGTTTTGTTTTTTCTCATCAGAAAATTCCATATTGTATAAATCTGCATATTTTTCTCTGACATGGTCTTCTCTAAAATCATTCAGCTTTTTTACAATAGCTTCGTGAATAGTTTTTATTTCTTCCGTGTAGTTAAACTCTATTCCTATATATCCCTGGCTGGTTATTACTTTCTTAAACATAAACTTCACGGTTGATAAATTTTTTGACAATTCTTCAATATTGGAAAGTATCTTTTCTAAATTATGAGTTGGATATTCAGGAGAATAAATAGTAATATGCGGATAAATATTTTTACTATTAATAATAAAATAGGCAACCTCTTTTTTTGATATTTCTTCGCTTAATTTTGCCACTCGCTCCGCAATTTCAAGGGATGGCTTAAAAGCAACATTTATTCTGATAAATTTTTCAGCCATAAATTTATTTAACTTCACCAATATTATCTTTGATAATCTCCAGGGCAGCTTTATGTAATTTAGAATTAGAGTGGCTGGCTGTAAGATTTTTAAATACAACCACGGACATGCCGCGGTCAAAAGCATCCCGAGCAAAAGTCAAAACGCAATTTTCAGTATCGAAACCAGCCAGTTCAACCTGCTCTATTTTGTGCTTCCTTAACATGTTTAATAATTTTTTATCGACAAAACTGCCGTATGTATCTTTAACAAAAATATTCTTGTTATTCACAAATTCCTCCAGTCCATCGGCCAAGTCTGTCTGTTTCTCGTTCATAAACCCTCGCCATTTGAGGCTGCGGACGAAATTGCTACCTTCATGGTTGATATATTTTGTAAAAATCAAAAGTTCATAATTCTTATTATGTTTTTTGATAAATTCTTTGATGCGACACAGCGTCTTTGCAGTCAGCTTGTTTATAAACCCTTTTTGAGCGTCGATTATTATCAATGCTTTTTTCGTTGACATACCCTAAGCATATTAATTATTAATTTCTTACTTTTTTATATCAAACTGAATAATCTGAAAACCATATTTATCAATATCTTTCTGTGGCCAAAAGGATACATCTTTAGTTTTTAGGATATAGGTCGCAGTTGTTTCAATTTTCCTTCCGGTATATTCTTTTTTGTTCTTGTCTCATTCTTCTAAAACTAAAGTGTCGCCTTTCTTAACTTCAAAATCAGCTAGTCGAAGCTCAAATTTCTTCTCGCCGGAGATTATTTCCTCAAAATATTCTTTCCAAACTTTTTTGTGGATAGTTACCATATTTTTACATCATTTATACAACGCACGAACCAATATCATTTGCTTCTTTAATTATATTCCCATCATTATTATATTTGACAGTCAAAAAAACTGTCCCATCGCTTGGATTCAATATGTTTTGAATAACGGGCTTTACGGACGGAAAAAGATCTTGATCTGCTATTTTATCGACATTTAAAAATATAAATTCGCCCTCCTCAGTACTGAGCAGTTCACCTGATTCATAGTCGGCAGAAAAATGAAAAATCAGCCAGTTTTCATCCTCATCTTTAACAGGTTTAATTTCAAGAATTACAGCTTCAAGGCGCATATTTTTTACCCTTATTCCAGCTTCTTCTAAAAGTTCTCGTTGTGATCCGATAAGTGGATTTTCATTTTGATCAACTTTTCCGCCGATTGGATGAACAAAATTAGGAGCATATTTCTTCAAGGGAGAGCGCTTTAGCAAGAGATATTTTCCATCCTTTCTAACGAAAATATTGGCGCAAATAACAAGATTATGGATTTGAGGATTTTGATTTATTGCCATATTTTTATACCTTATTTATTTTCTTAATAATTTTTTATATTCATCTCTACTCATAATTTTTTTGTAATCAGAAATTTTGTCTGTAAAAAGAATTCCATTTAGGTGATCAGATTCATGTTGAATAATTCTAGCTAATAAATTTTGTGCCTTAAAAACAATTTTTTTACCCTTTTCATTTAATGCTTCTATTGTTACTTCACTTGCTCTCTTCACTGGTCCAAAAATCTGGGCATTCCCAACACTTCCACACCCCTCATAACCAATATTTGTCTTTTTGGAAAATTTAATTATTTTGGGATTTATATAGATTCTCAACTTGTCCTTGTCTTCATTTTTCCTATTAGCGGTTTTTCTCATTTCGGTTATGAAAATTTGGAAACTTTGGCCTATTTGAGGAGCGGCCAAGCCAATGAGAGAACTTGCCCTCAGTGTACCAATAAGATCTCTTGTTATCCTTTTTGATTTTAGGGAGCTAATATCTCTCACTAAAGAAGTCTTTTTCCTTAGAATTGGATTACCAATTTGAATAATGCTTTTAATAGCCATAACAATTTATTTATACCGCTTATTGATTTTTTCAATTTTACTTTCCAAGGCTTTTTCGACATCGACATTCATGGCATGAGCCAAGAGCAAAGTTACTATCAAAACATCCGCGATTTCGTTGGGCAAGTTTTTGCCATCATAATCATTTTGCTTATCCTTTCTTTGCATCGCGTTAAACAACAGCACTTCGTTGCAAAGTTCGCCCACTTCTTCGGAAAGCTTGACGGTTCTGGCCAAAATCCTTTTTTCTTGATCTGAGTAGTTTTCGTGGTTCTTTTTCAATCTTTTGTCCTCAAGTTTTATAAATTCCAGCAGATCATTAAGATTCATACATTTGCCTAAGAATACTTTTAAATGTATTTATAGTATAACTCATTTCTCCCAAATCAAAAACCGCCTTACAAAAAGACGGCTCTTGACGTGGACCCGACGGGACTTGCACCCGTTTCGCGAGGTGTCAATGCTCGAATACTAACTACATATACTACGGGCCCGGATCCACATGTGTATTATAAAACAAAAAGAACCCTCTTTCAAGGATTCCTTTCAGACACCTCACGAAGCCCATAAAATATGTGCCTCGAGCATTTGTAACCTGAGTATAGCAGATTTGCATATTCTGTCAAGTCGCAAATACCAGTGAGTTATCCACAGTCGACGCTCTTGTAATATACTACAACAAAAGTCCGCAAAAATTGCACTTTCTGGTTTTTTTCAAGATTTATATGTGTAAAACCTGGAAAAGTGTGAGTGTCAGCACGGCCATAAAATAACTGAAAATGCCGGTGATTGTTACGACGGAAATCATAACTCCCAGGTTGAAATACACCTCTCCCTTGTTTAATTCCCCCATAATATTAGTTTAATTTTTAACCAAGGAGTCTAGCAGGCAATAGTTTGGTTTGTCAACCCCGCACTAAATTTGGGCCGGCTTCGCCTACTTTTTTGCGCCACGAGCGCATGCCCAAAATTAGTGCGGGGTCAAGTCTTAGGGTTGCCAAATCTAGCCTTTTCTGCTACACTCTAGAAAGCGGATGATTTTTAAACTGCAAAAAAATGGCTAAAAATAAGCAAAAAGTTTGTGTAATCGGACTGGGCTATGTCGGCCTGCCGCTGGCAATTCGGGCGGCCGAACGGGGGTTTGACGTCTATGGCTTAGATACCGACCGAAAAAAGATAAAAATGATTAACAGCGGCAAGAGTCCCTTTGTGGATGATTATGTCAGTGAAAGGATTGCGAAGCTCGGGATCAAAGCGACAGCGGATAAAAAAATTATCAAAAAAGCTGATATAATTTTGATTTGCGTTCCTACGCCGGTGGATGAAAAATTTTACCCGATTTTGGATCCGGTTATTAACGCTTCTCGGGCTGTGGCGCAAAATTTAAAAAAAGGCGCGCTGGTAATTTTGGAATCAACAGTCAATCCGGGAGTGAGCGAGGAAGTGGTAAAACCGATTTTTGAAAAAGAAGGGCTGAAAGTCGGCCGGGATGTTTTTATCGCCCATTGCCCGGAAAGAATAAATCCCGGGAAGGATCTTGTCAGCAAAGGTTATGATGTGACGAATATTCCGCGCGTAGTCGGATCATTCGATAGAATTGGGCTGGCTAAGGCGAAAAAGTTTTACGAAAAAATTATCGACGGCCAAATTATGCCGATGGGAACCATCCGCGAAGCGGAGGCGGTTAAAATTATGGAGAATTCTTTCCGTGACATTAACATCGCTTTTGTGAACGAGCTGGCGAAATCTTTTGACAAAATGGACATCGATATTACCAATGTCATCCGGGGCGCTTCTACCAAGCCGTATGGATTTATGCCGTTCTGGCCGAGCCGCGGCGTGGGTGGCCATTGCATTCCAGTCGATCCTTATTATCTGATTGAAAAAGCCAAAGAAAACAATTTCGACCACAAGTTCTTGCGCACGGCGCGCGGCATTAATAACAGCATGCCCCTTTACACCGTCGATCTGCTGCAGGTTAAAATGAATGAAATAAAAAAGGCAATTAAGGGCTCGAATATTGGAATCCTGGGCCTTTCCTACAAAGCCAATGTGGGAGATTTGCGCGAAAGTCCGGCGCTTAAAATCATTGAAATTTTAAAAGAACGCGGAGCGCTTCTCCATATTTTTGATCCATATATTTCCGAGATGTCCACGGTCAAAAATGTCCAGGAACTTTTGAAAAAATCGGAAGCTATAATTCTGGTGACAAATCACAGCGAATTTGAGCAGATTTCTCCCAAAGAATTCAAGCGCGCCGGCATCAAGATTATCATTGACGGAGTGAACGCGTTGGATAAGGGTGCGATCAAAAAATGTGGTATAATTTATAAAGGCATAGGGCGCTAATGCGCCAATTTCCAATAATCAATTTTCAATTTCCAAAAATATGTTTTCAATTTTAAAATCAATTATTTGGGTCGCGGGCATTTTAGTGGTCGCCTGGTTTGTGCTAGGCTATTTCGGTTATGAAATAAACAAGGATTATTTCAACAGCAGCAAGGCTGAGTGCCAAAAGCGGCTGAAAGTTTGCACAGACAATTTAATCCATCAGGGTATCGACAACGCAGAGTGCGACATTAATTGCGCTTCAACCGGCATAATTATTAAGAAAAAACAATGAAATTAGTTGTTAATATTCCCGCCTTTAATGAGGAAGAAAAATTAGCAGAAACTATAAAAAACATTCCTCGAAATTTTCGTGGAATTGACGAGGTTTTTATACAGATTATTGATGACGGATCGCGGGATAAAACTGCCGAGATTGCCAGGGAGGCAGGAGCGGATTTCATTCATTCTCACCGCGCTAATCGCGGAATTGGGATCACTTTTCGCACAGCGGTGGAAAAAGCGCTGCGAAATGGCGCGGATATTATGGTTAATATTGACGCTGACGGGCAGTTTGATTGCGCGGATATTGAGAAGCTTGTGCGGCCAATTCTTAACGGCGAAGCGGATATGGTAAGCGCCGATAGGTTTAGTGAAAAAACCGCCCAGGATATTCCATGGATAAAAAGTTTTCTCAACCGCGTGGCGGCCAGATTAATCGGCGGATTTATGAACACAAAAATTTATGATTTGACTTGCGGGTTCCGCGCTTATAGCCGTGAAGCGCTGCTGCGCCTCAACTTGCCGGGCGATTTCACTTATACCCAGGAAGTCATTATTGATCTGCTTGGAAAAAATCTCAAGATAAGATGGATTCCAGTTAATGTTAAATATTTTTCTGAAAGAAAATCGCGGGTTGTGCGCAGCGTTTATCGCTATGTAAACAATAGTTTTAAAATAATTTTAAAGGCCATCCGGGATGTGCGTCCAATGAAGTTCTTTGGAATTCCAGGGCTATTTTTGATTTTTTTAGCGTTCATTTCTTTCGGCATCTTTCTTTGTAATTACTTCCCGGATTTTAAAATAACGCAGTATCGCAATTATCTGATTTTCGGCATCGCGCTGTTTTTAGTCGGCCTCCAGTTTGTCGTTTTTGCCCTTATCGCCGACATGATTAAGTCCAACCGCAAATTGACGGAAGATCAGATGTATCTTTTTAAAAAAGAAAAATATAAGAAGTAGTTTTCTATGAAAATATTATATATTTCTCATACATTTCCGCCTATTTGGGGCGGATTGGAAAGACAGAATTTCTATTTGTCAGAAAGTTTAAAAAAACACGCGGAAGTCAAAGTTATTTCCAACGCGAAAGGAAAAAAATGGCTGCCTATTTTTTTACCCCTGGCATTTTTAAGAGCCCTTTTCTTAATGTCTTCGTTTGATGCGTGTCTTTTGGGCAGCGGCGTGCTCTCCCCTCTCGGCGCGGTTCTCAAAATTATTTATCCGCGAAAAAAAGTCTTTAGCACTGTGCACGGCCTGGATATTACTTTTGTGCACAACACCGGAATTCTTTCCAAAATATATAAATACATAAATATCCCGTCTCTGAAAAAAATCGACAAGCTGTTTATGGTTGGCAATCACACGATTGATGAAGCGGAAAAAGTCGGGATCAGCCGCGGTCATTGCGTCTTCATTCCAAATGGCATTGTCCCGGAAGATTTGCAAACAACGGGCTTCCGTGAAGACACGGCTAAAATTTTAGGAACCGATACGGCTAATAAAAAAATAATTTTAAGAATTGCCAGATTTGTTCCGCATAAGGGCGTGGAATGGTTCCTGCGCAATGTCCTGCCCGAATTGCCGGAAAATTATTTTTTTGTGGCGGTAGGTGGCAGGGTTTCGGCGAAAGCGGCAGGGAATAAAGACACATATCCTGCTTGTGAAAAAACTATCCGGGAATTAAGATTGGAAAATAGAGCCAAGCTGATCCCGGATATTAATGAGAATGACAAGCTGGTTTTGCTTAATTGCGCGGATCTTTATGTTTCGCCCAATGTGAAAGTCACTGGCTATATGGAAGGGTTTGGCATTACAGCGATTGAAGGCGCAGCCTGCGCAAAAGTTGTATTGGCGTCAGACATTGAGGGGCTGAAAGACGCAATTATTGACGGTGAGAATGGATTTTTAGTTGAACATGAAAATGCGAATGCCTGGATTTCAAAAATCAATGAAGTCTTAGCTGATGACAATTTTCGTGAAAGTTTTGGCCAAAAAGCCAGGCAATATGTTTTGGATAACTTTACCTGGGACAAAATTGCTTTAAGATATTTAGAAGAAATTAAAAAAATAATCAATGTTTAGTTTTTTGGGAAATCAAATACTTCTCTATATTGCAATAATTTTGGTGCTGTTCTTGCCTGGCTATTTTTTGCTGCTGGCGATTTTTGGCAAAAAAAATAAGTTTGATAGTTTGGAAAAATTTGTTTTGTCATTCGGGTTGAGCATTATAATCACGGATATCCTGCTCATTTTTTTAAATAAGTTTTCTATTAGCATCAATAAAGCTTCTCTGTTGATATTTTTCGGGCTGTTTTTTATTGCTTGCTATTTATTTTATTATTTGCGCCAAAAAAATGAGAACGGAGAAGTAATTTATCCGGAGCGCGGTAAGTATTCGCGCGCCCAAACCTTAACCATCGTTCTGGTTATTTTTATCAGTATTTTTTTTCGCACCGCGCATCTCGCGAAAAACATCACTCCCAGCGCGACTGATCTGGGGCACCATATGTATTGGGTCGGAAAGATTGTGGAATCGGGTGAAATCCCTGCTTATCAAAAAGTCGATATCATAGAAAAAAACGGCAGTTACGGCGTGAGTGAGCCTGGAAAAATCGATGACTTTATTATTGGCGAGCATCTAATTTTTGCCGCAGTCGGGATAATTTCAGGAGCCAGCGTCATTTCGGCTTTCCCTGTAACTCTCCTTTTCTTAATAAATATTATCGGCCTTTTAGCGATTTTTATTTTAGCCAAAGTTTTTTTCGACTCCTTTTCTTGGGGAAAAAATATGGCTATTCTCTCAATCTTATTTCTTGGCGGACTTTACGCTCTTTCGGCTCCCCAGGGCAACTTTATCAGCGGCGGAGTCGTCGGAAACTTGATCGGCAATCTTTTTGTCCCGTTAGCTTTTTATCTGCTGTATCGCGCCATCAAGGAAAATAGTTCCGCACTTTTTGCCCTGGGAATCTTTACGGCTTTTGGACTGATTTATGCCCACCACTTGACCACATTTATTTTTGGTTTCGCGCTCGCCTTCTCGTTTATTTTTTTGCTGCTTATAAAGAGAAAGGGAATATTTGCGGAACTCAAAAAAATATCAGCGTTGGTTTTTTCCGCTCCGGTCATTTTGACGCTGCTGTTTGGCGCGTTGTTTTTCTTTTTTGTCCTGATGCCGGGCTACATTGAAAACCAAGCCGTGAAAACCGTAATCGGTAAACCGTCAAGATCTACTAAGGAGGGCCTAGCCTTGAGCCAGTTACAGTCTGTGGCCGGCGAAAGTCGCTTGGTTTTGGGAATTATCGGGGTTGTGATACTCCTCGCCAGTGCCAGAAAATATCCCTATCAAAGCGCGATTATTTCCGGCTGGTTTTTTTCTATTTTTCTGCTTTCCTGGAAGCCGACGCTTTTACATATTGATATTCCCTCTTCGCGCATTGGGAACTATCTGATTTTTCCGGCGGTGCTGGCCGGCGCTTTTGGCGCAGTTTGGTTTTTTGAAAAGTATGTACGCGATCGTGCGACAGGCAAAATATATCTCGGTAAAAATTTGTTTGTGGCTGCTGTCGCTCTGGTTTTTTTATATGTGCTTACCAGCGGGCTGTCCGACATTAATCAGTCATTCAAAGGTTCTCCGGCCGGCAAAAAAACGGTGGAAACTTTCGCGATTTCCCGCTATCTAGCCGAACGGACGGATTCCCGGGACGCGATTGTCAAAGACCACAATTATGTCCCAGCTGATTCCTGGATGAAAGTGTTTTTTATGCGCGACTACAATTATCCCTTTACGCGCGGATTGTTTTTCCGCTATGACGGAGTAAAAAAAAGAGAGCTGTGCACGCTCTGGATGATTTCAACCCCCAATTCGCCGGATGCCAAGAAGTGTTTCGATGAAATCGGAATTGATTTTATTGTAGTTAATCCTAATTATGATAACGCCCAATTCAAAGATACACAAAGATTCTGGAGGGTTTACGCGTCAAACAATGTGGATGCTTATTATTATCCCAATAATTAATTTTTATGAACAGCAAGGTATTAGTCATTTTTACAATTATTTTCTTTCTGGTGAGCGCCTTATTTTTAGCTTATACCGAGAGCCGCCAGTCGGATGAAAATTTTCAAAAAGACTGGTGGGTTTTGTCTTTTAATGATCCGAAAAATGGCGATCTGAATTTTACGATTGAAAACCACAGCCAAAAAAGCAGTTTTCACTGGGAGCTAATTTCTGGAACGGATACAATAAGCGAGGGCGATGTTAAAATCGCTAAAGGTTCCACTTGGACATCCAATGTCCAAGTGGATAATTTGTCGGGAAAAACAAGCATCAGAGTTTCTAGCGGATCAGATAAAAAAGAAATATATAAAAGTTTATAAGCCCCGTTAGAAATTCGAGCGAATTTCATGACGGGATAAAAAAATGAACATTTCTAACAGGGTGATAAAAATTTTACTTGTCACCCGTCCCATTGCTCCGCCGTGGGACGAGGCTTCCAAAAATTTTGCCTATAATTTGGCTACAAATATGCCGGATTTTGAATTTGGCCTGCTGACTAATGGAATTCTGGAGAATTTGCCGCAAAATATCAAACAGCATCCGATTTATACTTCCAATGAAAATAACTTTATTCAAAAATTAAAGCTGATTATAAATTTAAGAAAAATAGCCAAAAGTTACGACCTGGTGCATTGTTTATTTACTCCGACCAAGCTGAATTCCTTTTTGCTAAGTAATCTATTAAGTAACAAAAAAACTATCCAGACAATCGCTACTCTTCGCGAGGATTTATATTCTGATGAAAAAATAAAAAAACTAATGTTTGGAAATCTGCTGGCGACCTACTCGGATTATTCAAAAAATAGATTAATAACCCTGGGATTGAAAAATGCGGAAAGAATTTATCCCGGAATCGATCTGAATTATTTCTCCCCGGCCCCCAAGGACCTAGAGCTTCTTAAAAAATACGAAATGAGAGCAGATGATTTTGTGGTCACGTATCCAGGTGAATACACCCGCCTCGAAGCTATTAATGACATTACCGACATGATTTTCAGATATTTGAATATATTTAAGGAAAACAATATTAAATTTATTTTAGCTTGTCGATTAAAAAACAACGCGGATATTTTAAAAAAAGAAGAAATTATGGAGAGAATGAAAAGCTGCGGCGCGGCCGACGCGGTTATTTTTATCAACACATTTTCGGAAATGCCCAAGCTCTACAATCTCTCGGACGCGATTATTTTTCCAGTGCGCGAAATGCATGGAAAATTTGATGTGCCGCTGGCCGTGATTGAACCGATGGCCTGCGAAAAACCGGTCATTGTTTCCGATCTGCCGATCCTTGCTGAATTCGCAAAACCGGAACATTCTGTTATTATTGAAAAAGGCAATGTTACGCAGCTTAAAGATGCTATTCTGGATCTTCGCCGAAATCCGGAAAGGTGTATTTTCATCGGCAAAAACGGCAGAAAATTTATTGGAGAAAATTTTGATATTAAAAAAGCCGCGCAAAATTATCGGGAGATTTATAATGGATTATAAAATGGAAAATCTAGCGCCAAATCAAAGGGAAATAAAAACCGAGACTATGCAAGTTCCGGCTATTTTATTTTCTTCCAAAAAAAATGTGCCAGAAAAAGAAACGCTTGACTTAGTTGAGAAACTGGCGGAAAGTCCCGAAATTTTCCATCACATCGCGGTTTTGAGCGACGCGCATCCAAAGCTAAATATCATTAATCCGACCGGATCTGTGGTCGCTTCGGAAAACAACATCATTCCCGAGGTTATGGACGCGGCGCCTAATTGCGGAATGCGCGTAATCCTAACCGATCTAACGGAACAAAATTTGACGCCGGAAAAAATGAATGGGCTTTTTCAGGATCTTCGCTCTGCCATTCCTTCAAAAAAAATCATCGGCGCCCGGATATCTTTCCAAAAAGTTTTAGATATATTCAGGAATGGAAGTTCGGCGTTGAAAAATACTTTCAATTTCCGCACGGCAAATGAGATTGAAAATACATACAAAAATGGCAACTTTTTTCCAGCTGATAATTTGCCGTCAGAAAAGGATATTTTGCAAAAATTACCCAAGGCGATTATTCGCATTGGAAAATGCCGCCTCGGCCTTCTGGGCGCTACTAACAGTCATTTTCTCTCCTTAACGCGCGTCGCGTCAGTTGAAAATTTCGAATTAGCGGAAAAACTCGGCCTGAAACAGGGGCAATATGTTTTTTTTATGCATACGGGCTCGAGTATTGTCGGGCGCTACGCTGCTTCTCTTTACACCTCGCGCAAAATTAAAAACTTGCTGCAAAAAATAATTTTGTCTATGATAAAATTTACGACAAACAAAGTTAAACTGGATAATCTGGAAACAGTTTTTCGCGCCGCGGGCAATTACGGCTTCGCCAACCGGACACTGATAACTCACAAACTGGATCAGACATTGGAAAAAGTTTTTGAGCGGCAGGTGAAACTCGGACTGCTCTATGACGCCCCGCATGTGTATTTCGATCGCGAAAAACATTATGGCAAAGATGTTTATGTCCACAGAAACGGCGCAAATCGCGCTTTTGGGCCGCAAAAAATGAGCGGACACTTGACATTTGAAAAAACTGGAGAGCCGGTGCTGATCGCCCCTTTTGCCGATGGATTTGGCTTTATTGGTGTCGGGACGGACGAAAATCAAGGCACTTTTTTTTCCGCCAATCATGAAATTGGAAAAGCTAAAGAATTAGGGATAACACCTGATCAATATGAAAATTACGCGGCTGGCATTCTTAAGGAAATGGAAGAAAATAAAATTATCAAGATAGTTGCCAAATTAGAAACAATTAAAACTCTAACTTATTAAATCACTTGCCCCGTTAGAAATTCAAATAAATTTTATGACGGGATAAAAATGATGAAAATTTCTAATGGGGTGAAAATCATAACCATTTCAGGCCTCGACGGCTCCGGAAAATCGACGCAAATAGAAATGCTCAAAAATTACTTGGTTAGTAAGGGCAAAAAAGTTTTTTATTTCCATGCCGTCCAGTTTTCCATTGCCAATAAAATTCTTAAAAGTCGAGGCGAAGCCTCGACTAGAGGAGTCGTTAAAGCAAATTGGCTTCAAATAATTATGCGCCGTATTTTTTTAATGGTTGATCTTTTGAGATTTAAAATGCTCGTGAGAAAATTGCGCGGTTTGAAATACGATTTTTTATTAAGTGATCGCTATTTTTATGATACGATTGTTAATATATATTTTTTACGCCGGATGGATAAAAAAATAAGATGTAAAAATTTCATCATAAAACCCGATTTGGCGATTTATTTAAGCATTAATCCGGAAAATATTATGCAACGCGAAAGAAAACCGGATCAGGGCATTGAATATTTGATGGCGAAGAAAAATATTTTTGACAAAAAGTTTAAAAAATGGAATCTAAACTTTATTGATGGCAATCAGGACAAAGAAGCTATTTTTAACGAGCTAAAAGAATTAGTAGATAAATTATGAAAAAGCAATCCGTCACATCCTCAATATTATGGCTCACTATTGCGGAGGTTTTTTTTAATTTTTCCGGCTACATTATCCATTCGGTTTTAGGGCGTATGCTTGGTCCGGCCGATTATGGGCGTTATGGGTTGATTGTGAACCTCACCACTACAGTGGTGATGCTCATCGGCAACGGCATTCCGACGGCGATGAGTAAATATATCAGCGAAGTTTTTGAGTCCAATTCAGAATTAGTTTTAGTAATTAAGCGCCGGGCGGCTCTGCTTCAGACCCTGCTTATGGCGCTGGTTACGGCGGTTTTTTATTTTTTGGCTCCAGTTTTTTCCAGTTTGCTCCACGATCCGACGCTTACCCCGCTCTTCCGGATTTCCGCCTTCATTCTCCCCTCTTTTGCCGCGGCTTCTTTCTATCTCTACTATTACATAGGAATACACAAATTTAATTTGCAGGCGACTTTGAAAATAGTTCGTTCTTTTGCCAGAGTAATTTTTGTCATCGGCCTGGCCTATTATTTCGGCGTCAAAGGATCAGTCGCGGCTTATATAATCGCGCCGGCTTCCGTTTTCGTAACCGCTTGGATAATCGACAAATTTTGGATTGATCGTCTTTTCCCGCAAAAATCTGATCAAAAATTTCCCTGGCAAAAACTGCTGGATTATGCCTGGCCAGTTACCCTCTTTATGCTTTTTTTCCAAATTCTCACTTCACTCGACCTTTATATGGTCAAAGCAATTCTCGGCGATGACCGCCTCACTGGAATTTACAACGCGGCTCTCACTCTCGGATATATCCCCTATTATCTTTTTTACGCGCTCACTTTAGTAATGCTGCCATCAATATCCCGCACGACTTCTGCTAATAATCACACGGAAACCACCCGGATAGTTTCCCGTTCCCTGCGGATGATGGTGATGATAGTAATTCCGCTGGCCATCGCGATGATTGTCTATGCGGTTCCAATCATCCAATTTTTCTTCGGCAATCGCTATGTGAGCGCGGCTTTGCCGTTTCAAATTCTCACCTTCGGCATCAGTTTTCTTTCCGTATTTTATGTTATGAGCTTTGCCCTGAATGGTGCAGGGCGCATTATGATTCCAATGTATGTTTCTTTGGGCGGAATGCTCTTGAATGGAATTTTGAATTATATTTTTGTGCAAAGCTACGGGATTGTCGGATCGGCCGTGGCCACGGCTATAACTTCAATTTTGATAACCATCATTATATTATTTTACACGCACAAGCATTTTGATGGGCTGATGAAATTTGGGAAACTTCTGAAATTTCTGCTGGCTGGCTTGGTAATGCTTGCCTTTTCTTTTCTTTTTCCGCCGCAAAAATGGATATTTATTCTGTGGAGCCTTATTCTTTCCGGCATTTATCTCGGCGCGTTGTTTTTGATGAAAGAATTTACCCGGGAGGATTTTGATTTTTTCCGCAATATTATATTTAGGAGAAAGTAATTCCATGCACCAACTATGAAAAAGAAAGCCGGTACGCCAATTAAAAAAATAAAAGTTCTTGCGAGTAAAAATCTTGAGAGGGCAAGAATTTTTACTTTAAAAGGGAAGGTGTTGCGGGCTATGACCGCGGTTTTTGTTGTTTTACTTTTTATTTTGTCGGTTATGTATGTTTTTAAAGAAAGAGAAATCGAAAAAAACAGCTTTGAAAAAACCGTCGCTTATTTAAATTCAAAAAAAATAGGCGAAAAAAAGGCCATCTGGTCAAATAAAAAAGCGTTCTGCGACCAATTTAGCGGAAAATGCTTTTGGGGTTCTGAAATTCCGGCAGACACCGATCTTGATTATCTGGTTTTTTTCATAAATCAGATCAGTAATTCCGGAATTGACAATGGGGAATTTTCCCATTTAGTCGATTTTCCGAAAGCGGAATATAACACGGAAGAGAAAATACTTTTAAAAACAGTTGAAAAATCAAAGGTAATTAAAGCCAAGGATGTTCCGCAGGAGCTTCTGCCGACTTTGCCTCAATTTACTTTCGCGATATTGGGAGACTCACAGTGGTGGCCGACAAAAGACAGATGGACCGACCAGTTTGAAACAATTTTGGAAAAACTTAAAGACTTTCATCCGGAGTTTATTTTGGGTATGGGCGATCTTTCCAGCATGGAAGGATGCCGAACGGCTGATAAATGCGCCGCCTATTTTGAAAGATGGAGGGACGAGGTGAAAGTCGTTTCTCCGAACGTGTATCCGGCCATCGGCAACCATGACTATGAAAACGGCGGCATGGAATTATGGCAAAAAATCTTCAATACCCCCAATGACGGTCCGGCGGAATCAAGAGGAACGACTTATTCTTTTGATTATAAAAATTCACACTTTGTTTTTTTAAATAGCGAACAGGAAGATCAGCCGCTGGATCAATCAGTCCAAATGAAGTGGATGAAAGATGATCTGGAGAATACATCCAAGAGAAATGTTTTTATCATCAACCACCGGCCCAATTTTCCTTCACAAAGCTTTTCTCAGACACATATGTGGCAAACATTTTTCAATAACGATGTGCTGGCTTATTTTTCCGGGCACATTCACACCTATTGTTATCGTCCAGTTTCAGCTGCCAATATTGATGGCGCGGGCGACAATATTATTCAGCATTTTGTGATCGGAAATTCTGGGTCCAGGACCATGCCTAGCATCATAGGCTGTGAACAGGCGTCCAGCCTGGCCCATTTTGCCATCGTTTCCATTAAGGGGCCGGATATGAATGTAAAAATATATGACTTCGAAGGCAATGAACTTTATGCGTTAAATTTCAAAAATAAACACTACTATGATTAGTGAAGAAAAAATAACGCAGTATTCAAAAAAATCCGGAAGAAAAACAAGCGCTATGAGCGTTTGTTTTTTAAATATGTCGGCAGGGCAAGGAAGCTAATGACCATCTGGATAATCCGGCTCAAAATGGCCACCGTCACGACTGCCGCGGGATCCAGGCCGTAAATTCCAAAAAATGTCACATAAGCCCACTCCTTGATGCCGATATTATTAATGCTGATTGGAATGGATGAAATGAGGCTGATCAAAAAAATGACCGAGAGATAATTAAAAATACCTATTTTTATGCCCAGCGCCCAAAAAAGCAGAAGATTGGCAAGAGCAACCCCGATAAACTGAAACAAAATTCCAAAGGATACCGCTTTGAATATTATTCCCGATTCGCTATAATCCTGGACTTCAATAATAAAGCGCGCGATTTTTTGCGGCAAGCGATCCAAAAATTTTTTCCAAACGCGGAAATTTTTGGTTTTGGCGATCAGAATATCCAGCAGAAGCGAAAGCGCCAATGCGAAATTAATTAGAAGTAAAAAATTATTGTGAAGCACGGTTTTTAAATTCAATAAACTGAAAAGCAGGGCCAAAATCGTCATGCCAATGAGTCCGGTGATGCGATCAGCCATTACAGCCGAAGCGGCTTCGATATACTTTTTTTCCGGCTTTCCGGTTTCATAAGCCTTAAAAGTGTCTCCGCCGATAAAGGACGGCATAAAATTGTTAATGAAAGTTCCGGTAAGGTAAAATCGGTAATAGTCGCTAAGGCTATGTCGCAATCCCTTAAATTGCGCCAGCAGTTTCCATTTATAGGATGAAATGCCAATGCCTAAGACGATTATAAGCGCGTATAAAGCCAACTTCCAAAAAGTAATCGCCCGCAGATAAAACAAGACCTGCGTCCAATCAACTTTTAAAATGACCCAGGCCAGGAAACCAAAGGTCACAACAAGCTTTAAAATTAATTTTAGTTTTTTTCTCATCTATTGGCCGGCAGGTAGTAAATATTATTATCCTCAAATTTTTTGACCAGTCGAAAGTTATTTTTGACAAATTTTAGCGCATCATCTTCAAAAGTTCCCTTGCCATCATCAAAAATTGTCCAAATGGCTGAATTTTGAGAAATAATTTCGTCAAGTTTAGCTTGGCTGATTTTCCTTTCTCCCCCCACATCAATCACCCTGAAGCCTAATTTTTGATAATAAAAACTGCGGAAATTACGGGCAATCAGAAAGTCTCCGCTGGCTCCATTTTTTTTCACATAACTGAACATTTTCCGATAATCCGGGTTGTCGCTTTCCTGCCGGTAGAAGTTTTTTTCGGTAAAAAAGCGAGAGTAGTCCGGCAGAATTAGTAAAAAAAAGCCTAAAACACCAATAAAAATCGGAATTTTAAACCTCAATGAATTTTTTGCAAAAAATTCAGCCAAGTAGTAAATGCCGGAGGATAGAAGAATTATTCCAAAGGGCAAGATGAAAAAAATCAGGCGCTCGCCAAAAACATAATTCCAGACAAGAAAGGCTGGGATAAGTATCGCGAAAAACATACAACTTATCCACAGAGCGGCTCGATGATCTTCGGATTTTTTAAAAAGCGAAAAGGTTCCCCAAAAAATCAGGCCGTAAGCTAAAATATAATTAGCATAATCGCCAACGATGGCCAAAAAATATTTAGAATTGAATTTAAAAAATTTAACAACTAACGAATACCAAGCGGCTTCCTTTGGAAAAAAAATTATAAAAATAACGGCGCCCAAAAGCATTGCAAATAATGAGGCTGAATACTTTGTTAAAACGGAACGCTTGTTTTTAAAAGATACAACGGCGCTAACAAGAAGGTAAAAAAAGAAAGCAATCGCGATATTTGCCGTTAGGATATGCACATACCAACTGATTATTCCTGTTGCAAGCACGGGTAGCAACCAGACTGCATTTAAACCCAGCCGTCCGTAAATTTTTTTAAAAATTTTGATTTTACCCCGGTATTCTTCTTCAAAAAAACGGAACAAAAAACAGGAAAAAAGAAGAAAAACAGGCATGAACATAGCATACATTCGCAAGGCGCGATCAATTGAAATTCCCAAAGCGCTTACTGCAAATAAGAATGCCGACAGAAGCCCAATCTCTCTTTTTCCGGTAAAATATTTTCCGACAAAATATATTATTACAATACTTATCACGCCCCAAGCAACACTGATTGAGCGAGCCACAGTTTCAGTCGGCGGAAACCAGCGAAAAAGCTGGGCTACCTGCCAGCGATAAGGCCACGCCCGCTCATCGCGCGGTGCGAATAAATTATCACTCACCCTGTCCATATTAAAATCCCACGCCAGCCAATGTCCGGTTTTGTAATATCCATAGGAGGCATTTATATCTAAAAATTCGTCGGTGACAAAAGAATTCGCGTCCAGCTTATAGGCGCGCAAAGAAAATCCCAAAACAACGATTAAAAAAAGAATTAAAAAAGTTTTTTTTGCATTCATTTTTATTGTCCCCAGCGATAGATTAAAACAGATGAAGGAATGGAATTATTTTTAACGCGAGTAAAATTGTCTTCATAATATTTCCGTCCGGCGGAGCACAGATTAAGCTTGTCAACTTTGGGATAAACCGCACAGCCACTCGGATTTTCTTTCACGATTTTGTCAAGCTTAACTTCGCAGCCCGTGGCTCCCATTTGCAAACTTTTGATGTCATAAGTTTTAATGCCCGCTCCGCGCCAGTAAAAACTGCGGTAGGTTCGGGTTATCATCACATCCTCCGGTTTTTTGTTTTGTTTGACATAATTGAAAATTGTTTCAAAATCGGGATAGTAAGAATTTGATTTTTGGACATAAACACCGGAATTATTTTTTAAATATCCATAATCTATGCCGACAAAAAAGGCTATGAGGAGCATCACGGCCACTATTTTTTTATAGTTATAATTTTTAATTCGGGAAATAGCCAGCTGAATGACGCCGTAAATTCCCACGGCCGAGAGAATAATGCCGAACGATTGGAGAAAATAGATATAACGGTGCGAGGTTTCCCGCTTCCAGGCGAAAACCGCCAGCGCCAAAGGCACCAGCGCCGAAGAAGCCAAAAAGGCCGCTTCCTTTTGCCGTTGCATTTTTTTGGCCAAATACCAAATACCGACAATTACTAGAATGATGTCAAGGGAAATATAAATAAAATCGGAAAAATATTCCAGAAAAAAGTCGTAGTTAGATTGAAAAAAGTTAAGATTCTTCTTTATTGATTTGTAATAGTTATAAAAAATTGGCAGGCGGGTGGCCAAAAGTCCGACAACGACGGCCGCGAGCGTGATAAAGTACTTATCAAAAACTAATTTCTTTTGGCGCCAGAAAGAAACTGTAAAAAACAAAAAAGCATAAACGGCAATGACAGCGCCGATGTTCAGTGTCAGCAGGTGGACATTATAACTGATGAGTCCGGTGATTAAAACTGGCAAAAAATAAGCCGGATTGAAGCCGATTTTTTCGTGAATTTTCTGAAAAAAATCAAGCTTACCTTTATATTTTGATTCATAAAATTTGAAAACTGTCCAGGAAAAAAGGAGATACATTGGAAAAAACATGGCATACATCCGGAGGCGCCGGCTGTAAATTATTTCTGAACCACCTATGGCGGTCAAAAGGGCGGCAATCAGAGCGATATAATAATTGCCAGTGAAGGAAAGGGTTATGAAAAAAACCAGAAGTATTCCGATTACGCCCCAGGCGGATCCCAGCGCGCGAGTGAGAAACTCGGTCGGCTCGTGGAAGCGGTAGAGCTGCGCCAATTGCCAGCGGAAAGTTTCCGCCCGTTCGTTGCTGGAATCATCCTGCATATTGGCCGGAAAAGGTTTTTCTTCATTAAAATTCCAAGCCACAAAATGTCCGGTTTTAAAATAGCCATAGGAAGAATTCAGCTCAAAGAATTCATCGCGGTCAAAAGCGCTATTGCCCAATTTATAAAAGCGGAGAAAACCTCCGATTAAAATAATTACAACCAAAATTATTATGACACTGCGTTTTTTCATAGTAAGCGCGTAAAATTTACACCTGATTGGTTTTTTCGCTTTTGACGACCGAGTACTTTTTATTATACTATTATGGTATTATAGGTTTATTTTATACCCAAAAAACAATATGGTCAATTTGAGTATCTTCGCTAAATTAAGGATTTTTTTGAAAAATAAGGCTAGTTTTACGAAAAAAAGCTGGCTGATTACGGGGGTTTTAATCTTGACTTATGTCTTATATTTTTCTTTTGGTTTCTATCATATTTCTCAATTTATAACCGCCGACGAGCATTTTTGGGTCAATCAACGGATTTATACTTATTGGCACAGCTTGAAAAATCCAGATAATTGGGGAAGGACAAAATTAAGCGACAAGCCGGGCGTAACAGTGGCTTTAGTTTCCGGCGTTGGCCTTCTCTGGGAAAGCGATCCGCTCACGCATATGCGCTCAGCAGCATCAGATCCGGAAAATGGGGTAAAAGTCGCGCAAGCTGTTTATACTGTTTTTCGCATTCCAATATTGATTTTCAGCGCCCTTTTTTCCCTCTACTTGTTTTGGATAGTCAAAAAACTTACCGGTAATTTTTGGATCGGACTTTGGTCTTTCATCCTAATTTTACTTTCTCCGATTCTTTTGGGCATCTCGCAGATTACCAACGCGGATGCCGTGATGTGGTCATTTTCTTCCGCCACCCTGCTTTCGTTTTTGGCCTATCTCCAAACCGAAGAAAAAAAGTTCTTGGTTCTCTGCCCTCTTTTTTTGGGAATGTCGCTGCTGACGAAATTAGTAGCAGTTATTTTTTTCCCTTTTTTGTTTCTCATCGCACTAGCATTTATAATTTATAAATTTTCAGACTGGGAAAAGGAAAGGATTGAAATCCATAAAAAAATAATCAAGATTTTTTTTGCCTACCTGATAACTTTTGCCGGTTCGCTGGCTGTTTTTTCAATTTTTATGCCGGCGGTTTTCAAAGATTTTCAAGTTCTTTTGGATTATACAATCGGCTACTCCTCCATGAGGAAAGTTGTGCCAGCACTGATGCTCGGAGTGCTTTTGATCCTCAGTGATGCATGGGCGCTAAAGAGCGCCATTAGCAAAAAAATACTCAGCTGGATTTCTCCATATTTTCCGGTTCTGCAAAAAATTGTCCCAGTCGCGCTTATCATCATTTTCAGCGCGGTTTTGGTCAATTGGAGCGCCAATCAATTTATACTGAATCCGGACAGCATCATCAACTATAAAACAGACGAACTGGAATTTTTAAAAACCTCTTCTTTGCTTGAACAAATAATGTATCAGTTCTATTTTTTAGCCTATTCTCTGGTTCCGCTAGTGCTGTTTTCCTTACTTTTTCTTTGGGCAAAATTTGTTCTGAAAAAAATAAGCCGGTCGTTCCTAATTTTTATCCTCTCGTCTTTTATTTTAGCCTACTATCTTGCCCTCATTGCTCTTAATCTCCCATCCACTATCCGCTACAGCATCGCTCTTTATCCCCTGGCTTCAATTCTGGCCGCAATTGGAATTTATGAATTTTTTAAGCTCAAAAAACTGGAAAAAATCAGTAAAATCTGGATAACCATCGGAATTATTTTTATAAGTTTTATCAGTCTCTGGCAAATCAAGCCATTTTACCTAAACTATACTAGCGACCTCTTGCCGAAAAAGTATTCTATTGCTATGGCCTGGGGTTATGGCGGATATGAAGCGGCGCAGTTTTTGAATTCTCTGCCGGATGCACGGGATCTTTTTATCTGGTCGGATTATTACGGGGTCAGAAATTTTTTTGTAGGAGAATCTAAAACGGATTATATCCACAAGGCTAGCTCCCGGCATATTGATTATTATGTCCTTACTAAGCAGGGCCAGATAATGTTTAATTACTGGTGTGCAAAATCGCAAAATATTTGCCGGAAGGCTTATGTACCGGCCGGAAAATATTACGAAGCTACAAATCCAGTCTGGGAGATGGATATCGACGGACGCCCAAATAATTTCATAAAAATATTTAAAGCGGAAGAATGAAAAACTTTTTTCAAAATAAAAAAATAATTCTTTTTCTTTTGTTGGCGCTGGCTATCTATTTTTCTTTTGGAACTTACCATATCGGAAAATTTGTCACGGTAGACGAAGCCCATTGGCTTTATACCCGCATTCCGCAATACTGGAAAGGCGTTCTCAATCAAAAATGGGCGCTGACATATATCCACGAAAAACCCGGCGTAACCCTAGCTATAATTTCCGGCACCGGTCTTTTGCAATATAATGACCCAGCCAAAGATATTGAAAAAATAAAACCGGATATTACTGGAAATACTCAAGCTATTGAAAAATTTCTTTCGACTTTCCGCCTGCCGCTTGTGATTTTTAACGGAATTTTCTCGCTATTCTTTTTTTGGATAATTCGCAAAATTACTGAAAATCAATGGGTTGCTTTGTGGTCCGCGATTTTAATTCTGCTTTCCCCAATCCTCATTGGAATGTCCCAGATTGTAAATTCTGACGCGTTGCTCTGGGTATTTTCAACGGCAGCTATCCTCTCCTTCGCGGGATTTTTGAAAACCGAAGAAAAAAAACTCGCAGCTTTCTCAGCTCTGTTTCTCGGATTGTCAGTGCTGACTAAATTCACTTCCGTAATTTTAATGCCGTTTTTATTTATAATGGCGGTTTTTTATTATCTGGAAAAAATTGAAGAGTGGACGAAAAATAAAATTGATGTTTCAAAAAAAATATTGAACGCAACGCTGGCTTATTTGACCGCGATTTTCGGATCTCTGCTGGTTTTCGCGGTTCTAATGCCTGCCAGTTTTCTAAAACCGGAATATCTTTATAAAGGAACAATCGGCTATCCGGGCATACAGTTTATTTTGTGGCCGATTCTGGCGCTTCAATTGCTCATAGTTTTGGACCACTTTGTTTGGAAAAATAAAATTACAATTTCCATGCTGAATATTACCCAAAAATACTGGAATCGTTATGCTAAAATAATTTATGCTATGCTTTCTTTCGCATTTTTACTTTTGCTGGCCAATTACGCGCTGGGCAGAGATTTTTTGCGCTTCGAGTCCGTACCCTTTGACAGTTATCAGGAGTGGATTTTTTACAGTCAGCCCTGGATCCAAAAAATGCTGCTGGAATTTCGCCCGCTGGTTTTTTCAGTAACACCCCTGGTTCTTTTTTCTATTTTATATCTATGGATAAAATCTTTTCAAAAAACAGTCGAGGAAAATTTTTTAGTGCTTACGATCTCGATTTTTTTGATAATTTTTTGCGCGGCGGTCATTCAGGAAAAACTGTTAAATATTATCCGTTACAGCATTATTCTTTATCCCCTGCTGGCAATTTTAGCTGCCATCGGTATTTATGAATTTTTTGAACTTAAAAAATTGCAGAAAATTAATAAAAATTGGATAACGCTTGGAATTATTTTAGCCAGCGCGCTAAGCCTTTGGCAGATCAAACCCTTTTATCTCAACTATACCAGCGATCTTTTGCCGAAAAAATATATTATTACCGATGCCTGGGGCTATGGCGGATACGAAGCAGCGCAGTTTCTTAATGCCCGAGCGGAAGCGAAAAAAACTCCCGTGTGGAGCGATAGTTCCGGCTTTTGCGAATTTTATACCGGCCCGTGCGTCAAGGGAAAATGCGATTGGCCGGACGGTTTTTCCAGTTTTAGTTATTTCAAACTGGATCGCCGGGGACAGTTGCTTTTTAAAGAAAAAGAGAGCAGGGATAAATATTGCAAAAAAAATCCGCAATTATTCCGCGAAATTTCCGGCCAATATGATCGCACCGATACTATATTTGACTTAGCTATTGATAACCGTCCAGGCAATTCCATTAGGATTGTTCCGGCGGAATAAAAAAACTTACCTCAATTTTATAGCGCCGCTAAACTTCCCGCGGCGTTTTCTTTTCTTTCAGATAATAGGGTATCGCGAAAAAACTGACGATCATTTGTAAAAATCTTCCAAAAATCGCGATGGAAATAGCCGCCTCGCCGTTGACGCCAAAAATTCCAAAAAAAGCGATAAAAGACCACTCTTTGATGCCGATATTGCCGACGCTTATGGGGATCGAGGAAACAATACTGATGATGGAAATGGCGATCATAAAATCAACAAAACTGATGGCGATATGCAAATCCAAAAAAATCATCCAGGTAGCGACGCCGACACCGAGGAAATTAAAAGCGATTCCCCAGGCCAAAGATTTAGCCAGGATACTGTGCTGGCGATATGAATAAACTTCCCGCACCAGCTTGATTATTTTTTCCGGGACAATCCGTTTGACATATTTCCCAACTGCTGATCTGCGCAAAATCAGGAGGATTAAATCAGCCGCGAAAAAGACCAGAATCAAAACATTGGTTGTTAAAAGAATTGGATTTGCAAAAACTGCTTTTAAATTAAAAAGACTAAAGGCAACAATTAAAATCATTACGCCTGCAAAACCCGTAATCCGGTCGGCCAAAACCGTGGAAGTGGCCTCAAAATATTTTTTATCGCCGTTTTTCCCCAGCATATACGAACGATAGGCGTCGCCTCCAATAATTGATGGAAAAAAGTTATTAATGAATGTTCCGGTGAGATAAATCTTAAAAAGATTCCAAAATTTGGCGCGAATCCCCTTAAATCTTGCCAGTAGTTTCCATTTATAAGAAGACATTGCGATTCCCAGGGCGTAAATAACCATAAAAGCGAACATCCACCAGATATCCAGCTGTTCGAAGTTTAAAAGAACCTCCTGCCACTTGACTTTAAGGATCAGCCAGCCGATGAAGCCAAGCGCGACCAGAATTTTTAAAAATATTTTTGCCTTGCTGGCAGTCTTTTCTTTTTTGTCAGCAATAGCGCGATGGAAAACTTCCAAATATTTCTGGGCTACATTATTCCATGACATTGTTTGCGCCAGTTCGCGGCTGTTTCGGGACATTTTTTCCCGCAATTCCTGATTCTCGATAATTTTTTGCAAACTTTTTTCAATATCTCGCGCTGATTTTTTTTGAATAATAAAGCCGTTGTCTCGCATAAGTTCCGCAGCACCGGTGTCGGTGGTGATAATCGGCAGTCCGGAAGCCAGTGCTTCTTGCGTGACATTGCCCAAGGCTTCATTGAGAGACGGCAAAACAAAAACATGCGACTTTCTGAAAATTTCTGCCATTTTAGCATGATCCACAACGCCGAAAAAAGTTATCCTTTCCTCCAATTGATTATCTCGAGAAAATTTTTCATATATCTCCCGCAGCGGCCCGTCGCCGGCAATCAGCAGCCGGAGATCGGAGCGGACTTTTGAGATATTGCAGAAAGCTTCCAAAAGATAAATCGCGCCCTTTCTTTCAATCAGCCGGCCGACAAAAAGAATATTAAAAGTTTTTTCTTGCGCAAGTTTTTCTAGATCGGGATAAAATTCCTGCGTGTTGATGCCGTTATAGATAACAGAGATTTCCTGGTTGGGAGCCGATTTTTTAGCCAGGCTGACCAAGTCGTGGCTAAGGGCAACTACTGACGACGCTCCTTTCCAAATGGCTCTACTTAACCGGCGGAAAAAAATTTTATCCAAAAGATTAAATCTTTCGTTATAAAAAGGCACATCGCTTCCCCGCAGACTGACAATATAGGGCAGGCCGATTTTTTTAGCCAGATAACCGCAGGGTATGCCAAAAAAAGCCAAGGCTAGATCAAATTTTTCTTTGTGCATCAGTTTTTTAGAAAACCAAAAAGCCTTCCAGGAATAAATCAGCAATTCCCGGTTGGTTTGAAAATGCATATTGGAATTTTTTTTACCGATAGGCAGGCGGTGAATCTCGATATTTTCTCCCACTTTTTCCAAGTGGTATTCATTATCAATGGAAGAAGTTACCAGCGCTATTTCAAGCTCCGGCAGTTTGGAAAATTCTTTGAGCAGATAAGCCGTCGCGTTGCCCGCTCCCCCTCCCAGCGGCGGATATTCATAATTAAAAAATAAAATTTTCATATTTTTTTCCAGAGCTCGGCTTTTTTAAATTCCTAAAGCCGAGCTCTTTCTCCCGATTGACTTATAAATAAACCCCATCTCCTGCATTTTTCCCGGCTCATAAAGCAGGCGGCCGTCAAAAATTAAAGCCTGCTTCAGCCGCTTTTTCATTTCAGAAAAATCCGGCGTGCGGAATTCTTTCCATTCCGTAATGATCAGCATTCCATCAGCGCTCTCCAGCGCTTCATATTTATTTTCAAAATAAGAAATATTCGGATTATCTCCGAAATATTCCGGCCGCTTGGCGGTCTTCATCGCTTCCGGGTCATGCGCTTTGATTTTCGCGCCCTTGGCGATGAGCTTATTAAGAATAGTCAGCGCCGAAGATTCACGCATATCGTCGGTTCCGGCTTTAAAGGCCAGTCCCCAGACGGAAAATATTTTGTCGCTCAAATCTTCGCCAAAATGCTCTAAAACCATATCCGCTAAAACATGTTTTTGCTTTTCGTTAGTAGCCAGCGTCTGTGTCAGCATTTCCGCCGTATATCCATGATCTTTGGCGATTTTCACCAGCGCTTTCACATCCTTAGGAAAGCAACTACCGCCAAAACCAGGCCCGGCATACATAAACGGCTCTCCAATGCGCGGATCGGCGCCAATTGCCCGCCTTACCAGGTCAAAATCAGCCCCCACTTTGGCGCAGATATTTGCTAACTCGTTATTTACTGATATTTTAGCGGCTAAAAAGCTATTAGCGGCATATTTTACGGTTTCCGCGGTTTTAGGATCCATAGCGTAAAAACGGCCTTCCCGGCGCGTAAAAGGAGCATACAGCTCCTCCATAGTCTCCAGAACCTTAGGGTCATCAGCGCCCACTACAATGCGGCTGGGCTCAAGAAAATCTTTCACAGCCGTTCCCTGGGCGAGAAACTCGGGGTTGCTGACTACATAGAAAGGAATGTTCACCCCCCGCTTTTTTTGTTCCTCGGCAATGGTTTTTTTTACCAATTCGGCTGTTCCTACCGGTACGGTTGACTTGTCTACCACAATCAGCTTGCGTTCCATCATTTGCCCAATGGATTTGGCGACGGCGATTACATGGCTCAAGTCGGCGCTCCCGTCTTCATTGGGCGGCGTTCCGACGGCGATGAAAATAATATCGCTGGCGTCCAGCGCTTCCTTAAAATTGGTAGTGAAACGCAGAGTTTTGTTTTTTAAATTCCGCGCGACCAATTCGTCCAGGCCTTTTTCGTGCAGCGGCGCTTTTCCGCTTTCAAATTGCTTGATTTTTTTTTGGTCTTTATCGACGCAAATTACATTATTGCCCATTTCGGCAAAACACGCGCCCGTGACTGAACCGACATAACCGGTGCCGATGATGCTAATGTTCATGCTAAATTAGTTTTAAGTATTAGTGTATTTCGATATTTTTTATCGAATAGTTCATCCTTTTTTGATTTTTGTAATAATTTTTGATCATAATATCCGCCATCAGGCCGAAGACAAACAATTGAATGCCGATCATAATGAAAAATACGCCCATCAGCGGCCAAATTTTTTCTGAAATGGATCCACCCAGGATTTTTTCAATCGTCATCCAGATCAGAATTCCCACACCGGCGATTGATAAAATAATTCCACTGCCGCCAAAAAGATGGAGCGGACGGTTGGCGTATTTTCGCCAGAACCAAACGGAAATCATATCCACCAAGCCCTTGAGCGACCGGCGCCAGTTATATTTTGTTTGCCCATGAATTCGCGGGTGATGGCTGACCTTTACTTCCCCAACCTTGAAGCCCTGCAGTTCTAGAAGAGCTGGAATGAAGCGGTGCATTTCTCCGAAAAGATCCAAGTCGTGAAAACATTCAGCTCTGAAAGCTTTCAAACTGCAGCCGGAGTCATGAATCGTGTCCGCGACAAAAAACTTGCGCAAAAGATTGGCGGTGCGCGAAAAAAACTTCTTACTGAAGGAATCTTTCCTTTGCCATCGCCAGCCGGAAACTACATCATAACCCTTGTCCATTTCAGTTAAAAGCAATGGAATATCCCTGGGATCGTTTTGCAGATCGCCGTCCATGGTGATGATAATTTCACCCCCGGCGTTCTTGAAGCCGGCGTCAAAAGCGGCCGTTTGTCCGAAATTTTTGCGGAATTTGATTAGTTTCAGCGGACTCAAGCCCTCGCAATTTTTTACCGTTGCGTCGTTTGATCCGTCATCCACAAAAATAATCTCATAAGACTTTCCCAGATCCTCGCAGGCCTCCCTGATTCTTTTGTGCAGTTCTTTAACATTCCCCTCTTCGTTATAAATTGGCACCACTACTGAAATATAAGGCTTGTTTTCCATATTAAATAGTCTAAATATTACCTTGATATTTTATTAGATTTTACCAAATTAGTCAAAGCTTAATCTGCAGCCAGTTCGGCTTCCAAATTCAGCCCAGGCGGAGTACTATGATCGCCGGCTGATTTTATTCTCAAATAAAAAACATTTCCTGATTCTTTTGGCGTAAAAACTATCGGATTAGTCGTTTGTCCGTTTACGGCGGGATTTTCTGAATATATCTCTTCCCAATTTTCTTTATCAAGTGAAATTTCCAAAGCCAAGCTTTGATGATACTGCGCGTTTCTGATAATAATCTTTTGAATCGGATAAAGCGCATTGAACTGATAAAGGGCATAGTCATCATAATTTGAGAGCGTGTAATTTCCGTATATGTCGCTTATATAATTTCCCTCCAACATATCATATATTTTTCGTCCGGAGAAACCGGAGGCGGAAGAGCTGTCATTGGGCGCAAAAGCATAGCGATAAATAAAATCACTCGAGCCCTGATTGGAAATAGTTGCGCCGCTCATTATTTCAACATCATTAACTCGTGAATGCTTGGGATAAAAAGTCTCAAGCCATAATGCGTCCGAATTTTCCCATGTTCCCGAAATTTTGCTGGTGAAACCGCCGATAGCGCTCTCGTTTTCTTTGTCGCTGGCCGCGCTGGCAGTGGAAACTGAAATATAGTTATTTTGATCGACAGTAACGCCGGCATTGTCAATGCCGATCCAATATTTTTTCGCGGAGTCCAGTTTGGCCGCTAGCGGGATATCATATTCTTGGGTCTGGTTGAAGCTTTCTTTCATATCATGAATATCATTTTCCAGTTTGGCCGCGCGCTTGGCGGCTTTGGCGGCATCAATTTGATCCTGGGTGAAAGTGTCGGGATAATGATCTTCATTTTTGTCTTGAGGAATTATACCGGTCTTAATGTCTTGTTCTCGTTGGGCAAAATCGCTGCGCATCGCGGCTTCTTTTTCTTTGATTTGCGCGGCTGTTTCCGGATCCGGACCAAAATTAGAAAGGGTTGAGGCTAAAATATCATTGGAAATTACGCCGGTGTCCTGGTTAAATTCTCTAAGCTGAATCGAATAAATTCCGGCGCCGCCGGTTCCCGCGCGCGTAACTCGCAAAGCAATTCCTGAAAGCATCGACTGCGTCGGCTGGAAAATTTGTCCGATTTTCCGATTGGGCGCAGCCAAAAAATCTTCAGAGTTTCCATTTTTTTTGTCCTGGCTTTGATCTATATTTTTCCAGGTAGTATCGCCGAAAACAGCCGGCTTGAGATTTCTTAGCTCCTCGCCGGAACTGACATTTAATTTCTCAACCAAAACATCATCAATCCAGACATTGCCGGCGGCGGCGTCTCCGGAAGTAAGAATCAAATCCTCGGCATCGTTTTCAGCTTGAAATGTGAATTCAAAATAGGAGGCATCGTCAGTATGCAGGGTAAATTTTCCCAAGTCCTGGGTTTTATCCTTTTCAGCAATACGCAAATTTATTTGCTTTTCAGTTTGAGAGCCGTTTTTCGCCCAAAAGCCCAAGCGATAAAAATCTCCCGAGCTGATATTGTCTAAATACGCGGGTATCTTTACCGAAGCAATGGGTTGATCGGAAAAAGAAATTTTCAAACTGCTTGCTCCATCAATTTTGCCGTATGCGTCGATAGCAGCTTTGGCGTTCAGCGCGACAAAATTTGTGACTAGACCCTCAAATCCCGAATCAGCCACGCCGGTTTGCAAAGGCAAAACAATCTCTTTCTCACTTGTATCATTGGCAGGCGTGTTTTGCGATTTTGATTTTACAAAATAAATAATTCCGGCAATTACGGCAATAATCAAAACAATAAAAAATATTTTTAGCGGTTTGATGGAAACATTGACGGTTTTATTAGGCATATTTTTAAATTATTGCATTACCCATTTATTAGCATCCACATCAAATTCATAGGTGGCCATGCCGGTGCCGTCTTTGTATATATCAGCCCCCTGCTTCAAAACATTCTTGTCCGGATCTTCGGCGTCTTCCTGGATATATGCCAGCGTTTCAATGACGGGCGCCGCCCTTTCCAGCTTGGTTGCGCGAATCAGCCAAAGACGGCCGTCATAAGGATCGTCGCCTCCAACAGAACCCAGCGACTCATATTCAACATAAAGATCGCTGTCGCTGGCAAAATAAAAAGTGTTGATTTGCCATACGCCGTTCGGACTTTTTTCCAGCGCCAAATTATTTATATTTCCGCTGATATAGGTCATTAGTTTCTGGCGCGCCGATTGGATGTCGGTATTGGCTTCTTCGCCTACGCATTTTATCCTTTTGACATAAATTTCTTTTTTGTCCCCCGAGCTGATGTCCGAGCCTTCCATATAGACTTCCTTGTCGGCAAAAAAAGACAAAGAATAATTTTCATCCGTGGTAAAAGCGATGGAACCGTCCTCATTGGTGAAGTTGTCAGAATCCTGCATTTTCAACGACGCGTTGCCTTTGAATTCGGAAATGTTTCCAGTTTGGGTGTAATCGGGAAATTCCGTCCATTCTCCATTTTCGCATTGCAAGGGAATTTTATCTTCAAAATCCGACATTTGCATGTCACTGTTAAAACTGGAAAGTGTTTTCTTTTGATAATATTGATACGCAAAATATCCTCCCGCGATCAGGATGATGATAATTAAAAAAATGAGAAGTTTTTGTTTTTTAAGCTCGCTGTTTTTACTCATATTAACATTATGACCCCTTTTGTTTTTTTAGTCAATACAAAAAGCGCCTGTACTGGACGCTTTTTGAGAAAAGTTGACAAAGATTACTTTACGAAATAAAAGTTCTTGTGATCGCTTCCGTCAACCTTGACTGTGCTGGAGATTCTATTCCTTGTGACATTCTTCGGATCGTGGTAGCCGACAGCCGTCGTTCTGACCACATATTTTCTTTCTTTCAAATCATCAAAGGAATATTTCCCTTTTTTATTGGTCTTGTCGGAATCCCTTTTGGATCCGTTGGTTGTGTATATGTTGACTCTGGCTTTATTGATCGGAACAAGCGTTCCTTTCACTTTAACATAGCCGGAAAGCTTATTGTCGTTGCCGTAGTTGGCCAAGGCCACGCCGGCAGTCAACGCTATACTAACAGCCGCAAGAATGGATAGAGTTACAATCTTTTTCATTATTTTTATTTTTAACAAATAAAATACGATTCAACTAGCTAGTTGCAAAATGTATCGACCTCACATTTTGTTAATATTGTCTATATTATACAATCTTTTGTTTTGGCTGTCCAGGAAAGTTATCCACAGGCCTTTCAGACCCTATTTTTCGAAACTTTTCAGATATTCAGGCAGTTTCAGGATCCATTGCGCCTGTTCCGGATAAAATAGAAATCTTTCCACATCTTTGGCAGCTTGTCTTAAGTCGGATTTTTTCGCCTGTTCTTCCAAAAACTTCACCAGTTCCTGCCGATTTTTAATGTCAATCCCCTTTTCTTTGAAAATCGCATAGTCCGGCTCGATATTTTTCTGGCTCAAAAACCAGACCAGATCGTAAAAATCCCGCCCTTTTTGGTACGGCCGGAAAACAATCGCGAGAATTTTCTGCGCGAAAAGCGTTTCCAATGTGTTCACCAGCATCGGGAATCTCTCATTAAAGCTATCGGCGAACTTTGTTTCTGTGCGAAGGTGTTTACTTGGATTAAAATCAATTTCAAATCTAATCAGAACTTTTTCATCTTTGTGGACATTAAAGCCAAACTCGCGCAAAACATTCCGGAATTTGAAAAAAATAATGTGGATATTTTCAGTGGTTTTCGTTCTGGCATCCACTTCAAATCCTTGCAGCTCCAGCTTTTTTTGAATATCCACCATCAGGTTTTCAATATTGAATCCGTTTTTTTTAATCAAATCGAAATCCAGATCTTCTGAAAAGCGGTTGATGTTGTGCGCGAAGCGCAAGCAAGTTCCGCCCAGGAAAGAAATGGTGTCGTTGAACTTACTCAAGGAAAGCGCTTTGAGAATCTGGGTTTGCAGATATTCCAGCAAAATATTTTTTTCTTGCCAGGGAATATTTTTTTCCTGGGCGTATTTTTTAAAAAATTCTTTATTTGGCAACATAATATTGGATAAAATTTTGGGTTAAAAACAACACTTTTTTATTTTGAAACGCCTTAGCGAAGTTAAGCAAGCGCTTCGCGCTAAACTTAAATTCCTCACTGAAGCGATATCCGGAAAATTGTTCGCGCTCACCGTTCAGAATATTGCGATTCAAATAAAAGAAGTCGACAAGAGCTTTTTCAGGGAGAGCCAGATTAAAAGAAATCGTGTCCTGTCTTTTTGTTTCAAATCCTCCGAAGGCCTCTTGCTTGATTTTTTGATAGCTGAAATTTCCGAACGATGTTTTGAATTCTTTTGTTTTTCTGGTTGTCACGGAAGTTACAGTGAAAACCGCCTCCGGAATAATCCCATAAAAGCTTAGCGCGGTTTCCAAGCTGATATAGGAAGGAGAATAAATTTTTGTTGCGAACGCCATTGTATCAATTTTATTTTTTGTTTCAGTCAAGACATATAATCCCCGCCGAAGCATGGTTAAATAATCCTTATTCATCCAATTTTTCAAATTGATAAGGGTGGTGTTGGTAAAATCAGCGCCCAAAACCAACCTCAACTCTTTAGTCTCGAAGTATGGCAGTTTTTCAATTTTTTTCTTAAATTCAAGAAAATTCATTTCTTTTATTAATAAAATTATATCAATAAAGGAATTGTATATTATTTTATCCAAATTGTCAATAGCTAATAATAATTCTTTGTTTAAGCCATAAAAATGATATTGGCGTTTCTGTGTAGTATTATATATCACACCTGGAAGAAACGCAATCCCTAAACAATCTTTCTTTTTAGCTGTTCAGGAAAGTTATCCACACCCCGCACTAACCTTGCACCAGCACCCTTGGTGCTTGGGCTGGAAGCCAGTGCAAAGTTAGTGCGGGGCACAGGGCGCTTGGCTACTATCTGGCCAGTTTTAAGCTCAAATATCAATTGAGCGACCGTGATGACTAAAAAATAATAAGCATAAATGGCTGATGTTTCAGCCAGCACGTCATTTTTTAGCATCAGCAAAACCGGAGTGGCAATGAGAAAAAACAAAGCCAGGGCAGCGGAAATCCGGCTATCCAGTTTCCAAATCAAAGAAAGTCCGAAATAAGCCAGGATTAGAGCGCCCACAAAAGTAAAATCGAAATTTTGTTTGACAATAAAAACGCCGACAACAACCAATAGGGAAAGAACCGCCTTTAATTGGAATTTTCTTTCGCTGGAAAATTTAATATTCGGGATTTTAATTTCAAACTTTATTTCTCTCATGGCAAGTTATAAATGATTAATTTGTCGTTTTCTAAAACCTTCTTCATGCTTATTGTATCAAACCAGGCATATTTTTGCCAGTCTTCTTCTTTAACAAGTATAACTTTTGTGATTCCCAATCTCATCATATCCTGTCTGAAATTAACATAACTTATTTTCTCTGCGGGATTGTCTTCTCTCGTCACATATTTTTCAATAGCTAGGGTTTGTTCATCAAAAGAATGGGAATACACCTGGCCAAACTCAGTGTTGTTCGGCTGGATCATATTTTTTCCAAAAAACGGTTGGGCAGGATTGAAAATATTTTTTCCGGCGAAACTGAATTCCATATAAGAGTGCCATGGGAAAAATAAAATTTTACCGTCGGCTGGGTTTTCACCTAGATATTTTTTTGCGTCATACCATCCAGATGGAAACTGGCGCGGCGTGAAGTGTCCGTGTATACCCCGGATGGCTGAAAAAGAGAAAATAATAGGGAGCAGCACACAAAAAATTCCGATTTCTGTGCGATAATCTTTAATTTTCTTGATTTCTAAAAGATATTTGATTCCCCAGCTTGCAAAAAAAGCATAGGCAAAAACCATGATCATTACCCATTTTTGGGGTTCGCGCAGGCCGGTGTAAAAAGGAATGTGATTATATAAAAACATCGCGACTGGTTTGGTTAGCGGAGAAGCGATTCCGATAGCTAAAATATACGCGATTAAAAAAAGAGAAAGGAAAGGCTTCACGAAAATGTCATTTTTCCAGGATTTAATGAGGCCGAAAATTGAAAGGCACAAGATCAATAAAAAGGCTGGCAGCCACAGCGGATTTTCCCGGATGGAAACAAATCTGTCTTGATATTCTCCCCAATATCCTTGCAGAGCCAGAACTGTTGTATAAATTGAATTACCTCCCGCAGAACTTGTTTCAAATGTTTCCCAATCGGCCTGGGAAAAATTTTTGACTACAGCCGTGCCGCCGCGATTTTGTGAAATAGCATAAAGCCAATTGCCGTTTAAAATAATGATTATTCCTCCAAAAATTAAAGCTGTTTTTAAAACTAATTTCCAGTTTTTTTCTCTGACTAAATTAAAAATGGCTAAGACAAGAAAAGTTGCGACAACTAAAAAAATACAATGCGGGAAAAAAGAAACGGCCAGAGCCGCTAAAATTGAAGACCAGATAAGCTTTCGAAATCGGTTTTCTTCCAGATATTCCAGAAAATATACCAAAAACCACAAAAACAGCACACTGCCTCCAATGACATTGATCTGTTCTACCAGCCGCGCGTAAATAAATGGATTGAAAATCAAAAAAAGCCCGGCGAAATATTGCGCGGTTAGGTTGCCGGTCCGTTTGGCCAACCTGAAGCCGGCAATGCCCAGAAAATAGACAATGGCAAAAAGAAGAATTCGCTGAAAAATTCCAAAGGAAAAAACGATGGCTAAAAGCTTGTAAATCATCCAACCTAGTCCATCGGTCAGAAAATTAATGTCGGAAAGGGCGCTGTTAGGCTCCATCATCCAATCCAAAAGCATGATGTATCCCCTTTGCAAAGTCGGATACAAAAGCAGGACGGCAACCGCCAGGAAAAAAAGGCGATAATATTTTTTCAGATATTTTTCCATATAAAAATAACAGTGTGATTTTCGTTATTTGAGCCGTTTTTCTATTCTTTAATATCCCAGCGTGCTCTTAACAAGAAAATTGTTTCGTTTTTTATTTTTGTCCTGACAAACGCTTTTTGTTTCTCATTGATAAGCTCGCCGAGATCCTTTAATAAGGTATTTTCCGGAACATTATCGATGAAGGGGATGCATTTTTTGATATATTCTTTTTCTGATGTTATGGCATAGGCTGCAAATACTTTTTTATCCGTATCCCAATTTTTTTTAAGAAAAAAGTAAACATCAAAAAGATCGCGTGCCGCAAATTCTTTGCGGTTCATGAGAGCGACCAACTTCGCGGAAAACATCGAATCCTTCGTGGACACAAGGATTGGAATGCCGAAATAATTTTTCATCTCAAAACTGGCGCCTGTCTTTCGGATGTTGACCTCTACTTTTATCTGATGCGCCCCCGGCTCGTATGATAAAGAAAAAAATATAGTCGCGAACTTTTGCTGTTCGTCCTTTATTTCGCCATACCTTGAAATGATGCTTTTTACTTTTTTAAATACCAACTTCTTATTTTCCTCCGAATCATTTAGCAAATCAAAATCAAGATCCACTGAAAATCTTGGTAAATCATAAAATATATTAGCTGCCGTTCCGCCCTTAAATCCCAGAAGCGACGCAAGGGCGATATCGGAATAAATATCCTTTAATATCCGCGCCATGGCTAGCTGGTGTTTTTCTTTATTTAGCATATTCTTTAAAATATTTTTTAAGCCTTTTCTCCAGTGTCTTGTTTTTGTATATTTTAACAATATCAAAACAAATATTCCAGTCGATACTTCTAAGATTATCACAATGATAATCACCAAATAAATATAATATATCCAAAAAAGCCCGCTCCTTAGTCGCTTCAAAATATGTTTCCTTATTTATCATTCCCCTTTGATTAATCAAAATTTCATTTTTTAACTTGCGATATGTGAGCTTATTTCCCTTAAAATTGAGATTTCGGGAAAGATAGCTGGCAACGAAAATTGCTTCATAATATTGGAATATGACGCCTTCTTTTGCCAAAACGGTTTCAAAACTGACATAGGCCGGAGTATACACTCGCACCGCCAATTCATTTTTGTCATAAGCTTCATTTTTCGCGAAAATCCCCCTGCGCAACCTGATTAATTTTCCGGTTTTGACATAATATGCTAATTTTGACTTTAACTTATTGGTATTTTTTTCCCCGATCAAAATAGCGATTTCCATGCTGGTGAAAACCGTTTGCTTCGAACCATATATTATTGTCAGAAAATTATCCATATGTGAACTGCGGGTTATGTTTTTTCTTACCTATAGTTTATCATATGTGCATAATCTTGTCAATATGGTTAGTCTATGGTCTGATATTTCCTTGTTTAAGTCATTTGTCTTGTTTCTGACTAAAATACGATTGGGGTTTGAAATAGAGAGTCATTTCAAAATCAATTGAGCCGTCGGGATTTTCTTTTCTTCTTTTTCTGCGCTGCCAATATTTTTTTTATTTCGCGATCAAAGTCGGAAATATAATTCTTATCCTGTTCTTTTCTGAATTTTTCATATTCTTTCAGCGCTAACGCTTCGGCGACTTCATGGCTTATTTTTCCGGCATTCGTCAAAATTTCATATTCACTGAATTTAAGAAAAGCATTGAGTTTTTTTATCCAATCAGCCATCGTCATTGCCTTGCCTCGAGCCGCTTGCATTTCAGCATAGTCCAAATACATATTTCCAATGCGATTCAAATGCTCAAGTTCTTTTTTGTCCAAATAATTTTTTGCAATCACGGTGTCGCCAGGCATAATTTTGCCCTCAGGAGAGCGCCTCCAAGAAGTCAGTCCCATAGTTTCCTTTTTACTGCTTACGCGGTTTGTAATAATTTCTGCCGCCGTTTTGCCGGTTATGGCGAAATGTAGTTTGTTTTGCACGGTAGCAAAAAATTGTTTACTCTCAAAAGCTTTTGGAGAATAATCAATCGCCGTCGCGTAAATATCAGTAATTTTTTGATAAATCATCCGCTCACTGGTGCGAATATCTTTTATTTCCTCATAAAGCTCATCGAAATATCTGGTGCTAAAACGAGAGCCATATTTCATCCGATTAACATCCAGCGCATAGCCCTTTTGAATATAGTTTTTCAAAATTCCTATTGCCCATTGGCGAAACTGCGTGCCTCTTTCTGAATTTACACGATAACCAACAGCAATAATAACCTCCAAGGAATACATCCTTGATTTTCTTTCGACATCTCGTCCTCCTTCATTTTGAACCTGTAAGAAATCCTTACAAGTTGCCATTTGGTCGGCTTCGTTTTCCGCATAAATATTTTTGAGATGTTGGGTGATATTTTGCGGTGTTGTGTCAAAAAGTTCAGCCATTTTCTTTTGTGTCAGCCAAATATTCTCGTCTGCATAAAGCACTTCAATATTTATTGAGCCGTCTGATGATTGATAAAACGCTATTTGATTATCTGGGATATTTTTTTTCATATTTTTTTTACTATAGTTTATTATAGTGATATAATAACACTACTTTATTTTGTTTGCAAGACCGCTCCCCTTTTTCTCCTTTTTGCTAGGTCATAGCCCAGATAGCCAAGGCAACCGAGGAGGGTGGTGATGGAAATGATTATACCCAAATAAAAATAACTTTGGGGTTTGAAATAGAGCGTTAGTTCGACATCAATTGAGCCGTCGGGATTTTCTTTGTAGTAATCTTTGGAAAAATTTTGTTTTATATATTCCGGATCAATGGTCCAGCCATTGGCATATCCATTAACTTTTAAATGGTTTTCTTCTGGCAAAGCATTACCAAATAATGTATCCCAAAAACCGGTTGACTTATTCTCGCCCACTACATAGACTTTCCAATTGGGATTGAAACTCTCGGACAGTACGAGATAATAAGGTGCAGTAGCTCCCGAGATATTGACGAGGTACTTAGTGGGACTGATATTTGTGAAGTCCAACTTAGGCATATCCACAGATTCTATCTTGACCGCTGAGCGATCCTTGTTCATAGTTAAATTTGCGTTTGAAATAAACATTGGTTTCTTAGTTTTATTATCAACTAAGCGATATGAATTTAATGGCTCACCGTCGCTTGGATAGACCACAATTCTATCAGGAGAGTAAAGCTGAGGAATACTATCTGCAATCTTATAGAGACTAAGCTCACTAAAGGATTTTTCAAGGACAAAAAACGGCGTATTGAGAACTCTTTTTGTGGAGGCTAAGTGAAGGTCCTCATTATAGAAAGTAGGATCAGCATCGTTATGGTAAACGATCCATCCTATGCCATATTGCCGGCATAGGCCAACTACTCGAGTGGCATCTTCCATATTTATGGCGTCCCTTAAAAGTAATATTGCTTTCTCAGTCTCTAAACTGCCGACTTCGAAACTTCGGTCAACAAGAGAGTTTTGGATAAAATATTGATCAACTCCTGCCCCACTATATCCCCATTTATAAGCCTTGAAATTATTAACCGTAAATAATGGAAGAGGAAGTACCTTTAAAGAACTGTTATATGAATTTAAGTACTGTGCAACCCCACTGTAAGCAGAAGGGATATCCACTTTGAATCTTGAGCGAACAGCTTCACCCGTCCAGTAGGGAAAAATGAGACCGGATAAAGCAGAACTGGCAAGAAATATAATTATAAACAATGTTGATTTACGCTTGGCCCTTGTTGCAATCTCATTTACTGCCAACCCAATTAATACAGCAGAACTCATAACTGCTACTATACCAAACTTGTTAACTGGATTTTTAAACAAGGACAAGAACGAACCATTATTATCCAGAAGCCATCTGAATACTTCACCAAAAGGTGGTGCAGTACCCTTCATCATAAAGAATCCTACGAGTACGAGTATCGAGAAAAAAAGAACTCTATGCCACTCTTTTTTCTTTCGCATAAGGATTATTGCAAGAAAGGTCAGTAGAGCTGGAATAAAACTAAGTAAAATCAAAAGTGCGTTTTGCGTGTATGGTATGTGCATCGGATAAGACCATTCGAGACCGTCCTTGAAGAACCAAGGAAAGCCCCACAACCTAAATGTGTTGATAGGAATACCATATTGACCAGTGAGAGAGATTTGACCTTCAAGATTGTGCGCGATTATCCACCCTTGTCCATAGGATTGGGATGCGGTTAAGTACCATGCTATTGTAGGTATTAGCCAGAAAGAACTTGCAGCAACAAAGGCAGTGCCGTACTGCAAGATTCTTTTTGCCAATATAGTTCTGTTCTCCGAAAAGGTGATTGCCCACAATGTATATGAAAGTAAGATCAGAAGCTGAACAGCGATCAATGCATAATTAAGAGCACTGGAAGCATTTAAAAATGAAACTAAGATAAAATAACACAAATATTTTCTGTCGCCAGTTGTCAGCCCCTTCACATAAACTCCAAGAAGAAACGGCGTCATAGCATATGCTAATTGGTAGTTGAAGTACGGCTGCCAGAAATTTTGTAAGTTGAAGAAGTTAAACAAATAAAAAAGAGCGGCTATGAAAGCAGCATGCAGGTACTTCTTTTCAGGAAAGATGGTCCTCATCAGATAGAACATCGTTAGTCCAGCCAGGGCAAAGACAATAATCAATAAGATCTTCTGAGTTGCCCCGGCTGAAAATCCTAAAAATTCAAGAAACCATATGGAAAGATAATATGGAAAAAGAGCAGGTATCGTCGATGACTCACTAACTCCAAGTCCTTTAGCGCTTTGCCATACATGCATACTTCTTTCTATGCTTGTGGAAATATTAAACTCCGGATGTGTCATGTCCCCCCCCGCAATGTGAAAATTCCCATTAAATGACAATAGGGGCACCATCACTCCTAATGAAATGATAATGAGAAGATAAAAAATTCTAAGATTTAGGGCGCTTCGTAGATTTAAAGCGTTTTGTAACAAACTTTTAATATCTGTCATACCTGATTTTCTATTTTTTTAAACAGGACATCATGATATAGATTAGTTATTTTTTCATAGACTTTTTCCCAATCATACCGAGAGACAAAATCACGGCAATACCTTTGCATAGATTTAATATCTTTACTAAACAGGATAGTATTTACTTTTTCTCTAATTTGTTGTTCATTCCCGGGTTCTACCAAGTATCCATTTTTGCTTTCACATATCAAATCCTTGATTCCTCCGACATTGGAAGCAATGGTTGGCAGTCCATTGGCCATCGCTTCCAGTAAAACTATGCCGAATGCTTCGCCACCCAAAGAGGGCAACACAAAAACATTAGATGACTTGAGCAGATTATTTTTTTCCACATCATCAATATTTTCTAAAAAAAAGACATTGGATATTTTTTCTTTCCGGATGTAATTTGTCAGATATTCTTTTTCTCCCCAGTCTTTACCTATAATAATTAAATTGCAATTAGATATTTCCTTAAACGCTTTTAGCAAATAAATATGCCCTTTATTTTTAGCGATTCGAGAAACAGTGATTATATTTTTATTTTTGTTTGTTATTCCGTTTTTGGACAAAACCTCCTCTTTTTCTTTGTCCGATAAAATTTTTTCTGAATATTCGTTCAGGTTGATTCCATTCGGAATAACAACGATATTTTCTGGCTTAACTTTAAATTTTCTAATTAAAATGTCTTTTTCAACACTTGTCAGAGCAACAACCCTTGTGGCCATCCGGAATGACCAGCCGGCCACCAAAAAATCAAATATTTTTTTTACCATTTTAGGTAACATCGTTTCGTCTGCATAGTGGGGAGTATAAATGATTTTTTTATTCATTAATCTGCAGGTTAAGATAGATGCCCATGATGTAAAATATCCATAGCTGTGGGCATGGATGACATCATATTGCCTGACATTTAATACAAGAAAAATCGGCAAATATGGGATAATTGTGGCTGGATCTAATCCTAATATTTTAAAGCTTCTTAACCTTCTAAAATTTATCTTTTCAATCTCTCCAGATTTATTTTTAAATCTTTCGCTTGAACTTGCCGTAATCATATCAGAACATACGACATCAACCGAATTTTTGTTATTGACAAATTTTTTAGCGATATTAAAAACATGTGTTTCTACGCCGCCCAACGCAGGATAAAACCGATTGCAAATATATAAAATTTTCATAGCTTATCTATTTTAACTTTGTAATGATTTTCATAATCATTTCCCTGAAGCCGACTCTTGGTTTCCATCCGGTAGCCTTCTGAAGCTTTTTAATGTTTCCACAAATAACCTTTCTTTTTCGGGTAAGTATATTCTTATCTTCTTTGACATATTTCTCCCAATCCAAACCCAGACAGGAAAAAGCTTCTTTAGCAAATTCAGAAACCGAATGTTTTTTTCCTGAAGCAATAATAAAATCATCAGCAACATCCAAACTTAATATGGCTCGCATAGCCTCAACATAATCATATGCGTATCCCCAGTCAACTTCTGCCCCAAGATCGCCCAAAACCAATTCTTTTTGCAGTCCCCTTTTTATATTTATCGCGCCCTGAATTATTTTTCGAGACAAAAATTTTTCTTCCCGAAATTCCGACTCATGATTAAATAAGATTCCTGACGAAGCAAAAACATTATAATTATCCCTGAAATAACGACAGATCATCATTCCATCCAGTTTGGTTATGCCATAAGGGGTATCGGGCGCAAAAGGAGTCTTTTCATTGACTAATTCGTCCTCTGTATTTCCAAATATCATTGAAGATGAGGCGTAAAACAATTTAGTCTTTGGAGAAAATCTCTTTATGGCCTCAAGAAAATTCAATAACGCAAAAACATTAATATCATAACTTCTTCTAAATAATTCCCCTTCGCTGATTTTCTTGTCCTCGGAAGATTGATTAAAAGCAGCCAAATAATAAATCTCATCTGGATTAATTGAAGAAATCAAATTAAACACCTGCTTTTTATCTCGGATGTCAACTGTTTTATTCCAGTTAATGCCTCTTGCATTAAAAATTTTTTTATCAATACCTAAAACAAGGCATTTATTTTTTATAAGCAGCTGCATGGCAATCTTGCCGTCTTGACCATCTGAACCAATAATAATAGCCTTTTTATTTTTCGTTGTCATACAACTTCTATTTTAGGTAGTGGAAAAATTAAATGACCCCCGGAAGTGATATATTCATTCTCTCTTTTGACAATTCCATTTTTAAAATGCCAAGGAAGAACCATAAAATAATCCGGTTTCATTTTTCTAGCTTCTTTTTCAGAAATGATCGCAATCCTTGTTCCTGGAGTGAATCTGCCAAATTTATACTCATTTACTTCTGCAATATAGGGCATTTCCTCCGGAGTAATCTTACAATATTGTAAAATGACATTACCCTTTGTTGAAGCGCCATAGCCAAAAACTTTTTTCCCTTCTTGTTTAGTTTTCTTAAAAAATTGAAGCAAATCTTCTTTATTCCTTTCAACATTTTTTTCAAATTCTTTGTAAATATCCAATGCATTAAATCCCCTTGATTCTTCTTCTAATAAAATTTTTTCAATTTCGGCTGTTTTTTCTTTAAACCCGGATCCTTTTTTGGCAAATGTCAAACAAAAACTTGCTCCATTCGTATCATTAAATTCAATATCAATTATCTTAAATCCAACATTATCCGCCATCCATTTAAATTGTTTCAAAGCATAATATTCCAAATGTTCATGGCATATTGTATCATAGGAAGTATTATCAATCATCATGGGCATATAACTTTGTTCGGCAACCCAAATTCCCTGATCATCCAAGATATCATAAATTTGTTGCATAATTTCCATCGGTGCCGGCAAATCATAAAACACAGCAATGGAAGAAATTACTTTGGCCTTTTTATCCCCGTATTTATCCTTAACAATTTTGGAAGAAAAAAAGTCAGGAATATATTTTACATGGGAAGCAAAATATTCTTTAAATTTTCCTGAGGTTGGGTCGATGCTAACTAGCTCGAGATTTTTATTGCTATATGCCCCCAAAAGAACTCCGTCATTGCCTGCGATATCAATCACTAAATCTCCGTTTTGAAGATTGGCCGTCCCTTCGATTTTTTTTACGATACCACAAAGATGTTCAATCATGGATTTATTGAGTCCGGAGCGATAACCATAGTTATCGCCGTAAAGCTTTTGCATATCATAGTCATGCCCCAACTGAACAAGCCCGCAGGCGTCATCTCCCATGCACTTGACCAATTTCAACGGCCCTTCTTCGACAATTTCACCAAGAGCAGGAAAAACTCCCGTTAGCGCCTGATTTCCCAAATCAATTATGGTTTCCAGATGTGCGTTGTTGCATATTCGACATTTTTTTATTTCTTGATACAACATTTTTTTAAAAGTTATTATTAATTATTTTTATTAGATTATACTTAAAATTGTTTTGTTTAATTTTTATATAACAACTTCTTAGTATTCCGTGTTGTTTTCCAAATCTGATTTAACCATCATTTCCACAAGTGCGTCAAAAGTCACGCTCGGTTTCCAGCCTAGTTTTTTCTTAGCTTTAGTACTATCACCAAGAAGCAAATCAACTTCTGTTGGACGAAAATATTTAGGATCCACTTCAATCAGGACCTTCCCTGTTTTTTTGTCAATACCTTTTTCATCCACGCCGTTTCCCCGCCACTCAAGCTCAATACCCACACATCCAAATGCTTTTTCGCAGAATTCTCTCACGGTATGGGTTTCTCCTGTGGCAATGACGTAATCTTCGGGCTGGTCTTGCTGCAAAATTAACCACATGGCTTCGACATAATCTTTGGCATACCCCCAATCCCGCTTAGCATCTAGATTACCTAGTTTAATACTATCCTGGAGGCCTTTTTTAATATTTGCTATTCCGCAAGTTATCTTTCTGGTGACAAAAGTTTTTCCTCTACGAGGAGATTCGTGGTTAAACAATATTCCGTTACAAGAAAAAAGATTATACGCCTCCCGATAATTTACAACTATCCAATAGGCGTAAAGCTTTGCCGCCGCATATGGAGAACGAGGATAAAAAGGAGTCGTTTCTTTTTGCGGAGTTTCCCGCGCCTTTCCAAAAAGTTCCGATGTGGAAGCCTGATAAAATTTTGTTTTAATTCCTGTTTCTTTAATGGCATCTAATAGTCGTAATGTCCCAACCCCATCCACTTCTGCTGTATATTCCGGAATTTGAAAAGAAAGATGAACATGAGACTGGGCACCAAGGTTGTAAATTTCATCAGGTTTTATTTGTTCAAGAAGCCGATTGAGATTGCTTGAGTCAGTCAAATCACCATAGTGCAATTGCAATCTTCCATCCTTAGAATGTGAACCAGAAAGAAGATTCTCCAAGCGCTGTGTATTAAATATTGACGAGGCTCTTCTGACTCCATGAACCTCATAGCCTTTCTCTAAAAGTAATTCCGCAAGATAAGAGCCATCTTGTCCGGTAATTCCGGTAATCAATGCTTTTTTCATATTTTATTCTTAATTAATTTCAATAATAACACAATCATGACATTCTAATAATTTTTTTATAAATTTCAAAAGTTTTCTTTCCGGCATTATGCCAAGATCTTTCATCTTTCAAAATTTGGATATAGTTATCAAACTGGTGCTTATCCCGAAAGAATTCTTCTATTTTTTTAACTAAATCGTCTGAATTTCTTTTGAAAATTATAGATTTATTGCTCATCACATCTTGAAAAATGTCGCTCATTAAAAATGGTTTCTGATAGGCAATTGACATTGACATCGGTCCACTAACGCCAAAGAGCTGAAGATACGGCATAATCAAAACATCACAAGCTTGAAAATAAATTTCGACATCTTTGTCGGGTACAAAACCAACCCGGAGAATAGTTGGAATTATTTTAACTTTTTCCATCATAGAGTGATACCAGCTGTTATATTTTGCATCATTTTCTACTCTCCTCGGCTTATCACCAGCTAGAATTAGTACATTCTCCTTGGGATCAAGTCTTTGAAACGCCTCAATTAATAAATCGACCCCTTTATATCCGGCCAAAAAACCAAAAAACAACAACACTTTTTTATCTTCTGAAATGTTAAGTTTTTTCCTCGCTTCTTCCTGATTCATTTTTAAATGGACTTCATCGATTCCGTAGGGAATCGCCTCAACTTGATCGCTCTGAAAGCCATACGCATCTGTTAAAATTTTTTTAAAATACTCTGCGTGGACAATTGTTTTGTCTATATATCTAACACTCCAGCGATAAATGAAGCCAAAAAATGCTCGAATCAAAAAATTAGGAAGTTTAATTTGGTTTATTTTATTAAAATCTCCCCTTATTGCTTTGGGTGAAATTACTCCATGATAGGTTACAACAATTTTCTTTTTCAGTTTTTTTATTTTATGCAAAAGATGGAGATATAGCAGAATTGAAACAGGTCCGCCAAAAAGATTGAACTCGTGCTGGATGTGAATCACTTTAAGATCCGGATGTTTTTTAATTTCCGAAATAATTTCTCCAACGAATGAAAGCTTGTTTCTTTGCCAACATTCATTAACTTCTACTTTATCCTCAATAAAAATTTGTTTAGTATTTTTAATATTGGAAAAAACAACTAATTTTTGACGGTTCTCTTCATTCATTCCTAAAATTAAGCGTTTGGAATACCAAGCCAAGGCGCTTTCTTGAGAATGATGCGAGCCTACTGAAGTATAAATTGTTATAAAGCCAACTTCTTTATTCATTTTAACTATGATTCGTAGTTTCTTTAATTATATAATTGGGCCGATTTTTTAGTTCCTTGAACATCGTCATTTGATAAATTGAAAGGATGCCAATTATCATTATTATAAACCCATTGCTAATAATAATGAAGGCGGCCAGGATCGCGTTGCCGCTGAAAAATTTGTCATCTATAAACCAGCGGTAATACAGCATAACTGCGAGCAAGATAGTTCCGATGGAAAACAAGCCGGTGCCGAGCATAATGATTATCTTCATCGGCAGCATACTGAATGATGTGATGCCGATGCGCGCGAAAGTCAGCATTTTTTTGAAAGTGTAGGAAGTTTTTCCTGAATTTCTAAGTCCGGCTTCATACTCAACGAAAGTTGTTCGAAATCCGATCCAGTTCACTAGTCCGCGATAGAATTTGTCTTTTTCTTTGAACTTAGCCAGTTCCGCGACGGCTTTTCTATCCAGCAGGCGAAAATCAGCCGAGCCCTGATCCAGATGGATGTCGGATATCTTATTTATCAACCAATAGAATATGCGTGAAGAAATTTTTTTGAAAACGGATTCCTTCTCGGTTTTGAGCCGTTTCGTGTTGACGATCTGAAAACCTTTTTCCCAATTTTCAACCAGTTTGGGAATCAGCGCCGGCGGATGCTGAAGGTCGCCGTCCAGCATAATAACCGCGTCGCCCTTGGCCGCCTCCAAACCGGCTTCGATGGCTGCCTGATGACCAAAATTACGGCTAAAAGAAATGCCTTTGACGGTTTTGTCGAGCGCGGAAAGCTTTTCGATTTCCGCCCAAGAATTGTCGCCACTGCCGTCGTTTATGAAAATAATTTCAAATTGGTTAATAGGAAGAGACGAAAAAACCCTCCGCAATTCCTCGTGAATAAGCGGGATATTTTTTTCCTCGTTATACGCCGGGATTATAATTGAGATCAAAGAGTTCATAAAGTTATCAAGTTATAAAGTTATAAAGTTCATCAAGTTATCAAGTTATAAAGTTCGCGACTTTTTACTTTCTACTTTATAACTTTTTACTTTCTACTCGTCTATTTTTATACAAAAAATAGACTCCAACAATGATTCCCGCTGTTTGGGAAAGTATCATTACTTTCAGTATGCCATAAATATCGTGTCCCGTAAATAATATGGCGAGCGTTGAAGCAAGGGAAATCGCGAGCAGGCTGTAGACTATCTTGGTTTTATGGATTGAAAGCAGATATTGGAACATTAAGTTCACATAGGAAAAAAGCGCGACCATGACGGCAAACCAGCCGAGATAGCCGGCCACACCGGTATATTTTCCGCCAAAAAGCAGCTTGAGGATAAATTCTGGAAAGATGAAGTAAAAAATCACGGCAATGGCAGAAACGGCCAGCATGATATAGGAGGCGTTTTTGAAAATCGCGAAAGAACCGGTTTTTTTGTGGTGATTTTCGGATGACATGGAAAAAAGAACGGTGGCGATGACGCCGGTGGCGAAGAAAATGATTTTGGAAACAATGGTGAGCGCGCCGTATTGCCCGGCCTGCGTCGGATCCAAAATATGCTTGGCCAGAATCATATCGGCGTTGCCCATAATATTAATTGCCAAATTGCCGACAAAAAACGGGATAATAAACGCTTTTAAACTCTCCTGCATAACCGGCTTGGCAATTTCCTTTTCTTTCGCAGAAAAAATAAATCTTAAAAAAACAATTGAAAAAATATAGGAAGCGATCGCTCCCAGCGTGAAACTGCCGATGGCGCCATTGAGAGCAAAGCCCAGTTTCACCAAAAGGACGCCAAAAAACAGCTTGACTCCCGCGCCTAAAATATTAAGCGCGCTTAGGCTTCTAAATTTTTGCCAGCCATTGAGAGTTGCCGAATTAACGGTGGAAAAAAAAGAAACAAACATTAAAATCCAGACCAGAACTAGCGGCCATCTTTCTTCAATATTTAAGAAATGCCCCACATAAGGAGTCGCGAGCAGAAACAATGCGAAAACAGGCAGGCCGTACAGAAAAATTTTCTTTTCCAGCATTCGGGTAAAAGCGCGGTTGCCGGCTCTGTCGTCCTGCGCCTTGAAACCGGCGCCATATTTTGTGACAATCATCGCAAGCGTGGCCGCAGGAATCAAAATGATATAAATGAGCGAATTCAGGGATTCGATTTTTCCATATTCCTCGATGGTCACCATCCGTCCGATGACCAGATGAAAAACATAATTCAAAACGCTGGCGCCTATAATGCCCGCGAATAAAATCGCGCTGTTTTTGGCCAAGGCGCGATCATTCAAAAAAGTTTTCCGCAAAAATTTTAGCATTGTGCCGTTACAACTTAAACAATTATAATTATGCCCGCCAAAAAATCCATCAGACAAATCGAATTTATTAAATTTAAACTAGCATGGATTAAATTGTGACGGTATTGCTTTCCTATTGTAGCACAAAAATCTAAATAAGCCGCTGAATCTAATGCTGTGGACAACTCCAAAGTGACAAGACAGAAAAACTATGCAATAATATGGTTGTAGGGGCATTGATTATTATGCTTGGTTCGGAAATGAAAATAAAAAATATTTCTTTAATTATACTATTTTTTTTACTGGCCTTTTTCTGTTTTTTTTCAAAGGAGGGCGCTTATGCCTTGGAAAACAATCAGAGTAGCGTTGTCTTCAAAAATCTTCAAAATAAAATAGGACCGGATTTTCAATATTCCCTGGACCAAAATACCGGCAGGGCCACCTTTATTGCCAATAAAAATAATGCTTTGCCCTTAAATTTAGCCGGTATTAATAACAGCGATGTCGTTTCGGTTTCCAATCAATTTATAAAAGAATACGGATATTTTTTCGGCATTACTGACGCGGAAAAGGGAGTTTCATTCTTTAAAAAAGATGTCGATTCACTAGGAATGTCCAATATCCGTTACGGGCAAAAATACAAAGATGTTCCCGTGTTTGGAGGCCAAATTATCGTTCATTTGGGGAAAAATAAAACTGTAAATTCCGCTAATGGAAAAATTATTCCTGATATTTCCATTGATACTGATTCTAAAATTTCAAAAGACCAAGCCGAGGACATAGCTAAAAATTTATGGAAAGAACAAGGGAGGCCCGCTGACCCGGAAACATTAACCAATAAGCTTTATATTTTTAACAAAAGCCTGTTTCAGAGCCAGCCGGATGACACAAAAAATTATCTGGTCTGGAGAGTTGATTTATACAAAGACAAACCCGTGGCCCATGAATATTATTTTATTGACGCCCAAAATGGAGATTTAGTTTTTCAAATTACCGGAATGCAGGACGCTGTCGACCGAAGAATCTATGATTGTTCCTGGGGTAGTTGTGTCTTGGATTTTTTGTTCTACGAATATTATTATGGAAGATCTGAAGGCAATCCTGTGCGAGGAACTAATCCTTTATGGGGAGGAACGGATGTCGATAAATTATACACTGAAGAAGCCAATTGCCATGATTATTATTCCACAAAGTTTTCTATTGATGGCGCTAATAATTTGGGCGGAATCGGGGATGGAACCAATGCTCCTTCTGCTAAAACAGACGGCTATACCTATATTGATTATGCCGGAGGGAGTTGTCCCAATGCGTTTTTTAGCGGTTATAACATAAATTTTTGCCAAGGATGGGTAACCCGTGATATCGTCGGCCATGAATATGCCCACGCGGTAAATACTTTTTCTATTCTTGATGGATATGGCGACCCGGCCGGACTTACTTATTCCGGACAACCGGGAGCGCTTAATGAAAGCAATTCTGATGTTTTTGGCGAGGCGCTGGAATATGACATTGACGGAAGCAGTGATTGGCTTATTGGAGAAGATTTGGCAGGAGGCGCTTCCCGGGATATGAGTATGCCTTCCAATAAAACCTTCAATCTTAATGATGGCGCGGGAGATGTGCCTTATCCCAATAAATTTCACGATCCCAATTATTATTGCGGAGCGGAAGATAATAACGGAGTTCATCTGAACAGCTCTGTTCCCAATCATGCCGCCTATTTAATGGCAATGGGAGGAACTTATAATGGTTGCGCGATAACCGGAATTGGAAGAGAAAAAGAAGAGGCCATATTTTATAGAGCTCAAGCTGTTTATTATATTCCCAGCACTGACTTTAATGGAGCGTATGATAATTTAATTTCAGCTTGCGGAGATCTTTATGGAGGAACGGACAGTTCTGACTGTAAAAATGTTAAAAAAGCTTTGCAGTCGGTTGAAATGAATCAGCCGGGTTTTTGCGGCGGAGAGCCGGAAACAACTCCCGAATGCGCCACCACAGTCGCCACTCCTGTTGCCTCCCCCGCCGGCGGAACATATTCATCAGAGCAAACAGTCACTCTTTCCAGCGCGACTTCCGGCGCGGCGATATATTACACAATCGACGGAAACACCCCGACAATTTCTTCAACTTTATATACCGGAGCAATAACAGTCTCAACCAGCCAGACAATCAAGGCCATCGCGGTCAAATCGGTTATGATAGACAGCGATGTGATGAGTGAAACATATACGATACAACCAACAACTTCCGTCTATCGCTTTTTTAATAAAATAAGAGGCAATCATTTTTACACAAAAAGCGAAACAGAAAAAGATAATATTATAGCAACTCTATCCAATGAGTGGAATTATGAAGGCATCGCATACCAAGCATTTGATGAATCCGGAGAAAATCTAATGCCGCTTTACAGATTTTTCAACACTCAAACCGGATTTCATTTTTACACACAAAACTCTGCTGAAAAAGATAATATTATAGCCACTCTCCCGGTTTGGAACTATGAAGGGATTGCATACTATACCTATAGCACGAGCCAACCCGGCACCACGGCCGTCTACAGATTCTTTAATAAAATTCAGGGGAATCATTTTTACACAACCAGTGCAACAGAAAAAGACAACATCATAAATACCCTGTCTGCTACCTGGAATTATGAAGGCATCGCCTGGTATGCGCCGGAATAATTTACCGGACTTCTGATACTGCAATTAAAAAAACCGCATAAGCGGTTTTTTTAACGCACTGGACCAACTTATTTTTTCCAGATTTTATTTATTACAACCGCGTCAATGAATTTTTTGACATAATCTTTGCCAATATATTTTTCCAGTGATTCCAGCAGGCGCGTAGTTTCAATATCCCAGAGACATTCTTCCATTAGCATCTTATTTCCATTTAGGTATAATGTTTTTGAAACTATGCCTGAAACTTCGCTATTGCGAAATTTTTTTATCATGTCCAGTCTTGTGAACATGGCGCACAGGGTATCGAGGGTTAATAGCGGCGTATAAGCTACCGGGTTAAAGAACGCGTTTTCATCCTTACTGAATTTTATGCATTCATAATCAGAAACGCATCTTTTCCGTTGAATTAAGCATCTTTTCCAAAGCAATCCGGGCAGTGAAATAACGACATGCATGAATACTTTTAACACAGTTTTCTTTCTTTCAAAATTATTTTTTTTGCGCAATTGGTTTATCAACTCTAAAATTTTCCATCCCCCTTTTAAAACCATTTTTTTAAATTGAAAATTCTTTATGACCGTTTTTAAAAAATTCCGATGTATTAAATAATATTTCCATTCATATCCGAACTTTTGACTTGTTCCGGAGTGATCATGATAAACAATCGCGTTTGGACAAAAATATGATTTATACCCGAATATCCTGGCGCGATAACTCCAATCAACATCCTCAAAATAGCCAAAATATGAATTATCAAGCGGTCCAACCGCATTCTCATAAATATTCCTTCTTATCAGCACCGCTCCAAAGCAAGCGCCAAAAATTTCTTCCTCCTTGTCATACTGGCCAATATCTATCTGTCCTATCCCGCGATTAAAGGGAGATCCATTGCCAGTGATAACTACGCCGGCTGAATCAATAAGCTTTTTATCCTTATAAAATAGCATTTTAGCGGCTACGGAAGCTATGTTATATTTGCCTTTTTTAATCACGACATTAACCATATTTTGTATGGCAGCTGACTCAAGCACTGTGTCGTTATTAACAAAAAAAATATATTCCCCATTAGTTTTCGAAACAGCCAGATTATTTCCCCTGCTAAAAAAAAGATTTTTTTTGGATTTTATCAAATTTACCCAAGGAAATTTTTCAATTACATATTCAGCAGATCCGTCATTTGATCCATTGTCAACCATGGTTACTTTAATTTTATCATAGCTCTGATTTTTAAGAGAAGTAAATAAAGGTTCTAGATATTTCTTCCCGTTATAATTAAGAGTTATAACATCAACAATGCCATCATCGTATTTTTTTTTAACAATATTTTTAAAAATTGTCTTTTTCGGCAAAGATAAAACCTCTAAAATGAGATCCCTATAATTTATTCCAGCGCCACTCCATAAAAAACGAGAGGCGTTCCTTTTTGCATTTTGAGCCATCAAACTTCTTTTTTTCTTATCAAAAATCAACTGTTCTATTTTTAATATAAATTCTTTTTTATTTTTAACCAGAAATCCTGATAAATTATCTACAACTTCTCCATGTGCTCCTATATCGTAGGCCACATACGGAACTCCGAAATGCGCAGCTTCAACTAATGGAAGATTAAATCCCTCCCATTTTGAGGCTGTAATATAAATATTGCAAATCGAATAAATAAGTGACAATGTTTTGTCATCAGCACTGATAAATGGCATAATACCTTCGCTCTTAAGCCATTCCTTGTCATTTTCATCGCCAAAACCAGCCATTATCAGTTTAGCGTTTGGATGTTTTTTCTTAATATGCTTAAAAGATTCAACAAGTTCCCGTGTTCCTTTGTAAGGTTGCTTTTTGTGATTAATTCTTCCTACATAAAGCAACGCGACATCATCGGTGCTGATTTCGTATTTTTTTCTGAATTCAATAATTTCATTTTCTGACGGATATTCATAATTATCTGCTCCATTATAAACAACTGATTGATTATTTCTCAATAATTTCGGAGTAAGCGATTGGGTAAATTTAGATATATTAACCACTTTTGCCGCACGGGGAAAATAAAAAAAGTTCTGTGTAAATTTCATATATTCAAATACTAATTTTTTTTTCCAGTCAAATCCTTCAGTAGAGCATACTCCGTGGTCTACAACAATTACCGGTTTTTTCAGCACTAGCGGAGCAATAAAAAAAGGATAGGTTTCCGCAATCCAAATATCTATATCTTCCGAATCAAGTTTTTTAAGCGCTTTAATGGTCTCCAGTTCTGTTGCTATGGGATTTTTTTTAAGAGGCACGCGAATGTCTACCAGCTTGTAATTTCTGTTACTATAGGTGCCGTCATTCATAATACAAAAGACGGCGACATCAAAACCCAGCGCTATCAGTTCCTCGGCGGTTTTATCAACTACTCGGTCGACGCCAAATCCCAAAAGCATTCTTTCTGTTAAAAAACCAACCTTTATTTTTTTTGTTTGCTTGTTTTCCATTTTTTATTTGTTATGTGCTAATTTTTGACATTAATTTTTTATACATTTTATAAAAATAGTTAGGTATTCTCCAGCGCAAAGAGTTGACTATATTTGATATATGCTCTTCTTTTTGCTGAACTATTTGATTAAGAGTGGCTATCTCCTGATCTTTTGAAATTAGCTCGTTGTTTTTATTTATGTGTGTTTTAAAAAATTCTTGTGCCGGAAGCCTGTTATAATAATTGAGGATAGTTTTTTTAAAGTTTTCACAATAGTTGCTGTTGGGCGTTATGCGTTCAAACTCTGAGCCGTCATAATAGTCAAGTAAAACCTTTTGTATGAATTTGGGAGCATATTTTTCTGTATATTTTATAATCAAATCCCAGTCCTCCACTCCTTTTATGCCCATATCAAAGCCACCAAGCTCAGAGTATATTTTTTTAGAATGAACCAGAATGCCAACATCGATGTAATTTCCCAACAGTAAATTTTCAAAATCAAACTCATGGCCGATTATATTTTGTGTCGTGAGGGATTTTATTTGCGCGTAAAATATTTCGGTAGCCGGATTATCTTTTATGTTTTTTACGAATGTTTCCAAAAAATCTTTGTGCATTTGATTATCACTGTCCAAATAACCAATCCATTCATTTTTTGCCATTTTTAAGCCCTCGTTTCTTGCGAAGCTTGGCCCTTTATTTTCTTTCAATTTTAAAAATTTTATTTTCCCTTTTTTTATTTCTTCCTGATATTCTTTGAGCAAGCACTCATCAGTTCCGTCAGCTGAAGCATCATCAATTATAATCAGTTCAAAATCTTGATAAGTTTGATTTAAAAGTGAATCGATTGCCGCTTTAATGCAATGTTTGCGGTTGTATGTCGGCATTATTATGCTGAAACTAATTTCTCTTTCCATATTTTAAATTAGTGTTTATTTTATAATATCTTCCAAAATTTTATAATATTTTTTTATAAATTTTATTGGTGAAAAAACCGCAAATTTCAGCTTCTCTTTATACAATTGCGCCTTCATTGAGACTTTTTTTATTCGTTTCTTTTTAGTTATTAATCCCTCGAACCAAAGCAGGAATGAAAATTGTTTTTCCGCCAGCACCCATATGTGTATGGGCAGTTTCGGATTGTTTTCAAGCGAATGCCGGGTCTCATTAAACAAGATCCAGTTTGGACCAAAATTAGCCAGCGCGCAATCCAAATTGCCCCATGATCCCGTTAGGATCTTTTCTAATGGAAAACCGCATTCCGACAAAAAATATTTCATTCCCGTTTCCGTCCATCTCGTGCAGTCATTGGGTTCCGGATGATATTTCACCAAAAAAGGCGAGGTGTTGAGAAAATATCCTCCATTTTTCAGCATGGCGTTGATATTTTTTGCCGCGCGATAAGGATATAATAAATGCTCGAATACCTGTTCCGCGATAATTAAATCAAATTTTTCATCAAGAACATCTTCGCATATATCAAATTCCGGATAAAATAATGATTTGTAAGATTTAAAACCAAAATTTCTCCATTTATCTCCGGACAATTCCAAAACATTAAAATTCCGAAAATCCAAAACACACATCATTTTATAGGTAGCCCTGTCCATTATTATTCTGCTCCACATATTGGATGTGCTGTCCAGGGCCATGGGTATATTTTTTTCTTGTTTTGAATTCATGCCCGTTATTTGAATTATTTTCATTTTTCATTATTTACCGAATTTTCACGGATATATTCGGCAATTACTTCGTTAGTTTTTCCAATCTTCATTTATTTTTTAATACCTCAAAAACTATCACATCTTCTTTTGTGAGTAGTCTCGTTTCGCTTACATTTTTTATCAACCCATAGCTGGGCTTATGAGAAAAACCTATATATTCAATTTTTTTGCCAAGCTGTTTGACCTTCTGAATTGCCGGAATTAAGTCTGTATCGGACGATACCAAAATTGCGACATCATACATATCTTCATACGCTCCCACTAGCAAATCAACGGCCATTTTTACATCAACGCCCTTTTCGTGGTATACCCCATCATTTTTCATCAGATATCCGCGCTGAATATTAAATCCTTCGCTTCCCGATCTCAAATGATTAAAAAGACGCACTTGATTTTCCTGCATTCTTTTTGATTTTGCATCGCCTTCTTTTGTTCTAACAATTCCCACATAATATCTTTTTGCTACAATTTGATGCTCTCGAGCTAACAACTTTGAAAATTTTCCATAACTGAAATACGCTAAGTTTTTTATTTCCAAATCCTTTAATTTATAGTAAAAATTACTGCCGTCGATATATATAGCCACTCTTTTTGTTTTTTTTGAATCCTTCATGTTTTTATTTTAAAAATAAAACCCCGCCATGCCTTGCGGTCAGGACGGGTGGTTTTAGTAATTTAATTGTAGCATATTTCAAAATACTGTCAATAGCCAGAAAATGCAATGAAACGACAAATACACTACGCCTAATAATACCTTTGTTGAGGCTTTTTTCTTTCATATTCTTCAGTGCCTTAAATTCCTGGTGCCTGTTATGTTTATCCATATTCGTGTTTATTATTAGCTTTAAGCTAACTATCAGTTCCCATTATACTAAAACTATGTCTGTGTCAAACTTGCTATTTATTAGTTATTTTCTCTCTTTACTCTAAATTTTCGCGGATATATTCAGCAATTACTTCGTCAGTTTTTCCGATTTTCATGATTTTTCCATTCTGCAAAAGCAAGGCACGATCGCAGAATTTTTGCATATTATCCATATCATGTGAAACAAATAAAATGGTTTTCTGGCCTTTCATTTGAGTGAAATAATCATAGCATTTCCTTTGGAAGTTTATGTCTCCCACCGCCAGCACTTCATCCATTAAAAGTATTTCGCGGTTAGCGTGGATGGCCACCGAAAAAGCCAGGCGCACCTGCATGCCCGAAGAATAGTTTTTGAGTTTTTGGTCGATAAAGCGCTCGAGTTCCGAGAATTTCACAATATCCGCGAATTTGGCGTCGATTTGCTTTTTTGTTAGCCCTAAAACAGTCGCGTTGAGATAAATATTGTCCCGGCCGGAAAGTTCCGGATTAAAACCTATTCCAAGCTCCAAAAATGGAGAAATAAGGCCGTCAATTTTTACACTACCATGATCAGTTTGGTAAATTCCCGCTAAAATTTTGAGCAAAGTAGATTTTCCGCTGCCATTCCTCCCTATTATACCAAAAAACTCCCCTTTTTTCACTTCAAAAGACACATCATCCAGCGCCTTGAATTCTTCATAGGTTTTTTTTCTGAAAGCGCCGACAAAAGCCCCGCGCAGCGATGAAATCTTTTCATGGGGAATGCGGAAAGTTTTGCTTAGATTTTCAACTTTTATGGCAACATCATTCATAATTTTATATTTTCTCGGCGACGCTGGGCGAGAATTTGCGGTAGGAAAGAAGACTTAAAAAGAATATCACGGCGATTATGGCGATAAACCCGAAATTTTGAGAAAAACTCGCGAAATGGTTATTGATCAATCCCTCTTTGTTAAAATGAATAATAAAAGCCATTGGATTCAGGAGTAAAACTTTTTGAACGGACAGCGGCAGCATCTGCAAGGGATAAAAAACCGGCGTCGCGTAAAAAAGCGCGGTGATGATTACTTCCCAAATTAAAACCAGATCGCGGAAATGGATATACCAGGGCGCCGTGAAAAATGAAAACGCCACGATAATCGCGTAAGTCAAAATCGCATACATCACAAAAATCAAAACGGATTCAAGGCCGGGCAAAAATTGCTTGTAAGCGAAAAAAGCCGCGATTATAATCAGATTCATTAAAAAAATCAGGGCGCAATTAATCGTTGAGGCCAAAATCAATGTCCAGCGCGGGACATAAATTTTCGTTACCAGCTGCGCCTTGCTTAAAAGCGATCCCATGCCGGCCAAAGTTCCTTCCGCGAAAAAGTTAAAAAGAATTATACTGACTAAGAGTTGCAATGAGTAAAATTGGTTTCCTGCTCCGCGCGGGTTGAAAAGCGAAGAAAAAACAAAATTAATAATCGCGAACAAAAGCAGAGGCTTCAAAAGCGCCCAGACATAACCCAAAACACTGCCCTGATAGCGAAGCTTGAAATCCGTCTTAGCCAGCATCCAGATCAATCCCTTATAATTTTCGTGGTGTCGCGCCATTTGTAATAGTTTTTATTTTTTTAGATTCTTCAAGCTTTCCACCAGCAACTCCCCCGCCGACATCTGTATTGTGCCCGCGAATTTTCCCTGGATTAAATCAATCATATCGTCAATTTGTTTTTTTAAAAGCCTGGTTAAAACTTTTTCAACTTTGGGCTTTTCTTTTTCGCTCATTTTGGCAATCAAATCCAGTGTATGGGAAATATGTTTCAGACGCAATCGTAAGGCGTCGGCGGTTTTTTCAGTTATCAGGTTAACTTCTTGATAATGAGTTATATCTTGTAAAATAGTATCAACCGTAATCGCAGGTTCATTTCCGGTTTCGGTTATGATTTTATCTTTTTCCACAATAATATTTTTCTCTTCCTCATCGCCCTCAACGGCCGTGCCGGAAATTTCACCGGTTACTTCTTTAACTGTTCCGTCGATTGGATCTTCAGTGAGCCGGGAAATTTCAATTCGATATGTGTCATCGTCCGTGCCTTGCGTGACAATTTTGTATTCTCCATTTTCCGGATCGGGAATAGTCAAAAATTCGCTGTCAATTCCATCATAACCGGTATAGTATGCTCCGGGGATTATATCCGCTTCGGGAAGATTTTGTATATTTCTGCCCACCCATTTCCCGCTCGGCGCGATGACTTGGATGTCGATTGGGGAATAGACGAAAATTGAAATGATATTTTTTATCCGTTTTGAAAGAGAAATATTTTGCGGGGAATGTTTCGTGAGAAGCTTAAAAGTTTCTCCCGCGGCGTCTTCCGGCAGGGCGCCGTGCTTCGCGTTAATTTCAATTTTTTCGTCAGCTGTGGGAAGACTGGCTGATTCTAGCGGTACTGTGCCGTCGCCGTCGCCATATTCCAAACCATGATCTCCCAAAAGCGAATCAAAATCTTCCGGATAGCCATGTTCCCATAAAACATCATCGTCGCTATCAACGACATCAATGCGTGAAATCGTGCTCTCGGATCCATCCAGGTTGCCAATAATATTATCAAATTCAACATTTTGTAATTTGGAAATTCCAGCCGGATTATTAAGCGTTTCCAAAAATAAGTTAGCGGGGTAATTGGCTGGATAAATTCTCTGGTTTCCATTGTCGTATAAATAGCTATAGATAGGCAGCAACTGCTGAATAGAAAGAATTGGTCGATTTCGCACATAGTCGAATATGTTTTTAAAGCCCTTCTCATGAGCTTCAAGGGAAAAAACTTTCTCAGCAAGATTATCTAATATATCGGTAATTTTTATCCCAACTTCTCCACCCTCCCAAGTTAAATAATCCTTGGGCGCTCCTTTTTGCGGAGTTCCAAGAGTGACCAATTGATCTATGTCATTGCCATAATATCCGGATTCAATATATTCTCTGGCTAAAAGTCCGCCCATTGAATGAGCCACAATATCCACCTTTGGCCAGTTATTCGCGCTTTTTATTTCGTCAATCTTGATTTTTAATTTTTGCGCGTTAACAATATTACTGTCGCGCCATTCATAGGGAAAAGCAAAGAGTTTTTCTTCCGGGGCATAGCCGTTCAGTTTAAAAGTTTCATACAGATAATCATATGTGCGTAAAAATGGATCCAACTTTTGTTCACCAAAAAAATCAAATGAACCTAAAATACCAGGAATGATTATTACAGGATCGCGAAAGTCTTCTTGCGTAAGATGATTGGAAACATCAATTTTTCCATCCAGTTTGTCGTAATAACAGCCATAACCTTCTTCACAAATCTGGGACGGACCGCTAGAACTGCCCCACCAATTATAGCGAAAATCTGCCAAAGCGCTCGACGAAGCGCTATTGTAATAAACATCCAGCGTTTGGCTGCTGGAAAATTTTGACCGGTTGATGATAACTTTTCCGGCGCTGCTGCGGCTGATGCTTATCGCGACATCGTTGTCGTGAAAATTGCTCCCCTGAACATTCAGCGTGCCACCATTCATATTTATCCCGCCTTCGTAAAAAGCATAGGCAGTATTCAGCAGCGAATTATTCCCGATAGGAACCGCCATCAAACCCGCCCCGCTCATATCAGAATTTCTCATTATCAGTTTTCCGCCGCTGTCAACCTTGATTGAATAATAGCCGGCGCCTTCCGCCCTTTGAAATTTAACCGGGTTTTTCACGGTTCCGCTGACTATTAAATTTCCTTTAACTAGTATGCTGCCACCATTAAAAGTTAGCGTAACTCCGTTTTTAATCACCAGAGTCGCTCCGGTATTAATTGTTATTAATCCATTTACCGGCTTGTCTTGCGTCCATTCCTGATAGTCGTTAATTAATTCCGGATCAACAGTTTGCGACTGGACAAAAATATTAGAAAAAGATATTGGGGCAAAAGTAATCGCAAAGACTAAAAGAATGAATCCTAATTTTCTATTTAGTTTCATTTTTAGTAAATTTTTTTTATCAAATAAATAACAATCGAGATGAGAAACAAAACTAGAAGAAATATAGAGCTAGTTATTATTTCCGAGAAATAAAAAATAATTGCGTTTAAAAGCAGTATTACTAAAAAAAGCCACTTCTTCTTGAAAATATTGCCTAAAAATAGTCCTATGCCCAAGCTTATAATTAGATAGACCAGAAAGATTACTAGGCCCATCGCTGCATATTGCGCGAAAAATCCGTCCATACTTTTGTTTCAACAACCCTTGCAAAAAACTTTGCAAAAATTGTTGTTATTTATTAATTTTATACTTGCACTTATTATATCAAACATTAAAACAGCTATCAATTATCTAATTTTGTAATATTTTTTGGCGCTTCCGAACAAATTTGGATAAAAAACCAGCGGCAACTTTTCCAGAATTTTCAAAATTATCCCGCTGAATTTTCCGAATTTATTTTGTATTTTTTGTAAATTATATTCGGTATCAATCAGGCCTTTTTCCACCTTTATTTCTGAAAATCCGGAATTTCTAAGCAGTTTTCTGAGGCTAAAAACAGTCTGCAGCGAACAATGCTCGATCCACCAGCAGGTAAATATGCTTTTAGCGTCAATATACGCCCATAAAATATTCGGGTATTTGTTCGGGGTTTGAAAAATTAACAAACCATCTTTCTTTAAAACACGCCGCGCTTCGTTTTTTAAAAATTTTTCCGCCTCGGGAATATGCTCCATTGAATCAAACATCAAAACAACATCGAAGCTATCATTTTCAAACGGCAATTTATCGCCCTCATAACAAACAAGTTTTTCCGCAATATTTGGATATTTTTCTTTTCCAAAATTTATCGCTTCGTCTGAAATGTCAACTCCAAAAATATCGGAATATCCCTCTTGACATAATTTATTAACAAGGAACCCGGTGTTACAGCCTATGTCCAGAATAACATTTTTTTGGTTTAAGTTAAACTTTTTTACATATTCATAACTGCCTGCGACATTTCCAAATTCTCGTCTTGCTCCGCCTTTATTTTTGAAATTTTCATTATAAATTTTTTTATAATCATTCATGTTTATTGAAATATCATTTTTTTAAAGTCCGCTTGGTATAATTCCAGCCATTTTTTGATTTCCGAATTTTTTACAGCTTTATTTTTCTGGATGAATTTTCTTTTTCGCATCAGCATCGGCAGATTTTTGATGATCTGCTTCCAGGATCGCAGGACGATCCGGACAATTCCTTCTTCTTTTGTATTTTTTGTCAATTTTGCCGCCGGACCTTTCCTGCGTAAAACACTGGCCAAAAGCATACAATAACGGATCGGCATAAAAGCCAAGGCTTTAAGCATAAAACAAAACGGCAAATCTTTCAGGATGTTGTAATATTGGTTGCGATGGATATGAAAGGATTTAAAAGGAGAATAGTTTTTTCCCGTCGCGCTATGCACATGATAAACCACGGCTTTCGGACAATAAAACGAAGAAAAACCCGCCAAGCGCAAGCGCCAGGCCAAATCCACATCCTCATAATACGCGAAATAATCACTGTCGAAATAATTTTCTCCCGGTAATTTTACTTTTTCTAGCATTTCGCGCGCATACAGCGCGGCGCTAGCCGAAGCGCCAAAAATTTCCTCTTCTTTTTCAAATTGTCTCTCATCCTTTTCTTTTTGTCCGCGGTTGATGGCGCTCATATCAGGATAAATAAGAATGCCGGTGCTATCAATAATACTTTTTTCAAAAAAATTCAGCACTTTCGACTGGATCGATCCGGCTTCCGGATGATTTTTGGCGCATTCAACTAATTTCTCTAAATAATTTTCATCCGCCCGTGTGTCATTATTTAATGTAATTAAATATCTGATACTTTCATCCGCCAAAGCCTTTTGAATTCCCAAATTGTTTGCATAAGCGAAGCCAGTGTTTTTATCCAATTTGATCAGCTCGACTTCCGGATAATTTTTTTCCACAAAAAAAACCGACTCGTCCGATGATCCATTATCGACGAGCATTGTTTTGAAATCTTTATATGTCTGATTGCGCAGCGCTGACAGGCAGTTTTCCAGATATTCTTTTCCGTTCCAATTGGCAATTATTACCGCCGTTTCCTTCATTTGATTCTGTTTTTAAGAAAATTATAATAATCTTCGTTGCCGCTATTTTTTGTCGTATATTTTTGCAAAGCTTTCTCTCGCGCCTTCCCGCCCATTTCTTCCCGTAATTTTTTATCTAAAATTAATTTTTCAATTTTAACAATCCAATCTTCACTGCTACTGGCAATAAATCCGTCTTCGCCGTCTAAGATGGCCTCCTGGAAAGTTTGGGTAGCCGCGGCTACCGTCGGCACTTCCAAAATTCCGGCTTCAAAAAATTTAAGTTCCGATTTTGACTCGCAGAACGGATCGCCGATTTCTAGCGGGACAATATTTATATCAACTCCGGCAATATTTTCGAAATGTTTCTTGCGTCCGGCATAAGGCAGACACTTGATTCTACTTTTAAATTTATTCAGACTGTTTTCAGTATTCAATGGTCCGGCCAAAACTAATCTCACGGCAGGATATTTTTCCATTATATTCAATAAAGCGTCTGTAACTGTGGCAAAGTCCCTGTCATGGCTCTTGGTTCCGCTGAAATAGCCGATTCTGATAAAATTTTGAATTTTGAATTTTGAATTTTGAATCAATTTTGAATGATTATTTTTTTCGGTAATTTTTATATCTTCGTTGGACAATTTATTAGAAACAACAAAAACTTTTTTGCTGTAGCCTTCCAATATTTTAGCAAGATATGTTGTGGTGGTGGTGCAAATTTTTACATAAGGATCCTGCAAAATTTCGAGTCCCAGCCCGCCGGCGTACTGCTTTCTTTCTAGTGCATTTAGCTTGGAATAGTTGTCGGTTTTAATAATGTATTGCGGATCAAAGGTTAGGTCGTCAGTTTCAAAAATAATTTCTCCGCCCTGCTTCTTTATTTTTGCGATGAATTCCGCAATTTTTGGATTATAAACAACGCGGTGAAAAATAAATATCTTGAATTTTTTAGCGCTTCCCAAGAGCCAAAAATTGTCCTGTAGCGTAACCGCACATTTGAAACCGTGAATTTTCAGCTCTTCCGCCACATTCCAGTTTCGATAGCGCGCGCTGTCGCCGGTGCCGTTGGTGATAAAAAGCACATCGCCCGATCCGGCTGGGGAAATCATTAAATATAGGGCTGCAAATATTTTTTTACTTGTGCCAAAAATCCCGATATTTTTCAATTGGGAGAATACTTTTCCGATTTTTATCAAAAACAATTTCACCCCGTTAGAGTTTTCCAGAATTATTTTTTTAAAATAAATTGAAAAACGAAAAAATAATTAAATACTTATCCTGTTATAATTTTAAATAAAACTCTAACGGGGTTCATAATATTTTTTTATATATCCCGTCGATTATTTTGGCCGGCTTATCCCAGCTGAATTCATTGGCTTTTTGCTTATTAGCCTCGCCTTTTTCCTTGATTTCATAAGGGCGGTTTACGAAAAATAAAATTCCTTCGGCGATATTTTGAGCGGAAAGCTCCGGACAAAAATAGGCTCCATTGCCCAGGTACTTGCGGTTATTTTCCTTGTCCAGACAGACAACCGGCAGGCCGGCTGCCATATAATTTAGCATTTTTCCGCTGGCCTGCATAGCCTCCGCATTTTTGGGATCAATGGCAATGTCGCAGGCTAAAAGAAATTCCGGCAGGCGAAAATAATCCAGCGGACTCACCAGTCGTACCGAATTTTCCAGCTTGTTTTTCTCAATAAAACTTTTTACCGACTGCTTCGGATAACCGCCAATCAGAAAAAAAACATCCGGCCTTCTTTCCAAAACCGGTTTAATTGCTTCCAGGAGATAATTAATGCCCTTATTAGCCACCAGGCCTCCCGTATAGACAACTATAAATTTATCTTTGGGAAGCTCCAGCTCGCAGCGTATTTCATCTTTAGTTTTTTCAACTTTGAAACTTTCGAGGTTGATTCCATCTAAAACCACATCGATGCCTATTTTTCCGCTTAATTTTTTGATGTTTTTTATGCCTTCCCAGGAGCTGGCAATCGCCCAATCACCCATCCGGTCAATGATTTTTTCAATCACTAAAAATATACTGTTCAGTCCGTTTTTTAAATAGCCATGGGAAACCATCTCTCCGGTAAGACTGCCCTGAAAATCGGAAACTAACTTAATTTTCCGCCAAAAAAGCGCTTTTTGCACAATCCAACCGATTAAAACACCTTCGTGCAAATGGGCGTGGATTATGTCCGGTCTTTGTGTCCTCGCTAGATTAAAAACTTTGCGGATGAGCATAATGTCCAGTAGCACTTTCTGCCAATCCGGTCCCGCTTCCAGTTTTTTATACCAAAAAAGCAGCCGCCTTATCCTTCTGATGTCAATTTTCGTATCAACATCATTTTGAATATCTTTCCCGATATGGTAAGTGGCAATTGTAATTTGGTGTCCCAGCTTCTCCAGCGCCAGTGATTCTTCCAAAATCCGGATATGGGCGCCGCGATCGGAGAAAAAAGGCGTAGGGGCAATAACAAGTATACGCATTTGATTCAGCTTTAAATAATAGCAGTCCCTTAATCTACCTCTAGTTTACTTTAATAAGGGCCGTTTGGCAAAAATAATTTTTAACAGTATAATAAAGCTTATGAAGTTAAACAGATCCCAACTTTTCGCCGCCTTTGCCGTTTTTTGGATCGGCTTGGGCTGGCTGGGGCTAATGCTTACCCTTATCGGAGCCTTTTATAAGGTTTTCTTAGGAGCCTATTTTTTTCTGGGTCTAGTGGCGCTGATATTTTTGTTTATCTTCAATTGGGAAGAAGTTAAAAAAGTTAACCGGCACTTTTTTTATGTCCTGCCGTCTTCAATTTTGATAATTATTATTTTCCTGATTTTTTCCACGCCTACTATTTTTTCCGGGCGCGACGAGGGGTCCTTGAGCGGCGCGGCCATCAGTCTCGCTGAAAATCATCAGCTCAAATTCTCCTTTCCGGCTGAAAAAGAATTCTTCCAGATTTACGGCGCTGGCCAAGCTTTGAATTTTCCCGGATTCAATTACACAACAGACGGCCAATTGATCACGCAATTCCCGCTCGGCTATATTGCCTGGCTGGCTATTTTTTATTCGGTTTTTGGCCTGGCCGGGCTTACGCTGGCCAATGGAGTTTTACTGTTTCTTTTTGCTCTCGCGTTTTATTTTTTAGCGCGCATTTACCTGCGTACTTCTTCCGCATATTTTGGGCTGCTCCTGATTCTGACATCTTTTCCGATTTTTTGGTTTTCAAAATTCACACTTAGTGAAAATATGGCGCTGGCTTTGGTATGGCTCGGCGTCCTTTTTTTCGTCCAATTTTTTCGCGAAGAAAAAAAATTCTACCTATTTTCATCCGTTATTACAATGGGTTTTTTGGCTTTTGCCCGCATTGAGGCTCTAGCTTTTCTTGTAATGATGGTTATTTTCTTGTTTTTCCGGGCGCGCTGGGTCGGAGTGAATCTGCGAACCCTGGTCAGCCGGAAAATTCTTTGGATCCTGGCTACCATGGCAGGCGTGTATGCGGTTTTTATCGCGGTGGACAGCCAGTTTTTCATTGCTTTAATTAAAGGATTTATAAAACCATTTTCCGGTTATGCAAACGCCGCCGAGATTGGAAACAGCCTTTGGAATTCCGCTTTCTATATCGGCAAAGTTTTTTTTGCCTATTATCTTTTGCATTTTTTATTTTTTGGCTTTATCGGCTTCATCTATATTTTGAAAAAAAATAAAGCGGCGGCTATCCCCTTTTTAATAATCCTCCCCAGCTTCATCTATCTGATTTTTCCCAATATTTCCGCCGATCATCCCTGGATGCTCCGCCGATTCGCATTTTCCATTATTCCGGCCGGCGTTTTTTATACTATTATGCTCTTGGACGGCATTTTCAAAAAGCGGGCATTTTTCTACGCTTTCTCCAGCATAATGCTGGCGTTCAATTTATTTTTAATGGTGCGCTTCCTGCCGATTATCCCCCACCAGAAATTGATGTCGGGCGTTTCCCAAATGCTTCCAAATTTTTCTAATTCCGATTTGATTTTGGTTGATCAACAGGCTTCAGGCGACGGCTGGTCGATGATAACCGGCCCCTTAAATTTTGTTTACGGAAAACAGGCGGTTTATTTTCTAAACCCGGCGGACTTAGACAAATTAAACATCCACAATTACCCGGAAGTTTATTTTATCGTTCCCGACAGCCGGCTGGATTTTTATGCCCAAAGCGGCCTGCTTGAACGGATGGCTCCGGTAAAAAACTATACTCTGGAAAATAATTTTCTGCGATCGGATATTTTTGGCAAAAACGCGGCTCAAGCCTCGCCAGTGATACTGCCAACTGAACAAAAAATCACAGTTTCCGGCAAATTATATCTGCTAAAAAAATGACTTATGCGTTTGCGGACATCCGATGTCTTTCGGCTGTTATGGTCGCGAGACATCGGATGTCTAAAAAAGCAAACGCGTAAGTTTTAAAACAATGAAATTTGATCTGACTAAAAATGTAGTTCTCAAACCATCCTGGCAAAAACGGTATTTTTTCGCCCGCCTGGTTTTGTTAGTGCTTTTTATTGCAGTTGGAATATATTTTTTTTATCGCGTATTTTTCCCTACCCGGGATTTTTTCATAAATTTTTCCAATTTGAAAGACAAGGAAAATAATCTGGAAATCAACGATGCGCAGACGGATAAAATCATTTTGAATGCTTATTCATCTGAAAAGTTTTCTGACACTAAAGTCCAGATTTCTTCAAAAGAAGATTTTCCGGACGCCAGCGGAAATATTGTTATGATCCGGAAAACTTACCAGGCCTTTGCCTACCCAGCCGCGCCAGTCCCAGCCAGCTTTCCGGAGGGCAGCCTCGAAAAAAACAATGGACAATACTATATTGTTTCCGGCGGAAAATTGCGCCGATTTCAATCTCCGGCAATCGCAACAGCGCTGGGCTATCAAAAAGATGCTTTTGAGGAAGCTACGGCGGAGGAATTGCGTTTTAATGAGACAGGCAGCAACATAGTGGATGTGAAAAGTTTTTCCGACGGAACACTCTTTTTAATCGATGGAATCTATTATCAAATGAAAAATCAGGTGTTAAATCCCTTTGTCAGTGAAAAAGCTTATCTTTCCCGCTATGAGAAAAACCAGGCTCTGGCAAAAGACAAGGGATTCCTGAAAAATTACGCCGTAAGCGAAGATGTTATCGGATTTGCCGATGGAACACTGCTTTCTTTCGATATTGGAGTTTTTGTAGTGGTTTCCGGGAAAGTTATGCCTTTTAATAACCCCGCGACTTTTCTGTCTTTTGGTTACAATTGGGATGATATTATACCGGCTAGCGAAGAAGAAGTCGGGCTTTACGGGCGCGACAAGCTTTTTTCATCTGACCGGCCCCACCCGGACGGGACAGTTTTCTTCGCAAGTGATTTAGGAAAATATTATTTAATAAGCAGCGGACAGAAATATGAAATTAAGGGCGCGGAAATTCTTAGAAAATATCTCAAAAAGAATCCTATCACGGTTCAGGAAAAAAGTCTGGATTTTCAAAATTATTGCCAGCTCAAAAAAACCTGGTGGCCGCTTAACTCGTGCCGGTGTTCAGCTTCCATTAAAAATTTGGCAGAATTTTTCGGAAACAATTACCAGTTTGAAACACAAAAATCTCCGGGACTAACGCTTGCCGAAGCTGAAATAAAATTCTACCGGAATTTAAACTGGGAAAATATGCGCGATATTCTGGCGGAAATAAAACTTAAATTTTTAGCTAATTATGGATATTCACCCAAATAATAAAAAACAGCTTGAACTGCTGCTATATAAATTGCTAAATGATATTCTGTTTTTATGGATTTTTGTCTTTGCGGGAATGCTGGCGTTGGAAAGCGTAGTGCCTGGGTTTTTTTCAGCCCACTTGAGTTTCACTAAAATAATTTTAGTTCTTTTCGCAATTTTGTTTTCAGTCATCTGGCTGGGGAAAAGAAATGGCATCATTTTCGAAACGCATAGTGAAAAAAATATTTTCAAAAGCAAGGGAATGCTTTTTTTACTTTTAGCATCGCTTGTTTTAATTATTAATTCATTGCGAAGCCTGGGGCTGTTCGAAACTGCCATTGCCTCGCTTGCAATTTTCATTATCCTGTTGTTTTTTCTAAAAACTTTTTTACGGGGTTAGCTTTTGAGATAGTTCAATGTTTCCCGGGCGCATTTTTCCCAGGAGAATTTTTTAGCTTGCTCCAGTCCTTTGGCAATCATAGCCGCGCGCAGATTTTCATCTTCCAAAACGCTTGCGATTTTGTCGGCCAGATCCTGCGAATTTTTGGCGTCAAAATATAATGCCGCATCTCCGCCCACCTCCGGCAGACTGGAATTATTAGCCAAAATTACCGGCACTTTGGCCGCCATCGCTTCCAGTGGCGGGATGCCAAAACCCTCATAAAGAGAGGGAAAGACAAACATACCAGCCCCACGGCAAAGGTGGCCCAGATCGCAAAATTTAAGCCTTCCGGGCATTATAATATCCATGGAGAATGGGCTTTCCTTGGCTTTTTTAAGTGTATTTTCGCTTAACCAGGCCTTTTCGCCGACTAAAACCAGGCTCAAATTGCCTTGTCGCTTCTTTTTGACTAGATTAAAGGCTTCAATTAAAACCTCGAGGTTTTTACGAGGCTGAATTGCGCCTATATAAAGCAAATAATCGTCTCGAATTCCCAGTTTTTCTTTAATTTCTTTTTCTTTGGTCAAATCGCGCGGCTGAGCATAAACCTCAGGATCAAAACCGTGAGAAATAACCCGGATGTTTTCCGCGGAAACTTCCGGATAAATTTTTAAAATATCATTCTTGGTTGCCTGTGAAATAGCAATTAGGCGGTCAGTATGGCGCACCGCGCGGTCGGTCAAAAAATTCAATTTGGCTAAATCTTTTTTCGTAAAACTTTCGGGAAAAAATTTGAAAGCCAGATCGTGGATCGTCACGAATGTTTTCATTTTCCGGCGATGGACAGCCGGCAAGTTATGCATCGGCATCCATAAAACATCCGGTTTATCTTTCCAGATTTCATAGGCAAACCGCGTCTGCGTCCAAAAGGCCGGCGCGGAAAGTTTTTTAATTTTGTAATTCGGAAAATTCGGCGGCGTCAGTTCCGGATTAAATTTACCGCGGTGATATATTAAAAACTCGCTGGCTGGATCCAGTTTTCCGAAATACTTAAGACAATTTAAAATATAAACCCGCGTGCCGTCTATTCTAGCGTGGTCTAAATCCGCCGCTTGAATTGCAATTCTCACCCCGTTAGAGTTTTGCACCATTGAACTTTTTCAATAGCGAAAACTTAAAAAAATATTATCATGTAATTCCCCAGTATTACTGTCAAAACTCTAACGGGGCTCATTTATGTTGCGAATCAATAAAACTTTTAAGCTCTACGTTTATGTCTTCGCGATCCATGGCGTAAGCAAAAGTAGCCTTAAGATAATTCAGTGGATCTCCAGTTGTCAGCCACTCGCCGTCTTCAATTTCCTTCGCCACAAATTTACCTCCCTTTTTAACATACTTTCTAATCGCATCAGTAATCCACAATTCATTGTCTTTTCCCAATTTGGTTTCTCTCAATATATCTATGATTTCCTGGTTTAGAATGTATCTTCCAAAAACAGCCAGTTGCGACGGCGCTTCTTCCACTGAAGGTTTTTCAATAATATCTTCCAATTCACTGGATCCTTTTTTCAATTTTACAATACCGTACTTAACGACATCCTCTTTCGGAACTTCTTGCACGCCAATAACCAGGCTGCTACTTTTTTCATAGTCCTCCACCATTTGTTTTGTAAAAGAAACTTTTGATTTCACTAAGTCATCGCCAAAAACAAAAACAAAAGGCTCGTCGTCAACCAGACTGGCCGCCGACAACACTGGAGTTCCATTGCCATACGGTCCCTTCTGACGCACATAGATGAAGTTCGCCATGTCTGCAATGTATTTAATTTCTTCTGCAAGTTTTTTATACCGATTATCGTGTTCAGGGCGGTCATTTCCCTTGGACATCAGTTCTTCTTCCAATGCAGTACTGTGATCAAAATAATCTTCCAGCGGTTTTTTGTCCCAGCGCATGACAAAAATAATATCCTCAATTCCTGCCGCGACTAATTCCTCCACTACTAAGTGGATTATGGGCGTGTCAACAATCGGCAGCATTTCTTTCGGCATGGATTTTGTGGCTGGCAATAGCCGCGTGCCAGAACCGGCAACAGCAATGATGGCCTTTTTTATCTTCTGTGGCATATTTGTATATTTATAAATTTATAATAGTTTCTTTTTTGCGATAGCTTTCAATTCTTCATTAAATTCAGCAATAGCTTCATCAATTAATGGGTCGAAATTTTTATATAATTCTTTTTCTTTAACAATATTTCCCGCCTCAAGCAATGAATCAATCGTTCCCGCATCCATCCATTCTCCCTCAAAAGTTGTTACTTCCAATTCACCCAAATTCAGATAAAATTTATGCAGATCCGTAATTTCCACCTCTCCGCGCGCGGATGGCTTCAGGTTTTTAGCCGCTTCAACAACTCGATTGTCATACAGATACAATCCGGTTATCGCGTAATCGCTTATCCACTCTTTAGGTTTTTCAATTATTTGAACGGCTTTCCCGCTCTCGTCAAATTTCACTACCCCGGATCGTTCGGGATCGGGAACTTCGGTAGCAAACACATGCCCGCCGGATTTGAAATTTTTAATCGCTTCAGAAAAATCATCTTCGAAAATATTGTCGCCCAACACCAACGCGACATTGTCGCTGTCAATAAAGCTTTCCCCCAGAACAAAGGCTTCCGGCAATCCTTTGGGCAGTTTTTGCACTTCAAAATAAAGATGGATTCCGTGATTTTTGAAAATTGATCCCAAAAGATTCAGATACTGCCCGCTGTGGTCCGGCGCCACAATTACCAAAATATCTTTGATGCCGGCCTTGACTAAAGTGTTAAGCGGATAAAAAATCATCTGCCGGTCATATACCGGAAGTAATTGTTTTGATGTTGTAGCGGTGAGCGGGAAAAGCCTGGTCGCTGTTCCCCCTGATAAAATTATGCCTTTCATATTTTATAACTTAGACATCGGATGTCTAAGTTTCAGATAATCTTTAAGAGCGTCTTTATAACTGCGCAATGGATTTAATTTAGTGTTAATCAGGGTTGAGCAATAAGGCCTTTTAGCGGGCCTGGGAAATTCGTCCGAGTCTACCGGCATTACCTTGGTTCTTATTTTTGCCTGGCGATATAATTCTACAACCGCGCCGTACCAAGTGCAAGGGTCGCTGTTGGTAACATGATAAATTCCGAAAGGTTTTTTTGATTCAATAATTTCCTTGGTTTTTTTAGCCAAGTCCGGAGCATAAGTAAAACAACTGGTTTCCTCATCCACGGCCTTGACAATTTTATGTTTTTTTCCAGCTTCCAGCATGACATCAAAAAAACTTCTTTTAGCGCCCTCGGTTTTTGCCGGTTTTCCAAATAATTTTGAAAGCCGGATTATATAACTTTTGCCTTTTATCTTTTGAACCTCCTTTTCGCCTAAAAGCTTCGATTTCCCATAATTAGAAATGGGCTTCGGCTTGGCGTTTTCGTCAAAACCGATTTGAGGAATAAAATTTTGGTGTAAATTACACGAAGAACAGGAATGCGTACAGCCTTCCGGTTCAAAGTTTATCATCGGTTCGCCGTTGAAAACATAATCGCTGGAATAATGCACAAAGGTCGCGCCGATTTTTTTAGCGATTTTGGCGAGATACCCAGGAGCCAATCCGTTTATTTTTTTGGCCAGCGCAAATTCTTTTTTATCCTGTTCGCATTTATCCACCGCGTTATAGGCGGCGGAATTGATAATAATTTTTGGCTTCAACACGGAAATTAATTTGGCCGCTTGCTTTTGATTTATAATGTCAATTTCTTCTTTGTCCCAGGCAATAACAGCATAATCTTTGTCACGCCCAAAAACCCGGACCAACTCCTGACCCAGCATTCCCTTCGCGCCGATAATTAAAATATTTTTCTTATTCGCCATATTGTTTTTTGTAATATTCCTGATACTCCCCGCTTTTTATATTTTTCCACCAGGCTTCATTATTTTTATACCACTCAACAGTTTTTTGCAAGCCCTCTTTAAAACTGACTTTCGGCTCCCAGCCCAGTTCTTTTTTAATTTTAGAAAAATCAATGGCATATCTTTTGTCATGCCCGGGGCGGTCTTTCACAAATTCAATCGAATTTTTGTCTTTGCCCATCAGCTCTAAAATTTTGTAAGTAATTTCTTTATTAGTTTTTTCCGCTTGGCCGCCTACGCAATATGTTTCGCCAATTTTGCCTTTGTGGATTACGAGATCAATCGCCACGCAATGATCTTCAACGAACAGCCAGTCGCGGATGTTCAGGCCATCGCCATACAGTGGGATTTTTTTGCCTTCAGTCAGATTAGTAATAAAAAGCGGAATTAGTTTTTCTGGAAATTGATAAGGGCCGTAATTATTGGAACAATTAGAAATCGTAATTGGTAGGTTGTAAGTATGAAAATAGGCGCGTACCAAGTGATCAGAGGCCGCCTTGGACGCGCTATACGGGCTTCTGGGATCATAAGGGGTGCTCTCGTTAAAAGGCGCGTCATTCGGCTCAAGTGAACCAAAAACTTCGTCCGTAGAAACATGATGAAATCTGATACCGCCGTTATTTTTGGCCGCCTCAAGCAAAATATGCGTGCCTAGAATATTGGTCCGAATAAAATCAGTGGCATCCAAAATCGAACGATCCACATGCGATTCGGCGGCAAAATTAACAATAACATCCGCATCTTTCACCAAATCATTAACCAAATCTTTATCCGCAATGTCCCCTTTTACAAATTTATAATTCTGATTTACCTCTAAGCCTTTGAGATTTTCCAAATTTCCCGCGTATGTCAAAAGATCCAAATTGGTAATTTTATAATCCCGCCCGCCCGCCGATGAGGCGGGATATTTTTTGAGAATATAGCGAATAAAATTACTTCCAATAAAACCCGCGCCGCCAGTTATTAACAATCTCATATTTTTTCTTTTAACATCATCCTTAAATACTGGAGTATTTAAGGATGTAATTCTTTATAAAATTTTATATGGAGAGTTGAGATCCAGTTCCCATCTGATTTCATCCGCTTCCTCTTTTTTTCCTTCGCCTTTATATAATTTGTCCGGCAGATTTATGGAATATCCTCCGGCTTCTGTCACACATTTATAGCCATGCACTACGCCCGGTGGAACAATCACTGAAGCCGGGTTGCTTTCGCCGAAAATTTCTTTAAAATATTCTCCTTTAGTTGGACTGTTCTCCTGTTTATCCCAGAGATGCAATTCAAAATTCCCCGGTCCCGCAAACACAAAAAAATCCGCCTGCCTCTCATGCTCATGCGGCCCACGAACCACGCCAGATTTAGTAAAACTCAAATAGGCCATCGCCGGCTTATATTTCATCTCGTCATTCCTGAAAAATTCGGCCAGATATCCCCGCTCATCCTCAAATTTATTAATTTTTGTGATTTTTACGCCCTCAATCATGGTTCTATGATAATATATTTTTGGACAAAAAGAAAGGGCAGATATTAACTGCCCCCTCCTTGGAATAAACTTATTTATTCAAAACTATATCACTATTCATTGTAAATTGATAATCCTTTTTCTGTCCGGTTTTGTCAATTACATGCACGACCACCGGAATATCATTCAGCCCCGGTTGTTTTTGGATTTTGAGATTATAATTTTCTCCGATTTGTTTTGGCAAAGTATAATTAAGCTCAACTGTTTTGGATGCTCCCAGCGGAACATAAATAATCGCACCGAAATATTTTTTGCCAAGTTCCGTGCCGAATTTAGTACTGGAAAAATTTTTGTTGTTTACGAGCCAGGATCCTTCCGGCGCATACACGCGAAGAAATGTCAGGTAATCTTTGGTCATAAAATCCCGCTTCACCGCCGTGTGATTATAAGTCACAAGCAGTTTAGCTTCCGGAACATCTTTGGTCAGATCGATTGTATAATCCAGCGAGCGCTTTACATAGTAGTCGCTTTTCCAGGCGCCAAAATTAGCATCAGAAGTCATCAAAAAATCGCTTTTCCAGTCCTGGTCAATTTCGCCCGCCCAGCCGGCTTTTTGCGCTTGCGCGTTTAATGCCGAATCAGTGAAGAATAATTGGATGTCTTTTTTATTCAGATCGTCATAAATTATTTCCGCTAATTTTATTTTTTGTCCCATATCAAAAGCCGTCACTTTTTGCAAAATGGCTTTGCCCAAATCATTGAGAACCGACTTGCGGTCAGCGCGCGCGATACCCTGTTCTTCAAAAGCTTTTTCCACCTGATATTCCAGGTCATAAATCGCGCTTTCATCCGCATAAGTTCCCGGGTAGCCTTCAATAGCAATTGGCCCGGTGGCTTTCAAAAATGAAATCAAAACATTGGTTGTGATGCCGATAACACCGTCAAATTTTTCCCCGCCTTTCCCGAGATAATAAAACTCTTCGGCTTTCTTGGCATTCGTCGCGAAATCCGGAGAAAAATTAGAATCGCGCAGTTTCCACGAAGTGATGCGCAAAGTTTCCGGAATTGGATAAGGCGGCATAATTCCGTCCGGAACGCGCCCGTCAAAAATTCCCGTGTCGTGGATTTGCAGATCAGAAATGCCTCCGTTTTTAATTTTCAAAATTCCAAATGATCCGACGAATCCCCCGCCTGGACGAATCTCCAAATTATTTTGGAACAAAACCAAAAAGGTTTTTTCCCGATCATCTTTGGCGGAAAAATATTCGACAAAAGACGCCACCGATTTATATTTTTCACTCACCGGCAAAATATTTGCGACATCCCCCGCGATATTTCCGCGATAATTCAAGAAATAATAAAAAGCCGCTAGAAAAATAAATGAAACTAGCCAGAATACAATCCAAAACTTTGTAGAATATTTTTTTACCATAATAAAATCCTTACATTCCTCCGCCCAAAAGTTTGTTAAGCCGGGCGCGCACTTCTTCCGCCGTAGCTTCATGAACTTTCATCGTTTCTTCTTCAATAATTTCCGGTTCTGATTTCTTTTCAGCAACATTAAAACCAAAATTTTCTCCGATTGGAAGATTTTCTGGCGCGTCGGATTTTTTATTGATTGGAAAATAAGGCGCTTCTTCTGTCGGGATAGGAATATTTTTCAGACTTTTTTCAAATAAGTTTTCTTTTTTTACCGAAAACATTTCCTGTCCAAAAATGGCAGGTTTGGCCAAAATAGCTTTAGGAGCGGCAGTTTCCGCCAGAGTTGAAAACAAATAAACAATCATCCCCGCCGCGATTCCCAAAAGCAGGCTCAACATAATCCAAGTTGAAATTTTATTTTGATTGGAAGCATAAACAATCGGCCCGTCAATAACACGCATATCCAAATCATTCTTAGTGTCATAATAGCGGCTCATAACTGCAGTAATATCCGTTGCCGTTTTTTGGCTGACAACCTCGGCTTGCGACTGATCGCCGGAAAACGCGCTCACGCGCACGATTCCGCTTATACCCAGGCGCTTGGAAGATATTTCCGCGTCCCAAGCCTTTTTGCGATTTTCATCAGTTTGTCCGGAAGCCGGATCCTCGATATCCGGATTGAGTTCGAGCAGTTTATCATAGAAAGAAAGCGACTTTGGCAGCCTCTCGGCATTAGCCAAAATTTGATCAATATTTTCAACCGCCTTTTCACTTTTAGGCACGAATAAAATATCGGTTTCGCCGCGGTAAGCGCGTCCGGTATTCAGCGAAACGATAAAAATTATGAACGCGAAGATAATCGCCGCGATCCAAAAAACTTTAGACTTGAGCATATTTTGCATATTGTTTGGAAGTTAATTTGTGATTCATTAAGCTTTTGTAAAGCGCTTCGGTTTGCGTCGTGATTTTTTCCCAATCGTATTTTTTACTGACTTCAATCTTCGCCAGTTCTCCATTTTCCCTGACCAGTACTGGATCATTTAACAATCCGTGCAGTTTTTCTTCCAGATCCTTGGCGTCCCCTGAGCGAAAAGCAAATCCGTTGCTACCGATAGCCTCAAGATTTTCCGGTATGCCGCTCACTAGCGCGGTTTTTCCATAACCCATTGATTCCAAGAGCGCGATAGACAGCCCTTCAGTTTCCGAAGGCTGCACAAAAAGATAGCAATGTGAAAACAGCTGGCTCAAAGCTTTCCCGGACTGCGCTCCAGTGAAAATAATGCTTTTGTTGCCGCTGGCCAAATGGCGCAAAAATTTTACATAATCATCCGTAAATGCCCCGTCTCCGGCAATTACCAATTTTTTTCCTTTATGCAAATTCTGATCATATAAATTTTTATAGGCTTCGATAAGATACTGAATTCCTTTGTGGCGCACCAGCCGGCTGGCCGTAAAAATATATTCATTTTTTATCAATCCCCATTTTTCCAGCTCCGCAGTTTCTTTTGTTTCAGTTGCGCTAAAACCATTAGGGATGACCACTGCTTCCTTTTGGAAATTTTTTCTGACAAACCGTCCGAGTGATTGAGAGACAGCGATTGTTTTGTCTGGAATATTGCAAGTAATATATTCGGCCAGCTTAAGGCAGGCCTTAGCAAGAACTCCCCACTTCTGATGAAAATAATCCTGGCTGTGATAAGTAGCCACCAGCACTGTTTTAGGTTTTAATATTTTTATAATGAAACTTAAAGAAGATGGTCCGATTGAATGGTAGTGAATAACATCATACTTGCAAAACAAGGCGTGCAAAGTCGCGAAAAATGTGTGGCTAATCGCGTCCATATGCTTGGTGCCGATGCTCGGCAAATGAATCAGTTTTATGCCGGCATATTCCTTTAGATGCCTGTCTGTGTAATTATTGCGGACATAAGCAAAAACCTCATGGTTCCTTTCGGCCAAACGAGTTGCCAACTCTTCCACATGGCGCTCTACGCCGCCTGGTTTTGTTACTGGTATTCCTTTTTGCCCGATAAACGCGATTTTCATAGTTTTATCCCGTTAAATTTTCGCGGAGCGAAACCTATTTAACTGGGATTTTTAGGCTTATTTTTGGCCTCTAATTCGACCTTGAATACTAGCACATTTGTAAATATAAGTCAAGCGCCTGAATTATTCTTGAGCTTTTGGAAAATTTCCATAATTTTACCGTAATATTCATCCATTCCGAAATCTTTTGCCCGCTCAAGCGCGTTTTTGGAAAATTGGGCGCGGAGTTCGTTGTCGCTGGCTAATTTCTGAATGTATTCTTTCATTTCCTGAGCACCTGAACACAAAAATCCGGTTTTATTGTTTTCAATAATTTCCCCATAAGCTCCACCACTAAAACCAATAAAAGGTTTTCCCAGCGACAACGCTTCGAGGGCAGTAAGGCCAAAGGTTTCTAACAGTTTTGAAGGCGAAACTACAAACATTGAATTTTGAATATATTTTTCAAGCTCGCTTGGACTTAGAAATCCCAAGTGCTTAATGTTTCTAAGTCTGGGAATTTCCAAACCGTCTTCAATTTTTCCGGCAAGATACAAATTTATTTCCGGAAGCTCTTGAAATATTTTCAGAAGTTCATCCACTCCTTTTTCCCTGGAAATCCGGCCGGCATACAAAACATATTTTTCACTATTTTTGGCGACGCCAATTTCTTGTCCGATTTCACGGCTGGAAAAATGCGGGACAACTACGATTTTTTCCGCCCTGATTCCTCCCGCGATTAATTTACGCTTGGTAAAATTGCTTGGAGAGATATAAAGGTCAATATATTTATCATATAAATTGAAGGTCTGGCAAATTTCAAATTCAATCGCAGTCAGCAGGCTTTTCAAAAACGAATTCTTAAATTCTTTCCTGAAGACAAATTTGAAAAAGCTGAACTTGCCGATCATTTCGCGATCGCGATTAGGCAGGTAATGCGGATATACCAGTTTGTTGTCATGCACGGTCATCACAATCGGGATTCCCCTCCTTTTTATTTCCGGCAAAATTGAAGGCGAAAGCTGGTGATAAATATTGTGGATATGCGCGATTTCCGGCTGAAAGTCATCCAGTAGCCTCCCGATTTTTCGCTTAGCTTCGAAGGAATAGAAGCGGGAAACGGCGCCTTTGATTTTTGACCAGAGCGTATCAGTCCTGCTGTAGCCGACATAGCTTACAAAATATTTCTTCCACGGCGAGGGCAGATTTTTAGGGCTGTCCATAGCAAAAACCGCCGCCTCGTTTCCTTGGGAGCGCAAAAGCTTCACCACATCCAAAAAGTGCGTCTCGGCTCCGCCCTGGATATAATTGAATTTATTTATTTCTAAAATTTTCATAAGTTTTAATTTCAGGTAAAACCCTGGCTAATCCTAATACAATCCAGAAAAATATTCCCAACATATTGGCTTCCAGATACGGCTGGAACATAATCACGATCAGATACAGGCCAATCATGCTTAAAAGCGCGAATTTATACTCTGGCGCGGCTTTTGCTTTAAATAAATTTTTGACAACGGCATAAACAAAATAGAAAAAAACAAAGATTCCGATGAGGCCGGTCTGGAGCAGAATGGCGAACAAAGAATTATGGATGTTTCTGGCTTCGATAAATTCCTTGTAGGTTTCAGTTTCGACATAAACGAGCTGGCCGGTTCCGACTCCGATTAGCGGGCTGGTTTTCCATTTTTCATAAACACTCTGCCAGACTAATTTTCTCCAGGACAAACTTTCATCTCCCGAAGTGTTTCCGAGCGATGAGGCCCGGACTAAAATTGTTTCCTCTGCTAAATTTTTGTAATCGCTGATTTTTGATTGCGGAAAAACCAGCGCGATATGGAAAACCAGCATCAGCGCAACAAGCGCCGGAACAGCAAATTTCAATCCGATTCTGCGAAAATCAGCTTTATTTTCTCTCGGCAAAAGCAAGTAGGCAAGGGCCATAACAGCCAAAATTGCCACCCACAAATGGCGCATTAATGTTCCCACGATTCCAATGGCCCAAATGGCCAAAAGCAAATAGCTTCCCAAAACTGGACGGTTTTTATTTTCTCTGAAGATAAGTCCGAAAAGAACCGGGAAGATAAGCAAACTCAAATAAAATCCATGCGCGAATCCCAAGGTTCTTGTACCCTCGGTTGAAAGCGGGTTGAATTCTATCCAAAGACCATCGCCGCGCGCGATGCCGATTATGATAAATATAATAATCGCGATTCCTCCGGCCAGGAAAAATTTAAACAGTCTCTTGAGGTCATCTTCGCTTCTGATTAAAAATACGGCGGCGAAATAAAACAAGCTGTAAAAAGAATAATTTTTGAAAGTGGAAAATGCCAGAGCGAAATCATGCTTGGCGATAAAAACGCTATAAATAAAAACGGCTGTATTTAAAAGCACAAAACCAATCAAAACGAAATCCGCTTTTTTGAGGCTGACTTTTACCCTGCCAAAAATTATTTGCAAAACCAAACTGATTAATATTCCGGCAAACAAATAATCAATGGGATATATTTTATATTCGCTCCGGCCCATATGGATAGACACCAGCGTAAAAAATTTTTCAAAAACTATTGTCAAAAAGATGATCGCGAAAAGTCCGCTGCGCGGATAAATCAGGGAAATGACGAAACCCAAAGCCATGGCCAGAATATACAAGGGCCAGATAAAGCCGGCTGTAAGATTGGCCAAACAAAAAAGCGCGACAAAAATAATCACGAAAATCGCGCTGACGGTTTCAATATGAATGTTATTTTTCACAATTTTCTTGTTCATATGTATTATTTACTGAACTGTTAATACTAGCATATTTCCCTATAAAAGTCAAGAGCCCAGGATTTATATAAATCCTGGGCCTTGTGCGTCTAGGAAGGAGACATTACCAGCAGGCTCTGCCCCAGGTTCCGTCGTTGAGCTGCTTAAAGCCACAGCATCTTCCGAATCCGTATATTTCGTTGATACCCATAAAAACATTCGGATTATCTATGGCAAGTTCATAATCTCCAAAACTCCCCACAGCAAGATATTGCATTACGGTTCCGGGGGGCATACAGACTGTTGCATTGATAACCAGATGGCCATTTTTATCATACCAGTCCCTTCCCCGCTGAAGATAAATCAGATTGAAAAATCCGCCTTCATAAATTATCTCGGCATAGATTTCTTGGATCTGGTTGATCTGAATCAACCAAGGGTTGTCGCCGGAAAACTCGCCTGTTCTCTCATTTTTCCAGGTCGGGAAACCGCCCGGCATACTTACCTTGTCTTTCAGCTTGATATCGTGAGAGCCTTGGCATTTCCCGCCATCCTTGAGAAAAACCTCATTGTTAGCAAATGCTACCGGTACTGCCAACGAGAATACGATAAGCAGTACTAATGTTATCATGATATATTTTTTCATGATTACCTCCCTTTTCTTTTTTGATTGTTTTTACAAAAAACTGCCAACTGTCTAAGCCAATCACCTCCCTCTATATTTTTGAGTATTTAATTGTCTAGGAACTAATCCTCTATAATAAAACTTTCTTATTTTTCCAAATATTTCAAACTCTCCTCATATTCATCAATAGCGCCTTCCAGCGTGCGGTATTTTTTAAGCGTTTTTTCAGAGCTGATTTCCGCGTTGAAATAAATCCACACCAGGCTCAAAACAATCCCCACCAGGAATCCGCTGATCATTGTAACCGCGATATTCGCCACAGTCGGATTCTTTTCCCAAATCGGTCCGCTCAAAACTCGCACATCAAGATTTTGTCCGCTGCCAAGAAACAGGAAATTTTTAGTAGTCATCACCTGGATTATCGCGTTGGAAATATCTGTAACCTGCTTTTGGTCCGCGCCGAAAACTTCCACATGCACAATTCCCAAACTCGGATTGCGGCTTATTTTTACCATACTTTCCCACTTTTTCAAAGCATCCAGTTTGTTGGCCGGTAAAAACGCGGCTGAAACCAAATTGGTGTTTTTTACCTCGCTAATAAATTTTTCGCTGTAAGCTGATTCAACCAAAACGCTGGTTAAAAAGTCGGCTGATTTGGAAAGCGCGTAATAGTCCGTGAAGCCGTTCTGATTCTGGACAACTAAAACATCTGAACTGGCCCGGAAATTATATTGGGTCGTAACCAGAAATAAAAAGGACAAAGCCGCTACCAAAAGACCCGAAAGAATCATTGATTTTACCCTTGTTTTGGCCAATTTTAGAAAATTCTGTGAATTCATAAATCTCGAATTAATTACTTAACAGGCAATCATAGCAGAAAATTAGAAACTTGTCAAGTATATGATCTACGCCTTAATTTCTGACAATAACCACTGAAATATTTCCGCCATCATTTTTATAGAATTCATTGGCGTTGTCAAATGTCAGGTATCTTTTCCACAGATTTTCACTATTAGCGTTAATCGGGAAGTCCTGAACTCTGGCAATGCCATATCGGCCGTTACTGCGAATTTTGGATTTGGCAATATTCACTTTTCCCGCCGCTCCGCTGAAGCTTACTTCCAGGCCTTCGCGCTTGTTGTTGCGCAAATCATTGCTTTTTGTCCAAATGTCAGAACCATCAATAGCCAGCTTCATTCCACTGCCGCGATTATCCTTAATGGTGTTTCCGGAAATCCAAGCCTTGGAACCCTTGGCGATATCAATTCCGTCTTTATTGTTTGCGTATATGTCATTGTCCATAATTGACAAATTCCGGCGGCCGGCATAAATTCCCGCCCAGCCATTGTCCTTGATGGTATTTTCAGAAATGGAAACTTTTCTAGAATCGCCGGTGCCGTCGCTTTCAACTCTAATGCCGTCGCGATCATTGTCCATAATGACGCATTTGATAATTTCCGCGCTGGCTTTTTCCCGGATCTTGATTCCATTGGTTCCGCCCTTTATGGTAACCTTATTAATCACGGTATCATCTTTCATAGTCACAACTGAATCTCCATCTTCATTCGCTTCTATAATAGTGTTATTTTTATTCTCACCATACAGCTCCATATTTGATTTAAGCGTGATGTTTTCTTTATAGATTCCATTATCCACATGAATTTCTGTTTTTCCATTAGCTTCCGATATAGCCTTGGAAATTGTTTTGTAGGGATGGCTCTTGGAGCCATCTTGGGTGCCGCTTGCATCATTGTCCACATAGATTTTATGGGTCCGGCTGGAAAAAGCAAACATTGGCAAGGCAATCAGAAAAACCGCAACCAAGGCGATTAATCCCGCTTTTCGCTTGTTTACTCCCTCCCATTTTTGGCTTAACTTAGACATATTTTTTTGTCCCGTTAAATTTTCGCGAAGCGAAACTATTTAACCGGGATGATATTTATTACTTAATAGAATACTCTAGCGTAATAGTTAAAACTTGTCAAGTGCCTGTCAAGTCAATACTTATTACAATTGGGAAATAAAAAAAGGCCTCACGTAGTGTTTCCGTGAAGCCTTTAGAAAATTCCTATACCACGACTTTATCGTGGATATCTTTTACCTGTTCTGCTATTTCTTCCAAATCTCTTTGGGTTTTGAGTTGGTTCACTTTCTGCTTTCCCCGTATTCGAAAAATCCATATGGCCGAAAAAAGAGTCAGAATCAGAATAACCCAGATGACCCAAAAAGTACTTGCCATATAACCGATATCGCTACTAACGGATGACAGGGATTTATTCATCTTGTCTAAAATCCCGTCTTTTGCGATGAAGGCGCTAAGCGTGTTATTTTGCCCATCGATCGCCTTGGCAGTCATGGTATCTTTTGTTTCAAGAAGCTCTTTGTTTTGCTTCTTGATTTTTTCTGCAAGAATTTTCCGCTCGCGCTGAATGATTTTTTCGATCTCCTCCGGAGTTGCCCCTGGAGAAGGAATAAGCAAGCTTGCCTTATATTCCCTGTCTTCGATAACAGTTCCCGCCTGCTTAACCGTAGAGTGTTCATAAAAGTTTGAAACTTTTTCCGCGGCAAAAGCGCTAAGAGGCAATAAAAGCAATATTACCACGAAAACCAGCTTTCTTATGCTTTTTTTCATTGCATCCCCCTTTTTAGTAGCAGCCATTTTGGTCGCAGCCGCCGGAACCTTTTCCCGTGCCCATTATCCTGTCAGGACGCAAAAGTGCCGCCCCTCCCATCATTCCGCCAGCTATAGCAGCCGCCGGGATGACATTATTTCCGGTGCTTGAATTGCCGACTCCAAAAGCAAATGGGGTTGAGGAAGCTGCTAAATTCGTATTTAAAATTTCTTCAGTCCAGGTCTCATCCAAATTTTCGTGCTTGAAATTCTTCCGCTGTTTTGGATCCGGGCATTTCTGCTCCCAGCTGTCAAAAGTTTTTTTATAACTTCTTTCCAGCTTTATTTTGGCAGGCGCCACTTGTTGCGTGTCAACTTTTTTGGGAATCACATATGCCCACGAGTTGTCTGTTCCAAAAACTCCGGTTCGGCCGCCTTGATAGACATCCAGGCCATCCTTTTCCTGATGAACAACATAGTTCTTGCCCACGCATCCACTGAAACTGAAACAAAATACCAGCACCGCAAAAACTACCGTTAAAACTGATCCTACTGACTTTTTCATTGCTACCTCCTCTTTTTGATTGTTATTTTCAGCTTTTCTATATCCCGAACTGTTTCCAGCTACCATAAAATTGTTAAAAAACTCGCCTTTAAAAGGGCTTCGTTGGCTTTTTTTGTTTTCAGATTAGTCTATAATACTTCCCTGGAAAAGTCAAGTATTTGCGCAAACGAAAAACGAGAACTGAACATCCTCGTAAATATTATTTTGGATTATTCTTATAATTGAACCGGAATTTTCAGCTCCTGTCCGGCGCGCAAAACTTTGAGCTCAATTTGATCCCCTTTTTTGTATTTATAGAGAATGTCCGCCAGACTGTTTTGCAAATTTATTTCCTGATCATTAATTGAAATGATAATATCATTGATTGTGAGTCCCGCTTTTTGCGCGGGAGAACCCGCAATAATCGCTAAGCCTTGCTGCCCGGACGGCGAATAAACAAGCGCGCCCTTGCCGCGCGCCAAATTATTGGCGAGTGTTAGCGTTTTATTTATTGGTAGATAGTATATTCCCAGACTCGGATCATCGCCAAGCTCTTTTTTAATGGCGCGGTCAATCACATTTTTTATTTTGTTTGAAGGTATCTGGAAATATTCGGTGCCGTTATTTTTGTTTAAAAATCCGACTATGCCGATCACTTTTCCGGAATAATCAACAATCGGACCGCCGACCAGAGCAACTTGTAAATTAAAATCAGTATCAAATACCCCTTCCAGTTTTTCTGAAGAAGAAACTGTTTTTCCGGCTAAATTATACGTCGAATTAAAACTGCGCAGGAGCCCTGCCTGATAGAGATAGCCGAAAGAGCCTAAGCTGTTTCCGATTGCCAGCACTTTCTCTCCTGCCACTGCGTCGTCGGAATTTCCAAAAGAAACAGTCGGCAGGTTGGCAGCGCTGATTTTGAGAAACGCCAGGTTACTGTAAGCGTCCAGCCCGAAAAATTCGCCGTCATAGCTGTTGCCGTCAAAGGTCAAGACTTTAAATTTCGTTTTGCCAGAATCGATATCGGGAGCATAAGTCGCAATTAAGCCATCGCTGGTAACAATCAAGCCGGTAGTGTTTTTTGTTGCAATCGCAGTTGTGCCGGCTGGCATGTTTTTTCCTTCCGGTTCGGAAATAGAAATAATATTAACCACCGAAGAGGAGGCCAGGCTGGCGATCTTTTCAATCGATGAATCTTCTTTGACAAAAACTTGTTCCGTCTTGTTGATCACGGTAACATTTTCCGCCGACTTTTTTAAGAATTCATATTTGGAAAAAAGCTTAGTCGCGCTAAGATATGGAAAAAAATAACGGTTGGCTATAATGCCGCCTAAGCCGCCGATTGCCATAATCAGCAAAATAAAAATTATTTTTTTAGATATATTTTTTAACATTTGAAAATTTAAAATTTTATATTACCGGTATCCATTTGGCCGTCATCAGAACTAAAACAATCATGGCGGAAAAAAATATCATATTCGCGATTACCCGCCTTTTGCTCAAGAGATTGAGAAAATGGCTCTGAATAAGGTCCCAAAGAACATAGTAGAGTATAAGCGCAATCACGCCGGTCGTCAAGTATCCGAATGGCCAAAAATTCATAGCCCAGATAATTTCCGCCATTATGAGCGCCAGCACAAAACAATACAGCCAGACACTTCGCTTATCATCAGGCCTGATAATCGCGAAATATTGATAGCTCACAAAAAGAGTTACAGCAAGATATGTAAGCATCAGCCAATAAAGCGGAACCAGAAAGTTGAGATACCAGCCGTAGCTACTGGCATAAGCGAAAAAAATTGCCGCAGTCGCGGCTGCCATATTCATTCCCCGCGCGGTTTGGTCCCGGCCATATTCTCCCAGCCGATAGGCGCTTAAAAGAGACAGATAATACATGCTGGCCGCCAGCAATATAAAAACTTGCTGTTCATAAACAAGCGCGATCAGATAAAGCTGAAGGACTGTAAAAACTGCAAGAGTTGCCGGCAAAATAGAAAACAGCCATTGGCCTCCGCTTTTTTTGCCTTCAAAAAGGGCAGCCAGCGCTAAAAAAACCGCCATCAAAAAAAAGTATCGCGGCTGGAATACGGCGAACTCAAGTCCCCCAAAAAACAGCAGCCCGAATATTAACAATCGAAGCTTTAAAAACATTTAAAAATCAGAGTCTAAATAAATTATCTGATCTTAGTGTAGCATTTTTGTTTTAGCGTGACAATTTCGCGGAACTATTTATTCGATAGAAATCGCGCCCACTGGGCAGCTATCCACTGTTTCCTGGCAGTTGCAGTCGCCGCATTCTTCGGCAATTACATGGGATTTTCCATTTTCCAGCTTGAAAACGGCTGGACAAAGAGACTCGCAGGTTCCGCAACCGATGCAGAGCTCTTCATTGACTTTTGGTTTTGGCATATTTTTTTTATTAATAATTAATTTTGCTAATTAAAACATAACCGACGCGTCACCGACAGAATTTTTATCCAGATTTTGCTCAAAATTTTTCATATCTTCACTTTTAAATTCAACTTCTCCGGCCTCCCGGTTCCAAAGAAAATTTTTAAGGGGAATAAAAATTTTGATGTTTTTTTCCTGCTCCGCCAGCCAGTCAGCGAAATTTTTTGTCCTTACAAAAATTTGTCGGATTTTAACTTTGTCAGTCCCATTTTCGGTTTTCTGGTCATCCAAAATTACAATGTGATATCCCAGCGCGCTTTCAATTATATCGCTCGTTTCGCCTTTTTTCAAAGCGAAAGTAACAACCGACAATTGAGGCAGGATCTGGTCAGCGCTAAACCAGCCCAAATCCCCGCCATTTTTGGCGCTTTCGCCCTCCGAATATTGCTTAGCAACTTCAGAAAAATCCCGTCGATTGTTCTTGATTTCGCCGAAAGCCAGTTTAATTCTTTCCTTGGCTTTTTTTGTATCCGCGTTGTTTTCCCGGGCATATTTTTCCAAGGCCGCCTGATATAAATCGGGCTTGACCAGATTTTTTTCAAAATCACTTTGGCTCCATCCGTAGAGTCTTTGCAAATTATTTAAAGCGTCATCCTTGCTGCCATATTTTTCAATTTCTCCATTTACCGCTTGCGCCGTCATTTCCGCTGTGATATTTATGCCGCGCTCCTGCGCCAGCATCTCCACAATCTTATTTTCAATCAGCTTATTGAGAATCTCTCTTTTTTTCACCAACAGGCGCTTCTGGCCGTTTTCCGTGGAAAAATCCACCCGCAGCCCGGCTTCGGAAAAGTTTTGATTTTCATAAAAATTTTTGACGGACTGCAAATTTTTTTGCAGATCGCTGGCCAAAACCAAATGCGTGGAATCAATCATCGCCGCCGGATAGGGAATAATTTTGGCAGAAGCCCGGGTAACTGCGTTATCCAAATCAAAAACATAGATCAAAACTCCGATTAAAATAATATACGCGACCACCAGTAAAACCACCGTCTGGATAATAGTTGTTGGTTTTATTTTTTTGCCTGATTTATTTTCCATTTCAATATTTGAAAAAATATTTCCACCACTTTTGCGGGTTTGGAACGCTATTTGGCAATGGCTGCGGAATATTTTCGCTTTCCGTTTCCAATTTTTGTTCTTTGGCCACGCCTGGCTTAATGACCACTACATTTTCGTCCGGGCTTTGCAAATTCAACTTATCTTTGGCTTCCCGCTCCTGAAAATCACGGCTTTGCAAATAGGCAATTTTTTCCTGAATCGCCAGGTTGTCGCGATTAATTTTCGCGGCTTCCTGCTCGAGTCCGGTAATTTCCTTCTGAATTTGCCGTTTTTTATAATACTCTTTGACTAAAAAAAATGATACCGCGGCCAAAATAAAAAAACCGCAAATCAAAACGAGCTTGGGCAAGAATGATTTTTTGTTTTTTTCCGGATCTCGAGCCATTGTATTAAAGATTAACGGTTAGCGCATAGTCATCAGTGGAGCAATTGTAAACGCGATCATGGATAAAACCGCCAAGATGGAAATTACCACCCAGATCCGATACATTTTTTTATTGCGCTGTTTAAAACTCATAAGGGTATCTTAGCAAAAAACGCCGAAAACCACAATGTTTAAATTTAACAAATGGCATATGCTTTTTATTTTTAAACCCAGGTCAAGACATAATCAGATATATTTTGATACCAATCTTTTTCATTGTGCGTTTTTAGTGCGAGTTCTGAAATATAATCTAAAAACTTTTTAATTGAATCGGCAGAAGGTTTTTTCTCAGAATTATTCGCAACCTCAATCATTTTTTTAAAATCAGACAGTTGCATAGGAATTATTTTTGACATACCTCCATAATAAGAAACATTAATTTTATGCAAAGAAAAGAAGTGAGCCAGTGTTGCCTCATTTAACACGGGTGCGATAAAAATACAATAAACATCCTTTTTACTCGTTGCTTTATATTTACCCAAATGCCTTGAAACCGGCTCTCCTTCCATTTCATACTGCTTTTGTCCCGTAGAAATAGTAACTTCAACTATGATATCAAAACTTTTATATTTGCATGTTATGTCTGGCGAATTTCCTGGCGCTGCATAAAGAGGCATACCATTTTCATCAAACCTAAAATTCCCAATAATATTACCGTCATCAAGCATTGTAAGAGCTCTCCAAGTGTTCCACTCCATTATTAAGGAGGGATCTACGGCAACTCTTTTTTCAATATCATCAAAAGTTTGGATAATATCTCCATATGCATCATATGCCTGTAATTTATTTACTTGATTTTCAATGTTCTTATCTCTTTTTTTTGCAATAAAATTGTCTTTTATATCCTTGAGTTTTTCCGTGTCTTTTTTTAAAAGAGATTCTTTGGATAACTTTTTGTTATAACCCAAGATAGAATTTATTATCTCATCCTTATTATCATTTAATAAAACTGGATATTCATCCGCAAAGAGATACTTTTTGAATTCTTTGATATTTCTAAAATGTTTTGGCCATTGTGGAACATTTGATAATATAAATTTTACTTCAGATATTTTTTCTTCCGGCACATAAACCTTATATGTTTTAGGATGAAAAGTTATCAAAGTGGTAGCTCGAAGATATCTGATTGCGGCATCGGCATAATCCCTATGATTACCTTTTTTGGTCAAAATAAATTTGGCTATTGAGCCATCTTTTGATTCTCTTGTTGCTATATTTCCGGACGATATATCCTCTTTAAATAATTTTTTTAATTCATTTTCAAAAACTTGGCTAATAATTCTCTTATAGCTTGTTACAGAACGGTCGATAGTTTTAACTTTTTTTCTGAAAGCGACAATTTTATTTTTAATTTTTTCATACTTAGCAATACTCGTTAGTTGCATAACAAATATTGAAATTTCATCTTTTGATAATCCATCCAGCTCAAATATCAATTTTAAAAGCTCGCGATACGGCTTTACTTTAAACTTATCACTTTTGTCCAAATGATATGGCGATGGCAACTGAAATTTTAATAATTGCCGCGTAAATATTTCGTGGGGTCTTTTACTTTCAATAAACAATTTTCCGGCATCAGTTAGTTTAATTACTGGATCCAAATTAACGAATCCCAATGCCTTCGGCGCCCTGTTTATTCTGTCGCGTGCGGCAAAATCAAGATTAGACACAATTTTACCCTCAAAAAAATCAGCCTTTGATAAATCTTTTGCAAAAGCAGTTTGTGTTTCCTTGTTCCACTTCTTACCCTCATAATTTTTTATCAGTAGCTTTATTTCATCGATCATCTTAAAAGGCGTTCGAGGAGAAGTCACAAAGAATATTGCATTTTTTCCCGTTATTTTTGCCATAAGTTATGTTTTTATTCCCAAAATATTTTTTCTCCCTCAACTCCGGATGATTCTTTCTGCAAATTATCCTTTTTATACTGAAAATAATGACTTATTCTTTCCCTGCTTATTGAAAAAGATTTTTTTGAAATATCACAACCGATAAAATTACAATTGCTTTTGATTGCCGCAATCGCCGAAGACCCGCTTCCCATAAATGGATCGCAAACTGTAAATCCATCTTGGGCGCTCGCATAAATCATAGCCTGAAAAACTTCGACCGGTTTCTGCGTTGGATATTGCGCATTATGTATTCTTTTTATTCTCCACACATCCGGAAAGGATCTATTCCTAATTTTTCTATTATTTTGATGCGTTGCAAATAAAATAAACTCATGGCGTCTTCTAAAATAATGACCCATTCCCAAATTAACTTTATCCCAAGTAATAATATTTTTTACATCAAAATAGTTTCTGATTATACTCCCCAAACTTAATAAGGAGAAAGAATCAAACATGATATAAATGTGACCAGTTTCCTTTTTTAAGACCCGCTTACATGCCAAAAGAAATTCCTTATAGTTTTCTTCCGTGTCTTCAAATTCACCAAACCATCTGCCATTCTCGCTCCCCTTTTCATTGTATTTTCCAACTATACGCCCCCTCCCAAGTTTAAGCTTATTATTCATGCCCGAATAAGCAGGATCGGTTACAATTAAATCCACACTTCCTGAAGGAAGACTGTTTAAAAAAGAAATGCAGTCATCTTGCTTTATAACAACTTCATTTCTCCCATGTTTAAAAGTGGCTGTCTTAGCAAATATCTCCTTTTTTACAGTTTCCAACTCTAGTCTTGGGTAATTTACTACTTTTGTTGCAAATAAAGTTTTTTGCATATAAATAATTTTAATTTTATTTTACCAAAGAAACTTTTCTTTTTGTAATTTTTCTAAATATCTCACTATCTAAAAGATCAAAACCACATTTTTTAACCAACTTAAAAGCTTTCTTTTTGGCTTCCTTTTTATTTTCCGCTTCAATATTTATACAGCCTATTTGCAACTCTGAAAGTTCAATTTGAAACTCTGGCATAGAAATATTTTATTTGATTGCTTATAGTGATATTGTATCACTATCCAAAACCCTGTCAATACCCGCCCTGTGGATAACTTAATCTGCCTTTATTTTACCGCCAATCGGCCTAAAAGTAAAACGGCTATTTTTTCAGAACCGAAAGAAAGGCTTCCGACGGGATAGAAACCCGGCCGATGTTTTTCATCTTTTTCTTGCCTTTTTTCTGCTTTTCCAGCAATTTTCGCTTGCGCGTAACATCCCCGCCATAAAGCCCGCTGGTAACATCCTTGCGGAAAGCCTTAATGGTTTCCCGGGCGATTATTTTGCCTCCAATAGCCGCCTGGAGCGCAATTTGAAAATTCTGCTTAGGAATAGATTCCTTAAGCTTTTCTACGGTCTTTTTGCCCTCGCTAAAAGCCCTTTCGCGGGGCACAATCCGTGAAAAGGCCTCGACTTTCTCCTCGGCCACCAAAATATCCAGTTTTACCAGATCATATGGCTTGTATTCGGTCACCACATAATTCATCGAGGCATAGCCGGATGAAGCGCTTTTGAGGTCGTCGTGAAGATTAATGATTACATCCGTAAGCGGGCAGTCGAACGACAAGATCAGCCTTTCCGCATCTATATATTCCGTGTTCAGATACTCAGCACGGGTATTTTTCATCACATCCATAATGTTGCCCAAATAAGAACTGGGTGAAATAATGTCCAATTTTACATACGGCTCGTAAATTTTTTCAATAGCCGACGGATCGGGAAATTCGGTCGGAGAATAAATTTTTACCCTTTTCGCTTCACCTTTTTTTCCGATTAATTCAACTTCATAAACCACGCTGGGCGTGGTGATGGTCGGGCTGATTTCAAATTCCCGCTCCAAACGCGACTGGATTATTTCCAAATGCAGCATACCCAGAAAACCACAGCGGAATCCGCGGCCCAGCGCCAGATTGCTTTCCAGTTCAAAAGTAAAAGCCGCGTCATTAAGTTTCAGCTTTTCCAAAGCGTCGCGCATAAAATTATAATCATCGCCTTCAACCGGATAAAAAGAAGCATAGACCATCGGCGTCACTTTTTTGTAGCCTGGAAGGCTTGCGACTTTTGACTTTTGGCTTTCGACTGTTATTGTATCGCCCACCTGGCAACTCTCAACACTTTTAAATCCAGTGGCAATATAACCAATGTCGCCCGCCACCAATTCTTCCGTCGGTTCCAGGTTAGGCTTGAAAAAACCTACTTCCACCACATCGCTTTCGGCTCGGGCAGCCATCATAAAAATTTTGTCTCCCCGCTTAACCTTGCCGTCCACGATACGCACATAAGCCACCACGCCTTTATAGGTGTCGTATTTTGAATCAAAAATCAGCGCGCGCAAAGGTTTATCTTTTTCACCCCTTGGCGATGGTAATATTTGCGCAATTTTTTCCAGCAATTTTTCGGCGCCCTCTCCGGTTTTTCCTGAGACTTCCAGAATTTCTTCTTCCCGGCAGCCCAAAATATGAATAATTTCTTTTTTAGTTTTGGCGACATTGGCGTTGGGCAAATCAATTTTATTCACCGCCGGAATTATTTCCAATCCTTGTTCAACAGCTAAATATAAATTGGAAAGCGTCTGCGCCTGCACGCCCTTAGTCGCGTCCACTAGAAGCACCGCGCCCTCCACGGCCGCCAGCGACCGCGAAACTTCATAATTGAAATCGACATGGCCGGGCGTATCAATCAGATTCAAGATATAATCTTCGCCGTTTAAACTATATTTCATTCTCACCGGCTGCAATTTTATGGTAATGCCCCGCTCGCGCTCCAAGTCCATCTGATCCAGCATCTGGTCCATCATTTTCCGGCTTTCCACAGTTTTAGTTAACTCCAAAAGCCGATCGGCTAAAGTCGATTTCCCATGATCAATGTGGGCGATTATGCAAAAATTGCGGACATTTTTTTGATCCATACAAACCCTATTCTACTTTAAAACTGGACAAAAATCAACACTTCCATATATAGTCGAATGGAAGAATTATATCTATGTATATATCTCAGTAGGTACTTAGCAAATTTATTCAAAAATGAAGCTGCTTATAAAAACAACATTCTGGCTTTCTGCAGAATGTCAGAATATTAATAGTTGATCATCAATAACCAGTTGCCAGTTACCAAGCTAGATCCCGCTCACCTGATCTGTGCTTTCGGTAATCACCTGCTTGCTTTTGAATAGTTTGCTGGTCAGGGAGTTTTTAAAAACAAAGAATTCTTCCAGCTTTAGGAAATAGCACGCCAAAAGAAAAATCAAAATTCCAACAAGAGCGGAAATCGAAAGCTGGGCAAAAACTCCAAAAAAATAATCCAGATTTACAAAAAGAGCTGTAAGATATTTTACTAGCTGGATGCCAACGCCGGCCGCAAACGACGCCAGCGCAATTTTTCCCACGGAACTGATAATATTTTTATCATCCAGCGTATCAAAACGGGTGCGCAAAACGAAGAGCAAAAAAACCATTTGCACCACACTTGCCAAAGAAAATGCAATCGCTAGGCCCAAGATGTGAAATTTGTTAATCAGCAAAAGAACGCCTATGATACTCACCGCTTCCGAAAAAAGCGCGATATAAAAAGGAGTTTTGGTGTCATGCAGCGCGTAAAAAGCCCGCGCCAAAAGCGGGATCGTGCTTTGCGCGAACAAGCTCAAAGAAAATATTCCCAGGCATTGGAAAGTCAGGATAGTATCTTCCCAGTCGAATTTTCCGGCGCCGAGAATTACCCGCACTAATTGCGCCCGCAAAACTAAAATAATAACGGAAAGCGGAATGACAAAAAATAAAATCTGGCGGAAAGTCCGGGAAAATGATTTCACAAATTCTTCTTTTTCATTTTTAGCAGCGAGAGCCGAGAGAACCGGGAAAACCGCGATAGCAAAAGAAACGCCGAAAAGCCCCAGCGGTACGCTTTGCATATTTTGCGCGAAGCTTAGAATAGAAAGACTGCCAGCGGACAAAAAGGAAGCAAAAATAGTAATAATAAAAAGATTCATTTGATTGACCGCGATGCCCATAACGCGCGGAATCATCAATAGAGAAACTTTTCGCAAATGATTGTTTTTAAGGATTCGCTTGAAAACTAATTTATAGTTAAAGCCAAGGTGCTTGGCTGCCGGATATTGCACCAGCATATGCAAAAACGCTCCCAGAACCACGCCCCAAGCCAGGCCAGCAGGCCCCATAAATTTCACAAAAACAAGCACGCCAATAATAATTCCCAGGTTATAAAAAATAGGGGCAACGGAATAAATTAAAAATCTTTTAAAGGAAGTAAGGATGCCGCCAAAAATTCCGCTAATACCTAGAAAGAGCGGGCTTAAAAACATAATGCGCGTGAAAAAAACCGCCATATCTATTTTTTCCGGCGGAAAACCAGGGGTAATAAGCTTCATGAGAATGGGGGCAAAAATAGCAAAAATAAGGGAAAAAGACACGATCAAAATGATCGCAATATTCATCAAATCATTGGCCAGCTCCCAGGCTTCATGTTCTTTTTCCCGGCTAACAAGGCTGGTAAAAACCGGAATGAACGCCGCGCTCAACGCCCCCAAAATAAGCAAATTATAAATCAGATCCGGAACGCGGAAGGCGGCATAATAAACATCCAGCGTATCCCCCGCCCCGAAAGTGGAAGCCAAAAACCGGTCGCGAATCAAGCCTAAAACCCGGCTCGCGATGCCGGCCAAAGTTATCACAAAAGCCGCCGAAATAACCGATTTGGACGGCTCCGAATTCAAAAGTATTCCATTGTTAAAAAATCTTTTTATCATTAAGCCTTATTTTAAAATAAATGCCGCTCCGATAAACTTGTCTGTTTTGAGATCGGTTTCTAATTTTAAATTATTTCCATCTGTCGCCAGCTCATCCGGATATTTCCAGCGAACGGTATATTCCTGCGGATAATTAATATTAAAAATAAACTCGCTGCCAATGCTCCCGGATTGTTTTTGCGCTAAAAGCGAATAGGTGTCGGCCGGCTTGTTTTTGTTATTGATTTCAATTTTAAATGGCAGGAGATATTTATATTTCACCGCCACTGTTTCCTGCGGGCTGACATAAACCCAATTGGCAAAAACAGTCTTGTCCGCGTCTTCATAAATTCGCGTTCCGCTTTCCTCGTCAACTTTCATTGAATCTTCCTCCATCTGCACCTGCGGATCGCGCTTGAAGCCGAGAGCGTTGTAGTCAAGCGGCGGCGAATTGAACTCGCGCGTCTGGCCTTCGGCAGAAATTAACTGCGAACCCTTCGGCACATACACGCGCATATAATCAGCGTTGACCTTATTCCACCATTCATAATCGCTCTGGCCTCCGTTATGATGCCGGGTAATTATTAGCGTGTCAACTATTGTTCCGTCCAGCTGAATTTCAGCCTGATGTTCGATTTTTTCCTGAATTACACCATCAGTTTTAAACCCGTTGATATTGGTGTTAACGACACTCAGATAATCTTTTTGGGTTTTCAAAATTTCCCCGGACCAGCCAAGGCCGGAAAGCATTTTTTCAATTTCATAATTTTTGGAATAAATCAAAATTTGTTTTTCATTCAGGCTTTCAGAGAAAATTTTAGCCATTTTGGCAATATCGGAAAAATTTCCGGCGTTAAAAATTTTATCCAGCATCATCGGCGCCAAATCCGCCAATATTTTTTTCGGCCGATTGAGTTCTTTATCGTATTCCACTTCGACTTCCTGCTGGACTTTTTCAACAAAATTATCTTTGTCGATCGTAACGGCATATTCCGGCATTTCGATCGGGCCGGTAATTTCCAAAAGTTTTTGCATAACGGCCGGAGTCATCGCGATTACGCCATCAACTGTCGGCCCGCCGGTTTTTTCATAAAAAAGCATCGCCTCTTCCGCTGAAGTCGGAAAATTGGGAAACCAATTGCTGTCATGCAGACTCCAAGCCGCGCTGATTTTTTGGATCGGAGAGGGCGGAACAATTTTTTCAATAAGTTGGCCATCCGGATTGAAAATTCCATCCACAAAAAACTTTTTGATGCGCCCGTTGGAAATATCCATTACGCCATAGGTTCCGATAAATCCGCCGGTAGCCCGCATTTCCTGGTTATTCTGAAAAAGGAAGAGATATTTACGCTGTCCATTGCCACCCAAAACATCGGCAAAAATCTGCCCATTATCAGCAAACCCCTTAGCAAAGGCAGTTATTTCCGGAAGCCGGCTTTTTATCATGGAAAATTTGGCGCGTTGCTCCTCTGGAACATCTTCCACATTGACATAGGCCAGATGCTGATCGGCATCAGCTAAAAGAGCCGCGATTTCTTTGCTACTGGCGCTGGTGTCTTGTAAAATTTTTAAGTATGATACGCTTTCCGATCCAGAATCCAACGGATTTTTCACTTGGCCAAAAGTTTCGACTATTTCAGCGCTTAAAACACCGATGCGCGAAATATCTTTCCCGACTTCGGCCAAATGGCTGCCAGAAGAAAGCTTAGACAAAAACGGAACATATTTGGAAGCATTCATTAAAATGCTCCCTAAACCGTCCAGTTGCGAAGAAATTTCACTGAAATTTTTATAAGCCTCATCAAATTCAATCGCGGACGCCTGGAAATTTTTGTTCATAATCTCGCTTTGAGCGCGAGCTAGGTTGGCATAGGCGCTGCCGCCAGTGGAAAGAACGGAATTTTTAACGCTTAGGCTCCGATAAAAAAATCCGGCGCCAAAAATTAAAATAAAAATAAAACACGCCGCTCCTGCAAAAGACAGTACAAATTTTTTCGGTCTTGGCGCGTAAGTGTTTTCGTTCTTGAAAAAGTTTTTTATTTCGGCAATTTTTTCCCGCACTTTTACTTGCGGTTTTTCCTCCGCCGCAGCAGATTCAGAAAATTCTTCCGGAGCAAGCTCGCTGAAATAATCAATTTTGGCTTCTTCTGCCATAAGCTCGCGGCTTTTTTGCTTTAAAAATTCAAGATCTTCATCAGTAACAAATACAGTAGTTTTTTCAGTTTGAGCCGGCTGAATATCAGTGACGAATTTTTTCCGCTTGTTTTTTTGGACAACGATTGTGGCGATTGGAACATCCACTTCATTTTCGCCATAAACCGGAACCGTTGCGTTTGTAATTTTTCGCGACTCAGCCTCAACAACTTTTTGAAATCGCCTGATTTCGTCGGATATCGCATCCGGTTTTTTTATATCATAAAAAGTTTGCCCTAAAGCTGTGTGTGTGCTTGGAAACTTTTTTTCTTTTGGCTCAACAACTAGAGTTGCAACAATTTTTTTGATCTTTTCCCAATCCAAATCACCAGCCGAATTTACCGGCCGCACATCGAACATTTGCGAGATTATTTGATTTTTCATCCAAGTTTATTATAAATTGCTAATGTGTTTTGTGCCATTTTTTTCCAGCTGTATTTTTTAACTTGGGCGTAGCCTTTTTGGATCAACGCCTGGCGCAGGCTGTCATCGCTTAAAACTTTTTCAATCGCCTGGGCGATGCTTTGCGGATCATGCGGATCAAAATAGTAAACTGAGTCTTCCAAAATTTCCCGGGCGCATTCATGGTCAGAACATATTACCGGCACCCCGCAAGCCATAGCTTCCAGCGGCGGCAATTCAAATCCTTCATACAGCGATGGACGGCCATACAAAACCGCGGAGCGCAAAACCGTGCTTAACTCCAGGTCATCAATCTTGCCGGTGAAAATAACATCTTTGATTCCATTTTTTTGGATAAAATTTTTGAGGCGTTGGTAAAAAAAATCTTCTCCTCCGACAAAAACCAAGTGCAAATCAGGAAAGCCGCCTTTTTTTGCCAGATCATAGCCCGCTGCCAACCCTTCCGGATTCTTATGTGGATAAACATTACCGACATAAACAATATACTGTCTTATTATACCACGAGAATCTGTCAAATTATATTTTTTTAGAGCCTCTGCCGGACTTTCCGGGCCCGCCAGGCAAAAATCATCACAGGCCTCAAAAATCATTTCAACTTTTTTCGGGTTTATGCCATAGTTTTTCAAAATATCCTTACGGGTAAACTCCGAAACCGCAATCACCTTATGCGCGCGCCGAATGGCTAAATTGATCACCAAGCGATAAGCTAAAAACTTTATTCGATATAAAAACGGATGCAAAGTCGTTCCCCGGATTGTCGGATAATGGATCAGAATTAAATCGTGGATGGTCACAATAAATTTTTTGGGGTAAAAAACCGGAACATTAAAATGCGGGAAATGCGCCAAGTCAAGCTTGTATTTCAAAAGCACGAACGGCATTAATAACTGCTCGGAAAACGAATACCAGCGATAGTCCGCCAGAACCTTGTGGAAGTTTTTATTTACCGGCACATAGTCGCCGAAATTTTCACGGCGCAGAAAGATAAAATATTCATTCTGGCCATCTTCTTTTTCCAGATTTTCAATCAATTTTTGAGTGTATCTTCCCAGCCCTTTGCCTAAAGACCCGTAGAAACGGGCATCGATCCCTATTTTCACCCCGCACTAACTTTCCGAATATTTTTCAAAAATCTTGAAAAATAACAGAAAATGTTAATAATTTCAATAATTCCCCGTAAACACAAAACCAGCAACTACACATCGGAAAGTTTAGTGCGGGGTTCATAAGGACATTATAGCACTATTTTATGCTGTGTAACAGGTAAGAAGTGAGATATGCTTCGATAATCGCGGCTAAAAACAAAAGGGGTAAAATGACTTTGAAATATTTCTTAAGCGCCCAAAAAAAGGCGGTTTTAAAGGGTTCGCCATATTTAAGGCTGCGATAAAAAACACTGCCCAGCCACATGCCATAGCCGGCTGCCAAAAGAATGGCGGGAAGTTCCAAAATGCCATGAGGCGCCAGTCCCAAAAAGACTTTTTCTGCTCCGATTTTTTGCAAAGCCACAAAAACAATCATTCCAATAGCAAAACCATTGATAAAAACAAAAAATAGCGGAACTAGGCCAAAAAGTATACCAAGAATCAAAATAATCAGCGCCTTAAGCGCGTTATTTAAAAATATAAAAAGGAATATGGAAAAAGAATTCCAATTTCTGGCAAAACTGAACACTTGGGAAATTTGATCGACAATCGCCCGCGCCCCGTCCTGGTTTTTAAACGCGACCAAATATCCCGCTGCTGCTGAAGCGAAAAACAGCGCGGTTATTATGGAAATATATATTCTTGCGTTAGTTTTCATTATATTTATTTTACGCCAAATTTTTTATTATGTCTAAAAATTTTCTCGCGGTATTTTTCCAGCTAAATTCACCGGCTTTTTTTAGTCCCGCTTCTTTCATTTTTTCATATAGCTGCGGATTTTCCAGAATTTGGCGCATAGCTTTTTCGATTTCGTCCGGTTTATCAAAATTTACCATAATTCCCCCGCTGCCAATCACTTCCGGAAGCGACGAATTATTGGAAGTTATTACCGGCACGCCGCACTTCATAGCTTCCAGTGGCGGAAAGCCAAAACCTTCAAAAATTGACGGGTAGACAAATAAGGTTGCCAAATTCATAACGAACGGCTTGTCCTCCTCGGGAATAAAATTAACAACTAAAATATCCTTTTTATGTTTTGCTTTTTCTATTTCACAATAAATTTTTTCTCCCAGCCACCCGCTTTGACCGGCGATTACCAATTTGAAGCGTATGAGATTTTCATTATTTTTTTCGGCGGCGTATTCCTTAAAACTGTCAAACGCGCGAATCAGCGCCGCGATATTTTTTCTCGGCTCAAGGGTTCCCAGAAACAAAATGAACTTATAAGGCAAGCCGTAGCGCTCTTTTACTTCAATTAATTTTTGATTGTTGCGGCTGATTGGCAAAAATTTTCCCGAAACGCCACTGGGAATGATCTCGATTTTTTCAGGCTTTATCCCATAAAGCGATTGCAAGTCATTTTTTGTGGAATCAGAAACCGCGATTATTTTTCGCGCCCGGCGGCAAATTTTTTTCGGATTAATAAACCCGTGCCACAGCCGGCGCTTCCGGGAAAATGTTTCCGGAAATCTTTCGAAGCTCAAATCATGGATTGTGGCTATCAGCTTCGTTTTCGCGCTTACGCTTGCAAAAATAATATTCGGCAAAAATACAATGTCCGCACCACCGATCATTTTGTCAATTTTAGGAAAATCAAAATACCAAAAACAAAAATTTAAAAGCTTGTTGGGAAAGCGGAATTTTTTAAGGCTGACATTCGGATATTTTTTTACCCATTTCAGTTCCGCTTTATCCGGACGGAATGAGTTTAAAAATAGGACATAATTATTCGCCTTGTCGATTTCAAACAAGTTTTTGAGCAAATTCAGCGTATACTCTTCAACACCAGTTCGCCGACCCTCAATCAAGCAACGGACATCAATCGCGATTTTCATAGCCTTTTATGTATTGATTAACGGATTGATTTTGTCTAACAGCATTTCCTTCAGGCCGCGCGCATAATTGCAGCCAATTATCCGGCAATATTTGCCACATTTTTTGATCTGTCGGCGTTCCACCTCGGCATTTTTTCCACTTAATATTTTTTTCAGACTCTCAATTCTTATATTGCCGATCGGTGCCCGCTTGAAACACAATCTGACTGTCCCATCTGGCTGGATAATCAGCCCTTTTTGTCCGGCGAAACAGCGATATTTCAGAACATGCCGGGGATCCGCGTAATATTCCCTCATCAGCCGGATATTTTCCAGGGAATTTTTTATTTTCGGAGTATGATTTTTCAGCAGCCAGACAAAAAAATTTTCTGCCTCTACCTTGTCTGGCCATAATTCCTGGGAAATATTATTTGCTTCCATTTTTTTTGACTCGGCTGATTCGATACTTTCGTCCAGTGGTTGCAGGATAATGGAAACATTGTCCAAGCTGGCCAAAAAATCAATCAATTCCGGCAGACCGGTCAAATTTTTAGCAGTGATAAGAATACCTGCTTCAACTTTTATTTTTTGCCGTCCGGATAAAATTTTTATGGCTGCAATGGCCAAATTATATGCCGGTGCTCCACGCAAAAAATCATGCGTATTTTTGTCTAAACTATAAAAGGATATCTTGAGGATATCCAGCTTTGCGTTTTCCAATTCCTGAACCGTCATCTCATTAATCAGCGATCCATTGGAATTGAGTGCGACTGTATTAAAATGTGTTTTTAATTTTTTTACCAGATCTAGCACTAGCCCTTTCCGCAACAGTGGTTCCCCGCCATTAATTTCACAGAATGAATTTTTTGGCACATAGCTCGTTAATTCTTCCGCGACTTCCAGCCATTTTTCCGCTTCCATTTCCAAGATAACATCCAGTTTCCAGATTGAGCAGGCTACACAGCGAAAATTACACTTATTTGTGACCACCAAACTGACAAATTCCGGCCGGACCAGATTTTTGCCGGTCGTATACGCCAGTTCGACCGCCACTTTCCTTCCAACTTTTTTAATCAGTTTTTTCATACTGGATTACTTTAAATAATGGATAACCAAAACCGCCCACAATCCCATAAAAATTCCGATGGCTAGCGCCGCCAAAATGACCACCCAAAAGTCTAATCTGCTTTGGGCGATAACCGGATCTTGCGCTACGACTTCAAACCAATTTTCTTCTTTTTGATTCACATTCAGACTGACAATATTTTTCGCAATAACCTTACTGATTGAATCAGAAATTTTTTTGGCCTTCTCCGGCGTGTCAGCTGAAAACTTAACTGAAACAATCTGCGAAGAAAGTTTTTCGGAGCGAAGGCTTTTTTCCATCTTTCCCAGACTGAACTGGCTGGCATTAATATCAGAGCTCGCATAAATATCGGAAACGGTGCGCGGACTCTTAAGCCATTCCACTACTGTTTCCGCGAATTTTTCATCAGCCTGCAGGCGATAAAAATCATCGTATTTGTAATCGGCCGTTGCCTGCGTGCCGCTGCGAGTAATATTCAAGGTGAGCGAAGTGTCAAAACTGACCGGCCGGAAAATCAGATACGCGATACCGGCAATCACAACCAAAACTACCGCCAAAATAAAGGCTTTGATATGCGTTTTCAGGATATTCAGGTATTCTTTTAGTTCCATCAATTTTTGAGTCGCTCCTTATGGAGAGCTATTTCCTTATCAATATATTCCTTTATCTTAGCCTTAAAAATTTCTTTGTCAAATACCAGCGCTTTGGAACGGATATACCCCGGATCAAAATCTTCATCTCTAAATTTTTTTATCGCTGAAATAATGTCTTCCGCAGTCTGCTTATTGAAAAATATTCCAGTTTTGCCTTCTTCCATGTGCTCCGGTATGTCTCCGCCCCGATAAGCAATCACCGGCCTGCCGGCCGCCATCGCCTCGATCGCCACTATCCCAAAGTCTTCCTCCTGAGGAAAAATAAAGGCGCGGCATTTCGAATAATATTCAGTCAATTCGCTGTCCGGAATACGGCCCAAAAATTCGATGTTTGGTCCGGCAATTTTTTTCAATTTTTTCAGCTCCGGACCCCTGCCGATTATTTTTAATTTTATTCCCAATTCATTGAAAGCTTTTATGGCAATATCGTTTTTTTTGTATGCCAGCATTCTGCCAACAATGAGAAAATAGCCGCCCCTGTCCTGGCTGATATAAAAATCACCGGTATTAACGGGCGGATGTATGACTACGCTTTCTTTTTTGTAATATTTCTTTATCCGCTTGGCTACGAAATTGGAATTAGCAATGAAACGATCCACTCTTTCCGCGCTGACTCTGTCCCAAATTCGGATATAGTTCATCGCGAATGGAACAAATTTTTTAACAATGTCCGGAAAACTGAAATCACTCGTGTATTTTTGGCAGTCATCCCAGGCGTATCTCATCGGCGTGTGCATATAGCAAATATGCAATGTTTCGGGATCGGTAATAATTCCTTTTGCAAAACTGGATGAATCGGAAAGAACAACATCATAATTTGAAAAATTAAACTGTTCAATGGCCATTGGCATAAATTGAGGAAATAGGCGGTGCTGTCTTTTGGCAAAAGGCAGTTTCTGAATAAAAGAAGTTTTAATATTTTTGTCCTCAAAAACGCCATGCATAGACTTCTTGTCATACACCAGGGTATAAATAGGCGCACGCGGAAAAAGCTCCGTAAAACATTTTAGGACCCTTTCCGCGCCCCCATATTGGACCAAGTAATCATGAACTAACGCGATTTTCATAGAAAGTAATATCCTAATTTTATAATACCAACAACATTCCGACATTCTCAAGAATGTCGGAATGTCAGTAGGAATTTGTAAATGGCTTTTCCGTAAGGCGAAAGTTTATGTTCAACTGCGCGGCCCTTATAATCTTTTCTGATTAATCCAGATCGAGACAGACGACAGGTGTGTTCAGATATTGTTTTCATATTACATTCTAATCTCTCGGCGATATCTTCAACTGTTATGCCTTCATTACCAGCAATAAGAAATAATATTTCAATTCGCCGATGATTGGCAACTCCTTTCAGATGCCGCTCCATTTGTTTGGGAGACTTTATATTTTTTTCAAATTTTCTTTTTTTAGCCAACATGTCGTTTATATTTATACCCTTCCCATATTATAATTATATCGTATCATAATATTCCGACATTCTCAAGAATGTCGGAATGTCGTATTTCGGTGATGTATTTTGACCTTGTGGTATTGATTTTTTGAGGTTTGGATTTTGATGGATTCATCTCCCGCTGGATTTTTTAATTTAAAATTTCTTCCAATAATTCCGGAAATTTTTCTGTCTTCATATCGCCCATTGTATAATGTCCTCTACCCCTTAGTTCAATGACTTTTCCGTCCAGAGCTTCGTGAAAAATTTGCAGACTTTTTTTGCCGTCTTCCTTCTCATCATCTGCCGTAAATATAGTAATCTGCCCGACTCTTTTCTTTATTGTTTCATCGACTGGATAAATATAAAAAGCTTCTCTAAATTTGTCGCCCTCGTCAGGAATTTTCCAGGGTGCAACTAAAATTAATTTTTTAATTTTTTGTTTTGTTTCGCCTAGCCAGCATACTAGAAATGCACAGCCACAACTGTGCCCAATTAAAATCGTATCTTCCGTAACTTCATGCTTTTCAAATTCTCCCTTAAATTTTTCATAATTCGGCTCCCAAGGTGATGGCATAAGAGGAGTTTCTATTTTAATTCCTTTCTCCTCCAGCTTTTTTCTTACCCAAGGTATCCAGTGTTTATCAAATGTCCTATCAGCAAAATTCAACATTTCTTCTTCCCTCCCAGGACAACCATGAATTATTATGCAATTTATTCGATCATTTTCCATAAATTTACTTCTCTCAATTACCTGTTATCACCCCCATTATACATTCCTTTCCCTTTTTAGGCAAATTAAAAAGGCTTATTTCAAGCCATTTTTGTCTTGTCAGCATTATTTAGCGCCCTACTTCAGCCCGCTGCCGTTTTTGTTTATAACATAGCGGATACTCCGCTCCAAAAGCATAACCGCGGCTATGAGGACAACGGCGGAGATTATGAACACATGGATCTTATGGCTCACGCTGATTGCCGTATGCCCAAAAGCAAATCCCAGAGAAATAAAAACCAAGGTCCACAATAGCGAGGCAAAAACTTGCAGTCTCATAAAATATTTAAAATTTATTTTAAGGAAGCCTAGAATTATGAGCGTTGGATGATTGAATCCCGCGATAAATTTGGAGATAAAGATGGCGTAAGCCGGACTGGTTTCAATGCTGGGCAAAAGTTTTTTTACTTTTCTTTCCGCACGCTGAAGCAGGCTCCGGTGGCCGTGATTATTTTTCAAATACACGCCGATATGGTACCAAATGACATCATTCGCCAGCACTCCCGCGAAAGAAACAATGAAAACGCTCTCGAGATTAAGCGCGTCAAGATTGGCCAAAATTCCGCCGATCATCAGGATTACTTCGCCTTCAACTATCATACCCAAAAATAAAACCAGATATCCAAGATACCGGTTTTCTTCAATAAAGTTGAGAACAATGCTTAGTTCATCCATAATCAGTTTCTATAAGTTTCTGCGTTTTCTAAATAAAACACCGATGGTTTTGAGGCAGATTAAAATATCCAGAGAAAGCGACCAGTTTTCGATGTAATATAAATCCAGGCGGTATTCATCCTCAAAATCCAGATCCGACCGGCCAGAAACCTGCGCCATGCCGGTAACGCCCGGCTTGATAGTGAGCAGGCGCCGGTGATAGTCCATATATTTTTCCACTTCGCGTTTTTGGTGCGGCCGCGGTCCGACCATGCTCATTGAACCGAAGAGAACATTAAAAAATTGCGGCAGTTCGTCAATGGAATATTTTTCGATAAAATTGCCGACGCGCGTTTTGCGGGGATCCCGCTTGATTTTATACAAAGGCCCCTGGCGCACGCTTTGTGTTTGAATTAATTCTTTTTCCACATCAAGCGCCGTGTCTAAATCAGGGTTTTCCTTAGTGACGCAATACTCCCATTGCATATACCGGAATTTATAGACAAAAAATCTTCTTCCATTGTCCCCAATCCGTTCATTTTTATAAATCACCGGCCCCTGGCTATCCAGCTTGATTGCAATGGCCGTAATAATTGTTATGGGCGAAGTGATGATTATCCCGAAAAGCGAAGCGATTATGTCAAAAATTCTTTTTAAAATCCGTCCCCAGCCTTCGAGCGGCGTATTTTTGACTTCAAAAAGCGGTTCGCCGTCCAGAACTCCGATAGTAATTTTGGAGGTCTGAAGCGTAGTCGGGATGAATTTATAAGTAATATTATTGATTGCGCAATAGTCGATAAGTTTTTCCTGCTCATCGTCCGTGATGGACGGCTCACAAATAATAATTTCATCAATCCCCTTTTCTTCTTTGATCATTTTCACGACTTTCAGATGCGCGGTTTCAATCTGATCCACAATTTTGTATCCCAATTTTTTATCCCGGCGGATTAATTTCGCGAAGACATCGATCTTACCGTTGCGGCCGATCAGCAAAACGCGGTGCACTCCCATGTCGCGCGAAGCCAAAAGCCACTTTTGCAAAAGTTGAAGCAGATAGCGAGCAAAAACCACATAGGTTACCGCTAAAAGCCAGGCGGCTAAAATAATAAAGCGGGAAGAAAACCATTCCCGTTTCAAAAAGATTGCCACAATGATGATGACCAAACCGATGGAAGTCGCAGTAAAAACTTTCAGAGCCTCTTTCCAGAATTTTCGCGTCGACCGGATGTCATACAGGCCTTCAATCGCGTAAGTTATGATAAAAAGCGGTATTACTAGAGCTACGATTTTTACATAACTATCCAATGGATAATTATATAATTTCGGCTGCAACGCTAAAACTTCCGGCACATTACGAATGGAAAAAGCCGACAGAGCGGCTAAAAAAATCATTATAATATCAATGGGAACCTGGATGGCGCTGAAAAATAATTCCGATTTTTTCATAAAATATTTCTTGACCCAATTTTTACCAAGGCGAACTTGTAAGCCGAATTCTGTTCTAATTTTCATAAAATGTTAATTTTATGAAAAAAGATAACAGTCATTTATCTGGCCTCGCCATTACTGGCGGGCTCAAGCGTTACTTCCAATATTTCCTAGCCCCGCATTAACTCAATTAAATAAAAATCTTGCTTCTTAATTTTTCAGACTAGCTAAAAAGTTAAGTTAATGCGGGGCTAGGGGAATACTGGACTCGAACTTGCACTCAAATAAGAATTTAGCCGTTTCACCCCTCGACTTCGCTCGGAGCAAGCTCCTTGCTATTTCGAAGATTATTCCATTGCTGGAATCCATTTTCCTTTCGGATTATGGCGTCTCTGCTCGCATCTCGCAGGTTACCCTGGGCGGGCGTTACCCGCTACTCTTTCCCGATTTTCATCGGGACAAGTGTTCGGACTTTCCTCCCTGATATGTTATCAGAGCGACTGTCCCATTCACCTTGGCAAAATTTAGGTCAAAGAACACTTTTTATAGTATATCAAAAATAGGCTTTTGTCAACTAAAAATGCCATGAAACGCCTAAAACAAAGCATTATATGAGCTTTTTTACCCTGGCTGACTGCCGAATAAAGTCCCCGTATTTTTCCAGATTGATTTTGGAAGAAATTTTGAATTCGTCTATTTCCTTGCCCAAAGAGATATTGCTTTCTGATTTGAATTTTCTAATGGCATTAATAACTTCCAAAACCGCGGAGAATTCCTTTTTGAACTCGTCACCGGCTTTCCAATCTTCCCGCGCTTCCGGCCAACTAGAAACATGGATGCTTTTAATTTTTTCGAAATTCCTAAAAAGCGCCTGATATATTTCTTCCGTGATGAAAGGCATGATCGGCGCGTATAATTTCACGATCGCATTGAGGCACATAAATAAAGTTTCGCGGGCAGCCTGGCATGACATGGAAGTTTTGTCTTCGGCGTAAAGGCGATATTTTATAAACTCCAGATAATTGTCAGTAAAAGCGTTCCAAAAAAATGTTTCAACTTTATTTTTAGCCTTGGAATATCCATATTCTTCAAAACTTTTTCCCACAACATCAATAGTTTCATTAAGTTCATTGAGAATCCATTTATCAGCCGGTTCCAATTCGCCATGAAAATTATGCGGTTCAAAATTTTCGAGATGCAGAAGAGAAAATTTGAAAACATTCCAGAGCTTGTTGATGGTCTTCTTACCCATCTTGACTTCATCCTCGCTCCAGCGCATATTTTCCCCCAAAGTCGCGCCAGTCGCCCAATAGCGCAGAGCGTCCGCGCCGTATTGTTCGATTATTTTCCCCGGTTCCGTATAATTGCCCAAGCGTTTGGAAATTTTTTTGCCCTGCTCATCCAGGCCATGGCCGGAAATCATTACGGCGCGAAACGGAAGCTGATTATCGTGATAGTGTGATTTGACAACTGTATAAAAAAGCCAGGTCCGGATTATTTCAAACGCCTGCGGACGCAACGACATCGGATACAATTTTTTTTGCGTTTTTTCATCGGTAAATAATTTAGCCGCTATAACCGGCGTGAGCGAGGAGGTCATCCAGGTATCCATAACATCGGATTCCGGAATAAATTCCGACTCGCCGCATTTCGGACATTTCTGGCCAATTGGCATCATTTCGGAAGGATCGACCGGTAAATTTTTTTTGTCAGCCAAAATTATTTCGCCGCAATCTTTGCAATACCAGACCGGAAACGGCACGCCAAAATAGCGCTGGCGCGAAATACACCAGTCCCATTTTAGTCCGCTCACCCAATCTGCATAATTTTTGGCCATTCTTTCGGGAAACCACTTAAGCTCCCGGCCGCGGCGCAAAAATTCGTCTTTTTTATCCAAAAGCTTTATAAACCATTGATCAGTGTCAATATATTCCACATCTGTCTGGCAACGCTCGTGCACGAAGACGCTGTGTTTGATCGGTTCAATTTTTTCGATAGCGCCGATTTTTTTTAGATCTTCAACTATATTTTTGCGCGCTTCAAGCACTTTTTGCCCCGCGTATTTTCCGCCACTCTCGGAAATTTTTCCATAAGAAAGAATCAGATTTGTTGTTTTGGCTTCCGGATGGCGCGCCAGCCATTCGATGCATTCTCCGCCGCCGTAACTGCAATAGTAAACTACGCCGGAACCAAAATTCATGTCAGTCGCCTCATCCGCCGAGAGAATAACTTCCGCGCCGGTAATCGGCATGATAACTTTTTTGCCAATCAGTTTTTTGTATCTTTTATCGTCTGGATGCACTGAAATTCCCATGCACGCCGGCAACAGTTCCGGCCGGGTTGTGGCGAAAACCAAATCTTCGCCGGTTTCTGTTTTGGCTTTGATATAAACCAGCTCGCTTTCTTTTTCTTCGGCTTCGAGATCCGCTTGTGAAATGGCCGTCTGGCAGGTCGTGCACCACAGCGCCGGTTTTTTCGCTTTGTAAACTAAATTTTTTTCATACAAATCCAGAAATGACTGCTGGGAAATCCGCCGACAATGGTCATCGATAGTGCTGTATGTTTTTGACCAGTCCACTGAAATTCCCAAAAGCGTCCATAGTTTTTTATAAGTTTCGGCGCCTTTCTGGGTTTCTTCCAGGCAAATTTTTATGAATTCGCTCCGGCTGATTTTGGATTTATTCACTTTGTATTTTTTTTCCACAAATCTTTCCGTCGGCAGTCCGTTATCGTCAAAGCCCATCGGATAATAGACATTAAAACCTTTCATCCGCTTGTAGCGCACCACAAATTCCGCCTGCGAATAACTCATGATATGCCCGGTGTGCAAATGATCAGCGGAAACATACGGCGGCGGCGTGTCCACAGAAAAAACAGGCTTCTCCGAGCCTTCGTCAAATTTATAAATCCCCTCTTCTGCCCAAAATTTCCGCCAATGCTCTTCCCGCTCCTGGATATTATATTGTTTTGTAGCCTCTAACATATTCTAATTTAAGCTTAAAATCAGGTAAAAGTCAAAAAGAAATCCGGGCGTGATTAACCCGGATAGTTGCGACATTATCTGAAAATAACTTTGCGAGCATTTGCAGACGCATAGTCCAGCATTTTCTGAAACTCCCGAAAAACTGGAACAACTTTTTTTGATACTGAACTGAATATTTTTTTTGCCTCATCTTCTGTCATTTTTCTCTTTCTGACAGGATTTTTCATCATCAGCCTCCTTTTTTAATGTAACAATTATAGCTCCCTCCCTGATGGCATTCTGTTTGCACATTTCCGCGAAAAAGCTTCCCATCGGCACAACATAATTATGGCTGCTTTTCTTAAACTTTCCACAATTTTTGCACATAGCAAACGCTCCTTTCTTTTTTAAACAACTATTTTCTAATCTCAACTCCCAAATCCTTTTCCAATGCGGAGATTATTTTTTGCATCAGTGTGTCCACTTCCTGGCTTTCCAGCGTCCGGTCAGCGCCGAATTTGATGTGGAAAGCGAAGCTGTTTTTGTTTTCTTTCTGGAAAATATCAAACAATTCGACATCTTGAACCAGCGCTCCGCCATTTTTTTGAATATTTTTTAGAATATCATCAACTTTAATTTTATTCTGCGCCATCATGGAAATGTCGCGGGTGATCACGGGATATTTTGAAACAGCCTTGTAAATTTTCACCAAAGTTGCATTTTTTTGCAAAGTCTCCAGATCAAATTCAAAGCAGGCGATTCTTTTTTGAATGCCGAAATCAGCCAGAACTTGCGGATTAATTTCACCAACACGCCCGATTGTCTTTTGATCCATTTTTATTTCCGCGCTCCGTCCGGCGTGCCACAAATCATTAGCGGCTGATTTCGCTTCAAAAGAATAACTTTCCACTCCCAAATTTTTAAGCATTGCGTCGGCGCATCCTTTGGCTTCATAAAAAACTCCGGCTTCTTGATTCTCAAGAACCACTGCTCCCAAAAGCATTCTTTTTTCATTTGGCAAAGCCTTGACGCTTTTTTCATAAGTTCTGCCGCTTTCAAAAATTCGAAAATCTTTGAAATTTTTCAAATTTTCATAAACATTTTTCAAAATTCCAGGCACCAGGCTTGTGCGCAGAAGCGCCTGCTCCGGATTGAGCGGATTTTCCAGTTTCAAATGCTTCGCGGCCTCTAGGCGCGCCAATTCCGCGTCGCGCTCGCCGTAGAAAGAATAATTATACACTTCTGAAAATCCGATGCCCGCTAGAATATTATTAGCTTTCCGCTCGAATAATCTTTGCGTGTTAATTTCCGCGGCTTCAAGATTTACTTTTGGCGCCTGCGACTTCACTTTTTCATAACCATAAATCCGGCCAACTTCTTCAATCAGATCTTCCTGGGTTTTTAGATCCAGTCTAAATGTCGGAATTGTCGCCATAACCTGTAACCCGAAACCTGTAACCTGTAACCCTAAAGAATTTAATATTTTTTTCACCGCACTTGCCGAAATATTTTCACCCAGCAATTTATTCACATAACCCAGATCCAGTTTTATTTTCCATGGTTTTATTTTAACCGGATACACATCCGCGATCTCCTGTGTTTTTCCGCCAAACATTTCGACAATTTCAATCACTCGCGCCATCGCCAGCTCTGCCAAATTCGGATCGATTTCTTTTTCAAAGCGCATGGCCGCGTCAGTTGGCAGATTGTGCCGCATATGCGTTTTTCTGACGCTCGCATAATCAAAATTGGCCGCCTCCAGAACTATCGCTTTTGTATTAACACTTATTTCCGCGCCCACTCCTCCTTTAATACCGGCTATAGCCAAGGCTTTTTCTGAATCGGCAATAACCAAGTCCTCGTTAGATAATATTTTTTCAGTTCCGTCTAGGAGTTTAATTTGTTCTCCCTTTTTAGCTTGTCGCACGATAATGTTGCCATTTTTTACTTTTTCAAGGTCGAAAGCGTGCAGCGGCTGTCCCAGCTCCAACATTACATAATTGGTCGCATCCACAATATTGTTAATTGAATTCATGCCTAATTTTTCGAGCATAACTCTTACCCACTCTGGCGATTCCTTGATTTTTATATTTTCCATAATCGCGCCGATGTAGCGGTGACAAAGTTTTTTGTCTTTTATTTCTATTTTTAAATTCTTAGAAGCTAAGCTTCTTCTTAGAAGCTTAGCTTCTAAATTAATTTTCCGCCCTTCCAGCGCGCAAATTTCCCGCGCCATGCCGACATGCGACATGGCATCATGACCGCGATCAGGCAAAACCTTGATTTCCAAAACACTGTCGTCCTCAATTTTTTCAACACCTTCCACCTCAAACGCTTTCATTGTCAAAAGCTCCGCCAGTTGTTCTGGTGATTTTTTTGTGCTCGATAATTCTTTTAGCCAATTGTAACTGTATTTCATATCAAAATTGTTTTATAAACCTCAAATCTCCGCTGTGGAATAGGCGAATATCATCAATTTTGTATTTCATCATCGCCAATCTTTCCAAGCCAAATCCCCACGCAAAACCTTGATATTTATTGCGAGGGTATCCCGCTGCCACAAAAACATTTTGATTGACCATCCCCGCGCCGCCCAGCTCGATCCAGCCGGCGTTTTTGCAACCGGAACAGCCCTTTCCGCCGCACATCGTGCAGGAAATATCAAATTCAAAACTGGGTTCCGTAAAGGGAAAATAGCTCGGCCGCAAACGCACCGTTACTTTTTCGTGAAACAGCTTGGTGAAAAATTCTTCCGCCACATATTTCAAGTGCCCGACATTGATATCCTCTCCGGCCATCAGAGCTTCGAATTGATGAAAAGTATGTTCGTGCGTGGAATCGGTCGCTTCTCGGCGAAAACACCGACCCGGCGCGATGACGCGAAAGGGCGGTTTGTGCTTTTCCATATATCTAACTTGAACTGAGGATGTCTGCGTTCGCATGGCCACTTTTTCACCTTGCACCCAAAAGGTGTCCTGCATATCGCGCGCGCTGTGGTTCTCAGGCATATTCAACGCGTCAAAATTGTAAAATTCCGTTTCCACTTCCGGACCATCGGCAATTTCAAATCCCATGCCTGTGAAAATGTCCTCGACTTCATTTTGGATCAACGAAATCGGATGCAGATGCCCTTGTTTAATATTTTTTCCAGGAATTGTAATGTCAATCCTTTCTGCCTCCGCGTCAAAGCTTTTAGATTTTATATTTTTCTCGGCTTGGTCAAAAGCTTTTTCCAATTCAATTTTGGCGGCATTTGCTAATGGTCCGATCGCCTTTTTTTCTTCAGCGGACAAATCTTTGAGACCTTTCAACACTTCATTCAGCTCGCTTTTGCGCCCTAAATATTTCACGCGCAAATCCAAAACATCCCGGCTGTTTTTCGCCGCTTTTATATCTTTCAATGCCTGATTTTTGATAGCGTTAATTTTCTGTTCCGACATATGTATATTGTATATTAAAGCCCGAAAATGGTCAAAAAAATACGGGCAGATTTTTCCTCTGTCCGCAATATCCACTCTACTTTTTTTTATCGGGCAATCTGTTGATTGCATGTAAGGGGCCTGGGAGTTTATAATCCTTGCCGCTCTTTTTGGCGGCTTTTTTGAGAGTCATCTTTTTGGAACCCCACGGAAGTTTTTGGGAGCTGTCAAAGAAATAACCCTTAATAATTTCCCTCGCCTCCAGGCCCTTAGTATCAATTATCGCTCCAATCTTCATTTCCCCCAGCTCGAGAAGCTCTTCGACTGTTATTTCGCAAGGATTATTCCCTTTTTCCATGGCAAATTGTCTCCTTTTTTATAAATCATTTTTAAATTGTATTTTTAAAATACCGCCATCGCCTGTGATTCTCTTTTATATACCCAAACCTCAAAAAAGTCAAGCCTCAAAATATCGCTATTTACAATTTTACAGAATCGTGTATGATTGTAGAATTTGAATTCAGGTCAGGTAAATTTGCCATAGACAAAAAAGGAGGAGGCTATCATGGATAAGAAGAAGTACCTTAAAATTAGTTTGTTCTTTATTTGCTATCTTGGATTGATAGCGCTCATGCTTTTCAAAATGGCGGGATATTCCTTAGTTGGAATTAAAGGCAACTCTATGTACCCGACAATAAGAAATGGCGATCTCGGGATAATGAAGGAAGTAAACCCCTACACCGATCTGAAAGTCGGGATGATAGTGGGGATTGACAGTGATAATAAGAATATAATTCATCGAGTTAGTCGGATATTGCAATACTTTATTTTAACGAAAGGAGATAACTGCAGGGATGAGGATATGATCGCTACAATATTGAATGTAAAAAATCGGTGCGTCTTGAGAGTCCCATATCTGGGCTTTCTTTACACAATTACGATTAGCAAAGCATCGATTGCGGTTTACCTTTTTCTTATAGTTCTAATCCTTATAGGAATAAGGATTGCAATATCCGGATTTAAGCTGAAAGGTATTATTTAAGTAAAATGGCTAAGCGAATATTCGCTTGGCCATTTTTTCTTACTCATTTTTCATTTGTCAAGCCTCGAAGCCGATTTTGCCGGGCTCGGGAGATTGTTCGAGTTTATAATCTACTGAGATATCTCAGTAGAAATTGTAAGGCTTTTAACATTCCAACATTCTCAAGAATGTTAGAATGTTGTTATGTAATAAATTACATAATTAATTAATTACTTACATAAAAAACCTACCACTTTCTTGCGTAAAAGCAAGTTTTTAGGAATACTTGACAGCGTGTGCGTTATTTGCTTAAATGCTTTGAGTACATTTTATAGCTATTCTTTGGAATAGTATCAATATCAATTCACATCTAAGGAGGTGTCTATGTTTCCAAGAATGACAACACTCACACTGGAACAACTCAGAGAAATGGCAGGAGGCGCGAGTGCGCGGCTTTGCGGAGGTTTTGCAGAAGAAAGATACACAGGAAGTCTTCCTATCGGCGCCGTAATGAATGAGATAGGCACAATATTCGTCAACGGCGATAAAAGTGCAGAGTCTGATCTCGTTGCGCTATTTGACAGCCCTGACTCCAGGGTTGCGGGCGTCGCATACTTCTATCTTTCACAAAAGAGATCTGAAGTCCGACCGGAAACCCTCGCCAAGATTGAGGCGTTCGAAAGCGATCCCGCGAATGCCGCTACGGTCGCCCGCGCAAAGAAGAAAATCGAGCAATTCACAAGTAAGGCTATATAGCTGCTAAGCTACGCCACAAAAAGGCGAGGATATAAATCCCCGCCTTTTATTCTTTTTTATTTCTTATCTTCCGCCTTCTCCGTCTCTGCCTCTTTTGGTTCGACAGGCTCACCACTAGCGGCTCCGGACGGGTTTTCGGCGCCCGGCGCGCCTTGTGGGCCTTGATTTGCCCCTGCAGTAGTTTGGGCATCGGAAGCGGCTTTATATAGCTTTTCACCAATCTTTTGCGCTGATTGCGACAGGGTTTCAGTGGCCTTTTTGATGGCATCAAGATCATCCCCGCCTTTCACCTTATTAAGTTCGGCAATCGCGTCCTCAATCGGTTTCTTTTCATCCGCGGTGATTTTGTCGCCCGCATCGTGTAGAGCCTTTTCGGTTGTATAGACAAGAGTGTCCGCCATGTTGCGCGTTTCAATAAGTTCTTTCTTTTTTTTGTCTTCTTCCGCGTGCGTTTCCGCGTCCCGTTTCATCTTTTCAATTTCGTCTTTTGACAGACCGGTCGAAGCTTCAATGCGGATGGATTGCGATTTGCCAGTGGCCTTATCTTTGGCCGCCACATTCAGGATGCCATTAGCGTCAATGTCAAACGACACTTCCACTTGCGGCAAGCCTCGCGGAGCCGGCGGAATTCCGTCTAAAATAAATCTTCCCAGAGTTTTATTGTCCGCCGCCATTTCCCGTTCGCCCTGCAGAACATGAATTTCTACCGATGGCTGATTGTCAGCCGCGGTGGAAAATACTTGCGACTTGGAAGTTGGAATGGTTGTATTTCTCTCAATCAGCGGTGTGCGCACGCCCCCAAGAGTTTCGATGCCGAATGTCAACGGCGTAACATCCAAAAGCAAAACATCCTTTACTGATCCTTCAAGCACGCCGCCTTGAATCGCCGCGCCGAGCGCCACGACTTCGTCCGGGTTCACTGTGATATTCGGTTTCTTGCCAAAGAATTTTTCGACTGTCTGGATCACCAGAGGCATCCTGGTCATTCCGCCGACCATTACTACTTCATTAATATCTTTAGTAGAAAGTTTCGCATCCGCCAAAGCCTTTTTCATCGGCTCCAAAGTTTTTTCCACCAGGTCGCCCACCAGTTCTTCCAGTTTCGCGCGAGTTATTTTCATCACCAAATGTTTTGGCCCATCCGCGCCGGAAGTAATGAACGGCTGATTGATTTCGGATTCCATCGCGGTTGAAAGTTCAATCTTAGCTTTTTCGGCCGCCTCTTTCACGCGCTGAAGCGCGAGCGGATCTTTGCCGATATCAATTCCTTCCTGCTTTTTGAATTCGTCCAAAATCCACTGGATAATCCGCTGATCAAAATCATCGCCTCCGAGATGCGTGTCGCCATTGGTAGATTTCACTTCCACTGTGTCATCACCGACTTCCAAAATGGAAATATCATAAGTTCCGCCGCCGAGGTCATAGACCGCGATTTTTTCTTCTTTCTTTTTATCAAAACCATAGGCCAGCGCCGCCGCCGTTGGTTCATTGATGATTCTTTTCACATTGAAGCCCGCGATTTCTCCCGCTTCCTTGGTGGCCTTTCTCTGCGCGTCGTCAAAATAGGCCGGCACAGTGATGACTGCGTCAGCAATTTTTTCGCCCAGTTTTTCTTCCGCGTCTTGTTTTATTTTTCCCAAAATCATCGCCGAAATTTCCTGCGGAGTATAATCCTTCCCTTGCATTTCTACTTTCACGCCGCCGTTGGCTTTTACGATTTTATACGGCATTAATTTTAAATCTCTTTGCACTTCCGCATCTTCAAATTTTCTTCCGATGAGGCGCTTGATGGAAAACAAAGTGTTCCCCGGATTAGTCACGGCCTGCCGTTTCGCCAAAAGCCCGACCAGCCTTTCGCCGGTCTTGGAAATCGCCACCATCGAAGGCGTGGTGCGGTTGCCTTCCTTGTTTTCAATAATCTCGGGTTTGCCAGCCGAAACAACCGCCATAGCGGAGTTCGTGGTCCCCAGATCAATGCCTAGTATCTTTGACATATATTTTTTGCGCACTTTATACTGCGTTTTTTATCGCAAGTATTGTGCAATTAAATTATTTATAAATTTTAATTTTTACTCAACTATCACTCTCACCGCGCGAATTATTTTCCCGTCAATTTTATATCCTTTTTGCGCAACTTTCATAATTTTATTAGTTTCCTTCGTGTCTATATTCGTTTCTTTCGTGTCTATGGCCTCATGGAGGCCAGGATCAAATTCATCCCCCTCTCTCACTTCAATTTCTTCCACTCCGTTATTTTTCAAAACATCTTCCAGTTGTTTTTTAATGTAGATTATCCCAGTCACCCAACTATTGTCCTTTTGATCTTCCGGCACATGCTCCAGTGAAGCATTAAAATTGTCGAGAACGGGAATAATTTGTAAAATCACATCAAGCGTTGCAAATTTTCTGAACTCGCCCAGCATCTTCGCCTGATCTTTTTTATAATTTTCCAGATCAGCCACCGCCCGTTTCCAGTTATTTAAATACTCCTCGGCCTTATCTTTCTTATCAACTTTTTCTTCGGTTTTCTTTTTTATTTCTCCGCCAGCTGGCGGATTTTTATCTTTAGACATGTTGGCTTATGTTAATAATAATTATTATGGCCGCCGATGAACTTAAAAGCTTCTTCATATAGTTTAAAAGCGATTTGTTCTTGGCGTATCGCATTCTTTTGGGACCAATGAGCGCTAGAATTCCTTTTTCTCCGCTTTTCAACTTATACGGCGAAACCATCATAGCGCAATCCGGCATATCCGCCACAGGATTTTCTTTGCCGATAAAAATTCTGGTTTCTCCTATTTTCAGGCCTTTAACTAATTTATCCACATTGATATCAATCGAGTCCATAACTTCCGCCAGCCGGCAAACCTCATCCAACTGCTGAAATTCCGGCTGATCCAGAAGATCCCTCATTCCAAACTCTGCAAATTCATCTTTGTTCGGAATTCCGCTCACTGCCAGATTGCCGCTCAAAACTGAAAGTAATTTAGCTGTCGTTTTAGTGAGTCTCTTGTTTTGGACTTTCAACTTTAGCAACTCTCTCTGTAATTTCTGCTGATCTTCGCGGGACAATTCTTTGTCTTTCATAATTTCTTCCACGAAATAGCGGTAGCCCTTGTCAGTCGGAATCCGCCCGGCGCTCACATGCGGTTGATACAGCAAGCCTTCTTCTTCAAGCTTGTTCATATCATTTCTGATCGTCGCCGAGCTGACTTTCAGATTATATTTTTTCACCAAAACATCAGAACCTACCGGCACAGCCGTGTTGGTGTATTCTTCAACCACCACTGATAAAATTTTCTTCTGGCGAATATTCATATTTCCATTATAACTTAGTGGTTAGCAGTCGTCAAGTCCGAGTGCTAATTGCTATTTTATACTACCATTAAACCCTGTCAAGTATTTCAAAATAAATAGAGGCGCCGTTAAGCTCACGGCACCTCTCAAAAATTCAATGATTATAACTCTTCGTTTACCTCCGAACCGCCAGGGAATGATTCCTTAGGCAATTCGTCAACAGACTCATCTTTCTTATCGTCGACAGGAACATCGACAACTCCCCCGCCACCGACAACAATCCTGTCTCCATTAATTCTCAGCCCTATTCCTGATTTTGCCAACATTGCTTCAAGCCCTCCCTTTTTGTTTTATTTTCCAAAAAAAGGCATGCCCAAGTCGTGACCCCCCCCTTCCCATTTAGAGTTTTATAATGAATTTGCTAATTGTTAAATAGCTAAAATATCAAAAAAAATAATCTTCAATTTTATTTGGAATTTGGAATTTGTGATTTGGAATTTCCCGCCTCGGGTATTGGATCATAACCGCCATCATTCCAGGGATGGCAGCGGGCAATTCTTTTAATCCCCAGCCAACTGCCTTTCAGAACGCCATATTTAGAAACCGCTTCGAAAGTGTATTGCGAACAACTGGGGTGGAACCGGCAGAATCTTTCGGAAATCACATAAGAAAGCGGGCCGTGGTCCAGCGAGAGCGTCTTTTGGTATAGCCGTATCAGAAGTAATATGCCCTTTCTCATGATTACTCATTTTACTCATAAACACTGGCTTTTGTCAAATTTTTATTTTACTGCTATAATCAGATCATATAAAAATCAAAAATCTAAACAAAAATGCAAGAGATTTTATCGGAAAAATTCAGATGGATAGATTTTCCCCAGCCCAACGCGGATGATGTGGTTTATATCCAGCGAAAATTCGACCTTCACCCGCTGGTGATCGAGGAGTTTTCCACGCCGACACTGCGCCCCAAGGCGGCCGAATACGCGACTTGCCTTTACCTCGCGATCCATATTCCCCTTTTTGATGTCAACACGCGCACTACCTATCCGGGCGAATTAGATATAGTCATCACCAAGGACGCGCTGATCACTTCGCATGACAAAGAAATCTGGCAACTCACGGAATTTTTCAAAGAATTGCAATCTGACCATGCCAAGCGGGAAATGTATATGAGCAAATCTCCAGGCGCGCTTATACACACGATTATTGAGAGGCTGCTGGAATCTTGTTTTCCTAAACTGGACCACATCGCCCACAAACTGGACTATGTGGAAAAAGAAATTTTCGCCGGCCACGAAACAGAAATGGTTTTTGAAATTTCGGTGGTGAAGCGGGACATTTTGAATTTCAGAAGAACAATGAAGCCGCAGCGATCCGTTTTGGAATCACTGGCGCAAAGAGACTATCGCCTGATCGAACCGGAACTCAAGCCCTATTTCCAGGATCTCATCGGCACCAACATCCGCATCTGGAACAATCTGGAAAGCATTAAAGAAACAATTGAATCACTGGAAGACACCAACAACTCTCTCCTTTCCAACAAGCTGGACACGACCATGAAAATCCTCACGATTTTCTCGGCTGTGCTCCTGCCACTCACGGTTTATTCCAACATCCTAGCCATGAGCGCCGACATTCCCTTCGGCAAAAACCCTAACGGTTTCTGGATTCATATGTCAATTATGCTGATCCTGGCTCTCGTCACTTTCACTCTTTTTAAAGCAAAAAAATGGCTCTGAAACTTTATAATACTTTAACCAAAAAGAAAGAAGAATTTACCCCCATTAATCCCGGCAAAGTCGGGATGTATGTTTGCGGGCCGACGGTTTATGACCATTGCCACTTGGGCCACGCCCGCGGTTATGTTTCCATGGATGTTTTGCGCCACTATCTCGAATATTCCGGCTATGAAGTCCGGCATATTATGAACTATACCGATGTCGGTCACTTAGTCGCCGACGCTGAAATCGGCGAAGATAAAATTGAAAAGAAAGCTAAAACAGAAAAACTTGACCCGATGGAAATTGCCAACACCTATATTGAATCTTGCGAGGAAGATTTTTCCGCGTTGAATATTCAGCCGGCGCATTTCAATCCCCGGCCCACCAAATATATTGTCCAGATAATTAAATTTGTGGAAGAATTAATCAAAAAAGATTATGCCTACGCAGTTAACGGCTCTGTATATTTTTCCGTAGATAAATTTCCGGATTATGGAAAACTTTCCGGCAAGAAAAAAGACGATTTAATTTCCGGATCTCGCGTTGAAATCAACCCTGAGAAAAAAAATCCGCTGGATTTCGCCGTATGGATAAAAGCACCCAAGGAACATATTTTAAAATGGGAAAGTCCTTGGGGAGTTGGCTATCCCGGCTGGCATATCGAGTGTTCTGTGATGTCTAATGACCTTTTGGGACAGGATACTTTTGACATCCACGGCGGAGGCAATGAAAATGCTTTTCCTCACAACGAAAATGAAATCGCGCAAAGCGAATGTTATCTCGGCAAAAAGATGGCGAATTTTTGGATACTTTGGAATATGGTGACCGTAGACGGAGTTAAGGCCAGCAAGTCCTTGGGCAACGCCATGTCAATCAAAGACGCACTGAAAAAATTCGATCCAGCCGTAATTCGTCTTTGGATTATCAGTTCGCATTATCGAAGTATTACTAATTATACGGATGAAGCGTTGGAACAGGCCAAAGTTAATTTAAATCGCATTGCAGATTTTGTGCAAAATTTAAAATCCGTAGCGGTCGGACCGCTACAAACCGGCCTTAACCCTTGGCTGGAAAGATTTGAAAAGGCAATGAATGACGATCTCAACACTCCGCTCGCCCTTTCAGTTGTGTATGAATTGATTACGGAAACCAACAAGTTAATCGCGGAAAATAAATTAGGCGCTGAAGATGCCAAACAAATTTTGGCGACTTGGGAAAAAATGAACAGAGTTTTTGGGTTGATTATTAAAAAAGAAGATTTTAAAACTCTTCCTCCTGAAATTTCAAGCTTATTTAAAGAAAGAGAAAAGGCAAAGCTTCGTAAAGATTTTGCCAAATCAGACAAGCTAAGAACAGAAATAGAAAAACTGGGCTATATTATTAATGATGATAAAAATTCCTATGATTATAAGATTGTGGAAAACGGGCGTAAAATGATAGTAAAATATAAGGTAAAAATAAAGAAAAAATAATATGAAAAATTCATGCAACTGCGGACATTGTAATTGCGGCGAAACTCCGGAAGAAAAAACTCCGGAAGACAAAGTTAAAGAACTAGAAAAGAAACTGGAGGATTTAGGATATAAAGTTGAAAAAACTCCAGAGGGAGATATTAAAATTTTAGAGAAATAAAACTATAAAAAACTTCTGGTCAAAATTAAATCGCCCCATTCTAGCCTTAGCCCCCATGGCCGGCATTACCGACAGCGCGTTCCGGCAGATCTGCAAAGAATATGGAGCTGATGTGGTTTATAGTGAAATGGCCAGCGTTTCGGCGTTGTTTTTTAAACCCAAGAAGACTTTAGAACTAGTGCGCTTTAATAAAAAAGAACGGCCCTATGTAGTCCAACTTTTTGGCAAAAACCCAGAACACTTCGCCAAAGCGGCAAAAATTATTACGAATCAGTTAAAAGAAAACCCGCCCGCATCGCTACGCGAGCAAGCTCGCTTGCGAAGCGTTGCGGGCGGGCCCGATGGCATCGATATTAACTTTGGCTGTCCGGCCAAAAAAGTTTTTGGCAATGGTTCCGGTTGCGCGTTGATGCCCCAGAAAGAACTGGCGCGCCAAATTATTTTAGCAGTTTGTGAAAATACCAATCTGCCGGTATCGCTCAAAATCCGCGCCGGCATTAAAGGCCATACGGCCATTGATTTTATCAAAAGCGTAAAAGATCTGCCCTTTTCCGCGGTGATGGTGCATGGCAGGACATATGAAGGCAGTTTTGCGGGGCCAGTTGATTTTAAAATAGTGGAAAAAGTAAAAAAGCTTATTCCAGAAAAAATTGTCTTAGCAAACGGCGGAATTAACACGCCGGAAGATGCTGTGAAAATATTGAAAAAATATCCCTTGCTTGACGGCCTCGGCATCGCCCGCGGCGCCTGGGGCCGACCTTTCATATTTAATGAAATTAAATCAACTTGGACATCAAATGTCCAAGTAAAGTATGACTTTAAGATAATAAAACGAATTATGCTTCGCCATGCCCAACTGATCCGGAAAGATAAAAAAGAATTAGGGATGTTCGAAATTCGCAAACATTTAGCCTGGTATGTAAAAGGCTTCCCCGGCGCTTCCAATCTCCGCCGCCAACTCGTCCGAGCCCAAAGCGTGAAGGAAATAAAAGAAATTTTAGAAACAACATAAACTATCACTTTGTCAACCTGTTCACAAACTCGGCATAATCTGGGCATGAATTTGCATTTGATTTTGAAAATTAGACTGGTATAATAAAGAAACTTATGGCTAAGACTTCCAACGAAAACTTAAAAGTTCCCCCGCAAAATATCGAAGCTGAACGCTCGGTACTTGGCGCGTTGATGCTCGACAAAGACGCGATTATTAAAGTTGCCAATCTGATCCGCATCGGCGATTTTTATAAAGACGACCACAACGCCATTTATGAAGCGATGGTGGAACTTTACGAACAGCGCGAACCGATTGATGTGCTTTCGCTTTCCAACCGTCTCGAGGAAAAGAAATTATTGGACAAGGTCGGCGGTTCGAGCTATCTCACCGATCTGGTAAACTCCGTTCCATCCGCTTCCAACATCGTCCATTACGCCAAAGTCGTTCAAAAAAAATCCACGCTGCGAAAACTCATCACCACCGCCAGCGAAATCGTGGAATTGGGATATAATGAGTCCGAAGATGTGGAAAAAGTTTTGGACGAAGCCGAACAAAAACTTTTTAGCGTTTCGCAAAAATATATCAAACAGGATTTTGTGCCGATCAAAACAATTTTGGAAGCGGCTTTCAACCGCATCGACGAATTGCATAAAGGCGACCACAAGCTGCGCGGCATTCCCAGCGGGTTTCCGGATATGGACAACATTCTGGCCGGTTTTCAAAAATCGGATTTGGTTATTATCGCTGCCCGTCCATCCATTGGAAAAACTACTCTCGCCTTAGACTTGGCGCGCCAGGTTTCCATTCGGGAAAAAATTCCGGTTGGCATATTTTCCTTAGAAATGTCCTCTGACCAGCTCATTGACAGAATGCTGGCGGCCCAATCCGGCGTGGATCTCTGGCGCTTGCGCACCGGCAATCTCAAATCTGAAGAAGGCGATGATGATTTCCAGCGCATCGGCGAAGCGATGGGCATTTTGAGCGAGGCTCCGATTTTCATCGATGACGCCGGCTCGTCCAATGTTATGGAAATCCGCACTATGGCCCGGCGCCTGCAAGCCGAACATAATGTCGGCTTGATTATTGTCGACTACCTGCAACTGATGGAAGGGCGCAGCGGCGGCGGCGACAACCGCGTCAACGAAATTTCGGAAATTTCCCGCGCTTTGAAACAGCTGGCCAAAGAATTGAATATCCCAGTCATCGCGCTTTCCCAGTTGTCCCGCGCCGTGGAATCAAGAAGCCCGCAAATTCCCAAGCTTTCCGATCTGCGCGAATCAGGCTCCATTGAACAAGACGCGGACATTGTTATGTTCCTCTACCGCGAAGACCGCGAAAAACCGGACACGCCAAACAAAAATATCGTGGAAATCCATGTCGCCAAACACCGTAACGGTCCCGTCGGCAGATTCTCTCTTTATTTCAACGAAACTTCCACTACTTTTAAATCATTAGAACGCGCCCACACCGAATAAAATGTTTCCAAAAACTTTTAAAAAATTAATTGAAAACTTCTCTTCACTGCCATCGGTTGGTCCTAAAATGGCTGAACGGCTGGTTTTGTTTTTGTTCAAACAAGACAAGGATAAGATTAGAAATTTTTCCGAAAATCTACTGGCTCTCCAAAATCTTCGCTCCTGCCGGAAATGTTTCAACATCGCCGAAGAAGAACTGTGTGAAATATGCAAAAATTCCAAAAGAGACCAGGCGGTCATTTGCGTAGTTGAAGAACCGCTGGATATAATTTCCATCGAACGGACTGGAACCTTCCTTGGCCTGTATCATGTTTTGGGCGGAGTCATTTTTTCCAATGCGGATAATAAAGATTTGAAAATTTCCGAACTTTTAGCTAGAATAAAAAAAGAAAAGATCGCGGAAATAATCCTCGCTACCAACCCGACCACTGAGGGCGACGCCACAGCTTTATATATAAAAAGAAAAATTAAAGACCAAGACGCGAAAATAAAAATATCCAGATTGGCCAAAGGTATGGCTACCGGCGGCGACATTGAATACGCCGACGAAGCCACCCTTTCCGCGGCCTTGACAAACCGCCGGGAACTGGTATAATGGATGGTTCGTTAAAATGGCAAATATTAGAACTGAAATATAAACCACTAAAAAATTTTAGGAGGTGTAAAAATGGCGGGAAATCAAAAACAGAGTATACATTTGCGATTAGCAACGGCATTGCAAATTCACCAAACAATCACACAGGAATGCAAAAAACATGTTTCATGCGAGGATTGCACTTGCGCAAATCCTGATGGTCCGGTCTGTGGTATTTTGTATGCTCCAGAAATTAAGAGAACAAGAAAATTGCGCTCAGCTTTTCCTGTAACCTTTGAGGACCACTGCCTTTTTTAAGGCAAGCACCCGGCCGAGAATCATTTGATTCTCGCGTCCGGGCTCTTTTTTTATAATAAGCTTTTAAAAAATAAACTAATCGAGCATGTAAAAAAATCTAATATTCTTTACGCGATTTTGGTAATCTCCACTTCCGTCATTGTCTGCCGATGTCCGAATTTTACCATATATCTTTTCTTAGCCTTGTGCTTGATGCCGGTTACTTTTTTTTGCTTGGCGGTTTTAAGAATTTTTCCCTCAACTTTCGCGCCTTTAACCACGGGAGCTCCGACTTTCACGCTTTTTTCATCGCCCAAAAATAAGACCTCCTCAAAAGTGATTTTGCTCCCCTCTGCGCCTTCCAGTTTTTCCACCTTGATTTTGTCCCCGACCTTGACTTTATATTGTTTTCCTCCGGTTTTAATGATAGCTAACATAATAAATTGTCTAATAGTTACATAAGATAGTATATCGCCTGGTTTGACTTTTGTCAATTTTAGGGCTAAGATGGAGCCTGATATGGAAAAGCTAAAAAGAAGGATATTTTTTTGGACGCTCGTGGCTCTCTTTTTTATTGTCGCGCCGTCAATCATTATGAATGCCCGTGGCTACCGCTTCGATTTCAGTCGGGGTGTTTTTGTGCACAGCGGTTCCATTATGTTGAAAACCAACCCCCAGGATTTTAACTCTTATGTTAATGGAAAACTGGAAACATCCAAAAAAATCAACCGCATTAACAGCTCCTATACTCTAACCGGATTTATCCCAGGAAGTTACGAGATTTCGCTTGGCGCGGACGGATTCCAAACTTGGACCAAAAAAACCGATGTACACAGCGGCCTGGCCAGCGAATTTTGGAACATTCTCCTGGTCCGCAAAGACTACGCGCGCACCACCCTTGAAACCCAAGGACTTGACAACTTTTTTATTTCCCCTACGGACAAAAATATCGCTCTGGTTAAAAATACGGACGCAGGCGTTGAAATGAAAATTTTAAACATTGCCGGAAAAACTATCGACAATTCTTTTTCTTTTCCGGGTTCAGTTTTTGACGACAAAACTCGCGAAGAAAATATTGAATGGTCCCCCAATGAAGATTATCTTTCTGTGCCGGTTAAGCTTTCCGTTCCCGCGCCGACGATAAAAGAAAATCCTCTTTCTAAAATAAAAACAGCAGCGCTTCCCGCTGATAATCAAACTATCGAAAAATATCACTATTTCATTGCCAATCCGTCCAATGACAGCTCATTTAATTTGAACTCCTTCCTGGAAAAAGAAGATATCCAAAATGTCCGCTGGGATCCCAGGGATAAAAATTATTTGTTTTTCTTAAGTGAAAACAGACTGTATCGCGCCAATATAACTAATAAAAACGATCTGAAACTTATCGCCGACAATGTTAGCGCTTTCGATTTGTCCAAAAATTCTGTTTATTATACCCAGACTCCCAATGAACTGGTTTTCAAAACCAGCCTGGACGGCACCGCGTCTACCGCGCAACTCACCAACAATTTTCCAGACACCCCTGTATCACCAACAAAAAAACTAGTTATTTATGACGATGACCGGATAGCTTTTTTAAACTCAAATCACGAATTTTTTATTTACAACAAGGGCGAGCACGACACATATTTTCGAAAATTGGGCGACAACATTCAAAGTTTTCAGTTTTCCGACGACGGCAAGAAACTTCTCTTCGCGAGCGACAACGAAATCTTCACCTACTTTTTGCGCGACTGGAGCGTCCAGCCGGAAAGAGCGGAAAATGAAATTCAATCCGTCACCCGCTATTCGGAAAACCTCAAAAACATCCAGTGGTTCAAGGATTATGAGCATATTATTTTTTCGGCCGGTTCGTATGTAAAAATAATCGAACTGGATTCGCGCGACCACCGCAATTGTATGGATATTTTAAAAACCGGCGGCGGCGAACCTAAGCTTACTTACAATCATTCTTCAGAAAGGCTTTTTTTCATCGACCAAAACGGCGATGCTTCGGATTTATACAATATTATCTTCCCGGAACCCGGCGCCTTCCTTGGCATCTTCCCGCCAGCACAACAGTAAAAAAATGGCCTATTACAGCCATTTTTTATTATCTAAAAAGTCGCAGGAATGTATAAAATTCTATCTTTTTGCCCACTGTGGCGCTCGTCTCGCCTTCTTCAGGCCTGGTTTTTTGCGTTCAACAATTCGCGCGTCGCGCGTCATATATCCAAGAGTTCGGAGTTGCTTTTTGAGCGTTTCGTCAAATTTTACCAAAGCTCTTGCGATTCCCAGCCGCATCGCTTCCGCCTGGCCTGAAATTCCTCCGCCGGAAATTCTCACCGCCACGCCGAATTTTTCCAGATTGGCTGTTGCCAGAAGAGGCGCCACTGCTGTTTCTTTGAGGCGCGTAATTGGAAAATATTTTTCCACTTCTTTTTTATTCACAAAAATTCCCTTGACTTCTTTGCTTTCGGGATAGATCCGCACCTGCGCGATCGCGGTTTTTCTTTTGCCAACCGCGTAAAAGTAAACCTCCTTTGAAATTTTAGCTTCCTCTTTTAATTCTTCTTTTTTCCCGCCTGCAGCGCTATGCGCAGCATTGCGGGCAGGTTCTTTAACTTTTTTAACCGCCATAATATTATTTAGTGTGTTATATCAATTTTGTGATTATGCTTGTCGTCTTTATAAATAAAAAGCCTTTTCATCATTTCATCGCGCAGTTTATTTTTCGCCAGCATACCATAAACCGCTGACTGGATGACTTTGCGCGAATCGTTTTTAATCTGATCTTTGAGCGTCACTGATGTAATGCCTCCAGGATAACCGCTATAGCGATGATAAATTTTCCCCAGCATTTTGTTGCCTTTAGCTATCACGCCGTCCGCATTGATCACCACCACAAAATCTCCGCCATCTATATGGGGCGTAAAATCAACCTTGTTTTTCCCGCGCAAAATCAAAGCGATTTCAGTCGCCATCCGTCCAAATACTTTGCCTTGCGCGTCAAATAAATGATATTTTCTCTGCATATTAGTATCCTTTAAACAAATTCAATTATCGCCATCCGGGCCGCGTCGCTTTTTCTCTTGGCCAGTTTGATGACGCGGGCATAACCGCTATTTCTCTTTTCAAATTTTTCCAAAAATGCTCCGCTTAATTTTTTTACGGCTTGGAGCGGCAGAGCGTTGCGCAAGTCGCGCAAAACTGCCACTTTTTGGGCGCTTTCTTTGTTCGCTTTTTTGGCCTTGTTGATAAGCTGGTCAATCAGTCCTTTTGTTTCCTTGGCTTTGGCTTCCGTTGTTTCGATTTTTTCCTTCATTATCAGACTGCTCAAAAGGCCGCGCAGCAATGCTTCACGCTGATTTTTGACCCGACCGAATTTTCTGCCTTTCTTTTGATGTTTCACCCCGTTAGAGATTTTACGAGCTTATTATTTTTAAAATAATGCTTGAAAATCTATTAATAATTTATTTAACCCAGCTAGATTAGTCAAATCTCTAACGGGGTTCATACTTTATGATTTGAGCACTAGGCCGAAATCGCCAACGGCTTTTTTAATTTCTTTGAGTCCCTTGGCTCCCATGCCGTCCAATTCAGAAAGCTGGGCTTCATTCAATTTTACAATATCTCCAATGACTCCGATTTTATTTTTTTCCAAAACATTCAGAGTGCGGGTGGAAAGATTTTTCAGCGTCGTAACTTCTATTTTTTTCGGATCCTCTTTTTCTTCTTTGGCTTCCTTCGCTTCTTTAGCCTCCTTCGCTTTTTCGTCTTCCGCCTTGGCTTTCTTGCTTTCCTTTTTTTCTTTTTCAGCTTCGTCTTTCGAATTTATTTCAGCTGCTTCGTCTAACTCGGCCAGCGTTGAAAACTGGCTGACTAAGATTTCAATCGCCCTGGCAAAAGCTTCCTGCGGAGTTAGGCTGCCATCCGTGCTGATATCTAAAGTAATTTTCTCAAAATCAGTTCTTTTCCCAACGCGCATATTATCCACAATATAGTTAACTCTGCGCACCGGAGTATAAATGGCATCCACCGCGATTACGCCTATTTCTTTTTCCGACTTTTCCTGCTGTTCAACCGGGACATAGCCGATGCCGCTGGCAACTTCGATTTCAATTTCCAGCTCGCCTTTCGGATTGGTAATTGTTGCGATGTGCGCGTCTTTGTTTATAACCTCGATGTCAGAAGGGCAGACAAACATCCCTGCATTGACCGCTTTTTCTCCTTTAACTTTCAGCGTGGCCTTCACCGGTTCATTTTTATATGATTTGAATCTGACCTGTTTCAAATTAAGAATAATCTGGATTACATCTTCCAAAACATCCGGGATGGTCGAGAACTCATGCGTTACGCCTTTTATCTTAACTGAAGTAATAGCGGCTCCGGAAAGCGAAGAAAGCAAAACCCTGCGCAGGGCGTTTCCCAGGGTCATCCCATATCCCGGATAGCAGCCTTCGATTTCAAATTTTCCGCTTTTTCCGTCAGCGCTGGTATATTTAGGCTTGTGCGGAAGTGTTATTGCTTGCATAAATTTAATTTATTTTTTACCAGCGGGTTAAAATATTTAGCTCGCTAATATTTTTATTAAACAAAAAAATTATCTAGAATAATATTCTACCACTACCTGCGCGTCAACATTAATTCCGATATCATCTCTTTCCGGATTTCCAGTAACGGTCCCTTCGAGCTTGGTTTTGTCAAAATTAATCCACTTGGGAAAATCTTTCTTGTTTTTGATAAATTGCTCCAAGTTTTTAAAATATGTTTTTTCCGCTTTTGATTTATTGATTGACACGACATGGCCCAACTTAACTTCAAAAGAAGGAATATCAACTTTTTTGCCGTTGACCGCGATAAGGCCGTGATTCACCAGCTGTCTCGCTTGCGCGCGGGAAGCCGCCCAGCCAATTCTATACACGACATTATCCAGCCGTCTTTCCAGCCTGGAAATCAACAGATCGCCCGTCATTCCCGACTTATTTTTCACCTCGTCAAAATGATGGCGGAATTGGTCTTCCAGCACGCCGTAAATTCTTTTTATTTTTTGCTTTACCGCCAGCTGAGTTCCATATTCGCTTTGGTTGCGGCTGCCTTTTTTGCCATGCACTCCCGGACCATAAGCCCGTCGGACTAAAGCGCATTTTGGCGTCGCGCAACGATCGCCTTTAAGAAAAAGCTTTTCTTTGCTTCGGCGGCATTTTCTGCATTTTGCATTTATATCTCTGGCCATATTTCTCTATAAAAATTATGTATTCAAATATTATACCCGTCTTGGTTTTTTCGGCCGGCAGCCGTTATGCGGAATTGGAGTTTCATCTTTGATCATTATCAGGTCAAAACCATTATTCGCCAAAGCTCTGATAGAAGCTTCGCGCCCGCTGCCAACGCCTTTTACATAAACTTCGAGTTCGGAAACGCCGTATTTTTTAACTTTCTCGCTCACATTGGCCACTACTTGAGTCGCGGCATAAGGAGTCGCTTTTTTCGCTCCTTTGAATCCGAGCATCCCGGAAGAGGCCCAGCCCAGAATATTGCCATTGATATCCGCAATGCTGACAATCGTATTGTTATAAGTGCATTTGATCCCGGCGCGCCCTTTTTGAATTTGCCTTTTTATTTTCTTGGCCTTTTTCTTTTCCACTTCGGCGGAAACTGCACTTTTTTCCGCGTCTAAAACTTCAGATTTTAATTCTGATTCGTTTTTGGTTTCTTCTTTTGCAGTGATTTCCTTCTTCATAATAACTTTTACATTTACAAACTTACGAATCGGGCTAAAATACGAATTCGTAATTTAGCTAAATTCGTATGTTCGTAATCCTATGTTTTTTCCGTCTTGACTCTTCCACTGCCCATTGTTTTTCTGACATTTCCCCGCACGGTGCGATTATTGGTTTTAGTGCGCTGGCCGCGAACCGGCAGGCCTTTTTGGTGGCGCGTTCCGCGATAGGATCCGATTTCTTTCAATCTTTTTACATTGGTTCTCACTGAATGCTTCAGCTCGCCTTCCACGCGGATCTTTTTTTCCACATATTCACGGATTTTATTCTGCTCCGATTCATCCAAATCCCTGGTCCGTTTTCCCCGGGGAATACCCAGCTCATCCAGAATTTTTCCGGCTGTTGATCTGCCTATGCCATAAACATAAGTCAGGGAGATTTCTATTGCTTTTTCATCGGGCACATTTACCCCGGAAATTCTTAACATGCCATTTTTGTCCGCGAGCCGTGCGAGTGGATACAAAAATGAGCATCCCGCACCAATTCGCTATCAAAATTATATTTTTAATTAAAACTTAGTCGCAGGCGAATTCGCAAACTAAAGTTAACCATTATATCTAAACTTTATTGGAATTGGTGCTGGGATAATACTACCTAACCTTGCCGTTGCTTATGTTTAGGATTAGAACAAACTACAAATAACTTGCCTTTTCTCTTGACAAGCTTGCATTTGTCGCAAATTTTTTTTACCGATGCTCTGACCTTCACCCCATTAGAGTTTTTACAAGCTTACTACTTTAAATAATAAAACTTGAAAAATATGTTACTTATTTATTTTCCCCCAGCTAGATTTGTAAAAACTCTAATGGGGTTCATAAATTTATCTTAATCGCTGGACTATTCTGCCCTTAGTAAGATCGTAAGGGCTCATTTCCACCAAAACCCTGTCTCCGGGCAAAAGCCGGATATAATTAACCCGCATCCTGCCTGAAATATGCGCCAGTATAGTATGGCCGTTGTCCAGCGTAACTTTAAATGTTGTGCTGGGCAGAGTTTCCTCAACGACGCCCTCCAGTTTAACTAATTCTTTGTTATCTGACATAAATTATGAACGCTAAAAACAAAAAAATAGAAGGACTTGAATGCGACCAAGGCAAAAGCCAAGGAACACAAGCAATCCGAATTCTTGAAATTTGTAGCTTCCTTCTATTGAAACAATTTATTGAGTTTTTAACATCTTTTACTATATTAACTGACAGGCTAAATATTGTCAACCCCCGCCGCCAAAATGTCAAAAGGCTGTAAAAAAAGGTTTATTTCCTCCTCCAGTCCCGGATTTCGATCCAGCCATTGACTGCCCACTTCAAAAAATTAGTTATATGTAAAAATATTTTTTAAATCTTTTGTGCCCATCTTTAAAATCACATGGGGAATATTTACAGTTCACTGCTCCATCTAAAACATACAGGCTCATAATCCGAAAATATAACCTTGAGCGTTCTATGAAAAGATTATCACCCTTATTGCGATAATTTTCATAGACCATTTCTACAAATTCTGAACCGAAGCTCCAAAAACCTTTGAAATCAAGAGCGGGCTCGTCTGCGCCAAAATCAGTAAAATCGATAATGCCCCTTATTTTCCCTTTTTGATAAATAAAATTTTCCTTTGTTAAATCACCATGAACCAAAACTTTTTTATATGGCTTTTGTTCTAATGACTTAAATTGTTTGAAAAATTCCTCAATATCCTCGATTTCCCGGCTACTTAATTTTGGAAAAACTGTTTTTCTAATTCTACTGAATAATTTATCTGTGCCGCTACTTTCGGTTTTTATTTTTATTCCAAATTTTTTATACAGTTTTTTTGGAATACTATGCAAAACATTCAGGAAATCTGCAAACTGCAAAGCAATTATTTTTCTATTTCGAAGAGGCAATTCTTCAAATTCATTTGGCATCAGTTTGCCGCCTTTTATTATTTTATACCCAGCAAATCTTCCATCCTTTGACCTGAAAATATAATCAGGTACCAATATTGGTGTTTTCTTTTTTAGATAATCCAATAGCTTAATTTCTTTGGCGAATTTTTCTGCGCACTCTTTGTCTCTGGTAAAACGAAACACATACTTTTCGTCCAAAATTAAAACGTAAAAATCCCAGTTATATTTGGTTCTTTTTACTGATTTCCAGCTTATTTCCGGAAACTCTTTCTTTATTTTCTGAAGCAGGGTTTTTGTTTCCATATTAAAATTATAGCACAATAAAACATCGAGTAAGAGTTTTGTAAAAATAAAGCAAGTTTAGTTGCCTACCTTGTGCAACACTACACATTCTAGCTTTCTGCAGAATGTCAGAATGTTTTTATGAATTTTAAAAAGCGCTTGCCGTATGGAGAAAGCGAATGACTCACTCCTCTGCCGCTGCGCGCCTTGTTAACCAGCCCGGCCTGGACTAATTTTTTTGTATGTTCGGAAATAGTTTTGACATTGCCCCCAAGCTTCTCATTTATTTCATCCAGAGAGATGCCCTCGTTTTCGGAAATGAGAAAAAGAATGCTTATCCGCCAATGATTAGCCACGCCCTTCAAATGCCTCTCCATCTGCCTGGGGGTTTTTTGATTTTTCTCAAGTTTTCTTTTTTTCGCCAACATAATGTGATAAATTTATTTTTATTTTGTCGCACAATGATATTCTGGCTTTCTGCAGAATGTCAGAATATCGTATCGAAAACAGAGGATTCTATATAATCCTCTGTTGGTTAATTGCCGGAATCAAGAGTTATTGTGACCCGGCTTTCGTAGGCGGGAATTTTTCCGCTAATAAACGGCGGCCAGTATTCGATTTCAGCGCCCGTTATTTGGTTATATTGCTTTAAATAAGCCTTGAAATCATCCTCGCTCTTGCCTAGAATCCCCTTTTTCAAATTAGACACATCAAGCATATCTGTTGTTTTTCCTGTGACATGCACCCTGATCAACACAGTGCCCTTCGCGAAATCAACATCAGTCTTGCCGAATTCCAGCACCACAGCATCTTCGCTGACCAGAGCGGCGTTTTTATCTTTATTTTTATTGATTTGTCCGGCCGCCAATTTAAGCACATCGCTTTGATTGAAAATAACCGCGCTGGCCTTGGCTTTAGTTGTGAGCGTAAAGTTTTCCGCGATTTCCCCGCTGTTTGCCGAAGATGAATAAGTGATATTTTCAATATTGAGCGCGTCATCCAGGACAACTGAATTCTCTCCGAATTCATTTTTTATCTGCTCCCTGGCTTTTGCGCGGATGTCGTCCGCTATGGAATTTTTAGCGTTAGCGATGTCGTTTTCAGTCACGGTTTTTACCGAACCCGGTCCGCTTTTTCCACCCGTCATTGCTTTCGAAGATTTGGCATAAAATTTTGTATATTTATCATTGCCACTGCCCTGAAAACCAGGAATAGTAAACTTGGCCGGTTCAATATTATAAGCTTCTCCTGATTCGTCCGCGATAACTTCCGCCTCCACCGCCCCCGGCTTTACTTCTCCGCCCACAGTTGATGTCCCCGGAACAATAACTGTTTTTACCAGACGAAAAAGTTTTCCATTTTCGCTCAAAAATCTCGTAGTGGCTACTAACGGCTGGGTAGCATTGCTATATTCATTATAGATCGTTATAATTCCGTGGGTTTTTTGGTTGGAAGCCGACTTATCTCCGCTGGCATTGAAATTTTTGGCAACCTCGACATTTTGAGAAACTGTTTTTGCCGGAATTGCCAGGCTGTCTAAATCCAACGCCTGAACCGCGGAATCGCCCTTTATCTGCATATCCAGCGATTGAACTTTCGCTTTGGCAAGTATTTTTATATCCACCTTAGGCAAAAACAAATAAGCCGCGGCCAACGCCACCAGCAAAAGAGCCGCGGCGCCGAATATCAGAAAATATTTCCAGAAATGATTCGAGAGATTGACATTTTTATAATCATATCGTTCTTGTTTTATTCTGCGCGAATTTTCTCCGTTTTGGTAAAAATCCTTCAAACGATCTGCGCCGGCCGAAGAAGTATTTCCGCCAAAACCTCTCCTCGCCGGCAAGAAACTTTCCGACGAGCTTTCTGGCAGCAATAAAGTATCTTTATTTTCAGAAGTATTTTTTTCTTCTTTGCCCGCGCCGGATTGGCTGATTTTCATATTTTTTATAATATCCATCGCGGATGTTTTCCCAAAAAAGGATTTTTTTTCTCCAACCGTGCTAGGAACGCCGGCTACCAGTTCTTTGTTGGTAATTTTTTCCGTCTCGTAGGCTTCATTTTCTTCCGCACGCTGTTCAGCTTTCAACTCGGAAGCAATCGCTTTTTTAAGAGGATTTTCGTGAAAATATTCCGGCGACCCGATATTTTGCAGCCTTTCTCTCATTTTTTCGCCATCTTTCGCGGAATTTAGCGGATTAGCATCGTATGGAATGCTATTTTCCACCACAGCCACTTCTTCGCCGTCAATATCGTCCAGTCTTTGCTCCACGGCAATCCCGGCTTTTTCTACCAGCATTTTCCCGAGCTTGTCCTGCGTCACAATAATCATTTGTTTTCCCAAATTTTCCGCTTCTTTTTTCAGCAACTTCAAATTCACGATGCTTTGGATAAGCAGCGCCCGCTTGGGAACAACGACGATAATCTCCCGCGCCTTGGCTTTTCGCAAGCGGTCGACAATTGAGGTTATTTCTTCGTCGATGTCAATATAAAATGTTTGATGTGCCATTTTTGCCTGCGAGCGTCTCGCGAGTAGCTGCAAAAATGAGCATCCCGCGAAAATTCGCTATTAAAACTATTTGTATTATTTAAACTTAGCCGTTAGGCGAATTCACAAATTAATCTATAAATTATAATAAAAACCTTATTGGAATTTTCGCTGGGACAGATAGGGATCCCTCGACTATGCTCGGGATGACGCTTCGCGTCACTTTTGAATCATTTTTACCGCCCTTCTCAAAATCCCGGCCATAATCTTTTCTTCTCCGGCCAGATCCAGCGCCAGATTAGCCAGCCCCATTGGCGTGATATCCTGCGGATCTCTAAGCTCGCCTGTTTCATCAATTATATTCACAATATCGCTCGGCTGCAAGAAACTCACCTGGGGAGTCTTGGCAAAAGGAAAACCCTTGGACCACCGCGGACTCAACAACGCCTTTTTTATTCCCGGCAATCCCGAACCGCCCCCGCACAGAAAAAATCTGGAAGGCAAAAGATCAGATTCCGCGAATTCAGAAAGAGCCAGCTCCACGCCGCTCAGCCAGACTCCGCAATCATCCGCTAAAATCTGTTCGATTTTCAAACTGACATCTTTTCCCAGTTTTCCTTCGGCATATTTTATTTTCAAAATTTCCGCTTCTTCAAATGAAACTCCAAGTTCCTGCGCCAGCCGCTTGGTAAAAGCCCGCCCGCCCAAAGCAAACATTTTCGTGCCCTCCAGCCCGCCATTCCTGACCACCGCGATATCCGTCGTTCCGCCGCCTATGTCAATAAACACCGCGTTGAAATCCAAAACATCTTCAATGCCCATCGAACGCGCAACGGCATACGGCTCCGCGGCAATGCTCAATAAATCCAGATTCAGCTCGTCGGCAATTTTTTGCAGCGCCCCGAGATGGATCATCGGCGCGTAGGCGTTGAAAACCGCGATGGAAACATCCCGCCCTTGAAAACCCACGGGATTCATAACCCTGTAGCCGTCAATCCGCACATCAACAATCGCCGCGTTAATAAGCTTGACTTCAATTTCGCTGTGTCCCGTCTCCCAGGCCAGTTGGCTGCGTATCCGGTCGAAAGCTTTCCACTGGACTTTTTGGATTATATTTTTAAGTTCCGAGAGATCAATCCGCACTTCCGGCCTGATCCTTTCATAATGCACTGTCGTAGTGGTGCCTTTCACCAACTCTCCCGCAATTCCAATAATGGCCTTCTCCGCCTTCTTCGCCCCGGCCATTTTCTTGGCAATTTCAATCGCTCTTTTCGCGCTTTCTATTACTCCGCCAATATCGGAAACCGCCCCGCTTTGCATATCGCCCAGCCTTTGCCGCACCCGGCCAACGCCTTTCACAATGCCGTTTCCTGAATTTTTATCAATCTTAAAAACCAGAGCCTTAATGACTTCCGTTCCGATGTCCAGCGAAAGCATAAAATCCGAGCTGGATCCCCGTGCGCCTAAAATTTTGGAAAAAATTCCCATTTAATAAAAAAGTTTATTTTTGTTTTATAAGCTTATTATAGGACAAAAAAATAAATATAACAACAAAAAATACTCATTCTAAAATTGCCTTTATTCTCCTCACGCCCGCTGAAGAAGCTTCTTCTTTCACAATTTTAAAATGCCCGAGTTCTCCGGTGGATTTGGCATGCGGACCACCGCAGATTTCGCTGGAATATTTACCGGCGGTATAAACTTTGACCTTGTCGCCATATTTGGATTCGAAAACACCGACTGCTCCAGTCTTCTTAGCCTCGTCCACAGTCATTTCTTCGCAAGTTACTGGAACATTTTCCCGAATCGCTTCATTCACTAAATTTTGGGCTTTTTCGAGCTCTTTCGGGGTCATTTTCACATTGTGAGCAAAATCCAGGCGCAGTCTTTCGGCAGTAATATTCGACCCTTTTTGAAAAACATGCGGCCCCAAAACTTCGCGCAACGCCGCCAGAAGCAAATGGGTGGCTGTGTGCAATTTGGCCGTTGTTTCCCCCGCTTCCGCCAAGCCTCCCTTGAATTGTCCAGCCGAAGCCGTACGCGAAAGCTCCTGATGTTTTTGCAGTTCTTCTTGAAAACCTTTTTCGTCAATTTCCAGTCCCTTTTCCACTGCCAGCTCATTAGTCATCTCAAAAGGAAATCCGTATGTCTGGTATAAATCAAAAGCAACTTTTCCGTGAACTGTCGACTGTGAACTATCGACTAGAATTCTATTGAATTCTTTAAGACCTTTTCCTAATGTTTCTCTAAATTTATTTTCTTCTTTTTCCAGCTCCGCAAAAATTTTATTTTTATTCTCTTCCAGCTCTGGATAAAAATCTTTATACACTTCGACGACGACCGCAGCCAACTGTATAAGAAAATTTTTCTCGATTCCTAATAATTTTCCATGCCGAATGGCCCGGCGAACAAGCCTTCGCAAAACATAGCCCCGACCGATATTTAGGGGCTCTACGCCATCAGCAATCATGAAAGTCGCCGCCTTCAGATGATCAGCGATAATTCTTTGGGATTTTAAAATATCTATTTCTTCCGACTTAGACATCGGATGTCTAAGTGAAGAAATTTTTTCAAATATTAGCTGGAATAATTCTGTTTCGTAAACCGACTCCTTTCCGCTCAAAACTGTGAACAATCTTTCCAATCCCATACCAGTGTCCACGCCCTTGTTGCTGGCCGGTTCATACTTTCCATTTTTAAGAATATACTCATTGAAAACGCAATTCCATATTTCAATTCCATCAATATAAAATTCAACTGTCGGCCCTCCAGGAGAATTTTTGCTTCCCAGCGACCAGAAATTGTCATCGTAGCCTTGGGGAATTATCTTTTTTAATTCTTTAATAGTCTTTAAAATTTCCAGAGACTCTAAATCTTCTAGAATTTCGTTTTCTCCCTTAAAATAAGTTGCATAAATTCTAGATGGATCGACCACGAGAGTTTTAGTTAAAAATTCCCAAGCATATTTTATAGTTTTTTCTTTAAAATATGACCCGTCTTTTTCTGGATAACCAAAGGAAAAATTTCCCAGCATTTCAAAAAAAGTCAGATGAGTATTATCGCCAACTTCTTCTATATCAATAGTCCGCACGCATTTCTGGATGGTAGCCATACTGGAATTTTCCGCTTCCGCCGGATTTAAATAATAATTTTTAAACTGCTGCATGCCGGCGGTCGTGAAAAGCACCGACGGGTCCGTTTCGCGCGGAATCAAAGAAGCCGAGGGAATAATGGCATGCCCTTTCGACTCAAAAAATTTCAAATATTTTTCTCGCAGTTCCTGCGCTGTCATATTAAATGATATCCTTCACAATATTTCTTATTTCCGAAGTCACTTCTCCTGTATTTATTCCGGCTTCTTCCATTTTTTCCATAATATTATCCACCTCCCTCGCTCTTGTTTCAAACTCTCTGATTTTATCCTCATCTGAACCAGAAAGATTAAAACCTCCCTTTTCTTCTCCCTCGCTATTTTTTTTCTTAATAGCCTCTCTCACTTTGTCAACAATACTCATGTTATTTTACCCCCACACCAATCGAGGATTTATATTTTTTTCAAAATCTATCTTTGTCCTAAAAACTACGCTTGGCACGGGTGAAATAAATAATTAACGATATAAAATGTAATTACTATCCTCAATTGGTGTGGGGGTTAACCGTATATAATTTTTTCTTGAGGCTTTTGATGGCGTTTTCCATCTGCAAAATTTCATAGCCCATCTTGGAAAATGTTTCCTGCTTTTCCTGCAGAGCCACGCGGATGCGCGCCTCGTCTTTTTTAAGCGCGCGGATTTCCGCTTCAAAGCGGACTTTTTCCGCCATTTTTTTATGAAGATCAGATTCCTGCATCACAATCTCGCGCTGAATATCATTGCGACTGCGCGACTTGTCCTGATCAGCCTGTCCTCCCTGATCATCCGAACCATGAGAAAAACTTTGTGTATACATATTTTTAATCTAAATATTAAACTATTGTCCCGCCGCCGAGCATCTCGCCTTTTTTAGTATAAAACACGGCTGATTGCCCCGGCGAAATCGCCCGTTGCGGCTCGTCAAATTCAATTTGATATGTCGAGTTATGGGTTGCGAGTTGCGAGTTACGCGACTTAATTATAGCAGAAACTGCCGGATGGCGGTAACGGATTCTGACCTCTGTTTTAAGGGGCAATTTGGGCTCGGAGATGATCCAGTTTACTTTTTTGACTTCCATATTTTTCCTGAAAAGTCCCGGATATTTCTCATCATTGGTTACAATCAAAATGTTTTTCTTTAGATCCTTATCCACCACATAATATGGCCCAGTTCCACCGATGTTGATGCCGCGTCTTTGGCCGATGGTATACAGCGGCAAGCCCTCATGCTGGCCGATAATTTCGCCTTTTGTATTCAGAGTTTTTCCTTTTTTGAGTTTTAAGTGACGACGCAAAAAGTTTTCCGGATATTTTTCCGGCGTGAAGCACAACCCCTGCGAATCATCTTTATTGAAAACCGGCAATTTCATTTTTTTCGCCAGCGCGCGAATTTGGGATTTTTTATACCCGCCCACCGGAAACAAAATTCTGGCCAGCTGTTTTTGGTTGAAATTATATAAAAAATATGATTGATCCTTTTCTTTGTCCTTGCCCTGATATAATTTATATATAATTTTTTTATTATTTTTTAAATTATTTGATTTAGATTTTTTTGAAAATTGAAAATTGAAAATTGAAAATTCGCGCTTCAACGCGTAGTGTCCCGAAGCCACAAAATCCCCTTTCATCTCCAGCATTTTCCGGAAAAGCACATTGAATTTTATGTGTTCGTTGCAGGCCACGCACGGATTGGGCGTGCGCCCGGCCGCGTATTCAGATAAAAAATAGTCCACCACTTCTTTTTTGAATTCTTTTTCGGCGTTGGCGGTGTAGAGCGGAATGTCCAAAATCTGGCAGACTTTGCGCGCGTCCTCATAGGATTCCAGCGAACAGCATTTGTTTTCGATTAAAGCGTTTTGCGCCGGTTCTTTCCAGAAGTGCATAAAAACGCCCACGACATCGTAGCCCTGTTTTTTGAGCAGAGCCGCCGCTACTGACGAATCCACTCCTGAAGACATCCCGACAATTATTCTTGGTTTTGCCATTTTTGTCCGGAGCGAAGCGAGCGGTTACAAAAATGAGCATCCCGCACAAATTCGCTTTTAAATCATTATACCTAAACTAAACTTAGCCGCAAGGCGAATTCGCAAGCAAGATTATAAAAAAAATATAAATCAGTTTTGGAATTTGTTGCGGGATTGCTATTCTTTGGTTTTTTTAATTAAATCGCGTACGCTGGCCAGATCCACATTCGGTTTTGGGCGCATCGGCTTGAATTTTTTGGGCGCGATATGCGCCATCTGAGAAAGGCTCATTGGGCTTTCTTTGGGCGCGTAAACTTTATCTTCTATTCTTTTTTCGGCTTCTCTCGGCTTAACCACAATCGGCGCCGATGTTTCGGTGTTTGCGTTATGCGTTATGTGTTCCACGCTACGCGACTTCGCCATCGCCCTTTGATAGTCTTTCAAACATTCTTTGCAAAAAGCCGGACGATTGGGATCGGGCATAAAAGGCACATAAATTTTCTGCTCGCAGGTGTCGCAAAGTGTTTCGTATAATTCTTTCTTGCCCTGAGCCTGTCGAAGGGTTTCTTCGTTAATATTTTTTTCCTCCGCAACCTGACTAGCCACCGGCTCCACTTTTTCAACAGGCTTAGCCGCAACCGCGGCCTTAGGCATAACTTTAATCGCCGGTGTAACATTTTCCACAGGCCGATAAATTGTTTTCGGCCTGCCCGCCGAAGATGCGGGCTCAACTTTATGGATAATTATATTTTCGTTTTCTTCCTCCATCATCCCGCTCCAGCGCGAAATGCGATCTTCCACCTCGGCCCGGTTTTTTCCATACCGTTCGCGCGAAATCCGAATGGCTTTTTCTTCATCAAGGATCGTATCTGACAAATCCAACGGCGGCAGCGTGGTAGCCGAAAAAGCATCACCGGCAATCCCGTCAATCATTAATTTCAGATAAACATTATATTTCCCCAAATTGACGATGTCGTTCATCAAGAACACCGGATCAAATTCTTTTTCCAGAAATTCCGCGTCTTCCGCGCCGACCCGAAAAGTAACAATCGTGCCGACATTGCCAAAAATTGCGTCGCGCACCGTCGTGTTGCCGTCAAAAATAAGCTGATTGATGTATTGGTGCGCCAGAACCAAATTCAAGCGGTATTTCCGCGCTTCGGACAAAATATTGGCAAAAGATTCCGTCGCGAAGTTTTGGAATTCATCGACATAGAGATAGAAATCCGCGCGCTCCTCCTCCGGAATTTCCACCCGCCCCATGGCCGCCAATTGGATTTTGGTGACAATCATCCCGCCCAAAAGGCGCATCGCGTCCTCGCCGATCCGGCCCTTGGAAAGATTGACTATCAGGATTTTTTTCTTGTCCATAATCTCGCGCATATCGATGGTTGATTTCGGCTGGCCGACAATATTTCTGATCACATAGGAAGACAAAAATTGCCCGACTTTGTTTTGGATGGCCGCTACCGCTTCTTTTCTGAATTTATCCTCCCATTTGTCAAACTCGTTTATCCAAAAAGATTTTACCACCGGATCTTTGATTTTCGGATAAACGCGCTTGCGGTAATCCTTGTCAAACATCATGCGGTTCACGCCCAGCATCGTGGAACCCGGATAATCCAAGAGCGCGAGAATGGTGTTGTTTAAAATATATTCCATTCTGGGGCTCCACACATCCGGCCAGATTTTTTTGAAAACGCCCATCATGCCGGAAGCTACCAGATTTTTCTTGTCTTCATCTACTGCCTCCAGAATATTAAACGCGATCGGAAAATCTTTGTCCGCCGGATTAAAATAGACCACATCGTTCACGCGTGCAGACGGAATGGCGCGCAGCATTTTTTCCGCGAACTCGCCGTGCGGATCGACAACGCAAACACCCTCGCCATTGCGGATGTCCTGGATGGCCATGGTTTCCAAGAGATTCGTCTTTCCCATGCCGGTCTTTCCGATCACATACATATGCCGGGTTCGGTCGTCTTTTTTGATGCCAAAAATCCGCTCCTGGTTCCTGAAATTGGTTTTCGCGAAAAAGTTGATGTCGTTCATAAAAATATTATTCGACTGGCAAATTAGCCGGCGCGGTTCCCCGTTTGGATTGGATCATCGTCACCGAAGGCGCCTTAACTTCCATATTTGGGAAATGAAAAAGCGTGGCCAGTTCTTTAGTGGAAAAAACTAACTTTACGCCATCCATGCTCCGGACTTTATATCGGCGATAAATTTTTCTCTGCCGGGCCGCCATGCGCGCTTTTTTCATAAAGTAATGGGCATAAGTCTTGCTGACATCGTTGGGCTTCAGATTATTCATATTCAAATCGCTGAATTGTTTAAGTGAACCAAAAAAGGAGGAAATGAGAGTTTTATCAAAAACATCTTTCCGCCCCAAAATCAAAAGCCGCATCTTAGTTTTAAACGCGTTTTTGCCGAAGTTTTCTTCCACGGCTTTCAACACTTCCTTTTCCCCGGGCGTCAGTTTGAATTCCAATGGCTGGTCATTTTTGGCTTCTTCCGCGGCAAATTCCACTGGCCCGAAAAGCGCCTTGGGCAGACTCGCGATAATATCAATCAAATGCTCTAAAATATTTTGTTCTTTCTTTTCCGCTTTTTTTGACAATTTATCTATCAATTTTAATTCATCGTCCCGCCAGATTTCCTTGAGAGGTTGAATTATATATTGCAGCCAGATGTGCTGTCCCGGTTCGAGCTTGCCGATAACTTCCGCCATGGCCGCCAAAGGATCGATCATGGTACCGGTGACATCTTCCTCAAATTTGTCATAGGTCCTGATTGGATACGGATCAGGCATTTTGAATTCAATATCCGTCCCCCAAAGATCCCAATCTTTATTGGGAATGACCTTGGGAAAGCGGGCGGTATAATCAGGAACCTCCATAATTTCCGCGTCCGGAAATTGGGCATAGACTTGCGCTTCAATCAGGTTGCGGAATCTTTTCTGCGTGCGGATATAAAAATGGGTAGTGCCTTCATCGCCGACTATTTCCAAGCTGAATTGATCGGTAAAAGCGCCCTTCAGCCACTCATCAAAAACACTGATGGCTGTAATTACTCCGGCGATTCCCGAATAAATAGATTCCATAACCTTGGGACTTTTTTCGACTTCTTTGGGCGGAATAATTTCCAAAACTGTCCATTCTAATTTGTTTAGCCAGGAAGCGGCGGAATATTCAACCACATAGTCCTTCCATACATACCTAAAGACATACCACAAAACAAAAGGCAAAAAAAGCCACCAGAACTCAAGGAGTGCCTGCCAGATTGGTTTATATGCGGAAAAGATATCTGTTAAATTTGTCATATGGGTCTTTGACGTTGCAAATACCTGTTTTTTGTTTTATTTTTTCCTCATTATTTCTTCAAAGCGTAAATGTTGTGTTCTTTTATAAAAAATTTAGGGTTATTCAGATTAATCATGACCGTGGCCTTTTTGACTTTCCGTCTGCGCAAAACTTTGGCTAAAATTTCTTCCCGGCCCAAAGGTTTTTGGCTGTCTTTCAAAATATTTTCCAAAACATCCTTAATGGTTCCCTTTTCATATCCCCACTCCGAGAGAGCGTAAATTCCCCGGCCAACCAGCACAAACCTTTCGTCTTTTATCAGTTCATTGTGCACTGTCTGCGGATGGGCTTTGCGCTTGCCCAGCTTGTATTCATCAATCAGCTTCGCAATTTCCGAAAAATGCAGGGGTTTCTTTTTTTCTTTTAAAATCAAGTGGATTCTTTCACGAGTGCCTTTCGGCGTCACTTCCGCCCAGGATTTCAGCCCCCATTTTCCAAAAGCGTTCTTTTCAATGCTTGCGATTACGCCGGCAAAGTTCAAGAGTTCTTTCTTGGAGTATTTATTTTTTAAATCCGGCCGAGTGCTGAATATCTTTTCCGCAAGTTCCTCACCAATCAAAAGATTTTTATTCTTCTCAAAAATCTGACCGATAACACGCGCGGCTTCTTTGACTTTTTCCACAACCTCGCGATCCACCAGCCAGGATTTTTTCAGTATCCCAGCCTCGTCTGTGATTTCAATATTGCCAGAGGCCACTGCAAAAAAAACAATGGCGTTCGCTTCGGCTTCATTGCCTGCTCCTAATTTGGCAATAATTTCCTGCTCTTTAATTATACCATCATTCTCCTTTATTGTAAAAGCTATTTTCTCCTCGGCCTTTTTAAAGTTAACGTCAACGCCCCTGGCAGTGATTTTTTTGAGCACATCAGCAATAATCTGGCGCACCCGTTCGCGGGTAATATCATAGTCCTGTCCGATTTTTTCCAGCGTCTGCGGATCTTCTTGAGAAAGCCCGAAGCGCTTCTGCATAATTTCACGCGTGCGCTGGAATTCAGAAGCTAAAACAGCTTCCGCCAAGCTCAAAAAGCTCCCGGAATTATCCTGGTTTTTTACATTTTCCTCCTTTTGTCCGATTTGCGTGTTTTTTTGCATATTATTTGTTATCTAGGACGATTTTTGCGTCCCCCCACACTAGCACATAACCGCTAATTTTGTCAAGTATACAGGATAAAAATTGTGTGGTAGAAAGAAACTAGGCAGATTTGTGATGTTTTTTAAAAAACAAATAAACGCGAGGTGAATGATGAATAAAGTTCTTTTTCAAGAGTATAAAAATAATGGCAGTCTAGAGCCGGAAAAAAGAATTGAGATTGATTGGGGAGGTAACGGCAGAGGTATATATACAGGTAAAATAATATCAAGTAACGGAGGATGCATTTCACTTGATTATTCAACTGGTATAGGAAATTTTCATCATAATCACATCCTTACAATAGCTCCGCCTGTTAGAAAGGATGGTTTTACAAGAAAAAAGTTATAGCTTTAATATTTGAAAGGTTTTTATAGAAAGGGAGGGAATGCAGGAATGAATAAACTTTTAACACGAAAAATAAAACAGCTAGGGCTAAGGGAGGACGAGGTTGACTGCATACATTTTTTTTGTGGTAAAGACTGTCCTTTCAAAAAACTTTCTCGGTGGTGCATTAGTTGCAGAAGTTATGTTTGTTGTGAATATGCAATTCAAATTCCATATGTAATCACAAGGTGTCCAATTTGCAAAATGGAATATTATGCCGATTTATATAATCGATTTCCACATGCATACCATGATGGAACATATCTTGAAAAAATTATAAAAAAACTGAACTAACAGAATTAAGTTAAAAAGGGAGGCTAAAATGAAACAGCAGCAAAGCACAGCCACACCAAGCAAACAAAGATGGACGGTGGATAAAATCGACGAGTTGACAAAAAGATTCTCAACTTTCGAAAGAAAAAACGGCATGCTTAACCTGGGCGATGGGATTACTTTTGCCTGCACTATGTTCTTTGCAAAATTTGCAAATGAGAATTTTACAACCAGCGAGATCCTGGACTTAATTTCTGCATTCAATGGTTGCCATCACCAAAAGGACGCTATTAAAAGATATCTCATAATGGAAGCTCTTTTTTTCACAAAAAGAGTCCCGCGCCTGCTTTTCAATGGCCAGCCCTATGACATATACAAGCGCCCGCCAATTACCCTTTCGCCAACCCAAGACTACTTCGAAAAGGGCAGAGACATCAATAAGGCAAAAGTTTATGGCATGCTTGAAACAAGCTACATTGGCATTCCAAGAATTACGGGAAAAATAACCACCGGCCTCTGCAGATGCTGCCGCGATTACGAAGTCGACAAGATCGAAATACAAAAGATAGTGGACATAGCCAGTATATCCAATCTTCATCTTGAAAAAAATGGAATGCTTGTCATCTCGTCGCAGAAATAATTAAATTAAATGCGACAAAAAAGGCCCGCGCAAACTCACGGGTCTTTTATTATTTTTAGAAAAACAGAGTGCTGTAAAAAATCGTCATACATTATCTATGTGACCGCATGCAAAATGTATAATTTTTAAACAGCGCCTTCTATAGAGGCCTCTTGAGATTACAATCCATACTTCGCCTTGTTCGCCACATGCTCCGCGAAAGTTTTAGCGAAAATAGTTTTTCCTGTTTCGGGGTCGCTCAAATAATAATTATAACTGCTGTCTTGGGGATAAATCGCCGCTTGAATGGCTGAAAGCCCGGGATTATCAATTGGTCCCGGCGGCAGACCCTTATTGAGATAGGTGTTATAAGGTGAAACTGTGCGCGTATCAGCGAAAGAATACTGTTTTTTCTTTTCTCCTAAAATATAGGCCAGTGTAATGTCGCTTTGCAAAGGCTGTCCGATTTTAAGGCGATTCCAATAAAGCCCGCTTGCCAGCGCCCGGTCTTCGTCAGTTTTGACTTCATTTTCAATGATGCTGGCCATAATAATAATTTCATTGAGGCTTTTCTGGTTTTTCGCCGCATCCGCGAGCATTTGCGAAGTTATTTTCGTATTGAAAATACCCAGCATTTTTTTGACAATCCTTCCAGCATCAATATCTTTGTCAAAAAAATAGGTGTCCGGGAAAAGATAGCCTTCCAAGGTCTTGATTTTCGGATCAGCCAGGAAAGAATAATCATTTTTAAGCGTCCCGGGATTATCCACAATTTTCAAAAATTCATCTCCCGGGAGGCCATTGGCCGTGAGCCTTTCTGCCATTTGTTTGGCGCCCCAGCCTTCAGGAAAGGTAATTTTTTTTGTTTTGTCCTGTTCGCTGGTGATCACAGAAGCAATTTCCGGAATGGTCATCCGGCCGGAAAGTTCATACTCATCCGGAAAAATTTTTCCAGTTAATTTGCGCGACCACATATAAAAGTAAAAGTAGTATTTTCCCGAAATCAACCCCTGCTTCGCCAAATTTTCGCCGATAATTTTATTGCCTTCCCCTTTTTCAATTGTGAAAACTGCTGTTTTATCGCTTTCGCCGTGCGAAAAATAAACTTGGTAGCGGAAATAAAAAAATCCGCTTATAAAAACGGCTATGCTTGCCAAAATTATGACTGCGCGCTTAATGCTACTCATTAGAAATTTGTTTCTTCAATTAATGGCACAAAAACAAACCCGGGATATTCTTCTTTATAAAAATCAGTTTCGCTCTTTTTTTCCAAATACCAGATACTGCCCCTGATTGGAATTACCATTTTCCCGCCAATTTTCAGCTGTTTTTTCAATTCTACGGGAACCCTGTCGGTAGAGGCCGAAACCAAAATCCGATCGAATGGCGCGCCCGGCGGAAATCCAATATTTCCATCAGCCGCATAAAATTCCGCGATGCCCTTTTCAACATAGCCGTATTTGTCCGCGTTTTTTTCTCCAATTTTTTTGAGTTTCTCAATTCTTTCAACTCCGATAACTTTTCCGCCACTGCCGACAATATAGCTCAAGAGCGCTGTCGTCCAGCCGGATCCGCTGCCGACATCCAAAATTTTCTGCCCGCGCTTCGGATCAAGGAGCTCAAACATAAAAGCCACGGTCAGCGGCTGGGAAATTGTCTGCCCAAAACCGATTGGCAGCGCCACATTTTCATCAGCCTCGCCTTCCAGTTCTTTCGGGACAAATTCAATGCGGCTGATTTCAAAAAAAGCGTCGATTATCAAATCGGACTTCAGATACCCGTCTTTCATTAAATCATTGACTAGCTTGCTCATAAACCTATGACTTGTATGACTACCTCCCTGGTTCTGGCCCCATCCAGTTCAACCAGAAAAATATCTTGTTTTTCAGTCAGCATCATTTTTCCCTTTTCAATCGGAATAGTTTCACTCACTCCCAAAAGCAGATTTTTGCAGTGCGAATGTCCATTGCTCCGGCCGTCTGATGTTTTGGCGCGGCCTATTTCAAAAAGATCGTGGGAATACCGGTCGCCCACCGGAATCAGGCGGTAAAGAACCCGCATAAAATCCTGGATCAGCATCGGCTCATTGTGGTTAATCCGGATGCTCGCTGACGTATGCGGAGAATAAACCAGTACTTGCCCTTCGCGCACGCCGGAATTAGCGATAATTTCTTCAACTTTATCCGTGATGTCGATAAATTCAATCTGGCTGATGCTTTTTATTTCTATTTTTTGGGTATATATTTTCATCTTTTTGTTTTTAATTAAGTTACACACCTACAAACTTACAAATCTTTACAAAAATACAAAATTTTGTACTTTTGTATTATTTTGTAATTTTGTAGGGAGTCTTATTTTTTTTAAACACGCCAGCCACCGCCTTAGCCACGCGGAAGTCCAACGCTTCTGGTATTATTTTACCACAATTCGGCTTTTTTATCAAATTGGCAATAGCCTTGGCCGCTTTCAACTTATGCTCATCGGTTATCTTTTTTGTTCGTGTGTCCAGCGCTCCGCGAAAAATTCCGGGAAACACCAGGACATTATTGATTTGATTCGGATATTTTGAGCTGCCAGTAGCAACAATAAAAGCTCCGCCCTTTTTAGCTTCTTCCGGGCTGATTTCCGGAACTGGATTGCTCATAGTGAAAACAATGGGCTTTTTATTCATTTTTTGCACATCGTCTTTGGTCAAAATATTCGGCGCCGAAACGCCGATAAAAACATCTGCTCCAACCAGCGCGTGATGCAGCATGCCTATGACATTGTGAATATTGGTAAAATGCAGCATCTCTTTTTTGGCCGGATTTAATCCCTTGCGTTCTTTATGAATGATGCCCATGCTATCCGCCAGAATTATATCCTTCGCGCCATATCTCAAAAGCAGTTTTGTGATTGCAATGCCCGCCGCGCCCGCGCCGGAAATTACAATTTTTATTTTTTTAATATCTTTTTTAACAACTTTAAGAGCATTGATAAGTCCAGCCAGAACCACAATGGCCGTCCCATGCTGATCATCATGCATGACTGGAATATCTAATTCTTTTTTGAGCCGTTTTTCAATTTCAAAGCACCTAGGTGCCGAAATATCTTCCAAATTTATTCCACCGAATGTTGGCGCAATGGCTTTTATAATTTTAATAATTTCTTCCGTATCCTGCGTATCCAAAACTATTGGAAAAGCATCCACCTCCGCCAATTCTTTAAATAACAAGCATTTTCCTTCCATCACCGGCAAGGCCGCTTCCGGCCCGATGTTTCCCAATCCCAAAACCGCGCTACCGTCCGAGATAACCGCTACGGTATTTTTTTTAATTGTATATTCGAAAGCCAATTTTTTATTCTTCGCGATGGCTCTCGAAACTTCCGCCACCCCTGGCGTATACAAAACCGGCAGATTCTGCTTGGTCAGCTTCTGCTTGTTTCTAACTTCAATCTTACCGCCTAATTTTTTGGATAATTCTATGGAATTCATAATCTTTTATTTTTTTATGCCAATTTTTACCTTATTTAAAGCAAAAATTAGCTTTCGTAGCCCAGCTATTGACTTTTGGGTTGTTTTGGAGTATAATTAAAAATCGGATGATTAAGCATAATTATTGCAGCAACAAAGAGGAGGTATGGATATGAAAAAGTTCTTTCGCAGGTTTTATGGAGCACTCATTTTTATAGGACTTGCCTGTGGACCGCTATGTTTAAATATTGGCGGTCTCAAGGCAAGTGGCGCCGCCCTTCATACAGAAAAAAACCAGGCAAGGGCATGTATCGTTTGTAAATATGGGGCTGAGCCTATAAAATTTTGGTGGGGTTGCCCATAACAAGCACCAAATTTCTTGTCTCAAAGGTAGTTTCTCTGGAAACTACCTTTTTTATTTTTAATGTATCGAGCATGTGAAATATTATGCTATAAATTCAAGTGAACGAGCGTTAAAAAATTTTCTACCTACGCGGACATTGACTTAGACATCCGATGTCTAAGTATTAATTTTCTAACAAATAACTACCCATATCTTTTAAAATATTCTTCCTTTCTATCATACCCCTAACAACCTCTTCTGCAAAATCTTTATATTCTTTTTTACTACGAAACTGCCCTAAAATAATTTCCTTATTTTTACACAAACCAACCTCGCCGCTTTTAATATACTCCTCCCAACTCGACTTAGACATTGGATGTCTAAGTCCTAGCTTATGCACCAAGTTGTTAAGATTTACATAAACACTTAGATGCAATAAATATTCATTGGAATTAATATGCGTAGATTTAAATTTTCCCTGGAATAAAACCCCGCTTCTTTTATATTTGTGATTAAAATATTTTGTGTAGCCATTGCCAAGCTTCTGCATAAACTTTTCAATCCCCTTGTCGACAAGTGGTTCTAAAATAAAATGATAATGATTCGGACTCACGGAATAACAAATAATATTAACAAGCCTTTTATCTAATTTGGACATTGGATGTCCAAGTGAACGATTCTTGCTGTTTTTAAAAGAGTTTTCAAATATACTGCCTATTGGCTCGACTGTATTAAATTCAAGTATGCTCTGAAAAAATCTATGGAAATCCCACTCGTCCCCAAAAATATTTCGCTTGTCTGTTCCGCGATTGTAAATGTGATAAAATTCGCCTTTTTCAAATGGAACTTTCCGCATTTTTGTTTTATTTTACCGACTTAGACATCCGATGTCTAAGTTATTATTTCTTCGTAAGTTTTAATTTGCGATAAAGCGAGCCCGCCGCTACTGCGCCTTCGGCCACAGCAGTGATGATTTGGCGGAATTTGTTGGAGCCGGTGGTCACATCCCCAGCCGCATAAACATTCTCAATGTTCGTGGCTTGCGTTTGATCCACGATAATATAGCTCTGCTCGTCCAATGCCACACCCAAATTCTGCGCGATGGCTACGCCCGGAGTCGTGCCTACTTCAATGAATACTCCCTGCACTGCCAATTCTTTTAAGCCTTCTGCGGTTTCATAAACAATTCCCGTTACTTTTTGATCTCCTTTTATTTCCGTAATATTGGCGCAACTAATTTTTTCAATGTTTAATTTGTCCAATTGTTCATCCCAGGATGGCTCCCATGTGTGAGAATCGCGAAAAAGAATAGAAACTTTACTGGCAAATTCACTAAGATGAATGGCTGCCGTCGCCGCCGCGTCTCCCCCGCCAACTACCACTACTTCTTTCCCTCTGAAAAACATGGCGTCGCAAGTGGCGCAGTATGAAACGCCTTTGCCCACGAATTTATCTTCGCCTGGCACATTCATTTTTCTGGCTTTCATGCCCAGCGCTAAAATAATAGTTTTCGCCAAATATTTTTCGCTTCCTGCTGAGACTTCAAACCCCGCGTCAGTTTTAGAAATAAAAGAAACATCCGCCTGAATAATTTTCGCCCCCAATTGGTGCGCGTGATGCTCAAATTTTTCCATTAAGGTCTTGCCGGGGATTGTCACTTCCCCCGCCCAATTTTCAATTTCCGAAGCCTCCACCACTTGGCCGCCAATTTCATTGCCGATCACGATGTGATTTAACTTATAGCGCGATGCGTAAATTGAAGCGCCCAGTCCCGCCGGACCGGCGCCGATGATTATAAGATCATAAATATTTTCCATAGTATATAAAAAATGATTAGGCTTTTTCCAGCGCATCTTTCAGCGCGTCAATATTCTGCACTCCTACAAATTCCTTGACTACTTGGCCGCCTTTGAAAATCTTGATGGCAGGGATAGACATAATACCGAGTTTAGAAGCCGTATCCGGATGCTCGTCCACATTGATTTTTCCAATCTTGAATTTATCTCCCATTTCCTTCGCCAAATCCTCGATAATCGGTCCCATCATCTGGCAGGGCCCGCACCACGGCGCCCAAAAATCAACCAGTGCCGGTTTTTCGCTTTTTAAAACTTCTTGATCAAAATTTTGATCGGTAAATTCTATAGTCATATTTTTTTTAAAAAATTAAAATTAAACCCATTGATAAATTAAATAAGCCCCGATAAACAGCATGATCGCCCCAGCTACTAGATGTAGAATTTTTATATTGCGCTGGCGAAATTCTTCCAATCTCTTGGCTCTCACTCCGAAATACATTGCCAGGGTAATCACTATCATCGGCAGGACAAAAACCAAATTATAAAGCAGAAGCAACGAAATAGCTTTTGTAGTTTCTGTTTTTCCGGCCAGCAATCCTAAAATCACCAGATACGGTCCGCTGGTGCAGGGCAGCAAAAATAAGCTGACCAAAAATCCGATTCCAAAAGCTCCCAGCGGACTGGTAACGCTTTTGATCAGAGCTTGCAATTTTGGCCGCCAACTCATCGGGACTTCCATAACAAAAATTTTTCCATACCAGAAAAAATCTTTAAGATTGGCCAGGCCGATAATAACGGCTATGACCCCGACAATAATTGAGAGTATTTTAGGAAGATTGAAAGCTCCAATTGCTTTATACAGCCCGAATCCCATTAAAAAGTAGGAAATGAAAACCGAAAGGGAAAATAAAAGCCCGGCGGCTAGCGCCCTTTTTCTGTTTTGCGCTCCGATAATAGTCGCTACCAGCAAAATCAAAACCGCGAAAGCGCATGGATTAATTGCGTCCACCAAAGCCGCTCCCAAAAGAACCGGAATAGCCACTGAAGCCGGCCTCTCAACGCTAATGGGCGTATTTTGTTCTTCCAGGCTTTTTTTAATCAAATCGGAATCCGGAAAATCATTGGCTGCTGCTTTTTCAATCTCACTAGTAAAATTATTTATAATCGGCTGATCGCCAATAAGCATTTGCGTATCAAAAAATATCACCGGATATCCGCGATTTTCCGCCTTGACGCCATGCGCGTCAAAAAACTGGTTTAAAAGTTTAAAATTTTGCGGATCCGAAGCCTCAATTTTTTTGATTTCATATTTGTCATAAATCCCATTTTTTTGGAAATATTCATTAACTCGGACGCAATGCGGGCAGGTTTCCGTGTAAAAATAAACCGCCTTCTTTTTTTCCTGGCCAAAAGAAATCAGAGGTAAAGCCAAAAATATTAATAAACCGAATATTATTTTTTTGAGCATATGTTTTTGCAATTTTTAATTTTTATATGCTATTTTCCATGTCGGCGTTCGCGCCTTTGATATTCCTTGACAGCTTCACTAAATTCTTTCGCCCCAAAATCCGGAAAAAGTTTTTCGGAAAAATAAAGCTGGGCGTTGGCAATGTCCCACATCATAAATCCTACACTAAGATGCGGGTCGCCGCCAGTGCGGATAAGCAGATCAACCGGCGGCAGATCCTTGGTCATCAGATTTTCCTTTATAGTCGCGCCGGTGATTTTTTGCCCGGGCTGGTATTTTTTGGCAATATTTTTCACCGCCTCAATCATTTCATCATCGCCGCTATAGGCTAGAAAAAAGTTCAGATCATATTTTTGATAGTGTTGCGTTCGCTTAATTCCGTCCTCAAGAATTTTCACCAGATTTTTCGGCAACTGCTCCCGCCATCTGCCGATGATATTTATCCGCGCTTGATTTTGATGGATTTCATCGCTCTCAATTATTTTTTTGAAATATTTTTCATATATGCGCAGAAGTTCCTTTTTTTCCGCCATCGGCCTTTTCTCCAAATTTTCTAGCGACGATCCCCAAAAAGAAATGGCCTTGATTCCGATCTTGAAGGCTTGTTCAACTATTTTTTCAATATTTTTGACTCCCGCCTCGTGTCCCGCCCAAGGCTTCAAACCCCTGGCTCTTGCCCAGCGGCGATTTCCGTCGGGAATAATGGCAATATGTTTTGGCAAGTTTTTTTCCATTTTTTACTTCTTAACCATAATAAAAAAGACTTAATATTTGCAATAAGTCTATTTTACATTAAAAAGTAAAAAAGGCAAAGGGTTTTTAGACCTCTTTAAAAGGCTTTTTTTTTCATCCCGGATTCTGCCGGCACAAAAGTTTCCCTGCTTTTTGCGGGTGAGCCATAATCTCTTCCACGATTTTTTCCATCCGCATACCCTGCGAGCCCTTGACCAAAATTAGATCGCCCTCCCGGACAATTTCCTGAAGTTTCCGGCCGGCCGCCATCGGATCTTTGAAGGAAAATATATTATCCCCGCCTGCAGCGCTATAAGCAGCATTGCGGGCAGGTTTGGGAAAATTATTTTTTAACAATTCTTCCGCGGCAAATTGCATTCTTTTGCCCACCAAAAAAATCAGATCGCCGCCAATTTCCAAAAATTTTTGCGCCGCTTTCCGGTGGAGCATTTCTGTTTCTCCGCCCAGCTCCAGCATATCGCCCAGAACCGCGATTTTCCTCGGCGCCGTAATTTCCCCCAGCGTTTCCAGCGCGGCTCCGGTTGACGCCGGAGAAGCGTTATATGTATCGTCGATGATCAATGTTTTTTTAATCCCGGGAATTAAATTCATCCGTCCGCAGGGCGGCGAAAAATTTTCCAAAGCCGTTCCGATTTCAACCAGATTAAGGCCGAACCAGGTGCCGACTGCGACCGCGAAAAGGGCGGGATATATCTGATGGCGGGCCAAAACATTATTCAGGCGCACCGGTATGCTGGTGCCGCGGTAATTCAGCTTAAAACTCATGCCTTTTATTTCTACTCCTTCCTCGTCGGAATAAACAAAAGCCGGGTCAGTCGCCTGCATTTCCGCTTCTTTCGAAAAGCCCACGGATATCAACCTGGATCTTGCCTGATCTTTGAGGCTGGCGATGTTCGAGTTGTCCACATTAATAACGGCCAGGCCTTTTTCATCCAAAGTTTTGATAATCGTCCATTTTTCCTTGGCTACGCCTTCCAAATTTTTAAAAAATTCCAGATGGCTCGCGGAAACATCCGTCAGGACGCCGATTTCCAGTTTCACAAAATCAGTGAGATATTTCAAATCGCCCGGCCGATCGGCTCCCATTTCCAAAACTAAAATTTCCGGATATTCAAAAGGCAGCAACATTGCCGCGGCCCATTTGCAGAAAACTTTCAGCCAGCCAAAAATTGATCTTCCGCCGCTGGCTGCGCCTATAATGGTCAGCGGAATCCCAATTTCGTTGTTATAATTTTTTTCGTTTCGGCGCGCGCGGAAATTACCGGCCAGCACCGCAAAAATAGCTTCTTTGGCCGAAGTTTTGCCCACCGACCCGGTTACTCCGACTATCTTGGGGCTGTATTTTTTAAGCACCATGACAGCCATCAATCGCAATATTTTTTGGAGAAGTTGTAGTTTAATCATGTGTTAAGTATTTTTCTTTTTTAAATCATTGATATCGGCTGCCGGCTGGTTTTCTTCATTGTTTTTCGGCTCTTCCTCGTCTTTCTTAATGAAAGAATCTCTTAAATTATGCGTGATGTCAAATTTATCCAGATCCGCCTTATTATATTCGATCGTCGGCTCGACATTGTAATATTCCAGCAAAAATTTCATCAGCTCCCCGAAAGTCGGCGCGGCGCTTGATTCAGCCCACTGGACATTTTTTGGATCGTCTATTTTTATCAAAATGGCAAAGCGAGGATTATCTGCCGGCGCAAACCCGGCAAAAGACCCTACTGTTTTTCCCTCTTCGTATCCTTTTTTTTCATTGCTAGCCACTTGAGCCGTTCCGGTTTTCCCAGCTACCGCATAACCGGGAATATCCGCCATTTTTCCATGCCCATCAGTTACTACGCTGCGCAGCATCTGCCCTATTTCCAGTGAGGCCTTTTCTGAAATAACGCGCCGGATTTCCTGCGGCTGAATTTTTTCCTCACTTCCATTGCTATGAATAATTTTTTCTACAAGTTGCGGCTTCATCAGCACGCCACCGTTCGCCAGGGCGCTGTATGCGCTGATAAGCTGAATCGGCGTTACCGTAATTCCCTGCCCGAATGCTGCGGTATAAAATTGGATATCGATGCGCTGATTTTCTAAATTTTTAATATCGCCCCGCCCTTCCCCGGGAAAATCGATGCCGGTTCTTTCTCCAAATCCGAAACGTTTCACATAATCGGCAAAATTTTTATTCCCCAACAGCCTTTCCACATAGACCGCTCCGGTGTTCAGGGATTTTTCCAAAACCTGAGTCATCGTCTGCAAACCATTAGCCTTAAGATCAGAATTCTTAATGGTGTATCCAGCTTCTTTCACCGCGCCGGTATCGGTGTAGGTCGTATCCGGCGTTATTTTGTCACTGTCAAGGCCTGCCGCTAAAGTTATACCTTTAAAAACACTGCCGCATTCATAAGGATCATTCACTGCCGGATTTCGATAAGCATTAATGTCTTCAACCTGCGCATAGGTATTCGGATCAAACGAAGGATAATTAGCAAGAGACAGAATTTTTCCAGTATCCGGCTCCATGACGATAATCGAACCACCGGGAGCATTAAATTTTTCGACCGCGCTTTTCAGAATTTTTTCCGTTTCGTATTGGACAATATGGTCGATAGTCAAAACGAAACTATCCCCATTTTGCGCCGGAACAATTTGGCGCTCATTAGTTGTCACCCATTTTCCGGAAGCATCCCGGTCATGGGTTATTTTCCCTGACTGCCCGGTAAGTTCGCGATTGAAATAGGATTCCAATCCGTAACGACCCCCGAAATCATTGTCCTTCCACCCAACAAAACCTAAGACATTGGCCGCCAGTTCGCCTGAAGGATAATAGCGATAAAATTCGTCTTCCAGATGGACGCCTGGGAGTTTGGCATCGCGGATTTTTTGAATCTCATCACCAGTAAGCCGGTGCTTCAAAACTTCATACATATCTTCAGGATTCCCCAGCCGGCTTTCCAGCTCAGTCCTGTCGAGTGCCAGGATTTCCGCCAATTTCCCGGCAGATTCTCTGGCATTCTCAATTTCTTTAGGAACGGCATAGGCCATTTTCGTTTCGCGATTCACCACCACCGGATATTCTTCATTTTTATCTTTAAAATATATCTCCCCTCTTTGCGCGAAAAGTTCTCCGAAAAGCTTGTGCTGCCCTTCCGCCAAAGCGCGATAAGAGGCATAAGAAAAAACCTGCAGGCTATACAGCCGCAAAAAAACAATAGCGGCGATTGTGAAAATAAAAAAAACTAACGCGTAGATTCTCCAGTTTTCATTTGCGTTTTCATTTCCTTTCAAATCGCATCGGCTTCCGATTGCGTATTTTCGATTGTTCGCAATAACTGGCATATCGTTGCGTTAGTTTTCTATTTCATCGCCATTGGCTCGTTTTCCTCGATATAACTGACGCCCGCAGAAGTTACTAAATTTAAATCGTCCATTGATTTTTCAATATTATACATTGACTTTAACTCGACTTCTTTAATTTTGAGCTGCTGGCTTTCTTTTTCCAACTCCTGGATTCTAGTTTCCTTTTCCCGAATTTCATATCCCTTGGCCACGATGCCGTTAACCTGGTATAAATAGGCCGAACCGGCAACAAAAAAGCAGACCGCCAGGAAAAAAATTCCGGTTTTGAGATCATGACTTTCCGGCTGGGAAATTTTTTTCGCGCCCTTTTTCGGAGTTTTTACCAAACGAAAACTTTTGCCGGAATGGACAGCCCTTCCTGGCATTGTTTGGCCTCCCCAGTTTTTAGCTAGTGCGATCGACATATGCATTCAGTCCCCCTGAATATATTTTATTGTTTATTTGTTTTTGCCATGCTTGTCTGCGAGGTACGAGCAGCTACAAACATGAGCATCCCGCACCAATTCTTCGCAGAAACTTTTGTTTTAACTTTTTTAGCCGCAGGCGAGTCCGAACACCTAGCTATCCGCATCTTAAATCTTTGTCGGAATTGGTGCTGGGATACCATCTATACTTTCTCACAGACTCGAAGCTTGGCACTCCTGGCTCTTGGATTTTCCAAGATTTCCTCCGCGCCGGGAACAATCGGCTTCTTAGTAATTATTTTCACCCTGTTAAATTCCGCTCCGCGGACTCCGCCAGAGGCGGAGTATTTAACAGGGTTAATTTTTGGCTCACGACCGCAAACGCACTGCGGAAAGTTTGTCGGGCAAATGCATCCCCTTGCATTTTCCCTAAATATATTTTTAACTATTCTGTCTTCCAATGAATGAAATGAAATTATGGCCAATCTTCCTCCCGATTTTAGAATTTTAATCGCCTGCGGTATAAATTTTTTTAAATTTTCCAGTTCCTGGTTGACTTCGATTCTCAATGCCTGGAATGTTTTAGTGGCCGGATGTTGTCCGCTTTTTTGAAATTTTTTTGGAATTGCTTGTTTTACTATTTCAGCTAATTCTGCAGTTCCCCTAATCTCCCCGCTTTGCCTTTTTCCCCAAATTGCCCTTGCAATTTTTCCCGCGAATTTTTCTTCTCCAAATTCTCTCAAAATCCTTTCTAAGTCTTTTCTGTCGTAATTGTTCACTATTTCTCTGGCCGTGAGTTGAGCACTTTTATCGAGCCGCATATCCAGTTTCGCGTCTTTTAAAAAACTCAATCCGTAGCTTTCATCTTCCATCTGCGCCGAGGAATATCCAAGGTCAGCCAAAATCCCATCCACCGATTTTATTCCCTGGCCCCCCAAAATTTTCTCTAAATTCGAGAAATTGTCTTTCGCTAAAACTATATTGCCAACTTCTGGCTTCCCGTGTTTTTTAAAATTTTCAATGGCGCTTTCATCCTGGTCAATGGCAATTAACTTTCCACCTCTGCCAATTTTTATTAATATCTCAACTGCGTGTCCGCCTCCCCCCAAAGTGGCGTCCACAATTATTGCTCCTTTCTTGAGATTTAATCCATCGATCGCCTCCTTCAGTAATACAGATTTATGAATAATCATTTTAATAAACCCCTAGCTTACCTAATTGTTCCGCGATCTCATCCGTGTTTTTTTCCGCGTTCTTTTTGTAATCGCTCCATTTCTTTTCGTCCCAGATTTCCAAACGGTTATATACTCCAGCCACAATCACATTTCTTTTGAGTCCCGCGTAGTCTTTCAAAAAATCCGGAATCAAGATCCTCCCTTGCTTGTCCACTTCCACATCCACCGCCCCGGCCAATTGCAAACGGATGAAACTGCGCGTGGCCGCTTCGCCCACCGGAAGCGTTCCGAGTTTGCCCGCCAATTCCTCCCAGACTTTCATCGGATAGACAAATAAACATTTATCCAGCCCGCGCGTGACTACTAATTTATTTTTTAATTCGCTACGAAATTTACTGGGGACTGCCAATCTTTTTTTCGGATCAATAGAATGCTGGTACTCGCCGATAAACATACTCCACTTTTTACCACTTTATTATACCTTATCTCTATTTTACTCCACTGCCATACATCGGTCAACACATTCTTCAAGCTTTTTGGAAACAAAAAAATGGCTTGTTTTAGCCATTCTACTTTTTAGTTATCCACAGCTTGTCCAGCACTTTCCCTGATAGTGCTGGAATTGTATACTTTAGCAAAAAATCAGGCTGCTGGATTTTACCCAAACAGCCTTTAATTACTCTTAGATTATGCCGCCTTTTTCTTTGTAATATATTCCACGGCTTCTTTTACTTTCTTGATCTTCTCGGCGTCTTCATCCGGAATTTCTATTCCGAAAGCTTCTTCAAAGGCCATGACCAGCTCGACAGTGTCGAGCGAATCCGCGCCGAGGTCTTCGACAAAAGACGCGTCCGGCACAACCTCGAACTCCTTTACGCCGAGTTGCTTGGCAATAATTTCCTTCACTTTCTCGTCAATCAATTCTGTTCACCTCCTCTTAAAAATATTTGATTGTTAATGTATTTCTCCCTTTTATACCTAAGCACGGCGTTGCGTGCCAAAATATAATTTAGCAGATTCTCTAGCCATTAGTCAATCATATACTTCCCCTACTGACATTCTCACATTCTCGAGAATATGAGAATGTTATATTTTGTAAAATTTTAAAATTTTTATTTGTGGAGATACTGGGAATTGAACCCAGAACTGATCAATGCGAATGACCTATTATACCGTTTAACTATATCCCCATAACTTTGGTGCGCTCGAGAGGATTCGAACCTCTGATCTTCAGCTCCGGAAGCTGATGTTCTATCCACTGAACTACGAGCGCAAAATCCGCCTTGTCGGAGCGCCGAGAATCGGACTCGGACTACAAGACCCCCAGCCTTGCGTACTGCCACTATACTACGCTCCGTAAATTTCCTTCTTTTAAGATTATATTTTTTAAGCCAAAAAGGCAAATCTTGCGCCGGACTGGAAAGGTTGCTTTTTTTGGGAATTGTCTGCTATATTAAGGCCAGCGAAGATGTTCTTGAAAAATTTAAAAACAACCAAAATAAATGAGGGAGGAACACTATGAAAGGAACAGGAGGAATTGCCTGCGTGATAAACTTACCTGATGCCTCAGAATTAGCACACGCCTGTCTCGAGTTACAGGAAAATTTGGGCGCTGATTGCCTCAAAATCGTAAGTGAAAAAGACGGTATTTTTTTTGAGGTAAACAAACTTATTGCCGAAGGTCTCAATTTCCACGGTCTTAATTTTAGCGAAGAGTTGCCTGGAAAATTTGCTATTGGTTACAATACTGATTTTCAAGATGTCTCTCAGATTTCTTTTAGAAATATCCAGCCTTATGTAGCTTCCGGAACACGTTTTGGCACTATTGCTATCGCTCAATGTGGCAGCCCAAATGGGAGTGAGATCTTAAAACAAAAGCTCAACGACCAACGGGGAGCATCACACTCCAAAACAAATGCTGAATTAATACTTCATCAGATCACGCGTTCTATGTCTCTGGATCAAAAAAATCAAGCGATCGAAAAATCAATAATTTCAGCGTTACAAAAAATTCACCTCACTCAACCATTGGCGATCTTGATGAAGGATAAGCTTTTCGCCATAAGAGATCCGTACGGATTCCACTCGCTCAGTTTAGGCAGGTTAGACGGCGGATTTCTTGTTTGTTCAGAAAATGATATTTTCGCCCATCTCGAAGCCGAATATATGCGCGAAGTCGAACCAGGAGAAATCCTTATGTTTTCCCAACATGATCCCGAACCGAAGTCTTTTTGTTACGCCGACAGCAAGGAATATCTGTGTATCTGTAAATGTATCTACATCAGCAATCCGCGCACAAAATACAAAGACATATTACACGAGACTTTTCGCGAACGCTTGGGAATACAGTTTTTCCGTGAAAACAAGGACATGGAGGGAGACTTTTTTCTGCCAATCCTGAACTCAGGAAAAAACCAGACTGGTGGACTCGGAAAGGAATCAGAAATATTCAGAAAGGAATCGAAGATACCCATAAAGGAATATTTATTGAAAAGCTCCGAACACTCCCGTATCAAAAAGAGCCTTGACTACCCCAAGTCTTTACTTTACGAAAATGTGAGAAGAAATTCTTTTCGAAAGTATCATTTGCGAAAAGACAAGGTGACAGGACGTCATGCGATAGTAGTTGATTGCATTTTAAGGAGCGGAATGGGGGCAAAAATTATTAACGAAAGACTAATCGAAGCTAAAACGAGAAAAATTTCAAATTATTTTGCCGCTCCGCCAGTAGTCCGCCCATGTCCATATGACGGAATGTTACACCCAGGTCAAAATCACTTAATTATGGCTAACCTTTCACTGGAACAAGCCGGACAGGACATGTTTTCCGATGATTTGCGATTTCTTTCAATCGAGGGATTAATGCAAGCCGTTAAAGAAACCTATAACTGCAATGTATGCACTGGATGCTTGCTGGGAGGAAGCTGTCCGACATAAAAATCAGACTTATAAATGGGAGGCGTATCCGCGCTTCCCATCTTTTTTTGGAAAAGTTATCCACACTTGCGGGATATTTCATATGCTTGTATAATTTAAATGTAAAACCAACACACATATAAAAATGACCCCATTAAATTTCGCCATAGGCGATTTAACGGGGCAGGCAAAAATGGAAGACAAAAACCAAAACAGTGAACATTCAACTGAAAAAATTCAGGCTTTGCGCGAGATGATTTATAACGCTGAAAAAACTCTGCAGGGAGCGAAAGCGATGCTTTTACAGCTGGAAGGCAAGAAAAAAGTCGGCCGCCGGAAAAAAGTTTCTTTGGAAGACGGCGAAGATGGGCGGGTTATTGAAGGCACTTTTGACGGCCAAATTATGATAGGCACGGACGGAAAGCAATATCCGGTTCCGGCCAATTACGCTTCAAAATCAAAGATCGTGGAAGGAGATATGCTTAAACTGACGATAACGCCGGAGGGGTCTTTTATTTACAAACAAATCGGGCCTGTGGAAAGAAGACGGCTCATCGGCGTCGTCAACCAGGACGCTGACGGCAATTTTTTCATCACGGCCGAAGGCAAGCCTTACCGCGTGCTTCTGGCTTCAATCACCTATTTCAAAGTAGAGCCGGGAGATGAAGTGACCTTGGTGGCGCCCAGAGATATTGATTCGGATTGGGGATCTATTGAAAATGTCATCCAAAAAGGAAGAGTTTCGCACGCGGATACGGACTATCGCAACTTGTCCAAGGATAAATACTTGGAAGAAGACACGGAAAATATTTCTTCATCCGTTTCCGGAAACAAAAAAGCTTCCAGCTCTATTTTTGACGAGTGGGCGCCGGATCTTGACGAACTAAAAAAGGAATTAAATAAAACCGAGGTTTAAAAAAAATTATGGAAAACATTGCGCAACCAGCCGAAAGTAAAATGCACCAACTTATGGCCCAATTTGGAAAATTTGTGCTGGTTGGCATCATGAACACACTGGTTGATCTCATCGTTCTTAATGTTGAAATGGCCGTGACGGGCATCGTAGTTGGCGGTGGATATTCAGTGGAAAAAGCAATTTCTTTCTTGTTCGCCGTAACCTTCAGCTACTTCATCAATAAGCATTGGACCTTCCAAGACAAAACTAAGGAGGGCGAAGGCAAAAAAATGTCTCAATTTTTTGCCGTCAGCGTGGTCGGAATGATAATAAATGTATCCGTTGCCACTATTGTCGTAACTTATCTTCAAATTCCAATAAACAACATTTTGAGCCTATCTTTTTTAACTCCGCAACTTTGGGGCACAATCGGCGCTCTCGGCGGAACCGCTATTGGCTTGGTTTGGAATTTTGTCGGCTATAAATTCATAGTGTTTAAAAAATAACGCTGTATTTAAGAAATTTTTAACTCCCCTTTTCGGGGAGTTTTTTGTATGCTACAATTATTTTAAACAGGGGTGCCAACGGGTACTCTAAATTATTTAAACAAGCTTATGTCCTATACCCTTTACCGCAAATACAGGCCCAAAAACTTCGGCGAAATCATCGGCCAGCAACATATTGTCCGGACGCTTTCCAATGCGATCAAAAACAACCGCGTAGGACAAGCCTATCTTTTCACCGGTCCGCGCGGAACCGGGAAAACTTCCATTGCCAGGATCTTTGCGAGGGCGGTAAACTGTGCCAATTTAGTCTGCGAGGAACGAGCAGATACTAAATTGAGCATCCGCCGAAGCTCAGCGGAGGCGGACAGCAAACTATCTACTTGCAACTCATGCGATATTTGTCAGGCTTGCAAAACAATCGACGAAGGCCGTTCGCTGGACATTATCGAGATTGATGCCGCTTCCAACACCGGCGTGGATAATATCCGTGAACTGCGCGAAACTGTGAGCCTGCCTCCGACTTTCCTCAAATACAAAGTCTATATCATCGACGAAGTGCATATGCTTTCCACCGGCGCTTTCAACGCCCTTTTAAAAACCCTGGAAGAACCGCCGACGCATGTCATTTTCATTCTGGCCACCACCGAAATTCACAAAGTTCCGGAAACCATCTTGAGCCGCTGCCAGCGCTTTGATTTCGCGCGGCTGCCGCTTTCAAATATCATTGAAAAACTGACCCTCATCGCTAAAAGCGAAAAAGTCAGCATCGATAAAGATTCACTGGAAATGATCGCTCTTAGCGCTGAAGGCGGGATGCGCGATGCTGAAAGCCTCTTAGGACAAATTATCGCTCTGGAAGATAAAAATATCACCCTCAAGGAAGTTGAGGAGATTCTGGGCACCACCGACCGCAGATTCGCCGGCGAGCTCGCGGAGATGCTTTTTGCCAGTGATTCAACCGGAGCCATCGCCAAAATAAACACGCTGCTGACTGACGGCTATGACCTGCAGGTATTTAATAAATCTCTCATCAATTATCTGCGCCAGCTGATGCTCCTAAAAATCAGCCCCGAGCTCAAGACTTATTTTTCTTATGAAATCACCGCGGACCAAATAGAAAAAATGCTCGAGCAAATCAAAAGAGTCGAGCTTTCCAAAATAGTTTCCAGTATCAATTTGTTTTTGGAAGCGCAGGACAAAATATCCGCCTCTATGCTTCCGCAGTTGCCTTTGGAAATCGCGATAATTAAAGCGACGAATACATTTCCAGTCATGGAACATGAAACATATAATATACAACAAATAAGTAACCAGAGTACAAAAAACAATAATCAAGCAACTCACAACTCACAACTCACAAATCACAAACAAAGCATAAACATACAAACTATCGAAAAAGTTACGGAAGAGGCTAAAACTGAAAATAGCAATTTATCAATTGACGAAGTCACCGCCAAATGGCACGAGCTTTTGGAGAAAATCGCGCCTTTCAATCATTCACTGAAAGCCCTGCTTTCCAACTGCCGGGTTTTTGCGGTTACCGGGAGCGAAATTACGCTCGCTACGCCTTATGATTTTTATATGCAAAAACTCAATGATCCAGGAAATCGATTGACAGTCGAAGATGTTTTTGGTAAAATCCTTGAGTCCAAAATCCGCATCAAAACCATTATCGACAAAGAAACTAATACGGAAGGCGGACCTGCCCGCAATGCTTCGCATAGCGATGCAGGCGGGAAACAAAATTCCCTCCTCGCCTCCGCGATGGAAATTATAGGGGGTCGCCTCGTCGGCGACCCGCCGGAGAGGCGGGGAAATTAAAACTATGTTTTATGTTTATGTGCAAAAAAGTTTAAAAAATGGAAGATTATATACGGGGAGAACGAATAATTTGAAAAGGAGATTCGAAGAACACAATAGTAAGCGAGGCGGAGTATATACAAGCGATAATTCTCCATTTAAATTAATCTTCTATGAAACTTACTTAAATAAAAAAGACGCCGTAGAAGCGGAATTATTTTTTAAGTCGGGATATGGACGAGAAGTTTTAAGAGACAAATTGAAAAATTATTTTAAAAATATTGGGGAGTAGCCAAGCGGTAAGGCACATGGTTTTGGTCCATGCATGCGGGGGTCCGAATCCCTCCTCCCCAACTTTGTGCGGAATTTAAAAAACAGTGCATTAAATCACTGTTTTTTGTTACTGAACTAGTTACTGAACAAAAATTTTTTATAACAACATTCTTATATTCTCGAGAATGTGAGAATGTTGTTTAATTATTCAAACATACATGATAAATATGCTAAAACAAACATTGTGTTGTATACTCAAATATATGCGCTATAAACTTTACAAAACCTCCTGGAAGGCCTGGGACGCGATGCTCCATGCCATCGACCAGGCAAAAAAGTCCGTCTATCTGGAGATGTATATTTTTCTGGATGACACTTCAGAGTCCCACGATTTCATGGGCAAACTCAAACAGAAGGCGCGCGAAGGCTTGCAGGTCGTCATTATTGCCGACTCTTTCGGCAGTTCGGAAATCAAAAAGGAATCTGTGGAAGCGTTGCGCCAAGCTGGCGCGGAGTTTCTTTTCTTCAGCCATTGGCTCCGCCACATCCACCGCAAAATTCTGGTGGTTGACGAAAAAATCGCTTTTATCGGCGGCGTGAATATCGGCAAAAAATTCGCGCTCTGGAACGACCTGCAACTGCGCTTTTCCGGCCGAATGGTGAGAACTATCGCCAAGTCTTTTGCCTATACTTATGAAATCGCCGGCGGAAAAAATCCTAAAATCCTGGCTCTGCGGGAAAAATCTTTCGCCAAAAAATTCCGCTTCTGGATAATGGAACACTCGCCTATCAAAAATATTTATTCACTCAAAGACCAGTATCGGGAAAAGATTTCCGGAGCGAAAAAAAGCATCCGGATGGTAACTCCCTATTTTACCCCGCCGCGCTGGCTCCGGGCGCTGCTTGATGGCGCGATTCAAAGAGGCGTGTCAATTGAAGTCATCATACCCAAAAAAACTGATTTGCCGATTATCAACAGAATTAATCATCGCTATATGCATGATCTTTCGTTAAGAGGCGTCCGGTTTTTTTTGACTAAACAAATGAATCATTCTAAAGCGCTGCTCATTGACAATGAAATCGGCCTTATCGGTTCGCAAAATATTGACCATCTTTCTTTCGAATTTAACAGTGAAGCCGGAATGTTTTCCAAAGACCGTCACTTGATCCGCGAACTCGCCGGAATTATGGACAAGTGGAAAAAAGACGCGCAGGAATTCTCGCCCCAAAAATACAAGATGAAATTCATAGACTATATTATTTTAGCACTCCTAAAAATCCTAAATCCAATTCTCTAAAAATATCAAACTAACATCCTTACAAACTCCAGTATGTAAGGATGTTAAATTAGTTTTTGCAATATCTAAAAAGCATTCCCCTTGCAAAGAATGCTTTTCAGTATTCGTAAAACCTGTATTCTTATTTCAAAGTCACAGTCGCTCCAGCTGCTTCCAGCTTCTTTTTCATTTCTTCCGCTTCGGCTTTGGCAATTTTTTCCTTAATCACCTTTGGAGCGGCATCCACCAAGTCCTTGGCGTCCTTGAGACCAAGACCAGTCACTTCGCGCACCACCTTGATCACATTGATTTTGGAAGCACCGCAAGCGGTAACTTCCACATCAAACTCGCTTTTTTCCTCCACTGCGGCAACTTCGCCCGCAGCGCCGCCCGCCATGGCGGGGCCCATCATCATTGGAGCGGCCGCGCTCACGCCGAATTTTTCCTCCAAGATTTTGACCAGCTCGGATAAATCCAAAACGCTCATCTTCTCAATCTCGGAGACGATCTTTTCGAATTTCGCCGGAACTTTCCCGCCTGCATCGCTATGCGAAGCATTGCGGGCAGGTACTTCCTTGTCCGCCTTAGCTTCAGCGGCGGTGGATTCCTTTTTTTCTTCAGCCATTTGATTAGTTTTAAATTAATTATTTAAAAAATTAGTTGCCTTTTTCGGCTACGGCTTTAAGCACCTGCACTAAACCTCGCAAATTTCCAGCCAAAACATTTACAAATCCGGAAACCGGCGCGTTAATAGTCCCGACCAATTTTGCCAGCAATTCTTCCTTAGATGGCAACTTGGCCAGAGCGTTTACTTCTTCCACGGATAATTCCTTGACTCCTAAAATTCCTCCCGCGATTTTCAGATTTTCATTAACTTTAGCCAGCTTAGCGATAATTTTAGCCGCCGCCACTTCGTCGCCACTTGATATCGCCATGGCAATCTGGCCTTCCATTTTTTTCACATCCATCGGAATTCCCGCGTCTTTGAGCGCTAAGTTTATGAGCGTTTTTTTCAAAACTTTGAGCTCAATGCCGGAAGCACGCAGATCATTTCTAAGGGCGGTCATATCCTTCACTTTCAAGCCCTTGTAGTCGGAAAAAACTACGGCCTTTGAATCCTTGATTTTTTTAGCTAAATCCTTGATGATATCCTTTTTTTGTTCTTTGGATTGCATAAATTTAAAAATAAAAATCTGCCTAAAACGCAGACACTAAAAACATTGCTGTTTTGTTTCCTCGATAGGACTTAAATGCCTATTGTCTGCGGAATATTCTATTATCTCTATTTTACACGAAAAATATTTTCTGTCAATACTACTCAGCTTTGGTTTCTTCTGTCTTGGGCTCTTCTGTTTTTATTTCCACTTCAGCTGGAGCCTCAGCAACATCTGCTTTTACTTCCTTGCCCGCCGAAGCCTCGGCGGAGGCGGGTTCAGTTTTCTTGGCTGGAAGCTTCACTTTTCTTTTCTCTCCTTCCAAAACTCCCTTGGAAACAAAAAGATTATACGCCGTGTCAGAAACTTGCGCGCCCTGCGAAACCCAATATTTGATGCGCTCGGCTTTCAGCACTTCTTTTTTGGAATGTGGATCATAGCTGCCCAAAACTTCCACATGCTTGCCTCCCGGAGCCACAGTGTGCTCCTGGAGCACGATCTGAAATTGCGCTTTATTCTTTTTTCCAACTCTGGCGAGTCTTATAGTAAGCATAATTGCTAATTTTTTGTTACTTACCCAGTTTATCTCATAGACTAAAAACTGTCAACTAACAGCCATCAGCCTTGAAAAATACGATAAACCTGCTAGACTGATATCCATTGAGCCGCGTTCGTCTAGCCCGGTCAGGACGCCAGGTTCTCATCCTGGAAATCAGGGGTTCAAATCCCCTACGCGGTACAAAAAAAAGAGATGGCTTCCCATCTCTCTTAAAAATATTACTAACAAACTTTTTTTATAACGCTCGCAAATGCTGAAACAGTCTCCTCCAGCTTTTCAGGAATCTTTTCTGCTATGGAGATATTGCGCCCCCTGCGTCTCAGGAAAAAACGATACTCCCCATTTTTGCCGTGGGATATTTTAAATTTATCTTCGGCTATTGACAAGGATGCGGAGATATTCTTTTTTAATTCCAGTTTTTTTCTGTTTATGCGCTCCTTTTTCTCTTTTAGAAAAAATGCGAGAATCCTTCGAAATATAAACTCCAGCGCCCTAATTCCCGCGTCTTCCCGATGAAGAGAAATAAATATACGATGGTTTCCCCTGTCGAATAATAATCCGCTATCATACCGATGGGTCTCGTAAGCCTTGAGAACCTTTCTGAATATGCGTTCGCGCATACAGATGATTATTTTTTGTTCTTTTTCAAAAAAATTTACACTATACGCCACCTCGTCTTCTGAATACTGCAACTCCTCGCGAAATGTGCGCATGGACAAAGCTACTGTGTCGCTAACGCTCTCCACAAATTTTTTAATTTGCCTATCTGATAATTTGTTCATTACTCCCTCCTTTTTTTCTAAAAAAGATTTTTATAGCAAATGGCCAATATTTAATTGGAAAACAACAATAATCCATCTTATTGCCAAAAGCATTTTTTGTCAAGATCGTAATTTTTTTACTGCAAAATCTTCCCCCCTTGCCCGATCTGGTCGAGGCGCACGGAAAGGAGTTTGGAAATGCCGTCTTCGCCCATCGTAACGCCGTAAAGAAGCGAGGCCTGGCGCATAGTTTCACGGTTGTGCGTGATCACGATAAATTGCGTATTTTGTGAAAGCTCCTGGATAATCCGGCCGAATCTTTTGGAGTTAGCTTCATCTAGCGCTGCTTCCACTTCATCCAAAACCGCGAAAGGCGGCGGATTGTGGGAAATGATCGCGAACAAAAGCGCTAGCGATGTGAGCGCCCGTTCGCCGCCGGAAAGCATTGCCAAGCCCGAAATTTTCTTGCCCGGAGGCGATGCAAAAATATCAATGCCGGTTTCAGCCTTGTCCGCCGTAGCCTCGGCGGAGGCGGATTTTTCATCTTCAGTTATCTCTCCGTCCTGACCAATTGCTTCCAACTCCTCTTCTTTGCTTTTGTATCCCCTCTTTTTCACTTCCACTTTTTTAAGGCTGGCGTTGCCGCCGCCGAAAATAATCCGGAAATATTTGATGAATTCTTTGTCTATCTCCGAAAAGGTTGAAGTAAAAACTTCGTTGACCTTTTGCTCCATTTCCTTGATGATTTCTTTGAGCGACACAATGGCTTTTTCCAGATCTTCTGATTCTTTGGTCAAAAATTCATATCGCTTTTTTGTTTCTTCATATTCTTCAATCACTAAAGGATCAATGCCACCGATCTGCTCCATTTGCACCTTAAGGCGCGCGATATCTTTTTCATATGCCTCGCGGTTAATATCTTCCGCTTCACTTTTTAATTCTTCCGGATTTATTTTAAGTCCCTCCAGAACTTCGCCGCGCAAGTCCTCTTCGCGCACTTCGACTCGGGCGAGAGATATTTTAGCTTCGTTAAATTGATCTTTGAATTTTCCGAGTTCGTCCTGCTGGCCCCGCAGCATTCTTTCTATTTCAAAAAATTTGTGCCTTTTTTCCTTGTCCAATTGTATTTCAGCTGTTATTTCAGCCTCAATTTTTTTTGCTTCTTCTTGGATTTTCGGAATTTCCTCACGGATTTTCTTTATTCTTTCAACTAGTTCGGCAATAGCTCTATTTTCTATTTCGTTTTTTGGATCACTTATCGTTACGGGTTGCGGGTTACAGGTTACAGGATTATTTACTTTTCCCTTTTCAATATCCGCCTTAAGTTCAGCCAGCCGCATCTGAATTGAACGGGCGAATTCTTTGATGTCCTGCAAATCTTCCAATCTTTCCGCGCCTTCAATGCGGTTCACTAAAATTTCCTGATCTCTTTTTATTTCTTCAATCGCCATTTTTACATAGCGCAAATCAACCAGCCCCTCGTTCGGCTGATTTTGAATTTTAATTTCAGCGATCATTTCCTGATTTTTTTGCTTTTCCTTTTCTATTTCCAGCCGGCCTTCGCCCACAATCAGATCCCTCTCTAAATGATTCAGTTTTCCCCTGCTTTCGTTTTTCTTTTTTTCCAGTTCTGCCAGTTTTGTATTTTGCGTTTCGCTTTCCGATTCCCGGCTGATTTCATCGGTAAGCTTGTCCACAACTCTTTGCACATTCATCATCCGCCGGCCGATTTCTTCCTTGGTTTCGCTCAAGTTTTTCTTTTCTTCCTGGAAATTTTTCCACAAATACGAAAAAAGCGCGGTTTGTTTAGCCTTGAGTTCACCCGCCACTTCTCCGCTTTGCGCCGCCTTGTCAGCCTGGCGCTTAAGCATGCGCAGGTGCGGTTTGATTTCTTGAGATAGGCTCAAGGCCTTGTCCAAGTTTTCGCGCGTCGTATCTAGTTTTCGCAATGCCCTTTCTTTTTTGATTTGATATTGCTTTACGCCGGCCGCGTCTTCGATGATGAATCGCCGCTCCAGGGGTGTGGCGTTGAGAATTGAGTCGGCCATGCCTTGGTTAATAATAGAATAGGACTCCCGGCCGATACCGGCCTTGGCCAAAAGATCCACAATATCCTGCAGCCGCACGCGCGAACCATTGACGATATATTCGCTCTCGCCGCTGCGAAAAATTTTGCGAGCGATGGAAATTTCTTCGCAATCCAGCGGAATTTTTTTGTCCGAATTATCAAAATACAATGTTGCCTGCGCGCTGCCGAGGCGCGCCTTCTTTCCCGAACCGGCGAAAATAATGTCTTCTGATTTTTTGCCCCGCAAGGTTTTCATCGACTGCTCGCCCATAATCCAGCGGATGGCATCAGCAATATTGGATTTGCCGGAACCATTGGGACCGACAATAGCCGTGACTTCATAGCCCTTGCCGGCCGCGCCATCTTTCAACGCGGAAAACTCCAATGTTGTTTTATTGGCAAAAGACTTAAAACCTGAAATTTCGAGTTTCTTCAGATACATCCTTTCTATATTATCACATTTTTAGGAAAATTTAAAAGGCATGGGCAGCTGATGATCTTGCATTGTCGATTTTATTCGAGCACGCAAGTCACGCATCCACATGCCTTACCAGCCCCGATCGGCTGGATTTTACCTTTTTCAGAGATCGATGAGCCGCTGTTTCGTGATCAAGGATTTCTCACAATGGAGATAGATGAACCATTTTTACTTGGTTTTTTACATCATTTGCCTTTTTGCGATCACAGAATACAGCCTGATATGTTTTTGGTTTTAATCAAGCACACGGACAAACTTCACAACCTTGCAGGATCCTTTTTCCTGGGGTCATGAGCCCTCCTCGGAGAACTTTTCTCCTCTTCTTCATGCCGGTTTTTACGCCCCCTTATCCGCAAAAACTGCAAACCACACTTCCATATATCCGATCACCTCCTCTCAAAAATATTTTTGAGACAAAAATGAAAAGAACAACTAATATTAAGATCCTAACAAATCAGGCTTTTTTTGTCAAATTTCACTTTGTGGATAACTTCATTTACCACCCTTTCACTTCCAGCCCCGCAATGGCCGCGTTTCTTTGCGCTTCCTGCTTGGAAAGTCCTTCGCCTTCGGCTATTTTCTCGTCAGCCAAATATACTCCGATGACGAATTTCTTTTCATGATCCGGCCCGGATTCCTGCATTACGCGGTATGACGGCGTGACTCCGGCTTTGTCCTGCGCCACTTCCTGAAACCGGCTTTTGGGATCCATATATAATTTGTTTTCAATAATGTTCGGCAGTTCCGAAACGACATTTTTCAAAATAAATTTTTTGGCCGCGCCGTAGCCCTTTTCTTTTTGATCCAGATAAATCGCTCCTGTGATGGATTCAAAAGCGTTGGCCAGCAGATATTGCCGGGCTTTCCCCGTATCTTTGGCTTCCCCCCTGCTCATCATAAGATATTCTTCCACACCCAACTTTTTGGAAATCTTGGCCAGCATCTCGCCATTGACCAGCGCCGCGCGCCAGTTGGTCAGCTCCCCTTCCGGATTGGGATAATTTTCATAAAGATATTCGGTCACCACCAACTCTAAAACCGCGTCGCCCAAAAATTCCAGCCGTTCATTGTGGTCAAGCTTATAATCGCGATGCTCATTGAGATATGAGCGATGTGTCAAAGCTTGCTTGAGAAAATTAATGTCCTTGAATTTTATATCCAGTTTTTTGGCCAGCTTTTCAATCATTTAATTTCCATCATTTTTCTTATTTACAGCATCCTTTTTATGTTTTTTCGATTCATCATCTTTCATTGGCTCTCCTAGTTCGCGATAAATAGTTCCTAAAACTCCATTCACGAACCGGCCGGAAGATTCCCCGCCGAATGATTTGGCCAGTTCGATCGCTTCATTAATGGCCACCTTGGGCGGAACTTCCTCATAATTGCCGAACAGCAATTCATAGATTCCCAGACGCAAAATATTACGGTCAATGACTGTTACCTGGTCCAGCGGCCATTCCGGCGCGCACTTTTCAATCAAGGGATCAATTTTGTCCTGATTTTTTACAACGCCTTTCGCCAGCGCGGAAACAAAAGTAATGTCGTCCATCCCGGGACCGAATTCAGCAATGTTTTTTTCGATTATTTCGTCCAGTTTCTTAATGTCCCGACCCTTAAAATCCCACTCATAGAGTGACTGCATCGCGATTGATCTGGATAAGTGCCTGTTGGCCATTTATTTCTTTTTCTTAATTTTTTTCAAAGTATTCACGACTTCTTTGCCTTTGTAGTATCCGCACTTGGGGCAGATTGTATGGGCCGGAATCATGGCTCCGCAATGGGTGCATTTTACCAGTCCCTTAACCTTAAGTTTAAGCTGCGCCCGCGCACGATCTCTTCTCGCTTTGGTGTGTCTTTGCTTTTGTACTGACATGATAATAAAATCAAAATTCAAAAATCAAAATGCAAAATTACTTTTCATTCAGACATTAGAATTTGATAATGTTAGATTTTTACCGCATTCTCAATTTAGCATCGAAACTGCTTTTTGGCAAACAGCACAGCCGCGCCAAGAAACCGACGCGGCTGTTGATTTCATTTCTCTTTATTTAGTGGACTCGCACTACAATATTGCGCACTTCTGTATTGCCAGCTCTATCGTATATCTTGACCCGCAGATATTGCAACCCCTTGGGTGTATTGGTTGGGATAACAAATGAATCTTTCGTAGTTTCTTTCGTTTTTCCGTTGAAATAATATTTATAATAATCGATTCTATCACTATCTGTAGCCTTCCACCAAAGCACATCCCCGGGGCGCTTATTTAGCAATGATGGCAAGTCGGTAAATTGCGGACTCTTGGTATCAACCCTGACTGAATATTTACTGGATTGCCCAATCTCCTGGCCATTCCCATCATAATATTTCAATCGATATTCATATTTGCCGTCCTTTTTCGGTTTGGCTGTCAATTTCCATGAGCCATCAGCGCCAACTGTCGTTTCGGCTTTTTTGTCGCCGCCTTCATATATGGCAACTTTGCCATTTGCCAAATCAATGCTTTTGCCCTTGAAATAAAATTTATTATTATCTGAATAGACGGTTTTGGATTTATTTAATTCTTTGCTATCATCGCTTCCGATTTTAATCTTTGGATCATTTATGTCAATTTCCCCATCAGTTATAATCGGTGGTTCAGGATCCGGCTCATCATACTCACAATCCAAAGTTGTCACAGAATTTCCGCCAGTACAACCCTGGGGAGATGAACTAGTAATTGATCTGGATTGCTTTCCATTTGATTGGCAATCACCATAAGCCGAATAAGTAAAGTCGGTGCAAGTTACGGTTGGCGGGGTATAGATGCAGCTTTCTTCCGTGATGGGGCTGCCGCCAGTACAACCGGCAGGCAAACTGCTGGTTATTGAACGGTAATGCTTGCTATTTGATTGGCAACTGCCGTAGGCTGAATAAGTAAAGCTGGTGCAAGTTGGTGGCGCAACTGTTATCGTCGCGTTGCCAACTTCATTTAAAATATCCGCGCCGTCGTTGCCATAAACTATCGCGTCTGAATCATTATATTGGCCGACGCCATTGTAAAGAAGCGTGATATTTGCCGCTGAAGGAGCAACTGTTTGTAGCGCCGTGAAATTCAAAGTCGCGATGTGCCCGCTGGCGTTTTGCACGCCGTGCCCTGTCTTAGCTTGTGTGATAATTATTTCCCCCGAATTTCTATTATCTACGACTATTTGAAAAGGATTGGCGCTGGAAGTCGTACAGTCCGCGTTAACACCAAAAGGTGAGTCCGCCGTGCTGCAACTATCCAGCCTGAACTTGCTCGCATCAAAATGAAGGTCGGCTTTAACGGCAACTACCTCATTTTCCAACGCGTCTAATATGACATCCACGCTAAATGCGCCATTTTTTTGAACAGCTAAAACTCCCGGCGCTTGATCAGTATCCCCGTCAACGCGCAGGGAAAGCTTCGCTTCACCCGCCGCCGCGTGGATGCTGTCGTAATAATCCATCACGGAAATAAAAACTGTTGACACGGCAATTCCGGCAGCCAGCGCCATAACAAAAATGCCCTGCCAAGTCCTAATTCTTGTCTTTTTTATGAAAACCCAGCTTTTGCCCAAACCGAAATAAGTTTTTGCGAATAACTGGTCGATTGGCCGCGCCGCTTGTTTCCTTGGTCTCTCGGCACTTTTTATTTTTTTATCCATAAACGGTTGTGATGAATTAATTTTAAAATAATTGCAAAATGTCCGCCAAAGTTATAATCCCCAATAAATTTTTTTCACCGTCGACAACTGGAAAAGTTTTGTGGCCGGTTTTTTTGAAAAGATACACTATTTCCATAACATTCATTTCCAGCGAGGCCGTCAGGCAATCAATCGTCATAATATCTTGAACTTTTACATTAAACAGATTGCTCACATCTTTTTTTTGCGGCCCATCCAGTGTTTTCTCAACTTGAGATTTTTTCAAAAAATCGATATAGGAAGGCAGATGAATGCTCAATGAACCTTTGGTAAAAAAATCATCCTCCACCACAATCCCCACTACTTTGCCCTTCGCGACTACCGGCATCCCATGGATCCTGTTTTCGGTTAAAAGTTGCGCCACCTTATCCAGCTTGCTTTCGGGATTAACAAATATTACTTCCCTTGTCATTATTTCACTTATTTTCACAGTGCTTTACCCTTATTATTTAAAAAATCTTTTTCCTTCTAATTTTGCCAGTTGCTCATCATAATGCCGAGATCCCTGGCATTAACCTTGCCATCAGAGCTAACATCACCCGAGGTGCCAGCAGCCACGCTTTGCAGCCAATTAGCTGCCAAAGTTGCAAAATCCGTATTATCATAGGTTACGCCGGTTATTGTTACGGAAGCTGGCGTTCTGGCCGTTAAAACATCCCCGTCTTCGCCAACCGCGGCTGCTTGTGATCCACTGGTAAACGCAACTGCTGAATTATCACCCGTAGCCAATGAATGAAAAGAAAAGGTAGCGATGGTCGCCGTTGAAATTACCGGAGAAAGCGGACTGGTCGCCGCCACTCCCACAATTATCGACGCGGTGCCATTAGCATTGCCTAAAACAGCCGCTTGCAAAACATTGGGAAAAGCTGTCGAGTTGGGAGTTATGCTGTCCAATCTTAGTTTGGAATTATCAAAAGTGACATGCAGCTCGACTGCCGTAACCTGATTATTGCCCGGATTAACCTTAGCATCTAAATTTAAAGACTGATTGACATTCATTGTCGGCGCAGCCGGTTCAAAATATATACTGCTGTTCGGCACTGCTTTAACTTTTTCCGTGGAAATCGTGAAAGCGAAGAAAAACACTGCCAGCATGATAAAGAATGCCGAAAAAGCCAATGTGAGTTTTGAGCGAGAAGTATATTTTTTTTTCATAACACTATAAATTAATTTTAAGATCTTGTTTTTGATCGAATCAGAAGCTCTTGCCGAAGTCCGGCAGTAGGGCGTTGTAATCAAAAATGTCAACGGCGCAAGTGCCGGTTTTATTGCCCGCGATATTTGCCACATTATTGCAAACAGTATTGCCAAAATTCGACAATAATAAATTGTAATCAAAAATATTAACGCTGCGGCTGGGCGGCGCTATATCCCCTGTGTAAGTTATGGCTTTGCTAACTTCTCCCGGATTGGTAGAACAGGGGCTTTCATTGCCGGAGGCATCTAATGCCGTTAACTGAAAATAATAAACATGTCCGCCTGGAAGACTGTCGAATGAATATGTCGTAACCTTGCCGGCGTCAACTGAAGTCGTGTAGCCTGTCGGACAGGTTCCACTATGCGAACTGGTGTCGTAATAAATTTTATAACCGGCCAAATCAGATTCGCCATTCGCGTTCCAGTTCAAAACCGCTGTTCCGGCTTGAGCCGCGCCAACTGAAAAGCAAAACATTCCGGCTCCAAAAAGAGCCAGTAATGCAAGATTAATTTTATTTCGCAGTGGTATTTTTTTCATTCTTTTTATTCCCCTAAAATATTTGAGATTTTTAGATTCCGCTAGATTCATTCTACCATGCTGTCAATTTTTCACAAAACCAAGTTATCCACAGCCTCATTTTAAAAACTCTTGCCAAAATCCTGTAATAGGGCATTGTAATCAAAAATGTCCACGGCGCAAGTACCAGTCGTGTTACCGGCAATATTGGCCGTATTATTACAAGTGGTATTGCCAAAATTCGTCACCAATAAGCTATAATCAAAAATATCCACCTTGCGATTGGATCCTGCTATGTCTCCTGGATAAGTTATGACAAATGAAGTTAAGCTTAGCGGAATACTGATATTATTGGATGAATCTGCCACTGTAATCGTGCAATTAGAATGAGCTCCTATCGCCAAAGCATTAAAAATAATCGCATTATTCCCGGCAACAGCCGAGGTTGTCGCTGAACGGCAATCCCCGCCATAGGAGATTGTGCCGGCCTTGGAAGAACTGAATGTATAGCTCGGAGTCGCGTCTCCGGTAATTGCAGATACGGCAGTTACTTGGGACAAAATCGGCAAACTGGCGTTAATCACTAAATTTTTATTCACGCCCAGATTGATTGCTGGAATGAAGTTGGTCAGCGCATTACCGGCTCGATCGGCAATTGTTCCGGAAATTGAAGTGGTCGTCAGATCGGCCGAGTTGTCGCCACTTTGGACCGTATAATTGCAGGATCCGGTTGTAGAATTATTGACCGCAAACGAGCAGCTTTTGCCGGTATCCAGCGCAACTGTCACATTGCCGGCCGAAGAGACTGTTTCTGAAAATGTAACAATGATATCAATAGCTGTTCCTGTGCTATAAGTGCCATTGGCTTTCGCCGATGTGATATCAGCAATCGTCGGCGCGGCCGTATCAATAACAAACGAGCTCACGCTTAGCGCTCCACTTTGGTTGCCAGCCGCATCCGTCACACGAACGGCGCAATTGGAGTGGGTCGCGGAAGATAAAGAATTAAATGTAATCGTATTATTGCCCGTTACCGCGGCGGTTGTTGTTGAACTGCAATCACCGCTATAAGTGATTGCACCAGCCTCGGTCGAACTAAAAGTATAATCCGGAGTGCTATCCTTGGTCGGGCTTGACACTGCCGCCACTTGAGCCACCGCTGGCGCCACTGTGTCAACTTTGGCTACATTAACGCTGGCATATGCTGCTTGATTGCCAACATTATCGGAAACTAAATATTGATATTGATAACATTTTCCATTAGCCGCCGCGGTGTCAGTGAAATTTGGATAGGTGCCGGTTGGAGTTATTGTCGCCCATGAACCATACGCGCCGCAAGCTGTGCCGGAGAGCGCTGCCTCTTTTCTTTGCACAATCCGGCTAGAAGTATTGATGCCGGCTACCGCGTCTGTGCCGTCACTAACAGCTATAGCCACGGAAGTTATTTTGAAATATCCATTTGTATAGCCTACTGATCCACCAGCCGGAGGCGCTGCGTCCACCGTCACTTGCGAAGGATTTCTATCTGTCAGCACATCCACTAATTCATTCAGGGCGGCGGCCTGGGAAGTATTCGTAAACGCGATGGATGAACTGCTGGCTGCCGCCAGAGAAAAGAAAGAAAAGGTGGCAACCTTGGAAACGGATGTTACCGGCACTACAGGACTCGCCGCCGGCACACCGACAACAAAAGATGCTGTGCCGCTTGCGTTATCAATCGCCGGAGCCTGCAGAATCGCCGAGAGTGGAGAACCGGCAGTGCTAATGCCATCCAGCCGGAATTTAGCACTATCAAAAGTCACATGCACTTCTATCGCAGTTATTTGATTGGTCCGCGGATCAATCATGGCGTCCAAAGTAAACGCCTGATTAGCGCCAACAATTTTGCTTGCCGGCGAAAAACTCAAAATACTGTTGGGAAAAGCGCGGACTTTTTCGATTAAAAACTTGCCCAAAGGAACACTTAAAATCGCAACCAAAATCAAGCCGACTATGAAAGCAATTTTTTTAATTTTCGGATTCATAAAAATTTGTTTTGTTTTCGTATTCGTATACTGGTTATAAAACGCTTTATAAAAAATCTGGCCTGTGAATAAATTTTGGTGTAAGCCTGATAGAAAAAAAATAATTTATTTAATATTAAGCGAGGCAGTCCAGATAAACGCGATGATTATGCCGGTAATAAAAGCCAGCAGAAAAACGCCTTGCCAAGTTTTAATTTTTGTTTTTTTAATAAAAACGAAGGCCTTTCCCCACCAGGAATAAGTTTTTTGGGCCAGTTCGTCCACCGGCCGCATTTCGGAGTATTCACTCAACTTATTGTCTTTCTGGTTGCCGTTCAAAAAATTCATTTTGGTTTTATTTTTAAAAACTCTTTTATTTTCCAGATAGCGCGGAAGATATGTCTTTTTTCATTTCTTCCGAAAAACAACTTTCTTTTCCGGAATTATTGTAGGATGTTACCGAAAAATAATAGGTCTGGCCGTTTTTTAAATTGCCAATATTATAGCTTGTCGCCTCGTGAACATCGATATTATCAGTATATCCCCCAGGCGGGCAGTCGCCATTCCTGGGAACGGTGCCATAATATATTTTGTAACCGGAAAGATCTGTTTCAGTGTTTGGATTCCAGGACAAATTAGCTTCTCCGCCTGTCCTAATTTTACCATAAAAAGCCTGAAACAACAACACGCCGACAACCAGAATTATTAACAATATTATGATTAATTTTTTCATACTAAATTCGGATATTTTCTACTTTTATTATAGCACAAATTTGCTAATTTTTCTAATTAACGGACAGTCCGCTCGGTTTACCCCGCTTGCCCCGTAGCGAACTGGTATGAGGTGGATTCGGTTACTGGACCGATAATCCCTGGGGCGCGGCGGGAGAGATGGTATCGGAAACTTTTTTTAGATAAAGCACTGCGTCGCCGGAAAAAGGCGGGGTGAAAGATTTGTTGCCCGCGCCGGCGGTAAAAGTTCCGGTTTCCACCACTGCTCCAGTGGTTGGATTAAACCATTCGTAATTATAGGTAGCGGCGGATAGATTGACAGTGAAGGCGCCGGATCCCGGCTGGTAAATCAAATATTCCTGCCCGTGATTGCGAAGACAATAGGTCGTTGAACAATCGGAAGAGTTAGCGGAAGGAATCATTGAAGCCAGATTCATTTTGTCGGCATAGGTCAAGGTCTGCCCCATGGCCGCTCTGGCCCCCTGAATCTGAGCAAGATAACCCCCTTCACTCCCCACGGGCAAGTCCATATAAATAGTATGATGTCCGCGAGTAAAGGTCTTCCATACCCAGTCTGCATCCCCCCTAGTCCATTGCCCTAAATGATCCGTGTCAACTATTACTATTTTGCTACCATCCCCAGGGGGAGGATTATTTTCATAATTGTATGGCGATGCAGCAACGATATTGGGCGAGACCCAGTCTGCATTGCTTGAAAATAAGGTGCTATTTGATCCGCCAGCATACTGGAAGGTCATTCCAATAAGGTGCTGTTTAGGAAGTGTCGCCTCATAAGTCTTAACATAATTAATAATCTCGGCCTGCCAACTTGTTGAGTAAGCTCCAGCCTCGTTTGCAACTTCCCAAGTTACATTATCAAGATCATTAAGCGTGTCGATTACCTTCTTTACATACGCTTTTTGATAGGTTATCGCCCCGCCACAGACAAGCGAATGGGCAGTCGCTGCTCCGCAAGCAATACCATTGATATTGTTTCCGCTGTCGTAAGGATAACCATCATTAGCATTACGATCAAATTGTAATCCCCAGCCCTCAAAGAGCATCACTCCCACATACAAACCCCTAGACTGTGCAGCAACTACCCTTGCCCTCAATCTGTCAAAATATATCTGGTTCAAACTGGACAGGTTAAATTTCAACTCCCCATCACTGGCATTTCCATGCCCAGAAACACGATTATACGCAATGGTCAGGGGGTGATCTGAGCCATGAGGAACTTCTGATTGAACCCACAGGCGCATGAAGTTGAAATGATTAGTCACGGTAAAGAAATTAAGATAATCATTAAAATCGAGAGTGGTTCTATAGCTATCTATAAAATTATTCCAGGTATGCGATCCGGTTAAGTAAATGGCTTTCCCGGAATCGTCGGTAAAATATCTGAGGTTGGTGGGATGCACGCGCAAAACCCCAGCCGCCTGGGAACTTTGCACCAAACCGAAAATGCCGAAAAACAGTATTGCAGAAAATAATAACTTTTGTAAATTGTTGAATTGAAAATTCATTGTAAATTGTAAATTTGATAATTGTAAATTTTAATTTATTGCACGCTTAAACCTGTCGGGCTGGTCGGCGGGGTGATATCCGTTGCCCCTACATACTCATAGGCGCCGATGTCCGGCTTAGAACTGGAATGGGAATAACTCACTCCGTCACCATTATTCCATGAAACACTCGAATTTACAGTAATAGTATTAGTATCATAATCAACATTGGTTACTCTGACTGGACTGTTTGAACCAACTATAATTAAATCTCCAGCAACTATCCCATAACCATTATTAAAATGCCTTGCGTCTGATACGACTAAAGATGTACCGGAACCCGAAGCAGTAGTTCTTGTTAAGTAATCCCCGCTATTAATACAAGGGCTTCCGGATTGAAGGTGAAAATCGCCATTGACTTGATCAATAAATAAAGGATTAGAAATTATAGAATTAGAATCCTGGCCGCTTGCAGTCTTGTATCCTGAAAAATTATAGCCTGATGTTCCATTCCACATAAAAGAAAGCGCCCTCGTTGAATTGTAATATTTATTATAATTCAACTGAATTGAGTCTGTTCTCGTAGCTAAGTCAAAATTACCAATACTGTCTGCGACTATATTATTTTTAAATACAAGATTTGTAGATTTTAAAGTTTCATTCCAAATCCCCATAGAAACAGCAGCATCTCCACTGTTCTTATAAAGTGTGTTATGGACAATAATAACATTATTGTTAGGACCTCGTTGTGGGCTTTGGTACAACTGTATTCCGTAATATTTGGTATTTCCATATATCAAATTGTTTCTAACGATAAGATTCGTAGTACCAGTTATATACATGCCATTTTTGTTAAAGCGAACAATATTATTTTGGACTAATGCCCTGTCTGTGTCATCAATCCAGATTCCAGTTTCCCAGTCATTCGTTGCTCCGTTATACTCACAGGTGTTATTTTCTACCACAACATCATAACTGACTTCCGTATTATTCCCCTCTATTTGAATACCTGTAGCACCATTGTGATGGACATTGTTACCAGTAACCCAAATATTATCGCCTTCCCACACTACGATGCCTTGAACCTTTGCATGATCTACCTCATTATTAGAGATAGTGATATTTGTATTTGGAGAGTTAGGTAAACCGTAGGCAGCAACTACTATATTATTTGCAAAAAACGTTTCAATGTCAGCTCTTTGAATCTTCCCAAAAGAAATATGGTTATTGTTAATCAGTATGTTATTGTTTTTATATTCGACAGCAAGGCCGAACTGATTTTCAAATACTGTATTGTTTATTATTTTACTGTCTGTTACACCCATTCTAAAGTAAATACCTTTAAATGAACCTTGTATGGTCAATCCATCAATAATAATATTGCTTTTGGGATGTGCGACACTTGCTCTTACATCAATATTCGCATAGTTTGCGTTTATTACCTTTAGTCCTACAATTTTTATATAACTTAGAGTTATATTATCTTTCATACAAAATCCACAATCTTCGGCCTGGGAATTTGGAGTCTGGATAACTGGCACATGACCAGGGTAGTTCTGATATGTAATATAACTACCTGAGGAACCTGAATGTTGCGGAGTAACCCTTTCAGTATAAGTCCCTGCTTTTATATAGACTGTATCTCCTGCTACCATAGTATTAGCTGCCTTTTGAATAGTTAACCAAGGGGCACTTATTGACCCACTGCTGGCATTATTTCCACTCGGAGAGACATAATACTCCGATGCCTGCGAGCCTTGTGCCAAGCCGAAAATCCCGCAGAATATCATTGAGAGAAGGATTAATTTTGTTTTTTGATTTTTCACCCAGTTAAATAAGATTTGAGCCTGTTTTTAATAAACATGCTCCCATGATAAGTTTTCAGATATTTTTCACGATGGGTAGCATCTTGCTGATTTAGACAGGCTTCATAATAAACAAGCTTGAGAGGTCTTCTATTTTTAGTAGAATCTATCAATCCCTTATTATGTCGCTCAAATCTTAATTTTAAATTTTTTGTGTAGCCTATATATCTTTTCTTGTCTTTATTACCGTATAAAACATATATGTAATGCATATGGGCTGTAGAAAAATTTAAAATTATTTAACGGGGTAAATTTTTTTATCTACTGAGATATCTACATAGATTATTTTTAATTCACGCTTAGTCCGCTCGGCGCGGAAGGCGGAGTGGTGTCGCTCGCCGAAATATATTCATACGCGCCTATATCATAAGCGCTCCCCTGTGGCCGAGTATTATTATCGAAATCAGCCGATGGAGCGTTTGTCGCAAGACCTGTATTAATTGCGGGAGAATTAGAAAATAAATGGTAATTATGGTTCAGCGAATCAAAAAAATTCGGGTCAGAGCTCGTTATATTATTCGCAAATGTGAGATTGCCACAATCAGTACCAGTGCAAATTAAACTGCTGTTAGTAAGATTATTGCGAATAATAATACCTTGTCCAATATTACCATAATATACTGCCCTGATTGCTGCTGTTGTCGGATTATAGAAAATATTGTTTTCTATGAGAAGGTTAGGGCTAACGGCTGCGATTATAATTTGGCCGGTGTACTCCAAGCTTTCATCAGCAAATGTATTATTTACTATTTTCGTATTTTGCTGAGGATCAGGGTCTCCATGCGCGTATATATGTATATGATAGCCATTCTTAATATTGTAAAAGACATTATTTACTATCGTAGTGTTGCTGACATCATATGCAGCGTAGATGCCATACGGATGCCAAGTTGGATTAACTGGAGTTGGGTCTAAGTCATGTATAATATTACTGTCAATAGTCCAGTAGTTACTGCCAGATACAAAATCTATGCCATGATGCGTTAAATTGTGTATATGATTCCCATAGATATAAATATTAGATGCACCGGGAGTGTCAGAGCTGATTATACCAACAGTACAATTTTTAATCTCAAAATTTTCTATTCGTATATAGCTGGCGTACTTGTTAAAAGCCACGCACTCATCGTTATTTTCTCCATCTAATATGGCACCGTATTTAGTTTCTGATTTTAGCGTTATCAAGTTACCATCAGTTCCACCGTGTGTTATATATAACAAATAACCAGGTGCGAGTTCATTGGTTCGGTTATATGTTCCGGTTTTAAATATAACCGTATCCCCTGCCACAGCTTTAGTATTAACACCGTAAAGCATTGGGCAAGGCGAAGCATTGGAACAAGTCGTCCCCGAACCAGCCGGCGAAACATAATACTCCGCCGCCTCGGAACTTTTTGCTTGCCCCGTAGCGAACTGGTATGGGGCCATACCGAAAACATCGAAAAGCAAAATTACGGAAAAAATGATTTTAATCCTTCGACTTTGCTCAGGATAAGTTTTTGATTTATTATTTTTCATCCTTGAATTTTTAGATTTTATCTAAAAAATAATTTTCCACGGCAAATTTGAACTGTTTAATAAACAATTCTTTAAAAATACGCGCGCTATTCTGTTCATAAAACAGCAGCACCGCTTTTTTGTAATCAGCCTCATTGATACTGCGAAAAGACAGCGGACAAATATTATGCGCCGCCAGAATGGCGTTGCCCAAAAGCCGGGAGGTTCTCTTGTTTCCGTCTTCAAAGGGCTGGATGTAGGCAATAAGTAACATAGCCGCCAGCGACTTTGAAAAGGGATCTTTAAACTTATTAATCGCCCTGGCCATATCTTCCAGCGCCTCCTTTATTTGATACTGGTTGTCCAGCGGCCGGTATTTCGTCCCGATAATACCCACGACTTTTTGGCGCAGTCCGCGAGAAACATTCATATCCCTGATTAAAAGCGAGTGGATGTTTTCAATTTTTCGGAGATTAATTTTTTTGAATTCTTTTTTATTTTGAAAAATATAATCCAGCGCCGTCTTATGGTTGAGAATCATAATGGCTTCTTCTTTTTTGTGGCCCTTGGCTTCCTTGCGTTCCTTAATCAGAATCTCGGTATCAATGAGTGAATATGTGTTTCCTTCAATGCGCGAAGATTTCCAGCTAAGCTCAATGGTCAGCCGTTCAATTTCTCTTTTGATTATCGCCGGCGGAAGCTTTTTGATTCTTTTTTGATAGCCGGCATTAAGCTTTTTTAACATTTCCAGCTCCGGCGGAGAAAACAGGCTGTGAAAATTTTTAAAAATACCAAAATTAAAACGCGCAAACGCAACCAGCCTTTCATCCGGACCTTTTTGAAAATATTTTTCCGCGTCAAAATAGCGCAAAAGCGGCGTCGCCAGTTTTTCCGCATAGACAACGGACCGGCCTCGGCCGGATTTGTCCACTAAGTCATCCTTGAGCAACGCGTCTAATTCGCGCACGATTGTAACCCGCGAAATTACCCCGTATTTCCTGCTGATAAAATCTTTAATTTCATCATTGCCGGCCTTGCCTTTCTCTCTGATAAAGTCCAGGATGTCCAGCTGTCTTTTTGTAATTTTGTCCATAAATTTATTGTTTCATAATTATATGCTAATTGTATCATTTTGAAACGATTAGCGCAAGTTATTGAACGCTTAATCCGCTCGGTTTACCCCGTGGATTCGGTTATTGAACCGTTAATCCCTGGGGCGCGGCGGGTGGGGTGGTGTCAGCCGAACTCACGAGATTATCAGGGCACCAATAAGGATCAGCACATACTGGTTGGACGACATCAAAACTTGTAATTGAATAACCTAGCGAAATGGCGATGCCGTTCCATGTACGGCTTCCATCATAATGGAGATTTTCTAGATAAATGCCATAGCCCCCATTTTGATCCGTGTTTTCAACAAAAATCATTCCGTATTCTTTCATCGCCCGACAAACAATTTTTCGAAAATCTGTGGAAAGAGCCTCGCAATTAAAAGATTGATCGAGCCGGAATCTCATTCCAAGCTGAGGTCCATATACGTTGGGATAATCTGCCGTATATTCCGAAGGCGGCCAAGCCGGATACCAGCCGTTGCGTCCCTTGTAAAGCTCTTGGGCCATAGCGATGGTTGGATACTTTTGCGGAGCATACATAGCGACTGCGTGGTTGATAACACCATCCACAACCACTTCTTTATAGGTTACCAGTCCATTTAACAAGGGCTGTCTGGAAACCCTAGCTGACCATATGCCATCATTAGGCTGATTAACCCCGTCATCATTTGCCAAGTCCCATCTTCTGACTATGCCATTCGTCCCAAATCGCCATTCGCAATTTTCTCCTGCTTCACACAAATTATCATTATCCCCTGCGCCATCGCCCTGAACTTCACAATAAGCAGTCTGAGTAAAATCCCAGGCATATGTCTTTTCTTTGTTAATAATAACCATATCGCCATCTGTATAACTACCTGTACAACGATAATCATTGCGTGCCGGTCTTGCTTCGGGAGGGAGAGGTATAATATTACATTGAGTTCCCGCAATGGAGGGGTGGCATCGATTTTGGAATATGCTGACTAACGGATCTTCAACATTCGCATACCAGACAGGAACCGACCATGAATCATCCACATTGGGGTTATAAGAATTAAGATTACCGCTGTAAACTCCATTCATAAAAGACACGACATTGGAAGAGGTTGTAGCCAGGACAGGATTATTGGGTATTCCCATATACCAAGTATTATCCTGATGAAAAAACTTTTCCGCGCTTGTTGTTTTGGCCAAACCGAAAAATCCGCAGAATATAATTGTGAAAATAAATATTTTTTGTAAATTGTTGAATTGAAAATTCATTGTAATTTTTTATTTTCCCGCCTCACTCAGCCAAAAGTTAATTTGAGAGAGGAGCTCTTTTTTCAGATTTTTCTTGGCCCAATCTTTTTGTTTTGGATCCATCAGTTCCCCCAGGCCGGCCAGAATGCTCCGTTCAGTTATATTTTTGCCGATAAATTTTTTGAGATCGCGAAAATAAGAAACTGCGTCTTTTCCGGTTCTTTCCTGAATTATTTTTTCATTGAAATTAAAATTATTTTTCAATAAAAAATAGATATCATAAAAATCCCGGCTGGCTGTCCTTTTTCGATCCGTGGCCGCTACCAGCTTTTGGGCGAAAGCGTCCTCAATATTAAGAACCGTGGCGCTTTTCCCATAAAAATTTTTTGTTTCATAACGGCTAAGAGCGGAATTTCTTTTGGAAATTTCCACTTTAATTCCCTGCTGGCCTTTTTGATAGCTTAACAAAAGGAAAATATTGAAAAACTTGTCCTTTTCGTCAATTATTTCTCCATATTTTTCCAGTATCTCCTTAATTTTCTGTTGCACTGTATTGGCTTTAGTTTCGTCCAAAAGATCAAAGTCTAAATCCACGGAGAACCGATCGAGGCTTTGGAAATAATAAAACATAGTGCCACCCTTGAATCCCAAATAAGCGCCGACGGGCGAAGAATAAATATCAGACAAGATATTGAACAGATATTTTCGATGCAATTTAATGTCAATCATAAGATTATTTTAGCGTTTATAAATTTCTTTTAAAATCCTCCCGACTTCCTTTTGCGTTCTTTTGTTATATATCCGGCTGATTTCTTTCAGCTTTTTGGGCTTTAACGATCTAAGATTGTCAAAATGATAATTAGGACTCAAATAAATCCGGTCGCACACCGCCCGCTCCGGATTGGCAACATAGGCCTGTCCTTGAAGCTGAATCCCTAAAGGATTGGAGAGTATCTCATCGGTTATTTTGGAGTATGTAAAAACTTTTCCGACCGCTTCTTTTTCAATTGAATTATTGGAAACGGAAAAAACAGTCTGGCCATAATCCTGAAAAACAATGTTTTCTTTCGCGAGAACAGTTTCCAGGCTGATGTAGGACGGCGCTTTCAATTTATTAGCCAGCTCAAAAACATCATACTCATCGCTGATGGCATAAATTCCCCTTTTCAGCCTTTGCAGTTGGCCATTTTTAGAAAATCGGCTGGCAACCACTTTGAGATATTTAGGATCGCCAATCTTCCAGATTTTCCCCAAATCCGCAATAGAAAAGACCGTTTGTCTGCTTTTCACTAAGTCGCTTAAGTACATAATTGTCATCCGATAGTTATCATATTTGATTACTTATTAATGATACTACTTCCAGAATCCTCTGTCAAATTTTAATTCAGGTTTAGTCCGCTCGGCGCGGCAGGAGGAGTGGTGTCGCTCTCCGAAACATATTCGTAAGCCCCGATGTCAAAAGCAGCTCCTTGCGGCCTAGCAACTCCAAGATAATCTGCCGCAGGGGCATTGGTTGAAATTCCGTTATCACGAGCGAGTGAACCTGCCTGTAAAGTGTAATTGTCCCCTGTTGCATTAGTGAATAATGGGTCGGATTGAATATTACTTGAATCACTTATGTAAGTCAGAAAGTTATTACAATCCGGATGATATGCCGCTGTGCTGGAATCTCTTAAATTGTTGCGTACGATAATATTTGAAAAATCTTCTGCCGCATAACAACTTATGGCATAACGATTAGTCGCACCTCCTGTTTGATAAAATATATTGTTTTGAATGGTTAAATCATGTATATTTTTAAGCAAAAGTATGCCAGCGACAGTGCCCGTATGATCACCTGTGCCAAAAGTATTATTTGAAATAAGTCCGCTTGTTGGCGCATAAATACCAGAAAGTGTCGGATTTCTTAGATGTATATACCATTGATTACAACTCGCAGTACAGGCGGGGTATACATCATAAATTATATTATTTGTGATTGATAAATCATGCCCGCCAGTATAAATTCCGTGCCCTCCATTAGGTAGGGCTCCTATATGATAAATAATATTACTATCATATGTATGACCATGTCCGTATTTCGTACCGCCAGAAATTCCGCTTATTTTAGCATTGTGAATCTTATTATTTTTATATACATTGTCATGCCCTACATTCTGGTCTATTTCATATGTCCCACTTATCCCATTCCAATTTGAAATTATTCCATCGCCATTTGAATTTACAATTTCAAAACCATCAATAGTAATATAACTTCCTTTATCTCCATTACAATTCGAGTTACTTGCACTATAGCCAGTTGTGCAATAATAAGGGAATATCCCAATTGTATAGCTTGTGTTTTGTCCATCAATAATAGCTCCCCATTTCTGTTCTGATTTAAAGGTTATAGGATTTCCCGCCGTGCCATATTTACCCGCAAGATGCACAACGGAACCACTGCTGTCTGTATCAGTATATGTCCCCTTTCCCACAATAACAGTATCCCCTGCAACAACTACTTCGGTAGCTTTCTCAATACTTGAGTAAGGCGTAGTTTTATTTTGAGCTTGAGTTGTTGAATAAGAGTCATTTCCAGTTGACCAGCCAGAACTTCCGTCATTACAGGTTGCGGCGGAATTGCAGACATAATAAGTAACTGCAGACGCGGAAGCTGTTTTCAGGCAGAATAAAAACAAAAAGCACGAAGTGAGAGTTAATAATTTTAAAAGTTTTGTTTTTTTCATACTTTTTTAATTTCCTTGAAAAGGTTATTGAACCGTTAATCCGCTTGGCGCGGCAGGCGAGGTAATATCGCCGCCGAATTGATATTCATACGCGCCGATATCCGGACGAGAGCCGGAATATGAATAACTCACTCCGTCACCATTATTCCAGGAGATACTCGAATTTATAGTAATAATATTGGCATCGTAATTAACATCGACTACGCTAACCGGACTATTTAAGCCGACCTTAATTAAATCTCCATCTATAATGCCGTAACCATTAGAAAAATATTTTGCATTTGTTACCGGAATAGAAATTCCGGAACCAGCAGAAGTTGTTTTTGTGAGAAAATCGCCCGCGTTAATAGCTGGGGAGCTTACTTGCAGATGGAAATCGCTTGATGGATTTACAAAGAAAGGGTTGCTACTAATAGAATTTGCATCCCATCCGCTGGCAGTTTTATACCCGGAGAAATTATAATCGGTGCCTGCATATTTAATAAGCAGAGCTCTGGCATTATAGAAAAGATTGTAATTATTAGTTGCGAACGCATCCGTATCTATCCAGTTCATATCAACAACAGCGGGGTTTTGAGAAATAATATTATTTTTAGAGTAATTGTCATGGATCTCTGTAAGATTATCAAGTGTTCTCATGGCGCCCCAAGTGCTGACATTATCACGGCCATTGCCATAAAATACATTGTGAATGATAGAATTATGAGTCGCGCCATACGGCGCGCCTAAATGTTCCGCATGGCCCGCGCTCACGCTAAGACCGCCTGAACTTGCAGGACACCAGGTGCAGGAAGACTGGTTCTGCTGTGCTTTATTGTTATAGGCAAAATTATTTTTCATTATTATATTGTGCGACTGGCTGATTGAAAACCCTCCCTGATTCTCTCTGGATATGTTATTGGAAATAATTCCATTTATAGTTTCATCAAACCAGATGCCGTATTCTCCGTTAAAAACATTATTATTTTTCTCAGCAATATTATTGTCAGCCACGACATATCTGCAGCCAGTTTCTATCTGAATGCCTGTCGCGCCATTATCATGAAAATGGTTGTTTTTGACAAGAAGATATTTCGTAAACTGCGCCCATAGTCCCTGCCTTCCGTTATTGTTTGATTCGCAATCAGACACAGTGATATATGTATTGGCATTTGAATCCGGGTAAGCATAAAGAACGATGCCGGAAGTCCCCCCTACATTATATTCAGTATGGCAATGGTCAATTGTAATATGACTGCTGGGGCCAGCCAGATAAAATCCGGCTTGATTGTGGTGAAGATAACAATAATTGATTTCGACATAACTTGAATTGTTGATATAAATTCCCATATCCCAATTATTCCTTGCTTCAATATGGTCGATTATGATATTGTTTTTTCCTCCGGCATATAAGCCATAGCGGGCATTTTGTAAAATAAAACCTGACACTTTACTATAACTTTTCGCGATAATGGCCTCGTATCTTGTATTCTGGCCATCAATAATAACTGTGTGCCCGGGATATGCCTGGTAAGTTATATAACTCCCCGGGCTGCCGGAATTTTTCATTGTAACCATTTCATAGTAGGTGCCTTCTTTTACGATAACCGTATCTCCGGCCACCATGGTATCTGCCGCTTTTTGAATAGTTACCCAGGGTTGAGCTTCCGTGCCGGAATTGTTGTTATTGCCATTGGTGGCAACATAAAAAGTCGCCGCCTCGGAATTTTGCGCCAAACCGAAAAATCCGAAGAATATTATCGCAAGAAATATTATTCGTATTTTTAATTTTCCGTAATTCATAATTCGTAATTCGTAATTTTTAATTCGTGATACTTATGTGCTTTTTGTCAATCAACAAAAACAGTTCCAACGGCAATAATCTAACCTCTTGGCGGATGTCAAGGGTGTTTTTTGTGACAACAATTTTAAACCCTGGGAATTTTGACAAACCCCTATAATCATTGAAGGCTATCCTGTTTTGAAATTTAGATTCAAACGCGAATTTACCGCAAATAAAATCCACTTCTTCGCTGTTTCTGTTGAAATAAACATCTTTGAATATTTTCTTGAGATGCAAGAAAATCAAATTTTCCGCTATTCGACTTTTCAAAATAGAATCTTCAAGCATTGGCTCGGCTCCGGGAATTTTTCCGTTCAGCCACCAATCAAAAAGAAAGAATAGGAACGGATCGTTTAGGTATATTTTTTTGTTTTTTCGAAAATTGATTTTCTTTTGATTGTAATCGTAGTTATATATTTGGGAAACGATAAAAGCGTCTTCCAAAAAATTCAAATAATCATACACCGTATTATGCGAACCAAGTCCCGCATCTTCCGCGAAAGAATTATAGGAAACATCGCTAGTTACGGATGAAAGTATTCTGGCGAGGATTTGTTTGGTAATATTTTCTCTTTTTCCGTTTTTGGCAATTTCAGAAACAATCCAATCCCGATAAAGATTCAGGTTTTCCAAACCTATTTCTTTTTTCTCAAGATATTCATTAACGATTCTGGGTATTCCTCCGCAGAAAAAATAATTATCCAGTTCCTTGGTAAGGGGCACTTTGTTTTTTATTCTGGCATAATATTTTTCCGGACTTTCTTTTGCGCCTAATTTAAAATCTACTTTCTCATATTGAATCTTGATGAAATCTCTGAAGCTCACGGGAGCAAAATGGAAATCAACGCCCCTGCCCCTGCGCCCGGGAAGATATTCCCCTGTTTTTTTTATCTCAATCGTGCTTGAACCGGTCAGAATATAGGTGATATTTTTTTTGGCGCCTTTGTCAATCAAATATTTGACCGCTAAAATACTATCCTTGACTGATGTTATTTCGTCAAGCATCACGAACATCCTTTTTGAGGATGGGAAATTTTTAATATATGTTTCAACCAAATCGACCACATCCGCTTTTGTTTCCAGAAGATCGCAATTAAAATATAAGAAATTAGTCTTATTTGCGCCATTTATTTTTTGCTTGATTAGGAGCTTGAGATGAGTGGTTTTCCCGATCTGCCTGGGTCCGGTTGCGATATAAACACCGTCTGTAAATTTATGATCTAAAAATTCGCGGTTAAAAAAAATGTGTTTGCAATCGCCCAGATCCTTAAGATGCAAATCGTTTTCAATAAACTGTTCATTTTCAAACCATGGATTCGAACTATATATTTTTTCCAGTAAATTAGCCATATTTTATTGTTACTACTAATTAATTGTCATTTATACTGACACTACTATTATACATTATGTCAATTATTTTGTCAATACCCTTTTATTGCACACTTAACCCACTCGGTACCCCGGGCGCCGTGGTGTCGACCGCTGAAACATATTCATAGGCTCCGATATCAAAACCTGCTCCCTGTGGCCGAGTGTTTCTATCAAAATCAGCCGATGGAGCGTTTGTCACCAGACCTGTATTAATTGCGGGAGAATCACTCTGCAAATGAAAATCATAACCCAATTTATTTACGAACATAGGGTCAGCTGAAATATTACCACTCATTGTGAATAGTCCGGGAGTACAATAGGAAGTATTGAGCCAAGGTGCACCTGATGGATATTTCAAATTATTAGACATAATAACTTGTGTTGAAGTATGGCCCCAACAAAATATCGCATCTTTTTGAAGGTCATCAAAAATATTGTTTTGAATAATGACATTTGCAGGGTTGCCCCATATGACTATAACAGCAGACTTTTCCGAGTAAACGGCAGTGGGAGTTGAGAAAGTATTATTAATTATCTTAGTATCATCATATACGACAACTGATGCCGGTATCTGTATTGTTTCCCCTGAATACTGATGATGAATAATATTGTTTTTAATAAGTAAATGGTTACCACCTATATAGATAGCATGATCGCATCCATTACAATTATTTACTAATCTCCCTGTATCGTATATATGGTTAGAATCAATAGTTATGTAATCATTGGTCCTAGTATTATCTCCTCCAACACTGGCAGTAATGCCACAACTTAATCTGTTTGAACCTGTCCTATTGACCCTTCCTATTTCGTGGATTTTATTTCCATATACAGATATATGACTTACCGCCATAAGCAATACGCCATAATCACCCATCCTTTCAATCTCAAAATCTTCTATTTTTATATAGCAATTCGTGTTAGAATTCTTTATAATTTTGAAGCCATACGCCGTTCCAGAATCAAGCACCCCGCCGGAAGTCCCGCCATCTAAAACCGCCCCCCATTTGTTTTCAGATTTGAATGTAATCCAAGCACCGGAAGCGCCACAGGTTGTTACATTAACGATTGGTGTATCATAACCAGTCGGGCCAGTATACGTCCCATCAGCAACAATTACCGTATCGCCTGGATTCACAACATCGGCTGCTCCCTGGATAGTGTCATAGACCGTGTATGCGCCGGAACCACAAGTGTCAGTTGTTGGATCATAATTATTGCCATAAGGAGTTGAGCAGGAAGTTGTTGTGTTATCAACATAATAAGTTGCCGCTTCGGAGCTTTGAGCCAAACCGAAAAATCCGAAGAATATTATTGCGAGAAAAATTAATTTTGTTTTTTGGATTTTGGCCATGGCATAGTTTTAATATTGCCTACAACACCACCGGTGAAATAAATCCCGCTTGATCAACGAATTCCTTGGAAATGATCTGTGCCATGGGAATTTTCAGCTTAACCGCTATTTTTCGCAATTTAATGTAGTCACGAGGGACGCCTTTTAATTTTATTTCAAAAGCGATTTTGTTTTCCCAAATCAGATCGATTTCTTCCGTATTGCGCTTGTTATAAAAGCTGATTTTCCCATAGCGGCTCATCTGATTCGCCACGGCATTTTCGAACAGCTGGGCATCATTGACATTACCGATGACTTTTAAAAGACCGGTATCGGAAAAATATACCTTCTTTCCGCCAGCCACCGAGCGATCAATGCCCTTGGCATAGCGCGGCAATAATTTAATAATGAAGGTGCCTTGCAGAAATTCCAAATAATTATAAATCCTGGGACGATTGACGCCTAATTCGCTGGCCAGTCTGGTCACATCCAAGAGCGACCCGACTCGCGGCACCAACAACAGCAGCAAATCGCGCAATTCCTGGATATCCTTATAATCCGAAAGGATTTTGAGATCTTTCTCAAAAAAGGAAGCGAAAATATTTTTTAATATCTGTTTTTTTATTTCTTTATCTTTTTCCAAAACCACAGCCGGAAATCCGCCGAATTGCAAAAAATCCGCGTAATCAGTTTCGAATTGTTTGTGAAAAAACACCGAGCTTTTTCCAATCGCTTCGGACAGCTGTAAATTTTCTATTTCATTGGCCGCGATCTTGTCCTGAAAATAGAGATACTCCCTGAAATTCAGCGGCTCGAGCTGAAAAATAAATTTTCGGCCGCTCAAAGATTCGGGAAAAAGATTTTTCAGATAATAATTGGATGATCCGGTGACAATAAACTTGATCTGATAATGGTCAATCAGATATTTGATAATTTTGGTGATTTCCGGAAAAATCTGGATCTCGTCGATACACACAAATATTTTTTTGTTTTTTCCGCCACCGGACAAATCCGCCAGCCGTTTATAGATGTTGTTGTAATCAATATCCTCAAAAATCTTCACATCCAGGGGATTCTCGAAATCAAACCACAATTTTTCCTGACTGTTAATGTCATTGAACAACTGGCGCATCAAAGTCGTTTTTCCTACCTGCCGCATGCCCGTAATAACTAGCGCCTCTTTTTTATCTAAATATCTTTTTATTTCGCTAAATAATGCCCTTTTTTTCATATATGTAAGTTATTTATTACAAATTAACGCTTATGTGTAATAATATTACTACAAATACCCCAGACTGTCAAGCACCGACCCTATTGCACGCTTAATCCTTGGGGAGCCACGGGCGGAGTGGAATCGACAGGATTGACTGTTAGAAGCTGCTTTATTTCCTGATCATTTAAGACTTTATTATATATCCTTACATCATCAATACTTCCCTTTAGCGGACTCATATACCCATCACCAATTATTATATTCTTACTGTACTTAACCGAAGGAACAATCGAATAAGCCGTGTTATTTTTAAAATTTCCGTCGTAATAAATTTTAATTGTCCTTGCTGTATTGTCCCGAGTAAAAGCAATGTGATGCCATTGATTGTTATTGCTTAATGTTCCGGAAGCAAGCGCATCCCAGCCAAAATAAGCCTTGCTTGATAAGCCGTGATAATACCGCAGCATTCCATCAGTTTCTATTACGAAAGCAAATTCACCGCCAAAATCCTTGTCAATCAGACTAATACGACTGCTGCCGATATTTTCACCCTTTATCCAAAAAGCTAGAGTTAAGTCCTTGGAAAGATTTTGTGGCGGATGAACAATTTTTATATATCCGGTACTGCCGTCGAAGCGTAGGGCTCGTCCAAATTTACCCTCGCTAATCCTGGTAACGCCTCCGAAAATATTTCCGCTCAGCCCTTGCCCCGAAGAATCAAGCACATTCTGGCCGCCATCTTCATCGAATTTCCAGTGCCCGACCAAAATAGCTGGTGGCGGCGGATCTTTTTCATCATTATCACTTGCTGATGAACAGCCCAGATCAACAGGCGTTTCAGCACAGCCGGCGTAATCACATTTCCCATCGTTGTCGTTATCAACACCGTCAGAACACTGGGGATAATTTTGTCCATTAGTGAACCGGGCTACTGAAACAAGACTGGGAGCATATCCGCTTTTGAATGTCTTTGCTTTGATAACAATCGGAGCTGAAACAGAAAAATTTGAAGCATAAAGCGCGGAATTTATACTTGGCTCGGAGCCATTTGTCGTATAACGGATCTCTGATCCTGGTGTGGCGGCGGAAAGAGATACATTAAAGGAGCCAGCAAATACTCCGCTTTGGGGTTGAATGATCGGCATAGCTGCGGACGGAGTGGAATTAATTTGATCCATCATGGCTTTGAATGTCGCGACAACTTCTTGGGCTTTCACGCTACTGACCTGACCGCGATACGCGGCAATAAAATCTTTCGCGCCTGTCCAAGCGGTAGCAAGCATTCCTCGCATATGTGGGGCAATATTTGAGTTTGCGTTTTGCATCATTCCCAACTGGCTCAAGGCTACTGAACTGTTTCTCCAGGGGCTAGACACCACATCAAATCCTTTCCCGGCAAAATAAGCAGCTGTTGCTGGAGCGCTGTTATAGTGCCAATCAGCAATCATTATGTTATTTGGAGAAATCAAATCGATCGCGGGGTAGATAGCTTTTGCGCCTGTTTCGCCATCAGCCTCCCATGTTCCAACATTCCAATCAGAAGATTTGAGTAGGCGATCTCCCCATAACCATAAGGTTTTATTTGATGCTGCCAGATGATTTTGGTAAATTTTCACCTCATCCGCGAACATTTTGGCCCAGGTCTCTCCGTTATAATATGGTGAGTCATTTTCGGGCAACATAAATGCTTCATCCATCCCAATGTGAAATGCATCCGCCCCTGTCACTTCAAGCAACTCATCCATTAAATCCAGGGCGATAGTATGGGTTTCTGGATAAAGAGGATTCCAGCTGCGGCAGTAGTCCAACTTCGTCGGTGTTCCCGGATTAGCATCGAGATGAGGATAAGCATCAAGAAATTCTTTAAGTACTGTTCCCCCACAAGACTGATGGCTCATAAATTGCATTGCCGGTATAAACTTTATTCCCGCTTCACGACAAGCATTTACTATCGAAACTAATTGATCGCGCGAAAGAGCATTTGAAGAAATTAGCTCGGGATGGCTAGTCCATTGATAATTATAGTTAAAGGATAAAACAAGTGTATTGATTTTTGCCGCCTTCAAATCATTGCGAACAAAATCAGCTATGTCTGCAGCACTTGATTTGTCAACACCAATAAATAATCCGCGAACTTCAATCGGATTTTGGGCGGCTGCTATCGGCGCTTTGATAAAAAAAGTCAAAACAAAGACCACCATTATGAAAAATACTGCTGCCAGAGAAGTTCTTTCCTTATTTAATTTCATAGGTGACATCATTTATCTTCTTACTTTATAAACTTTAAAAACTTGATAAACTTTTTATTGCACACTTAATCCGCTCGGCGCCGCCGGAGGGGTGGTGTCGCCACCGCTGAAAACGAACCCCGTCACTGATTTTGGCGGAAGAGTGAATGATCCGCCTGAGAAAGATCCTCCCGTTAATCCGTAGGCATCTGTCTCTTCCCACATGGTATAAGCCGCCTGCTGGGACGATAATCCCGTAAGCGTTATGATGCTGTTCGTTGCTGCCTTGTTGATTATGACGCTAACCACGCTATTGGAAGATTTGTATGAAGTGGCAAGGACATTGCCTGACGGATCATCCGTTACTGTTGTCCCAACCCGGACAGCACCTTCGGGAATCAAACGATAGTATATCTGGAGAGCAAAGTTGTGCGGACGGGGAGCAAAGCCCTTTGCGGCAGACTTGCGCAGTCCCCAAATTTTGGTTCCGCTTCCGCCCGCGCATCCGAACATATCGTAAAGGTCCCAGATAAGAAGAGAATTAATAATATTTGTGGAAAGAAAATAATGGGTCATGCCGGCCACATAAGAAGCATATGCGGGTTTATCCGTTGGTGAAGGATCCTGGCAATAGTCTGCGTCGCCTAAAAACTTAGTTCCATACTCTGTGACCATCAGTTTTAGGCCCTTTGGATCAAGCACATTCTGCGCGCTGGCAATATAAGGCACAAATTCCGAGGGGTCTGACAAGGTGTCCCATGTATGCGTTGAAATCATCCCTAGATGAGACGGGATGCTCGCAGGCATGCTGTTTAAATAACCTGGAAGGGATGACATAAAGGCAGTTCCCGGCCCGACGATTTTGACGGGCAAGTTTCTACTGTCCCACTCCGCTGACATGGCCTGGATCAGCTGCCAGTAGGTGGTCGGGGAAATATAAGTGCCCCAGCTGCCATCTGGCTCATTGACGAGCTCGATAAACCTGAAGCTGATATTCTGCTCATTGCGAGCATACTGAACGATGGCTGTCCAGTAATTCACGGCATCTCCGATGGAAGTCGATTTCAGGGTTCCGTTGCTGTCTTCCATCCAGGACGGAAGCGACCACAGTACGAACATGGGCTCCGCGCCCAGGGCATTGAGCGCCTTGGCGTAATTCCAGGCGGGAGTCTGGACGCTGCTGGCTCTTATGGCCGCCAGATAGCCGTCGACGCTGCCGGATTGAGAAATACTTAAGTCTACCGGCGCCCTGACAAAAACCAAATTAAGGTCGCCTGAAAGCTCCTGAAGAGTCTGCTGGCCATTAGTCTCATTGAGCAGGCGCGTTGATGCATTTCCGCCAAATCCAAGAATTGTCTGGTATGTCTGGGCAGTGTTTATATTAATCGTTGCCGCCTGGGAACTCTGCGCCAAGCCGAAAAGGGCGAGAAATATTATGGCGAGAAAAATAAATTTTGTTTCTTGATCCATCGATATTTTCTATGTAAGTAATTAATTACTTACATCAATTATAACACTGATAGTCCGCTGGGCGCAGCGGGCGCTGTGGTGTCGGAAACAGAACCGCCGTATAACGCCGCGACTTCAGACGCACCCAGAGCCAGATTATAAATCCTCATATCATCAAGAAAGCCATTAAAGTAAGTGCCAGACTCATAGTGAAATCCAAGCCTCACACCGACTGATCCGTAGTAATAAATATTATTAGCCCCAGCAATTAAACCTGATTCAATTCCATCCACATATACTTTTAAATTCTGTTTATCATAAACGCACATGGCATGATGCCAGGTATTATCTCCCACCGCAGCCAAACTGGTGACCTGATGAGTGCTGGTTCCGCTGTCATAGCCGATTTTGCAATTTATTTTAGCCGAAGATCCTGATCCTGAAACTCGCATGGCATAGGAAACCCAGGGATCTTTGGGATGTTCCATGACAAAATTATTGTTGACGCCCGAAGTTTTCAGCCAGCCGCCGAATGAAATACCGGATACTGGACGTAATTTGGAACTTGAAGGAACTTGGACATAATCATTGATTCCGTCCAGACTCAAGCCCCCGTTTAATTTTCCGTTGGTCCAAACCGCACCGTTCATAAGTATGCCAGCGTTGTTATTGCCTGAACTATCAGAGGCGGTAATTCCAGAAGTCTCATCAAATTTCCAGTGTCCCAATAGTTCAACCGGCATGCTTGGTACATTATAATTGGCTAGAAAATCACCCAGCGCCCGAATTCTAACGTCTCCCTCTGAATGAGTCGGCACCAGCCAACCGCCTTCGGCCACCTCATCCCAGGCGTAAATTAAGATTGAATTAGCTTCAGTATTATTAGCCACCACCCAGTCCAGCGCCTTACCGACAAAATAAGTAATTTCAGAAGTCGTCGGTTGTTCAAACCAAGGATTAGAAAAAGCTCCCCAGGGAGGCGGGATTTCCCAGCGTGGTCGCTGGTCATTACCAATAGTGATGTTGGGTATGCGCGTGCTTTTATATGATAAAGTGTCCCAGTGCAGAATGTTCCTAGTCATAGTTTCAGAAAAGGGATAGCCCGTATAATTTTTAAGTAAGGGATAACCGATATATTCCTTGGCCGCAGTCTGGGTATACATATAGTTCTCAAAACCACTTTTAATATATGGTTCGGGAATGCCAGCAACCTGGCACTTGGATTTGATTTGATCAATAATCCGTTGGTCCCAAGTCAGGATAAAAAGCAGCGGCCGGCCGGCCATAACTTTCTGGTAAGACGGATCCTTAAAATAATTGACTATGGCCGTTGACCAGCTGGCGATATATGTATCCGACTTTTGATCTGCCAGATGAATAATGATCGCGAATTTAACCTGGTTTTTGTAGGGGCTGGCCATATGATAAGTAACGGCTGCGCTGTTTGAGACCGTTTCAAGGTGGGCAAAATAGTCAATGCCACCCCTAATCGCATATTGCATATCCTGATTAAACTCTGTTTGGCTCCATGTGCCAGAAACTGAATTTGTGCTCATATCTAAAAACCAAGGAACGCGATCATGCCATTTTTCAGGACTTAAGGTTGCCAAATCCGGGTCATTTGGATCATCAAATTGGTCATAGCGGATAACGCCCACAAGAGGCCTAGCCGCCAAAGCATGCCTGGCACTAAATAAAAAAATAGAGAAAACAATTAACAAAAGAAGAAAACTTTTTTGAAATATTTTTAATTTTTTCATTTTATTTTTTTATTTACTGAGATATCTATGTAAATCAATTATTGAATTATTATTGAACACCTAATCCGCTCGGTTTACCCCGCCTGCCCCGTAGCGAACTGGTATAGGGTGGATTCGGTTATTAAACCGTTAATCCTTGGGGCGCAACCGGCGGGGTGTCCCGATTTTGTCTCCGACTTGTCGGAACAACAAAATCGAGGATTCGCGATTTTATATTAAAATTTATAAAATCGGGAGTGTCGGGATACTATTCCTATTGAACCGCCAGACCTGTTGGAGCAGATGGCGGAGTAATATCGCCGCCGGAAACATATTCATACGCGCCGATGTCCGGAATGCCTGTTCGCAGGTTGCCGTCAAAATCGTACGCAGGCGCACCATCAGAAACCCCCCTTTCTATTGCCAGGGAGTCTGGCTGTAATGCCCAGTTATCATTTGCCCAGTTGCCGTCATTACTGACACCGATGAATTTAGGATCCGCTTCTGGATAATCGCAGTTAGCCTGGCAATAATTATTATTCATAATAAATTTCGGGTCTTCTCCGGCAAACCACATTGTTCCGTCATAAACAATATTATTTCGGACAGTTACATTATTTGTTGGCGCGTAAACATAAAAAGCGGCCTGCCCTGAGCCATTTTGTCCCGGCTGATAGAAAATATTATTTTGAATAATCGAATTTGTGGGATTGCCGAAATCAAGTAATTGCGGGCCTCCTCTAGAGTTACTATTTGGCCAGGCAAAAACATTGTTGCTATAAATGGAATCGGTGCAGGATGTCTCCATGGCGCCGCCGCTATTCCTGTAAGTAATATTGTTTGTAACTGTCACATGATGGCAGGCTCCCGGCGGCCAATCGGAAAAATAAAGCGAGTGATCTTTGTTATACCAAATATTGTCGGGTCCGGTTCTGCCAATGTCATGCCATAAATTTCCGTCTATTATATAATGGTGATTGAGGCTGCCTAGATAAATTCCCGTAATCCCATAATCCGAAGTCGTTTCATAGTTCCCTATATGATGAATGTGATTGCCCTTTATGACAATATCGTGAGAGGGCTTGCTGTTATCAATAAAATTCGCTTGAGCCCAAAAGCCCGAATCGTGGCAATTAGTAATTTCAAAATTTTCTATTCTTATATAAGAAACGGGCGCTTCGAAATTAATATATGAATGCGCGGTGCCGTCACCATTCAACACGGCCTTCCATTTGTGTTCTGCTTTGAAAGTTATCCACGTATTCGGATTGCCGGAAATCTTAATGTTTAATGGGAATTGCTTTCCTTCTGATCCATAAGTTCCGTCTTTTACAATAACTGTATCGCCTGCATTCACAACATCGGCAGCTCCCTGGATAGCGTCATAGACTGTGTATGCGCCAGAACCACAGGTATCAGTTGCCGGGTCATAATCCGTGTCAGAAGGCATTGAACAGGAAGTTGTCGTATTATCGACATAAATCGCCGCCGCCTGGGAACTTTTTGCCAAGGCGAAAACACCAAAAAACAAAACTGCCAGAAAGAATATTTTTGAAAAATTTTTCATAATTTTACTGCACGCTTAAATTTGTTGGCGCGACCGGCGGGGTGGTATCGTCCGCTGAAACATATTCATACGCTCCAATATCCGGTCTAGATCCTGAATAGGCATAACTCACTCCGTCCCCATTATTCCAGGAGATGCTTCTGCCAACAGTGATTGTGTTTGCGCCGTAATCAATATCCGTTATAGTCGCGGTATTGCTTCCTACTCTGATAGTATCCCCTGAAACTCCGGCAATTCCATAGCCGTCATGGAAATATTTTGCATCTGCAACTGGAATAACTGTGCCTATACTGGAACCTGTTGTTCTGGTAAGAAAATCGCCTGCGTTGATACAGGGACTATCAGAAAGAATATTAAAATTCAAATTGGCTTTATCAACGAATTTAGGGTCGGCATTAAATGAATTTAAATCCTGCGATGTTCCAGTTTGATAAGAATTGAGCGACATATATAAAGCTGACCAATAAGCATAGAAACTTCCAGTATAATAATCATTATAATTAAGCTGATTTGTAGTTCCACCATTTCTGTAAACTTCATAGGTATTTGTGTTATCAGATACAATGTTGTTAAAAAACCGGGAATTTTCAGACCAAGCTGAATCTCCGGATGCACCAATCCGTAAAACTCCTCCTGTACCAGCGTTATTATAAATAACATTGTGAATTATCTTTGTATGCTTGCTTACTCCGAACTGAGGACTTGCATACATCAGCAATGTGTAGTATTTAGTATTCCCGTATATTTGATTTTTCCTTACAATAACATTTTCGGAACCAGTTACATATATTCCATTTTTATTGTATCTTACGATGTTGTTTTCTACTGTTGCATTATCCGTATCATCAACCCAAATCCCCGTTTCCCCGTCATAAGTAACTCCGTTGTATTCACAGATATTATTTTTAACTAAGTTATTACTACCCTTAGATGATACAGCCTCTATTTGAATCCCCGTTGCTCCATTATAATAGGAATGATTATTTGCTACATTAGCTCGGTCTACCTGCGTTACAAGAATACCTTGTCTGCTATTATGGTGAACATTATTATTTGTTATAGTAATATCTGTAGGATGTCCTGAACCCCAGTCTGTCACATAAATACCATCTATCGTACTATACGAAACTTCATTATTATCAATTAAGATATTATTGGAAGTGACAATTGTCGTGCCGAACTGATTCCCGTACATAGTCCCGTTTATTATTTGAACATTAGAAACTCCGTTGACAAGATAGTAATTATACATACTGCCATTCGAGGTTACACCATCAAAAATGATATTATTTTTCGCATAAGATTCTCCATTTATAAAGATTTGAGCCCAATTGGTATTCCGGAATTTAAGCCCTTTAAATTTTATATGGCTTGTAGCAGGAGAACCTCCCATGCAGATTGCGCAGTCTGTGGCGGATAAGTTGGGGGACTCTATCCATACCTCTTCGCTGCCGTAATTCTGGAATGCGATATAGTTTCCAGCAGCGCCTGAATGTTGGGGGGTCACCCTCTCAACATAAGTTCCTGCTCTTATGTAAACCGTGTCCCCTGCAACCATTATGTTCGCGGCTTTCTGAATTGTCTTGAAGGGCGCAGATTGTGCTCCTGAATTAGAATCATTGCCGTTTGTGGCTACATAATAAGTCGCCGCTTCGGAACTTTCCGCCAAGCCGAAAATACCAAAGAATATTATTGTGATGAAAAATGTTTTTGAAATTTGTTTTTTCATTTTTTCATTTTATTGCACACTTAGTCCGCTCGGTTTACCCCGCCTGCCCCGTAGCGAACTGGTATGGGGCCAAGACAAAAACGCCGAAGAATATTATTGCGAGGAAAATTACTCCGGTGAAATAGGATTTTTGTTTGCCTTGAAAATATTTTTTATAATAGTAATGATGCATTGTCTTGTGAGCTGTAAATTATTTTAATTCCGAGGCCCAATACCAAACAGGCAAAACTTTAATTTTTCTGCCGCTCTTCTCAAACTCTTCATATTCATCTTCGGTTAAAATGACGCCCTCATCGAGATCATATTTTTCCATAGCCTCCAAAAGTCCTTTGATTTCTCGTTGTCTAGTGTCATAATTTTTAAGATTTTTTGTTACTTGAAAGGCCGCGACAATTTTCCTGTTTTCCTTAAGCAGAAAATCACATTCGCCGATGCCACGGAAATAAAAAACATTTTTGCCAACTTTTAAAAATTCCAAAAAAACCAAGTTTTCCAAAAGTCTGCCATAATCATCGGAAAAAGAAAATCGAATCGCGTTAAGCAAGCCTGTGTCAACGGCATATATTTTTTTAAGATGCCGCATCTGCTCTTTAATTTTGTAATCGTACACCGAGAGCTCAAACAGCAAAAATACGCTCTTGGCATAGGAAAGATATTTAGACAGAGTTGCCTTGCTGGCGCTTCTTCCCATTGAAGCAAGCACTTTTTCCATTTTGGAAATAGAAGCCATGGAAGAAAAATTATTAATTTCCATTTTGAGAAAATCCTCCAGCAGAGCCACATTTTTAACATCATAGCGCTCGACGATATCATTGTAAAATATGGTATTATAATATTCTTGCAAAACTTTTTTTTGCATCGGCTCCGATAAAACCTCGGGGAAACCGCCTTGCTCTAAAAATTCATTAAATATTTTTTTTATCCGCGCGCGCTGCTTGCCATATAGAATTGTCTTGAAATTAAAATTAACATTCTTGAATTTAAGGAATTCTTTAAATGAAAACGGGTACACCATAAAAGACAGCGAGCGCCCCCGCAGTTCGGTTGCGATTTCCTTGCTTAACAACTTGGAAGATGAACCGGTTAAGATCAATTTTATGTCAGGATTTTTCTCACTCATTCGCCTGGCCCACTTGGACCAGAATTCGATATTTTGCACTTCATCCAAAAAGAAGTATATTTTTTTATTTTTCTTGGGGGTAGCGAGCTCAAGATAACTGTTGAGCAGCAAAGTCAGCTCATCTCCGACAAGCGGATAGAGCCTTTCATCTTCAAAGTTTATATAGAGAATATTTTCTTTTGGAACATCAGCTAAAAATTCCTTGATAATCTGAAAGCAATAATATGTTTTACCGCCTCTGCGCGGTCCAATGATCGCCAAAATTTTTTTTCCGCTTAGCAAACGCTTGTCAAATTGGCGCAGGATAATGTCTCCGGGTAATTCAAACTCCATCCATTCAGTGATGAGCTGCTTCAAATTTTCTTGAGTATTCATAATATTTGATGCTTTATTATTTGTTTACTTGAATGAACAAATATTTATTACTTTGTTCATTACAGTAAACAATATACCACGATACCTATTTTTTGTCAACTCTTTATTGCACGCTTAATCCGCTGGGCGCGGCCCCGTAGAATTATTGAACGGTCAAATTCACGGGGCAAGCTGGCGGAGTAGAGTCCGATGAAGATATCTTTTCCAATTTCACATCGTCAAAATAATATTGGTCTCCGAGAGCGTCATAGGGAGCCAGCCAGAAATAAAGGCGGGCATCGGAAACATTGGAAGAAAATCCGGCCGTTGTGAATTGGGTCGAATGAGTACTCCAGCCAGTACCGAGATTGAACGGCTGATTAAGCCCATAGTTGGCGTATGGAGAGACATTTTGTATCAGGCGCGCTTCCAGATCGTGGCCTGTATTGGAGTAAGCGTTAAAACTTAAGCGGTATGCGGTGTTGGGCTCAAGAGCGATGCCGGGTTGATTCAGTTGGACATTGGCGCCGGGAGTCGTGATTTGGATTTTTGCCTGCCCGTTTTCCACCGAGAATGAGCCGGCGCCGTCAGTATAGAAAGTCCAACTGGCCGTGCCGGATCCAAAATCGCCATTGGTGAGTATATTAACGCCGGAGCAAATCAGATCCGATCCATTGCAGTCTTCATCGATGCCATTGCCGCAGATTTCAGTTTTAGGAGCGCATGTATTTTGAGATGCCGTAATAACCAAAAATGTTACCGCATTATTATCCAGCGCCAGATTCGTTGTAACCGAATTGGTGGATATTAAATTTAATTCAGATACCTTTTCAGCTCTGTCGAGGGAAGGATCATACATATAATTGCCATGGGTTGCGTCCGTCAGATATCTAGTAATATTTAATGTTTTATTGCGCAACCCCTCGGGAAGATTGTTAACTGCAATATCAACATTTTTGTATTGGCCGGAACTTTTCGTGTTTGAGTTATTATAAGCCATTACTTTAATTGTATTATTATTCCCGGCAGCGACAGCTCCTGCTCCGGGGCTTAAAGGCACAGATTCATTGGATGTCGCCGCAAGCCTTGGCAGGCCCGATAAATCTTTCCAGAATTTCATAACATTATAAACGGGAAAAACCTTGCCGTCCTCGCAAACGCCCGTATTCTTATTCCTCACCCGATTGGGGACTAACACGGAACGTCTGGGATTGGGATACTCCTCTAAGCTGTAATACAGGGGGTTAAATGTGATGCCAAGTTCAGTTGCTTTGTTTAAAACCAAATGATATTGGGACGCGATATAACCCGCGGCCATCGCAACTTCAAGATTTGTCGGCTGGACCGGGCCGGAGCCTTCCGGTTTTGGCAGAGGGCAAAAATATGGAGTTAGGGGCGGTTGCTGGCTCACCGGATAAGGACTGTCGTATGAAAGATTGCTTGGACTGTCATTATTCCCGTCATAAGCAAACTCGCCCGCCCACTGAGTCCTATTCGCAGGATCAGAGAACCCATAATTTTTTAGAATATTATCGTATCTCGCCATATCTTCGCCAAGATTTTTATTATAGCCAGGCGAGACTTCGGCGCCGCCATAACCGGCGCCGCCATAATAATGCCAGGAGGTCCACTCATGAGGAAGATCAGGATCATGCGCCTGTAACTTCTTAAGTGTTTCAGTTAAAAAATTAGTGTTTTCCGTACAATCGCCGGGGCCTCCAACCTTGATAAACGGAGCGCCAAATTCCCTGTTTACGGTTTGTACGGCTTTTACAACCCTTTCATGCATTTGACCATACTCTGATGGTGAAATATTTCCGCATATTGCTTCATTGAAAACATCAAAATACTCAAATTTTGACCCGTATCTTTGCTTATAATGCCTTACGGCTTGCGTCATCAATGTCTCATAATTATCCAGATTATTTGGAAAACAAGAATAAGCAGATTGTTTGTAGCGGCAATAGTTGTCGCATCCCTTTTGTTCCAAAGTGCCGTCCGGCTTCTGATACCATGGCCTTAGCCACGCAGGTATTTTTTGATGCAACGATATGATTAATTGCGCCCCGACATCGAATGCAATCCAATCCAACAAACCGTCATTGCCATAAGGGCCAAAACAGGTATTGCTAAAATCATAATTATTAAGGTTGTTTAAAACATCCGCAGTGGGCGTAGCAACAGAATCCTTATTAGGCGCCCAGCAATAAGGCACCGTAAAAGCCCTGATATTCATTGGTCCAAGCTCTTTTAATCTTGCCGCATCAAGAGGGCCGCGGCCATCGGATCCCTTATAGCTCCTCTCGGCAATATTTTGCCACTTATAATATTCGGGAATTGCCGCTCCCGCATTTGAAGCATCAACATTGATTGTCGCGGCTAGGGAAAAATTAAGAGTAGTAAATATCCCGAAAAATATTATCGTGAGAAAAATTACTCCTGTGAAATAAGATTTAAATTTTGTTTTTTTCATAACTTTTTAATTTTATAATTTTATGAACTTTTAATTCACGCTTAGTCCACTCGGCGCGGAAGGCGAAGTGGTATCAGCAGGAGCGGACATATTTTTAACCAGCACGCTTACGCTGCTGGCCGGCAAATTCAAGGTAAGAGCGCCATTTGCCACCGGATAACTGCTAATAGCTTGCATTTTTTCGCTAGCACTGGTTCTCTTGAGCGCATAATTGCCGTTTGTAATTCCGGACAAGTTGACGGATTTAGATGAGGATGAGGCATTAACCAGATGGACAGCCATATATCCGGCAGAATTTTTTCCGGCCAGCGCCAAAACTTCGCTGTCATTGGAAGATGTTTCGATAATATCAGTGCCGGACGGAAAATTATCGACTAATTGCTTGATTACATAATAAGAAAAGTAGGGTACTCCTTCGGGACTGGCTAGCGGATAATCATTGCCATATTCCCAATAATCTAATATTTCTGCTCCGCTGTGGCGTAGAATAAAATGATATATCCTGGCAATTTCCAGGGCATAATTCCAGGTTGGAAAGACGCTGGGCGTTTGCCAATAAGCAGGGTTCGTCCCTACTTCTTCGCACCAGACCGGCAGGCCATATTCTTTGGCCAGAGTATAAATATTTTCCATAGTTCCCGAAGACCAGGAATTCCAGCTATGAAAACTTACCGGACCTAGGTATTGCCGGGCAGTTGCGTCCTGCAATATGGGCGTAGCGTAACTCACTAAATTACCCGCGTTTGATGTGTCTCCGGTAAGCCATTTAGCGTTGAGGCCTAATGCGGAAAAACGCGCTCCGGCTTTTTTTATGAAACTCGCCATCTGGGCAGAAGAAAAAATGATCTGATATCCGCCATCAGCTTCATTGAAGCTGACATATTGGATCTCCACTCCATACTGGTCGCGGGCAAAAAGCAAGTAGGCCGCTATTGATTCAATGGCCTCATCATACTTATCTATGGGTATAACCCTCTGCGAAGAATTGGAAGGATTACTCACCATCCAGTTTGGTGCGTTCCAAACCGACGCCGCGATCGGGATGCCTTTGTTTTTGAAATTCTGCATCTGGATAAAATTGGCATTCGTATTCCCTGCATTTTGAAATGCGCTCCAGTTAAAATTATTGGAGTCGCTGTTATCGTTCGTCGGCTCCCATTCTGCCAGTTTAATTTCCACCCGGATATGGGCCGGCTTCAGGTTATTAAGCGTATATTGACCCACCGCTGACCCTGACTGGTCAAAAGCGTAATTTCCTCCAAGACCCTGGATTTTCTGGCGGACATTGTTTTGATTTACGGAAACATCCGCCGCAAAAGAACTTTCCGCCAAACCGAAAATTCCGAAAAATATTATGGCGGTGAAAAGTATTTTTACTATAAAATATTTATTCATTTTTTAGGCCTTTTCTGCCTTAATTTTACCACAAATTACGGGCCTACTCAATCCTTTTTCGAAGTGCGGATTTCACGGGCGCGAAGCTTTGGCGGTGGATTTCGCATGGCCCGTTTTTTTCCAACATCTCAAAATGCAATTTAGTTCCATAGCCTTTATGCTGGGCAAAATTATACTGCGGAAATTTTTCGTGCATCTCGCGCATTATCCGGTCGCGCGTCACTTTGGCAACAATCGACGCGGCAGAAATTGATTTTACAAATTTATCGCCATTTACAATCGCCTTTTGCTCGATCGATAGATTAGGGATTTTTTTATTTCCATCTAATAAAATTATCATTCGAGGTTCGACCTTTATGTATCCTTTGGCGATTCTAAGGTTGAACCTTGAGGCCTGGTCGAACCTCTTACGCGCTTTTTTTAAATCCGTAACCGCCGCCTTCATCGCCAGAAAAGTCGCTTCCAAAATATTGATCCGATCGATTGTTTTGTGATCGCAAATCCCCACCCCGACATGAAAATACTCGTGGATAAAATCAAACAAGCTTTCTCTTTGTTTTTCGGAAAGCATTTTTGAATCGCGTATCAACTTAGACATCGGATGTCTAAGTCCGATAAAGACATCCGATGTCTTGAAACACACAGCGCTCGCCACAACCGGTCCAGCTAAAGGGCCGCGACCAGCTTCGTCAATGCCTATAATAAATTCATAACCATCAGCTATGAGTTGATTTTCCAGATCAAATGTTGACTTTATCATAACTTTATTATAGGCGCTATTTCGTTTTTTCCAAAACCTGCTATACTGAAACCACTATTAATTTTATCTTGCAAAACCCAGTGGGCAACCCGGGGAAGAAGATAGAAATCATATGAAAAATTTTTATCGTATTAATTTTAGACGAACCCTATTTTTCAGATAGTGGTTTTTGTTTTATGAAATTTACTCATTTACATGTTCATACGCACTATAGTTTATTGGACGGTCTCGCCAAGATCGACGATATTTTAGATCGCGCCAAAGAATTAGGCATGGATTCGCTGGCCATTACTGATCATGGCGTGCTGTATGGCGCCATTGAATTTTTCATCAAAGCCAAGGAGCGCGGCATCAAGCCGATCATCGGCTGCGAGATGTATCTCACGGCTGGAGATTATAAAAGCAAAAACAATACCAATGAAGACAAAACCAGATACCATTTAATTCTGCTGGCCAAAAATGAAAAGGGCTACAAAAACCTGATGAAACTCATCTCCATCGCCCACCTGGAAGGCTTCTATTACAAGCCCCGCATCAACCGCGAGGTTTTGCGGAAATATTCGGAGGGACTCATCGGCCTGTCTGCCTGCGCTGAAGGCGAAGTGCCTGCGACAGCCATCGCCGGAAACATCGAACGCGCGGAAAAACTGGCCTTGGAATATCAGGACATTTTTGGAGCGGGCAATTTCTATCTTGAGCTCCAGCATCATCCGAAATTTGCCAACCAGAAAATCGCCAACGACGCGCTGATCAAAATTTCCAAAAAACTCGGCATTCCTTTAGTGGCCACTAATGACATCCATTATGTTAAAAAAGAAGACGCTGAAATCCAGGACATTTTGCTCTGCATCCAGACTAATAAAAAAGTCGCTGAAAAAGACCGCATGAATCTGATGGATTTTGAACTCTATCTCAAGAGCCAGGAAGAAATGGCAGAACATTTTCGCGATACTCCTGAAGCGATCACTAATACGCAGGAAATTGTCGATAAGTGCAATTTGAAAATAATTTTGGGCGAAACCCAATTGCCATATTTCGATGTGCCGGCAGGATTTACCGCCGAAACTTATTTGCGCCACCTATGTGAAAAAGGACTCGAAAAAAGATTTACCCCATTAAATCCCCGCCCCAGCGGGGACGCCTCTGGCGTATTTAACGGGGTTTGCAAGGAACCAGTAACTCAAGTAATGCTCGACCGTATGGCCTATGAACTGGGTGTCATTGAAAAAACCGGTTATGCGTCATACTTTTTAATCGTCCAGGATTTCGTCAATTGGGCTAAAGATCAGGGCATTGTGGTCGGTCCGGGGCGCGGCAGCGCCGCCGGCAGTTTTGTTTCTTATCTCACCGGCATCACCAACATCGATCCGATCAAATACGATCTGCTTTTTGAAAGATTTTTGAATCCGGAAAGAGTTTCCATGCCTGATGTGGATATGGATTTTGCCGACGACCGGCGCGATGAAGTTTTGGATTATGTGCGCCATAAATACGGCAACGACCATGTGGCGCAAATCATCACTTTTGGAACTATGGCGGCGCGCGCCGCCGTGCGCGACGCCGGACGAGCGCTTGGATTCCCTTATGATTTTTGCGACAAAACCGCCAAGTTGATTCCCCAATTTTCCGATATCAAAGAAGCGCTGGAAGAAGCCAAAGATTTCAAGGATCTTTACGCGAGCGGGGGCGACGCGAAAAAACTGATTGACAGCGCGCAAAGATTGGAAGGCGTGGCGCGCCATGCTTCGATGCACGCCTGCGGAGTCGTTATCACCAAGGAACCGGTAACAGAATACACGCCATTGCAAAAAATCACCGGCAAAGGCCGCGACAAAAGCGAAGGCACAGTGACACAATATTCTTCTTCGACTAAATACAGTTTTGTGGAAAAAATCGGACTCCTTAAAATAGACTTTCTAGGGCTGAAAAATCTCACTATCATCCAAAATACTTTGCGCATTGTGCGCAAGATCAAAGGCCTGGATATTAATATTGACGAAATACCCTTGGATGATAAAGAAGCTTTCCGACTTTTGCAAAAAGCGGAAACAACCGGAGTCTTTCAATTGGAAAGTTCCGGCATGAAACGCTACTTGAAACTTTTAAAACCGAATGTCTTGGAAGATATTATCGCTATGGTAGCGCTTTATCGTCCGGGACCGATGGACTGGATTCCTGATTTCATTGCCCGCAAACACGGCGAAAAACAAATCAAGTATTTGCATCCGAAACTGGAACCGATTCTCAATAAAACTTACGGCGTCGCCGTCTATCAGGAGCAGGTTATGCAGATCGCGCGCGATCTGGCCGGTTTCTCCCTGGGCGAAGCGGATGTTTTGCGCAAAGCCATGGGCAAAAAGATTTTTGCCCTGATTCAGGAACAAAAACAAAAATTTATCAGCGGCTGTATTGACCAAGAAATTCCCGGCGCCATTGGCGAGAAAGTTTTTGAATATATCGAGCCCTTCGCCGGCTATGGTTTCAACCGGAGCCACGCCGCCTGCTATGCCCTGATCGGCTACCAAACTGCCTACCTTAAGGCGCGCTATCCGGCGGAATTTATGGCATCCCTGCTCACTTCTGATCAAAGTAACATCGATCGCGTCGCCATTGAAGTTTCCGAATGCCGGGATATGGACATTGAAGTTATGCCTCCGCACATCAATGAAAGCTTTGAAGAATTCGCGGTAATTACTGGAGAAGATAATATTGAAAGAATTAGATTCGGACTTAACGCGGTCAAAAATGTCGGCCACACTGTGGCGCATGAAATTGTTGAGGAAAGAAAAAGAAACGGCCAATACAAAAATATCACCGACTTTGTGGAGCGGGTGCACACCAAGGATCTTAATAAAAAATCCATTGAAGCGCTGGCTAAAGTGGGCGCGCTGGAGGGGCTGGGAGAACGAAACCAAATTTTGGCTTCCATGGAAAATATTTTGCAACACGCCAAAAATTTCCAAGCTTTGCAAAATTCCAATCAGGGCAGTTTGTTCGGAACCAGCGACATTGAACTTCCCCAGATAAAATTGGTTGACGCTCCGCCGACTGAAAAAAGACAGAGCCTTAATTGGGAAAAAGAATTACTTGGGTTGTATATCAGCGGCCACCCAGCCAGCGAGTACCAGGCTTATCTTGAAAAAATAGGAACGCCCATCGGGACAATCAACGCGGAAACAGTAGGAAAAAATGTGGCCATTGGCGGAGTCATCACTGCGATTAAAAAAATTTACTTAAAAAATCAAAAGACAATGCTTTTCGTTACGCTGGAAGACACCAGCGGCAAAATTGAAATTTTAGTTTTCCCAAAAGTTTTGGAGCAAACGCTTTCCGTTTGGGAAGAAGAAAAAATAATTCTGGCCAGCGGAAAAATTTCCGACAAAGATGGAGTTTTTAAATTGCTCGCAGACTCCGCCAAGGCCGTCACTGCCGAAGAGGTAGAGAAAATGAAAAGAGTAATGGCCACGCAAAAAACAAATGGTGGAAAAATAAATCCCCCCTCTCCCTCAGGGAGAGGGGCTGGGGGTGAGGGCGTGAAAATAATTATAACCCTGCCCGTCAATTCCGGCGCGGACGACATCAAAAAACTGTCTGCCTTTTTTGACCAATGCAATCGCGGCGCGGCCAAAGTTTACTTGAATATTAATAATTCTCGCCTGGAAACGCCTTACCGCATCAAAAAAAGCGCGGATCTGAAATCCTCGCTCGAAAACACTGTCCAGGGCTGCCGGGTAGAAATATACTAATTTGGGCTCAAATAAGCCTCTCAAAAACCAGGAGAAATGTAGTCTGTGCCCAGTCGAGGCGAAGCCTCGACTAGAAAAGAGAAAGTCGGGATTGTCTTATCCCGACTTAAAAAATTTATTTTCCTTGCTTCTTAACAACGCTTTAATCCTCCGTCAAATGGCCCGTCTTTTTTTACTGGCGGAATATTAATATTCATACTTCCGCACTTTGGACACTTTTCCGGCGCGTCATTTTCCATTGATCCGCTTTCTCCGCAATCCTTGCATTGCCATGTCGGAGTATATTCAAAAAGCTTACTCTCTTTTTTTGCTTTTTTCATGATCCCTCCTCTTTTTTTATTGGTTATGTTAAAAAACTTTTCCTCCTAAAGTCCCTAAATCTTAACTCTTTTCTGAATAAAAAGTCAAGTGTTTTTATTCAAACGCCACGCTTTTCAAAATCAAATCATATTCCTCAACCAGATCTGAAGAAATCGAGGCGCCGAAATATTTGTAGCCAAAGTTGGTCATATGGTCCAAGCCGCCCTTTTTGAATTGCGTGAAAATCATTCTTTCAACGCCCTGCTTGAGATAGGTTGACTTCGCGCTCTGGCAGGCTATTTTCAAATTCTTTTCCGCGCTGTCCACTTCCCAGCCTTCAAAACCCATGGCCGTCATCTCTTCGCTTCGCCAGGAAAAAACTTCGCCGTCTGATCCATTTTTAAAATTAATCAGTTTGTCGCTCACTTTGTCGTAGGTCCATTCTTTCGGATATTCGAAAGAATAGTCATATTTGTCGTTTTTGAAAGTTTTCCAGTCTTTCATGTTTAATTTGTCGGCTGACGTGAGCGTGGAAGCGCAGCCAACGGAAGCTGTGCGCGGAATTATTACCACTGAAGCCAAAATTTTCTCCGCCAGTTTTTCTTCGGGAATGCCGGAAAGATCAGGATCGGATGATCTATGGGTCGTATTATAGGTAAAAGAGTTTACGAAAGAATATTTTCCGTCCGTAGTTTTGGTTTCTCCGGCGGCTGGAAAAAACATTTCTTGGGTTTCGCTTTTATACACCTGCTTAACTACGTCCACAGCCGTTCCCAAAATCGTGATCTTTGTGCCAGTGTTCACAAAATCGCCAGCGCCTAAACCGGTGCGATCCGTGGCCGCAAACTCATCACCTTTGTATTTCAGCCCCCAGTGCAGGAAATATTTTTTATTTGGATTATAAAGCGTCACATATTTCACGTCTTTTTCCATCAGATCGCTGTAAGCATTGGTTTCTTTAATAGTCCAGTCCGCTGGATATTTCAACTGATAGCCGACCGCGTAGTTGTTGTAGATTTTCCAGCCGACATAATCCCCCGTCGAATCGGTTTCGGGAGTATCCGCCGCTTCAACCGAGTTTTCCTCCGGAGTAGCATTTTGATCTGCCGGAGCTTGCGCTTGATTCTTTAGATCTTCAATTTGCTTTTGCAAACTTTCAAATTGGCTCTGTTTTTGAGAGTAATTTTTCCAAACAAAAAATCCCGCGCCTGCTAGGATTAAAACTAGAACGACTATTGAAATTATAAGGACAGTCTTTTTTTTGCCTCCGCTGTCTAAACCAGAAATTCTAATTTCGTCTTCCATAGTGATATAAAATTTAGCGATTTATTTTTTTATTCTCCTTCTAAATATTCACTTCTTGCATTTTTAAAGTATTTCGACCATTCTTCTAACTCTTTATTAAATTCTTCGTCACTTTCAATCGTAACTATTTTTTTAAGGTTGTCCACACTAAAATCAATAAACCTTTCGGCTCTTGCTTTCATTTCTATTGATTTTTTTTCAAACGTTTTACCCGCCTGTGAAATTTCTTGTTTTTCCATAATGATTTTACCAAATAATTAAACTTTGCTCTGCTTATACTTTAGCACTTTTTCGCTTCTTGGCAATTAGCTTTCAAAAATCATTCTCTCATACACCGCCCGGGTTGTTTCCACATCTCTTTTGCAGTATTCCAGAATTTCCTGAACTTTCCCGGCTTTAAAAAAATCCCAGACTTGCGAGCCGTCAATGCCGTCTTTGGGCGTGGGAATGCCAAGCGCCAGCGCCAGATGCTCAAGTCCCACAGTATTATTCGACCATTTCACCCATTCCTTCATCGTGTCGAAAATCGGATTGTTGCGGTAGCGCGCGAAAGGCAAATTCAGCAGATTCTGCGGCGGCTTTACGCCATTGATAATCGACCGTTGAAAAATAAAGCGCAAATCAAAGTCCATCACATTGTGGCCGATGAACAAATCGGCATATTGCGCCAGATCCCAAAACTGCTCAAGTGTCTTTTTTTCGTCGTTTTCGTTATACAACACTTTCGTCTCCGCATCATCCACCGCGTAACCAATGCACAAAATCCGGCCATACGCTCCGTCAAAAGAAGTCTTGAGCAGATATTCTCCAAAATCATCGTCCTTCTTGCCTTTTTTGTCGTGCATCATCTTGAGTATTTGGTGATACTCCTCTGAAGCCGGCAGTGTTTCGATGTCCAAAAATAATTTCATAATTTAATATGATCTTTTCTTACAATTCCAGTATACCACAAAAAGCAAAAATCCCCGAAAATTGAAGTCCGAGGATCTTTGTTTATAAAGTCGCTGTCACTACTATAAAACGGCTTCTTTAGCCGCCTTAGCTAAGCGGAATTTTACTACGGTTTTGGCCGCAATCTGGATCTTGGCTCCAGTTGCCGGGTTTACGCCCATGCGAGCCTTGCGGTTCACTTTTACCATCTTTCCAAAGCCCGGAACGACGAATTCGCCGCTCTTTTTGACCTCAGAGTAGGCCAGCTCTACTAATGTGTCCATGAGGGTCACAACATCTTTCTTCGCCATTCCCGACTTTTCAGCCAAGGCAGCGATGATTTGCGACTTTGTCATTTTCGCCATAGTTTTTATTAGTTATTAATTATAAGCCTAATTATAGCACTTTCTGAAAACAATGCAATAAACATGGGGGTTTTATTTATATCTTGTCAAGGGGTCGCAAAAAAGCCCATTATTACTGCTTTTTTATCCGGCGCTGGACATACCGGTATAAAAAATACAAGACCGCCCCGCCAGCGAGTATAACTGCCGAGAAATACAATATTTTCCCGCTCAACAATATAGCGCTCGAATACACTACAAACAAAGCGAACACTATTTCCGTCAAAATTGTGACTGCAAAATATTTCCAAAAATCATAGCGGATAATGCCCAAGGTATAACTGGCCGCCTCCGAAGGAATAGCCAGGCGAAAAAGGAAAACCAGCCAAAATTGCGAATTCGCCGAAATCCGTTCTCTGTAGTAATCTACTTTTTCCAAAGGAATAAACCGTTTGATTATTTTCTCTGAAAAAAAAGATCCAACAAAATAAGCAATTACCCCGCCAATAATCCAGCCGAGATATAAAAGCCAGAATGCCGTGAAATTTCCCCAAGCCATAATCGCCGACGGAACCAGCGGGACGCTGCTGAAAGGAGAAAGCAAAACAGCCAGAGCCGAAACCGCGATAAAAATAATCCCGCCCAAAATCGCGTTTGCCCGGAAATAAGCGCCGATGGAGTCGGCATATTTGACCAGCGCGCTTTGCGCTTCGGAAGAAGCATAAAACATCAAGCCCAAAATGACCGCGAAGGCTGCTACCCGCAGAGTTGTTTTCCTTTTCATTTTTTAATTATAACACAGAAAACTATATGCTTGTCTGGGTTTCACGATAAAAATAAAAACCGAAACTAGCCGGTTTTTGGTGGGTATTTTTGACTTCAAAAATATCAAAGTTTTTAATTTCGTGAGAATGTTCAAATGTTACCATTTCTACTTTGGAAAGGCTTGGTCCCTGCCGGCACCAGCGTAAAAAAATCTCGAGATGCGCCTCTTCGCCCTCGGCCTCAATAATAATCCCACCATTAGGCAACCGGTCGGCATAACCGCCAATACCCAGTTTTCGAGCAACTTCCTGCGCCATTTGCCGGTAAAAGACCCCCTGCACCCGCCCATGCACCTGAATAATAATACGCTTTTTCATTGCTTATAAAGATAAAGACCTAGCTTGATTAAGATTCTCTCAAGCCTAAAGCAAGATGTCTTTTTTTGCAAGTTTTTGACTTTTGTCTGTTTTTATTATAGTATAGCTCCATAGACCATGAAAAAGAATACTAATTTAGAAATTATTCGCCATTCCGCCTCGCATGTCCTGGCCGCAGCGGTTTTGGAAATGTTTCCGGACGCCAAATTCGGCATCGGTCCGGCCATCGAAAACGGGTTCTATTACGATTTTGAACTGCCGAGAACCCTAATTCCCGAAGACCTGCCGATTTTGGAAGAAAAAATGAAGGAAATAATCAAAGCCAACTATCCATTTGAAAAAGAAGAGATTTCCGCCAAAAACGCGCTCGAGCATTTCAAAAAGCTGGGACAGGATTATAAAATTGAGCTGATTAATGATCTCGAAAAAGATGACAGTAAAAAAGTTTCGGTTTATAAAACAAACGGTTTTGTAGATTTGTGCTCTGGCCCGCATTTGGATTCCACCGGAGAAATAAAATCCGAAGCCTTGAAGCTCACCCGCATTTCCGGCGCTTACTGGAAAAGCAACGAAAAAAATAAACAATTGCAAAGAATATACGGCGTGGCTTTTGAAAGTAAGAAAGAACTAGATGAGTATCTAGTACAAATGGAAGAAGCAGGCAAAAGAGACCACAAAAAAATCGGCCGTGAATTGGATTTGTATTCTTTCCATCCGGAAGCTCCCGGTTCGGCTTTTTGGCATCCGAAAGGCATGATTGTTTGGAATATTTTGGAAAATCTCGGCAAAAGCCTTCGCAAAAAATATGGCTATGAGGAAATTCAAACTCCGATTCTGGCTAAATGTGGACTCTGGAAAACTTCCGGCCATTGGGATCATTATAAGGATAGTATGTTTTCATTTGAGGTAGAGAAAGAAATTTATTGCATCAAACCGATGGACTGTCCTTTCAACATTAAAATTTACGCTGAAAAGCAAAGATCATACAAAGAATTGCCCGTTCGCTATACTGAAATCGGCCGCGTGATGAGAAATGAAAAATCCGGCGAACTCAACGGGCTTCTGCGAGTGAGACATATTACCCAAGACGATTCACATGTATTTCTTACTAAGGATCAAGTGAAAGATGAAATAATTTCGCTTCTTAAGATGGCGCGGGAATATTACAACTGTTTCGGCATTGAACCGGAATTTTTCCTTTCCACCCGCCCGGAAGATTTTATGGGAGAAATTAAAGACTGGGACGAAGCCGAGAAAGATCTAGAGTCAGCCCTGAAAAGCGAAAAAGTAAAATATGAAGTGAAAGAAAAAGACGGCGCTTTTTACGGGCCGAAAATTGATATTGATATTAAAGACGCGCTGGGACGGCGCTGGCAACTCGCAACTATACAATTAGATTTCCAACTACCGCAGCGTTTTGAACTGGAATATATAGACAATGACGGCCAGAAGAAAACGCCAGTGATGATCCACGCGGCTATTTTCGGAGCTTTTGAAAGATTTATCGGCATCATCACTGAACATTATGCCGGCGCTTTTCCAGTCTGGCTCTCGCCTGTGCAAGCGGTGGTCATTCCTGTTTCAGAAGAAAAATTTGGGGAATACGCTAAGCAAGTTAAAGAAAAATTAATTTCAGCCAATATCCGCGTCGAACTCGACGACTCCAAAGAAAGTCTGGGCAAAAGAATTTCCGAGGCCGAGAAACAAAAAATTCCCTATATGCTCGTGGTTGGAGAAAAAGAAATGACCGCCGACTCCGTCGCCGTGCGCGCTAGAGTAGACAAAAATCCCGCCTCCGCCAAGGTTTCGACGGGCAAGCAGGAAGTGATGAAAGTGAATGAATTTATTGAAAAGATTAAGAAAGAGATTGAAGATAAAAAATAATAAACTTTATAATAAAAAAGGCCGACGGAGTTTTGCCCCGTCGGCTTTTTTTAATTCCTTTTTAAGATTCGCTCATCTTATTTCTCTCCATCACCCTGTCGATTGTGTTTTTTAGATCGTTGTAGAGATAACCCTTAACAACTGTTCTCTTGACCTTTCCGTCTTTAAGTTTGAAATCAATCCAGCCACTTCCATCAGGTGCTATATGTTTCCAGCCTCTGCCATGTTGGTTTTTAACAGTAACTATTCTAAACGCCAGACCCGATGTTCTGTCGAAAAGCTCCATTTTTTTCCTCCTCCCTTGATTTTCACTATATGTAATTTTTATGGACAATGGTGAATCCGTGCTTGTCTTTTTCAAACACTATTACATTTGCAATCCTCGGAATTTCCGCCTGCGGATTTTTTGCCATCCATTCGCTAAGCGGTGCCTGAGGATTTATTTCGTCTTCATGCTCCTGCGGCACCTCTTCAATCTTTGCTTTGCCGTCAGGACCCACGACCCTATTCTCACGCATTAGATAATATCGAACTACATAATAACTGCACTGTATTTTCCTATCCATGGTTTTCCCCTCCCTTGATTTTTGACCTATTATTAAGTATCCTAATGAATACTTGTTTGTAAAAGAAACCTTAATGAAAACTAGCAAAAACAGCCGAAAAAGTCAACTTTATTATTTCATAAAGACTTTTGGTTGCCAGATGAATATCTCGGATAGCGAAAGAATCGCCGGATTTTTGGAATTGCATAAATTCAAACCGGCCAAGGATATAAATTCAGCTGACTTAGTTATTTTTAATACTTGCGGAGTGCGCCAGATGGCCGAAGACCGCGCTTATGGCCAAATTCATAATCTTAGGAAAAAATATCCTGAAATCAAAATAATTTTAACTGGATGCTTGGCAAACCGAAAAGATGTGCAAAAAAGACTGAAAAATAAAGTTGATTTATTTTGCGAAATAAAAAATTTTCCAGAAAAAATTACAGAATTAATTCATAAAAAATTACTAGTTGAATATCCTAGCGATAGCTATGATATTAAACTAAATCAATATTTAAATATTAAACCGAAATATTCCACGCCTTTTTCCGCCTATGTCCCCATCATGACCGGTTGCAATAATTTTTGCTCCTATTGCATCGTGCCTTATGCCCGTGGCAGAGAAGTTTCGAGACCAACAAACGAAATTATCAAAGAAGTAAAAAGCCTCGTTCGCAAAAAATATAAAGAAATTATTCTTCTTGGACAAAATGTCAACAGCTATTCCCACAAAAAAACCGGCTTTGCAGAACTATTAGACAACCTTGCCAGAAACAATCCTGGGATAAATTTCAAGTTTCTCACATCGCATCCAAAAGATTTTTCGGGAGATCTTATGAAAGTCATTGCCAAAAATAAAAACATTGACCGCGAAATTCATTTGCCAGTCCAGGCCGGAAGCGACAAAATTCTCAAAGCTATGAACCGCCCCTACACGCAAAAACACTATTTGGACTTGATCAATAAAATCAAAAAAAATATTCCTGGCGCCAGCTTTACTACTGACATAATCGTCGGTTTTCCCGGTGAAACCAAAGAAGACTTTGCAGAATCAGTAAAAATATTCAAGCAAGTCGGATATAACGAAGCCTATATCAATAAATATTCCCCGCGCCCTGGCACAGCCGCCTGGAAACTGAAAGAAACAGTTGATCTTCCGGAGAAAAAAAGGAGAGAGAGAATTTTAAGATCATTAGTTGGTTATGGAAAAAAGAAATAACAAAGTCCTTGTCGTTTTAGGCCCCACTTCATCGGGAAAATCGGAAGTAGCGATTAAGCTTGCTAAAAAATTCAACGGCGAGGTGATTTCGGCCGACAGCCGGCAGATTTATCGCGGGATGGACATTGGAACAGGGAAAATTACTAAAAAAGAAATGCGCGGAGTAAAACACTGGATGCTGGATATTGTCAGCCCCAAAACCGACTATAATGTCGCCAAATTTAAAAAGCAGGCAGACAAGATTATTGAGGATATTTTAGAGCGCGGTAAGTTGCCGATCATCTGCGGCGGCACCGGTTTTTGGATTAAAGCCATTGTGGATAATGTTGATTTTCCAGAGGTTGCTCCAAACAAAAAATTACGTAATAAATTACATAATTATTCTGCCGAGCGTTTATTCAACATGCTTAAAAAATTAGATTCAAAAAGAGCTAGAAGTATTGATAAAAATAATAAGGTCAGACTAATTAGAGCGATTGAAATATGTAAAACGCTCGACAAGGTGCCGTCCATTGACAACGCGAAGGGGTCCGACCCCTACGCTGTAGGGGTCGGACCCCTACAATTCCTCCAAATCGGAATTGATATTCCAAAAGAAAAATTGCAAGAAAATATTAAGAGGCGTCTTAAAGAACGCTTTAAAAACGGGATGATACAAGAGGTGAAGGTTTTGCGAGAAAAGTATAAATTGAGTTGGAAAAAAATCCAAAGCTTCGGTCTGGGATATTTTTGGATTCCGCTGTTTTTGCAAAAAAAAATATCCCGCGAAGAATTATTCGAAAAAGTTTACCTGGCTGAAAAAAATTACGCTAAACGGCAAATGACCTGGTTCAAAAAAGACCAAAGAATAAACTGGCTGAAGGATTACAAAGAGATTGAAAAAGAAACTAAAAATTTTACTTTATAAAAATATTTTCCCGGCAAGAATGTCTTGCCGGGATTTTTTACTTCTGAGACGCCATGCAGGCAGCACAAGAAGTTAGAGAGGGGCATGGACTATGACAGGATTTGCAGCCTTTAATATTTTTGCTGAAAGTATTTTTCTGAAAACAATAACTACAGCTTAATCCTCCGCAACGCTCTCTTGCCTCCTCTCTTTTTTTAATCATATATCTGTTAATTTCTGCCATTTCGCACCTCCCCGTATAAATTTTAGGAGCTAAGTTTTTTCTTTAATATCTCTCCGACAATTTTCGGATTGGCTTTGCCTTTTGACGCCGCCATTGTTTTCCCCATTAAAAACTGCAGGGCGTTTTGTTTGCCTTTTTTGTAATCTTCGACTGATTGCGAATTGGCATCCAGCACTTTTTGGACGACTTCCTCCAGCACGCCCTCATCGCTTACCTGCAAAAGTCCCTTGGCTTCAATAATTTGCGACGGGTCGCCGCCAGTCCGATACATTTCTTCCAAAACCGCCTGCGCCGCGCTGGAATTTATTTTTCCGTCCGCCACAAAGACGATAAGCTCGGCGTAATTTTCCGGAGTAATTTTTACTTCTTCGATTTTGTGCCCGTTTTTCACCAGATGTTTTTGCAGTTCGCTGACCATATAGTTGGCCGCTAGCTTCAGACACTTTTCCTCTCCTACCTGGAATTCTTTGCAGTCCAATTTTTCTTTTATTTCCGAAACTACATTTTCAAAATATTCGGCCAATTTTTTATCGCTCACAATCACATCCACGTTTTCACTGGATACGCCGTATTCAGAAATAAATCTCTGCTTTTTAGCCTCCGGAAGTTCGGGCAGATTTCGGCGCAGGCTCTCAATATAATCATCATCAAATTTAAGCGGTGGAATATCCGGCTCCGGAAAATAGCGATAGTCATGGGCCGACTCCTTAGTCCGCTGGGATACGGTGTCGCCCTTGGCTTCATCCCAACCGCGGGTCTCCTGAACTACCTTTTTGCCCTCCTCCAAAATCTCTGTTTGGCGCTTTATTTCAGCATCAATCGCCTTTTCCACAAACTTAAAGGAATTTATATTTTTGACCTCCACCTTGGTTCCGCTAAGCTTTTCCTCCCCTTTCTTGTAGAGCGAAATATTGGCCTCACAGCGCATATTGCCCTTTTCCATATCAGCCATTGAAATGCCCAAATAACGGCAAATCTGCTGCAATTTTTGGCAAAATAATCTGGCCTCCGCTCCAGTCTCAAAATCAGGCTCTGTCACTAATTCCATGAGAGGGACTCCCGCCCGGTTAAAATCAACAAGGGTATAATCCCTAGAAACAGTTTTATATTCTGTATCATCCGCTCGGCCGACTTTAATAATGGTACTATGATGCAATTTTCCCGTATCCTCTTCCAAATGAATTCTAGTAATCCCGATTTTCTTTTTGTTAATATCAAGATACCCTTTTCCGCAAAGCGGCTGGTCATATTGAGAAATTTGGTACCCCTTAGGGAGATCTGGATAAAAATAATTTTTGCGGTCAAACTTGCTGTTGAGGTTTATTTCACAATTAAGAGCTACTCCAGCTAGCTGTACAAATTCGATCGCCTGGCGGTTCGGCACCGGAAGCGTCCCCGGTTGGCCCGTGCATACAGGGCAGATATGAATATTCGGTTCACTTTCCTCACCTAGCCCATTTTTAGAATCACAAAACATCTTGGACTTAGTTTTAAGTTCAACATGCACTTCCATTCCGATGACGGGTGTATACTTTGTCATGATTTTATTATAACACTAAATCTGTGTTTCTTTACCGCCGGTACTCACTCTTCCTCCTTGCCATTGACCGCGGTATTGATTGCCTTCGCCCAAAACTTCGTGAAATGTAATATGCACGACACGCGCGCCGAAAGATATTTTAATATTGCTTTGGCCTAAGTTACAAACTCCGAAAGTCAGTTCTCCGCAATATCCCGGTTGGACTACGCCATTGAAAAGCCCGAGGCCCGAACGAAACATCGTCGTACGCGGAAAAATAATTCCGGAAACTGTTACTGGCAAGCTAACCTTTTCCATCGTTTTCACTAAATAATATTTGCCCGGCTCAAAAACAAAAGAATTGTCCTGTTCGCTTTTTCCTTCTTCGTTTTTTGCAATGAGTTTAGCGTCCGGCGTATGCCTTTCTTCTACACCCAAAAACCCGTCACCTTCGAGTTCATACACTTCTCCTAGACGCAAATCAAAGCCGGCGCCCTCCGGATTTTGCATTTCCCGCTCGCATAAATTTTCAACTAACTTTATTTCCGAAACCAGTTCGTGCAATTTTTTAATGCCTAAAATCATATTTCAAAAATTATTTTATTAATTCCACAAGCGCGTATTTGATGCCATTTTCTTCGCGCTCTTCACGCGAAATTTCTTTTTTAAACTCAGAATAATCCGGAAAAAAGGCGTCTGCGTCTTCCGGCGCATCATCCACCAGCGTGAGATACAGCTTGTCAGCAAAAGACAGGGATAATTTGTAAATCGTCGCTCCGCCGATGACAAAAACTTCTTCCTCGCTGTTTTTGTATTCACTTAAAACTTCTTCCAAAGAATTGCGCACTTCGCAGCCCGGCGCCTCATAATTTTCTTTCAATGTTACCACAATGTTTTTCCTGTTCGGCAGCGGCCGACCAATGGACTCAAAAGTCCGGTCGCCCATAATCACAGTGTGCCCGGCGGTAATATCCCTGAAATGCTTGAGGTCATTGGACAGATCCCAAATTAATTTATTGTCGCGCCCGATGGCCAAATTTTTGCCGACGGCGCAAATCATTGAAATCATAAATTTATTCTTTAGCGCAGGCTGATTTCCTGTCGTAATTTTTCTTATTCTTTTCATCGTACCCGCCAATATTTGCAATTTCAGCTTTGAGCGGCGGATGCGGGTCGTAATTTTCTAAAATTATATCTTCCAGTTTGAAATCGTCGATATTTTTGACTGCCTGATTTAACTTCAGTGTCGGAAAAGGCCGTGGCTCTCGTTGCAATTGTTCTTTAACCTGATCAAAATGATTGGAATAAATGTGCACATCACCAAAAAAATGCACGAATTCTCCAACCGGCAATCCGGTCACTTGCGCCACCATCAAAAGCAATAGGGCATAACTAGCGATGTTAAACGGCACGCCTAAAAATGAATCAGCGCTTCTTTGGAACATAGCCAGATTCAGTTTTCCGTTAACCACTGCGAACTGAAAGGTTGTATGGCAAAACGGCGGAACTTCGTTTTTATTTCCAGGAGAAGCCATGGCATAAATAAAATCCGGATTCCAGGCAGAAACCACATAAGACTTCCGATCAGGATTGGTTTTTAACCCGTCGATCACCCAGGCCAGCTGGTCAATTTCACGCCCGTCGCTCGCCGGCCACCGGCGCCACATCCGGCCGTAAATTGTGATCAGATCTCCCCATTTTTTCACAAACTCACTGTCTTTATCCTCCGCTTTTATTTTCGCAATAAACTCTGCCTGGCTCATATCTTCATGCTCGCCCGCCACCGCCGCTTTGTGATAGCGCTTCCAGGCCCATTCGTCCCAAATATGCACATCATTGTCCGCCAGATATTTTATATTCGAATCCCCGCTCAAAAACCAAAGCAGTTCCGTAAAAATTCCCCGGTGAAAAGTTTTTTTGGTGGTTAGAAGTGGAAATCCTTTACTTAAATCAAAGCGAATAATTCTGCCAAAAACCGAACGGATATACGGCGGCTCCTGCCCCTTGTCTTTGTATTGCTGCAAAACTTCCGGCGTGAAAAACAGCGGTTTATCAGCGCCATTTTCCAAAATATCTTTGAGTAAGTCCAGATATTGATATTCGGGATGTTTTTTGTTTTCCATAAATTATAAAATTTATTTTTTAAGAGTATCTTTGAAAAAATCCAGATTACCTTGAAATTTTTCCAGTTTAATCCTTCTCTTTTTCGCCAGTTCCCAAACTTCATCTTCGCGGATTCTTTTACCCTTGCCTCCATCCTGAATGCGAGCGTATTCTGAATAATAAACTATTCTTTTCACGCCTAGATTATTCAGCGATTTCATACAGTCATAGCAAGGCGAGCCAGTCACATAAAGCGTGGAATTTTTGAGTTTTTCCGTGTTCCCTGCGTTCATAATGGCGTTGATTTCACTATGCGCACCGCGGCAACGTTTCAGTTTTCCCGTCACCGGATCGCCGTCAATTTTGGCACAACCCACTTCATTGCAGTGAATATCGCCGACAGTCGGACCATTATAACCAGTGGCTACTATTTTATGATTTTCGTCCACAAAAACAGATGCGACCTTATGATGCCGACAGGCAGTTCTTTGCGCCATAATTTTAGCCATCATTATAAATGTTGCGTCCCAATCGGGTCTCGTAAATTTTTCGAATTTTCCCTTTTTCCTGGCTTGCGGCATAGTTTTATTTGTTTGATTGATTAATAATTTTTTCAATATTATTTTTCAGATTATCTTTTGTTCCCTCATTCACGATTACATAATCCGCCATAGCAATCGGACCGCCTTGAAAAAGATTTTCTATCTGCGCGTAATCCCGGCTTTGCGCCTCTTTCCGGCTCAATGGTCTCTTTTTGCGTTTCCCAAGACGCCCATATCTGACTTCCGGCTTGGCATACACGGCAATAGTTATCAAATCATCCTTGAATTTATTTTTCAGTAACAGAAATTCCTGCCAGGCGTAAAGACTTTCAACTAAGACGATTTTCGCATTTTTTATTTTGATTATCTTTTTGATTACCTGTTTTGGATAATAATCAAAACCGAATTTTTTGCGGATGTCCTCCCTGACCATCCTTTCATTCTTTTCATTGATTTCCAGCCCGCGTTTTTTCAATTCATCAAAAGTCACATCCCCAAAATACACTTTCGGCCAGCCGTATTTTTTGATTAAATAATTTATCACTTCTGATTTTCCCGATCCCGGCAGACCTAAAATGGCGATGACTTTTCTGTTCATCATTATTTTAATCCTTTATATATTGGAAATTTTTTGCAAAGATTGATAACTTCTCTGTGTAGCTGCTTGAGTTTTTTCGCGTTTTTGTGATTTTTAACCGCTTCCTTTATCCATTTGGCGATTATTTTTATTTCTTTCTCTTTCATCCCCCGCGTGGTCACCGCCGGCACGCCGATGCGGATTCCACTCGGATCCATCGGGCTTCGCGGATCATCCGGAATCATATTTTTATTGAGCGTAATGCCGATTTCATCGAGCGCTACTTCCGCCTCTTTGCCAGTCACGCCTTTGGATCCAAAAACATCCACCAAGACCATATGGTTGTCCGTGCCGCCAAACATAATTTTGAATCCGTGTTTTTTGAGTTCCTGCTCTAAAATTTTTGCATTTTTGATGACTTGTTTGGCATAAATTTTAAAAGAAGGTTTCAGCGCTTCTAAAAAACACACGGCTTTACCTGCGATTTGATGCATATGCGGTCCGCCCTGAAATCCAGGAAAACAAGCTTTGTCGATGGCTTTGGCAAATTCTTTTTTGCACAAAATCATGCCTCCGCGCGGTCCGCGCAAAGTCTTGTGCGTCGTGGTCGTCACGATGTCAAAATAGGGCACCGGATTGGGCAACGCTTTTCCAGCAATGAGTCCCGCGATATGCGCGATGTCAAACATCGTAATGGCTCCGACTTTTTTGGCAATATCGCGGAATTTTTTATAATCCAACTGCCGCGTGTAAGCCGAAAAGCCGGCCAAGATCATTTTGGGCTTGTGCTTTTTTGCCATTTGCTCCAGTTCCTTGTAATCAATTTTGCCGTCCCGCCCGGTTTTATAACGCACGAAATTATACACCTGCGCTGAAAGCGTCACTGGATGGCCGTGCGTCAGATGCCCGCCATGCGAAAGATCCATTCCGAGAACCGTGTCGCCCGGTTTCAAAACCGCGCTATAAGCAATCATATTCGCCGGCGCGCCGGAAAGCGGCTGAACATTCACATGCTCCGCGCCAAAAAGTTTTTTCGCCCGTTCAATCGCCAGACTTTCCACCATGTCAGTATATTTTTGCCCGCCATAATAGCGCCTGCCTGGATAGCCTTCGGAATATTTATTCGTAAGCACCGTCCCTAAAGCTTCCAGCACCGCCTCTGAAACATAATTTTCAGAAGCAATAAGTTCCATCCCTTCCTGCTGTCTTTTTATCTCCCCCCGAATCGCTTGATAAATTTTCGGATCTTGTTTTTTCAAATTGCGCATGTGTTTTTATAAAATGTTAGGTTGTTATATTTTACCCTTTTTCGCATTTTTGGTCAAAAAACACCATCTTTACAAAAGACGGCGTTTGTTGTGTCCTATTCCTGTATTTTCGCCATAATCTCATCCGCGGATTTGAGCAAAAATTCCAAATCTTTCTCGTTTACTATTTTAAAATCAGCCTTGGCGCCAATTTCCGGAATGTGCACTTCCGTTTCCACCCGCTCCATCTCCTGGAATTTTTCAAAAGTAATATCATCATCTGCCTTCTCGCCTCTCCCCGCCGTTCTCTCCCAGCGCAATTTTTGATTTGCAGTTATGTAGATAATGTAGCTTTTTTCAAAACTTCTCATAAAGACAAGATCGTCCGGCATACGTAAGCCATTAATCGCGATTATGCCGTCGGCATTCTCCACTCTTTTCCGTATGGCTCTACCAAGAACATCACCGCCAAATCTTTCTTTTAATTTTAAATACATCCACTGCTGGTCTTCCCGAGAACTTTGTTCAAAATAAATATTCAGCGTTTCCTTGATTGGATCTGCGAAGCGCATGAGTTTCGCGCCATACTTTTCATTCAAATATTTCGCCACCGTATCTTTCCCGGATCCGCTTTCTCCCACGAGACCAATAATAATCTTCGCCATGTTTGTAAAAATTAAAAGATTTTAGAACACCTAAATATTCTAACAAAAAAATTTATACCAGTCAACACAAGCACACGCACAATCTACATTCCTCCCGCTTTTTGGGTGGCTTAAACAAGCCAAAATATTCACTTAGACATCCGATGTCTAAGTGCGGATCTATTTGATAAATTTCGCCACATCTTTGAAAGTGATGAGGATCATAAGAAGAATGAGCAGTATAAAACCGATAGTATGGAACATTTGTTCCGTTTTTTGCGAGACCGGCGAACCTTTGATTTTTTCAATCAGAATGAAAAGAATGCGGCCGCCGTCCAGCGCCGGGAACGGGAGGGCGTTGATGATACCCAGATTGACGCTCAAAATCGCCGCAAACTGGATGATATAAATAAGGCCCAGTTCCGTCACCTGCTTTGTCAGCACCGCTATACCCACCGGCCCAGCCACTTCCACCATCATATTCTGCCCGAACAAAAGATTTTTAAGAATCCCGTAAAGCGCCAGCACCATCATAACAATCAAATTCCATACGGCTATCAGCCCTTTCCAAATGGCTTCAAAAAAAGAATACCTAGTGATAGCCGTTTCGGCGAGGCCTATTCCCAAGGGACCCTGCCCGGCTGGCGCATCCACGCGCGGCGTTCCTTTCAGATCAAAAAATTTATTGCCTCTTTTCACATGCAAAGTTATTTCCTGGCCCTTATTGGCATTAATATAGCTTTGCACATCTTCCAAATTTTTAAATTGTTCATTTTTCAAAATTTCATCCCCAACCTTGAGCCCCATCGTATTGGCCGGCGAATCAGGCAGAACTTCCGAAATTTGGATTTTAGAATTGGGATCAGTTTGATTAGGTTCAATTTGTTCCGGCGCGCCAAGCATCAGCCCGAAGGAAAGCAGGAGCCAGGCAAACAAAAAATTCATCAGCACTCCCGCGGCCAAAACTTTTATTCTCGTCCAAGCCGGCCGGCCGGCAAAACTGTCCGAGTCATCTTTGGCGTCGCCGTTTTCGCCTTTTATTTTCACAAAACCGCCGAGCGGAATCCAGTTTAAGGAATAAATCGTTCCGCCGGTTTCCTGGTTTTCACGCGCTTCCGCCAAGTCAGATTTTTCATTTTCATCATCGCCGTCTTTGCTTCCCCAAATTAATCTCCACTTTTTCACTGGAATAATTTTATCCACCCGGCGCATTTTTTCCGTAATCGTTTCTTTGATAATCTCCTCATTGTCAGAGAGCTTGATATCAGTTTTTTCCACCTGGATGCTTTCCACTTCCAGTTTTTCCTCATGCTTTTTGCCGGACATAAACTGAAAACCGACCATCCGCGGCGGAAAACCAAAGCCGAACTCGCTGGCCCGTATCCCGCTCCGGCGCGCCGTCAAAAAATGGCCCAATTCGTGGACAAAAATCAAAATTCCGAGAATTAAAATAAAAACAATAATTGTCAGCATAAAAAATTTAAACCGTCATTATTTCCTCTTCTTTTTTCTTGCGGATGTCTTCCACCACCGAATTATATCCGTCCACCACTTCCTGTAACTTGTCTTTGCCGGAAAATTTGTCGTCCTCGCCGATTTTGCCGCTTTTTTCCATTTCCTGGATTTCTTCCCACACATCTTCGCGGTGCTTGCGGATGGAAATTCTGGCTTCTTCGGCTTTTTGATTGAGAACTTTCACTAATTCTTTTCTGCGATCTTCGGTAAGCTGGGGAATATTAATCCGCACCACATTGCCGTCGTTCATCGGATTCAAATTCAGCTGGGATTCTCTAATCGCGCTTTCAATGCCAACCAGCGATCCCTTGTCCCAGGGTGAAATCACAATGGTGCGCGGTTCGGGAATAGTGATACTCGCCACCTGTTTCATCGGCGATTTGGCGCCGTAATAATCAACTAAAATATTTTCCACCAGCGCCGTCGAAGCCCGGCCGGTGCGCAACTGGTTTAATTCTTCTTTGAAGTGCTCAATAGAATTTTCCATCTCGCCTTTTTTATTTTCAATTAGCCCCTGATACATAATATTTAAATTAGTAATTATTTCGAAAGGCCTAAATACAACTTATTTGGATCCGCAATGGAATATTCCAAAATATTTATGGACTTGGCTGTTTCAAACTGCGTGGTCGCCCAGTTGGCTCCGCCGTCAATTGATTTATAAACTGCCTGCGCCGCCCCATAAATAATTTCGGAAGAATTTTTGGGATTAATCGCCAATGATTTTACCGGAAACGAGGCCGGATTATTGAGAACCTCTATTTTATCCCAAGTTTTGCCGGCATCCTTACTGCGCAAAATTCCCACTCCGCCCGCCGCATAAATCCAGTTGGTGTTTTGCGGATCAGTTTCTAAAACATTTATATCCTGGCTGTTAAAAGCAAGCTTGGAAATATTTTTGGAAATATCTTCGAATTTTTTCCCGCCATCGGCGCTTTTAAATATGCCCCTCGTCGGCGTGGCCAAATATATTAAATTGCTGTTGGCCGTATCGATGGCAATTTTCGTAACCGGACCGGGAGCGGCAAAAATATTTTTCCACGATCCGCCGCCATCGGTGGTTTGTATTACCTGATTGTCGCTGGTCGCGGTATAAATAACACTGGGATTATTTTTATCAATCTGTAGCGCGATAATTAACGGCCCCGCCGAAGGCGCGGTGTAAATCTCACTCCAGGTTTTTCCGCTATCCAAGCTTTTGAAAATTTTACCCCGCTTCTGCCAGACTCCACTCGCGTAAATAATCTTGCTGTCAAGCGGATCGATATCCAGTCCATAAACTTTTTCCGACTGGAAGGGCAAATACTGCCAGCTTTGCCCGCCATTTTCGGTTTTCAAAATTCCCGCGCCGCGCGCTCCGGCATAGGCCATATTGGCGTCATAGGGATTCACAACCAAATTCAAAATATCCACGCCCGAAGTGTCAATCCCTTGCGCCACACCTATGCTTTTATCAATCCACAATTTTCCGCCATCAACCGACTGCCAAAGGCTGCCAGTGGATTTTGTCTGATCCATAGGCCCGCTGGTCGTGCTGGTTTTCGCCGGCATCAAAGAACAGCCGGCCAAAACCAAGGGCAGGATTATTAATATTGATAGAAATAGATACCTTCGCATGGTCAAATTATAGCATAAATATATTAAAAACAAAAAACACTCCGTGGTACCAAAATTCAACGATCGTTGAAAAGTGGTATAAGGCGATTAAAAAAGTTATTTTTTCCAATCTGAAATGATAATTTTTCTTCCCTTCTTCTTTAAGACTACTTTTTGTTTTTCCCGCCAGCCGAATTCCCGGATGATTTCAATCGGAATAGTCGCGGCTAGACTCTTTTTGCCCAGTTTCGTCAATTTTCGAATGCCGCTTTCATTTTGCGCGCGTTTAGCCATAAATTTTTTGTTTTAGTTTATTATGTAATTCGGTATGTAATTAATTTTTACTGGCAATTCGGTTTAGCCGAGGACGGTCCTCGACTAGGTTATATTTCTAAATTATACAACATTCTCACATTCTCGAGAATGTGAGAATGTCCTAGTAATAGTTATGGATGAAGATTAAATTTACCTGTTCCATATTTTTTACTTATCCCCCGCCGGATTTTTTAGGTAAGCTTGTCCCGTAGTGAGCTTTGCTCTACTACTGGGATAGTATTCAGACATGATTATTCTTGTTTTGATTTAATTTTTCTTACTTCTCTGTTCTTATCAGCAATTACATAGTTATATTCATCAATTACTTTAGCTAGGGGTTTTATCTTATTATTCCATTTTATATTTAAAAAATTGTTCTTCATTTTTATCAAAAATTGAATATAATCATCCGCCTCACTTCTATTATCAATTCCATATATTTTCCTTATTTCCGTATCCCACATTACAAATAATTTTGAATTTTTTAACGCCATTAATTTTGTGGCACCAGTTTGTTTTGCAATTTTTTTTAATTGAGTATAAATCTCTTTTATGTCCGAAATCAAAGACTTATTATTAAAATCAATACTCTCAAATTTATTATCCTCCAATCTTTTAAAAATCGGATTTATTTTTTTAATAACAACGCCAAATTCATAAAGATCGAAGTTTTTCATAACATATCTGAATCCAGCAAAATTCCATGTTGCAAGAATTAAAATATATGCCTCAATTTCAAATCCTTTTTCTATTAAAACTTTAGCCCTATCCCACAATTGATCACGTGCATCTTCTATTTTATGAAATTTTTTAATTGTTTTTTCAAATTCTAATTGCTTCATAATTATTTTTTACTTAAATATTTATCAACATCCAAAGCGGGAACCGAACCCAATGCTCTCAATTTTTCAATCAATTTCAACAAGAAAAAAGCTAAAATCGACTCTCCATCTTGACTTTCAATCTTTTCTCCATTTACTATTTTTATTCCGCAATCTAACGACAGTATTATTGATAATTCCGATGCTTTTTTCACTCCATTAAAGCACTTTTTTCCCTTATTCTCTTTTGTTAATATTCCGCCAAAAATTTTATGCGGTTCCTTCGTACTATTTCCTTGAGCATGGGCAAAAGTAGCAGATGTTCTTTCTAGTACTTCTACGCTCTTCAACTTTTTAATTGCATACTCATAGTTTTTCTTATCAAAATGTTGCTTGACTTCAAACACGGCGTATACACCTTCAGCAGGAATATAAACAACATTTTCTCCTCTAAAAATAAAGGGTGTGAAGTGCCTATCATAAATAATAATATCAATCTGGTCGCTTATATTACCTTTGTGATCAACTACAAAACCACTATCAACAGTATACCTCTCTGGGAGATATGATCTCAACAATCCAATCCAGTTTAATTCAGACTCACCACCCTTTGCTGTTGGGTGATAAATTTCATCAATCTTACTTGATAGTTTTAGTCGCATCTCCTCATCAAGAGCTGAGAATAATTTTTGAATGTTAATTTTTTTAGCCATATATTTTAGTAAAAAACTTGCTCCCAATCACTTTGCAATGCAATTTTGGAAGCAGCTATAATTTCATTTTTTTCTGATTGCGTCATCAAGTCTGAGAGAATGTTTTTTGAGTTGGCTGGATCTTCAATTCTTGAAAATAAAGAATTGCCATCATCCTTTGCCAACTCTGTAAACGCATAAATAATATTGCTAGCCAAATTATTTATTTCTACTGTTCTGTTAAGTAAAATTTTCTTTATCATTAAATATTCGAGATAAATTGAAGGAAATTCAAGATAGTTTAATTCTCGCCATATTTTAAATAACTTTATTTCATTCGTCCTGCCAGATTTAGAAACATCGTTTATGTGCATTTGTGCGTTGGTTTGTTTTTTTGTGCCATCTTTGGATCTGTAGAGCCAGTGATAATTTTGATATCCTTTTATTCTTATTCCGGCAGTGACATCAATATTTAATCCAGATAATTCTATTCTCGTTGAAACATTCTGCCTCCTGATATTATTAGGATATTTTTTCTTCTTTTGTTGTCATAAAAATATAGTTGCCATTAATAATAAAACTAAAATAAAAATGCTAACGACTGAAAATTTTATATTTTGCCTAATTTTAAAAAGATGTTCTTTTTGATTCACGATAGCTTCTATCAATAGTTCATGTTCAAATAATAAAAACCTTTCTTTATTATTCCATTTTCTTTTAAAATTTCCTTGCGTATCAATTCCCGACTTCATCTTGACAGAAATAAAACTAAGCAGTGAAAAAATAATAACCGATAGAAAAAAGGAAATTATAATAATTTTTATACATAAAAAATCTATTTCTTTTATAATATTAAAACTTTCAATAAACGCTAACACTACAAATCCTATGATGATTCCAGCTTTTTGTCTTTCGTTTTCCATGCTTTTACTAACAGTGGCTAGCCTTTCCTTATCAAGCTCCACTGATTTTTCAAAAACATATATATTTTCATTTTTTTCTTCCATATTTTTTACTAATTTTATTTAACTGTCTCTTATTTCTTATTCTCCATAAACCCGATAATTTCACCCAGCTCTTTTATCTTTTTTCGACTGCTATCTAAAATATTTTTTGGAAATATTTTTTCATATTCATCAATATCGCACCGCTTGTTTTTGCAGATGTATTTTTTCTCAAATTCTTTTTTGTAATATTTCGAATCCTTATTCTCCAAAAATTTTACCTTACTCAAAATACGAAGCAAAAGAGCCTCAAGGCAGGGATTGTTTTCAATCACGCTCACATCGCCATCCTTCGCCAACTTTCTCGCTTTTTCCATTTCGGCTCTCGGCTTGTCATTATCCAAAACAACGACTCTCCTGTCAAAACTTCCCGGATGCAAACCCGCTCTTTGCACGATTCCATCCGCCGAACCGCCTTGCCCGTTTCTGATTTTTACCGCCACCCCGCTATTTCGCGCCGCATACGCCTTTCGTAAATATTTCAAAAAAACTTCCTCCGCCAAGCCTTCTCCAAAAAAAAGAATTGTGTATTTCGCTTTTCTTATTTGCTTTTTATTTTTCATTCTGATTATTCCGGCATAGGTCAATTAGTCTATTTGCGGCACCGCGCCATAAGCCCCGGCGATATATTTGGAGTAATAATTATCATCCGCGCGTACGCCCTTCACCTCATCCAAGCGCCAAGCTTCGCTGCTTCCTTTTTCATTTTTTGCCGTGAGTATGATTTGATATTTATCCAGATCGCTTAAAATGCTGTGGCTATGCGTGCTAAAAATTATCTGCGCTTTTTTGGGATTGGTTTCGGAAGATATGAACAAATCAAAAAGAGCCGAGATCATTTCCGGATGCAAATTCACATCCAACTCGTCTATAACCGCCACTCCGCCATTAGCTAAAACCTGCAAAATTGTTTTTAATAAAATGAAAAGCTGCCGAGTTCCGGATGATTCATAATGTATCGGGAGTTCGTATTTTTTTTCTTCAAAAGAATGTACGACCTTGGCATTTATCGAAATGCCATTTTCTTTTTTTTCTTTTTTTATGTCAAAAGACTCCAGCCCGATATCAAAGCGCTTTAAAAGTTTTTCCGCTTCTCCTTTTAATTTTTCATTATCACTGAAAAATCCCAAGGCATCAATAAAGCTTATTTTATTATCTCGAAAGAGATGATCGCCCAACCAACCAGCCTCAACAACATTTGTTTCAACTTTCAGCCAAAAATTTCCAATCATGCGGCTTTTGTCATGATTAAGCCGGATTGCCGCGCTTATCACACTGGCATTATTTCGAAGAAAATTTTCATTTTCAAATCCTTTAGGCAAATCAAATCCCTTGTCATTGAAGTCATATTTTTCACTTTTATTGTTCCACTCTCGAATAAAAAGTGTTTTTGTCGTCAATTTTTGTTTTGTTTTATTTTTAATTTTCAACTCTTCATACAAAATCCTGTTTTCATCCAAAGAGAAAAAATAATCATAAATATCATTGCCTATCTCAAACTCAACCGATAACTCCGTTGGTTTTTTTTCCAAAGTATGAAATAAAAACGGCCTGACAGGAATTTTCGCCCCGGGGTCGGTCTTAAAGGAATCAATAATAAGCCATTTCAAAAACGGCAAAACTTTCAATAGATTTGTTTTGCCTGAAGCATTGGGACCAATAACGACCAGCGCTTTTGAAATACGATCCCTGGTCACTGAATCAATATAGCTTTCTTTTTTGGGCGCTTTTTCATTAACAACAAAATTAACTGCACTTTCATCCGCAAAAGAATAAAAGTTTTTGCAGGAGAATGAACGAATCATAGTTTTGATGAATTATTGATTACATCCACATAGTATCAAAAATACAAATATAAGTCAAGAACATACGATTTTTTGTATAAAATACAGTTATATATACTATTTTATACACTTCTATTGCGTTTTTATTCCGTCAGCACATCATAGCCCGATTTTGTTCAACTGTTTTTTTATTTCTTCATTCAATTCTTTCTCTTTTTCCATCTGTTCTTTTAGTTCTGCGGTCGATTTTCTCATTTTTTCTTCAAATGGAATGCCATCGTCTATTTCATCCGGAATGCCGACATATCTTCCGGGCGTGAGGACAAAATTATGTTTTTTGATATCTGCAAGCGTGGCTGAATTGCAAAATCCTTTTATATTTTTATATTTGCTTTCTTTGCTTCGCCATTCGTGATAAGTATCAGCAATTTTTCGAATATCCTCATCCGTAAACAGCCGATGTGTTCGGTCTGACAAATATCCCATTTCACTGGCATCAATAAAAAGAATTTCTCCGGTTCTTTTTCTATCTCCGTTTCCAGAGCGTTTTCGAGAAAGAAACCAGAGACACGCCGGGATGCCCGTGTTATAAAAAAGCTGTTTGGGAAGTGCGACGATGCAATCCACCAGATCGTTTTCAATGATGTTTTTTCTGATTTCTCCTTCATTGGAAGTGTTGGATGAAAGCGAGCCATTGGCTAAAACCAAGGCCATAATGCCTTTGGGCGAAAGATGATGGATCATATGCTGCATCCAGGCAAAATTAGCGTTGCCGGTTGGCGGCATGCCATATTTCCAGCGAGCATCACCCCGCAGAAGTTCGCCCGACCAATCACTGTCATTAAAAGGCGGATTGGCGAGAATATAATCCGCTTTCAAATCTTTGTGCGCGTCGTTCAAAAATGATCCTTCCGTATTCCAAGCCACCTGCGAGCTGTCAATTCCGCGAATAGCGAGATTCATTCTGCAAAGTCTGTATGTTGTTTGGTTTGATTCCTGCCCGTAAATAGAAATATCGTCAATTCTTCCTTTATGTTCTTTAACAAATTTTTCACTCATCACAAACATTCCGCCGGATCCGCAAGCAGGATCATAGACGCGGCCCTTGTAGGGTTCAATCATTTCAACCATGATTTTTACAATTGATTTCGGCGTATAAAATTGGCCGCCTTTTTTTCCTTCCGCGTTGGCGAATTCGCCCAGAAAATATTCATAAACTCTGCCGAGCAGATCTTTGGATTTCGCCGCTTCATTTCCCAGCGCGATATTCCCGATTAGATCAATCAACCCGCCTAAAGACGCTTTATCCAAATTCGGTTTCGCACAAACTTTCGGCAAAATTCCTTTAAGCGGCGGATTGTCTTTTTCAATTGCATCCATAGCTTCATCAAGATCATTTCCAATCGATGGCAATTTGGCTCGGGAATATAAATATGACCAGCGCGCGACTGACGGAACATAGAAAACATGCGCCGCGGCATATTCATCCCTATCTTCCGGATCGGCGCCTTCATACTCGCCCTTGCCTTCTTTTAATTTTAGATAGACTTCCTCAAAAGAATCAGAAATATATTTCAGAAATATCAAGCCCAAGGCTACATGCTTATATTCCGCCGCATCAATATTTTTTCGCAATTTATCCGCCGCCTTGAAAAGAGTTTTTTCAAATCCTTCTTGTTTTTTGCTATCATTAGCCATATTTTTTATTACATACTAAATTACATACTTCGAGTTTCCAGCTTAATATCCTCATATTATCATTAAGCGAGTGATTATTCAAGCCAGAAAATGCAAAAACCTATTGACTGAAATAGATTGGGTTGTTATAATGGCAAAAGTTGATTATTTTCATCTTTACGCGCTCATAGCTTCCGCCCCGGGCGGACAGGCAGCCTTTCAGGCTTCGCTATGGCACGAATGAATATGCGCTCATAGCTCAGCCTGGTAGAGCAGTTGCCTTTTAAGCAAACGGTCGCAGGTTCGAATCCTGCTGAGCGCACAAACCTAAAAAATTCCGGACATCCGGAATTTTTTATTGCGAAAGAAAAGTTAAACTTACCGGCGCATCTTCCGATACATAAAAAACATATACGCCAGCGGCAGAACCATCCAAACCAGCGGAGCGTAGCCGGCAACGAGATAGCCGTAAGCGTTGGCGGAAACATATCCCAGCGCCGCTTTTTTGGGGACTATTGAAAAAACAATACTCAAAACCAGCGCGATTTCCAGAAAGCTCATCGCGAACACGCGCAGCATATAATTCGCGCCCGAGCCGGAAAAAGAAATATCAAAAAATCTTTTACTCAAAACCGTCAGACTGATCAATAAAATAAAAAATATCAGCAGCTTCATATTGTAATCCGCGATCAAATCCGCCGGAATAACCGTGATAAGCGCGAACGACACATAAATATTTATCAGCGCCGCCATCAGGCGCCAGCGGCCGATGAGCGTGCCATAAACAAAACTGGCCAGCGCTACAAAAAGTAAGAGCATGATATCCTGCGTAAGATTTGTCGGCACTCCCAAACTAGATAAAAGTGTGATGGGGTTCATAAAAATATTATACCACAAAATCAACGCAACAAGAAACTAAACATTTTCTTTTCTCAATCTTTCCACTAACTCCTTTTGCTCGCGCGTAAGGTTTTTGGGAATTTTCACGATTATTTTTACCAAATGGTCGCCGCGGCCGCCTTTTCGCAAAATTGGAACGCCTTCGCCGCGAAGACGGAAAATTTCTCCTGATTGCGTTCCGGCCGGAATTTTCATTTTTACCTGGCCATCGATGGTTTCAACTGGAATTTTATCTCCCAAAACCGCCTGTGAAAAAGTTATAAACTCTTGTGAAGTTATATTGTTGCCATCCCGTTTAAACTTGGCGTGCGGCGCAATATGCACATTTACCAAAAGATCGCCGCTGGGCGCGCCAGTTTCACCAGCTTCGCCTTGACCTTCAAGCGAAATAGTTTGCCCGTCGGCAATGCCGGCTGGAATTTCTATTTTTATCTCCTGCTCTTCTTTCACCCGGCCATCGCCTCCGCATTTTTTGCATTTTCTGGAAATTATTTTTCCGGAGCCCGCGCATTCCGGACAAGTCAAGATCTGGGAAAAACTGCCGAAGAAACTGCGGGTATTTTTTTGTACTTGTCCAGCGCCGTGGCAAGTCGGACAGGTTTCTTGGCGCGCTCCCGGCTCACCGCCGGTGCCGCCGCAAACGGAACATTTTACAGTTTTATATAACCCAATATTGCGCGCCGCGCCTTTCACCATTTCGGAAAAGCTGATTTCCGCGTCCACCTGAATATCCCGGCCAGCCTTGGCTCTGCGCCTGCCGCGCCCCCGGCCGCCGCCAAAGATATCGGAAAAAATATCCGAAAAATCGCCGCCAAATTCGAAATTAGTCCCACCGCCCTGCTTGGCCTGGCCGAAAATATCTCCAAAGTCAAAGCCCTCGAATCCGCCCGCTGAATAACCGCCAAAGCCCTGTCCGGCTCCTCCCTGATCGAAGGTTTGCCCAAACTGGTCATATTGCTGGCGCTTCGCTTTGTCAGAAAGCACCTGGTAGGCTGAATTTATTTCCTTAAATTTCGCCTCATTGCCCCCCGATTTATCAGGGTGGTATTTGTGCGCTAATTTCCGGTAGGCCTTTTTAATTTCGTCATCCGACGCGCCCTTGGAAACGCCTAGTATATTGTAGTAGTCAGTAGACATATATTTATTCCAATTTAGCACAAAACAAAAAAATTAGCAATCTCCGCCCCCGAGTGCTAATCGCCTATCTATTCGATTATTTCCACTTCTGCCTGTACTTTTGATATCAAAACTAATTTCGCCTGCACTAAAATCCAAAATATCACCGCTGCCACCGGCACTAAAAATATTCCCAAAAATGACCCCAGCGACCATATGGTTAAAAACAACACCAATGTTATTACTGGCACAATAGGCAGCCCTTCCGTATTAATGCTCCCCGGCTTGAGATAGCTATTGACTTTGCCGTTTATAATTTCAGAAAAAATATCCGAAACTTTTTCCGATCCGTCGACCGGCCGGCCAACCAATTCCGCGAATTTTTTTCTGCTTTCTTCTAAAGCCTTGCCTTGATTGTCCCCTATCTCCGCGTCAATTTGTTTTTGGATTTCGACGCGCTGTTCCGGCGGCAGTTTGGCCAATTTTTCCGGGCTGTATCCCGCCTGATCCAGCTGGCTTTTTTGCATCTGCAGAATGAAGTCATCCACGGTCATCTCGCCGTCAACCGAAGCTGAAAGCTCCGGACTCACCGCGGAAAGAATTTTGGGCGTGAGATATTCAGTCAGACTGTCGACTTTAAAATCCGGCAAGAATCTTTGCGCCGGCTCATCTTTCACTAAAAAGTAGTACTGGCTGGAAATAACCAGCGCCAGCGACAAATATATATATGACTTTCCAAAACGCAAAGATCTCCAGAGTTTGATTTTTTTGCCATATTCAATGTCGCCCCGGATCCGCATGCGGGCTGCCAAAAGCAAAAGAAATCCGAATAATATAACCAGAAAATGCCAGGGGCTTAAAGAAAAAATAAGGCTGACGAGGAGAGAAGTAAAAAGGAACGGAAATACAATTTTTTTATCCGTAATCAGCGCGATATTAAGGCCGAGAAATATAAAAAGCCAGGAGAACCAGATGATCGGCGCCAGCCAGTCGCTGGCCTCCGGAATGCGCACCGCCCGTTCAACCGACCAAAAAGCAAAAAACGAAATCGTGATTGATATAGCTATCAGGATATATTGAATTATATTTTTATGTTGCATTTTTATATTATAGCAGAATTGAGGAAAATAAAAAAGCGGGGGCGCATCTTTTGTGGAGATACGCTCGCCCGCTACTGCTTTATATTTCTTTCACTCCTCTTACTTCAACCTTAATCGGCTTTTCCTGCTCGTCCTTTTTCATATCAATATGGGCATCAACACAGCGCTTGATAAAACATTCGTGGCGTATGGAAAATTCTTTTACTTTTTTGGAGACCGATAGTCTTTGTTCGTCGGTCTGAATTTTTTTTATTTCTTTACGCAATATCTCCGCCTTTGTCCGCAGCTTTTTTGCTTCTTTCACAATCGCCCTATTATCGCTGAAGATACCCTCTATACCCTTAAGATCTTTAATTATTATATCCATAGCTTCATCGTTAGCGCTGGCGATATTGCGATCAATTTTTTCCTTTGTTTTTTCTTCGACCTTGGTGGGCACTTCACTTTTAAAGCATTTTGGTAAATCCAACACCAACCAAGGCGCAATTAAAGCAGAAACAACAAAAATACCAAAAATGATAAAGAATTTCTTCATCTCCATCCTCCTTCTGTTTTATAATTATTTTTAAAGAGCTGTCGCAACAGCCCGCCTTTTCTTTTCTAACAATTATAGATTATTGCAGAAAACTAACTATTCGTCAAGTTTCGAAAAAGTAGTAAAAAAACGAGCGTGAATTTTTTTTCACGCCCCAATCCCGTTTTTTTCATCTGAAGTCGGCCGTTATTTTAACCTCTTCTTTTTCTTTTTTAAATACTCTGCGATAATAATAGCGTAAAAATGAAATAGCGTCTTCAATTCGAACGCGAAGCCAACCAAAATGAATTTTAAAAAACATTTGTCGCCTCCCCCTTTTATATTTCTCTTGAAGCGCGATTATCATAAAGACCACAGAAGCTATAATTACCACGGCGGTTATCGTATTTGCTATGCTAGACACCGCTCTCCCTCCTTTCTATTTCTTAAATTCTATCCTGACAAACCCCAGCTTGCCTATTTTTAATGTGCTGCCATTATATTTTTTATCCAAAAATATTTTTGCATCTGTTATTTTCTGGCCGTCAATTTCCACCCCGCCCTGTTCAATTTTTCGGCGCGCATCGCTCTTGCTTTTTGCATTTCCAGAAAGCACAATAAAATCCACTAGGCTTGTTGTGTCTGTTTCGACTTTAATTTCTGCGATATCTGCCGGCGTCTCTCTTTTAGAAAAAGTATTTACAAAATATTCTTTGGCTTTTTCAGCCGCCTCTTCGCCGTGATAAATTTTTACAATCTCTTGAGCTAAATCGAGCTTGGCATCGCGCGGATTCAGCTTTCCGGATTGCATATCCATATCTTTCTGCAATATGGCTTCCATTGGCACCCGAGTGCAATGAATCAGATATTTTACGATCAGATTATCCGGCATACTCATAATTTTTCCAAACATATCATTCGGCTCGTCCAAAATGTTGATGGTGTTGTCCCAGCTGGAGCTCATTTTCCGCCCATCAGTGCCTTCAATCAGATTGACCATTAAAATATCCTGCGGACTTTGCTTAAAATGTTTTTGCAAATCTCGGCCGGCCAGTAAATTAAAACGCTGGTCAGTTCCTCCAAGTTCCAAATCAGCTTTCACCGCCACACTGTCATAACCTTGCATCAAAGGATATAGAACTTCCCGCAACGATACGCGAGTTCCATCATTCAGTCTTTTTTTAATATTTTCCCGCGCGCTAAATTCAGCCAGCGAAAACTGATCGGCATGTTCGCCTATTTCCGCATATCCCAGTTTTGAAAGCCACTCGGAATTATAATGAAATTCAACTTTGTCCATATCCAAGATTTTTCCGGCCTGCTCTTTATATGTGGCTAGGTTTTCTTTTACGATTTTTTTGTCCAGCATCGGCCTTTCGCTTTCCTTGTCGGAAGTGTCGCCGATTACTCCGGTAAAATCGCCGATAATAAAAACAATCTCATAGCCAAGCTCCTGGAGATCTTTTAATTTTAGAAGTGTTACCGCCCGCCCTAGATGCAAATTCGGACTTGTCGGATCAATTCCCAGCTTCACCCGCAACTTTTCGCCGCTCATCAGTTTTTTCTTCAAATTTTCTTTATCAATAACTTCCGCCACTCCACGGGTTAAAATTTCTTCAATTTTTACTTCAAGATCTTTATCCATAATAAAAGTCTAGCACTAAAATCCATACTTGACAAATTATTGTTTTGGGTGTATAATTATACATTAAAATAAAAATCGTTCTTTAAAAGGAGGCTTCTATGCTGATTAATATATTGCTGTTTTTTGTGATTTTGCTTATGTTTGTTTCTCTTTTTCTGACTCGAAAATGCAACAATCTTTCCCAGCTTGCATTTCGCGATCCCCTCACCGGACTTCACAATCCGCATTATCTGCGCGTAGCTATTGAAAAATTTATTTCTCGCGCTCGAAAAGACAAGCTTTATATTTGTGGTTTTTTTATTGATCTTGATGATCTTAAAAAAATCAATGACAATTACTCTCATGCGGCTGGAGATATGGCTCTAAGGCGAGTCGCCGAGGAATTAAAACATGCCTTTTCCACAAAAAATGATCTGCTTATCCGGAGATACCGGGGAGACGAATTTATTGTTCTATCCCTGATCAAAAGCCGACGCGTTGCGGATATGCTATTTAAATCTCTTTCAGAAAAACTTTCCAATCTTTCTATTGATTACGCCGGAGATGATATAGCAATATCCGCTTCAACCGGAAGATACTACCTCGAATCTAATGAAGCAGATGTAATTTCTAAAATCCTTGAAAAAGCTGACGAAGAAATGTTCATCAGTAAAAGAAGCAAAAAGGCTGGCGCGTAGCACCAGCCTTTTTTAATTTCCAAGAAAAATTACAATCCCAGTTTCTGCCTTGCCTCCTCAACTTGCGCGTCGGTAATCTGCCCGGTTTTTTTCATCATTTCCATCGCTTGCAAAAGCTTGTCCTTATTTTCCGGCTTCAGCGCCTCCTGTATCATTTTTTCTTTTTCCTGCGGACTCATATTCATCATCTTTTTCATCGCCAGCTTTTGCAGCATGCCTAATTTTTGCGTATCATCAGTGCCGGATTTTTTAAATGGATTCCACATAAATTATTTCTTAACAATTTGAAATTTATAACTCGTCACTAAAAGCGCGGTCGCGATGAAAATCGAAGAATAAGTTCCGAAGAATACGCCGACCAAAAGCGCCAGTGAAAAATCACGGATAGTTTCCCCGCCGAAAATATAGATCGCGAGAAGCGTGAGCAACACCGTGAGTGAAGTATTAATGGAGCGGACTAATGTTTCATTGAGGCTTCGATTCACAATTTCCGGAAATTGCTCCTTGGCTGAACTGCGCAGCAGATTTTCGCGCGTCCGGTCATAAACCACAATTGTGTCATGCACGGAAAAGCCTAGAATGGTGAGCAAGGCCGCGATGAACGGCACGCCTATTTCAATGCCCGCAAAATGCCCCAGTATCGCAAAAACACCAATGGTTATCAGGACATCATGCACCAGCGCGATCACCGCGCCTAATCCGTATTTCCAGGATTCCACCGGCCGGGAAACTTTCCGGAAAGCCCAGGCGATATAGGCCATGATTGCCAAAACTGCAATGAAAAGCGCCCAAAGCGAATTTTTTTTGAGCTCCTGTGAAACTGAAGAATTAATGAAGTCCGCGCGCAATTCTTTGGCGCCGGGATAACTTTCGGATATTTTTTGCGAAACTTCCTGATTTACTTTATCGTCTTCCGACGCATAACGGATCAAGATTGAATTATTTTCTGTCGGCTGTAGCGTCAGACTTTTGAGTTCCAAACTCTTCAGCGTATCCTCCAGCTCTTGATTGGACGGCACGGAATTTTCAAACTGAACCTCTGCTAATGTTCCACCCGTAAAATCAATGCCAAATTTCAGGCCCCAAATAAAAAGACTGGCAATGCTCAAAACCGTCAAAGTTATTGAAAAGATGTAGGCGTATTTAGTTTTGCCAATTATATTTATCATGTTAGTATTTCCAGCCATAGGCTGGTCCGCCTTTGGCGGATGTTTTAGAAATAATATTATACATTTGTTTTTTCTTCTTTCTTTTTTACGCCGATTAACCACAATTTATTTTCTACCCACTCCCCCATTACAAACCGCAGAATGGTGCGGGTGATGACCACAGCCGTGAACATGGAGACTAAAACTCCAATCACCAGTGTTACCGCAAATCCTTTCACAAAACCAGTGCCCATATTTATTAAAATGAGCGAAGTAATAATGGAAGAAACATTGCCGTCGCGGATTGAAGTCCAAGCGCGTTTGAAGCCTTCTTCCACCGCGCCCAAAATGTTGCGTCCTTTTCTGACTTCTTCCTTGGTGCGTTCAAAAATAAGAATATTAGCATCCACCGCCATACCAATAGAAAGAATGAAACCGGCAATACCCGGAAGAGTAAGCGTGATCTGCCAAGGAGAGAAGGCGGAAAGTTTGAATATTGCGATCATTAAAGCTGCGTAAATGAGCAAGGTCAATGAAGCAATCAGGCCCAAGAAGCGATAATAGACAACCATAAAAAGCATAACCACTAGTAGGCCAATCAGGCCGGCTTTTAGGCTTTTTGCCAGTGAAATTTGCCCAAGTGAAGCTTCTACGCTTTGTTGGGAAATGAGATTAATGGGAACCGGCAAGGCGCCTTCATTGAGATTGCGCACCAAAAGCTTGGCCTCATCAACCGTAAAGTTTCCAGTGATTACTGCCTGTCCGTTAGTGATTTCAGACTGCACCCGTGGAGCGCTCACAATTTCTCCATCAAGATATATCGCGATGGTTTTTTCAAGATTCTTTTTAGTTAAATCCGCAAAAAGTTTTGTGCCTTCGCTGTCAAATTGCAAAGCGACTTGCGGTTCGGCCAAGCCTTGGTTTTGAAATTCCACCGCGGCGTTTTTCAGATTTTTTCCGGTCAGCCCCGTGGAAACATAATTTTTTTGCGCCGTGGCCGGATTGGTTTTTTTGGCGATCAAAATATGCGCGCTATGAATTTCCAAAGTATCTCCTTCTCCCCGCTGTTCAATTTTTTTAATAATGTGCCAGCCAAATTGAGTCTCTGCTAGTTGATTGTATATTTCTCCGTCTTTCAAATTTCCTTCAAAAAGAATTTTGTCAAACTCCGGGACAAAAGCGCCCTTTTTCACAAAATCTAAATCACCGCCGTTTTCCTTACTGCCCGGATCTTCGCTGTTTTCTTTGGCAAGCGCGGCAAAGTCACCACCCGGCATCAAAGCTTTTTTAAGAATTCCTTCCGCCTTTTTTTTAGCTTCGCCGTTAAACTTGTCTAGAATTTCCTGCGGAATTTTATCCTCCGGACCCTCTTCTTTGAATTCCAGGAAAGGAGTGGCCTTAATCATTTCCTTAGCCTGATTAATATCTTTCACGCCTGCGAGTTCAATCACCAACCGGCGATCCGTTCCAGTTTTGGTCGTATATACCACCGGCTCCGCTACTCCAAAAGCGTTAACGCGGCGCTCAATCACATCCTGCAGAGCCTGCATCGCGTCATCCACTTTCGAGCCATCAATTTGGCTGGTATCAGCTTTATATTCCAAATGAATTCCGCCCTGCAGATCCAGGCCTAAATTAATTTTGAGCTTGTTTAAGGCATTATAAACCGGCGGGATTTTAGAAACCGCCTGGGGATAAGAAATCAGCCCTGCCGCCAAAGCCAGGACTATTATTAAAATAAATTTAGTTAAAAGTCTTTGTTTAGAAGTCATAATTAATCCGTTTTATCTTATCGAAAAACACGAAAATTAGCAACCCCGCCTACCTACCCAGCATTTTTTCTACATCCGTCCAGCGCGCCTCCAGGTCTTTTTTCACTTGAGAAAGATCCTCGTCATCGCTGAAAAACCCGTAAATTCTTTTTTCCTCAACGATTTCATCGATCAGATCCCGAAATTGAACCAGCGTCGAAATCCGCTCGCGTTTGGCGGCTTCTTTGATTTCATCGAATAAACTTTCCTCGGAATATTCAGCTCCGGAATAAATCAGGGGCATAATACTTATTGTTATTGTTCCTATTATAGCACACTTTTCAAATGCTGGTCAGCTTTTTTGAGAACTTCCTTGCCGTTTTTATAAGTTATCCTGGCCAGTGCGTCCTTGTAGCCCAGCCATTCAAAACCAATATGCTCCGCTGAAATTTTGACATTTTTTGTCTTGGTTTCAGCTAAATAGTAAACGACTTTTTTCATGACATTGGCGGATTTTCCGGTTTTCTTTCTTTTTTGCTGTTCCTCTTCACCTGCCCGATAAAAATATCTGATTTGCGTCGAAAAATTCGGCATAACAATTAAATCATTTATGCCGGTTTCTTCCGAGACTTCTCTGCGCAGCGTCTCTTCATCTTTTTCCCCTTTTTCCGCATGGCCTTTGGAAAAATCCCAGTGCCCGGAGGGATAATGCAAAAGCAAATACATCACCGCGCCATCGCTTTTTCGAAACACCACTGCTCCCACAGATTTTTCAAATGCAATCATAAGATTATTTCCCGCAACACTTCTTATATTTTTTACCCGACCCGCAAGGGCACGGATCATTGCGCCCGACTTTGTCCTCATTGATAATCGGTGATTGTTTAATTTCTGAATTCTTAGCGCCCTTGTCCGCCGAAGCCTTGGCGGAGGCGGAGAATTGTTCAACATTATCATTGGCGCCTTTAAATTGCAAATTTTTAGCCGGCGCTTCAATCGGCGCTTGCGCGACAATATTAATTTTGAAAATCGTGTTCACGATTGAAGAGCGGATGTTTTCCAAGAGCGCCGAGAACATATTGAATGCTTCGCGCTTGTATTCAATGAGAGGATCCCGCTGGCCATAACCGCGAAGCCCTATGCCGTCGCGCAGATAATCAATTTCGTCCAAATGATTCATCCACATCATATCCATCGTCTGGAGAACAATCATTTTTTCAATGGAACGCATCTGCTCCGCGCCGATTTCTATTTCTTTTTTATTATATGTTTCCTTGGCTACGCCCAACAGATATTCAATAATACTGCCGATTTTTTCCGCTGAACCTTCCCGCTTGTTGCTTCTGATTTCTTCCAGCTTGCCGGAAATGTTTTCGGGCGTTGGAATAATATTTTTAAAATTCTCGCCTATTTCCTGAACATTCCACTCCGGCTCATCCCCCACCGCGTGAAAAGAAACGGCCCTTTCAATTTCTTCTTTTATATTTTCCAGTATTTCTCCCTTTGCATCTTTAGCTTCCAGAATTTCCCGCCGTTTTTTGTAAATTACTTCCCGCTGTTTATTCATTACATCGTCATAGTCTAAAACATGCTTGCGAATATCAAAGTTGAAGCCCTCAATTTTGGATTGAGCGTTTTCAATCGTTTTGGAAATGATGCGGTTTTGGATCGGCTGATCTTCTGGCAGTCCCAGCGAATCCATCATGCCCTTAAGCTTGTCTCCGCCAAACCGGCGCATCAATTCGTCTTCCAAGGAAACAAAAAACTGCGAAGCTCCCGGATCGCCTTGCCGTCCCGCGCGTCCGCGCAACTGATTGTCAATGCGCCGCGCTTCATGCCGTTCTGTGCCGACAATCATAAGCCCGCCGAGTTCGCGCACTCCCTCGCCAAGCTTGATGTCCGTTCCGCGCCCAGCCATATTGGTCGCGATTGTCACCGATCCTTTTTGCCCGGCATTAGCCACAATCTGCGCTTCTTTTTCATGGTTTTTGGCATTGAGAACTTCATGCTTGATGCCGTGGCGCGTAAGCAGCGCGCTCAAATATTCCGATTTTTCAATAGCGATCGTGCCCACCAGCATCGGCTGGCCCAATTGATTAACTTCGCGGATTCTCTGGGCAATGGCATCAAACTTGCCTTTTTCTGTTTTATACACTACATCCGCCAAATCTTTTCTCACCAGCGGCTTGTTGGTCGGAATTTCCACCACATCCATTTTATAAACTTTAAAAAATTCTTCCGCTGAAGTAAGCGCCGTTCCGGTCATACCCGCGATTTTTTTATACATCCGGAAATAATTTTGGAAAGTAATCGTCGCCAGCGTCCGCGATTCTTTTTGCACTTGGACATTTTCTTTGGCCTCAATAGCTTGGTGCAGTCCTTCGCTATAGCGCCGTCCCGGCATGAGGCGCCCCGTGAAGTCATCCACGATCAACACTTCACCGTCTTTCACCACATAGTCGCGGTCTTTTTGAAAAATCACTTGCGCCTTCAAGGCTTGCTCCAAATGATGGACATAATTTATTTTTCCGACCGCGTAAAGATTTCCCACTCCCAGCCAATTTTCCATTTTGGAAATTCCAGAATCTTTGATAACTACCGCTTTCATTTTTTCGTCCACTTCAAAATCCCCGCCTGCATCGCTATGCGAAGCATTGCGGGCAGGCTCGCTCCGTTTGAGCCGCGGCACCAGTTGCGCGAATTGCTGATAAAGCTTGGTTGATTCCGTGTCCGGCGCCGAAATAATCAGAGGCGTGCGCGCTTCATCAATTAAAATTGAATCCACTTCATCCACGATGGCATAATTCGGTTCCCGTTGCGCCATCTGCTCGAGCGTCTGTACCATATTGTCGCGCAGATAATCAAAACCGTATTCATTGTTGGTGCCATAAGTGACATCGGCATTATAGGCATCACGCCTAAAAACAGGTTTTAAATTCTCCATTTCGACACTTACTTCATCTTTGTCTAAAATTTTCGGTTCGTATAAATATGAAGCGTCGTGAATAATGCAAGCCGTGCTCACTCCCAAAGAATAAAATATGGAGCCCATCCAGTTGCAGTCGCGCTTGGCGAGATAGTCGTTCACTGTCACCACATGCACGCCTTTGTCAGTCAGCGCGTTGAGATAAATCGGCAAAGTCGAAGTCAAAGTTTTTCCCTCGCCGGTTTTCATTTCGGCAATTTTGCCGCTGTGCAAAACAATGCCGCCCAAAAGCTGGACATCAAAATGCCGTTCGTTTATTACTCTTTTCGCCGCTTCGCGCACCACTGCAAAAGCCTCCGGCAGAATATCGTCCTCGGTCTCACCTTTGGTGATTCTCTCTCTAAATTCTTGCGTTTTGTTCTTCAACTCTTCATCGGACAATTTGCGAAAATCCGCTTCGTGTGAATTTATTTTATCCACAATCGGCTGCAGTTTCCCAATTTCCCGAGTATTTGAGCCAAAAATATTAGTAAATAGCGCCACTTTTTGTGTCTTAATACCTTTTTATCCTACCAAAAAAAGCCTCCCGAGTCAAAACAAAAGACTTTTTAAAATATACGGTTATTAGTTTGTAAATTTGAAAGTGGAGAGGATTTGGTTTTCTATGCTTGTAAGTTCTGATTTATCGGCCCTTAAATTAAATTCTATCTGATAAATACCCTTCGAATTTTCTAAATATAACGTGTAATAACCAGCCATTCCCAATTGGACAGCTTCATACCCATTAATTCCATTAATATTAACACTTTTAATATCTTCGATTATTCCGGAAGCTTTGTAAGATTGTAAATTATCAAGTAAATTCTTTGCTGGATTAGTGCATCCAAGCTCCATGCATGCTACCGATTTATAGTAAAAAATCATAATATCAGCACTTGGATATTCGCCAATTTCTTCAATTTTCTTTTTAGTATCTGGACTTATTAAATATAGAGAAAACCCATCCAATTCCGGAAGACTCAATTTCCATTCTTTCGGATACTGAAACTCAAACCCATACTTATCATTGCGATAAGTTTGCCACCCCTCGACTTCACTCGGGGCAAGGTCGGAAGTTTCGTCAGTTACTGAATTATTAGCCGGCGCGATTGGTTTGGAAGTTGAAGCGTTTGTTGGCGCAAAATTATCCTGGCATTCCCACCTGCAACCGACATTACCACTGCCGCAAACCTGCATCATTTTTTTGCATGAGTTGTTTTGTCCATCATTCTGGTTTTTTTCGTAAATCCAGACAAAAACAATTGTAGTAATTGCGATAATAATTATTATCACCGTCCCGACCCAGGTTTTGATTTTTGTGTTCATTTTGTTTTTGCTCTTCCATATGTAAAAGAATGGAAGAATGTTATGTAAATTAGTTTCTAGAATTTATATCTTCAAATCCGAATATTCCCGCAAAGTTTTCAGAGTCGCCTGAACCGTCGCGTTTTCAGTGTTGAGCAGTTTTACATTTTTAAACTCTTCCGCCGTTTTAGTAATTACCTCATCAGCCCAAGATGGTGTCAACACTTTTACACCGGAAAAATCGAATTCAATTTCTTCGTCTTTATTAACGCCTTTTATCAAATAGGCCGACATCGCTAAAAAAGCCTCCCTGCCGGCCGGACGGGATACCAATATTTCTCCAAATTTTTTAAGTTCTATGCGCATAAAATAATTTTTTATAAATTTAAAATAGCCAGACACCCGCGAATTTCATTGTCCGCCTGCCCTATTTTCATTTCAGCATTGATTTCGATCTGCGCTTGACCGGAGAAAAAAGACAGGTGCATTTTGCGATCTTCCACATTTTCTTTGACAAATTTCAAGCCATTGCCTCTTTTTTCCGGAGCGCGTCCCGAAATTCTTTCGGTAAACGCGGTTTTTAAAGCATCTTGATCATTAACAATTTCCGGTTTAACCTTTTTTAATGTCTTGAACACGCCCTGGCCGCGATCCGCCAGTATAATTTCGATTTTTCCATTCCCACATTGATATCCAAAAAATATTCCTGGAACATCCGGCCAGCTGCCTAAATTATGATCAAAGGAATTATTGCCGATTTCTCCTGTAATTGCCGAAGCTAAATAAACATTTGTCTCATCATTCCCCTCACTCCGCAAAAATTCTCTCAACATTTTGTCCAATCTCGCTTGAAAAACATCGCGCGTTTCACAATAAAACTCACTCTTCACTTGAGCCTTTTCTGGTTCATTGCCGAGCCATTCACGCGCTAATTTTTCCAAATTGCTCTCCATAATTTTTTGCTTGTTTATAACATTATTTTACCAAAAAAAGCCTCTTGAGTCAAAAGAGAGACTTTTAAAAATATATCACTAGTTTATGAATTCGAAAGTGGAGAGGATTAGGGAAAATTCAGCACTTGATCCATTTTGACCATTATCCCGCAATAAATATGCTTTACCCTGATAGAAAAAAGCGAATCTTTCATAGCCGTTTTCACCATGAATTTTCTTTGCAGAGATATTATCCAATAAAGTATCTTCAATGGTAATTTTTTCTTTATAGTCATCTTCGGCTTCAACTTGAGCATTATTTTCCGCAAAATCCTCTAAATTTGTATCTTGTGGAATATCTGTGATATCTAATGTAATGGCTTGTTTAATAAAAACCATATCACCTACTCCGCTTGGACCGAATTGTGCATAGAAATTTGACGGTTCAGCATTTTTTGGAATATGAATAAACCAGCTTTTCGGATACTTAAATTCAAACCCATATTTATCATTGCGATAAGTTTGCCAATTACTAGTGGCATCAACATTTTCAATAAATGTTACGTCATACAAGCTACAAATATATTTTTTAATTTTTTTGCCGCCGCAATATCCCACCTTACCCCCTACTACTATCTCATCTTTATATTCTTGATATTTTTCAATACTAAGGAGTGGATCTTTTGAATTGCTAAACGAAATAGAATTCTCGCTTCCTTTCAGCCCGCATCCGCTTCCTGGTCCTTCGTAATCACTAGGAAATGGCCATTCTAAAAATTTGCAATTGCCTGGCATGCCTCTAACTTTTACAATTGTTCCGGATTTCAAACTAGAATTAACCAGCTCATCAACTGAATAAATCTTATCAATTTTATTGGCATTATTTTGAATTCCAGTGCCTGTTAAAACCGAAGCTTCCGGCTGATTTTTTTCGTAAATCCAAACAAAAACTCCGACCGTAATTGCCATAATTATGATTATCACCGTTCCGACCCAGGTTTTGATTTGTGTGTTCATTTTGTTTTTATATTAATTATGGCTTATTTAAGCCTCTCAAAAACCTCGGGGAATCTAGAAACGGGCGTTTTGGTCGATAGTTATCTTCTTTTTGAGCGATCTTCCGCCCCGGCGACGCAAAGCTACCACTCGCTCCTTGTCTTTCCTGATTTGAACTTTTAGCTGTTCCGAAACTATGTCGATTGAACCCTCGATGCTTTCTGTTGTTTCTTCGGCGCGGTAAAGCTGATGGGGAGTTTTTACCATTACTTCCACCCGAAACTTGTTTTTCTTTTTATCCATGTCAATCTCGACTTCAATTCTGTTTATTTTTTCGAGCAATTTTTGCGCTGACTGTAATCTTTTGGTTATGTAACTCTCTGTTCGGTCGTCTATTTTCAAACCCTTGAAATACAGACGCACACTGTTTTCAATCGTCATAATATTTATATTATTTATTAGAATCCGATTAATTGCACTTCTTCCTTGAGCTCAATCCCGAATTTGTCCCGCACTTGCTGCTTGACGAGGCATGAGAGCATTATAACATCTTCGGCTGTGGCTCCGCCAGTGTTTACGATGAAATTAGCATGCTTCTCGCTCACCATCGCCCCGCCGATTTTTTTGCCTTTTAATCCGACTTGATCAATCAGCCAGCCGGCCGGAATCTTATTGTCCTTGCATTTAATACTTTGATCCCGCTCAAATTTTTCCACCAATTCGTTATTTTCAATAATAGGATTTTTGAAGAACGATCCGGCGCTGTTTTCTTTTGGATGATTCAAATTCCTCATTTTAATTATTTCCTTAACTTTATTTTGTATTTTATTTTTATCGCCAAGGTTTAATTTCAGAGTAATTGATAAAATAACCAGCTGCGGATTTTCCTTAAAAACGCTGCTGCGATAACTGAATTTGCAACCTTCTTTATTGTAAATTGCGGTTTGCATTTTACGAGTATCAACTACCTTCACGCTTTCAATTGAGTTTTGCATACAGCTTCCAAACGCCCCCGCGTTTCCCCTTACCGCTCCGCCGACCACTCCTGGAATGCCCGCCACCCATTCCAGCCCGGTCAAACCATTTTCTGTTGATATTTTTATCAGCTTGGCGATCGAAGTTCCGGCTCCAGCTTCGATGGTTGTATTTTGTATGTTGTATTTAGTATTTTGTATTTTTATAATCAGCCCGTCAAAACCATCGTCACTGATCAGCACATTGCTGCCGCCGCCCAAAATAAAAAAATTTAGCTTATTTTTTTTGGCGTATTGCAAACTTTCAATAAGCTCCTCTTCGGAGCTTGCTTCTACGAAGCACTTCGCCGGCCCGCCAATGCAGAATGTCGTATATGGAGCCAGTGGAATATTTTTCTGGATTTTAATCATAATTTAATCAAATTTATGCATGAATCTATACAACGCTTTTCTCGCTTCTTCCACAACAACTATACTGAATCCCACTGAAATAATCAACGCCCATTCGCCTGCTCCGAGCGGAACTGTATGCAATATTTTTTGTCCGAATGCTGTGTATAATGCCAGACATTGCAATATGATCACAATTACAGTCGCGCTAACCAGATATAAATTGGAAAACGGATTCGTCGTGAAAATGGATTTTTCTTCCGAGCGGCAATTCCAGGCATTGAACCACTGAAAGACCGCCAGCACCGTAAGTGAAACGGTCCAGGCTTTTTCAAGATCGTCTTCGAAATATTTTCCGAAAAGGAAAAGAGTCCCGACCATCATGGCAGCCGCCATAAGCACAATTCTCCGCGCCATTCTCCAGTCAACAAGCCTTTTGGAATATTTGTTTTTTATTTTCGCAAGCATTCCCTTTTCCCTCGGCTCCATCGCCAGCGAGATATCCAGAAATCCGTCGGTAACCAGATTGAGCCACAAAATTTGCACTGCCAGAATTGGCAGCGGCCAGCCGATGATAAAGGTCGCGAAAATCACAAGCAGTTCTCCGGCACTGGTCGAAAAAAGATAGAGGATTACTTTTTTGATTGTTTTTAAAATATTTTTTCCCTCCTTAATGCCAAGCACGATGTTTCCAAAATTGTCATCCAAAAGAACGATATCCGAAGATTCCTTGGCGACTTCCGTTCCGATTTTTCCCATCGAAACTCCGAGATCGGCGGCAGCAAGCGACAACGCGTCATTCACTCCATCGCCGGTCATAGCCACCACTTCGCCCCGCCTCCGATAAGCCTCAATGATTCTCAATTTATGCTCGGGAGTCACTCTGGCAAAAACACAAGCATCTCCGATCGCCTGTTCCAGTTGAAAGTCGCTCAGGCCGTCTATCTGATCGCCGGTAATTATTTTCTCCCCGCCTTTGCATATTCCGGCTTCTTTGGCGATGGCCTCAGCGCTTATTTTATGATCACCCGTAAGCATCACTACTTTTATCCCTCCGGCCTGGGCTTTCGCGACAGCTTCCTTGGCTTCTTCACGAAGCACATCCTTCATCGCCAAAAATCCCATAAATGAAAGTTCCGCAAGATCGCCGGCAGAAACAGTTTTGAGCAAAGTTTTCGCGCGGGCGATGGCGATTACGCGCAAGCCCTCTTTGGACATAGCCACAAATATTTTTTCAAGTTCATCCCGGTCTTTTTGTGAAATTTTGATGCCTCCGTTCGGATGCCATATTTTCACGCATTTTTCAATTATTTTTTCCGGAGCTCCCGAAACCGCCAAAAAATTTTCCCGCTCGCCCCGATTCAGCGTCGCGTGGATTTTTGTCTTATAATCAAAAGGCAATTCATCCAGCTTGGGCATTTCACTTTCCAGAATTTCTTTTTTGAAACCGACTTTTTCAGAAAAAACCAGCATGGCCGCCTCCACCGGATCGCCGGAAACTTTCCAGATTTTTTCATCAGCCAGATAGGCCACCTGCGCGTTTGAGCAAAAAGAGGCGATTCTTCCGGCCATCAAAAGTTCCTGGTAATTGAGCGGATCAATAATATCTTTTTCATGCCTGATTTCACCTGTCGGATCATAGCCGGCTCCCGCAATATTAAAAATTTTTCCGTGGCAATAAACTTTTTCCACGCTAAGTTCATTTTTAGTAAGCGTACCGGTTTTATCCACGGCAATAATTTCGGCCTGACCCAATGCTTCAACCGCTTGCAGCCTTTTCACCAAAACATTGTGTTTACTCATCCGCCAAACTCCCATCGCCAGGACCACCGTCATCACGATAGGCAGGCCCTCAGGAACAACGGAAACTGCCACTGCGACTGCTACCTTAAAAATATCCAGTATCGGATTTTCGGCAAGCAAACCCAGAATCATCAGCAAAATTACGATTATGGAAACCGAAATGATGATAATTTTTGAAAGATGCTGAATATCTTTCTTGAGAGGCATGTCGCTATCGATAAGCGCCGCTTTTTGTGAAATTTTACCGATGAAAGTTTCAATGCCGGTTACAACTACCACCGCCTTGGATGTTCCCGCGACAACATACATACCGCTAAAAACCATATTCTCCTGATCAGCCACGGGAACAACTTCTTTCATAATCGGCTCCGCTGTTTTTATTTTATAGCTTGATTCCCCGGTAATTACCGCTTCATCAACTTTGAAAATATCGTCGTGGATGAGTCTCGCGTCCGCGGGCACCTTATCTCCTTCTCTCAAAACAATAACATCGCCAGGCACCAATTGGTCAGAATCCACAATAGTTTCTCTACCTCCCCGGATGACCGAGGCGTCGGTTTGCGTCATTTTTTTGAGCGCCAAAAGCGTATTTTGCGCCCGGCCCTCTTGGATAGTCCCGATAACGGCGTTAAAGAAAATAATAAAAAGTATCACAAACCCATCGGATATTTCGCTGGTAAAAAAAACCGCCAGCGCCGCCAAAAGCAAAACATAAATCAATGGGCTTCTAAACTGCCGCCAAAAAATAGCCGCCAATCCTTCAGCCTTGGCTTCCGGAAGCCTGTTAAAACCGTATTTTTCTAACCGCTTTCCAACTTCTTCATTAGAAAGCCCGCTCAAAGAAGTGTTGAATTTTTGCAACACTTCGTCGGGAGTTAGGTTGTAGATTTGTTTTTCTAGTTTTGGCATTATTACTTTTTTATTTTATTTTACTAAATATTTTTCCAAAAAGTCATTTCGCAATATATGAGCTTGAGAGATTTTGCTTTTGTCTCCAAAAAAATGTTCCTCTCTGATTTTTTTACTAATTTCACCATCTATAACAAATCCGGATCTTTCAATAAGCTTAGGATGCTTCGCAATAATCCATGATGTAGCCTGTATAGTTTCTATGTTTTTATTTTCATTTAATATTTCAGCTAATTTTTGCAAGCCTGCCTTAAATTTGATTACGAAATTTTCTACTTTTTCCCCCGGTACCATGTGTATAAGGATGCTATCGCCTTTTATTTCATAAGAAAGCAGCTCATTGAGTTTCATGAATTCTCGGTCAGCTTCGGCCTCACGCATAAAAAGCTCGGGCTTTTCCAATTTAAGTTCAATAAATGGCATAATAATCGTTATCACCTCATCCACAAATTTCTTTTTTGTTTCTATATTAATACATTTTTCCAATTCCTTTTTCATTGTTTCCTTATTTTCTAAAAATTCCAACCTATCAATTTGCCACCTTAGGTCATCAATTCTTTTCTGTCCATTTTCATACGAATCAAAAAGGACCCCAATTTTTGTTTTTGCTATTGCTATTATATTTTTTCTTCTGTTTTCTCTTTCCACACTTTCAACATCCTCCTGCTTTTCAGGACTTTTATCCGGATTTTCCGCCGGAGGAAGTTCCTTATTATTCGGCTTTATCGGCCCCTGCCATTCATGAGACATAAATTTATTTGTAATTTTTTACATCCATATATTTTCCATATTATTCCGATCCCGTTCCCACATTTGCGGATTGGTTTGGATATATTCACGGATTTTGTTCAGGGAAATTTCATTGCGGATTATATGATCATAAAATGACTTTTGCCACCCAAACTCAACATTATAATCTTTCATTCTGTTTATCTCTTTTGTCACAGATGCCTTAAAGCCATGGATTGCTTTCGATAATAACATCTTCGTTCTATCTATTTTTTCATTATTTTTTATTTTGGAACGCATTTCTGCGTTCCCTACAGATGCGTTATCTGCGCCTGTTTCAATAATCACATGGACATGGTTTGGCATTATGACAAATTCATCTAAAAATACATCCGGAAAATGATTTGGTATTTCTAAATAACATTTTTCCGCAATTTTTCCTAATTTATTAAAAACCATTTTTCCGCTTTTAATTTCTCCAAAACATTTAAACCTGTTTTTGATGCAAATGGTAACAAAATACATTCCATTCTGTGAATAATTATAATTTCGCAGGCGATTTGGTTTTCGATTTTTCATTTTTATGTCATCGTAGGGAACGCACATGTGCGTTCCTATTATTCAATTTTTCAATTGATTTGCCACTTTCCACACATCCCCCGCGCCCATGGATATAACGATGTCTTCAGCGCCGATCTTGTCTTTTAAATATTCTATCGTTTCATCGATTGTTGGAATATATTTGGCTTTGTCGCGATCATATTTATTAATCAGGCTGGTTAATTCTTTAGATGTTACTCCCCCCTGAATTTCGCGGGCGCTGCCGTAAATATCAATAATAATAACTTTGTCTGTGTCGCCAAAACTCTGTGAAAATTCCGAGAGAAGCGCTTTAGTGCGCGTAAAAGTGTGCGGATGAAAAATAGTGATGATATTTTTTTCTGGATAAATTTCCCGCGCCGCCTTGAGCGTGGCTTTTATTTCCTCGGGATGGTGGGCATAGTCGTCGATAAGAATCGCGCCGTTTCTCTCGCCGATATATTCAAAGCGCCTCGAAGTTCCCTGAAAATTTTTGACGGCCTCGCGCGCTTTTTCCATATCAATTCCTAATTTGTAGCAAGCAATAATCCCAGCCGTTGCGTTTAAAATATTATGATCGCCGACTAACTGCATTTCAAATTCACCCACATCTTCGCCCTTATAATTAATTTTAAATTTTTGATATTTTGGATTTTGGACTTGATTTGAAATTTGGATTTCGGATTTTGAAATTATCGCGTCATTGTCTTCCAAAAAACCATATTTGATTACTTCACATTTGGAGTTTTTTGCAATCTCCAGCGCGTTTGTACTATCTCCCCACACCACCAAAAAGCCGGTTTTGGGAATTTTGGCTGCAAAATCCGCAAAAACTTTTTTGTATTCCGAAAATGTCGGAAAAAAGTCCGGGTGATCCCAATCGACGCTCGTAATAATAGCTGCGAAAGGATTGTAATACTGCAATTTATTCTGGTATTCATCCGCTTCAGCCACAAAAATTTTTCCCTTTCCCGCCAGCGAGCTTCCCTGCCAGTCAATCACTTTACTGCCGACAATCGCACTTGGATCGGCGCCGGAAGCGCGTAAAATCTCGGCCAGCATCGCTGTGGTGGTTGTTTTGCCATGCGTCCCGCAAACTGCGATTCCCATTTTTTCATTAAATAATTTTCCAAGTATCTCGGGATAACTCGCCATTGCAATTCCCCTCTTTTTTGCTTCAGCGAATTCAATGTTATTTTCCGCGTTATAGACAGTCGAATAAACAACTAGATCGGCATCTTTGGGAATATTCGCCGTAGCAAATTTTTCAAAATATTTTATCTTATTTTTCTCCAGAATTTCATCGGTAAAAAATTTTTCGTCTGTGTCTGACCCCAAAACTTCAACCCCGCGCTTGTTGAAAATTTCTGCTACCGCCGCCATACCGGCGCCCTTAATGCCGATGAAATAAGCTTTTTTAATTTTGGATAAATCCGGCATAATTATTTTTTTATTATATCAATAATGCCTTCCGCGATTTTGTCAGCCGCATCCGGATGGTAAAACTGTTTGATATTCTGGGACAACCGGCCGGACAACTCATCGCCCTCGAGAATTTCTGCGATGCGCGAAAGAAAAATATTTTCTCCCAAATTTGATTCTTCCAGTACGATGCACCCGCCGGCCTTGGAAATCGAATAAGCATTCATCCGCTGGTGATTATTGGCCGAGTGTTCAATGGGAATGACAATTGCCGGTTTGCCATTGGCCGCGATTTCAGAAAGTGAATTAGCGCCAGCGCGCGAGATAACCAAATCCGCCACCGCCAAAATATCTTTGAGTTCACTGTGGACAAACGGAATAGGGAAATAGCCGTCACGCCCAGCCTTGATTCCCAGCTCGCCAGCCTTATGTTCGACATCCGCATAATTTTTTTCTCCAGTCTGATGAATCACCTGGTATTTTTTCAGAAGCTGGGGCAGAATTTTGATAACTTTATTATTAATCATCTGCGATCCCTGCGAGCCGCCATAAACAAAAATTGTTTTTTTAATATCAGTAAGCGAAAACATTTTCCGCGCTTTTTCCGGATCGCCCTGATTTATTTCATTGTTGACCGGATTCCCGGTAAGAGCAACTCGCCCCGGCGTGAACTCCCGCTCGGCTTCCGGATATGATACCGCCACCCTCGTTGCCAGTTTGCCTAAAATGCTGTTGGCCAAGCCCGGCACGCAATCAGAATCGTGGATAAAAATAGGGATGCGGTAAAGCCAGCCGGCAAAAACCACAGGAAATGATGCGAATCCGCCCTTGGAAAAAATCGCGTCCGGCATAAATATCAACAAAAGCCAAAGGGATTGGATTGTTCCAATCGGAATTTTAATAGCATCAGAAAAATTTTTCCAGGAAAAATACCTGCGCATTTTACCCGTCATAATTTCTTTTATGCCTATACCCTCTTTCCCCATCAGCTTTTCTTCCAGCACCCCCCCGGGACCGATGAATAAAAATTCAACCTGTCCGATTTTTTCATTTATTTTTTTAGCAACATTGATCAGGGGAATTAAATGTCCGCCCGTTCCCCCGCCTGTTAAAACAATTCTCATATGCGTATTTAGATTAAGAATTTAAATTAGCTTGTTTTGAAATGTTTAATAAAATGCCTATCCCCGCCATTAAAAATATAACCGAGGTTCCGCCATAACTGATAAGCGGCAGCGGCACGCCCGTAAGCGGAATCAATCCTGAGATGGCCGCGATGTTTATAAACGCCTGAAAAAATATCCAGGCAACCACGCCAGTCGCCACCAGTTTTGAAAAAATATCCGGAGCATTGCGCGCAACACGCAATCCCCGAAGAGACAGCGCGACAAAAAGAATAATTAGAATGCCCGCCCCGATCAATCCCAGCTCTTCTCCTATTATAGCAAATATAGAGTCTCCGGCCGGTTCCGGCAAATAATTGAATTTTTGCATGCTATGCCCCAGGCCTACGCCCAAAATTCCACCAGATCCGATAGCTAAAAGCGCCTGATTTATCTGATAGCCAACACCCTTAGGATCCAATTCCGGATGCAAAAAAACTAAAAAGCGGTCCATGCGATAGCTTTCGGTTTTCATCAGCGCGTAAAAACTCAGAAAACCACCAAAAGCCAAAAGCAGCATATGGGAAATCTTCGCGCCATTGATAAAATAAATGGACATCGCAATCAAAACTGTAACACCCAGCGTTCCCATATCCGGCTGTTTTATCAGCAAAAAACCAATGACCCCGATTATAGCTACAAACGGCAATAGCCCTTCAAAAAAATCACGGGACCGTTCTCCGCGGCTTTCAAACCAGGCCGCCAGATATATAATGAGCGCGAGTTTAAGCATCTCTGAAGGCTGGAAAGAAACAATACCCAACTGGATCCAGCGATTAGCGCCATAAATCTTTGACCCGATCCCAGGAATAAAAACCAAAACCAAAAAAATTACGCTTAACGCAAAAAATGGAAAGGATATTTTTTTCCAAAAATTATAATCTATTTTTTGCGTTAAATATAAAGCGACTAAGCCGATGGACACTCCCACCAGCTGGCGCTTGAAGAAAAAATAGGCGTCCCCGAACCGGCTGCGCGAATAGCCAATTCCGGCCGAAGCCACCATGATCAATCCAAAAACCAACAGCGCGAAAGTGAGATACAATAATATTCTGTCGGCTTTATTTTCACTTTTTGCCATAAATTTATCCCGGTGTAGAGACGAGGCACTGCCTCGTCTCTACATTTTTGATTTTTTAGAATTCTTTGCGCGCCAGTTTTCGATTTCCTTGTGATTTCCGGAAAGCAGGATTTTCGGCGTTTTCCATTTGTTATAAATTTCCGGTTTTGTGTATTGCGGATATTCCAATTGGCCATCAATACTATGGGATTCGTTTTTTATACTTTCTTCATTTCCCAAAACGCCGGGAATTAGTCTGGAAACAGAATCCACTAAAACCATCGCCGGAATTTCCCCGCCGGTCAGCACATAATCACCGATTGAAATTTCTTCATCGGCTATATGCTTGGCCACCCGCTCGTCCACGCCTTCATAACGCCCGCAAATTAAAATTAAATTGTCATATTTCACCAATCTTCGCGCGTCTTTTTGGGTATATTTTTTGCCCTTGGCGGAAAATAAAATAATTCGAGTTTTTCCTTTCGACTTTATGGACTTTAATGACTTTATAAACTTAACTGCTTTGTATATCGGTTCAATTTTTAACACCATTCCCGCCCCGCCGCCATAGGGGGTGTCGTCCACTGTCTTATGCTTGTCAGTCGTCCAATCGCGCAAATTATGGACGGCAATGCCAATAAGCCCCGCTTTTTGGGCGCGCTTAATTATTGATTCGGAAAAATACGAACTGAAAATTTCAGGAAAAATCGTGATTATTTCAAAACGCATATAAATCCATCCTACCACATTTTATCAAAACAAAAAAGCCGTTTTGCGGCCTTTTTGTATAAACAAAGTGCTTATTTTCAACTTAAACTTCAATGCCTCCAACAACTTCGTCAATGCTTCTCTGTTCGCGTGGCTTTCTGTCAGAACCTTCCGGTTCGTTGATTTTGAGATTCACGCGGGCATTGTTTTTGGCTCCGATAACTCTAAGGAGTGTTCGAAGCGCTTTGGCGGTTGCGCCTTCTCGACCGATAACCATTCCCATATCCTCCGGAGCTACATCCAAAGAAATAAGAACGCCCATTTCGTCGATTTTTCTGTCAACCTTAACAGCGTCCGGATTGTTGACTATTTGTTTGACAACATACTCAACAAAGTCTCTGTCTTGATCTGCCATATTGGTAATTCTTTGATTTATTATTGAAAGCTGGCGGATAATGGAAGTTCGACCTGGCATCCTTTGCCTCACCTGTTTGGTTGGCCTCCGTAATTTGCTTTCTGGAAGTATTATATGTGAAAATTTGTTTTTTGTCAAATTGCCCTTTTTCCATTATACTTTTAGGGTATTTTAAGTATTTTTAGAAACCCACTATGCCAAAAAAATATCTTTCAAAAGTCGTCCGGGTTGGAAACTTGAAGCTGGGCGGGAATAATCCCGTGCGCATTCAATCAATGTGCGACACCGATATGCGCGATGTCCGCGCGACCGTGAAACAAATTCTGGCCTTGGAAAAAGAAGGCTGTGAAATCATCCGCGTGGCCGTGCCGGATATGGTTGCGGCCAAGGCCATCGGAAAAATAAAAAAACAAATTCATATTCCGCTCGTCGCCGACATTCATTTTGATTACAAATTAGCTTTGGAAGTTATCCGGCAAGGCATCGATAAAGTCCGGATCAATCCGGGCAACATCGGCTCGCCGGAAAAAATCAAAATGGTAGTGGAGGCCTGCCAAAAGAAAAAGATTCCTATCCGCATCGGCGTGAATATGGGATCATTGGAAAAAGATTTACAGGAAAAATATGGCGCCACCCCGCGCGCCGCCGTCGAATCGGCTCTGCGCCATACGCGTATTTTGGAAAAATTAAATTTTAGGAATATTGTCATCTCCATAAAATTCAGCGATGTGCCGCGCATGATTGAGGGTTATAAATTGCTGGCTAAAAAGGTTCCCTATCCGCTGCACCTGGGCGTAACCGAAGCCGGCACGGCTTTTATGGGATCAATTAAAAACGCTATCGGAATAGGAATATTGTTGAATGAAGGAATCGGCGCGACCATTCGGGTTTCTCTTACCGCTCCCCCAATTGAAGAAATAAAAACCTGCTGGGCTATTCTTAAGTCTCTGGAACTGCGCGTCCGCGGACCAGAAATGATTTCCTGCCCGACTTGCGGACGCACGGAAATTGATCTGATAAGTCTGGCGAAAAAAGTCGAAAAAGCGCTTTCTAAAATTAAAAAACCTATCAGGGTCGCCGTGATGGGCTGTGTCGTCAATGGTCCCGGCGAAGCACGCGAAGCCGACATTGGCATTGCCGGCGGCAAAAAATGCGGCGCTATTTTCGTCAAAGGCAAGGTCATAAAAACCGTGCCGGAAGAAAAAATTCTATCTGAATTGATGAAAGAAATTAAAAAGCTGGATAAATAAAACTACTTGTTATATTCTTCAAGTTGGATTTTAAATTCCAAAGCATAAATATCCCACAGCGCTACAAAAAGCGAAATCATTATCGGACCGACTATAAAACCCGAGATGCCAAAAAGCGCGATGCCTCCCAAAGTTGAAAACAGGATCAGCAATGGATGCATCTGCGTGTCTCTTCCAACAAGTTTTGGGCGTAAAATATTGTCGATTGTGCTGATAACTAAGGCGCCAATCAATATTATTACCACGCCCTCTATTGTATGGCCTAAAAGCATCATTATTAATCCCACTGGCAACCAGATAAGCCCTGATCCCACTGAAGGAATAACTGAAGATATAGTCATTAAAATTCCAAATAAAACCGGCGAGGCCACCCCGGTCACTGTAAAAAGAACTGCTCCCAGAAATCCTTGCACGATCGCGATAAGAGTCGTGCCTTTTATTGTCGCGCGCGTAATTGAATTGAATTTTTCTATTAAAATGCTTTCATATTTGTCCTGTAGCGGGCTAAGCTGCATGATTTTCTTTACCAATTTTCCGCCATCGATAAAAAGATAAAAAAGGGAAAAAAACATAATAAAGGTGACAAAAATAAAATGCACGACTCCCTTATATGTTCCCTGCAAAATCACGAGAGCATTTTGCGAAAATCCCTTTATTGCGGAAATGATTGTTTCCTGGCTGGTTATTTTATCCGGCTCAACAGAGTTGAAAAAAGGCAACGCCGAAAGGCTTTCTGCCAAACTGCCGATTATCTTTTTGGCCGCTTCGGGATTTTGGGAAAAATTATTCACAATTCCCTGAATTTCATTGACTACCAGGGAAATGACTCCCAGAATCGGCAAGATAATTATAAGAAGAATCAGAAAACAAGAAATTGCCGCACTCAAGCCGGCGCTGCGAAAATGTTTTTTTAAAAAACCATAAACCGGACTGAATAAGTGGGCCAGGATAGCGGCAATCAAAAAGGGCACCAAAAAGGGCTTTATAATAAAGTAAGCCAAAACAGTCACGCCGATCAAAACAGCAAAGAAAAAATAAATGTTATAATTTTTGAATTGCATATATTTTACAAACTAATGATTATTTGATTGCTTCCAGCATACCAAAAAAAGCCTAACTTGTCGACTTTATTCAAATTATGATTAAAACTAAACAGTCCGGAAAAACGCCTTATTTAAGCGGTTTAAAAAGCCAGAGGTTTTTGAAATTGGCGAAATTCCAACTTCATTATCCTGATTAACGGATATGTTCCGATCACAAGAAAAATTACCACCGAAGTAATCATTAAAATCATCATCGAAAATTTATCCAGCACTACTCCGCCAACAAACATAAAAGCCATCGCTCCGACACGAATAAGCAAGCTATTCAGAGAAAGAACGCTGGAACGCACCGACTTTGTAATCACGGCATTCATATCAACTATAAGCTTTGTTTCAAAATACCCGCGCATCAGATGGCTCGCAAACATACCGGCGAGAGCAATAAGGGGCATGCCCGTAACTCCAATGGCCACAATAAAGACCATCAAAGTAAATGCCATAATAACGATATTTAATTTTGAAAACCTTTCATAAAATTTTACACCGACAGCTATCAACAATGTGGCCACACCTGCCAGCACACCCCAGGAAGCAACAGGAAGCCCCAATGTTAAAAATAATGGATTATATAGCCATTTGAAACTAAAAAAGAAAGCGCCTATTAATGCAGAAACTATTATTATATTCAAAAGCTGTTTGTTGGTTATTAAATATTTCAATCCTTCTATGCCCACGCCAATTAAATTATTGCCTTCTGTTTTTCCTCGCACTCTTATTTTAGTTGTGATAACTGTAAGGGACGCGAGAATTAAAAAAATAGCTGTAAGATATAGCGGAATTTTTAAATCAACCACGGAGACAAAACCTCCAATTGACACAGCCGCAAATGTCACAACTATCCCATAAACCTTAACTTGCGCATAATCTTTCTGAAAATCACCGGATACCGCATGCAAAAGCGCATTGTCGCTTCCTGATACAAGCGCTCCACCCAGAGCTAGTAAAGATAAAGTAAGCCCATAAAAGGAGATGCCGCCCGAAAATGAGAGTAATACATACGACGCCGCCAAAATAATATATCCCCAAAACACGGATATTCTGTGCGAGTAATAATCGCCAATGACGCCCGTCGGATATTCCAGCAGCACACTCATCGCGTAATAAAAACCTATGAGCTGAAAAACATGGGCGGTAGAAATATCCCGGCTGGTCAAATATAAAACCATTGTGGCAACCCAAAAACGCGCGGAGAATAGTATTCTTGCCATTTTTACCTTTGTGAGGTCAGTCATAACAACATCATAACACAAAAATTCTGCTCGGCAGAATTTTGGAATTGCAAATACTTAGAAAAAACGGAATATCTAAGCGTTTTAAAAAGCGGGAGGTTTTTGAAATTGGCCGAATCTCAGTCAGAATTAGAGAAAGGAATGGTTTCTTAGATATACACGGAATAACACCTATTTGTGGCTTATCTCAAAACACCAGACTTAGTTAAGGCGTTTGAAGCGTGTATCGCGAATACATCCAGAAATTCCAAATCCTGCGTGTCCACGCTTTTTTTCTTGTCAAAACCAAGGAAAATAAAACCTCGCAAAGCTGTTCCTTTCGAGAGAGGCAGGGTAACGAAATATTCCAGCTTGTCATTCAGCGCCAGGAGCTCCATTCTGTGTTGCCTTATATTTCCGCTAATGAGATTTTTTTCTTTGAGTAAGTGCTTCAGAAGCTCGACTTTGCGGGATGTAATAACTTTGATTTTTTCTTTCTGTTCTTCTTCGCATCCTTTGCAGGATAATAAATCAAATCTGCCTCTTCCTTGCGAGCCATAGAGGTAGCCCGTTTGAGCATTGGAAATGTTCATCGCTAAATTCAAAACATGGTCTATGATTTTTTGTTTGTATTTCTTTGATCTCGGAAAATATTCCAGTTCCAGAAGGAGGGAAATTTTTCTGTTGATTGTTCCTAAATGTTTGTATGCATCGGCCAGTTGTCCTTCTATTTTATTTTTTGATTTAGCCTGTTCTTCTGAATGATTGTATTCGTCAGCCAGTCTTCCTTCTATCATCTTCTTTGATTTGGCCTGATCTTTGGAATGCTTATATGAATCAGTCAGTTGTCCCTCTATCGCCTTCTTTGATTTGGCCTGTTCTTCTGAATGATTGTATTCGTCAGCCAGTATTCCTTCTATCATCTTCTTTGATTTGGCCTGATCTTTGGAATGTTTGTATGCATCGGCCAGCTGCCCTTCCATCATCTTTTTTGATTTAGCGTGTTTTTTGGCCAGTTTATCCTCTTTTTTCTTACGTTTGCTGATATCGCGAAGAAAAACAAATATCAATCCGCCTGAATAGTTGGCGTAATTGGCATGATTGGCGCTGGCTTCAATATCAATAATCTTTCCGTCCTTTTTCCGGTGTTGGGTTAAAAACCGGCTTTCGCCCTCCTTCTTTATTCTTCGGATATTTTTTGCGATGCCCTCCTTCGGTTTTTTCCCGGCCTTAACATCGGATATGTTCATTTTTAAAAGTTCGCTTCGGCTATAGCCTACTAAATGGCAATAAGCATCGTTCACATCCAAAAACCGGCCCCGCATATCGATCGCCAAAAAACCGTCCATTGAATCACGGGTGATGGATTGATAAATCCTGGCTGTTTTCTCGAGTAATTCCTGCTCTCTTTTTTTCCCGGGTTTTTTCATTTGTTGGAATGATACCCTCCTTTTCTTTTTTAAACTATAGCACGGATACAAAATCCAGGGAAATAGCCCATTCGGGCTGCTTGACATTTCCGATGAAATATAAATGCATTGTGGTTGTATTACTACAATAACCGCAACTAATTGTATAACATGAATTATGAAAATCAACAAAAAACAACGAGTAACTCTCTTTATTAACCCAGATCTTTTGAAACAAGCCAAAATGCAGGCAATCGTTGAGGAAATCAGTTTGACTGCTCTAGTAGAGAGGGCTTTGACTAAATATTTGCCCAAAAAAACAATAATTAAAAAAATCTGACATTTAAATTTATTTTTAAAAATTAGAAATGTCCTAGAAAGACTCCTTCTCTTAATTAATAATTCTAATGCACAATCATATGGATTCATACAATTCTCCAAGCACCAAGCCTCTTTATCGGGGCACGCAAATTGTTTGGTATCTCCTGGGACTTCTTGAAATATTACTAGCTTTTCGTTTCATTCTAAAATTATTGGGAGCCAACGCGGAGGCCGGTTTTACTAGTTTTATCTATGGAGCAACTCATATTTTTACCGCTCCCTTCTTGAGCGTCTTTCGCATGACCAAGGTTTCCGGCAGTATTTTCGAGTGGACAACGCTTTTGGCGATGCTCGTGTACTGGTTGGTAGCCTTCGGTATCATCAAGTTGTTTTTGATGGGAAAAACGGTTTCCACGCCGGAAGCCGCATCTAAGTTAGACAACCAAGAAAAATAATAATTAATTCACCCCCACACCAATTTCGCCAAATCATTATCAAATTAATAAATAAATTAGCAACAATACTCTTTGAAAAATTGGTGTGGGGGTAAAAAAAATATGGGAATTCTTCTGTGGATCGTTTTTGGGGCAATCGTAGGCTGGATTGCTTCCGCGATTATGGGAACTAGCGAAGGCTTGATTCTAGACATCATCCTGGGTATTGTAGGAGCAGTGTTAGGCGGCTGGCTGATGAGCTTCCTCGGCAAAGGCGGCGTGACCGGCTTCAACTTGTATAGCTTTCTGGTGGCCTTGCTTGGAGCGGTAGTACTGATTGCGATTGTACGCGCTCTGCGATAGAAAAAAATATCTTCTCAGAAAAAGAAAAGACGCCCAACTAAAGGCGTCTTTTCTTTTATATGCACGCCACAGTCAGGGATGCCTGCCCCGCACCAAGCGCCTCGCTTTGGTGCCGGGGTTGGAACTATTTTTATGCAGAAAAGGGAGTATGTTTATATTCCTGATTTAAGGCAGCTGAAATAATTTAACAATCTCCCTAAATTTTTCTTCACTTGGATAAGTGCCGACATTTCCTATTTGTGATAAATCGGTGCGTTGATCGTCGAAGATATCTCCAGTAAAAAATATTCTCTCTGCGCCGGCGGCAATAGCACCAGCCACGCTTGTCTTTGTGCTTTGATAATTTTCTTCACCTATTTTACTATACATTGCATCTGCTTCCGTTACCCAAATCGGCTTATTGGCAATGCCCGATTCGGCTAGCATTTTTTCGTATGGACCGACATTAAAATCATAGGTATTCTGATCATTGGCAATGCAATGAATATTGCCGATGTCAAAAGCATCCCGAGCATCGGCATTTTTAAACACTTCTTGATAAAAGGATAGCGCCCGCTCATCCGCTCCCGCCGGGGCGGCAATTAAAACTTTTACTTCCGGATCAGCCAAATGTATGGCCTTTGAAGTTTCAATTAACAATTGAGCATATTCTGCCGGGCCCTGTCTATAAAAAGTTGAGCGATCAGCCTCACCGTATGGTAAATTATTTTTATACTGTAAATCTGGTTCATTCAGCACTTCCCAGTATTTGATCGGGATTTTTAAGCCTGGCATATCGCCCATCCCATCGCCATCATAACGCTCAACGATTGCTTTAACAAATTTTTGATAAGCCACCCAATCACTCGGGTTACAGCGATAATATGGTAAATACACGCCGCGGTCTTTTTTGTCGTTTTTGAGTAAAAATTCATCGATATTAGAAACCTCGCAATCGGCAAAATTTGCCAGATTTTTCTGGTCCCAATCGGCAAAAGGAAAAATAATAGCCAAAATTCCGATATTATTTTTTTGAAAATTATTAACCACTTGATCGGCGACAGAAAAATCAAAACTAGCGTCTTTTGATTTCTGCATCATATCCCAAACAAAAGGACCAGGCGGACCCGGCCGCACCCATAGGCCACCGCGCGCAATAATGCCTTCACCGGTATCGCCTACTCCTCCGCCCAACCAGCCAAATTTATTGGAAATAATTTTTTCCGGAATAGAAACGGATGTGGAAGCAGTTTGATTTCTTTCCGCCACATTTATGTCTATTGTGTTATCTTTTCTTATTTCATTTTTATCAGCAGTTCTGGAAAATATTAGAAACAATCCCAGAATAGCAAAAGCTAAAGTTGAAATAATAATAATTATTTTTTTCATAAAATTTATATTTCTTTTAAAATACTTAGAAAATATTCCTTATCCTTTGGATGCGTTAATAATTCGGCAACCTTTTCTTTCTGAACCCAGCGTGCTTCAGGATTTTCTGGATCAATCGGTTTGAGCAGATTTTCATCCGTTTTGAATAAAAATATGGCGATTGTTTTAAATTCCGACCAATCTTCTTCGCCCTTCTTATTTATTTTATATCTCTGATAGCTTCCTAGTTTACGGACAAATTTCAATTGAGCGACACCTGATTCCTCATTGATTTCCCTTTTCGCCGCTTCAAGCTCGCTTTCCCCTTCATCAATATGCCCCTTTGGCAAAGACCAGGCAGTTCCGTGTTGGCTTATAACAAGGACTTCTCCTTGTCGGTTGATCACCACGCCCCCAGCACTTTTTGTGTTTTTTATAACTGCTTTTTCCATATTTCCAGTATACCACCCCTTTTCACAAAAACAAAGAACTTTGCGAAAATTAGAACCAAAAAGAGGCTTCTATAGAAGCCTCTGCTTAGTTTTACTTTGGCTGCACGGAAGACTTGATGATATTCGGACAAATATCCTTGAAAATTGGAAGTCAGTTGAGATTAGATTGGAGCGGGCAAACTTACTTCTGAAACAATTTTTGATATGACTATAATGAAAATTATTTTCCAACCTCGAGCCATTTTTTTTCTTCTTCATTAAGTGCGTTTGCCATATATGACTGGTTAAATTCCGGTAGTTGTTTGGTTCGTTCAATCCAAACCTTTCGCTTTTGCGTTTCAATAATAACCACCGTTTCGGATCCAATATTATTATTAGGTCCTGTCAAAACCTTAGGATCGAACCCTAATGAATTCTGGATAATTTGCCGAAGTTTTTCAATTGATTGCTTATAGTGACGGTGCTGATAACCCTTCTCTTTCTCCACGGTGGTGGTATTATAATTACCTCCCAAAAGCGAAACCTCAACTGTATCCGCCTGCGATCGTGCTTTTAATTCTTTCAATGAATCACTCAGCTCTCTGGAAAAAATTCCTGTCTTGTCAATGCCCCCATCAATAAAATACCGCGGATCTTGATGACTTAAAAATGATATTTCCTTGCCCGTATTCGCATCTCTGCCTATTGCGACTACCGCAGTACAATTAGAATAACGATCTGAATGCCAGATCCCTTCGCTGATAGGCGAAATTAGATACGATCCAAAGCCTGAATTTTTGAAGCCATTCCCTTTCAATGCTTCTAGGTCGCCATTTTCAAGATCAACATTATTAATATTATCCGTCACTTGTTCTAGCAAATCTCCATATTCCTCATTTCCTGTGCCATAATCTTCTAATTGCAAACCTATAGGCATAATGTCTTCGCGAAGATGCACTCTTTCTTGAATGATTTTTTTAACTTCTGGATTATATCCTGGAAATCCTGATTCTGGCATAAGCTGATTATTCAATAATTATACCGCTATCATAGCAAAAAAACAGCTTTCTTGAAACTTTTTGTCCGAAGATGTATTTACCCCTATCAAAAACAAGGCTCCATAAAGCCTTGTTTTTACCAGCACGGAGGGCTAGATGACCTTCGGACAAATATACTTGAAAATTGGGATAAAGTTGAGATTAGATTGGAGCGAGCAATGGTGCTTTTAAAACAAAATTAGGGTTTATTGAATATATAAATCTCCTTGTCCTTTTAAGAGTTCCAGTAATTTTTCATCAGAAAGAATATCGCCTCTTTTCTCATTTTGCTGTTTGGCTTCGCTGTTCTTTTCTGTTTCGCCTTGAGAGAATAAGGAATCCACTTCAGAGCTTGAAACATTAAATTCTTTTGCAACCTTATCTAGAGTAGCTTGATTTTTTGAATCGTCCCAATTATTCTCTGTCATTAATTCTTCCCAGCGAAGGTAAAATTGTAAAGCCTTTGATCTGCCAGTGGAATCAATTTTAACATCATATCCTAATTCAGGTGTATATTTGGCTGCGGATCCATTCAACGCCTTTATGTCTCCATTTATAACCGACCATTGTGGAATATTGAGCGATCCATTAAATAATTCACTTCTATACAAAACAACTGCTCTGTCGCTATCTTTAATTACAACCCATCTTCCGTTGGGTTTCACATAGCCACTATCTTTTTGAATTTGAAAAACATCCACCAATGACACACCGACTTTTACTTCATACTTTAAATCTCCTGCATTAAAGTCTTTTTGTAATTTATAAGCCTGAACCAGTGAGAGCGCGTCCAGTCTTTCTTGCTTATATTTTATGTCATTTGAATTGTCGCTAACTTTTTCTTCTGGAGCATTTTGATTTTGAGGTTTTTCCTGAATGTTGTTGTTTTGACAACCTGTCAAAGCCAAAATTGCAAAAGAAAAGATTACAGCGATGAAAAGTTTTTTAGCGTTCTTCATTTTATTTGTTCGTTTAATTTATTTTATTAGTTAACTATAAAAACAAATTGCCCTGACACTGAAAATGCAATAAAGCGATTAAAAAAATTATTATTCATACTTTCAATTTTAATTCGTCAATAAATCGCGAAGCTTTCCCATTCCATAATTTCTGCTTATAATCAAAGTGAAAATCTTCTTTATTGACCTTATTTGCAAATTTACCAGGTATTTTCAAAACCGAAATTAAACAAAGACATTTCTTTGCCCTAGTCATTCCAACATATAAAACTCTTCTTTGACTTTCCAACGAATCAATCCCATCTTTTTTGTTGGGCAATATTCCTTCAGTTAAGCCAACTATAAAGACATATTCAGCATCCAATCCTTTAGATTTATGAATGGACATAACCCGAATTTTTTTAATCAAATCTGTATCTTCCTTTTTCATGAATATCCTTTCTAATCTTTCCTCTTCTGTACGACCTTCAGTCTTGTCATAAAGTGCTTTTATTTCACCATAGGAATCCTGAGAAAGTATTTCTGATAGACTTGAATATCCAGTCAAAATATCTGTTGAAAACTTGCTGGATAATTTCCCAAACAGTTCATCATAATTTAGTCCGATATTTAAATGCAATTTGATCATTTCATAAAGAGTTTTACGCGGGTTTGATTTTTTATATCCAAGAAAGACTAAGTTCAAATATTTGTGATTACCAAAGAGTGCTCGAACTCCCCATGCTTTTTCAAGCAGTTCAGAATCTATTTTTGGAGCATTGCAATCTTCAAAATCAAGACCTTCCAACGATAGCTTCTCTTTTATTGGGTCAGAAATAAAACCGACAGGAGAAAGAATAAATATTGACGCGTTCATATCTCGACTTTGTATGCTTTTTATATTTCTAACTATATAATCTGCAACTCCCGCTAAATCTTGAACTTGTCCATACAACAAATTTCCATTTTTTCCGGATTTTAACCATTTTTTATTAATTCGTAGCTTATTGTTTATGATAAGATTTGTGGCATACTCAACAACTTCATCTGGACATCGAAAACATTTGTGTTCGTGATCAATTTTTTCATTATTTATATCATTGAAAAGACTAATTATTTTTTTATTTGAAGCATCTTTGAAATCATATACACATTGATCATCATCGCCCAATATTATTACATCTTTAAAGTATGGAAACAACAAATCAATTAAACTTTGCTCATGATTATTAAAATCTTGGTATTCATCAATGATTAAATACTCAAAATCATTAAGTTTTTCCTTTAAATATAAATTGTTAGATTTGGCAAATGCTACAAATCTATCAATCATTTGATCAAATGTGGTTGCATGTAATTGATTACATAAATCCGAGAATTCAACGCTTATTTGATTTCCAACTTGTTCTAGGATATGTATTTCTTCTGGCAACAAAATATGTCTTGAGATATCGTGGTTAAACTTTACTGCAAATTTGTGTAATGTCATACAATTTGCTTCCGTAATGCCTTTTGAAGATAATGTTTTTAGAAGATCATTAATGGTAGCATTTGTAAACGACAAAACGAGGCATTGACTGCCTCCTCTAAATTGATCAATAAAATTCTGAATTTTTGCTGTTTTACCAGTTCCAGGTCCAGCCAAAAGAATTTTCATAATTAATCTACATCTTTTTAATCTATTTTTAACATTTCCCAATCTTTTCCATTTTCATAAACATAATTTTCTTTTCTGTTTATTTTCCAATCTGGATATTTTTCAATTACTATCCCGCCGTCAATTTCAAAATTATATTTTGATTGACTATTTTTAATCCATTTTTGAAGAGCTTTATTCTTATCTACCGTTTCTTGGCTTTTTGCTGTAATATCATTTTTTGGATCCAGAAGATAGACTTTTTCTTTTGTTTTAACAATAAAATCGGGGTAAAAAAGTCTGCTCTTATTTTCTTGCGTGTCAAAATACTCAATAGCAAAAACACCTCTGCCGCTATCGTCTTGCTTGTGCCACCAAATAATATTTTTTTGTGATTCTAAAAACTTAATAAATTTTTCTTCATTTTCTTTTCCTAAATATTGTTTGCGATTATAAAATTCTTCATAAACATTTCTTGCTATTCCGTCTATTTTTTCAAAATCTTCGGTAAAACTCGTTTCTTTTTCTGGCAATTCCAAATCAAAGATGTCTTTTTCTTCTTTCTCTCTAATTTCTATTTCGTATTTTTTTCTGAATTCTTTTAATGCTTTGCTTATTGCGGTTTTTAGTTCGCATGATTCCTTCAATAGTTCATTAACTACTATCGGATAATAAACAGCCCTATCCATTCCTAATCTTGTATTGAACCAAACATTGATTGCCGATTTTAACTGCCCCCACGATCTTGAGGGATTATATTTTGCCTCTTCATCTCCTTGTTTTTTTAATTCCTCAAAACAAAGTAAATTATAAAGCCTCTCTACATCTAATTGTGAAAAATGATAATCAAAATTTTTGCCTTTTTCTTTGATTTCATGGACGAAATTATCAAAACTTTCAATCTCTGCGTTGACGACAATCTGATTATTTACACTTGTCGTTGAAAGATCAAAATGTGATTTTGTAACCTTGGCATTTTCCGTAACAAATTGTAGTTTTGTGCCGAATACTTCGTCCATTGTTTGCAAGAAAAATTTTTGCCAAAGTGGCGGTGGTGTTAGCGTGTTAAAATCTGTTCTTTGATGATAAGTTGTTTTAAGTGTAATCCTTTCAATATTTTTTTTGAGTTTTGTATAATAAATTGGGGGGTTATTTTCATTTTCCACTTCCTTGATGTCTCTAATATGGCTTTTATTATAGTTGGTATAAATATATGCCTTGTTTAGTTCCTCTTTTTCGTAATAATGAGCTTCTGGCATTCTTTTGATTCTTCCGATGATTTGAGTATGAAATGTTGGGCTGGTAATTTCTCTAAACATCACAAGGATTTCGGCTCTTGGACAATCCCACCCAGTTGCGGGAGCAACCTTGAAAATCATAAAATTTATTCTGTCATCATTGTCGGTGATGTGTTTTAATTTCTCCTCATCTTTGTTTCCAGATAACCAAATTGCGACCTCGTTTTCTTTAACGCCTTTTTGTTTTAGGTACGACAAAACAAGATCTTTTAAATTTGCCTGCACTTCTTCCTTTTCTTTATAATCGCTTGGCAATTGGATTAAAACGAGCGGATTGATATTGAGCCCTAATTCATTATAATATTTTTTCAATTCTAGCCTTTTGTTGTAAGCAAGTTCAAGCATTATTTCATCTTCGGAAAGTTGCTTATTTTCCAGCTTTTTAATATCTTCCTCTGTTTGTATAATAATTTTTTCCTTAATAAGTCCACTTTTAATGACATCCTCTTCCTTTACTCTCACATAGCCAGCCTTATTATCTTGAATATCATCATTGGATGGAATCCTTTTAGGAGTAGCAGTTACTTCAATAATTATTCTAGGATTGATTAAATCCACAACCTCATTTCTCAATTCCAAATGTTCACCAGCCTCGGTGTGTGCTTCGTCAATAATCAAAACAAGTTCTCTTTCTGATTTTGTTCTTTGAATAAAATCATCAAAAACTGCGTCACCACCATATCCCACGCCTCCACTTTTTCTTAATTTTTTTGATTCTTTGTCCGTTCCCTTTATTTTTGACCAATTAATAAAGAAAATATTGTTTTTATATAGCTTGCCTTCGCTTAAATTATTAACATCCTTCAAATTCATATCAGTACCCTCATTAAAATAGCCATACAATTTATTTTTAGACTGCATGTAGGATTCATCGCCACCAAACGAAACCCAGATATACGCTTTATCTTCGTGAAATTGGTAATTATCATCAAGGCAACGTAAAAACTCCGCCATCATGATTGTTTTTCCTGCACCTGTTGGAGCTTTAAAAACTAATGGGATTCTATATTTGCCAGTTTTCCACAATTCTAAAAAAGTATTGCTAAGCTGATCTATTGCCGTTGTTTGAAAATCTTTTAATTGCATAGTAATTATTTGTCTTTTAGCGTCTGGTTGATTTCTTTATAAATATCAAGAATTGGCTCGGGAATGTCCTCGATAACAATATTTTTGCCAAGATATTTAAAAAGTTTTTTATCCAATACGCCATATGAAAAAACATATAAAACCGTTTTTTCTTTTTTGACTTTTTGTATCAACTCCTCAAATTTATTGGTGTTTTCTCTAAAATAAATCGCCGTCTTTTTTGTTTTGTCTTTGTTCTCAAAAATTTGATACCACTCGCAAATTTCTACTTCTTCAAAAGTGTTTTCTTTTATAGCGATCATTTGTCCTGCTTTTTCGGTTAATTCATGTCTCTGCTTGTCGCCTATGTTATCAATTCGCTCAACTGGGATTAAGTCAGTTTTGAAATATTGCAAATTTCCCCCAAGTCCTGTCATTTTTTCGCTATTTTTTGATTTTTTAGTATATCCTTTAATGATTTTTTCAATTCGAGGATAACAGACTTCTTCTGCGATTTGTCCCTCATTATTAGTGCAAAGAATAAATTTTCTTTTGCCTCCATCTTCGTTGAGATCCAAAACAGCTTCTCCTGTTGTTCCTGATCCGGCAAAGAAATCTAAAACTATTGCGTCTTGCGGAATGTGGGCAATCTTCATCAAGTGATCAATCAGTTCTTTTGGTTTTGAATATGGGAAATCAAGCCCTAAAGTTTTTAAATAATCCGAGCCTCGTCTATTGAGAAATTTTTTATCCACCAAAAAGTTTCTCGGCTTTGTTCCTTTGTCCCTTCTTCCTTCCAAATAACTTTTTGTGTAGATATTATATTTTGCCTTATTTCCATTTTGATCTAGCAGTGGAGAGGTTTTTGTCTCCTTAAAAACAAGAAGGTGTTTTTTATCCTTAAACCCATTGTCAATTGCCCACCTCCAAACTCCGTCGCCTTTAATTGGAGTTGCTTTTGCGCCCTCCTTAATTTCTTCAGGCATTGATTTTCCCGGAGGAATTACAAAGGAACCGTCAGGACATTTAATAAAATATCTTTGATTTGGGCGAGTATCTAACGCTGATTGATATAACGCAATATCATCTCTATACATTCCATCCTTGTCTTCTTTGGTGTAAAGATCTTCGTCAACTTCATCATAATAATTACTAGCGTCTATGTTGGCTTTATTTTTTGCGTAACAAACAATATAGTCGCAAGACGGAGCAAAAATATTTCCTTTATCGCTGGCGGTTTTAGAAATTCTGGCAATCAAAGTTAAAAAGTTCTCATGTCTAAAAACTTTTCCGCAAAGTAAATTAAGATTAGCTACTTCTTGCTCGCCGATTGAGATAAAAATAACACCGTCCTCTTTTAAAAGATGTTTAGAGAGTTCCAGTCTTTTTTCCATCATATTCAGCCATTTTGCGTGCCTATACGAATCATTTTCATCAATAAATTTGTCATTATATTTCCATTCGTCTTTTTTGCCCGTGTTATATGGCGGATCAATATAAATAAAATCTATTTTTCCTTTGTGAGTATAGTTTAAAACTGTTAGCGAATGATAATTGTCGCCCTCAATAAAGATATTGTCATCACTTTCGTTGGTTTTGATTTCATTATTTGTAATTCTTTTTAGTATGGGCAAATTATTTTCACAATCCAAAACTACTTGTTCGGGTTCTTTTTCTCTGTCCCAAACAAGGCCATATTTTTTAGAGTCTAATTCTGATTCTTGTTTTTCAACAAGTTTCAAGAGTTCCTCTCTCGATAAATCTTTGTATTTTTCGCTTCCGTTTTCTGCCATAAATTAAGGGATTTTTATATGCTCTTATGTTATCATTAAGTAAGCGATTATTCAAGGATTTGACAAAATATGTTATTTGTTTATTATTAAGTTAAAGAAAACTGACGCTGCAGGAGACTCGTAATAGGAAAACGATAAAGTCGATTGCAGGGGTATTCCTAGGAGCAAGAAAAAAAAGAATTGCTCCAAGCGCAGGTTATTAGCAAATCGAGTTGCCGGGAATACGGATTAGCTTATTTAAGAACCCTCTTTATGATGTGGTTTTTAATTTGGCTAAGCCGCCATGGTTTTCTTCGAGAACTGCATCATATGCAGTTTTTTTTGTTTTTCAAAAAATAAAACTCAAATAAAAGATGCAAAACCAATTTCCCCAAAAACTCATAGCTAAATGCCAAAAAGTCATTTCTCAAAAGGCCGGCTTTGAAATTTCCGAAGATCAAGCTGTACTTTATCTTGAAAAATTCGCGCGTCTCATGTTTGTGACAATCAAAATTATGAAGCAAGTGGAAAATAAAAAATCTAAAAATAAACCCAATGGAAAGAATAGTTCCGATTGACGAAAACGCCCAAATAAAAATCATCTGCGGGAGCATAATGTTGCAATACAAGAAAAAATCCAAAACAAACAAAATAGCGTGGATTACAGGCGGACACTTTTCGGATTGGGCATCAATGGCTGAATTCTATATAAATGACGCCCCATACCGCACCATTGAAGGCACAGTGCAAATTGAGAAGCTGATTGAAGTCGTGCAGAGGTCGACCGACCAGATCAGCCAAGTTTTTTTAAATAATAGAATTGATATACAAATATATGAAAATCGAAAATGATGATGAAGAAACACGGGAACGCATAAGATTAACTCAGAAACAATACCAGAATGATCAGAAAAATCCTGCTTCTGAAAAAACCACCACCAGTGAAAAAACCTGTCCGTTCAGTCAAAAACCTTGCAATCCAATTTGCATGCTTTACCGCCCCGACAAAAAAGACTATGAGTGTTATTTTATGGAGTTGCAATCAATCGCCTGGTTTTTGAGGGGAAGGGCGAAAAAATAAAGAGAGAAAGAAGCAAAGAGAGAAATTCTTTCTTATTCTTTCTCTCTTATAAGAGAGTTCTTTTTGAAAGAGAGTCTCTCTTAAAAAAATCTTTCTCTCTTAGTTTAGAACGTTCTCTCTTTAAGAAAGAAACAAACTGATTTTTTTATTTTTTTTGGAATTCATCTAACTGAAAAACAAAACGAACGAAAAAATAAAAAATTGCGGAATTCACGAAAATCGCGCGACAAATGCGATAAATGAGTTCAAGCAAACCATTAGGCTAAAAGTGTTCTTTGAAAGTGTTGGAGCGCCGCGCGCCGGCCCGGAATTTTTCGCAACGAAGCAAGGACTTTGTTTGAAAAGACAAACAGAAAAGAGGCGCCAGCGGCAGGAACGCAAGAGACCAAAAAAATTGGTTCAATCTTTGAGGAGATGCAATTTTGCCGGTCAATGACGCTTAGCGGAGTTGGGCGGAAAATTGCAAGCGACGAGAAGTTGAAATAATTTTGTTTGGGCGCGCTTCTTTGAGGCAACGAAGCAAGGACAAATTTCTTTGGGTGAATTTGAAAAGAGGCGTCAGTGCAAGAAACTCTCCGGCAGAAAAAAATTGGCGGAAATGTGAGGAGACGGGTTTTTTCGCTCCCTCTTATCCTTAGGCGAAAAAACACAAGCGACGAGCGTTTTGACAATTTTGTTTCTGCTTTCCCTGAACGAATCCCCGCCAAGATTGGCGGGGGCAGGGGGTGGTTGAAATATAAAAGTGGAAAAATCCACGAGTCGCACAAGCAGTTTTTTGCCTGACGTGGCTTTCTTGTCAAAAACATTTCGGAGCGTGAAGCAGTCGGAGAAATTTTTTTGCCACAAGAAAGCTACACGTCGCAACAAAACCTGCTTGTGCGAGGGTTTCGAAAAAACAAATCATTCAGTTTTTCAAAGTGTTTTTTTGAAATCCCCTTGCTCTTGGGTTTTTCCTTCCTTGCGGGGAAAGAATGAAAAGAAAACCGCTGAGGTTTTCGTTTCTATAAATGCGTTTTTTCACGAGCCATTGTGGATTGTGCCACGAAAAAGTTTTCCGGCGAAAAATTCAAGAACGAAAAATTTGCCTGTCTGGGATTTTTGGCTGGCGGTATCCAGGCAGACAAAAATTCCAGTCTGGCAAATCACCTTGAAAAAATCATTTTTCGGCGGAAAAGATTTTGGCGGCTTTCCTAAATGTCCGGCTCGTGAAAAAACATACCCAAAGGAAAGTTTGAAAACCATTGGTTTTCATTAGCCGGAACAAGCGAAGCGAGTGACGGCAGGGTTATAAAAAACGCGAGCGAAGCGAGCCACCAAATTGATACTGGAAATAATTCTAAAAAATATGCTATTATACGGATGGACACAATTCAATATTACGGAAACATGGAGCGATGTTTTTTGCATCGTTCCAAGAAAGGGCGACCTTTGCTACAGTTTCCGTAAGGGATTGTGTCCAAGCAGGGTCGTCCTTTTGTTATGCAAAAAATATGGACACAAATTTATTATTAAACGATTCACCAGCGGATTTATCGCTGATCATAATGTTCATCGGAACAATAATTTTTTTAGCGTGGCTTGATTATGGAAAAGATAAACACAAATAAAATGCGGTTTGTCATTTATGCCAGAAAATCCACCGAATCAGAAGACCGGCAGGCTCTTTCTATTCAATCTCAAATCTTTGAGATGAAAGAGGTCGCTAAAAAAGAAAATCTAAAAATCGTGGATATTTTGCAAGAATCAAAATCCGCCAAACAGCCCGGCCGTCCGATTTTCAATGCCATGATTGAAAAATTCAAAAACGGAAAATATGACGCTGTGCTTTGTTGGAAAATCGACCGGCTCGCCAGAAACTCGCTTGATGCCGGAATGGTGCAATGGCTTTTGGAAAAAGAAACAATCAAGCAAATCAAAACTTTTGAACGCGATTATAATCCTAGCGATAATGTCGTGATGGCCAGCATTGAATTTTCTATGGCCAATCAGTATGTCCGCGACCTCTCAAAAAATGTGAAGCGCGGGCAAGCGGAAAAGATTCGGCGCGGAGAATATCCCGCTACTCCCCCGCTTGGTTATCTTTTGGATTACAAAACTAAAAAAATCTACATTGACGAAGATCGCTGGCAATATGTCAAAGAGGCTTTCCGGCTTTATGCGACTAGAGAATATTCTTTGCCAAAACTATCCAAGAAACTTCACCGAGCCGGCTTTCGTTCACGCAATAACAAAAAAGTTCACGGAAGCACTGTTTATAATATTCTCAAAAATCCGATTTATTACGGCTGGTTTCGCTGGAACGATCAGATTTACCGAGGCAATCACGCACCGATTGTTTCTAAAGCCTTATTTGATGAGGTACAAGAAGCTTTCAAACCAAAGCAACATATCGTCGAGCGAAACATCCACAATTTTGTTTTCCGCGGACATTTGATTTGCGGAGAATGCGGATTGAGCGTAACCGCTGAAAACAGAGTTAAGAAGAAGTATAATAAAACATACACCTACTATCGATGCACGAAATCAAGAGGCGTGGACAAATGTTCGCAGAAATATTTGCGTGAAGAAGATTTAGAAAAAGAAATCGATAAACAATTGGCAAAACTGAAAGTTGATGAAGATATTCTTGATCTTATGGTTGATGCCGCCAAATCTGAAAGCCGACACGAATGGAATAATGCCCGCTCCATTCAAAAGAAATATCAGATGCTTTTGGATAATAATAAATTCCGCCAAGATTCATTAATTGAGAAATTCATTGATAACGCTATTCCGCAGGAAATTTACAATAAGAAACTGGCTGAACTTCGCAATGAAGAAGCGACGCTTGAAGACGACTTGCGAAATTCCAAAGATAATTTCCATAATGTTTTTGATATCATAGAACGAGCTGCCATTTTCACTAGAAACGCCAAAAAGATTTTTGCCAAAGGTAATCCGGAAACCAAAAAAGAAGTCGTCTCAATTATGACTTCGGACATTACCATAAAAGACAAGCAAATCACGCGATTCAGGCTCGCAGAGCCTTTTAATTGGATAGTGGAAAGCGCGAAACATTCAATGCTCCCCAACACCAGCATTCGGACACGCAATTTTGCTTTATCAGAAACGAAAACAGCCCCCTCTCGGGAAACTGTTTCTATAATGCACGGGTGGAAGGAGTTGAACCCTCGCCAGAGCTTTTGGAGAGCCCCGTTCTACCGTTAAACTACACCCGCCTACGTCCGCTTTCAGCGGACTTCGGCGAGGCAAGCCCGCATCATCCGCTCAAAGCAAAATATTCTATTTTGTTTCCTTGTGCAATGTGTGTTTTTTGCAGAATTTGCAATGTTTTTTCATTTGCAATTTCTCTTTGAGTTTTTTCTTGTTCCGGATGGTGAAATAATTGACGCGCTTGCACACATCGCATTTCATCTTGACTAAATTTTCTCGTGCCATTTTTGTCCGCGAGGTACGAGTGGCTACAAAAATGAGCATCCCGTACCAATTCGATAATTAATATTTAATATTTCTCCTCAACTAAGCCGGAGGCGATTCCGTGGATATAAACTTTCTATTAAACAAATTTATATTCGGAATTGGTACCGGGATAGCCATCACCTAATAATCGTTAACAATTTAATTTCCTTGAGCCGAAGAGAGGACTTGAACCCCCAACCAGCCGCTTACAAAGCGGATGCTCTACCATTGAGCTACTTCGGCTTTTTTTGTGGGTGCGGTAGGACTCGAACCTACGGAGCCCGAAGGCGTTTGATTTACAGTCAAATGCAATTGCCGCTATGCGACGCACCCATTTATATTTTATCTTGAGCCGTTGCGCGGAATTGAACCGCGGACCTACTCCTTCATTTAGTACCTCTTCTTTGTTAAAAATTGCTTATAAAAGAGGATTAGACTGTATATTGAGCATATTTTTCAACTTAGCTCCCCTTGTCAGTCGTTCGGGCCGCTGAGCGGCCACGGTCTTAGCCCAGCATTAGGCCTTTAACCGTTATTCGGGATACACCAGCAAATTTCTTTGATGGCGGGCAAAATCTACCATGGAGTTGCTCTACCAGCTGAGCTACAACGGCAACATATCTATTAAAATATTTCTTAATTTCGTATTGTGATAATAAACCATAAGAACACCGTATTTATTTTTCTCCGTGTAAGTCCCCATTTTTCCTGACTGAATTATAGTAATCTTATTGTAAAATTGATTTGACCCGACTTTTAATTGCTTAATCCAAAATTCTCTTGCTTCTTCCGGATCTACATCACTGAAAACTTGAAGTGAAAACTTTATGTTTTTTTTATTAACTCCCAATATTTTAACTAAGAACTCTACAAACTTTTGTATTAATTTCGGGTCAGTATTTGCGAGTCTAATGGAATTTTTATTTTTTTTGTTTCCTTCTCCCCAATATAATCCCAGTCCTAATCCTTTTAGCTCTGCTGAATATAAATTATCCGGAGCCCTAACCTTAAATGGATCACCATGAGGATTATTTTTTAAATAAACAGCCTCGCTTATACTTCTTTTTTTAATCCCATGTTTTTTCATCCAGTAATTTATGCCATTCTCACTCATATTTAAAATCATGGCTATTTCTGGAACAGACTTTTTTTTCTTAAAATAATATTTTAATAAAATATTCTTATCCATACCCACATTTTAAAGGAGAAGCTATATATGGTCAAGCTAATCCTTAACAAAATATAACTTAACCTCAATTTTGAAAGTACTACACAGAAATGAAAACATTTTAATTTTTTACTGCGTCAACAAACTTTCCAACCGTTTCAGCCGATACTTCGCGTTGCGATTGCCCGGATCGAGTTTGATCACCTGTTTGAAACATTCTTTGGCGTCCGCGTAGCCTTTGATTTCTATATAATATTGCCCCAGCCTTTCGTAAGCTTCCAGATCTTTGGGATTGGCGGCGATCCGCTCGATCAAAAGTTCTTCGAGCCGATCTTTCATTTCGGCTTTGCGAGGTCTCACCATTTTTTCACTGATGATCGGCTTGATAATTTTTTCCCCGCCCGCATCGCTATGCGAAGCATTGCGGGCAGGGTCGTCTTCTGTTTTTTTAAAGGCTCTCCTTTCAAACGCCGGTTTTTTTATTTCAATTTCCTCTTTGGATTCCAGCTGCGCCATTTTTCGTTCCGGCTTGTATTCTCTGATTTTTTGAAAAATATTTTCTTTTTTCCCCGCGTTTTGCACTTGCATTTTTCTTTCTGTCCGAGCTTTGCGTTTTTCGCGGATATTTTCGCTCCAACCGCCGAATTTGGATTCCAGTTTCAAAAAAACTACCCGTGATTTTCTGGTTATTTTTTCGAGCATTCCGAGCAAGCCATGCTTAAAATCGTCCCATTTTATATTCTTTATTTTCAAACTAATTTTTTGGAAAAAGCCGGCGTCTTCCATCATAATTTTCCGCTCTTCTTCCTCGCGGACTATTTCTTCAATTGACAGCTGGGAAACCTTGTCTAATTTCTTTACCAAAAATATAATAATGGCGACCAGGCTTGCGACTATTAAAATTGGGGGGATTATTGAATACAGCATATTTTATTTAATTTCTTCTTTTTTTAGGGTTATGTATTTTCCGCTTTCGAGCTTAACTTTGATTTCTTGCAAGGGTCCGTTAATTTCAATGACTGTTCCCTTGCCCTCCTTGGTTTCCAGAACACTGAAAAGTTCCGGCATGCCTTTTAACATTTCTCTATACTGCTCGGCCTCATAAGCCAGACAACACATCAATCGTCCGCAAAGCCCTGAAATTCTGTCTGTTCCGCGATGCGCGATTTGCTGGACTCTGGCCATATCTGTGGTAATGCTTTGCATATTTCCGTGAAAGCGCACACAGCATAATTCCCGTCCGCAGATTCCATAACCGCCCAGCTTCCTGGCCTCGTCGCGCGAACCGACCTGCTGCATCCGGATGGATTTTTTCAAAATTCCTCCGAGATTTTTTACGAGTTCCCGAAAATCAATCCGGCCGTCAGCCGTAAAGGCAAAAATTATCTGCTTTCCGTCCAAGCTCGCGATCGCGTCTAAGGGCTTGAGTTCGAGCGCCAGTTTTTTAACCTCCTTCTTGCAGGTTTCCAGAAGTTCATCTTTTTTAGCGCTATTTTCATCAAAAACCTTCTTATCTCTGGCTGTCGCGACACGGGCGATTTTTTCTTTCGGCTCCTCACCGGTTTCGATATCCACCGCGCTGACTATGCCCACTTCGTTCCCATATTCAGATTTTATGATTACACTGTCACCTTCCGCGACAATACTGTCGCAGCCATAAAGTCTGGGGCTGTCCCATGGATATAATGTAACTAAAATCTTCACCCCGTTAGAAATTTTACAAGCTTATTATTAAAAAAAATAAAACTTGAAAATTGATAATTAATTATTCTGCCCCGGTTGGATTGGTAAAATTTCTAACGGGGTTAACCATATTTTTTATTCCTAAAGTTCTATTCTGGAAAACTCTCCGACTTGGATATTTTCCCCGATCTTTCCAATTTTCTCGCTGATGAGCTCTGCCACGGTCACATCCAAATTCTTGACAAAAGGCTGGGTAAGCAGCGCTGATTCTTCGCGGAATTTCTTTTCTTTGCCTTCAATTATTTTGGCCAGGATATTTTCCGGTTTTTTTTCCACGGCCAGCTGCGCCAGCCAGATTTCTTTCTCTTTTTCCACGATTTCTACTGGAACATCTTCGGGTTTCAGATATTTTGGATTTAGAGCGGTGATGTGCATCGCGATATCCTGCGCCAACTCCTGAAATTCAACATTCCTCGCCACAAAATCAGTTTCGCAAAGCAGTTTAACTATGGCGCCGACTTTCCGGTTAGAATGAATATATGACATTACCACGCCTTCACCCGCGCTGCGCCCGGCTTTTTTGCCGGCTTTTTCCTGCCCGCGTTTGCGCAAAAGTTCCACGGCCTTGGTCTCATCTCCGCCGGCATCTTCAAAGGCTTTTTTTACATCCACGATTCCAGCGCCGGTTAGCTCGCGTAATTTTTTTATTTGTTCTAGTGTTGACATAATTTTAGTTTATTCCTTTTTATTTTCCTCTTTTATTACGCCGATTTTCTCCTTGCCGGCCAGCACCGCCTGGCAGACATAAGCCAGCATCAGGCGCAAAGATGAAACTGCGTCTTCATTGGCCGGAATCGGATAATCAATAATCGACGGATCAACATTCGTATCTACCAGCGCGATAATTGGAATTTTCTTTTTGCGCGCCTCCGCGATCGCCAAACCGTCTTCAATCACCCCCGTAGAAAAAATAGCTGCTGGAAATTTGGTCATATGCTTAATGCCTCCCATTTTTGATTCCAATTTTTCCAGTTCTTCCCCGATTTTCATCTGTTCAAATTTGGTATATTTGGCATATTCGCCTTTTTTCATTTTATCTTGCCCGTCGCGCAGATATTTGGTCCGTCCGGAAATATTTTTGAAATTAGTGAAGGTTCCGCCGAGCCAGCGCTCAATTACAAACGGCATCCCGCATCTTCTGGCGGCTGATTCTACCAAGTTTTTGGCCTGCTTCTTAGTTCCGACAAAAAGAATTTCTCCGCCGGCAGCCGCTGTTTTCTCGATAAACTCCCTGGCTTCATCCAGTTTCGCGACTGACTTTTCCAGATCGATTATATTGATGCCGTTTTTCGTCCCAAAAATATACTCCTTCATTTTTGGATTTTTCCTTGATTTCTGGTGTCCGAAATGAACCCCCGCCTTGAGCATGTTTTTCATATCCACCTCAAGGCTTCCAAAATCAAAACTGGCGAAATAGTCTTCGCCGCCTGAAGCTTTCCCGCCTAAGGCGGATCCGCCTTGGGAGGAGTTTGCAGCAGCTTCAACTGCTTGAGACTGCGCCGCAGCCTTTTTTTCTGTCATCATTTTTTGCCCCTTTAAACCCCGGCTGTGCCGGAACGCTCTCGCGCATTTAATGGGGTACTTACTTATTTATTATGATCCGCCGTGGCGGACCAACCGCTACTTTTCGTTTTTATGGCCATTTTTCCCTGTTTTATTCAGGGCAAGATTGGCCTCGAAAAGTATGAGAATTGTGCATTATCCACCGGATAATATACATCAAAAAGTATACCAAAGCCCTCTGCCCTTGTCAATTTTTAATAGGCATGTTAGTCTTATTTAGTAATAAATACCCTAAATTCATAACCCTAAAGGTCTAATCCCATGAAAAAAGACATTCATCCTAAATATTACCCGGACTCGCAGATTATTTGCGCCTGCGGCAACATTATCAAAGCCGGCTCGACAGTGAAAGAAATGAAGGTGGAAATTTGCTCTGCCTGCCATCCTTTCTACACCGGCAAGAAAAAGTCTTTAGACACGACCGGACGGGTTGACCGCTTCAAGAAAATGGCGGAAAAAGCCGCGGCTAAGAAAGAAGCAACTGCCAAAGCCAAGACAGCTAAAAAAGAGAAGTCTGAAAAAGCCGAAAAGAAACCCGCCAAGAAAACTATAAAGAAAAAATAATACTTCAAGAGTTTATAAAATAAAATCGAGGATAATCCTCGGTTTTATTATTTCAGCTAATGTATCGCGATATCCGATGTTTCAAGAAGCGAAGCGAATTGAAATGTGGCTTCAGCCCTTGCGGATATCGCGTGTTATCGGATGTAATTAAAATTTTTATCCTCCTTATTGAAAATTATTTGGGGCTATTTTTTAAAATCTAATTCTTTTATCGATTCTTCAATCGCCGATCTGATTATTTTTTCAAGTTTTGAATAATTATGATCATCCGCCAATTGCAAGGATTTGACATAACTATTCCTCCCCGCAGTTGTTTCCACTTTCAACTCGATTGGCGGCAAGTCAAGATTGAGCAAAATTACATTGTTTAGCAACCGCCCGATACGCCCATTGTAATCTTGAAACGGATGAATCCAAGCAAATCTGTGGTGCGCCCAAGCAATTAAAGAAATAAGTTCGTCGAGAAATTTTTCGTCCTCAATTTTTGGCAAATGCTTTATTCTCATCTGCAAATCCTTGGTAAATTCTACCATAAGTTGTGGAACTAGATAAAATTTCGGCGGAATATGTTTTGAAACTTTGACTTCAATATTTCGATACTTGCCGCCCATTTTCGGAAAAATCCAGCCAAAGCCAACTTTGTGAATTTGTTTGATAAATTCGGGCGTCAGCGGTAGCTTACCCTTCTCATTTTTCCGCAAAACAAAATCCCACGCCTTTCTGATTCCTTCAATCTCTAGAGGAATAAGTTTTGAGCGCGGGATAATGCCGAAGGCTGTTTCTTTGTAGCTGGTTTCGCCTTTGCGCTTTGCCATTATATTTGAAGTTATGCCTTATGCAGAACCTTCTCCACCATTTTCTGAGTTACCTCGGGATTTTCGCTTTTAGTCGTCCGGTAAACCATCTTCTGCATAAACATGCTAAAATAGTCCCGACGCATCTTGCTTTTAGCCGGGGATTTTTGAAAACTCTTTAAAATTTTGATCATTTGTTGTTTTGACATATGTAAAGATTAGCATAATTAACTGATTTTGTCCACTTTTCAGGCGAAACCAACGCGAAAAATTAAAGGTGTTTTCGTAGAAATACGTTCAGTATCGCCCTCACAAGGCGGGTAAATAATCTTATGCGATTAGTCCATTAATTATATTTTTTCAAAATCCTTTTAATTTCCCAGATTGATGTCAATGCTCCGTCTTGAAGTTTTAAAAAATTGTTTTTTAATTCCTTGCCAGCCAACTCTTGTCCATCAATCAAGACTTCTGTTCTTCTGCCACCCAAAGCGGTCGTATATAAATTATCACAAATAAATATTGTGTGTGCACCGAAAGTACCATTGATAAAGTTTGTTTTCCAATCCTCTTTTATAGCAATTATATTAAATGGAAAAATTCCTAGATATAAACATCTCTTGAAACTGGGCTGGTTCGATTCATATGCCAAGCCGAATTCATTAGCTAACTTATTCATATTTTTTCCCCGAATTTCATACCAAAGCTTTAAACATAAAGCCATAGGCAACAAGGGTAAAACTAAAATTGCCAGTAGCAGTAATATTACAATTAAAATAAAATATATTAGACTTAACATACGCCTAGATTAACTACAAAATAAAAAATAGCTCCAAATAATTATCTAAAAAATAGAAGATAAAAATTTTAATTATTTTCGATAATGCGCAGCTATGCGATGCCCCGCGAAGCGGGGTTTGGGCCTGCCGCATAGCGGGAGTTGTGCGATGTGTCGCTGCGCGTTTGTTAGCTCAAATTAATATTTATTTCACAGCCCAAATCGCAGAGCTGCGCATTGTAGGGAAATGGAGCGCGAAGCAGCGACATTTCGCTACAACGTTTCGGCACATGCGAAGTTGCGTAGCAATTTGGGTGTAGCGTAGCGAAACCAGATATGCCGTGTTAGGCGATGTTCTGCTTATCGTTTCTTTTAATGAAAGAAAAAATTATCATAATCAGAAAAGAAGCCATATAACTTAAGGTCGCTAGATTAATTGGACTTATCTTTTGGCACTCGTTAACGCATGCCACGCCGCCAGTTCCATCAGGTATGCATCCTGCACAACCTCCAAATGGCGTAAATAGAATATTAGCAACAAAATAAGCCACAACAAAAAATAGAAGTCCGAGCGCCAAGGTTTTCCAGCTGTAAACACATTTTAATAATTTTTTTACCATAAATTTACTTAATGATAAGCAAAATTTCGCCTAATGCGCAGCTATGCGATGCCCCGCGAAGCGGGGTTTGGGCCTGCCGCATAGCGGGAGTTGTGCGATGTGTCGCTGCGCGTTTGTTAGCTCAAATTAATATTTATTTCACAGCCCAAATCGCAGAGCTGCGCATTGTAGGGAAATGGAGCGCGAAGCAGCGACATTTCGCTACAACGTATCGGAATATCTGAAGTTTTATTGAAGCGAAGCGAAATAAAATTTGGGTGAAAGAATTTTTTACACCTTTATTGTTGACAGGAAAAATTCTTGAACCAGATATTCCGTGTTATGCGATGTAATTATTTTTAATTTTTATATACGCACCATGATGCCAGCGAATGTACGTTAATTATCTTTCCATTTTTAATCATCCTCGCGATTTCATCCTCAGAAAACCAAAAACTTTCAATTTCCTCTTCGGTATCTTTTTCAAGAGATTCCTCGACTAAATCACTGCCCAGAAAAACATACATTTTTTGTGCCGACCGCCTGTTATCAATTAAATAACTTCCCAGCAACTCTAGTTTATTTGCTCGATAGCTCATTTCCTCCATCAACTCGCGGTTGGCACCTTCTTCAGGTTTTTCGTTAGCAGATACAGCGCCTCCAGGAAATTGAAAAAGTTTTTGGTTTGGTGGGTAAGCGTACTCACGTTGTAAAAGAATTTTGCCGTCCCTTTTTGCAATGATAGTTACGGCGCAACTGCCATCATCTTTAAATCTGAGATAGCTGATTTTGTGGCCATTAGGCAAAATTATTTCATCTTCTATCAAGGTCAAGCGAGGATGATTAAAAATTTCTTTCGAGGAAGCCGTTTTCCACATAAAAATTAAAAATAATTATTTCGTTTAATGCGCAGCTATGCGATGCCCCGCGAAGCGGGGTTTGGGCCTGCCGCATAGCGGGAGTTGTGCGATGTGTCGCTGCGCGTTTGTTAGCTCAAATTAATATTTATTTCACAGCCCAAATCGCAGAGCTGCGCATTGTAGGGAAATGGAGCGCGAAGCAGCGACATTTCGCACAACGTTTCGGCATCATCTGAAGTTGCGTAGCAATTTGGGTTGAGCGTAGCGGAACCAGATGTGCCGTGTTGTGCGATGTTGTTCTAATTTTTTAATTCCTTAAGTTTTTGATCCCACCATTCTTTCACAGCGTTCACATGCGCTTTATGTCCTACTTTTCGGAAGTATTCAAATTTCTCTTCAAAAACTTTATGATGTTTTTTTAGATTTTCGGGACTTTTTAATGCCCACAATGAATGTTTCAACTCCGCACTTTCTTTTTTCGCTAAATACCCTATTGGCAAGTATCTGTTTGCTGACACATCAAAATCTATAGGCACCACTAGAAAATTATAATTTTTATCAAGTATTTTATTAGCCAAAACTTTAATTCGCTTCTCGCGTGTTTGCTCACAGAAGATGAAAAAATTGGCTTTTTTAACTTTTCGTTTTTGGATTATCTTATTGCTGTTCAATAAATTTTCCAAAGTCGAAAGAGATTTATTTTCCGGAATAAAAAGCCAATTTTTGGTCATTGGTTTTAAAAATGGTCGTTCCTTAATCAAAGCATCAAACAATTTTATCATTTCATCAGCTTCCGTACGCTTGTATGGTTTCAGCATATCTGTTTCGCCACCACAAGTAATAATTATCGGTTTATCAATCTTGTTTTTTACCACAAAACTATAAATCTTATTAAAGACCATTTTTAAATAAAAATTATAATTTTCGTCTTTCAGAATATTCTTGGGAACTCCGTACCCGAAAACTAAAAAAACATCATTCATATATTTGAAAAAAAATTAGAACAATTTCGACACAACGTTCACGCATCATCTGAAGTTTTCATCCCGACTTAGCAGGATAAACTTTTGATTTCAGACAATGCTTTGTTTAATTATCTCCGCCTAAACCTTCATTAGACTAAGGGATGAAAATTTTGGC